>Ga0185299_10000166_pt1 | contig 208330 bp, 180 predicted proteins | sample PaiPotPPA55metaG_FD_128002 | JGI IMG/M metagenome (GOLD analysis project Ga0185299, IMG submission 128002) | Iron sulfur acid spring bacterial and archeal communities from Banff, Canada, to study Microbial Dark Matter (Phase II) - Paint Pots PPA... ...
CCTCCATTCCGATCACGTCGGCGGCCTGACCACTCAGGACGGAAAGCGCGTCTTTCCAAATGCCGAGGTGTATGTCGCGAAGGCCGAAAGCAGCTTCTGGTTGTCGCCGGAAATAGCTGCAAAGGCGCCGAAGGATGTGCAACCGTTCTTCCAGAGTGCGCGAGCCATCGCAGCGCCCTACATCGAGGCCGGTAAGTGGCACACGTTCAGTGGTTCCGAGCCAATCGTCGACGGCATGCAAGTCGTCCCGCTGCCTGGTCATACCCCGGGACACACCGGCTATGAATTCTCGTCAAAGGGACAAAAAGTCCTGTTTTGGGGCGACGTCGTCCATGCACAGCGCGTCCAGTTGCCGCATCCCGAGGTTACGGCGGTCTTCGACATCGACCAGACTGCGGCTGCGGCGACGCGAAATCAATTGCTGGCTCAACTCGCGCGAGAGGATGTTTTGATCGCGGGTCCACATATGCCATTTCCTGCCTTAGGTCGCTTGCGCAAGGAAGGAAGCGGGTATAGCTGGGTGCCAGTGATATTTAACGATCGATGGGACGAGCGCGCACCTTCGCCTCAAAAGTAGTAATGCTGCGGGCAGGTGGACAGGTCAAGTGGGAAGTGACTGCCTTGATGACCGGGTGAGAACCACGCGGCCTGGCGAAGGGTCAAGATAGGAGGATTTTATGGAGCGTCTTGCGGTTTGTTCAGCGGTGATCAGTCTTCTGATTTCGTGCCCATCTGCATTTGGGGGTGGTGAGCACGGTTTTTCAGTCAAGGTGTTCACCTCCCCCGACGATCAGTTTTGGACTAACTCCGTCATCATCGAGGGAACACATGAAGTGATGTTGGTCGATGCGCAGTTAACAAAAACCAGTGCTGAAAGAGTATTGCAGGAAATCAAAGAGACTAAAAAGTCACTATCTATTATCTACATCACCCATGAGCACGCCGATCATTTTCTTGGGCTGGAGGTTTTTAAGGAGGCGTACCCGAGAGTGAGGATTATTGCGAATTCCTCCGTAGTAGACCGAATCAACAAGGTCTACCAACAGAAGATAGATAAATGGAAAACGATCTTGGGCTCAGGTGCAAGCTCTCACGTTGTTGCGATCGACAAATTCGACGGCAACTTTATTGAATTTGAGGGCTCACAAATAGAGGTCCTTAAAAACATCCAAGGCGACACCGACGAAAACACGATGCTTTGGATTCCTGGACAGAGAATTCTCATTGCCGGCGATGTTTTGTTCAATGACATGCACGTCTACACCGCAGAAACGGATAGCAAGGCTAGAGGGAAATGGCTGAGCTCATTGCAGAAAATCAGAGAATTAAAACCTTCGGTTGTTATCCCTGGGCACAGCAAGGTCGGAGCTGCCCTTGACGCGAGTACCGCCGTGGATTTTACGGAAAACTATTTATTGGCTTTTGAAGAAGAACTCAAAAAAGCCAAAGATCCGGATAGCTTCATTAACGCCATGAAGGAAAGATTCCCATCCGCCGACCTTCTGTTGGCAATCGAACGGGGCGCGAAGGCTAGCGTCAAACCCTGACAAGCAGCTTGCGATTTGGTGGGACGGAGAAAAAGATGTCCCAAAAGCTTAAAGACAAGATCTCATTCATCACAGGCAGCAGCGAAGGGATCCGTCGCGATTCCCCGTTACCTACGTAACGTGCAGAGCTTACCGGGGGGATTTAACCTTTCTGTGGGCTTGCGCCCGACCTCGCGAGTTGAGGAGACCCTTATCTACAACGCCACCACATTTCACGCCAACCGCGCGGCTTCGGCACGCGCCTTCGTACATAGCCTGAACATCCTCATTAAGTACGCGCGGATGTATGGCTACGATCATAAGCGTACGGAAGCGCAGTTTGAAGTCGCGTGGAAGGAATTGCAGCAAGGTCTACCGATCGCCGGGGACGGCGGATTCCTGCTTGGCGTTTCCGACAACATGCTGTTGCTGGATGGAGTTCCGCTCGAAACCGGACAGGTAGAGCGCAGCTTTGGACAACTCTTGAGCACGGCCGGCCTGGCCAGCCTGCACTTTTCAAAAGATGTGACCATCGAAGATTTCACCCGTCTGGTGCGCGCTTTCACGCTCGCCGGCTCCAAAGCGCAAGATGTGGCTAAGCAAATCAAAGAAGCCCTCAGTAGTGGGAACAAGAAGAGCACGATCAAGATTAATGAAGTAAAGTTTGTGGCAGCCGACCCAATGACCGGAGACATCAACGTGGCAGCGCAGATTGCGGCGCAAACGTTGGGTCCGGAATTCAAGCAATGGTTGAATGATCCGCAAAAACTCTTGCAGCTAATCGCGGCTGCGGAAGGAGCCAACTCCGGAGTCAGCGGCCAAAGCGGCGGCTCAGCGGTCCCGTTCGGCAATGTTCCAAACGGCCCGGGCCACTGGGTTGCGGGGCCTGCGCCAGGATCGGCAAAGGCAACGAGCGGAGCGACAGGAACGGCGCCGGCATGGGAAGGCGGCGTGGTCCCGCTGCAGGAAGCAGAAGTAATCCAGGCAATTCGTTTGCTAACCCGGTTTGGGCAAGCGCAAGGCGATCCAAATGCCGGTACCGAAGCTCTGCAGAACGAAGTAGGTCAGACCGATCCCAATACGCGGCTGAATCTGCAACAATTGCTGGGAAGTCTGGCTGCTCAGGCAACCTCTCAGAAACAAGAAGAAGACACCCCCCTGCTGATGAAAGCGGCCGAGCACATGGCCATTCGCTTTGCCCTCGAACGGTATTCCAAGGGCGAAGTGAAAGTGAATGCCGTACATCAGATGATGGAGCACATGAGCCGTCAGATGGACTCGTTGCGCCAGATCCTGAAACTGCAAGAAGACAAAATGAACAAGGCGGGCATCCTGGTGGAGTCGCACGCCGACATGCTTGACCGGATGTTCTGGGCCGAAGTGCCGGAGTCCGGAAAAAAGACCGTCCTTCTTTCGAACGAAGCTCCCTGCGTGCCACCCCGCAACCTTCGACAGTTCGTTGAAGTGCTGTTGGATCGCGACGATAAAAAGATCTCGGCGGAAATTCTGGATAACTACGCTAGTTGCTTGGGCACAAAGGATACAGAATCCCGGCGCAAGACGGCCATTGGATTGAGCCAACTGGCAGACTTGTACTCCCGATTGGGCGGCGAATCGATGGGCGGAGCTATCCGCAAAGTGACCGATCAACTGTGTGTGGAGAAGGATCCTGAGTTGCAAAGCCTGCTGAGTGCGGCGTTCGTGCGGCTGAGCCAGGAGGCCAGCGAAGCGAAAAATTACCAGGCGGTCAACGCAGTTTGCGCTGGTATCGAGATGCTACAACAACAGCGTCCGGTATTAGTGAATGACTTGCGTCCCCGGGTGGGCGTCGAAAACCGTATTCCAGAATTTATTGAGGATGCACTGCGCGAAGAGAAAATCCCGGCCGATCTGCTGGTAGTTTTGCGCCGCACAGCGCAAACCGGCGCAGAACATCTGGCCGACCGGTTCTTCCGCTGCATGCGGCGGGATGAATGCGACCGCATGGTCGAGCTGGTAAAAGAGATGGGCAGTCCCGCTTTGGCCCAGCTGCGCGAAATACTGCGCACCGGGCAGCCACGCCAAGCCTCGGCCGTGGTCGGTATTTTGAGCCGGCTCGATGTGGGAACCCTGCTGGAACTGTTGCCCTTGCGCCTGCCGGAATGGAACCGCTTCTATCACGACATTGTGGTCCGTCAAATCGCATATGGAGCGGCGACCGATCGTGGGCGCACGCTGCTGGAACTGGCGGAGGTGCTGGATTCGGTGGTACTCCCCGAGGCGATCGATGAAATTGGAATGAGTGGAGATCTCACCGCCGCGCCGCCGCTGCTCGCGATGGGTAAGCCGGGGGAAGCGGCTTCACGTTCGCCTTTTGTGCAACTGAAAGCCATTGAGTCGCTGGGGAGGCTGCGGGACACAGAATCACTATCGCTCCTGCGTGAGATTATCGAGGCGAAAAAGACATTTGGATGGATTCATCATCGCGAGTTGCGAATAGCGGCTGCGCAATCTCTCTCCAAAACCGATCCACGATACAGCAGTCAAATTCTTTCCGATAGCGGCATCGAACCGGCGGAGCTGGCAATCGCCCCGCTCGACACTGCGCCCGCGTGCCCTTGGGTCCGGCAACGGCGTTACGAACGGATGGTGCTCTCGCGGGCAGTCGCCGCGACAATTGGAAGTTCATGGGGGAAATCTAGAATTCTGATCCGCGAGTTGAGCCTGGGCGGAGGCATGGGCACGAAGGAAGACAACCTGCGTATCGGCAGCGAAGCTGACCTGGAAATATCTGTGGGCATGCGTTCAAAAATCCGGGCGCACGTGCTGTTGCGCCGAGCCCGCGTAAATGAAGTCGGATTTGAGATTGTTAGCACCGATTTGGAAAGCCGCTACCGCTTGCGACGATTGCTGGTGGAAGCGATCAATCGCGCTCCGCAGAAGGGCGACCCTGTGTGGGGCGGGCAGCGGAGAATTTAGTACCGGCATTTCTTTAAGTGGAAAATAAAAAGCCTCTGCTCGCGATGCGAACAGAGGCTTTTTCTGGAACTAATTCCTTACTTTACCTTCAGGAAAATGATCGCCAGGGTATAAAGCGCCAGCGACTCAATCAGCACCAATCCCAAGATCAGCGCGAATTGAATGCCCGGACGGGCGGCAGGATTGCGGGCCAGAGACTCCGTGGCGGCCGCGACGGCCTTTCCTTGAGCCAGCCCGCAAACCGCGGAGGCGATCGCCATGGAAAATCCAGCGGTGATCGCGATCCAGTTGGTCTCGCCACCCATGCCACCCTGCGCGAACGCGGGCATGGCAAAGCATAGGGCGGAAAGCGTCATAAATAAATAACTCAGCTTACGCATGTTGTATTTTCTCCTCGGATCAATTTGCCGCCAGTGGGTGGTTGACGCCATACCGAGCAGACGCCCTCACGCTTGCGGCCACAAAATTTGAACTCAGTGCTCTTCGGCTACCGCGCCAGAAACGTAAATGATCGACAGCAGCATGAAAACGTACGCCTGCAGAACTGCGACCACAATGTGAAGGCCGCTGAAGATGATCGGTATACCGATCGGAATCATCGAAAAGAAAACGAGGGTAATCAGATCGCCGGCGAATATGTTCGCCCATAGACGAACGGTCAGCGAAAGCAACCGGGCGAAATGGCTAACCAGTTCAATCGGGAGCATCAACGCCGCCAGAAGAATCCTGGCAATAAGCGGCATACCTTCCATTGGCGGTCCAAAGAAGTGCAGCAGATATTTGGGGCCGGCGTGTTTGAACCCCTGGGTGTGGTAGTAGACGAAGGCGCAAATAGCGCAGCCCAGCGGAACAACTGGAACCCCGGTGGGAGACTCAAAACCCGGAATCAGCCCGATGAGATTTGCGACCAGTATAAAAATGAATAGGATCGCGAAGAATGGAGTGTAGGGTTCGCTGTGGTGACCGATAATCTCCCGGCTTTGGTCGAGGACAAAGCCCTCAATGCTCTCGAATGTATGCTGCAAACCGTTCGGCGAATCCACCGAGAGGCGTGACCTCAGCAGGAAGAAAATCACAATCAGAAAAAAGAAAACCAGGACTTCCATGGCCACGGAATTCGCAATGGGCGCCTGCGGATTTTTAGGCGTAACATGCAACGCCAGCAGCAATGAGGTGACTGGCGCCGCGAAAAGGCGGTTCAGCAGGGCGGTGAACCAGAGTTGTTCCGGCATAAGCCTGGCGTTGCGACTCCTGGATTATTTTCGTAAATTTTTACTGACGAACTGCTTAGCTTTTTCGGACCAAAGCTGCATAAGTCTCATAAGCAGCTTCGCAAGCAATCGCGCCGACCGGCAGGAATAAACCTACGAACAATCCCCGGAGGCTCGCGGGAAAACTGGTTAATATACCATACGCGACGGCGCCCATCAAAACATAGCGCAACAGAAAACGGAAGATGATTCCCTTCCCTGATTGCGAAGTGCCGGAGTGGGTAACGCGATCAGCCAACCCCGCGACGCCGCTCTTAAGCCAGTGGAAATTCAGGAAGGCCACGATGCCGCCACCCAGAAAACCCAGCGCCGGCAACTGCCCAAACTTCCACCATGCCCCGGCGGTCAGCGTAAGCCCGAGGCCTACCATGAACCAGGAAATCCGTTCAGCCGCGCCAGAGTAGAAATCGTCCTCAGGAACGGGCGCGGAGTCTGTGGGATTGCCAGAGTTTGAATTCTCAAGACCCATGCTGCTAGAGACATCGTACGCGAAGGTTGACGCGCGAAGGTAGACGAACGAAGGTAGACGAACGAAGGTAGACGAACGAAGGTAGGCGAGCGAGGGTCGCTCCACGTTCTATTTTGTATCACGCTGCACTGTCCGAATTACTTCAATCAGGCCCGCCGCGCTGCCCAGCAATAGCCCCACAATGCTTATCCATGAGGTGTTCAGCCAGTGATCCAGAGCTGTACCCAGCAACCATCCCACAATGGTCGCGCACGGCAGTACGAGCGCAAGCTGGCTGTAACGTCCAACTTGCACCCAGATATTATTTCGGCCAGTGTTCTTCGGATCAGGACCGGAATCGTCGGGAGCGTTCATCAGCGGATCAACTTTGCCACTGCTGGACTCTGCGCCAGCCCCAGCGACCAGTTCACAACCTGGATGAAGCGGTCGGGCACCACTCCGATAAAGACCGTGGCGAATGCGGTCACTGCAAGCGCGGCGCGCATGGCCCAGCTTACCGGCAGCAAGCCACGCTCTTCGGGTTGGCCCATGAACATGGCGTTTGCCATTTTCAAATAGTAGTACAGGCCGAACACGGAATAGAACACGCCCAACGACGCCAGCGCGTAATGTCCAGTTTCAATAAGGCTGAGGAAGATAAAATATTTTCCCCAAAATCCTGCCAGCGGCGGAATTCCTGCAAGCGACAGCAGGAAAATCAGCATGAGCACGGCTTCGACTGGAGCGCGCGAGTAGAGGCCGTTGAGGTCGTCCAATTCGTCCCCGATTACTTCGCGGTGGCGCAGCGAAGTAATCACGCCGAAGGCGCCCAGATTCATGAAGGTGTAGACGAGCAGATAAATCAGTATGCCTTTGATGCCATCAGGGCTGAGTTCCTTGGCAGTCCCGGCGATGAGGCCAAGCAGCATGTAGCCCACGTGCGCGATGGAAGAGTAAGCGAGCAGGCGCTTGGTATTGGTCTGGGTAAGCGCGGCAAAGTTCGCTCCCGTCATCGTAGCGATGGAAACAAATACTAGAAGCGGAAGCCAAACCCCGCGCATGGGTCCAAGTCCCCAGATCAGGATGCGCAACAACATCGCCCATCCCGCGGCTTTGACGGCCACGGACATGAATCCGGTGATGCAAGTCGGCGCCCCTTCGTAGGCATCAGGCGCCCACTGATGAAACGGGACCGCAGCAACTTTGAAGAGAAGCCCGGTAATGGTAGTGAGCAGCGCCACGATTGCGACTGGATTGTGAGGATCGCGGGCAAGTATGCGCGACAACTGACGGCTGATCTCGCCGAGGCTAGTGCTTCCGGTCAGACCGTAGAGCAGCGAGAGGCCGTAAGCAAAAATACCGGATGAAAACGCTCCTAGCAGCAAATATTTAAGCGCCGCTTCGTTGGAACGGCGGTCGCGGCGCAGAAATCCCACGAGCACGTAAGTCGAGATCGCCATCAATTCCAGGCCGATAAAGATGAGAACAATATCGAAACCGGACGCCATGCACATCATGCCGACTACCGAGAGCAACATCAGCGTGTAATACTCGCCGTGATTCTCGTGCTCGGTCTGCATGTAACGCATCGACATCAGTATGGAAATGGCTGTGCCCGCGAGGAATAGATAGAAAAAATAAAGGGCAAAACGATCAACATACATTGTGCCCATCAACCCCGGCCAGCCGCTCCCGGGCGGAAGGTGGCCTGCATCCAAAAACCACTGGATTTTTATAACGCCATAAATCGCAAACAACACTCCGATGAATGCCATGACCCCATTGACCCACTTCTCCTCTGGCGGGAGCATGAGATCGATGAGCAGGATTCCGAGAGCGAACAGAGTAAGCAGCGTAAGAGGAAGGGCGAACAGGTAGTCATTCGCATTGAAGCCGAGCGCTCCCACTAGTTCTTCCCTTTCGCCGCGGATGCCGTCGTGGCTATCGCTGCTGTCGCTTTTTCAGGCTGCACGGGAGATTGAATCGCCGGCCGAATAGCAGCATTGACGGCGCCTCCAGCCCGTGGATTACGAACATCTTGCACGATCTGATTCACCGGTTGCTCAAGAATCTGGAAAAACGGTTTTGGATAAAGTCCGATCCAAAACGTCATGACGAGCAGCGGCACGAACGTCAGCACTTCGCGTGGCGTCAGGTCGTGAAGTTTTTCGTTCTTCGGATTCGTAACCGGGCCGAAGAACACTCGCTGGTAAAGCCACAGCAAATACGCAGCCGCCAGTACCACGCCTGGGACGGCCCATGCGCCCCAGCGCCAGTTTTCCATGAACGTCCCCTGCAGGATAGTGAACTCGCCGACGAAGCCGTTGAGCAGCGGCAGTCCCATGGAAGAAAGGAACATGATCATCGTGATAGTCGCGTAGACGGGCATGACATTTGAGATACCGCCGTATTCGGCGATCTCGCGGGTGTGTCGGCGCTCGTAAAGAATGCCCACGATCAAGAACAGCGCGCCCGTTGAGATGCCGTGATTGATCTGCTGCAATACAGATCCGCTTAGGCCAAGCGGCGTGAGCGCAAAGATGCCCAGCGTGCAGAAACCGAGATGGCTGACTGAAGAATAAGCCACAAGTTTCTTCATGTCTTTCTGCATCAGCGAGACCAGCGCGCCATAAATGATGGCGATGAGGGAGAGCGTGATCATCCAGCCGCGGACTTTCGTGTGCATCAGCACATCAGGAAAAAACGGAAGGGAGAAACGGATAAACCCGTACGTTCCCATCTTCAGAAGAACGCCGGCCAGAATGACAGAGCCCGCGGTTGGCGCTTCTACGTGCGCGTCCGGCAGCCATGTGTGGAAAGGAAACATCGGAACTTTAATGGCGAAAGCGAAGAAGAATGCAAAAAACAGCAGCGTGGCTACAGTGGGACCGTAGGCCGGATCGGAATAAATCTTCGGCGCGGTTTCGTAGAGGGCGGTCAGGCTGAACGTATAAATTCCGGTAAGAGCATGGTGATGAAAATAAAGATACAGAATGCCCAGCAGCATCAGCACCGACCCGGCCAGCGTGTAGAGGAAAAACTTGATCGCCGCGTAAAGCTTGCGCGGCCCGCCCCAGATGCCGATCAGCAGATACATCGGCACCAGCATCGCTTCCCAGGAAACAAAGAAGAGGAAGAAATCTAGCGCCATGAAAACGCCGAGCATGCCGGTCTGAAGAATCAAGAACCAAATGTAATATTCCTTAACCCGGTTCTCGATGGCGGTCCACGAAGAGAGGATCGAAATCCAGCCCAGCAGCGTAGTGAGCATGATGAGCAGGAAGGAAATCCCGTCGATGCCGATCACGTAACCGGCGCCGATGGAGGGAATCCAGTTGTTGGGCACGCCCTCGATGAACTTGAAGCGGTCGGCACTCTGCAACTGCGACCAGAACATCGGCACCAACGGCAGCGAGACCAGGAAACCGCCGAGCGCGAAGAAGTTCGCAATCCAGCGGACGGCGTCCTTGTTCTCCTTAGGGACAAACAGAAGAACAAGCGCGCCTACCAGCGGCGTGAAGAGGATGATCGAGAGTATGTGAGATTGCATAAGAGCAGTTCTCAGTTCTTACTGTCGCGCCGGGACGACGGCGCTACCAAACCTAGTGGTACACGTAATAAAACACGAACCCTACCAGCCCTGCGGTCATCACCAACGCGTACCACTGGACCAGGCCCCACTCGAACAAGCGTGCCGGATACGAGAACATTCGCGCCAGAGTTGCCGGGCCGTTGACCCCGATTCCGTCGATGATCCACTTGTCCCACCAACTGGAAACGTTCGCAGTCAGACGTGTAAGCCATCCCGCACCGTTCACCAAGCCATCCACCACGTGCGTATCGAACCATGCCGACGCTTCGCCGAGTCCGAGCACGCCGATGCGCACGTCACCCAGCTTCCGGCGTCCGGTGACGACGTAGTCGTAACCTTCGTCCACGTAATACTTATTGAGCAGCGTGTTGTAAACAGGCGGAACGGCGGCGATCGGCTCCGTGTAATTCTTATCCGCGTGGCGATAGCTTCTCCACGCCATGCCCCATCCCAAACCGGCGGCTCCGAGGGATAGGCCCATCAGCAGCCATTCCGTGCCTGTGTTGTGTTGTTCCTCCACTCCCGCAATAAGCTGGGCAGTTTTACCCTCTTCTTGAAAAACGCGCGCTTCAGAAGCAAATACCGGCTCGAGAAATTTCGTGAAGCGGTCCGAACCTCCGAGACTATGTGGCCAGCCCAGCCAGCCGGCAACAATAGCGCACAGCGCCAGCGCGACTAACGGAGCCGTCATCGACACAGGCGATTCGTGAATGTGGTGCTCCACGTCATGGTTCATGCGTGGGCGGCCGTGGAACGTCAGGTACATCAGGCGGAACATGTAAAAAGAAGTCATCAATGCAGTGGCGTAGCCCACGTACCAGAGCAAGCGGTACGCGCCGCCTTCGCGCGACCAGGTCTCCCAGAGAATCGCGTCTTTCGAGAAGAATCCGGCAAAAGGAAAAATGCCCGCAATCGCCAGCGTCGCGATGAACATAGTGCGGTGCGTAATTGGAATGCGACGGCCCAGGTCTCCCATGTTGCGCATATCCTGCTCGCCGCTCATGGAATGGATCACGGAGCCTGCTCCGAGGAACAGCAGAGCCTTAAAGAACGCGTGCGTGAAAACGTGGAAGACTCCGGCGGCAAATGCTCCGACGCCAAGCGCGAGAAACATGTAGCCGAGCTGCGACACTGTCGAGTATGCGAGCACCCGCTTAATGTCATTTTGCACAAGCCCAATCGATGCGGCGAAGATTGCCGTCAGCGCGCCAACGATGGCGACTGTCTTCATCGATGTCGGAGCAAGCACGAACAGAGCGTTGGAACGCGCGACCATGTAAACCCCGGCAGTGACCATGGTTGCCGCATGGATGAGCGCGGAAACCGGCGTGGGCCCCTCCATTGCGTCGGGCAGCCAGATATAAAGCGGAAGCTGAGCCGACTTGCCGCAGGCCCCCACAAACAGAAGAAGAGTCGCCGCCGTGATGATGGGATCACCAATAGCGAAACGTCCGCTATGCGCGATGTTAGTGACTTCGCTGAAACGCAGCGATCCGAAATACCAGGCGATGAAAAACATTCCCAGCAGAAATCCAGCGTCACCAATGCGGTTGACGATGAAGGCTTTCGCCGCGGCGTCGCTGGCCGACTTGCGGTGAAAATAAAATCCGATCAGCAGATACGAACAAAGTCCCACGCCCTCCCATCCGACGAACATCAGCACATAATTGTTGGCCAGAATCAGCGTCAGCATGGAAAACATAAAAAGGTTGAGGTACCCGAAGAAGCGATAGTACCCGCCCTCGTGCGCCATGTATCCAGTGGAATAAATATGGATCAGCATGCCCACGCCGGTGACGAACAGCAGCCAGATACTCGAAAGCGGATCGAGCAGGAAACCTGCATCAGCCTGAAACGGGGCGGCAGAACCGTCATGCGTCGTGTAATTCATGTGCCCAGTGTCGGTGCCGAGCCAGGTGTAAAGGATGGTCTGATAAGGCTGCTGAAAATGCTGCTCTGTGGACGACCACGCCGAATATTGCCAGACCGCGCCGCAAGCCATCGCGAACGCAAGAACAATACTGCCGACGCACACCGCGCTGACAGTAGCCTTCTGCAGCCTGCGGCCAAAGAAGAACATGATGACCGCGCCGAAGGCCGGCAGCAGCGGGATCAGCCAGATGTGGGAAAGAAAAAACATGTCGTCGGTCGTCGGTCGTTAACTGTTAGTCGTGAGTCGTTGGCAAATTTTGCGTGCTGAATGCTCGGTACTCGGTACTCGGTACCGCACTCCCTACCACTTCAGCAAATTCACTTCGTCTATATTGACCGTCTCTTTATTGCGAAAGAAGGCGATCAGAATACCGAGGCCAACCGCGGCTTCCGCAGCAGCGTCGGTTATTACAAAAATGGCGAATATCTGACCGTGCAATCCCCCCCACATGCGGGAGAAGGCGACCAGGTTTAAGTTCACGGCATTCAGAATCAATTCAATCGACATCAGGACGATGACCACGTTGCGCCGCGTCAGCACGCCGATGACCCCCAGCAGAAACAGCGCAGCGCCGAGGACTAAGTAGTGCAGCGTCGTGATGTGCAGCATCGATTCCATATCAGCTTCTAGCTTCTAGCTTTTGCCCAGTACTAGGTACTGGCTACTAAGGTGCTAAATTCTCTTCTTCGCCATTACTACCGCTCCGATAATCGCCACCAGCAGCAACAGTGATGCAATCTCGAAGGGAAACATATATTGTCCGTACAACATGGTGGCGACCTGCTGTGTGTTGTCGCTCTCCACGATCGACAACGCGTGCTCCGGAAAAATATTCGTACCTTTCGTATAGACCGCAATAAATAATCCGCCCAGCGCCGTCGCCGCGATTAGTCCCACCACCCACTGGCTGTTGAATTGCCGCTCTCGTATGGAGCGATCGATGCTGACCAGCATGATCACAAATAAAAACAGCACCATAATGCCGCCCGCGTACAGAATAATCTGCACGCCAGCTACGAACGGCGCATAGAGCATCAGATAAACGGACGCCTGTGCCAGCAGCGTGACGATCAACGCCAGCGCCGAATGCACCGGATTCTTGCGCGTGATTACCATGATGCCGCCGATCACCATGATCGCGGCAAACAGGTAAAAGAAAAATGGTGTAGCTACGGGTGCCATATTCTTTGTTGAAGCAGCGCTACGCCAGCCGTGAGAATGAGAACGCCCAATCCCATTGGCAGCAGAACTTTCCATCCCATCTGCATGAGTTGGTCAAAACGATATCTGGGGAACGTGCCACGATACCAGATATAGAGGTACATAAAGCCCGCAACTTTCGCCGCGAACCAGAAAATGTCCTGAACCCGCATACTCACGGCAGGCACGAACAACACAAGTCCAATCAAGCCGAGGACAACTCCGAATCCCGCGAGGCCGATGGTTTGAATCCGGAAAAGCGGATGCTTCGGCATGCGGACCGCATTGTAGAAGCACATCGCGGCGAATAGTAGAAATGTGACACCCGGAAAAAGTGAGAAGACCAGATCCCATGTCGAGTTGTGCAAGAGATTCGGAAACGGCCGCAGCCATCCGCCGAGCCAGAGCGTTACCGCAATAGAAGATACCGCAATCATCGCAGAGTATTCGGCCAGAAAAAATAACGACCAGCGAAAACCGCTGTATTCAGTGTGAAACCCGGCAGTCAATTCGGATTCGGCCTCTGCCAGATCGAAAGGCGCGCGGTTGGTTTCCGCGACCATCGCCACCGCAAAAATAAAAAATGCAAGCAGCCCCAGCGGGAAAAATTTGAAGATGAACCATTCGCCTTGCGACTGCTGCGCCTGAACGATGCCGATCATGCTAAGTGTTCCGGTCCCCTCGGCGTTGAGGCTGGTCATCAGAATCGCCGACACAACGGCCAATCCCATTGCCACTTCATACGAAACCATCTGCGCGCTCGATCGCAGCGCCCCGATGAGCGGATAGTGCGAATTCGAGGCCCAGCCTGCCATCACAATGCCCAGCACACTCAGTGAAGAAACCCCGAGCATAAATAGGATTCCGATATTCATGTCCGTAATGGCATGCGTCGGTCCAAACGGCACCACGACAAAAACCGTGAACGCGGCCAGCACGACGATGAACGGAGCCATCCAGAACACGACGCCATCGGCTTCGGCCGGCATGATGTCTTCCTTAAGCAGTAGCTTGATGGCGTCGGCAATGGGCTGCAGCAGGCCGTGAGGCCCAACGCGCATGGGCCCTAGCCGCACTTGCATGTGCGCCAGGATTTTCCGCTCCAGCCAGTTCATCGCGATCACGGCTACCGAGAGTCCGCCAAAGACCAGCATGATGTAAACCAGCGCCCAGAACATGTTTCCAGCCGCGCCCGGAGTCTGGTCGCTGCTGAGGTATGACCGGATATATTGGACGACCTGCCCCATCAGCGGTCCACCTCGCCGAGAACAATATCGAGTGTGCCGATCACCGCGATCACGTCGGCCACGAGTTGGCCGCGGCACATCACATCGAGAGCCTGAAGATTCACAAACGATGGCGGACGCACTCGCACCCGATAGGGCTGCGTGGACCCGTCACTGACAATGAAATATCCCAGCTCCCCCTTCGGCGCTTCAATGGAGTGATAGACTTCGCCCGCCGCCGGCTTCATGACTTTCGGAACTTTCGCCATGATGGGACCTTCCGGAAGCGCCTCGACGGCCTGTTCGATAATGCGCACCGATTGCCGCATCTCCGCCACGCGAACCAGGTATCGATCGTAAGTGTCGCCGTTCTGTCCGATGGGAATATCGAATTCGAAGTTCTTGTAGTTGGCGTATGGCTGGGCTTTGCGCAAGTCCCACTTCACGCCACTGGCGCGGAGTACAGGGCCAGTCACTCCAAGCGCGATGCAGTCTTTGCCGGAAATTATCCCAACATTCTTCGTACGCTCAACCCAGATGCGATTGGTGGTGAGCAGCTCTTCATACTCATCGATTTTGGGCCGAAAGAAAGTGAGGAAGTTTTTCACTTCTTTTTCGAAACCGCTATAAGTTTCGTATTGCAGGCCGCCGATGCGGAAGGCGTGGGTGGTGAGTCGCGCCCCGCAATATTTTTCGTAGATCTTCAGAATCTCTTCGCGATCGCGGAATGTGTAGAAGAGCGGCGTGATGGCGCCGATATCGAGCGCGTGCGTGCCCAGCCACAACTGATGACTAGCGATACGGTTGAGTTCGGTAAGAATGACGCGAACGTGCTGGGCGCGTGGCGGCGCCTCCACGTTGAGAAGTTTTTCCACGGTCTCGCAGTATCCCAGCCCGTTCGACACCGCTGCAACGTAATCCATACGATCGACGTAGGGATTGAACATCGTATAGGTGCGGTGCTCGCCAATCTTTTCGACGCCGCGGTGAAGATAGCCGATCACGCACTCCAGCCCGAGAACTTTTTCGCCATCAAGACGCAGGATCACCCGCAACACGCCGTGGGTCGCGGGATGTTGCGGTCCCATATTGATGACGAGCTCGTTCGCATCCAAAAACGGCTTCTCGGGAGTTTCGAGATCGAGATGCGAGAGCGAGCTGTTCGGATCGATCATTCGTTCTTACTGGCGTTCTTACTAGCTCCTCGCTGGCCAGTTTCTCACTGGCCGCTTTCAATGCCGAGATTAATCTGCACCCACTCGTTATCCTGTTGCAGAATGCCGTAATCCTTGCGCAGCGGATGTCCCTTCCACCCATCAGGCAGAAGAATTCGCTTCATGTCGGGATGCCCGTCAAACTTGATGCCGAACATGTCGTAGACTTCACGCTCCAGCCAGTTGGCGCCCGTCCAAATAGGAACGGAAGTGGGCAGAGTTTCACCGTCCCGAATCTGCGTCTTTACCCGGATGCGCTCGTTGCGCGCAAAAGAGTAAAGCACCCAGACCACATCGAATTGCTTTTCGCGTTGCAGATAATGAACCGCAGTGATGTCGACGCAGTAGTCAAACCCTTCTTCGTTACGGAGGACTTGTAGAAGTTCTGGAATCAGGGAGCGGTCCACCACCATATAGTTCTGCCCGGCATAAGTCAGCGGTTCAATGCCAGAACCGTAAGAGCTCGTGAGCTTCGCCACCATCGGCGAATTCCAAGCGACCGGAGTGGGCACCGGAGCTTTCGCCACCGCGGCGGGTTTGGCTGCCGGAGGCGCTGCCGGCGCAGCACTCGCCGCCTTCGCGGGAACTTCAGATTTCGCCGATGGCGCGTTGGCGGCGGGCACGGTGGAATCCGACGGAACGGAGCCGGAATCAGCTGCTTTCACGCCGCCGGAAACGGCAGGCTGATCCGCCGTGGGCTTGGGTTCGCCGGCAGGCGACGCAGAGGGCGACTTGATTTCATCCGGCATAGCTCGAGAACGCGCAAACCTCCGGCTCGAAGCGTTACGGAGAGAACGTTAACTTTTATCAGCTTGAGCATACGGTGTCAACGAGCTTGCGCGACCTTCTCAACGAAACTTCCGAAGTCTGCTGAAAATGCAGGACCTCATCCCTTAAATAACGAATCCGCTCCGCTTGCGGGAACGGCTGCGTTTCAACCAGCCATCTATCTGGATGCAGCGCGAGCGGAACCGGAAGGCATGCGCCAAAATTGAAAGACGTGCGCCCACACGAATCGCGCTCACGTGGATTCAGCGCCACCGAGATTCGTGCCCCAAACGTGGATTCGCCGCCACCTGGATCCGTGCCCCAAAACGTGGATTCAGCCCCACGCGGATTCGCGCGCCCACGTGAACTCGTGCGCCCACGTGGATTCGCGCCCACGTGGAAGAGCGGCGCTTCAGCGCCGCGTAAAGCGTCCAGAGTTCGTGGGCTTCAGCCCCGGTGGCCGCACTCAGAGTTTCCGCGCCTACAAGCGCGCTTGACCCTGGTAAGTTTCGATCAGATCGCGGATGCGCTGCGCATCGGCTTTGCGATGGCCGTGGCTGGTAATGGGGTCAGTGCCGCCGGTGGATTCAATGCGAATCTCCGACCAGAGCACGCCAGTGGAAATATGGACGGAGGCAACCTTCGACATCGCTATGGTTTCATCGTTGCTGCCGAACCACCGCGATTTCACACGGCTTACACGCAGGGGGCTTATCACAATACGAGTGGGAAAAATAAAATTGCCCTGCGTCCAGCGGCTCGCCGTGAAGACTTGAGCCTGCTGATCGGCTGCTGGCGTGGGGGGCATTACACCCATTCCAGTGCGCCCTTTTTCCAAACCCAGATATAACCGGCGATGAGGATGACGAGGAAGATCAGCATTTCAGCGAGGCCGAAAACTCCTAGCGCTTTGAATTTGACGGCCCAGGGAAATAGAAAGATAGTCTCCACGTCGAATACCACAAACAAAATTGCGATGATGTAATAGCGGACCGTATAACGGCCCCTGGCGTTATCGATGGGATCGATTCCGCATTCGTAGGGCATCAGTTTAGTTTTGCTGGGATTGTCTGGACGCACCAGTTTCGCCGCCAGCAGCGTGATTGGAAGCAGCACGCCAATCACTGCCATAAAAATAAAAATCGGGACGTAGTTTTGCGGCATAACGTAATCACTCGATTTCTACTTGCTCAGCAACGCTTGAGGATGCCATCTTAGTCCCGATTGCGCACGACTTCAAGAGAGATGTCATGTAACTCAAGGCCTCTATCGGGCAGCAAGAAAACATTTCGCGCGAGATCGGACTTAAGAGTGCCCTCGCGGTAATAGCGGCTCAGGATACCGTCTTTCCAAATCAGTAGGTCAGGATTGCGACGCGCGAATTCCTCCCAGTTCGTACTTTCACAGTTCGCCATCCGCTCGCGGATCAAGAAAAAATATGCGCAGGTGATGGTTTCGTTGTAGAGCTGCGTCTTTCCGCGGGCGGCGGCGAACCGCTTCAGCCCGATGGCAAATTTCTCCAGCGCCTGCAGAACCGGATACTCGGACAGATAGGCGAACGCCAGCCGAACATGATCGGCGTGATGGAAAGAGTCCTCGGGCACGGCGTCGCTCTCGAAGCAGCGGATCAGTTCTTTGTCAGTCATCGATTCACCGTCACCATCAAACAATTGTCATCCCAACCGAAGCTTTGGACTGCCCGGCCCACTCGATGATTGTCATCCCGACCGGAGCTTCGCCTTCCCGGAGGGAAGGCGAAGCGCAGTGGAGGGACCTGCTTTTCTTCTGTATGGCCTACACCAACCCAAAACTGTTCCGCCTGCGCTATGCTCCCTTGCCGTTCGCGACCGCCCAGGCCGCCGCAGTGTAGATGGCAAGATTCCCAACGTTGAACATTCCATGTAAAACGTGGAGCACGATCGCCAGCATAAAAATACCGATCAGAACCCAGCTACCGCGAACCACAGTCTTTGGAATCAGCAAGAGGACGGAACCAACGATCTCGCCCCATCCCAGGATTAGCCGCAAGATGTCCGGCATATGGGTGCGGGCAAAGTCGTGCCGAGCCTCGGGCATCACAAACAACACCGCTTCGATCAGAATCACAACGCCCAGCGTCCACTGCACTCCTATGAGGGCGGTTTTCATTCGTGGTCCTGTCATGCTGAACCTCCGCTATTTGTCGGCGCTTCGCTTACGGGCGGGCCGCGCTTTGATCTCTTTCAAACGGTGGCTGGCACTGGAATCGAGATCGAAATCATAAAAACGCTTCAGTTCCTGGATCCGTTCGAGTGAGGCTGGATTGAAAGGCACCTTTCCGTCGAATGCATGCAGAACAATGCCTTCCAGAAGATCGCCCAGAGTCATGTCGTGGTACTCGGCAAAAGCTTTCAGCACTTTGAGCAGGCGCTTCTCTATGCGGACGCCGGTTTGAACCCGTTCCACCAGCAGCTTTGGATCGTCGGCCATGCGTACCAGTGTACCACGGTGTGTACGTACACAGACACCTTATTCGCCTTTTCGCCTCCAAACGCTTAGGCGGTTGTTATAATCGCGTTTCAATATTTTCTATGGTCTCGTGCGCCAGTAGGCGCAATTCCCTCTTTAAAGGATCCTCTTGGCATTCGACGAGAACGTTTACGAACTGCGGCGCCAGAAGCTCAAACAGATCGAAGCGCTGGGACAAACCGCGTACCGAAGCAAGTACGACTTCACGCACACCATTCCGCAGATTCTGGCGGACTACTCCGGCAAGACCGCGGAGCAACTGGAGAATCCGCGAGTCAATGTGCGCGTCGCCGGACGCATCATGGCAATTCGACTGATGGGCAAGGCCGGATTCTCCCACCTGCAGCAAGGCGGCCAGCGACTGCAGATCTACGTAAAGAAAGACGCCGTCGGAGAAACGGGCTTCGAATTGTACAAACTCCTCGACCTCGGCGATCACATCGGGGTCAGCGGATATTTGTTTCGCACGCGCACCGGCGAACTCTCGATCCATGTGGAGGAGATCACATTTCTCAGTAAAGATCTGCTGCCGCTGCCGGAGAAGTGGCATGGGCTCACCGATGTCGAGTTACGCTACCGGCAGCGCTATGTCGATCTGGTGGTGAATCCCGAAGTGCGGGAAGTCTTTTTGAAACGCAGCAAGCTGGTGCAATCGCTGCGGAACACGATGGAAGCGCACGGATTTATCGAAGTCGAAACGCCGATGATGCAACCCATCGCCGGCGGAGCGGTGGCGCGTCCATTTGTCACGCACCACAACACCCTCGACATGGATTTGTATCTGCGCATCGCCCCGGAACTTTATTTGAAACGGCTGGTCGTGGGCGGATTCGATCGCGTGTATGAAATCAATCGCAACTTCCGCAACGAAGGCCTGGGCTGGCGCTGGAATCCTGAATTCACCATGCTCGAGTTCTATCAAGCCTATACCGACTACCAAGGCGTAATGGATCTCACGCAGGAATTGATTACGCAAGCTGCGAAAGATGTGACGAAGGACAAAGATCATCCCGACGGCATTACGAAAACGAAATGGGGAGACCAGGAAATCGATTGGGCGAACTGGCAGCGCCTGACGATGCGCGAAGCCATCATTCAATATTGGCCGGAAGCCGCAGGTGCGAAGCCGATGATGAGTGATTTTGCGTCGCACGATGGAGTGAAGCAACTGGTCGAGCGCTTCAATCAGGCGCACGCGCACATGGCCTACGATCCGAATGAGCCCATGGGTAAAACGATTGCGAGTTTGTTTGAGGCCGTAGCGGAGGAGCACCTCACCCAGCCGACGATTATCTACGAGTTCCCTACCGCGGTATCCCCGCTATCGAAACAGAAGCCGGATGAGCCCGAATGGACGGAGCGCTTTGAAATATTCGCGGGACAGATGGAAATCTCGAACGGATTCAGCGAGCTCAACGACCCTGAAGATCAGCGGCGGCGCTTTGAGTCGCAGTTAAAGGAGCGAGAGCGCGGCGACGATGAAGCGCACCAGATGGATGAGGATTACATTCGCGCGCTGTCCTACGGAATGCCGCCCGCAGGCGGAGTGGGTGTGGGCGTGGACCGACTGTGCATGCTGCTGACTGATTCACACACCATCCGCGATGTGATTCTGTTTCCGTTGTTGCGGCCGGAGAAGGGTTTAGAGACAGAGGACGCTGGAGACACGGGTGGACAGTAAGAGGCAAACTATCGACTGAATGTTCCGGCAGGAACATTTGTGCGGCCAATTGTGTACGGATTACAGTGTATGTACATTTCCCTCTAAGCCGAACACTCCAGGACGGTTACGGACGGCTGGAAGCCGTCAAGCAAAAGCAGGCCGCCAAGCGCTCCGGGGTGGGTCGTCCCTGATTCGGTCCATCTCAAATCATCGCCTGGCAAGGTTGTGGCGGAGCGGCTCAGAGCGGGTGCGAGAACTTCGGTAGCTTGCCAGTATCCAACAATGCACTGGAACTGGGGCAACAACGTTTTCTATACTTCTGGCATCGGAATTTAGCGAACAAAAGGGCAGCGCTGCCGTAATGTCTGCAGGACGGACATTTGGTCGGTAGCGCTTTGCTTTTTCTTTTTTCGCTTTTTCTCCGGCACAAATTATTTTGACACCTTCCCGGCGTTAGCCGTTCTCTGCGGCTGGTAGGCGGGCTTGTCCGGGCTGAAGTTCGAGCTCAGATAATCGATTAGCGCGTCGCGGTCCGCGGGATCTACGACCGCGCCCCATTTTGTCATCTTGTCTACTTCTTTCGCCCATGCGGCTTTGGTGAGACGCTGCTGCAGGATGATGCGTGCTTCGTGACATTCCAGGCAGGCAGTGGTGGCCTTTGCTTGCATGGGCCCCTCAGGCAGAGCGGCGGTGACTGTGGCCTGGACAGGTTTCTGGGCTCGCGCCGAGAATGGCGAGAAGACCGACAGCGTTAGCAGGGCGATGGCAAAGAGCGCTCCTGTTAGAACTCTTCTTGCAGGTTGCCGAAAAGGTTGCAACGAACACCTACGACCGGGGCTGAAGCCCACATCATCCAGAACGTTTGACGCGGCGCTGAAGCGCCGCTCTTCCACGTTGCTGCACGCCTTAACTATTTCCACGTTGCTGCACGCCTTAACTATTTTGCGGAATGCGTCGGGAAAAATCTTATGCGACATGGATGTTCACCTGATCGACGGCGTTGTAGAGATAACCACTGGGGTTCCAGACTGGCGTCAAAGGCTGGGTGCGGCCCTGAGTGTCGGTGGCTCGCGACATGATGGTATGGTCGCCGCTCCTGACATTTTTCCAATCGTAAGACCATAAGCGCCAGGCGTAGCGCGATTGTTCGTGGCTTAGCGTTGCAGGATTCCAGGTGGCGCCGCCGTCTATAGAGATTTCGACCCTCGCAATTTCGGCTTCTCCCGCCCAAGCCACGCCGTGAATTGCGATCTTGCCTGGCTTCAGGCGCGCGGCCTCGCTCGGCCCAGAGATTACCGACTTCACGCCTAGCGCAGTGACGGGATGTGTTTCTTCAGGCTTCACGGTATCGCCCGGCTTCACAGGTTCGTTGGGCAGACGGTAAGCGGGGCTCATAAAGTTGCCGGCAAATTCTTGGTCGAGCACTTTGATTTCAGTAATCCACTTACAGGAGGCCGCGCCAATCCAACCGGGGACAAGAGCACGCGCGGGAAAGCCGTGATGCTTGGCGAGTGGAGATCCATTCATGTGCGTCGCGATGAGCGTATCGGCGTCGAGAGCTTTTTCGACCGGGATGCTGCGAATGAATGGAGGAACTTTGCCGGGAACTTCATCGAGGCCGCGGAACATGACATGCTTGCCCGTGGACTTTACTCCGGCGCGCTGCAAGAGTTCGCGCAGGCGAGGACCAGAGAATTGCGCAGTACCCACTGCACCCTTTCCCCACTGAATGCCGGGGACCTGAGGGCGATGCAAGCTGCGGCCGTTGCCGGCACACTCCAGGGTATTTACGACCGAGTGTGTTTCAAGCTTTGAAAGTTCAGCAAGGGTCAGAGTGAACGGTTTCTCAACTTCTCCGCCCACCGAGAGACGCCAATCCGCAGGATCGAGTTCGCTGGGCTCGTGCATGTGATTGCGCACGAAAAAATGCGGCACCGGCGTGAGCCATGCATTGAAATACTCGACCGGACTTTCGAGATCGACAAACCGGTAGGAGCGAAGAATCATCCCGTCTTCGCCGGGGAAATCGACCGCTTGTGGTTGTGGAAGCGCCCAGGACAATAATTTTGGTGCGGCCGTGGCAGCGAGGGCGGCGGCAGAGATTTTTTTGAGGAAGTAGCGTCGGGAGTTCATGGATCGCACCTCGATAGGCTTATTCTTCCGCCGCGTCGCGGCTTGCGTAGATTAAGTTAACACCACCGGCCCGGAAAAGGAGAGTGAGCCAAAACCGGGCCGGTGACGATTCTGAAGGATGATGCCCTCAGAAAACTAAATCCCCGTACAACGTGGTGGGCCGCGTCAAAAGCTGACGCGGGACCGTCCTCGTCTTACGGCAAGAGATAGCGGAATGAAGTGAAGATCATATTGTCGACGCCTTCCGGTGCACCCGAAGGAGCTCCGGCCGGTGCAATGCCTGACCAAGTTTGCCGGGTTACATAGGAGTACTGACTGCCGAACTGGAACCTGCCGCGAGGCCCGGCGTAGAAGCGATACCAGAAGCCGAGGGTTCCCTCGATTAGCGCGCGGGTGTCGGCCGTGCAATTGGAGAGACTGGCAGGCGTGAACCCGGTGTTCACTGTGGGCGGCAATTCCGTATAGCAACCAGAATTGTTGAAGAGCCGAGCTCCGTAACCAACCTGGCCTTTGGTTTTGCTGCTTGCCTGTAACGGGTCGAAACTTACAGCGCGGCCCGCGTACTCGACTCCAGCGTAGCTGTAGATATCGAGTTTCTTGGTGTGAAACTCGAGGGTGCTCAGGCCTTCGAAATTTTTGAGTAAGTGAAGTGTGCCGTTGCCGTTAATGGCGACATCGGACAGTCCGCCTGCGGCATAGCGTCCAATACCACTACCGTCAAAACCCTTCAGACCGAAAACGAGGTGTTTATTAGCGAAAGCCCAGCGTGCGCTTGCGCCGACGCCACCTCCGTCCTTGGAAGCGTTGTAACTTCCAATTGCATTAGGACCGGCAACGGTGCTGCCGCCGCAAAGGCTGGTGGTGGTGGCTACCTCACCGCAGGGATAGACGCGGTCGCGGAAGCGATCATACAGACCGAAGACTTCATAGTGGCCGAAGCCGGGATCAAAGACAACTTTCGCGATGAGGTCGGGCGAAGGATTGAAGCTGTAAGTCGCAGTTGTGTTGTAGTTGTTGCTTGCGCCTGCCTCGCCCAGCAGGAAATTGTTTCCGTTGTTGTGGGTGGTAAGCGTGCCCTGCGCGTTTTCCAAGGCCACGGCAAACGCAACCTTGTCGCCGAAGGCCTTGGCTATGCGGATTCCATACTGGCGGGCGAAAACAAAGCCGACGTTATAGGTCGAGTCGATCGTCTTTGGCCGAGCGTCGTTGGTTCTGCCGAGGTCGTCGTCAGGGGCGATTCCAGCTCCATTTTCGGTCGCCAGGCTCCATACCTGGCCGCCGACGAAGCTCCAGCCATTGTCAAACTTGACTTGGCCCCACGCCTGACGAAGACGAAGCGTGTAACTATTGGTTGACGTCGAGGTGGAAGTAACGCCGGCGGAAAGAAAGTCGGCTGAGACGTAGCTGGAAAGGTCGACATTTTTCATACGGCCATCGACAAAGGTAGTGATCTTAGACTGGCGGCCGGTTCCGTAAAATTCCGACGCTGAGCTTTGCGGGGCGCCCGGCATGGTCAGAGAATTGAACGGAGTAGAGACATCCGCGGCCAGCGCCCTGGAACGCCGGACAGTTTCAGCAGCAGCGTATCCGCCCGGTGTGATGTTGATGCCTCTGAAGTGGATGGTCAGCGGACCCTCCATCCGCTTGTCATAGGTCTGCGACGGATCCGGGGTCGAGGCCTGGGGTGAATCCTGCAACGACAGCACAGCATTTTTCACCGTGGCCTGGTTCGCTGCTGTAGTGTTCACGGATTTCAGATCTGCGGAGTTCTTCTCGAGCGTCGCATCCGTCTGGGTAGCTTGATTCTTGTGGTGCAATTCGTCCTGCAGCGCCTGAATCTGCTGCTGCTGTGCGGCGAGGGCATCTTTCAATGCCTGGACGTCGGCAGCCGTCACAGCCGGCTGCGTCACTGAGTTGGCTTCAGCCTTGTCGTTGTTCGCTACAGGCGTCGCCGTGGTTTGTGCCCAACCGCCGGCGGAAATTACGGCCAGCGTCAGAGCAGTGAACAATGCTTTCGTTGGTGGTTTCATGAAAATTGAATCCTCTCCTTTTAGTTTGCGAAGCGATTGGTTTAAACTTTCAAAACGTGCGAATTGCGATCGCAACTCCCGCCCTTCCTTTTGAAATCAATTTCCGGCAGCGCCGAGCGGTGAAGCGGTCACTATTATTACAATCGACTTAGTAGAGATTCAGTAACGGTTGTCTCCCTTACCTTCAATTTAAAAACTGGGGGAAATTCTTGGCGGCGCAGTTTATACCGAGGGCATCAATCCCCACTTGCGCTGCAAATGGCGTTCGATCGACTTGAAAACGATGCCATCGATTACATACCCTATCGCAACAATCAGGATCATGACCGCAATGACTGCGCTCATATCATTCAAGTCGCGGCCCATCATCAGCACCTGCCCCAGGCCGAGACTCAAATAAAGCATTTCCGCGGTGATCAGGGAGCGCCAGGCGAATGCCCATCCTTGCTTCAAGCCGGAGACGACGAAGGGGAGGCTTGCGGGCAACAGAACGTGCAGGAACAATTGAAATCCAGTGGCGCCGAGGTTGCGTCCCGCCATGCTGTAGATTTTCGGCATCTGCTTGCGGCCATCTTCCATGGCGAGAGTCACCGACAGAAGCGATCCCATGATGACGACGAAAAGAATCGCATTCTGGCTGAGGCCAAACCAGAGCAGCGCCAAGGGCCACCAGCAGATGCTGGGCAGGCTTTGCAGGCTTACCAGCAACCCGCCCATAGTTTCTTCAAGAAATTTGCTGCTGGCCACGCCTAGACCAAGCACCATGCCGAGCACGACAGAAATCGCATAGCCGACCAATACGCGACGCATGCTCACCGCGATCGCGATTACGAGGCTGTGATCCTGAAAGCCAACGTACAGAGCCTGGGCGACGCCCCACGGCGTGGGGAACAGGTACGGGGGCCAGAGCTTCAACTGGGCCAGTAGACTCCACAAGCCAAGCAATCCCGCATAGAAAACGATCAAGCGAGCGGCGCGCTTCATTATTGATCCGCTCCTATGGTTACGTGCGGCTTCACGCCCACGTTGTATTCCACTTCGAGGGAGCGGTTAATTTCTTCGCGCAACTCATGCAGAATTTCGCGAGCCGCGTGTGCGACGTGAACATCTTCCAGGGACCGAGGTCGAGGCAGACTCACCGGAAATTCGCGTTTCACGCGTCCGGGGCGAAATGTCAACAAAGCGACGCGATCGCCAAGGCGAATCGCTTCGCGCACGTTGTGCGTAACAAAAATGATGGTGCGTCCAGTCTCGGCCCAGATGCGTTCCAACTCGTCGTGCAAGAGATCGCGAGTCTGGGCGTCCAGAGCGGCAAAGGGCTCGTCCATCAATAGGACGTCCGGTTCGGTCGCCAGGGCGCGCGCCAGCGCCACGCGCTGCCGCATGCCTCCGGAAAGCTGATGCGTATAGCTGTCTTTGAACTGCAAGAGATGCACCAGGCGAAGATAATATTGGGTATTCTCTTCCCTTTCGGCCTTGCAAAGGCCCTTCATCTTCATGCCGAATTCGACGTTCTGGCCGACCGTCAGCCAGGGAAAAAGGCCAAGTTCCTGGAAGATCAGAAGGCGGTCAGTGCCTGGTCCCTGGACGCGGTTGCCGTCCACAAGAATCTGTCCCGAAGTCTGCTGGTGCAAGCCCGCGATCAAATGAAGCAAAGTTGACTTGCCGCAACCGGAGGGCCCGACGATGCACAGAAACTCGCCGGCTCTTACCTGCAGATTAATGTTGTCAAGGGCAAGCAGCCGCTCACCGCGCTCGGTGCGGTAACTCAAGCAGATGTCGCTCAAGGCAACTTTGGCGACTTCGGTGGGAACTCCGGCGAAGGGGCGAAGAAGCCTTGTCCGCCCGGAGTTTACCCGCGCGCCGCGGACGCGTGCGGGAACGCTGGAGTCGATTGGAATGGGGAGCGGTGCGGCCAAATTCTGCGAGTTCGTACTCACTGGACGGCCTTTCTTCCCTTTTCGGAAAGCACCTGATTGAGCAGCGTCACGTCGTAGAGACGAGATAGGTCGGGCATTTGCCGGCCGAGAAAACCGTCATCGAAGGCCTGTTGAGCAGCAGTTGAGAGGGCGGAGTGCAGCGGATCGTAGGTGACCTGCATGCGGGCAAATGCTTCATCAAGGACAATCGGGGGAAGGGCTTTTCCAGTCTCACTCTGGATCTGTTGATTCAGGAGCTGTTTCGCATTGCTGGGGTGCGCGTCGATCCAATCCGTCAGTTCGACATGGGCGCGAATCCAGTTCTTGACGAGGTCGGGATGGCTCGTCAGGAACTTCGCGTTGACTACCAATAATCCGATCACGAACTGGCCGTTCGGCCACAGGCTGCGTTCATCGATAAAGAGACGGCCATTGCCATCGTGGATCAGCCGAGTAGCCCATGGTTCGGGAGCCCACGCAGCATCCAGATCCTTCTTCAGGAACAGCGTGAGCTGATCGGGATTGGCCATGGGAACGATCTGAACGTCGCCACCCTTATCGTTGGTCTTCATTCCGTGACTCCTCAGCCAATTGCGCAGGGCCACGTCTTGGGTGTTTCCAAACTGAGGCGAAGCCACACGCTTGCCGTGAAAATCTTCTGGCTTCTGAATGCCGCTGTCGTTGCGCACGATAAGCGAAGCGCCGCCGCTGGCCGCTCCCGCGACCACACGCAGAGCCTCGCCGTTCGATCGAACGTAGCCGTTAATGGCGGGATTGGGGCCGACGTAGGTCATATCGATCGCACCGCCAAACAGCGCCTCGATGGCGGCCGGGCCGGCGTTAAAGCTTGTCCATTGCACTTTGACTTGCGGTCCCATCGCTTTGTCGAACCATCCGTTTGCCTTGCCTACCATGGCCTGAGCATGGGTGATATTGGGGAACGCGCCCACGCGAATCGTAGTCTGAGCGGAAGCCGCAAGTGCAGCGCTGCATACCAAGAGAAAACTGGCAAGAACACTCTTACTCACCTTTGTGGCCTCCGACGACCATAGGCAGAACACTGCCTTTCTCTTTCTTCTTAGCAGCGCGTCTCCCCCGCGAAGCACGAGGGGTAGTGCCGGAAATCAGGTCGGCCAGGGTGGTGTTATCCAAAATATGCGCCACCGCATCCCGTACATCGAGAAATACCTGATAGAGCGAACGGTGCGGCAAATCGCGGTCGATGAGAACGCGCAGTTGCTCAGCGTCGGCGAATGGGGCCAGAGGGCCGTCGATCAAGCGCATGATCTCGCTCAACCGGATTTCGGCAGGATCGCGGCGCAATTGGTAGCCGCCTTTGGCTCCGCGAACGCTCTCGACCATGCGCGCATTCTTCAGCTCGAGGAGGATGAGTTCTAGAAATTTTTCCGGAAGATCCTCTTCGTAGGCGATTTCGCGGATCTTGATGGCGCCCTGATGATGATGGCGCGCCAGCATCATCATGGCCTGCAAAGCGTAGAGTCCCTTTTGAGAAATTTTCATGGGTGGCAATTATGCCATAAAGTCTATGGTGTTAATAGACTTTATTGACGTTGAGGACAATGCAAGCGCAGTGCCACTTCGATTCCAACTCAAAATGTTTGCTAAATCCCGTTTGTCCAGCAATTTGCGAGCGCTTTCAGAAGAGCCGGGAAAAGAAGAATGTGCACATGATTGCAGTTTCGGAGGGAAAGTCTGCGGGAAAATACGGATCCGCCTCGCGGGATCAGGGTCCGATATGGAGAATTTGCAACGTGATATTGTCGGGGCCTCCGCGCTCGCGGGCCAGCTTTACCAGGGCGGCGCAGCATGCTGCCGGGGCATATTTACTGACAGCATGTTCCAGTTCATCCTCCGCCACAACACCCCAGAGACCATCGGTGCAAAGCAGCAGATTATCGCCATCTTGCAGTAGCATGCCCTGTTCGCCTCCCTCGGCCGCGACTTCCAATCCTGCCCCTAAAGCGGCTGTCAGAATATGGCGCTGGGGATGGCGTTCGGCATCTTCGGCGCGAACCAGGCCGCTTTCGACCAGCCTTCCCACATAGGAGTGATCGCGAGTGAGACGCGAGATGCGGCTATCGCGAATCAGGTAAAGGCGGCTATCGCCGACATGAGCAAAATAAAGCTGATGGCCGAGTAGCACAAAGGCCGTACAGGTAGTTCCCATTCCCTGAAAGGCAGGATGCTGTTCGGCGTAATTCACAATCCGGGTATGAGCCGCGGCGAAAGATTCAATCAGGGCTGTCTGCGGGTCTTCGCTGAAGCCGTTGCCATACACTTCGCGAACGGTTTCGACTGCCAGGCGGCTGGCTTCCTGACCGCCCTCGTGTCCGCCCATACCGTCGGCGATGACGGCTAAGCGCCCCTTCCGGAGGAACTCCTGATCGTCGGCGGATTCCCAATAAAGATAGGAGTCCTCATTGGTTTCGCGTTGGCAGCCAATGTCGCTCAGGCCCGCCAACTCAACGCCAGGTCTCACGTGCGTGCACTCAACAGACAATCTTGGCTACCTCAACGGTAACGCGAAGGCGAGTCCGCCCCACGCTGCGCTGTGCCGCCCATTATAGACAGGAGCGGTCGGGAAAACTCAACATCTAAAGCGGATTCCGTGAAACGTAACTGGGAAGCGCAGACCGATTCGCGAAGCGGAATAATTTACCGGCCAACAAATCTAACAGGAAAGTCATCTTTCTGATCGCGAGGGTTGGACTATTGACGGAGGTCGAGAACATCAGGCGTATAATCCTTCCGGCTTCGATTAGATGGGCTTTTGGAAACTGGCTTGAGGGAGATGCAGCGGCGCGCTTGGTGACCTCATGAAACTTGGCGACACGATTTCACTGGTATTAAGCGACAAAGATAACAGCAGAGTTCTGTCCATTGCGCCGGAACAGTCCGTCTATCAGGCGGTTGAGAAAATGGCGGTAGAAGGAGTGGGAGCGTTGCTGGTTATTTCCGAAGGCAAGCTGGTTGGCATCCTCTCGGAACGCGACTATGCCCGCAAAGTGATCCTCAAGGGCCACTCGTCAAAAGAGACTTTGGTTCGCGAAATCATGACATCGCCAGTCGTCTTCGTGACTGCGCGACATACGGTTGACGAATGCATGTCCATTATGACCAAGCACCGTTTCCGCCATCTTCCAGTCATGGGAGAAGACGGCCTGGTCGTGGGAATCGTTTCACTTGGCGACCTGGTGAAGTGGATTATCTCCGACCAGGCGCAGCAGATTGAGGAATTGGAAGGGTATATCACGGGAAAATATCCCGGATAGCTGCTAACGTAGCGATCCGACGGGCCGCTGTTCGGGTGTCAGTTCCAGCTTAAATTTTGATTGAGCGGCGTCGTTATGAAACATCTGCACGGTTTCCAAGGAATATTCGTGGAGATCCTTCCCCACCAGGCTCAGCTTCTTCAGAACATCCGACGTGACCGTGATAATGTGGCAGCCGATTTCATCGGCCTGGAAAATGTTTAGAAGTTCGCGCGGACTGGCCCAGACAAGCTGGCAGCGAGGCTCCGGGGCCATCAACTCAAGTGCAGACTTCATGAGAGGAACGGGATCACGTCCCGTATCGGCGACGCGTCCGGCGAAGACGGAGATGTAAGAAGGCGCGCCGCCGTGCAGCGCCTGCGCAACGTGGCGCACTTGATCGAGCGCGAGTAAGGCAGTCGCGTTGATCTGAATGCCGTCCGCGCTCAAGCGGCGGATCAGGTCGTACATGGGTTCGCGACGAGTGTTCGTCACCGGAATTTTTACGTAGACATTCGAAGCCCAGCGGGCAATCTTGCGGGCCTGCCGCTCCATCTCAACTTCGTCGTCGGCGAACACTTCAAATGAAATGGGACGGTCTGGAATGCTCTGCAGAATCTCGCGCGCGAAGCGCTCGTAGTCGCTAATGCCAGCCTTCCGCATCAAGGTTGGATTGGTCGTGAAGCCCTTAATGTAAGGCTGCCGATAAAGCTCGAGCATGCTGGCCTTATCGGCCCCGTCGGCAAATATCTGAACCTTCAACTCAGACACGGACTTCATCAGTAGACTCCTTCAAACTGGAAGCGATAATCCAGTCAGCGGCTTCGCGCAACGAGTGTACGGTGGCTTCCGGAGGCCGCGCAGGCGCCCGCTCGCGGTATCCGTAATCGATCAAAACCGTTTTGCAGCCCGCGTTATGCCCGGCATCGATGTCGCGCCAGCGATCGCCCACCATGAAACTGCGCGAGAGATCGACGTTGTGCTTGCTCCGAGCTTCAAGCAGCAGTCCGGGCAGGGGCTTGCGGCAGTCGCACTCGTCGTGGTCGTCATGATAGCAGACAAAAATATCGTCGATGGGCAGGGAGGAAGACAGGGCTTGATGGATATTCTCCACGGCTTCGCGCGTCTGCGTGCCGCGGGTTACGTCGGGTTGATTAGTGATTACATATATCGCGAATCCGTGGGCCTTCAGCGCGTGGAGTGACGAAGCAACGTCGGGCAAGAGTTCGAAATCGTCCACGCCCGCTGGCGGAAATGGTTTTCCGTCACGCACTACCGCACGATTGATGACGCCATCGCGATCGAGAAACACTGCACGGCGAAGTTGCTCACCCGCCGCTGACGTTGACTCCCATTTTGTCTCCTGCTGTTTTACGGCGGGGTGGGACACCAGCAAGTGCCACACTACGGCCTGAAACGCTTCGGCGTGGGGGGTAATGTGATCCGGATTCACGGTAGGAATAAGGATGCAGACGTCTGCCACTTTAGCGGTGTGGCCACCGTTGCGTCCGACGATCCCTACGATTTTTGCACCTACAGTTTTTGCGTATTGCAAAGCGGCCACGAGGTTGGGGCTAACATTTCTTTCAAGATCGCCGCCACCGACTGAGAGCACGAGCACAAGATCATTTGATCGCAAGCGGCTCACTCGCAGCCAGCTTTCAAACACAGTTTGCCAACCTTCGTCATTCACGCGCGCGGTGAGTTCTGACACGTTGTCGGTGGGCGCATAGGCCTCGATGCCTGCGATCTTGCGGAAATCGTTTACCGCGTGCGAAGCATTGGCGGCGCTGCCTCCCACGCCAAGAATGAAGAGGCGTCCACCCCGGGTGCGTGTCGAAGCTAGTAAAGACGCAGCTTTTTCAATGCTGGCAGCATCCAGCCGGTCGATTACATCTCTAGCTTCGGCCAGGAATTGCTCCGCGAATGTGTTCTTAATCGTCATTTGAATCAGGTTTGGTTCACGCGCTGAACCGCCAGGAACTCGGCCGTTTCCCGCAATCCCTCCGGTGAACCAATCTCGTAGAAGCGTTCAGTAACTTCATACGCTGCGAGCTGCCTGCGTTGCAGGAGATCCATGTAGAGCTCAGCCAGATCAGAAGCTTCTCCGACGGGCAAAATGTCAAAGGCTTCGGCGCGAAAAACTCCGAGGCCGTAATCAATGTAACGCATGCGCGGATTGCGATTCGTTTTGCTATACGCGACAATTTTCCCGGCCGCGAATTCGACGTTGCTGGTGTCCCACTTCCCTTCGTTGCGAAAGACCGTCATCATTCCCAACACCCCGGCGGACTCGAAGTTCCGGGAGATCGCAGCGTAGTCGCAAGGCAGGTAAGAGTCGCCATACATTACAAAAAACGTTTTCCCTAATTTAGGCAACGCATTCTTGATGGCTCCGGCGGTACCGAGCAGTACAGGTCCATCAACCGAGTAATCCACCTCAAGGCCCAACGCGCCACCGTCGCCGATGGCGCGCTGCACGAGCGCACCAAGATGTCCAATGCAGATCACGACACGACGGATACCATTCGCCTGCAACAGGCGCAGTTGATGCACGGCAAAGGGCTCGCCATTTACTTCGAGCAGCGACTTGGGCACGGTTTCCGTCATCGGCCGCAAACGAGTTGCGAGGCCGCCCGCAAGAATCGCAACTGTCAACAATGAACTCTCCTAGGAATGTGCGACAACCGTGGTACCAGCGAAATCGAATTGCATTCGAACTTCCCGAAGGCCCGCGCCTCTCATTACAGCGCGCAGCCGGGTCTTCTGTTCAGTGTAAAACATAAGGAAGCCCCCGCCGCCGGCGCCGATCAGTTTGCCGCCGAGCGCACCATTCGCTCGGGCAAGTTCGTACAGTCGATCGATTTCCCCGCTGCTCATCCCCGGGGATCTCTTCTTTTTGTGTTCCCAGTGCACATTCATTAAGTCGGCGAACTTTCTCAAGTCACTGGCCAGCAGAGCGTCCCGACTCTCCAGGCCCAGTTGCTTGGTAAAGTGCAGATTGTCGAGCATCTCAGAATTGTTCTGTTTGGTGCGTGAATCCTGATCGCGGAGGATGTCGGATGCGTTGCGCGAACTGCCGGTGAAAAACAAGAGGAGGTTATCTTCAAGATTGGCCAAAGTCTCGGCGGGAATCTTCAGCGGTTCGACCACGACGCGATCATCCGGCAGAAATTGGAAGCAGGTGACGCCGCCGAAAGCTGAAATGTACTGGTCTTGTTTTCCGATGGGTTCGTTGAGCAGGGTCAATTCGATGTGGCACGCCTGCTCCGCTAAGTCGCGCGGCGGGACGTAATCTCGCTTCAGCGTGTGCAGAGCGCATAACAGAGCGGTGGTGAAGCTGCCGGATGAACCCATGCCTGTGCCTGCGGGGATATCGGAGAGGCTGACAATCTCAAGGTAAGGTCCGCTCACCCCGGTCAAGGTCAAAGCTTCGCGGATGATGGGATGGCGGATCTCCTCCACGCGCTCCACGTCTTCGAACTTCGAATACTTGAGAAGAATCCGGGGACGAAAAGCTTCATTGATCGTGATGTATACGTAGCGGCTAATAGCGGCGGAGATCACAAAGCCGGTGTGCTGCCGGTAATAAGAAGGAAGGTCGGTGCCGCCGCCGCCGAGGCATATCCTCAGTGGACTTCGGGTGATGATCATCGAGCACGCCTCGCGTGCAGCGAGAGGGCGATCCAGCGGAATGCACCGCCGACAAAAGAAGCCAGAGACACTGAAGTAGACAAATGCCCGCACCCTGGGCAACGCGCACACGCAATCATTGTTAAATGATATGCGAAGCTGCTCGCGCCGGTCGAGTACCTGAGCCTGTTCTCGCAGGAGAAGAGGTTAGACTTTCAGCGCGATGAGATGCCGTCACTCAACTTCAAAATCGGCCGAAGTGGTTTTGCTCGAGTTGCCTACCGTATCCACGGCCCGCAAATCCACCCGGTAGGCCCCGGCAGTCAGCGAAGCTACGGGCAGTTTGAGTCCCAGAGGAATAACCGGATCGCCTGCCTTCCCCTTGGGGATACGATCGCCTATATGCAACTTTTGCTGTCCGCTCTTGAGGTCTACAACGATCAGTTCGTAGGCCACTTCCGGCGGATTCGGGTTTTTGAGAAGCGGTTCGTATACTTCGACATAGATGGCGGCAACGTCTGTTTTCTTGAAATGATTGGTGGCTGACGGAGAGATTTGGATACCCTGAACCAACAATGGAGTGCGGTCTTCCAGAAGTTGACCGTCCAGATCTCCCGCGACATCGGCGGCGCGGTGAAGACTGTTGCTGAGCGCGACGCCGCTTATGCTGAACTCCTTGCCCTGATACATATCGATCGCAAGGGGCGCTTCGATCTTGCCAAAACTGTCATTGCCGGAACTGAACACAACTTTGAGATTGTATTGGCCGCAGGCGATACCGAACTGACTCTCATAGCGGAAGGGCTGCTTCTGAAATTCTTCGACCTCTTTCTTGCCGTCGAAATCCACATTCGCGGTGTCGCTGAAGCGCGCCGCGATCGTGCCGTCCGGTTTGTATGCGATTCCCAAGATATTGAGCGCGGCGTGTTGCTTGCCTTTCACTTTTTCGAATTTGAACGCAGCGGAAGGAATTTCAACCGCCAGGTGAATCTGGGCCGTGTTGGGAGACGCATAGAAGAAAGGCGCTCGCATTGAGGCCGTTATATTGCCTTTCATTTCGCTGCCAGCTCGGACCTCCAGATCCTTTTCAGTCGAGTTGCCGGCCAGAACATCGAGAGACCTGGCATTGCAGTATCCGCTGCGCGCGCGGACTTCGGTCCCGTGGCGCTCCACTTTGACTTTCAGAGTGTGACAACTTCCCTCGGCTGAAACAGCGGGTTTGTAGCCCAGAAGATAATACTGATTCTGATCATTGGCGATTCTCTGCAATCCGCCTACGAGATCATTAGTATTCAAAATGACGAATCCGCCGGTGCCATCGGCGAGTTGATAGAGTACTTGCTGGTTGTCAGAAGCACTGGTAGGAAACTGCGGAACAATTTGCCGCGGTTGTGCATAGGGACTGTAGAGGCTCGGGTTATAACTTCCGCTACCAACGCCGCCACCGCCCTTGCCACCACTGGTAGTGCCTCCGCCTGTGGTCCCTCCACCACCCGATTTACCACCTCCGCCAGTGCCGCCGGTCCCACCGCCACCGTGGCTACCACCGCCGCTACCAACTCCTCCTCCGCCGCCGTGCCCACCGCCGCTTCCACCACCGCCCCCGCCAGCGTGCTGCAGCAGGGCTAACGGTTGAGCAAAGGCCGCGAGATGAAGAAAATATCCATCCGAATTGCCACTGGAATAGTGAAACGCCGCAGGCACAAACGATGCGAGTTCAGAGCCGGCAGGAACACGCAAACGGCTTTGTGGCTTCTGCATGTCCGGAGCAACCAATCCCCGCACATCAATTGGGTAGATAGCGACATTCGCTTTATTGCAGGTATCGATGACCGCGGTCACTTCGGATTGAGCTTCGAAGCTCAGGGGGAAACCAGAAGTCAGCATAACCAGGGTCTTGCGCCCCGGCACCGTGGAGAGACCTTTCGCCAAGCTTCGCAGAGCAAGCAGCACACTATGGACACCGAAGTCAGCTTCGACATTGCCCAGCGAAGGCGCCACGGGAGGCGCCGACAGTGAAGCTACCAATACCGGGGGTTCTGCGTTCGGGGAAACGGACGATCCCTTTATGCCTTTCACCACCTGCTTCAGGCGACCCGCATCGGCAGTAAAGTTCTGCGAGATGCGCACGGTGCCACCGAATTCCGCGATCGCTATTAAACGATCGGGCCCGGCGTTCGCGTCAATAAACTTCGCTGCCGCATCGCGAGCTTTGGCTTGGTCACCAAAGTCCATCGTGGAGTTGTCAAAGAACAGGACCATGTAACGGGGTTGCGGGTTCGCGGAAGTTGCGTTCTCTTCAAAGGAAAAGCTGGTGACCGCTTGCTCCTTGCCATCTTCCCAAACTTTGAAGTCTTTTTGGGTAAGGTCGCGAAGGTAATTGCCTTTCTTGTCGGTCACCACGGTATCCACCAACACCAACCGCGTCTCAGTCCGGATCACGTCCGGCTCGGACGCGGCAGGAACGCTGGATTGTTGTGCGTGAGCAATTATGCTGTCGCCGCCCAGTTCGAGTAATATCCAACAGCCAGCCAGACATACCAGACCGACTAGAAGAACGAGTCTGCGCTTTTTCATGACTCACCTCCGCGACTTAGCGAATCTCAACCGTTCCGTTTTCCGCGGACATTGACTGACCTTCCGCGTCTCTTACCACCAGGCGAACCAAATAGCTGCCAGGCTTTACATCGAAACTTGTCTTAAGCGTTATGCCTGAAGTCAGCTTGTGCTCCAAGGTTTCATCTTTCAGATGCATGGTCAAAGTCTTCTGCATCCCCTGGATGAAATTGCCGTTGCGATTGAAGAGGGCCGACACACACGTCAAAACATTATCGTTTCTGCCTTCCACTTTTCGAAAGTGGAGGTGGCGGACATCCACCTGGGCAAGGACAACGAGTTTGGCGTCGTTATCATTCGCTTTGAAAAATTGTGTGTGCAGCTTCACCGGAAGATTGTGCAACTCCTCCTGGGAGAATGTTGCATCTTCGATTTCCTGTTTGGCTTCCTCGTTGGGATCGGCGAAATGCTTTGGAGCGTAATAGCCGCGGCGGGCTTGCAGAGTAAGCTTTTGCGGGTCTTTAAGCTTCACTTTTAGGGTGTGGAAGCTGCCGTCCAGTTTCAGGTTTTGCGGGGCGAACGCCAGAACATACGAATATTCCGGAGATTGGGCAAGGCGGTGGAAGCCCTCGTCGAAGTCATTGTTATTATGAAAAAAAATCCCGCCAGTACTGTCAGCCAAAACAGCGAGAAGATCGTCCTGAGCCGAAGCAGCGGCAGACAGGATCAAAGTCTTTCCTGGAGGGGGGGCCTGACCGCCGCCCAGAGGATTTGCAGGTTGATGGCTCGCATCTCCAAAGGGCATCACGACATAGAGCCCACGCGCATCCAGAGTATTGATTATGACTTGGGAGCGGACGGCTCGATCGATGATTTCGTTGGATTCGTAGTCCATTCGTGGAGCGATGAAACCGGGAGAAGCGACGACTATGCTTCTCTGACCGGGCATCCGGGATATGACCTGAACAACTTGCTTCAGTAAGCCGAGAGAGATGCTGCTTTCGTGATCACCCCCCGCCAGCACGCTAGCACTTACACCATTCACCAGGGCGGCGGGATTTCCCAGGGGCACACCTTGAGCGTTCGTGGGCAAACAACCGAGAGCCTCCTGGAGAGCAATTTGCGTCGCCTCAGAGTCGTGCCTGTTCATGATCAGATCGGCTTGGTAATAACTGATCTCAGGGCAATCGCTCCTTTGGCTTGAGATGGGGTGGGGCCGCAGACGAACCAACGCTTCATGAAGCTTCGCTCGATCATCGGTGAAATCTAGTACGTTGAGGCCTGAGGTAGTGAAGATGGCGGCGCGATCGGTTGGCCGCAACGTAGAAAAATGGCGCTCCGCGGCAGCCCGGGTCCGGGCGAGATCGCCGAATTCTAAATGAACATCATCGAACATGTACGCAACAAAGCGCTCGGGCAAGCCTTGAACTTTCTCGGTAGCGTTGAGCCCCTTGAACGTCGGCTCCGATGCGACATCTTCGGCCGATCTTTGAAAAGCCTTCGCAGTTAGAGCGCCTGGCTGCTCAACTTCGAACTGGCTTATGACTTGCGGCTTGCCTTTGTCAAAGACCTGAAAATCTTCCTGGCGAAGATTACCGACCGCATGCCCCTGGGCGTCGCGAACTACCGCCCGGACCACTACCAGTTTCACATTTACTTTGAACGTGGTCGGTTCGTCGCGAGAAGCCATCTCCGCTGGATTCTGCTTGCTTTCAGTTTGCGCTGTGGAGCTTGGAGCAGGAGTTCCTGGTGAAGCCTCCTGAGCGAGAGAGAGAAATGGAAAGATGAAAGGAAGGGCAAGGCATGACACCAAGCATGAAAATGACAACAAAATACCGCCCAAAGAGAAATGGAGTGGCGCAGTAGGGCGCGTAGCAAGACATCTAGCTTCCAGAGAACTCCTCATAACACTCCAGCAATCGCGAGAGAAGGCAGGGCGTTCTCAGTTGACGTATCCCGAAAAGGCTGGGATTCCGTTGAACAGCAAATGCTGCGCAACAGTGTACACCCATCTGCAAACCGGCAGTATCAGATTAGGATTCACTCCTGTCCGCTCTGGGCTGGCATTGAATCCTTCCATATCATGATCATGCTAAGTTGTAGCTGAGATGCAGGTTATGAAATTCGATTGGTCTGAGGGACCCCTTGCGAAAGGGCTGCGGCTCTACGAAGCGGGCGAGTTCTTTACCGCCCATGAAGAGTGGGAAACGGTATGGTTGTCGTCGCCGGAGCCGGAGAAGACATTTTTGCAGGGACTAATCCAGGTAACAGCGGCGTTTCACCACCTGCAACACGATAATCGGCTCGGAACCGTTTTATTACTGCAAGCTGCACTTCGTCGACTCGACCTCTATCCCGAATCGTTCGGTGGCATTTCCGTCGCGCTGCTTTGCAATGAAATACGTGGGCGGTTGCGGTCGCTCGAAGCGGGCGATCCCGGGTTGCAAGTTATTCCTCCGAGGATACGGGCCACGCGCCATGCATAGCTTCTCCTGATCTATATTTTCGAATGAGCCGTAGCGGACAGGTGTATGATCCTGTGCCAAGAAGCTGCCCGCAAGGAGACGCACGATGATCGCGCTTATCATTTTCGCGACCAAGAGGTTCCACGCCGAACCGCTACCTAAACGGACAGGTACCGCCTGATCGTAACCATCCAAGCATTCTCAGGAGTTTCATGATGAAGAATCGTTCGCGCGAGTCCACCAGACTCGCGGCGCTTGGTTTCTGCCTTTTCCTCTGTGCGGCCGTTGCTCAGGCCGACACGAGAGCAATCACATCCCGCGACGCGGAAATTGACGGAGTCAAGTTGCATTACATGATTGCCGGCCATGGCACGCCGCTCATCCTATTGCACGGCTACGCCGAAACATCGCTCATGTGGAGGCCGATTATTCCTACGCTGGCGGAGCGGTTTATGGTGATCGCACCGGACTTGCCCGGCATTGGAGATTCCGGGATTCCCGCCGACGGTCTCGACATGAAAAGCGCCGCCATCCGCATTCATGGTTTGGCCAAGTCGCTCGGTGTGCAGAAGGCCGAGGTTGTGGGGCACGACATTGGACTAATGGTCGCCTACGCTTATGCCGCGCAGTTCCCTGCTGAAGTGACAAAGCTCGTGCTGATGGACGCTTTCCTTCCCGGCGTGCCCGGTTGGGAGGCCATTTACAATGATCCGAACATTTGGCACTTCCGCTTTAACGGGCCGACTCCCGAAGCTCTGGTACAAGGCCGCGAGCCGACTTACTTTGCCTACTTTTGGAACGACCTTGCGGCGGATAAAGCGCGTTCGATTCCTGAAGCAGATCGCAAAGCCTACTTGGCAGCGTACTCTCGCCCAGGACGCATGCATGCCGGCTGGGCTTACTTCGTTTCATTCCTGCAAGCCGCCAAGGATTTCGCTCAGCTCTCACAAACCAAGTTGACCATGCCGATATTGAGTATTGGTGGCGACAAGTCCTTGGGAGACGCGCTCGGTCAACAAGCCAAACGTGTTGGGACGGATGTCACCGTCATCGTTTTAAAAGACACCGGGCACTGGATTCTTGAGGAACAGCCGAAGGAAACCACCGATGCGCTAAAAAAGTTTCTTTAGGGTTCAAAAGGTTCAAAGCTATATCCTAACGAAAATAGCCGAGCACTTTATGAGCACAGTCACCACGAAAAGACACGACTCAGAGTTACTACCAAAGACTGGGGCACGGGACAACCCGCGGTATTCAGTCTGCTGACGTTTCTGAAGAAAGCCGGTCAAGTGGCGGCGTAGCAGGATGGGTTTTGGAATGGGGGCCCCGGGCGGAGTCGAACCGCCGACCAACGGTTTAGGAAACCGCTGCTCTATCCAACTGAGCTACGGGGCCATGAGTTTTACAATCAACAACTTTCTGGATTACCAGACACTCCTGCAAGCAACAGAGCATCGCCGGTTCCGTGAACAAACCGTCACGGTTGCGGAGCGCAAAGGCGCACTCTGGGTTCGATTCTACCGTGATGGGGTTGGCCGGTCACGAATAAAAGTCACCGAGAAGCTGTACGACGAGAGCCTCCGCAACGGTTGATTTCAGCGCCGTGGACACCCGCCGCAGAGCGCGAATGGCTTCCATCAACCTCGACACCCATCAGACTCTCAATACTCAAGGCCCAATCCTCGAAGCACACCACTGACTGCCGGTGAATTCGCGCTCGCAACTTACCTGCGTGAAAGAGGACAGGCGAATCGGCATCATGATTATAAAAACATCTGGGTGCGGTCTCTCAAAGGTGAAGTGGAATCGAGGCCGATGGAGTCATATCGCACCGTTGACCGGAGCAAGTTTCTACTCGGACGAAACCATCATAGCGGCCCCGAGATAATCAATTAGGTACTGTGTGCAATTGTGCATGACCTATATTGACCAGCCAAGCTAGATTCCTGAGCCATATGATTTAGCCTGTTTTCCGTGGGGAAAGCGCGTTCCCGCGCGAATTGAATTGTGCAAGGAGACAGGTGGCGAAACAAACTGTCGGTTTCAATTCCGCAGTTTTCCGCAAAAAGTTTCCTTCTGGGATGACTGAGCGGAGCTACCGAGACAACGAGGTCGTTTTTTTACAAGGGGATGCTGCCGATGCAGTTTTCTACGTCCAGAGCGGAACGGTTAAGCTCACGGTGGCGGCCATGCGTAGAAAGAAAGCCATAATCGCCATCCTGCTGAAAGGCAGCTTTTTTGGCGAAGGCTGTCTCGGAGGTCAAGCTGTGCGGATGTACACGGCGAGATCAATCGGACAATCCAACGTCATTCGTCTGGAGAAGGAGATCACGGTTCGCGCGCTCAAGCGAGACCCGCAGTTTGCAGCTCTGTTTAATGCATATCTGCTGTCCCGCGTCATTCGAGTCGAAGAAGACTTGGCAGACCAATTCTTCAATTTCAGCGAAAAGCGACTGGCACGGGTCTTATTGCTGTTTGGGCAAATCATCAAAGAATCAAAGCCGGAGCGGCCCCTGAAGGTGAGCCAAGCAACCTTGGCGGAGATGGTTGGCACCACCCGCGCAAGGGTAAGTAAATTCATGAGTGGGTTCAAGAAGAAGGGCTTTGTCCAATACAACGGCGGCTTGCAAATAAATAGCGAACTTATCACCAGCTTTCTGCAAAGTCGGCCCATGTCCGTCCTCGATTAAACGTAAGACCCGGCCAGATGGATCTTTGTACCCGCTGGCAGTTTGTGATGAAAAAAGAACTCAGCCCGAAAGACGTGCTCTCCATCCGTTGTCCTACTTGCGGAGCCAAACCGGGAGAGAAGTGTGAACTTAGCACGGGCCAACCGCGTACCGGTCCGCATCGAGACCGTCGATTGATCTCAAAAGACGAATCCTAAACAACGCACTGTTAGGACGGTACTGTGCAGGGTATTTCTGAGGAGGGGTGGCCACTCATAAATGCCTCCTTCGGACGGTCCCAGGTAGCGCAGGTGAAACGCCGAATAAGGACTGTTCAATATTGAACACTTTTGGGTGGTATCGTACACTTCCGCCATGCTCTCACCGGGAGAGATAACGCAGATCAAGGCCGAGATCGAGCGACTCGAAAAGCTCCGTAAGGAATGCGGCGATAGTGGCATCCTGGAACGTATCGACGCTTGGATCAAGGCAGAGAAAAAGAAGCTAGAAGGACGAGAAAAGTAACCAACGCTACCCGCTTTAGTTTATTTCTTTAGGAATGCTCCGCTAGTAGCATTCATGCAACCCGATGCCGAATAGGCGCGTCGAACCTAATTAGATAACAACATTAGCTGACAGTCCAGGAGATCTCTGCGTCGGTGTCCGTATTGTATAATCTGGCGTTAGAGGGCGACTGATTCGAGATGACGTGGCCAGAAGATTATTTTGCGAGCACGAGCGTAAGCCTCCTGTGGCGTCGCTTGCTGGTTGTTCTCGCGATCGGCTTCCTCACGGTTAACGTAGTAACGCGTTATGGCGTCACGGCCTCCGACGCGCCCAGCGTAAGGGTTGTGAGCACGGCGAAGTCGCCTTCGCAGGAATCCCAAAGGCAGCGCCTTTTGAGCAACGGGCTGCACTGGATTTCTCCTCCTCCCGCCTCCACACCTTTTCAGCCACCCCGGATTCCAGTTCGGGCAGCGTCAGCAGTGTTTCCCGCGATTCACCTTGATTCGGAGAGCTGGCTCTACAACCGGCCTCCTCCTTCCTTCCTTTTGACTCATTTTTTTCTTATTCAATAGTTGTATTTTTCGGTGGGACCATCGTCGGCGAAGTGAATTCCGAGTAAGGGCATCTACGCTTGTAGATCTTTTGACTCAGCGCGCGGCTTGTCCTGAACAGAAGATTTGTGAACCACGCCTGGAGAACTAAATATGGGTGACTGCGAAAATGCCTAAGGGATCGTCTTTGATGGCGGTTGAGTACACGGCCCTGGGCTTGATTACGGCCTGTCTTATCAGTGCTGCTGGCTGCGGCCATTCCAGCGAAAGTTCTCTTTCGGTATCCGCCGATGCGCCGGCCCGCGCCGCGGTCGTAGAGGTCCGGCGCGCGCCGCTCTCCAACACACTCTCGATTGCTGGTGAATTCCTTCCCTATCAGGAGGTGGAACTTCATGCCAAGGTCGCCGGATATATCCAAAAAATCAATGTCGATATTGGCGACCGCGTTCATAAAGGCGACATACTCGCGATCCTCGAAATTCCTGAATTAGAGGCCCAGCTTCAGGCTGCGCGGGCCGGCGTCCGCCATAGTCAAGAAGAAATTACTCGGGCTCAGAATGATGTCAGCCGTGCGGAAGCGGATCACGCAGCCTTGCACGCCGCCGCTACCCGATTAAAACAGGCATCGGCGGCTCGTCCCGGCCTGATCGCCGAACAAGAATTGGATGACGCTACCGCGAAAGATCGCTCCACCGAAGCCCAAGTGGATTCCGCTAAATCCACCTTGGGAGCGGCGCGCCAACAATTGGAGGTCTCCCAGGCGGATCAGCAGCACTATGCGGCGCTCTCAGAATATTCACGAATTACAGCGCCCTTTGACGGCGTGGTTACCTGGCGCTACGCCGACACGGGATCGCTCATTCAAGCCGGCACTTCCGGCGCCAGCGCTCTGCCCGTAGTGAAACTCTCGCAGGTGAAGGTGTTGCGCCTGCGCATCCCCGTACCCGAGTCTCTCGCGAGCGATGTACGTGACGGTGAACCGGTGGACATCCGAGTCAAGGCAACGGATCAGCACTTGTCCGGCAAAGTCATCCGATCTACTGATGCGCTCGATCGTTCGACCCGCACCATGCAGGTGGAAGTAGACGTGTCCAATGCAGACTATAAGTTAGCGCCAGGAATGTACGCGGACGTTTCCCTGCGGGTGCAGAACGATCCCGACGCTCTCACTCTGCCGTTGCAAGCTATCAACCGAACGGCGGACAAGACCACCGTCCTCCTGGTCAATTCGCAGAACCATGTGGAGGAGCGTGAGATTCGAACCGGGATTGAAGGTTCAGATCGCATTCAAGTTCTTTCCGGAGTTAATGCAGGAGACCGCGTGATTGTGGGCAATCTGGGTGCGTACCGCCCCGGACAGCACGTCGATCCCAGGCTGAGCAAGATGGCGGATGAAGGCTACAAACCAGACGAAGGAGCGCAATAAGCATGCCTGGCTTTGCTATTCGTTATCCGTTTTTCATCCTGATGTTGTGTCTCATTATCACCGTGGTCGGGGTGACCACGGTGGCGCGGATGCCGGTCGATCTGTTCCCTGACATCAATATTCCCGTGGTAGTGGTCGCTACTTTTTATTCCGGTATGCCGCCGGAGCAGATCGAAGCCAACATCACCAATCCATTCGAAAGATTCTTTACCCTGGGCAGCGGGATCGATCACATCGAATCGCGATCTTTGACTGGTGTGAGTCTGATCAAAATTTACTTCCAGCCTGGGACCAATCCAGATGCCGCAGTGAGCGGCATCTCGAATCTCGCGATGGCGCAATTGCGGCGTCTACCACCGGGAACGCTGCCACCCGTGGTGCTCAAGTTTGACGCATCCAGTTTGCCGGTGTGCCTGATCACTTTAAGGGGCGAAGGACTGAATGAGACGCAGTTGCACGATCTCGGGCAATTCAACGTTCGCAACCAGATCGCGAATGTGCCGGGCGCCTCCGTGCCGCAACCGTTTGGGGGCAAGTATCGCCAGATTCAGGTTTATGTGGACCCCGTCAAACTACAGGCGCACCAGTTGAGTTTGATGGATGTGGTGCGCACCGTGAATCATGCTAATACGATTCTTCCGGCAGGCGATGTTCGCATTGGGCCCAAAGATTACAACATCTACACCAACAGCCAATTGCCAACCACTGCGGAAATCAATCGTCTGCCGTTGAAGTCTGAGGGCAATGCGGAATTGATGGTGGCCGATGTCGGCCACGCCGAGGATGCCGCGGCGATCCAGACCAACATTGTTCGCGTGGACGGGCAACGATCCGTATATTTGCCGATCTTGAAGCAAGGGGGAAACAGCAACACAATTGCGATCGTGAACGGTATCAAGGCCGCAGTAAGCGATCTTGTGGACGTACCCAAATCTCTCAAGACCAAAGTGGTCTTTGATCAGTCCCTCTACGTAAAGACCGCGATCTGGAATGTTTTGCAGGAGGGCGGCATCGGCTTGGTGCTGACGGCAGCCATGATTCTGCTCTTTCTCGGTAGCATGCGCGGCACCTTTTCCGTCATGCTTTCCATACCACTATCTTGCCTGGCCGCATTTCTGGCGCTGAATGCAACTGGCGGCACGATTAACACCATGGTGCTGGGCGGCATCGCATTGGTACTCTCCCGGCTCATCGATAACTCAGTGGTGGTGCTGGAGAATATTTTTCGACACCTGGAGATGGGGGAATCGCCGGAGATTGCTGCGGAAAAGGGTGGCACGGAGGTTGCGCTCGCAGTCTTAGCGGCCACCCTTACCACTGCAATTGTTTTCTTCCCTGTAGTTTTTCTTTACGGAGTCAGTCGTTTTCTCTTCACCGCACTGGCTTTGGGAATCGTGCTTTCTCTGGCAGCCTCCTATTTCGTGGCCATGAGCGTAGTGCCGCTTTTCTGCGCACAGTTTATTCACTCCGCGCACGAAATCGGATCAGGGGGCGGCATTGTCGCGCGCGGACTTCATCGGATTCTCGGACCTTTCAATCGCGGCTACGACAAACTCTTAAGCGCCTATGACCGTGCGATTGAGCTGAGCCTCGCACGGCCGAAGTTCACAGTTGGAATCATTATGGGGGCGTTTGCCATGAGCCTTGTGCTTTCGCCTCTGTTGGGCGTCTCGTTTTTCCCGCGCACGGATCCGGGCCAGTTTGTGATCAACGTCAAGGCGCCCACGGGATCGCGGATCGAGTTTACCAACACGTACATCAAACGTGTCGAAGCCGATATCCGCGAGGTTGTCCCGCCCTCCGATCTGGAGATGATCGTTTCTAACATCGGTATCACGCCAGATTTTTCCGCAATCTACACCAGCAACTCGGGAGAGCACACAGCCTTCGTTCAGGTGAGTTTGAAGAAGGAGCACGAGGTTGGAAGTTACGAATACATGCGCCGCGTGCGGGCCAAGCTGGGATCCGACCTGCCGGAACTTTCTACATACTTCCAATCTGGAGGTCTGGTAGACGCGGTGGTCAATCTCGGACTACCGGCTCCCATCGACATCCAGGTCAGCGGCAACGATCAGAAACAGGCCTACCAGGCGGCCGCTCAGATTGCACAACAGATTCGTGCCACGCCGGGTGTGAGCGACGTTCTGATTCCTCAGGATCTGAATTACCCGGGCATTCAGCTCAATATCAATCGCGAGATGGCGTCGCGGCTGGGTTTGTCCTCGCAAGAAGTTACGGACAACCTGATTACTGCGCTGTCTTCGAACAGCATGATCGCCCCAAGCTACTGGGTTGATCCCAACAACGGAAACAACTATATGCTCACGGTGCAATACCCTGAGACGCAGGTCCGTTCGCTCACCGACCTCAAACAATTGCCCTTGCATGCTTCGAAGAATGCCAATGCCACCGATCTCGAAGCAGTGTCGGATGTAAAGATGATTAACACTCCGACTGAAGTAGACCATTACCAACTGCGCCGGGTCATTGATGTGTACGTTTCCCCTTCCAGCGAAGACCTGGGAAGCCTTGCCGGCAAAGTGGACAAGATTATCGGAAATACGAAGCTGCCCGAAAATGTGCGCGTTACCATGCGCGGATCAGTCGAGGGCATGCGGCAATCATTCAAAAGCTTCAGTATCGGCCTGGTGCTCTCGATCGTTCTGGTTTATCTGATCCTGATGGCGCAGTTCGCATCGGCGAAAGATCCCCTCTTGATTTTGCTGGCGGTGCCTCCCGGATTTACTGGAGTCATCTTGTTTCTGCTCATGACTCACACCACGGTGAACGTCATGTCTTTGATGGGCGTCATGATGATGATCGGTATCGTCGTGTCGGATTCGATCTTGATCGTGGAATTCACTCGCGAACTGCGGCGGCAGGGCCAGACGGTCATTGATGCGCTGAAAAATGCCTGCCATGTTCGCCTGCGTCCCATTATGATGACCACCTTTGCCACGCTCCTCGGACTTATTCCCATGGCATTGGCGCTGGAGGCCGGCAGCGAACAATATGCGCCGCTGGCGCGCGCCATCATCGGCGGGCTGAGCCTCTCGTTTCTCGTAACCCTATTTTTGGTTCCGGCGGCGTACTTGCTCATGCACGGAAAAGAAGATCTTAATCCCGCAGAGAAGGCATCTTGAGCAGGATCGCCAAACTTCAATTCGCCTTCACGAGGGGCCAGTAACAATGCCGGGTTTCGCCATCAAATATCCGTTTTTTATCGTGACCATCTGTCTGGTCATCGCTGTCGTGGGCGTGACCACGGTGGCGCGCATGCCCGTGGATTTATTTCCTGACATCAACATTCCGGTGGTCGTGGTCGCTACATTTTATTCGGGCATGCCTCCCGAGCAGATCGAAGCCAACATCACGAATCCGTTCGAAAGGTTTTTTACCTTGGGCAGCGGCATCGACCACATCGAATCGCGGTCGTTGACCGGCGTCAGCCTGATCAAGATTTACTTTCAAGCGGGCACCAATCCGGATGCGGCGGTCAGCGGCATTTCCAATCTCGCCATGGCCCAGCTGCGGCGATTACCTCCGGGCACGTTGCCGCCCGTAGTGCTTAAATTCGATGCATCGAGTTTGCCCGTGTGCTTGATTACGCTTAAAGGTCAAGGGCTAAACGAAACCCAGCTGCATGACCTCGGACAGTTCAATGTTCGCAACCAGATTGCGAATGTGCCGGGTGCATCGGTGCCTCAGCCTTTCGGCGGCAAGTACCGGCAGATTCAGGTCTACGTGGACCCGGTAAAGTTACAGGCACATCAACTGAGTTTGATGGACGTGGTCCGCACGGTGAATGAGGCGAATACCATTCTTCCTGCTGGTTTTGTGCGGATCGGCCCGCAAGATTACAACATTTACACCAACAGCCAACTTCCAAAAACCTCGGACATTAATCTCCTTCCGTTAAAGTCGGAAGGCAATGCGGAATTGATGGTGGCCGATGTCGGCCACGCCGAAGATGCCGCCGCCATCCAGACCAATATCGTCCGCGTCGATGGCCAACGCTCGGTGTACCTGCCGATTCTGAAGCAGGGCGGCAACAGCAATACCATCGCCATCGTCAATGGAATCAAAACCGCCGTCGGCGATTTGCTGGACATACCGAAATCGCTTAAGACCAAGGTGGTCTTCGATCAATCCCTCTACGTGAAGACCGCGATTTCAAACCTGGGGAGTGAAGGCGGCATAGGGTTGGTCTTAACCGCTCTGATGATCCTGATTTTCCTGGGTAATTTTCGCGCTACGGTGGCCGTGTTGCTTTCCATTCCACTTTCGGCCCTTGCGGCTTTTCTGGCGATCAATGCGGGCGGGGGATCGATCAACACCATGGTTCTGGGAGGGCTTGCATTAGCGTTTTCGCGGCTGATCGATAATTCAGTGGTCGTGCTCGAAAATATTTTTCGCCATCTGGAAATGGGAGAACCGCCCGAGATCGCCGCCGAAAAGGGAGGCCGCGAGGTCGCCATGCCTGTACTGGCGGCGACTTTCACCACGGCCATTGTATTTTTTCCGGTTGTTTTTCTCTACGGGGTTAGTAGATTCCTGTTCACCGCTTTGGCCGCCGCGGTTGTATTTTCGCTGTTCGCTTCTTACGCAGTGGCGCTGACGGTGGTGCCATTATTTTGCTCTCGCTTCATCAAGTCTCCGCACGGCGAGGCAGCTCGGCATTCTGGACAAAGCGTATTTGAACGTTTTGTGCGCCAATTCAATCGTCGCTACGACCGGATGCTGATGCACTACGACATCGCAGTGAGGCGCACTCTGGTCCGCCCCTTCGCAGCGGTTATCGGCATTCTGGGTATTTGCCTTTTCAGTTTTGCGCTATACCCATTGATGGGTCTGGGATTTTTCCCACGAACCGACCCGGGACAATTCGTGATCAATATCAAGGCTCCGACAGGGACGCGGCTCGAGTTGACCAATCAGTATATTAAGGAGGTGGAGCAGGATATTCGTCAGGTTGTGTCATCGCAGGACCTCGACATGATCGTTTCGAACATCGGCATCACGCCAGACTTTTCCGCCATTTACACCAGTAATTCCGGGCAGCATACCGCCTTCGTGCAAGTTAGTCTGAAAAACCCACATGCGGTTGGTTCGTATGAATACATGCGTCGCACGCGAGCCAAGCTCACCGAGGATTTGCCCGAACTTTCCACTTACTTCCAATCGGGAGGGCTAGTGGATTCGGTGGTGAATCTGGGATTGCCGGCCCCGATCGACATTCAGGTGAGCGGCAACGACCAACAGCAGGCCTACCGGACGGCCGCCGAGATTGCGCTGAAGGTACGCCGGTTGCGTGGCGTTAGCGACGTGCTGATCCCGCAGGATCTCGATTATCCCGGCGTCCGGCTCAATGTCAATCGCGAGATGGCTTCGCGGCTGGGGTTATCCTCGCAAGAAGTAATCGACAATGTAATCACGGCACTCTCTTCTGACGGCATGATTGCTCCGAGCTATTGGGTCGATCCCAACAATGGAAACAACTACATGCTTACGGTGCAATATCCGGAGTCGCAGGTTCGTTCGATTACAGATCTCAAACAAATTCCGCTGCATGCCCCGGACAATTTGAACCCCACCGATCTGGAGGCTGTGTCAGACCTAAAGATGATTAACACGCCCACCGAAGTCGATCACTATCAACTGCGCCGAGTAATCGATATCTATGTCGCACCGGCGGGCGAAGACCTGGGAGGGCTCGCGAATAAGGTAGATAAAGTGATCGCCGATACAAAACTGCCCGAGAATATACGCGTTGCGATGCGTGGTTCGGTGGAAGGCATGAGGCAGTCGTTCAAGAGTTTCGGGATTGGGCTGCTTTTGTCGATTGTGCTTGTCTATTTGATTTTGATGGCGCAATTCGCCTCGTTTATCGATCCTTTTATTATTTTGCTGGCAATCCCCCCGGGAATCATGGGCGTTATTCTGTTTCTGCTGGTGACGCATACCACGGTCAATGTGATGTCGCTGATGGGCGTGATCATGATGACGGGGATTGTGGTGTCGAACAGTATTCTGATCGTCGAGTTCACGCGCTCGCTCAGAAAGGAAGGCATGCCCATCAAGGAAGCGGTTGCGATCGCATGCCGCGTGCGCTTGCGTCCGGTTTTGATGACTTCCTTGGCCACAATTCTTGGCATGATTCCGATGGCGTTGGCTCTGGAGGCTGGTAGCGAGCAATATGCGCCCTTGGCGCGCGCCATCATCGGAGGACTGGGGGTCTCGGTGATCGTTACAGTGTTCGTCGTTCCCGCTGCTTATTTGCTGATTCATGGGAAAGAAGACAACCTAACGGAACCCGCGAAAAAGTGACGGGCCGCAAACATTATTCAAAGCGGCGCGTTCTGCGCCGACGGAAATTTAGTCTCGGGAGATATCGGTAACATGCGGATAGTATTCGTCGCAGTGTTGTTTCTTCTTCAAGGAGTGGTCAGTCATGCGCAGGCTCCGAATTACTTGCTAGCGGCGCAGAGCCTGCCTTCGGCTCCGATGCCGCAAAGCACGTACGATCCGGCGTCGCCTCGCACACTCTCCTCCACTGGGCAGGGACCTTCTAATCAAATCACCTCTTCGGCGCCAATGGAGCTGTCGTTGAAGCAGGCGGAGGCTCTGGCGGTGCAGAACAATCCTCAAATCTCGGTTGCGCGGCTGGCGGCCCTCGCTTCCGAGCAAGTCACGCGCGAAGTGCGTTCCAACCTGTGGCCGACGGCAACCGCCAATTTGACCGGCGTAGATTCCCACGACAATAGCCGCATCACGGCTGGAGCCCTCAACAATCCGATTATTTACCAGCGCGCCGCGGCCGGAGTTTCCGTCCAGCAATTGATTACAGACTTCGGGCGCACCACGAATCTAACGGCCAGCGCCAATTTTTCCGCGAAGGCCGAAAACCAGAACGCGATCGCTACGAAGGAGGAAGTTCTTTTGGCGGTGGATCAGGCCTTTTACGGGGCGCTACAGGCCCACGCTGTGCTTCGCGTCGCCGAGCAAACTGTGAATGCGCGGCAGACGCTGTCTGATCAGGTGGATGCGCTATTCAAGAGTAAGTTGAGATCTCAACTAGATCTGAGCTTTGCAAACGTGAACCTCGCGCAAGCTAAACTGCTTCTTCTTGACGCGCAAAATAATGAGAGTGCCGCGCGCGCGTCCCTTTCGGCCGTACTGGGGTATTCGAATCTTCGGGAGTTTCGGTTGGTTGAGGATATGAGCGCAATTTCGCCGCCTCCCGCGAGTGTGGACGATTTAATCTCTGAAGCTTTGTCCATGCGGCCGGAAATGCTGGCGCTCGGTTTTCAATATCGAGCGGCCCAGAAGTTCCAGGCGGCGGAACATGATTTATTTCTTCCGACGATCGCAGCGGTCGGAGTTGTGGGAGACACGCCAGTGCGGGATCCTATTCTCTCGAGCTGGTACGGAGCGGTTGGAGTGAATGTCGGAATTCCGCTGTTTAACGGATTTCTCTACAACGCAAGATCCCGCGAAGCGAATCTTAGGACTCAAGCTTCGCAAGATCGTCTGCTGGATCTTCGAAACCGGATTTCACGGGACGTGCGCACGAGTTGGCTTAACGCAAACGCCGCTTACGAAAAGCTCTCGGTCACGCAACAATTGTCCGAGCAAGCGCAACTTGCGCTCGATCTTGCCCAAACTAGGTATAACTTGGGGTTAAGCTCAATCGTCGAACTGAGCCAGGCCCAATTGCAGCAGACCCAGGCTCTGATCAGCAATGCGCAAGCCGGTTACGATTACCGCATGGCACTGGCTGTATTGAATTATCAAACGACGGGAATTTAAAAATCTGTTCTTACCGCAACTCAAATCCGCCTTATCTCTTTTTTTTGCAACGTGATCCGAAAAACAGCTTGACAGGCTCTTTTCGACTGTGCTAAACCCAGCGGGCTGGATTGGTCCACTTATCAGACGTGTTCTAGTTCAACGGGCTTTGTTAATTGAAGCCAGGGATTATTGTGTCGGGCTGGCGCATGAGGTGGTTCGGTGCGTTTCCGCACACTGCGCGAGCTGGACGTTGCTGTTAGTACATGTCACTCCGAGAGGGGGAAAGCATGCGTTCGCCAACGATTTCCTTCGCGCTTGTCATTTTCATGATGTCGGGTTCGCTTTCGCAGGCTCAAGTCTCACAACCTGACGACAAAGCTGCCGCAGCGGCTTCCAACGTGGCCAGCAAGGAGGAGGTTAACGAGTTGCGCAGCGAGGTAGCCGCGCAGCGCCAGACGATCGAAGAGCTGAAGGCTTTAGTCGAGAAACTGGCCGAGGCAAAAATCGGAGTAAGCGACAATGCGCCCGCCCAGGTTCGGCCCGTGGCCGAAGCTTCGCCGAGAGCCACTAACGCTTCCGCCGAAAGCCCACTTCGCTTGCGCAATGCGGTGCTATTGGAAGCAGAAGCGATGCCGCTTGTCGATCAAGCAAAACCGGCCGCTGCTCCCCCGAAAAAAGACACTCCGCTCGCAGCAGGATGGAATGGCGAACACTTTTTCATCAAGAGCGCCGACGGACAGTTCAGCATCAGTCCCTACGGCTACCTCGACACGGATTATCGCGCTTACAAAGGCGACGGCGCGCCCTCCGACACGTTTCTTATCCGCCGCGCGCGTTTCGGCTTTCAGGGGAACTACGGTTCGCACTTCGACTTCGCAATTCTGACCGACGCGAACTCTACCACCGGCGCCGTCGTCCGCGACGCATATCTCAATGTCAGAATCAGACCTGAACTCCAATTTCAGGCTGGCCAGTTCAAAGAACCATTTGCACAAGAGACCGGAATCGGTGCCACAAACCTGGATTTTGTCGAGCGTGGGTTCCAGGCCTTGCTCTATACCTCGACGAACACCGCATATCGAAGTCCAGGCATCACCCTGCATGGAGATATTTCCGGAGGCGCGATTCAGTGGTGGGCAGGTGCGTTCAACGGACGCGGCGGCGTTACTGCTAATAACACGAATGAGGCTGAATTCGTGGGCCGGTTGCGATTCTACCCCTTCCGCAAGGGCAAGAATGACTGGACGAAGCAACTGGCTTTCGGCGGTTCGATCAGTCATTCGCGCTCTCGTGGCCTCGACAATGATGTGAGTTTCAATGCTGCGCTGCCCGATGCCGCCTACACATTCTTCCCGGCATTGCGCATCAACGGTCCTATCGAGCGCTACGAGGGCGAGTTCACTTACCTCAAAGGTCCAATGGCGTTACGCGGCGAGTACGTCCAAATGCAACAGCAGCGCTGGGGGGTGGGCTCGGAAACGCCAGGCGGCTTGGGATTTCTCTCCCTTCCGGGAGTGGGCGCCAAGGCTTGGAATATCGGCACTACTTTCTTGCTGACGGGCGAAAAGCGTCCGGAAAATGGGACTCCGAAAGTGAAGTCACCCTTGTTTGGGCCGGACACACCGGGCGGTAAAGGACGTGGGATTGGAGCTTGGGAAGTAGCGGTCCGCTATACCGGCATTCAGGCCAAGGCACCGGGCGCGGACTTTACCAGCTTCTCCCTCACACCTGGTTTTGTTCCGAGTTACGACTATCACACAGATGAGATCACCTTGGGGCTCAATTGGTACCCGAACTACTGGGTGAAATACATGGTGAACCTCGGCATCGATCAGCTTCACCAGCCCAGCACAACGGGCCAAATACCGCAGAATTTCTTTGTCATCATGCAGCGCTTGCAGTTCAGGTTCTAACGACGATCGGCTGAGCTTTCGCTTTTCGATGAAAAGCTGGATGAGTTGGGTAACGCCGGGACTGGTAGAAACCAGTCCTCAAGGGAAATCGCAGGAGGGGATTCGATGAGACCGAGGATTCTGTTTACCAGTTTTCTCACCGCGTTATTTGTGATCCTGAGCGGCTGCGGAACCGTAAAGAACTGCCCTGTTTGCGGCACGACCTTGGCCGATGGTTATACGAATATCGATGTCATCGCGGTGCCCGAGCACAATGCTACCGGAGAACCCGGAGGCCCATTCAACTCGTTCGATATTGGAGTATTTGATCCAGTCAACCGCAAGTTCTTCGTGTCGGACCGTGTCGGCTTGGTTGTAGCAGTGATTGATGCTAACACCGACATCGCCTCAAACATCATTGGCGGCGCAAACAGCGTTTCCGGGGCTGGAAATTTCGCCAGTGCATGCGCAAAGGATGGCGCCGGCAACGACATTATCCCGCCGATCCTCACCGCCCTGGGAAACTTCACACGCTATGGCTGCCGGACAGCGATTCCGGGAGGAGTGACGTTCAACATCCCTACATTCGGAGCAAACCATCTCTTTGGCGGATTCCCGGGCGCACAATGTTGCGCCGCGCGCGCGAACGGCATAAATCCCTTATCGGCCCCCGATGGCGAAGCGATTACTCCAGACGGCAAGACGCTCTTTATTGGCAATGGAAGCAGCAGCGTTGTGGTGTTCGATTTGACTACCAACACTCCCGCGCAACCACCCGTGGTCATCGCCACAATACCCACTGGCCAATCCGCGGATTACGACGGCGGACCTAACCCCGGTCTGCCTAACCCAACCGGTATCGCCGGATGCATAACTTCCGCAAACGGTCGGGCCTTTTCCGATCCGACCTGTGGAGACCTGCGGGCCGATGAGATGTCATTTGGCGTGGACGCCGCGACCGGCACACAGATGCTACTGGTTACAAATGGCGATCCTGGGCTTCCTTTCGCTACGATCATTAACATGAGCGCCGTCGTGGCCCGTGCTGCGGTAGGAGCCCTGGATCCAAATTGTCTGCCCGTTAATCGCTTGCAGGCCTATGGTCCGACGAATTTTCCAACCTGCATTATGGGCCAGATCTATTACGACGGAGCATTGCCGGTTGATAATACCGTCGCAGTCGATAACGCAAACGGATTTGCGTGTCCCGATCCCTCTCTCGCCTTCTTCGGCGGCGCTCCTGTTCCGAGTGGCGTCTCCGGTGCAGGCGTCGGCGCGGGCGGCGCGAACGTGCCTTGCCATCACGGGCCGGCCCTAAGTTTTGCTGGAGCCCCCTTTGGAGCCATTTCCCCTGCGGGACTAGGCGGGTCCGCCTTTAATCCCAACACCGGTCACTTTTTGGTAACCAACGCCAATGCCACGCCAGACCTCACCGTAGGCACGGTTGATGAAATCGATCCCGGCATCGGAACGACTCACGGTCCGGTCGTGGTTAACAGCTTCATCATGCCAAAATGCATGCCCACGAGTATTGTTCAGGGGCCGGGAAATAACTTTCTCGTTGGTTGTGCTGACCATGATGGGATAGCTTTCCCCATCAACGAATACGTGATTGATGGAAGCTCGGGCGCAATCCTTGCGACCATTGACAATGTAGGGGGCGTAGACGAAACCTGGTACAACTCGGGGGACAACCGCTACTATTTAGCCGCTCGGGATATGCCTACTGGACCGGTCATGGGTGTGATTGATGCCAAGACCAACCAGTGGCTCGTAAATGTCCCGACCAACGCTAACTCTCACAGCATAGCGGTCGATCCCAGCACGAATCATGTTTTTGTGCCGCTGCAGGCAGGTCCTGCTTGCACAACGCAGAGCGCAAACGGATGCATAGGGGTATACGCACAACAGTGAAGAAGATCGCCTTGTTTCGTTGTATATTTAGACGAGGCGTGAGGCGAATTTATTTTCGCATCGTGAATCGAGAAGTAATGTATGAAAAACTTTGGTGAGAGCCCCGTTCGACCTTACGTCTTAGCATTAACGCTTGTGTCGCTGGCTTCCCTTCTTGCGACTGCAAGCGAACAGCCTTCAAAGCCGACCGACGTCCCTGCCACCGTGATAGCTCATCTTCCCCTGCCGCAGGCGACCGGAAGCCAAATGCTGTTGCAAAAGGAAAACAGCAAACAGTACCTGTACATCCAGCAGGCGGCCAAGCAGGGGTTTATGGTCGTTGACGTATCGAAACCGGAGAAACCGAATCTCCTGAAGCGGACCGCCGAATCGAACCAGGCGACTTCAGGCAATCTTGAAATGGTAAGCCCTGATGTAGCTATCGCCGAAGCTCCAGAAAAAACTCCAACGACTTTAACCAACAGCAGTCATCCAACTGAGACTGTGCGCGTCCTGGATCTCAGCGATCCGCGTAACCCGAAGACGCTCGAGACATTCACCAAAGTTACCAGCTTGCTTCCCGATGGCGGCCACAGTTTACTCTACGTGGTAAATAATGAGGGTCTATGGATTCTGCGCTATAACCATCCCTCGTTGCTCGAGCCAGCGAAGAAGAAGCCGCCTTGCGACTCGAACTCCGAAATCATGGCAATGCCGCCGGATTGCGATTAGCGGCATCCCTGATAACGGTCAAAACAGCGCAGTTCTGGCCTTCTCACTATCTCTTTAGCGCACCGTGCAATCTTTGTCGATGGTCCGGACCGAGGTCACAGTTATTGTTGTGGGAGCCGCGGAGCCAGTCTTATTCATTGCGTCGGAACTGCTGCTCATGGTCGTCGACTCGTTGCCGGTGACCTCCACTCGTTGCCCGAGATAGTCCCTCAACTTGACGTTGTGAGTGCCTTGCAGCTCGTAGGTCATCGCAGGGTTTTGCTTGATCAACGTGTAATCGCCGCCAGAACGGCTGACGCAGCCTCGGACCGTTATCTGTCCCTTGGAATCTTTCACTTCCTGCTGGGCATTGTTGCTCGGATAACCATCTTGCGCAACAAGAAAGGCGCCCGAAAACAACAGCAGAGCAAAGCACACTTTTCTCATCGGAATTCTCCTCCTAACCGATGGGATGGCAGCGCGATTGCGGAGGTTGCATGAATTTCTGGGCGAGAAAAAGCCCTATTTCACGTGTGTTTCCTGGTAGTGTACTTCCTTCCATTTCCCGGCGCGCTTCATCCACAACTCAGTGATATAGACCCTCGAATAACGTACCTGCGCCTTTGGGGGAAACTGCATAGTGACTTCGTATACGACAAAGGCTCCGTCGGGGGGCAGCGGAATCAGTTTGAACCCCCAGAGGGTGTAGTTGAAAATGTTAGTCTCACCCAACTCGTTTACCGCTTGCACTTTATTCCGCTCGCCCCTGCCGTCGACTTCCACACCCTCATAATCGTCCGCCAGCATTTCGCCGTAAGCCTTCTTATCTTTGTTCTTTAGCGCCTCCCATTCGTCTTTGATCTTCGCCTGGAATACGTCCCTCAGGCTTGAATTGGCGGACACTTTAGTGGATTTCCCTTCGCCGAACTGAGTCGGTACTGTTGGCTGTTGAGCCAAAGCCACTGACGTGAGCCCTGCGATACAGGCGAAGGTAAAGCGATTCCGCATGAGACCTCCGAAGAGAAATGGTGCGAATCTTATCAGGTGTGCGCACAATAGCTCAAGACCTTAAGGCACGTGCAACCTGTGGCTCATTCCTTAATTAACCGGCCGCATTGACATGGAGTGGCGAAGACAGCTGACTCGGCATTTTGATCTGCCATTCATCAGAAATTCACCGATCTGTAACCGTCTTGTAACACGGGGGCGATAGAAGGAGAACATCTGCCTAATAATGCGAAATCGTTCCGATATAGGAATCGTGGGGCTTTCGTGTTTAATTGCCCACCTCGGGCTGATTTTATAGACGCAAGCATTAGCTTTTAAACGCTAGGTGCAAAAATAGGAGAGTGTGATGAAATACGTTTGGAAGATGTGCGCGATATTGTTTCTAGCGACATCGTTGGTGGCGCAAACCACTGCTGAGCCAAAACGCAAAAAGACCAAGGCTGCCCCGATTACAGCCGCGGACGTGCAGGCATTAAAAGACGCCATTGCGTCACAGCAAGCCGCTTTGGCGCGACAGCAGAGAGAAATTGAGGAACTGCGCGACACTTTGCGCAGCAAGGATCAGGCGGTGCAGCAGGTCCAGGCAGTCGCGACCGACGCAGCGGGAAAAGCCGATGCCGCTCAGGCGCAGGCTTCTCAGCAGCAACAGAGCGTCGTAGCGCTTAAAAGCGACGTTTCCGACCTGAAGACGAACCTGCTCAATACGACAGTGACCGTGCAGGAAACCCAGAAGCGAATTTCAGAGCCTCCGACCACCATACATTACAAGGGAATCACGCTAACCCCGGGTGGCTTCCTGGCGGCTGAAACGGTGACGCGGACTCGCGCCCTTGCAGCCGACATCAACACGCCCTTTAACTCTCTGACCATGCCGGGCGCTTCTCAAAGCAGCGTGACGGAGTTCTTCGGGTCAGGCCGCCAGTCGCGTATTTCCTTGTTGGCTCAAGGGGAATTGGCGAACATGAAAATTGCCGGATACTACGAAGCTGATTTCCTATCTGCCGGAGTCACGTCCAACAACAACCAGAGCAACAGCTACACGCTGCGGCAACGGCAAGCTTTCGCCCAAGCGGCACTTAACAGTGGCTGGACTTTCACCGGCGGCCAGATGTGGAGCCTGGTGACAGAGACCAAGAAAGGAACCGATAACCGCACGGAAGCTGTGCCTATGACGATTGACCCGCAGTATACCGTGGGATTCAGTTGGGCGCGGCAATATGGATTTCGCGTTTCCAAAAACCTTAACAACAAGATTTGGTTTGCAGCTTCAGTGGAAGACTCGCAAGCCACTATTACCAGCCACGGCAACGTTAACAACTTCCTGGTGGGCTCGGCCGGTAACGCTGGAGGTCTCTACAACTCAGCGGGAACCAGTGCGCTGGCCAACGTTGCAAACTACGCGTTTAATCCGTCGCCCGATGTGATTGCAAAGGTGGCGTTTGAACCGGGCTTCGGACACTATGAAGTATTCGGAATATACAGCCGGTTCCGCGATCGCGTGTTTCCCTGCGTCGATGTATCTGCGACCGCGTTCTGCGGAGGCAGCGCGACCGCCGGGCCAAACACTATTTTTGCCAATAACCTATCCAAGAATGGCTTTGGGATTGGCGCCAATGCCCGATGGTCGTTCTACCACAAGCGTATTGATTTCGGCTTACATGCTCTCGGAGGCGACGGAATCGGCCGGTATGGTACCAGCGGTCTTTCCGATGCCTCGATTCGTGCCAATGGAAGCCTCAATCTGATGCGCCAGTACCAAGGTTTGACGACGCTCGAATGGCATAGCCCGAAGTTGGATGTTTATTTCAACGTTGGCTCGGAATACGCGAAGAGAACTTTCGATTTCGATCCAGTCACCGGAAAGCAAGTCGGCTACGGCGCACCCACCTTTGCCAACAACGGTTGCTATCTCGAGACCGTGCCGGGAGCGACGGTTGCCGGATTCACTCCAGGCGGTTTGGCCAGTTGCACGGGCGATACCCGAGCCTTAATTGAAGGGACGGCTGGCTTCTGGCACAAGATTTACGACGGCTCGAGAGAGCAAGTAAATCGCGGGCGCTTGCAGTGGGGCTTGCAGTATTCTTATGTCGACCGCATCACCTGGAGTGGCAAGAGTGGATTGGAGCCCGAAGGGTTGGACAACATGTTCTTCACTTCGTTCCGTTACTATCTGCCGCAATAGCGAACCAGTTAAAAACAACAACGGCGCCCGGACCGCGAGGCAGATGCTGGTCCGGGCGCCGTTTTCCGTTTTCCGTTTGATGTTTGATGATTGATGATCGACGGGCAACGGCGCCGGTTTGCTCCCGGCGTGGCAAATGATTTACTCTCAGCCGCAGTCGAGATATGACCACACCTAAAGACAGAGCTCATCCTTCGTCCGGCGGATTCTCCCATGCTATGCACCGGGAAATTTATGAACAGCCGCAAGCCATCGCTAAGACCATCGAACGGCATTTGCAGAACGACCTTCTATTTCCTGGGGAACTTGACACTATTGAAAGTGCCTTGTTGACCTTTGAAAAGCTGATCATCGCCGCCAGTGGCTCGAGCCGGCACGCGGGCCTGGCGGGCGAAATCATGATCGAAGATCTCTCCGGCGTCGCCGTGGACGTGGAATATGCGAGCGAGTACTGCTATCGCTCGACGCATGCGGCGGTGGAACCAATCGTGATGGTGGTGACGCAATCGGGTGAAACTGCTGACACCATTGCCGCGCAACGCGAAGCTTTGACACGGGGCGTCAAAACGATCGCTGTGTCCAACGTCGCCGAGGCGACTATCCCTCGCGAAGCCAGCGCGGCATTGATCACGGGGGCTGGTCCGGAACTTGCCGTGCCGGCGACCAAGAGTTTCACAACGCAGGTTACAGTTCTCTACTTGATGGCGTTGTTTCTGGCTCGCAAACGTGGCCGAATGACTTCAGAAGTAACGCGCTCTTACTTGCAGCGCCTGCTGCGGCTTCCGGAAGCAATCGAAAGCAACCTCCGAATTTGGGATGGCTTAGCGGACCAATTCGCGCAAAAACATTTTCAAGCTGAAAAATTCCTATACCTGGGTCGAGGGGTGCATTACGCCATCGCTCGCGAAGGCGCGCTCAAGCTGAAGGAAATCTCATATGCGCACGCGGAAGGCTATCCCGCGGGAGAGTTGAAACATGGACCAAACGCGCTGGTGGATGAAACGCTTCCCGTCGTCGTGCTCGCAACCTGCGACAAACGCGATCCGGATTCGTTGCTGCGCTACCGGCGCACTCTCGAAGTAATGAAAGAAGTCAAATCCCGTCGCGGGCAACTGGTAACGGTGGCGACCGAGGGCGACAGCGAGGTAACCGCCGTCGCTGACGACGTATTCTTCGTTCCTCCCGCGCCCGAATTGTTGCTGCCCATCCTCGAAGTCATTCCGCTGCAACTGTTCGCCTATCACGTGGCGACAGCAAAAGGATACGACGTGGACCGGCCGCGCAATCTGGTTAAAGCAGTGGTCACCGAGTGACGACTGCTTCTTCGCACATCGACCTGCAAGCCTCGGCAAAAGACATCATGCGGCAGTACGGTTTTGAACCGGACTTCCCACCTGCCGTGCAGCAGCAACTGGCACAACTGCGGGCGAACCCTCCAGCGCTCACTCCTGGAGGAGACGTCCGCGATCTGCGGAAACTATTGTGGTCTTCCATCGACAACGACACGTCGCGAGATCTGGATCAGATTGAATTCGCGGAGCGACTACCTAACGGTGACGTGAAAGTTCTGGTCGGTATTGCCGATTTAGACGCCTTCATCCCCAAACAGAGTGCAATTGATCAACACGCAGCCAAGGCAACGACGACCGTGTATGCCGGCGTTCGCAACTTCCCGATGTTGCCGGAAGAGCTTTCCACGGGCAAGACTTCCCTGCTTGAGAATCAAGACCGGCTGAGCGTAGTCACCGAGTTCGTCGTAGATAACGATGGCCACGTGAAAAGCAGCGAAGTGTACCGCGCGCTGGTTCGAAACCAAGCGCAGCTCCAGTACAACTCGGTGGGAGCATGGCTGGAAGGCACGGTAGCGGCGCCGCCGAAAATGGCAGCCTCTGCGGATATGCAGAACCAACTGCGCTTGCAAGACGAAGCGGCGCAGAAGCTAAAAACTCAGCGTTACGAAAATGGGGCGCTCAACCTCCAGACCGACGAACTCCGTCCTCTGGTGCAGAATGAGCAGGTTATCGATGTGGTGAACCAGCAGAAAAACCACGCCACCGATCTGATTGAAGACTTTATGATCGCCGCCAACGGTGTCGTGGCGCGAATGCTGGAAAAAGTTTCGTCGCTGCGCCGCATCGTGAAGCAGCCGGAACGCTGGGATCGCATCGTACAACTGGCGGCAATCCACGGAGAGAAACTTCCTGTTGCGCCTGACTCCAAAGCCCTCAACGATTTCCTCATCAAGCGCAAGACGGCGGACCCGGATCATTTTGCCGATCTTTCGCTTGCCGTGATTAAGTTGATAGGCCCCGGCGAGTACGTTCTCGAACGCCCGGGTGACCCCGCGCCGGGACACTTCGGCCTCGCCGTTCAGGACTACACGCACTCGACTGCTCCCAATCGGCGATTCCCTGACATTGTGACCCAGCGGCTGCTCAAGGCAGTGCTCGCCGGACGGTCCGCTCCATACTCGGACGATGAGCTTTCTGCCATCGCCGCGAACTGTACTGACAGAGAGAATGCCGCGAAGAAAGTGGAACGCGAAATGTCGAAACGCATGGCTGCTGCCGCGATGGAGAAACGCATTGGCACGCTCTTCGACGCCATTGTGACTGGCGTAACTCCGCACGGAACGTTTGTGCGGATTCAGCAACCGCGCGTAGAGGGCTTACTGGCTCAAGGGCAGCAGGGCTTGGACGTAGGCGACAAAGTGCGGGTTAAATTGATTCGCACTGATGTGCAGCATGGTTACATCGATTTCGCCCGCCTATAGTCCGCATCTCGCTTCGAAAGTCGTGCGATTAGCTTCCGGAGCGCAGTCGGTCGATATCCGCATTCGTATAGACCCTAGTCGTGTGCTTCGCATGGGCCTTACGGCGAGCCGCAACTTCCCCCAACGGAATTCCGTAACCCCGCTCCTCTAACGCTTGGGCTGTGGTCGTCTGCCAAACTCCCGTGTCTAGAATGCTGGCGGGAAGCTCAGTGGCGGATGGTGCAGAAGAGGATTCGGCAAAACTGATTTCGATGTCGCTAACCGGAACCACGCCATAGTAGATCGGGAACAAGTCGATCTTAGGAAGGGTGACAGCCTGGGGAGGCAAAACAGTTTGATTTTCTGCGCCGGAAATCAGAACTCCAGTACCGTTGTCAGCGCCGATTTCGAGCGGGGCATCCTGCAAAGCCATAGAAGGTGTGGCTACAGGACGCGCAAAAAGCGGCGATCCGGTCATCAGATACTGCGGCCCATTGGCGAAGTTTGTGTCCTGCCCACAAACCAATGTCGCAGAAGAAACCAGCAGGAGAGCAGAGAGTAGACTGCGCATAAATCCTCCACGAAGCAACTCCCTAAGTATGATGCAGATCGAGCGGGCGCGGACAGAGTCGTTGGACCCTAATTGGCTTGCTGGTCGCGGGTTTCCACGTCCGCGAGGCGTTGCAGCCGCCGCTCGCGGCGCCCGGCGCGCAATAGGAAAAACATATAAGACACAACTCCAATATTGACCGCAAATAGTAATGATCGCACCACAGTGATGCCGCGCAGTAGCTCTCGAATCTCGAGTGGAAAAAGCAGGGTGCCTGAAAGAAACGCAATCCATTCCGCCCAAGTTCGTTCCTTCCATAGGCCGTAGCCTTCGGCGAAGCGAAGGGCGGAATAGACAAATGCCAGCCTTGCGGCGGCCCACAGGCGGGTATCGGTGAGGTTATCGGCAAAGTCGAGAAACACCTGGGCTACGTGGCGATCCGTATTTATGTGAAGCAGTGCCAGCAGACTCTCGGCCATGACCCAAGCATCTTTCCGTACGAGCAGAATCGCGCACAGGCCGATCAATAGAACGAAGACTCCTTTTACAAATTCGAGTGTTGCCACGGCCCGCAACAGACTTTTCTGGGCGCGGTGAAAGTCGATTTTTGCTGCCGGGGAGAGCATTCAGCGTGGAAGAGCTTTCAGGTTAACACGGGCCGCTTTGAGGCTACCATTCTTCAAACCTCCTTACCTCGGTAACTGGAGACCGGTGCCTCAAGGTGACAAGATCGTGATATTGCAAGGAGGTCCCGTGAAAAAGTTCGCAGGCATTCTGGTGTTGTTATCGATTGGCGCCGTGGCACAACCGGCGGACAATTCCGGCTCACCGCAAACCGCGAGGCAGGCTCTGCTCGAAATGTTCTTCAGCAAGACTCCGGGAACATTTGCCAAACATCTGCCGTCGGCTACTTTGATGACTCTGGCAACCTCCGGCGCGCTGGCTACGATGCAGCAGTACTCCATGATCGCTTCTCAGGTCCAGGCAAAGGGGAAGAATTTCGAAACCTTCGAAACTGGCTCCCTGCTGCTTGTCGCCCAAGAACCTCAGTCTGGACAAAGGTTCGAGATCAAGGTCGACCACGATTCGTTGCGCGGAGACGAAGACGACATTGACCTATCTTTCCAGGCCTATAAAGACAAGCAGCTTCAAAAGACTCCGTTTCTCCCGCGCATGACTTTTGGCATGAAAATGGAATCCGGCATCTGGAAGCTCAATGAGATTCAGATAACGGTGCGGGTGCCGCTGGCGGACCCTGATTTTCTTAAGGGCGTGACCGAGGCGCTAAAAGCGCGAGGCGGAGCAACCGCCCCAGCAGCAGGGTTCCTGCAGCCGGTGAATCAAGTATCAACGACGACTTTTGGTAGCGACACATCCGTGCTGTCTGCGATGCAATCGATTCTGCAAGCCGAAAATACCTACAGCGCCAACTATCGCACGGTCGGATACACCTGCACTCTTTCCGATCTGGATGGCTTCGGCGGCGGTGCTCCCAACGAGCACCAGGCAATGTTGATCCCGAGCGGCTTGGCGAGCGGCAAGAAGTACGGCTACGTATTCACGCTTTCGGGATGTACGGGAGCGCCCGCAACCAGCTTCCACCTTGTGGCCGCCCCCGCAATGAATAACCTCGGCCGTCGGGCCCTGTGTTCGGACCAAACCGGGGCGATTCGCTCCTCGGCTGACGGCAATGCGGCAACTTGCCTAGCGAGCGGAGCGCCAGTGCAGTAAGTAAATGCCGTGAAATTTTGTGTTCAGCGTTTTCCCGAACGCACTGCAGCGCGCAGTTCGTTGACGATATCCCGCGAAGCTTGGATCGCTTCAGCATGCTGATTGACGTTGAATGAAATAGCGCCCACGCGGGCGTGTCCGCCTCCGCCGTAGCGCTCGCATATCTTCGCCAGGTTAACCACCGGTTCCTCTGGAGCCCAGGGATTCGATCCGACCGACACTTTCACACGAAAACTACTTTTACTGAGCCCTACGCTGTAAATGGATTCGGGATGCAGATAATAGGGTACGAACTTGTTATAACCTTCGAGATCGTGATCGGTGACGTCGAAGAAAATCGTCCCATCTTTACACTCAGTCCGTTGCTTAAGGATCTCTTTGGAGAGTTCGTGGCGGCGCAGGAGTGGCGGCAAAAGTGGCGCTACGAAGGGCTCTTCCAAGATTGCAGCCAGCGGCTTCGTCGCCAGTAGCGGGATCAAATTCGGCACGAAACGCTGATCGGGCGCGGATTCAATCACCATGGTCAGCTTCATCGCGGGCTCCCGCATTTCCACCGCGGTCTTCGCGTCGGGATATTGGGCAGCATCAATGATGTCAGTCCAGCATATAAGGTCAGCCATGGGAGCGGGATCAAAGCCAAAGCGCTGTTGCGCGATCATGGCAATAAAGCTGGTGCAGGATTTGAAGTCGGGATCGTAGAATTTTCGATTGCTCTGGTCGCGCTCGAAATGAGCAGCGTCGTCGGGAGAGAGGAATGCGCTCTCGTGATGGTCGAACCACCAGGTGATCTTTGGCGAACTGGAGTACTTGAAATCGACGATGGCATTTTCGTCGCCGTCGAAATCAGACTCGTTAAACAGCGCACCGGCGCGATGCAACAATCCGGAGAAGGTGAAGTCGGCGTCTTCGCGAATTCGCTCGCGATAAAAGCGGGAGAAAAGCGCTGCCGAAGAAGCTCCATCGAAACACTTATCGTGGTAGAAGACTTTAACTTTCAATCAACGCCCCAGTGAACCAAGAATTCCCGCCGCCCCAAAACCACTTCCGGCGCATTTCGGGGCGCAAGGTAAAAGCTAATAGGAATGACAGCTTAGAGAAAGAAAGTCAAGGGCCACGGCAGTCGCCATATGCGCCGATCCCTTCGCTGCTAAAAACGAAGGCTTGGGAACAGCCCCATTTTACGGAACCATACCTTTACGTGATCTCTAGGTGCGTCGGCACTTAACCTGCTTATCGCGGTACCAGCGACTGCACCTACGACAACGTTTGGTGTTCCGCAAAGTCACCTACCAGGGGAATTTTAAACATCTCCCCCTGTAGAGCCTTCACGATCAGCACAATCCAGAGAATCAAAAATGCCAAGCTTACAACCATCGATACCAGCGAGACGAGCAAAGGACCGAGGACTGGAATAATAAATAGCACGACACCCGAAATTCGAAGAATCGCCCCAATAACTACGGCCGCCAGAGACATTCCAATACATTGAAAAGAATGGAAGCGCACAAAGCGGTTGCTCTTGTAGGGCTCGACCAAAAGGAATAGCAGGGCCGGCAATATGAAATAAGATAGTGCGCCCGCCAACTTCTCAGGCAGCACTCCGACCATCCCCTGCGCGCGCGTGGATGGTCGCATACCGCGGCCGCAGATGGGACAAAAGGCAGCAGTATCGGGCATTGAGGCGGCGCAATTAGGACAGATGATAGACATCTTCAGACCGGCCGCCGGTCACCGTTTTTCTTGCGGCAATCCTCACAAACGCCATAGATTTGGAAAGTGTGACGAGTCGTTGCATAGTTGTGTCTGCGGCCAATTTCCTGCTCCAATTGGTCCACTTCATTGGAGAAGAACTCCACTGAACTTCCGCACTCGGTGCAAACCATATGATGATGGCTGCGCCGGTTGTACTGGTGCTCATAGCGCGCAATTCCGTCGTGGAATGCAACCTCGCTGGCGAGGCCGCATTCGGCCAGCAGCTTCAGCGTGCGATAGACGGTTGTGTAACCGATGCCTGCATCCTTCTTCTGCACTAAGCGATGCAATTCGTCGGTCGAAAGGTGGTCGCGAGTTTCGAGGAAGGAGCGCAAAATCGTGTCTCGCTGCGCGGTCTGCTTCAAACCAACCCGCTTAAGGTGCCGGTGCAAAATATCCTGAGCCGCGCGCACCATCTCGCGGGAAATTGAAGGCTGGTCATCGATGCGCTTCTGCAGCATGAAGAGTCAGAATAGCATTCGGGCATCTTGAAAATGAAATTCATTTTCAGGAGCAAGGTGTCAACCACAAAGGACACGAAGTTACACAAAGAAGAACGATGGGCTTCTTTATGATATTTGTGCCGTGTGCCTGCCTCACCTAGAATCGATGTGCCCATGACAACTGTTACGGCGACCACGGCTGCTACCCGGCGTTCGACCGGCGTACGCATTCTTCTCTGGATACTATTGATACTTCTTTTGCTAGTCGTTTCCGCGCTCGCTTATGCGTATTCCGTCGCGCGCGCCGCGCTGCCCAAGCTGGATGGAAGCATCCCGGTGAATGGTCTGTCCACGAGTGTGAAGGTGACGCGGGACGCCCACGGCGTCCCGGCAATCGAGGCCGCTACCCTGGCAGACTTGTTTTTTGCCCAAGGTTACATCACGGCCCAGGATCGGCTTTGGCAGATGGATATCATGCGGCGCTTCGCATCCGGAGAACTATCCGAGATTCTGGGCGAGGAGACGCTTAAGATCGACCGCGAGCAACGTGTCCTCGGGCTGCGCGCTGCGGCCAGGAAGTCGTTGCAGATGGCAAGTCCTCGCGATCACTCGTACTTTGACGCCTACGCGCGCGGAGTGAACGCCTTCATCGAAAACCACGGCAGCCGCCTTCCCATTGAGTTCCGTATTCTAAAGTATCGGCCACAGCCCTGGCTGGCGGAGGATTCCATTGTCATCGCCAACCAGATGGTAAAGGACCTCAACTTTTACACTTTCCGGGATGCACTAGATAGAGAAAGAATTCTAGGCAAGCTGGGACCGGAATTGACCTTCGACCTCTATGTCAACCGTTCCTGGCACGACCGCCCGCCCACGGTCATGCGGGAAAACCTCAACGATCAGCAGACTCCGGTCGACTCCGACGATGAGGATGACGAGGACGATGGACCTGATAACTCGGTGACACGACAGCGCAGCACCACGGAGGAGATCTGGGCACAGCACACTCCCGAAGCCGTGAATGGATCGAACGATTGGGTGGTCTCAGGAGCGCATACCGTCACCGGCAAGCCGCTGCTGTCGAATGACATGCATCTTGGGCATCAGATGCCGAACCTGTGGTACGAAGCGCATCTCAAATCTGGCAACCTTGATGTCGCTGGAGTTACCCTGCCCGGCATGCCTTACGTCATCGTTGGGCACAACCAGCGGATCGCGTGGGGCTTTACGAATGTTGGACCGACGGTGGCAGATGCATTTATCGAGAACTTCAATCGGGAGGGAGCATATGAGACGCCGCGCGGCTGGCAGCAGCCGGAACACCGCATCGAGGTTATTCACGTCAAGAGCAAGCCCGATGTAAGCCTTGACGTGAAAACTACACGGCATGGCCCGATCATCACAGATATTTTGCCGGGAGAAACCCGCGCGGTAGCGCTGCGTTGGACTTTGTATGACGGCCTGCACATGCCCTTTTTTGATATTGATACGGCGCAGAACTGGGAGGAATTTCGCAAAGCGTTCGCTCAGCTCGATGCTCCGGGACAAAACGTGGTTTATGCCGATGTCGATGGCAACATCGGATACCAGGCCACGGGCCGCGTTCCGATTCGCGCCGCCGGCGACGGCAGTCAGCCGGTCAGCGGCGCAGACGACGCGCACGAATGGACTGGCTATATTCCTTTCGAAAAGCTGCCGCAGATCTATAACCCTCCGTCGGGAATAATAGCTACGGCGAATGGGCGCATTGCGCCAGACGATTTCCCCTACTCCATTAGCTCCGCCTGGGAAGCGCCTTGGCGCACCGAGCGGATTTATCACGTGCTGCAATCCGGCCGAAAATTTGCGCCTTCCGATATGCTTGCGCTTCAGACCGATATTCACTCGGAAAATGATCTCTTCGCTGCGGAGCGTTTTGTGTACGCCATCGATCATGCATCGAAACCCTCGGCGCGCGCCAAACAGGCTGCCGATCTTATGCGCAACTGGGACGGACGAATGGCTGCCTCTTCGACGGCAGCAACAATTGCGGTGCGTTCGGCACAGGAACTGACGCGATTACTGCTCGAGCCCCGCCTGGGGCCTGCCCCGGAGGATCCGAAAAAGCAGGATGGAATGCTGAGTTGGAAGACTTACCATTGGCAGATGCAAACCGTGTGGCTGCAGAATGTATTGCTGCATCAGCCCAAGCGGTGGCTTCCGGAAAAATATTCGAACTACGACGAACTGATTGCTGCCGCGGTGGAAAGTGCCGTCAGCGAGGCGTCAGCTCCCAAGGATCTGTCGAGCTGGACCTGGGGAAGCGTGAACACGGTCGAAATTGACCATCCAGTGCTAGGGAAGATTCCGTTAATTCGGCGCTGGGCTGCGCCTGGTGTGAAAGAACAGTCGGGCAGCGGTTACACCGTAAAAGCTGTGACCCATCACCACGGACCTTCCGAACGCTTCACCGCGAACCTTGCTGACCTCGACCAATCCACATTGAATACGGTCACCGGCCAGGGCGGAAATTTTCTTAGCCCCTACTATCTTGATCAATGGAATGCTTGGTACGAAGGCTTTACATTCACGCTGCCGTTCACGCCGCGAGCGGTAGAGGCGAACAAAGCGCATCGGCTGCTGCTAGAACCAGCAAAGTAACACCAGCACCGCTAGTAGAAATCAACAGCCTTTACATCGATAATTTGTCCGGTAATGTTGATGGTCCCGGTGGTAAGCGTAGAGTTGATCAGAAGTATATTTTTTGTCGTGTCGTAAACCCGCAGGTTCCCGCCTTCCGCTACGTACTCAACGAAACGGTCGGTAAAGCCTTGCAGCCCGGTCACATCGCCGTTGTCCGGCGGAATGACGACCGCTCCTGTCGTGGTATTGAATATCGACAAGCAGCCGCGCACTTCGCCCTGCGGCGCATTGACATTACCCACATTGCTGCAGGTGTGCGACCCGATGAAAAGCTGCCCATTGCCGCTCATATTCATGCGGTCATGATAACCATCAGTGATGATCAGGCTATTGGTCACCGTCATCGATCCGAGATCAACAAGATCGAGTCGGCCGCAGAAGATCTTGGCAGTCGTCGTTTGGCCGCAGAGATTGTTTGGCGAGGTATTGCTTGCTGAAGCCGTGGCAGTCCCAGCTACATAAAGCGTGCTCCCGTTGATGAGGCCGATGGTAGCGCCGTCAACTGCCACGGATGCGCCGGCGCTGGGCGTCGCGCCAAAGTTCAGAAGCTGCACGCTGGCGCTAGCGCTGGAACTGCCACACTGTGGGCCGCAATTCAAAATATAGGCCGCGCCGTTGCTCCCAAACACCGCATTTACTGGGCGATCAAACCCGGGAACGATCGTCGTAACCGGATTTCCCGTGTTAACCGAGAAGGGCGATACAAGGGTTATGGAATCGGAATCGCTGCTAAAAACCAAAAGCTCGGTTCCATCCGGACTTGCGACTACGGTTTGCGCATTCGGCACGTTGATCGTGGCCGCGATGCCCCCGGAGGTAAGGTTCATAACTACAACCGCTCCCGGCGCTGAGCCGTTCAGAACGGCATTAGGCACGGCTGCGTAACCGTAGCCAGTACCAGGCGCAACCATGCTCGTGCTCGGGCCGGGAAGTTGGACGCTTCCGGTGAGGGTCTCGGTTTTCGAGTTTACAACTTCCACGCTGTTCGTCGCCGAATCGAACACCAGCACAGTTGTTCTTTGCGGCGATAGCACCATCAGCCCGGGAGCCGTGCCCGCGGGAATCTGTGAAACTCGCGGCAGGATGTCCAGGCTCGCATCAATGATTACCAGCCCCGCGGCTGACGATAAGCTGGAAACTCCCTGCGATGCGAAAACGCGCGTCGTCAGTCCGCTAGGGGGCTTGGTTACATTGAGTCCTTTGTTACAGGAAACCAAAGTGCAGGCAGTGGCTAACAGCGCGGACAAAAGACTGGTTCTCTTCAAACGTCAAGCTCCTAACTGCAGGAAAACGATAGATTTATGCGTGAAATAGGGGATTATAGCAGAGCGCGAGACCGGACTTGCGGAGATCCATGCAAATACGCTCAGCAATCCTCTCCTCTTAACTGGGATGCAAGAAAGTGTACGCATCCTGTATTCTGACTAATCCATGTCAGCTGACCTTCTTACCCGCATCAAGCAGTCACCCATACTTTGCGACGGAGCGATGGGCACCCTGCTGTACTCGAAAGGCGTCTTCATCAACCGTTGCTACGACGAGTTGAATCTTTCGCAGCCGGATCTGATTCGTGCCATTCATCACGACTACCTGCAAGCCGGCGCGGAAATCATCGAAACCAACACGTTCGGAGGCAATGCTTTCCGGCTCGCCCGGCATAGCTTTGCCGACAAAGTACGTGACATTAATCGTGCGGGAGCGCGGCTCGCCAAAGAAGCCGCCAAGAGTTTCGATGTGTGGGTCGCGGGATCGGTTGGCCCGCTTGGGACAAGAATCGAGCCGCTCGGAAAAACATCGTTCGAAGAAGCCCGTCAGGCCTTTCGCGAGCAGATCGCGGCCCTGGCCGAGGGTGGCGTCGATTTGCTCATGATGGAAACCTTCGGATACCTGGAAGAACTGCACCAGGCCATGCTGGCGGTCAAGGATGTGGGCGTGAAATTGCCTTTGATCGTGCAGGTTACGATCGACGAAGACGGCAACTGCCTGGACGGCTCGACTCCAGAGAATTTTGCCCCCCGGCTCGAGGAGTGGGGCGCCGATGTGATCGGCTGCAACTGTAGTGTAGGACCGGTTGCCATGCTGGACGCCATTGAACGCGTGCGCGCCGCCACTACCCTGCCCTTGGTCGCGCAACCGAACGCAGGCATTCCGCGCGCTGTAGAAGGCCGGAACATCTACCTCTGCTCTCCCGAGTACATGGCGAGTTACGCTCGCAAGTTTGTCGCCGCCGGCGCCCGCATCGTTGGAGGATGTTGCGGAACGACCCCAGACCATATTCGCGTCATGAAATCCGCTCTCCGCGTGGGAGAAGCCAGAGGAAGGGCTGCCGTCGCACAGGCGGCTGGAGCAGCGTCTGCGCCGATAACCAGCCCAGCCCAACCCTTAGAGGAGCGATCGAGTCTCGGCGCGAAGCTGGCTCGCGGTGAATTCGTCACCATGGTGGAAGTAGTTCCTCCCAAAGGAACCGACATCAGCAAGGAACTGGAGGGTTCGCGGTTCCTGAAATCCGTCGGCGTGGATGCGGTGAATATTCCAGACAGTCCGCGGGCTTCGGCGCGCATGAGCAATCAGGCACTCTCACTGCTGGTTCAACGCGAGGCGGGAATCGATCCGATTCTGCATTACACCTGCCGTGACAGGAATGTGCTTTGCATTCAGAGTGATCTTCTCGGAGCCGCTGCGGTCGGTATCAGGAATCTGATCTGCATCACTGGCGATCCTCCGAAAATGGGGAACTATCCGGATGCGACAGCTGTATTCGATGTGGACGCGATCGGCTTGGTCAATATTGTTCACAACTTGAACCGGGGCGTAGACATCGGCGGTAATCCGATTGGCGCCGGGACCGGCTTTGTGATTGGAGTGGGCGCGAATCCTGGACTCACCGATCTCGACGAGGAAATCCGGCGCTTTGAGTACAAGGTTGCTGCGGGAGCGGAATATGCCGTAACCCAGCCCGTTTTCGACATTCGTCTGCTGGAAAACTTTCTGCGAAGAATAGAGCATTGCCGCATTCCCGTAGTCGCGGGGATCTGGCCGTTGGTCAGCGTGCGCAATGCTGAGTTCATGAAGAACGAACTGAGAGTCTCCGTCCCGGATTTGATCCTGGAACGTATGGCACGGGCTCAATCTCCAGAACTGGCCCGAGCCGAGGGCGTAGCCATTGCCAGGGAAATGCTGATTGCGGTTCGGCCGCTGGTACAGGGCGCTCAGATCAGCGCACCGCAAGGGCGGTATAGCTCAGCGGTGGATGTTCTTGAGGCGCTCGGCGGCAAGGCTTCGGCCACCGCGTAGCATTCCCTTTGTGGAAAATAGAATGGGCTTCCCCACTTTTTGACAAAAAAACAGTGGACATTCGACAGAAATGAATCAGTACAATAGAGAAGGAGCAAACCCCCGTTGCCTAAATTCGAAGAGTGCCTTCAGCGCCTGGAAAAAATTGTTCAGGAACTAGAAAAGGGAGAGGTACCGCTGGAAAAGAGCCTCACTCTCTTTGAAGAAGGCATGAACCTTTCTTCGGCTTGCCGCAAGGAACTGGAGCAAGCCGAAGGCAAGGTAGAAATCTTGCTGAAGAAGAACGGGAAGCTCCAGGCCGAACCGTTTGAGCCCTTGACGGAAAAAGCGTCTCCCGACAGGTAGGCGGCTAACGCCGCGGAGCTCCTTTATTTGTAATGTCTGTGGAGTAGCGGTTCCAAACCCTTCCCCGCAGCCCTAGTCCGAAGTTCATGACGGTACCACGTCAGGAGGATCTATGGGCTTGAGTGTAGTAGTTTTTGAAAGCGATTCCAACGTCGCGATATCCCTGGCCGGTCGCCTTTCTTCTCATTTTCATTCCATACATATGACGCACTCTGGAGCGGAACTTCGTGAGCGGGTCGCCAGGACTCGGCCGGAGGTGGTGATTCTTGATATCGAACATTCCCGGCTGACCGATGTACGGAACCTGCGCGATGATTTTCCGTCGCTGCCGATTGTGTGCACGCATCGCGTGCCCGATGAGGAACTATGGATTGCGGCAATGGAGGCGGGCGCCAGCGACGTCTGCCGCGCTGATGATATACAGAACGTATTGACTTCAGCGCTGAGGAATGTAGCGATCGCTAAGAGTGCAGTGGCGTGAAGTCTCACGGCGCACCTTCCAGAGGCGTTCAGGCAAGCTTGGCGCTGACTCAGAGTCAAGCTCCGGGGCATACCTATGTCTTGATATACTCACTGCTCAAATGCTGCAAGAATCCCTCGAGCAAGGCCGCGCGCTGACTGAAGCGGCACTGGACCGCCTGATTCCGCTGGAAACCGAGCATCCGGAGTCCATCCACAAAGCGATGCGGCATAGCGTATTTGCCGGCGGCAAGCGTTTGCGGCCTGTGCTTTGCATGGAGGCCGGACGCATGATTGCCGGATCGTTGCCCAAGAAGATCGAGGAACTGGGCGCGGCGCTCGAGATGCTGCACACCTATTCGTTGATCCACGACGATCTTCCCGCCCTCGACAACGACGATCTGCGGCGCGGTCGCCCCACATGCCATAAAGTTTTCGGAGAAGCTCTCGCGATTTTGGCGGGAGACGCGCTTCAGACCCAAGCCTACGAAGTCATGGCGCGGCTGGAATGCCCGCCAGGAGCGCGAGTGCGAATCATCGAAGAGATCGCACGCGGCACCGGTACGCGGGACGGCATGATCGGCGGACAGGTGGTGGATCTGGAAGCCGAGCATACCCAGCCCACCGCAGAAATGCTGGAATATATTCATCGCGCTAAAACCGCCGCGCTAATCACCGCGAGCTTGGTCACTGGCGCCCTGTATGCCGGAGCGAAAGACAGCGAAGTAAAGAAACTGCGTGCCTTCGGTCAATCCATAGGTCTGGCCTTTCAGATTGTGGACGACGTGCTTGACGTGACACAAACCTCCGAACAACTTGGAAAGACCGCCGGTAAGGACACTGCAGCCCAAAAAGCAACTTATCCCGCGCTATTTGGAGTCGACGAGTCCCTCCGCAAGGCGGATTCCCTGGTAAGCGCCGCATTCGAAGAGTTAAGCAGCTTCGGCGAACGTGCCGAACCCCTCAAAGAGCTAGCCCGGTACCTGGTCGAACGCAAAAAGTAACCGCCTGTTTGCACTTCCTTCGTGAACCTTCGCGCCCTTTGTGGTTAAATGATTTTTCAAGGCGATGGAGTTCGCCACAACCGCCTGCGCCGCACTTCAGGCTGATAACTCCTACAAAATTCAAGTCCGATTTGTAGGAGAAGATTCGTGCTGAAAAACTTCCTTGCCATCTCCATCGCAGCCATTGTCGGCGCCAACCTGCGTTACTTGTTGAGCCGCATCGCTGCCCGGGAGCTTGGTCCAGTGTTTCCGTATGGCACTCTTTTCATCAACATTGCCGGCAGCTTCATCGTCGGCCTTTTTATTATCTGGACGACTGAACGCGTGCTGATCGATCCGCATTGGCGGTTACTGGTGGTGATCGGCTTCTGCGGCTCTTTCACTACTTTCTCCAGCTACGCATTCGAAACCATGGCTTATTTCGAGCAAGGGCAGTGGGCTCTGATGTTCATCAACATTCTCGCAAATAACCTGTTGTGCCTGGCCGCGGCAGTGGCGGGCATGGCGTTGGCGCGGGTGCTGTAGAATGGCGAACGCAATGGCTGTGCAAGTCACAATCTATTTGAATGAAGCCGACCAATGGCGCCGCAGGCCCCTGCACATGGAGATTCTGAATTACCTGCGACAGGAAAATGTCTATGCCGCAACCGCTTTCCATGCCGTAGCCGGATTTCTCGGACGGCATCGCGTGAAAACAGCGCACATGGTAGAGGCCGGGGGCAAACTACCGGTCGTTATCACATTTGTGGACACGGACGAACACGTTAACCGCGTGCTTCCCATGCTGAAGGAAATGGCGGCGCACAGGTTAATAGTCCGCGAGAACGTAGTGCTGGAACAAGGCAATCTTGACTGACATGTCCTCTATGACCCTCGACATTCTAGCGATAGCCGCCCACCGCGACGATGTTGAGCAAACGTGCGGCGGCACCCTTCTGAAGATGTCTCAGCGCGGCCAGCGTACCGGCATTCTCGATCTGACGCAAGGCGAGATGGGCACGCGCGGCAGCTCTGGCGATCGCGCACGCGAAGCCGCCGACGCGGCAGCAATCCTCGGCGCAACCTGGCGACGCGCCCTGGATATCCCCGATGGCCGCGTCGAAAATACTTGGGAGAACCGGCTCAAGGTGGCCAGTGTTATCCGCGAAACCCGCCCGCGTGTCGTGATTCTGCCCTATTGGCTGGGACGGCATCCAGATCACTACACCACTTCGGTGTTAGGATACGAGGCGTGTTTTTTGGCGGGATTGGCGAAACTGGACCCGCAAGAAGCACTCAATCAAAAATCGGCGCTGAAACCGCAGGGTTCGCAGGATGCAGGCGCTATGAAACTCGCGCCGCATCGTCCATTCAAGATCGTCTACGCTACGCTTTACTATGACGTGCGGCCCACGTTCGTGGTGGATATCAGCCACCAGTTCGAGCAGAAGCTTGCTTCCATCCTGGCGTACAAAACGCAGTTCAGTGATCAGGAAGCAGGCAAAGACCTCTTCCCTGCCCATGACGAAATTCGCGCGCGTGTCGACTCGATGGCGCGATATTACGGCATGCTCGGCGGCGTGACGCACGCCGAACCCTTTCTGCAGAAAGAAGTCGGGTTGGTGGAGGATCTGCTGGCGATTCCGGTGAAGTCGATCTGACTTACTGATTGTCGATTATCATTGTCCCCGACGATTGTCGATTGTCCCTTACGATCGTCATCCCGAGCGAAGCGAGGGACCCTGGTGTTCGCATGCAGCGGCAATGCTGCATGCAAGAACCAAGGTCCCTCGCTTCGCTCGGGATGATAGCAGAGTGCGGCTGCTACTTCTTCAGCGCGACCGCCAATCCATCGCGAATCGGCAGGATCGCAGTAAAAAATTCCTCAAACTTATAAAGCTCGCGATTGAATTCCAGAATTGCCTTGGTCGATGCTTCTTTGGGATTCTTCTGCGTGACCTTGCCGCTCCATAAAACATTGTCAGTGATGAATAATCCACCTTTACGCAGTCGTGGCGAAACCAGGCGTAGCACTCGCGGATAGTCCTCCTTATCCACGTCGTTGAAAATTATGTCGTACTGCTGTTTCTGTTCCGAGAGCACCTCAAGCGCGTCACCGGTGTGCAAAGTGATTCGATCAGCGACCCCGGCCCGCTCGAAGTAACGGCGAGCGCGCTCGGTATTTTTGGCGTCGCCATCGGTATAGATGACGCGGCCTTTTTCCCCGACGGCCCTCGCCCACCAGATGGTCGAATAGCCTATCGCCGAGCCCAACTCGAAGACCGTTTTAGCATTGATCATTAAGGCCAGTTGATGCAGCACTCGCGCCACCGCCGGACCAACGATAGGAATACTGTGTTTGCTGGCATAGTCCTCCATCTCCGCCAGCACCGTATCGCGGGGAGGCAGCATCGAGTACAAATAATCGTCAACCGGACCGGCCGTCGTGAAGTCGTAATGTCGCCAGTTAGGCTTGCTTTCTTTCTTTGGCTTGCCCTTCGGATTGTTTTGAGTCACGTGTTCCCTTTCGAATTGCAGCAGGCGCATCAACTCCCGCGCTTGCAAGTTGCCCAGCCGTAACACCGGGGGTCATGGTGACGACTTCAACGCCCGGCACCAGCTTCTGAAAGTCGCTCGGCGTTCCCGTCAGCATGGGGAACGTGCCAAAATGCATCGGAATCACCGTTTTGGGCTTGAGCAATTTGCAGGCGTAAGCGGCCTCGCGCGGTCCCATCGTAAAGTGATCGCCGATCGGCAGCATGACAATTTCAGGAGCGTACAAATCGCGAATGATCGCCATGTCGCCGAAGACGTTCGTATCGCCGGCGTGGTAGATTTTGACTCCATTTTCGAATTCAACGACATAGCCGCAAGCCTCGCCGCCGTAAATAAGCTGATCGCCGTCCTGGATGCCACAAGAATGATCGGCGTGCACCATAGTGACCTTAATATCGCCAACCTTCTGCGTGCCGCCCTTGTTCATCATCAAAGTGCGCTTAGCGCCCTTCTTTTCCAGCCAGCCACACAGTTCGGGCATCCCGACCACTTGCGGATCATGCTCCTTGATGACTTCGACCGCGTCCCCGATGTGGTCTCCATGGCCATGCGTACACAACAGAACGTCGACGTGCTTCAGCTTTTTCTCGAAAGGCGGGCACGCGGGATTGTTCATGATCCACGGGTCGATGATGATGGTGCGGCCGTCGGGCGTGTCAATTCGAAATGTCGCATGTCCCAGCCATGTAAGTTGAACGCCTTTAAGATTCATTGCTGTATTCCTCCGACTGCGACCTCTGTCGCTCGATTTTCCAGTGAAATAATGGCAGCATGCGCCGTCCAATGAAGTTTAGTTTAATATGAAACGCCATGGCAGAACTTAAGGTGCTGATTTCGCGGGAAGAAATTGCGAAACGAATCGTGGAACTGGGCGCGGACATCACACGCGACTTTGCAGGGCAGCCTGTAATTCTGGTGGGTGTGCTCAAGGGGTCCGCGATTTTCCTGGCCGATCTGGCGCGGCAAATCAAGCTGGACGCGACCTTCGACTTCATTGGCGTTTCTAGTTACGGTAACCGTCCCAGCCCTTCTCAGGAATTGAAGAGCGGGTGGGATTCCACAGGCGAAGTAAGACTGACAAAAGACGTTGACCAATCCATGAAGGATAAAAACGTCATTGTGGTGGAAGACATTTTAGATACCGGGCTGACGCTCACCGTCCTGAAAAAGCTGCTGCTCGCGCATCAACCTCGATCGTTGAAGATCGCGGCCCTGCTCGACAAGCCTTCGCGCCGCAAGCTGCCGCTGCAAGGCGATTATGTCGGCTTTACCATTCCCGATGAATTCGTCGTTGGCTACGGACTGGATTACGCCGAGCGCTACCGCAATCTGGCCGACATCTGCGTCGTACCGCGCGAGTGATCGGCAGCCTCAACATCGCGACACTCGTTACTGGATACAAGGTACTCGCAAGCGGCTGCTATCATGGAAAAAATGGGCTCTGTTCTAAGCAATCAGGAAAAGCACGTGCAAGTCGATCCGCTGTTGCTCGAGGTCTCCGACGTGATGGCGACCTCGCTCGATTTGGATACGACCCTGCGCCGTGTCGCCGAGGTCGTCCGCAAAGTCATTGACTATGAGATTTTTGCGATCCTTCTTTTAAACGAAAAGACGCAAGAATTGCGCTTTCGCTTTCAAGTGGGATATCCGCCGGAATTTGCGGAGAGATCTCGCATAAAAGTCGGCGAGGGGGTGACTGGACTGGCGGTGCAATTGCGTCAGGCCATTCTCATCGGTGATGTAGCTCAGGACCCAAGGTACATCGCCGCCGTTCCCAACGTATGCTCGGAACTCGCCGTGCCGCTAACCACTAAGAACCGGGTGATCGGCGTGATTGACCTGGAGGCACGGCACCAAGATTATTTCACCGAAGAGCACAAGCGATTGTTGACGCTGATTGCATCGCGCATGGCGGCGGGAATCGAGAACGCGCAGCTCTATACACGAACCACGAAGCAGGCAAAAATTCTGCTTTTGTTGAATGAGATTGCGCGCGAGTTGACGTCGATCTTGAATCTGGATGAACTCCTGGGCCGCATTGCGGAGCTTCTCCAGCGGTTGATTGATTTCCAGATCTTCAGCATTCTTCTGCTGGACGCTTCTGGGGAGAAGCTGCAGCATCGGTTCTCCCTGCGGTTCAACGAGAATGTTCAGGTCAAGCAGGAGATTCCTCTGGGTCGCGGCTTAGTCGGGCAAGCGGCCCAGACAATGCAGGCGATACTCGTACCCGATGTGAGCAAAGATCCGCGCTATGTCGAGGCGAATCCGGAAACACGATCCGAACTGGCGGTGCCACTCATCTACAAGGACAAAGTAATCGGAGTTCTTGATCTCGAGCATACACGGCGCGGTTTCTTTACCGACGAGCACCGGCGCACCGTAACGACTCTGGCCGCGCAGGTTGCGATCGCCATCGAGAACGCGCGCCTGTATGAGCAAATTGCGCAACAGGAGCGAAGATTGGAGCGAGATCTGGCGCTCGCCCGGGAACTGCAGATGAGGCTGCTTCCGCAGACCTTGCCCCAACTTGGGCATTTGGAACTGGCGGCGAAATTTACTCCGGCGCGAGCCATCGGTGGAGATCTCTACGATTTCATTCCCTATTCCCTTTCGCGACTCGGCATTGTGATCGGCGATGTCAGCGGCAAAGGAGCGCCTGCGGCCATCTATGCCGCGCTGGTGAGCGGCATTCTACGGTCCCATGCGCCCATTGAGCCGGCACCAGCCGAGATGCTCTCGGCAGTAAATCTGTCGCTTGCCGAGCGTCGTATCGAAGCACAATTTGTTTCGCTCATCTATGCGGTCTGGGACGATGAACACCGCACGCTCCTGGTGGCGAACTCGGGCTTGCCGCGGCCTGTTCTGGTTCATGAGGGAAAAAACAGCATAATTGAGGCGACAGGCTTACCTCTGGGCCTTTTCGACGACGCGAGCTATGACGAGTTTCGATTCAAAATGAAGCCCGGAGATATGTTTGTTTTTTTTAGTGACGGCATTTTGGACGCCCGTAACCGTCAAGGAGAACTATTTGGCCGGGGGCGCGTGGAGAAGATTATTGCAGAGTGCGCAGATCAGTCGGCCGACTCTGTCGTGGCCTCTCTTTTCAAGGCAGTGGCTGAGCATTCTGCAGGGGTCGAGACCTTCGACGACCAGACCGTGTTGGCGATTAAAGTAAAAGACGGCAGCCCGCCAGCTGCTTCCAGGCGAAGATGACTCAGCGCAGCCTGCCCGCAGTAATCGAACGGCCGCCGGCATTTATTTTTCGCGAGCAGCGAAAGAGTCTCTTTCGCCGGGGTGGAGACTTCGCCCTCCACTGTGAAGAAATCCCTCTCTCCAAATTGGCCAAGCGCTTCGGAACGCCACTCTACGTTTATTCGGCAACCGCAATTCGCGAAAGGCTTGCGACGTTTCAAGACGCGTTTCGTCACGTGTCCCACACTATCTGTTATTCGGTCAAAGCAAATTCAAACATCAATATTCTTCGTTTGCTGGCTCGCGAAGGATGCGGCTTTGATGTAGTTTCCGGCGGAGAACTCGAGCGGATGCTGGTCGCAGACCGGCGCGCCGCGAAGAAGACCGTTTTCTCTGGTGTGGGAAAATCTCGCGACGAGATGACCGCCGCATTGAAAGCCGGGATTTTGCTGTTCAATGTGGAGAGCGAATCCGAACTCTGGACGCTGGCCGAATGCGCGACACGGTTGCGCAGGACGGCGCGCGTGGCTCTGCGCGTTAATCCGGACGTTGCCGCCGATACTCATCCCTACATTTCTACAGGGTTGCGGAAGCATAAGTTCGGAGTGCCCATCCGCGATGCGCGCGAGCTTTACGCGAAGGCTTCCGGGGCAAGATATCTAAGAGTCGCAGGCGTGAGTGTCCACATCGGCTCCCAGATCACGGATGTTGCGCCTTTCGCCGAAGCAGTAGCGCGAGTAGCGGACCTGGTTCGCGAGTTGCGCTCAGACGGACATAAAATCGGTTACGTTGACATCGGCGGTGGGTTGGGGATTTCCTACCAGGATCAATCGTCGCACTTTGATGCCATTGTCGCGCGCTACGCCCATGCCGTGCGCAATCCTTTACGCGGCCTCGATGTGCATTTACTGCTCGAACCGGGACGAGCGATTATAGGGCCTGCCGGTGCGTTGCTTACCTCTGTTGTCTATACGAAACAGAATGACGGTAAGCGATTTCTGGTGGTCGACGCAGCTATGAACGATCTGATCCGCCCGTCACTTTATGGCGCCTATCATGAGGTCGTCCCCGTAGCAGGACCTGCGGACTCAGGTGTGAAGATGGAGACCGTCGACGTGGTGGGTCCGATATGCGAATCTGGCGACTTTTTTGCCCGCGATCGCGCCTTGCCCCGCCTCGAAGAAAATAGTTTACTGGCGATTCTCGATACAGGCGCTTACGGAATGGCGCTGGCTTCCAACTACAACACGCGTCCGCGGCCCGCCGAGGTGCTGGTGAGTAAGAAATCCGTCAAGCTAATACGGCGTCGCGAAGAATTGCGGGAACTGTATTCGGCGGAGTTGTAGTCCCCCGGTTCGACTTCACAGCGTCGGCTATCTTTCTCCCCACTTCAGCTTGGTGCGAAGCACATGGAAGAAATCAGTAGTGGTCCGAAACAGGCAGACTTTGTGCTCAGACAGCCGGCAACGGACTCGGTCTCCGTCCCGCAGATCGAGACCGGGCTGGCCATCAAGGCTCAGGTAGGCAACTTCCTCATCGCTGCGCAGAAGAATTTCGATGACGACTGAATCCGGCACAACCAAGGGACGGTGAGTAAGCGAATGCGGCGCCACCGGAGTCACCACAAAAGCCTTCACCGCCGGCATGACCACGGGCCCCCCTGCGGAGAGGGAATAGGCAGTTGAACCAGTCGGGGTGGCTACAATCATTCCATCCGCGCGGTAGCTTGAGACAAACGCCTTGTCAACGAACAAATCATAATTATTAAGCCGAGCCAGCGCGGTCTTGTTCACTACGACGTCGTTGAATGCCAGGTAGCTGCCAAGGACTTTTTCGTCGCGCAACAATTCACACTGCATCAGAGAGCGCTGGTCCACGGGCGTCCGGCCCTGTGCGATCTCCTCGAGCATGGGGAACAGGGACGGAAGCGGAACGTCGGTAAGAAATCCGAGCGATCCCAGGTTTACGCCAAGCAGCGGCGCATCGGTAGCCGCGGTGGCTCGTACGGCTGACAACAGCGTTCCGTCGCCGCCCAGCACCACTACCAGATCCAAAGGCCGCGAAGACATTTCTGAGCGCAACACTTCCTGTTGGCCATCGGAATATTTTGCGGTCACCGGATCCAGGATTACGTCGTAGCCGTGGTCATGCAACCACGCCAGCAAAGCAGGCAAGGTACGTGCCACCTCCGGGCGTTCCGGACGAGAAATGATGGCCGCGATTTTTGACCGGGAAGATAATGGCGAGCTTGACATGTGAAATAGCGAAAGAAAGATTGTACACAACGCAAAAGCGCTAAGTACGAGGAGGACCACAAACCCGCGCAGGATTAGAAGTCCGCTCGGAGTAGAAATTCGCGGTTTCCTTCCGCACCGAGGATGGGCGATTCGATGACATCAGTGCAAATGCAGTTCAGAGTTAGCATTGCGCTCTTTACTTTTTCGACAGCTGCCAGCTGAGCAGTTTCGTCGCGCACAATCCCGCCCTTCCCCACAAATTCTCTCCCCGCCTCGAATTGAGGTTTAACCAGAACGATCACCTGCCGTCCGCTGCGTTCCTCCATCGAAGATGGGAAAGCGGCTTTGACCACTGAGGGGATAACCAGCGTTGCCGAGATAAATGCTACATCTACGACAATGAGGTCGATGCTTTGGCCGATAACTTGGTCGGTTACGTAACGGGCGTTAGTTTTTTCCAGAAGACGAACGCGAGAATCCTGCCGCAGTTTGAAATCCATCTGGCCATAACCAGTATCAATCGCAATCACCCGAGTAGCACCGTGCTGCAGGAGGCAGTCAGTAAACCCACCTGTGGATGCCCCGACATCGAGACAAACCTTGCCTTCAACATTGATGTGCCAGTGTTCAAGCGCTCGTTCAAGTTTGAGTCCGCCGCGGCTGACATATTTCAGGTCTTCGCCAAGCAGGCGGACGGCCGCATCCACAGGCGCCTGCGCACCAGCTTTCTCGAGTTTCTGATCGTTGACCAAAACTTTTCCGGCAAGAATAAGCGCTTGGGCGCGCTCTCGCGAGGCGGCCAGTCCACGCTCGACCAACAGTTTGTCGAGCCTGATTTTCAAAGTCATCTCGCGATCACAGCCGTAGGGAGGCAATCCGCTCTGCTTCGCAGATGCTCCACGAAAGTGCCAGCCCTCGCTCCGGTGCAAAATGCTGAACTCATTTCCGCTGAGTCATTTACAAAGATAGTTTGGCGTTTTTCCACAGAATTTTCCACGATTGTGTTGAAAACTTTTTATTTCTGACTTCACCGGCAAGAAGAAAAGCCGTCCCGGTGAGGACGGCTCGAAATAAATTCTCCACGACTCGACTAGCCCGCTACTTCTTCCAAGAGCTTCTGGTCAATATCGAAGTTGGAATGCACGTTCTGCACATCATCCTGATCTTCCAGAGCCTCCATAAGCCGGATCATGGTGTTAGCCGCCTGACCTTCAAGCTTGATGTAGTTTTGAGGGATCATGGCAACGCTGGAGGACGCCGGCTCGATCCCAGCTTTCTTCACGGCCTCAAGCACCGTTTCAAAAGCTGAAGGCTCGGTCAGGATTTCCCAGTTCTCGCCATCGTCGTTCAGATCCTCGCCACCCGCTTCGAGGACGATGTTCATCAAGTCGTCTTCCTTTGCTGCGCTTTTTGGAATAACGATGTCGCCCTTCTTGTGGAACATCCAAGAGACTGCGCCGGCTTCGGCCATGTTCCCGCCGTTCTTGCCGAAACAGTGGCGAATTTCGCTAACGGTTCGGTTGCGATTGTCGGTGTTGATATCGAGCAGAACCGCAACGCCACCCGGTCCATAGCCTTCGAGAGAGAACTCTTCGTAGGTTGCACCAGGCAGTTCTCCCGTGCCACGCTGAATGGCCCGCTTGATGTTGTCGGCGGGCATATTCTCCGCTTTGGCAGCGACAATGGCGCCGCGCAGGCGTGGATTAGAGTCAGGATCACCGCCCCCATTTTTTGCGGCAATACTAATTTCCTTGATGAGTCGGGTAAAAATCTTGCCGCGCTTAGCGTCAAGCGCGCCCTTCTTGTGCTTAATTGTGGCCCATTTTGAATGGCCAGACATGGCTAGACCTCGGTTTGATAATTTCGTTTAATCGCGGGATTCGCCCGTAGAAAGATCACAGGCTGCCTCGAAAATACCTAGGCGAAGAAGGATTATACCACGATCCGATTCGGCCCGGCCCGACCGCTACAGGCACAGCAGATTGCCAACTTCCGCCAACCCGACCTGCGCCCGGCACATTTGGGTTATTGACTCTAATGGACATGCACCCTAACATGCCAGCGAGGTTGCACCCCTGCAGATGACTGGTCCACTCATAAGTCATTACCGCGTGCTAGAAAAGATCGGCTCCGGAGCAATGGGAGATGTGTTTCGGGCGCGCGATGAGAGGTTGGGGCGCGATGTCGCTCTGAAGCTAATACGGCCGGCATCCAGCGACAACCCGGATCACCTCCGCCGGTTCGAGCTCGAAGCTCGTGCCGCAGCTGCGCTGAATCATCCCAACATTGTCGCCATCTATGACGTCGGCTTCAATGAAGGTTCTCCGTACATCGTTTGTGAGTTATTAGAGGGCAAAACTCTGCGCAAGCGGCTGGCCGAAGGAGCCCTTACTCTACGCCTAGCCGCTGACTATTCTTTGCAAATCGTTCAAGGACTCATCGCAGCGCACGATAGACGCATCATCCACCGTGATCTGAAGCCGGAAAACTTATTCGTTACTACCGAGGGCCGGATCAAGATACTGGATTTCGGAGTGGCAAAACTGCAGTCGGCGCCGGAAGGATCCGATCGTCCCGTAGAAGATCTAACCACGGTCACCAAGAGCGGCACCGTAATCGGCACCGTCGCTTACATGTCGCCGGAGCAATTGCGCGGCAAAGCGGTAGACCATCGTAGCGACATCTTCAGCGTAGGCGCGATCCTCTATGAAATGCTGACCGGCCGCCGAGCTTTTCGCGGTGAGACCGAGGTTGACACAATTACGGCGGTCCTTCGAGAAGATCCCCCTGCGATCAATCTGGAGGAGGCCGGTATTCCCGTAGCTTTCCAGCAAGTGATTCACCATTGCCTGGAGAAAGATCCAGAGAATCGATTTCAGTCGGCTCGCGATCTCGCTTTTGCGCTGGATACCCTTGCCAACGCATCGAGTGGACGTGCCAGCCGCGGTCGCTCATTTCGCAAGCCAGTGAAGGTTGTCCCCTGGGCAATCGCCGGAGTGCTCCTAGCTGCGACCTTGCTGCTTCTGGCGAGCCGGTGGCGCGAGAAGACGAGCTCTCTCTCCTATCACCGCCTGACCTTTGAAGCTGGAACGGTTTACTCGGCGCGCTTTGGTCCAGATTTTCAGGCGATTGTTTACGGCGCGGCGTGGAACGGCAAACCGCTGCAGCTGTTCTCCACTGTGGGCGATTCCCTTCTGACCCAGCCGCTGAATGTAACGGATGCGAACCTGCTCGCGATTTCGCGCACGGGTGAACTGGCGATAACACTACACGGAACTCACTTAGCACATCTGGAAACCTCCGGCATGCTCGCTCGAACTCCGCTGGCGGGCGGCTCGCCGCGGGAAATCCTTGAAGATGTGTCCTGGGCGGATTGGGATGCGAAGGGCGAACTCGCCGTCGTCCACCATACTCTTGGGCGCGATCGCATCGAATATCCTATCGGCCACGTTCTTTACCAGAGCAACGGATGGATCAGCCACGTGCGTTTTTCTCCTCATTCCGACAAGATCGCTTTCATGGACCATCCTGCTCTTTGGGATGACCGCGGCTGGGTTGCGTCGATCGACCTGAGCGGCCATATGACCGTGCTTACGCCAGAGTGGGTTTCTGAGGCCGGGCTGGCCTGGAGCCCCAATGGAAAAGAAGTCTGGTTCACAGGAGTCGAAAAGGGTACGAACCGTGATCTGCTCGCAGCGGATTTGTCCGGACGACTTCGAAGAATTCTGGATTTGCCTGAAGGCATGACCCTGGAGGATGTAGCTCCGGATGGTCGAGTGTTGGTGAGCTTGGATGCCGAGCGTCTCGCGATGGCCACTGCTACGCGAGACGGCAAGCCGGTGGACCTCTCCTGGCACGACTGGAGTATTGCCAAGGATATTTCGCCAGATGGCCAGTCGGTCTTGTTCGAAGACTCCAGCTCGGCCGCCGGAGCCCACTATGCACTCGCGATTCGCAAAATCGACGGAACTCTGCCTGTGGAATTAGGTGAAGGGAGCGGGGGCGGACTTTCTCCAGACGGTAAATGGGCCATTTCGATTCTTCCCGGTACCCCAGGAGAGGTGAAACTCATCCCCACCGGGCCTGGCCAATCCCGCAGGATTGCTACATCAGGCCTCGAACACATTCATAACGGATCCGCTCATTTTCTGGCGGATGGAAAGCGCATTACCCTCATCGCCAACGAACCCGGACGCGCAGCGCGCTGTTATCTGGTGGATCTGGAGGGAGGAAAACCGGTACCTATCACTCCGGAAGGGATTACCGGAGGATTGGTTTCGCCCGATGGGCAATATATTATTCGAGCCAACGACGCCGGATTCGTCGCTGTATATCCTATCGCCGGAGGGGCAGCGCGTCCCATTCCCAACCTGGAAGCGGGTTTTAGTCCAATTCGGTGGACAGAAGATAATGCGGCGGTTTACGGATATCGTCCCGGGCAAGCTCCGACCGGGTTATACAAGGTCAACCTGGTCACAGGAAAGAAGACGGTCGTCCAGGAATTGCAACCCGAAAGCAATGTAGGGGTAGTCTCGATTGCTCCGGTGGTTGTGAACCGTGACGGTTCGCGCTGGGCATACAGCTATTATCAGGTTTTCTCCGTGCTTTATTTGATCTCCGGTTTACGGTAAAACGCACGGAAAACAATTTAGACCTGTCTAATCGAGCCCGCCTGAAAAATCCGCGGGCACGTAATGAAAGAAAATGGACGTCGACATATGTCCCTCGGCCAGAACATCGCGGTAATGAGGCAGTCTTGTTCCCCGGTAGATCAGGCCGTCGCCCAACGCCTGATAGACCTCTACTGCTCCCGCAACCGTATCGAGAAGTATTGGCCACGAGGTGGCCATCTTGGGTTCGGGCGAAAAATCCAGGCACAACGTCACGCTGAATTCGCATTGCTGCCGATCAATATGCTTCTTCAGTTCGGCGCCGCTTAGGTAAGAGGCCGAATAAACATAAGAAGGCTTGATCGCTTCTCCTACGATGGCTGCTAGCGGCTTCGCGATCTGATTGTGGAAGAATCGCGCCACCTTTTCGTTATGCACGCCATATCGCAGCGGACATTGCTCGTCCCCAAGCGGGATGGATTTTCGCCGAACGGCGTGCCTGTAATAACGCCGCAGCGCCGCCAGATTGAAGGGATGAATCAAGTTGGCGATCGCGACGTATCCCTTTTCACGAAACTCCCTGGCACTTTCCCTGACGATGTCATTCCATTCTGAGGTACGGCGCCCGGCCTCATCTTCGCGCGTCAAAATACCAGCGGTTGCCAGCAGGAGACGCAAATTACTCGAAAGTGAATCGGGCGCCGGTTCCCCCGGGGGAAAAAGCGAAACGATGGCTTCCAATCGCGGACTTAGCCAAAAGGGAGATAGAGACAGGGTTACTGGATCCTTGACCCAAGCCACGGTTCCCTGCAAATTGAAATTCTCCAGCAAATCCCGGCGCAATTCCAGTTCCTCCGGAACTCGTCCGTCCGACAAAAGCACACAGAGTGGGTTAAGGAATAATGGATGATTAGCGGGATTCCGTCCCAACTGCGCAACGTCGAATTCGCGCTGCGGGATCAGGTGCAGTGGCAATTCATCGAGCAGACAATGGAACTGACCTGGGGGCAAAGTCGCAGTCCGTGTCTGCCGCGACCCTCGCCCCATCAGGCCTGCTATCCATTCAAGCCATGCCGTCTCTTTTACTTGTGAAGCCATCCGTTTAAAGTGAAGCGGCTGTCATCGAAAGCCCTCGAAGGGCATGCCACGCGGGTTATCTCGTGCGAAACGGAGCACGGGAAAAATACAATCTGGTTTTGCTGCGGCACGATAGTTTGATAGCCGCGGCCGTGGTCGCCGGACGAGTCAAAGAGGCGCAACTCGCCGCCTTCGAATGGGCGCGGCTCTCTGTGGAAGAAGTAAACGAAGGTGACGCGGCGGGACGCGATTGCTTCTTGTGCATCGTCGCTATGTGTCGCGAAAAAGTCTCCATCATTACTGGCCGTGATCTGTGCCTCTACGTCGGTGATGGGAAGCTCCTCGATCCCCAACTGAGACAGCACCCTCGGGAGCACGCAGCGAATTCGTTCGAGAATAACTTCCTGATGTTTTCCCAAGTCCATGAGCACTCGCGAACGGCGATGCGAAAAATCGACGACGCCAGGCTCTCCGCTAGGCGAAATCACTTCACTGTTCTGGAAGTCTTCCTCGTGCTGTAGTGTGTAGGCAATAAGCTCATCGAGTTCGTGAGGAGCCAGAAACTCATCCAGGACGACGCTTGCTGTGTGCATAGTCGCAGGCATATCCAGAAGACCCACGCTGCGGCTCGAATCGAGTCGACCTTGCTGCGCTCCCGACTGCACCGGTACCGATTCCGGTCTCAGACCTTGAGGGCCGCTCGGCGGCTGTGGAACACCTTGCGGCCCGCCGGGAGGTTGAGGAACACCAGGATGATGTGGATGATGGTGGGGAGCACCCTTGCCCGGCGGCTGTGGAACACCTTTTGGCCCGGGTCCGCTCGGGGGTTGGGGAACTTTGCTCGGGGGCTGAGGAACCCCAAACTGCACTGTCGTGGCAGGAGAAATTTGTCCTCCAACTGAGATTCCCACGCCTGCCAAAATCTGCTCGACAATGCTGCCACCCAAAAGTGTAAATGCCCGCTGAGCTACGGTTTCACCGACTGACCGGGCTATCGCCGCTGCTACAGCGGATTGAGTCTCCGGATTGCTGTTAGAGACTGTTCTGGAGGTCTGCAAAATGTTCGTGAGCAATTCCCGTTCTCGGGGGCTGAGGATTCGCTCATCGTGCATTAGCGTTTCAGAAAAAGCGTCGAAAATCTGCTTCGCGGTCATCGGACACACTTCTCCCTTTGTTTTGCGCAATCGTTTCAATTCCATTTGGGCGAAAGGGGAAGCAACTTTCGCCGAGAAACCTACCATCAACGCGCGAATTTTTCAAACAGAATTTTACTCGGTACGGAAACGTACAGTAGGGGAAGGAAGGAGATTATTTGCTGCTCATTGCGCCGGTCATTGCCCCGATCATGGAATGGAAAATTTTCATTCCATCGGTGCCGCCGAGTTCGGGCTCGGAAGATCTTTCGGGATGAGGCATCATGCCAACTACGTTACCGCCTGGGCTGCAGATGCCGGCAATATTATCCAGCGAACCGTTCGGATTCGCCGCCGCCGAAATCTCACCTGTCGCGGTTGCGTAGCGGAACACGATGCGATTCTCTCGACGCAAGCTATCCAAGGTGTGTTGATCGCAGAAATAGTTTCCTTCCATATGTCCGATGGGGATCGTCAATACTTCCCCTGGCGAACACGCATTGGTAAAAGGCGTCGCAACATTCTCCACGCGTACTTGCACCGGTTTGCAAACATACTTCAGGCCGATGTTCCGCATCAGGGCTCCCGGCAGCAGACCGGCCTCGCACAGGATCTGGAAGCCGTTGCAGATTCCCAAGACCAGCCCTCCGCCATCGGCGAAACGGCGTACGGAGTCCATCACGGGAGAAAATTTGGCAATGGCGCCGGTGCGCAGGTAGTCCCCAAACGCGAAGCCTCCGGGCACAATGATGGCATCGCAATTCTGAAGATCATGAGATTCATGCCAAAGAAAAGTTACCGGCTGCCTGGCAACCTGTTGAATGGTCCAGAACGCGTCGTGGTCGCAGTTCGAACCGGGAAAGATGATGACTCCAAATTTCATCGCCTGTCCTAAGGGTGGGATGAGGTCAGTTTAGCACGATGAGATTCGCGGCTGATGTCAGCGTTCCGCGGTGGTCGGATTCAACGTAGGCAAGAGCGGTGGCGCCGTCGATTGCGCTGGAGTCGGCGGCAGTGCTTGCATGGCCGCGTCACCCGGCCCAGGCTGCGATAATTCCTGCTCGGCTCGCGCGACGTCCGGCAATATCTGTGGCGGAATGCCTTTAGCCTTCACGATGGCCCAGTGCCAGTCCTGGTCGGGAAAGAGAGCAAAATTCAAAGATGTGCGAAAGAGAGCTGTCGCGGCCGGAGCTGCCGATCCTTTAGCCCGCAGCAATAGTGTCATATCCGGCTGCTTCTGGAAGGAATCCTGCTGGGATTGACTGGCTGGATCTTGGCCGCCCGCTGCCGCTGGAACGATCCGCGCCTGACCGTGGGAAGAATTTGTTTGCCCGAACTCTGGCCGCTTCACGATCGTCAGCCCGATAACAACTTCGCGCAGCTCCCACGTGGTTCCGTTATGTATTGAAACCTGCAGGGAATCTCCGTCGACGGTTGCGGGTCCATCGATCTTGGCTAGTTCGCTGCGAGGCAAATCATCCAGCAAGAGTGAATCAGTCACCGACGAAGTTCTTTGGCCGCTAAAAGACAAGCTGCAAGTGACGTCGGGAGAAGAAACGTGGATGTTCTTTCCACGGGGATCGAGAGAGAATACCGGTGATGAGCCAGCCCCACGCCGGCTTTCAGCATCATCCACTACCTTGGATAGATTATCGTTATCGACAACAGCCTCCGACGGGGCCGTCCTTTTTCGAAAACTACGAGCCACATCGCCCAGCGGAGCCTCCCCCGGTTCCTCCTGGGCAAGGACGTAAGAGCTCGACGCTATCAAGATCATCCCCAGAAACAGCAGGACGAATTTCGAGCGGTTTGGTTTCGATATACACACGTATGCGCCAGGGGTCCTAACGCGATTGTAGTGAGAGTAGACAGCGAAACGGAGATTACCAGGAGAACTTTAGTAATCGCATCCGCGCGTGGAAGGAAATACAAGCAAGAGGTAAAGCAGGCGCGCGCTCACGAGATGAAGGAGCAACAGGCCGGGCGCCCAGCCCGTTCTACAGGAGACCCGAAGATCGCAAACGCGCAACCGGATCAGCCACGGGCTGCCGATTAAATACCCAACGAGCCACTGCGAAGCCTAGAGCCGCATAACACAGATGCATAAACCTCATACACACCCCCAATGTCATCCACTCCGCAATCACCACAGGGAGGATCAGCATCACTATCGGCAAGATAGCAGCGGGCAATCGGCCGGACAAGGCTCGACAGTGCCATTTCCATGGCACGGAAGTAATAGGGTAATGCCTCCGAAATGATTCCACACCAGCGGCGCTCACAGGTTCTCTTCCGTGAGCGCCACTCCTAGTGACTCTCGGTATTTTCCGATTCTCCCGCTCGGCCTGCAGGAGGCACCACTACGGTCGATAAGCTGCTTTCAGCAGTCAGTTTCCGGAAGGTTGCAAGGTCGTGGCTTTGCAAATCCTCCCAGCGACCCAGCAACTCCGTTGTTTGCCGTTTCAGCTTCTCGAATTGAAGCTGTTCGGCTTGTGTGGGAGCAGAGTCCGCTGTTCCGAGGTCCATCGCAAGATATGCCAACCTGGCGTCGAGTTGCGGCGGGTAGGCAAGCGAATCTTCATTCGCGCTGATCGTCAGGTTGACCAGCTGATCGCGGACAGCTATCAGTTTTTTCTCCAGATCGTCAGCTGAAACCGCAATCGTCTTCGCGCTGGCATTTTGCGGCAGCCGCCGCTTCAGCCCGGCGATTTGCGAGCGCACATCTTGAATTTGATTCACCGCGTCGTACACAGTGTTGAGCTGGTCATGAAGTTGCATTTGCATGGCGAATTGTTGCGCCAAATCTTCCTCGCCCACTTTTACCCGAGGATCCAATTTCACCTCAAGCAGCGCAACCTGACTCTCTCCTCCTACCGTAAGACGCACTTGATATTTCCCCGGCGCGGCCACCGGGCCTTTCGCTCCCCCGCCGTATTCCCAGAGATAGTAACCCGGAACGCGATGCGCTTCCTCATAACGCAAATCCCACACGAAGCGGTTCAAGCCAGCCTCGGGTTTGATTTCTTTTTCCGGCTTCTTATCGTCTGGATCCGGTGGCTCGTCGAGCGCTTTTGTCTCGATACTCGAATATTTGCGAATCGTCTTTCCAGAAGCATCCAGAATCTCAAGTTTCGTTTCTGTCCCCGCCTTCGGAGCATCCGCCAGATAGAAATAAATTACTGCTCCGGCGGACGGATTCTGCCCAGTTCGCTTGGAAGGATGATGTTCGCCATCCGCTCCAGCCTGAATACGGTAAGCCGGCCCCGGAGTATAAAGATGTACCGCCTTCTTCTGCACATCGTCGCTGAACTGGCGCAACGGGCTGATGTCGTCCAGAATCCAAAACGCACGACCGTGAGTCGCCACAATAAGATCGTTATCTTTGACAATGAGGTCGTGAACCGGCGTAGCTGGCAGGTTCAGTTTGAGTGGGCGCCAATCCGCTCCATTGTTGAAAGAAACATAGACTCCGCCCTCTGTTCCCGCGTAGAGCAGACCGCGCTTCTTTGGATCTTCGCGAACCGCGCGAACGAAACTACCCTCGGGAATTCCGTTGGTGAGCTTGGTCCAGGTTTTCCCGTAGTCAGTAGTTTTGTAGACGTAGGGCTTCAGATCGTCGTTCTGATGGCGATCAACGGCAACATAGGCTGTGCCGGCATCGAGCGATGAAGCGTCGATCTGGCTGACGCGGCTCCACTCCGGCATGTCTTTTGGCGTCACGTTGGCCCAGTTCTTTCCTTCGTCGCGAGTAATTTGGATAAGACCGTCATCGGTGCCCACCCAGATCAAGCCTTTCGCGATGGGCGACTCAGCGACAGCGAAGATGGTGTCGTAGTACTCGGTGCCGGTGTCGTCGAGCGTAATCTCGCCACCCGAAGGCTGCTGCTTGCTCTTATCGTTACGCGTGAGGTCCGGACTGATCGCCTGCCAATGCACTCCGCCATCCGTGGTCTTGAACAGCCGCTCGCCTGCGTGATAGAGCGTGTTGGGATCGTTTGGAGAAATCACCACAGGTGCCGTCCACTGGAAACGATGCTCAAGAACACCCGCCCCCAGGGCATCCGAAAGTTCCGGCTGCTCAGTGATAGATTTCACTTGCCCAATGTGCCGGTCGTAGCGGGTGATGTTTCCCTGGTAATCCGCGGCATAGACAACATTCGGATCCGGCGGATAGGGCGCGATGTAACCAGCCTCGCCTCCACCTACGTCATACCAGTCCTGACGGTCAATCGAACCCTCATCACTCCGACTGGCAATGGCCACCGTTCCGGAGTCCTGTTGCGAGCCATAGACACGATAGGGCCAAGCACCGTCAGTAATGACATGGTAGAACTGCGCGGTGGGTTGATTGTCTTCGCGCGTCCAGTTCTTGCCGCCATCCAAACTTACTGTCACGCCCCCATCGTTGGATGCGATCATCCGCCTCGTATCGCTGGGATCGATCCATAAACCGTGATTGTCCCCATGCGGTACTTTTATCTTATTAAAAAGATGGCCGCCGTCGGTTGATTTGAAGGCTTCCACATTCATGATGTAGACAACGTTTTCGTCTCTCGGATCGGCAATGATGTGCATGTAATACCAAGGCCGCTGCCAGAGACTGTGGCTGGGATTGACGAAGTCCCAAGTCTCGCCTCCGTCGTCGGAACGATACAATCCGCCATCCGGATTACGTGCCTCCACCAGCGCGTACACCCGATCCGAGTTTGCCGCGACAGCCAGCCCAATGCGGCCGTACGGACCCTTTGGTAGACCATGTTCTTCCAGCCGCTTCCACGTTGTGCCGCCGTCAGCCGAGCGATACAGCCCGCTCCCCGGCCCGCCGTCGTTCATGTTCCATGAACTACGACGCACCTGCCACAGCGCAGCAAAAAGAATGTTCGGATTGCGGGGATCGAATGCAACGTCGACGCCTCCGGTATTTTCATCCTTATAGAGAACTTTCTCCCAGGTTTTGCCACCATCAATTGTGCGGAAAATTCCGCGCTCGGTATTTGGCCCATAAGGATGGCCGAGAGCAGCTGCGAAAACGATGTCGGGATTATTCGGGTTGACGATGACTTTGCCGATAGCTCGGCTGTCGTGCAGGCCGACATTCTTCCATGTCTTACCGGCGTCCAGAGATTTATAGATTCCGTCGCCCTGAGAAATATTGCCGCGCAGGCAAGCCTCTCCGGTGCCGACGTAAATCGTGTTGTGATCGGAATTAGCGACGGCCAGGCTGCCAATATCTCCAGTTCCCTGTTTGTCGAAGACGGGCGACCAGGTCATGGCGCCATCGGTTGACTTCCATACCCCGCCGCCTGTCGCGCCGAAATAATAGGTTGTCAGATCGCCGGGAATTCCAGCCGCGGTTAGCGAACGCCCACCGCGGAAGGGACCGATAAGGCGATACTTCATCCCTTTGAAGGGCTTATCTTCGGGCTTGCTGGACTCTTCTTCCGCAACGAGTTTTTCTTCCGTGGCAGGAGTGGTCGCAGGTGTAGCAGATTGGTTGGACTTCACCGCCTTCGATTGCCGTTGCGGTTTGGTCTGGGCAAAAACTGCGCTCTGCGTCAAAAGCACTAGTATTGCCAGCCCAAGCCGTAACCACTTCGAGATCTTTCCAAAAGTGCTAAACCTGATTTGAACGCCCATGTTCGTCTGTCCCCGTTGTGAAGAAGAGTTTACAGAAGTGAATCGTCGCAGCGAATCGTTGTTATGGTAATGCTGAACGGGTTGAATTGGAAAGCGAGCTTGCAAAACTGCGTTGCAGTTCATCAGTCTCATTTTTTCAAAAGCAGTTTACGAGCGACCTCGAGTTCCTTGCTTTTCGCGGCATCAACCTCGGGGTACGCAAGTTCCATATCTTCCAGGGTTTCCACGATCGCCGCCGCAACCACCAAATGCGTAAACCATTTATTGTCCGCGGGAACAACGTACCACGGGGCATTCTTCGTTGTCGTATGGCGGATCATCTGCTCGTAAGCCTGTTGATAGTCATCCCAACACTCGCGCTCCCGAATATCGTCTGCTGAGAATTTCCAGTTCTTGTCAGGTGTTTCCAGCCGTGCCAGGAAACGCCGCTTCTGCTCTTTCTTCGAAAGGTGCAGGAAGAACTTCCGGATCACTGTTCCGTTTCTCTCCAGATGCCGCTCGAAGCAAGAAATATCTTCGTAACGTTCCTCCCAGATATTTTTGGTCACCAGCGAAGATGGGATTCTCTCATTCTCCAGCAACTTGGGATGGACCCGCACGACCAACACCTCTTCATAATAAGACCGGTTAAAGATTCCGATGTGCCCGCGCTCCGGCAGCGGCACTGTCGTTCGCCACAGAAAGTCGTGTTGCAGCTCCGCTTCCGACGGCGCTTTGAATGAATGTACCTGGACGCCCTCGGGATTCACGCCTGACATGACGTGCTTGATGGTGCCATCTTTACCAGCCGCGTCCATGGCCTGAAAGATCAGCAGCAGCGACCACCGTTCCTGAGCGTAGAGCTTGTCCTGCAGGTCGGCCATCCGCGCAATATCCTCCTGCAGTTTCTCGCGAGCGGCATCTTCCGAGTGCCAGTGCCCTATATCGGCGGGATCGAAATCTTTTAATCGAAAATGCTTGCCGTCATCAATGCGGTAGGATTTTGCCAGCTTGGCATTCTTCATTCGTTCGTCGCTCCAGGTGCTCTGCTAGGCAGTTTACACCGCATTCTGGAGTGGCAAATCAGTTCCTCAACACGCTCCGCCGGCTTACTCGGACGTTTGGAACTCCATGTTTTCATCAACCGACAGGCGTCCGGGCGTGCCGGAGGTGTTCTCACCGGAACGGGTAGCGACGACGCGGAAGCCAGTCGAACTAATCTCTACTTCGTAGGTGTATGGTGGGCGCTGGCGGGCCATCGTAACGTAGTTGGCAGAGATCAGCTCGTCAAGAGAGGCATATTTCCCTTCGGAAGCGAAATATCGACGCTCACTGGTGGCGATACTGATCAGATCGCTCTTTACACCCGTAATGTTGATAGCAGCTTGCGGGCTGTTCGCACCAGCCGCAGCAGAAGAACTCTGTGCCTGCTTGGAAAAAATGTACAATCCGATCGCCATTACGATAACGACGCTGATAAAACCGAATACGCGGCCCATGTGTCCCTCCGTAATGACAATTTCACTGCAAGATTGGGATGGTCGCAAGTAACCAGAGTGCAGAGCGAATGATGCCTTTCCGTTGCTGGTGGAACACCTCCAGCTCGTCACGAATGAGTGACGTATCCTGTCCGACGACGAGAAAACACGCTACGCCTTTTACGCTGCAAATCTCGAAACCTACTACACTTGCTCAGCGGGCGCCGAAAAGCAACGCGCGACTTCGAGATGACAAACTCCTACAAGTTGATGTTTCATACCCTTCTGGACGCGGCTCGAACCACAATTGCAGCGGTAGTGTCTTTGCTGCTCGCTCGCTTACTGAACCTTCCTGAGTTTTACTGGGCACCGATTTCAGCCATTGTTATTATTCAGTCGACGATCAATCCGAGGACGCTCGCCTGGCAGCGTTTTGCCGGCACTGCCTTGGGCGCAGCCGTAGGGGCGCTGATCGCCACATTTTTTTCCTCCGGTGCGTTGGTGTATGCGGTCGCGATTTTCCTCTGTGGAGCACTCTGCGCGCTGCTTCGATTGAGCGGTGCTTATCGTTTTGCAGCGATTACGCTGAGCATCGTTTTGTTGGTCGCGCACCAGCATCCGGCATGGATCGTGGCCTTGCATCGCTTCGTGGAAGTGTCGCTGGGAATTGCGGTGGCGTTAGCCGTGGCGCAACTGTGGCCCAGTCGCGCCTGACCCATTGCGTCTACGCGATCCAAGCCCCGCCGACGACCAGGTCGCCATCGTAGAATACCGCTGCCTGACCAGGAGTGATTGCACGCTGCGGCTCATCGAACGTGACGCGGACTTCATCTCCGCTAATTTTTTCGAGCATACCGGCCGCAGGCTCGTGACGGTGGCGGATCTTCACAGATACTCGGATCGGTTCGCGCAACTCTTCCACCGATATCAGATTCACGCGCCGGGCAAGAAGCGTTTTCGAATATAGATGTTTGTCACTTCCAACAATCACTTGCTTGTCAGCTCCATTGATCTCGATCACGTAGAGGGGCGAACCGGTTGCTACGCCCAGGCCCTTGCGCTGACCAACGGTGAAGTTATGAATGCCGCTGTGCTCGCCGATTACTTCCCCGCTGGCGGTCACCAATTCGCCTGCAGTATCGGGCAGGGCTTCGCCACGCTCGGCAAGGTAGGCATCGATGAAACGCTTATAGTCACCGCCTGGGACGAAGCAGATTTCCTGGGAGTCCGGCTTTTCGGCCAGAGCAAGGCCCTGCTTGCGTGCCAACTCGCGAACCTCAGGCTTGGTCATTCCGCCCAAGGGAAATAAAGTCCGGCTGAGCTGTTCCTGGGTGAGCCCGAACAGAAAATAAGTCTGATCCTTGCTGCGATCGGCGGGACGCTTTAGTAACCAGCGTTCCCGCGTGTTGTCATACTCGACGCGAGCGTAATGGCCGGTGGCAACGCAATCGGCGCCAATCTGCTGCGCGACTATGAGGAGCTGATCGAACTTCAAATGATTGTTGCAGAGGCTGCATGGGATCGGCGTTCGTCCCGAAAGATACTCGGCAACGAACGGGCGCACCACGTCCCGCTCGAAGCGTTCTTCGTGATTCACCACGTAATAGGGAATGCCGATGTGCTCGGCGACGCGTCGGGCATCGTAGACATCGTCGAGCGAGCAGCAGCGGCCGGTTACTTGCTCGGGCATGCCCTCGTGTCCGGCGAGCCGCCGCTGGTTCCAGAGCTGCATGGTCAGGCCGATAAGGTTATGCCCTTCGGCGCGCAGCATGGCAGCGACGGCGGAGGAATCGACTCCTCCAGACATGGCTACGGCGATGGTTTGGGGCTTTGGCATGTTTTATTGGAGCAGTTAGCAATTCGCAATTAGCCACCAGAGATTCGCAGCGATTTACGCGGCCGAGCACGGCTAAATGCTAACTGCTGATTGCTGTCTTTCTATACGCCGGCGACAACTCCCGCAACCGCGCTACGGTCTCCGGAACTAACGCGAGCGCGAGGTCAACGTCTTCCGCCGTATTCTGTTTACCCAGACTAAAGCGTATGCTGGCGCGCGCTCGATCGGCGCGCAATCCCATCGCAGTAAGCACATGCGAGGGTTCAATCGCACCCGATGAACATGCGGACCCCGTCGACACGGCCAATCCCTTTAGATCGAGCGCAATAACCAAAGACTCACCTTCAATATGGTCAAAATAAATGTTGGTGGTATTGGGAACGCGCGGTGCGCCGTCGCCGTTTACTCCTGCGTCTTCGACCTGCGCCCGAATTCCTTGCTGCAAGCGGTCGCGCAGGGAGGACATTTTCTTATCATCCCCCCGCTCGAAACCTTCTATCGTCAACTCTGCGGCTTTGCCCAGCGCAACGATTCCCGGAACATTCTCAGTTCCCGCACGCCGGGACCGTTCGTGCCGCCCTCCATAAAATAGCGGCTGAAGGCGGGTCCGTCTCCGCACATACAGTGCGCCCACTCCCTGCGGTGCGTGCATCTTGTGGCCGGAAATCGAAAGCGCATGACAACCAATCCGCGCTACATCGATCGGAACCTTGCCTGCAGCTTGCACTGCGTCCGTATGAAAAAAGACTTCAGTCTCAGCAGCAATTTTTCCGATTTCCTCCACCGGTTGCAACACTCCGGTTTCATTATTTGCCAGCATGACCGAAATCAGTTTTGTATGCGGCCGCAGTGCATGCCGCACATCATCGGGATCGACCAGTCCGCGGCCATCCACCGGCAAATACGTTACGTCGCATCCCGTTTCCCCCAGATGCTTGCAGGCCTGCAACACGGCGTGATGCTCAATGGTCGAGGTGATAATGTGATCACCCGCAGAAGTCAATCCCGCGATTGCCAGATTGTCGCTCTCGGTGCCGCCGCTGGTGAACACGATCTCCGCGGGCCGGCAGCCCAACAATAAGGCCACAGAATCTCGCGCGCGCTCGACCGCAGCCCGAGTCTCCTGGCCATGGTGGTGGATCGACGAGGCGTTGCCAAAGGTCTCGCCAAAATACGGACGCATAGCGTCAGCCACCCCGGGAAGAACGGGCGTTGTGGAGTTATTGTCCAGGTAAATCCGGCTGATCACTCTACTATTCTACAAGCTTTTGTAATCCGAACCCTGCAATTCATTGAGGGCGAGAGATCAGCGTTTCTCAATCGCGACGTAGTGACTGGGATACTCCGGTCCCTGATAATCGGCACGCGGACGAATCAGCCGGTTGTCGTCGAGTTGCTCGATAACATGGGCTGCCCACCCGCTGATGCGCGAGACTGCGAATACCGGCGTGAACATATCTTCATCGATACCCAGCACGTGATAAGTAGACGCCGAGTAAAAATCGACGTTGGCATTCAACTTCTTCTCCGCCCTCACGAATGCCTCGATTTTTTCCGACATCTCATACCACTGCGGCTGCCCGCTGGATTGGCCCAGATCGCGCGACATCGCGCGCAGGTGCGTTGCCCGTGGATCTTCGGTGTGATACACGCGATGACCAAAACCGGGAACTTTTTTCTTCTGAGCCAGCATTTCGCGGATATGCTCGACGGGATCAGCCTTCTTGCGATAAATCGCATCCAATATTCGGAAGACTGCCTCGTTCGCACCCCCGTGCAGCGGTCCCTTCAAGGCTCCGATGGCCGAGGTAATTGCAGAATGCATATCCGATAAAGTTGCAGCAGTCACGCGCGCCGCAAATGTTGACGCATTTAACTCGTGGTCCGCGTGCAGAATCAAAGCAATGTCGAGGGCACGCTCGGCTGTAGAGGAAGGCTTGGTTCCGTTTAGTTGCCACAAGAAGTTTGCGGAGTGTGACATCGAACGATCGGCCTCGACCACCGCCTTACCCTTGCGAATCCGATCGTAGGCGGCAACTAGCATTGGAATCTGAGACGTCAGCCGGATGGCTTTGCGAACGTTCGCATCGTGGTCGTTATTCTTTTCGTCCGCATCGTAAATGCCTAGCGCGGAAACCGCGGTACGCATGACATCCATGGGCAAAGCGGAGTTGGGAACGCTGCGCAGTAATGCAATGATCGCCGGATCCAGGTGACGCTCCTGAGCCAGTCGTTCCTTCAGGTCCTTCAACTCACTCTGATTCGGTAGGCGGCCGAACCACAACAGGTAGCAAGTCTCTTCAAAGCTGGAATGATCGGCAAGTTCGTGAATATCAATGCCCCGGTAAGCAAGCACGCCGCGGTCGCCATCGATATAACAAATGGTGGAAGAGGTGGCGACTACGCCTTCCAAGCCTTTCGGGCCGAGGGTACTTGTAACGCTCGACATAATTTCTCGCTTATTAATCTGATTGATTACTGTTGCGGGACCGCGCGAGGAGAAAGCGCGACGAATGCAACTTTCTTTTATACGCGAAAAGCCGCCCATATTCCATAGAGGCCCGAACCCACTACCCAGTGCCGATCACTTTTTGCGGCGGGCTTCGCGGCCAGCGTATAGTAAAAGTCTCGTTTTGCACGCCGAGTAGGCTGCAATCGCTGTTCGTCATCCTCCGGAGAATTTTCATGAAGCGATTCTTGACAATTTACCTGACCTTGTCCTTTTTTCTTCCGCTTGTTGCCGCCGCCGACGAAGGAATGTGGCTCTACAACGAAGCTCCCAAGGATAAAATTAAGGCCAAGTATGGATTCGAACTAACGCAACGATGGCTGGACCACGTAAGGCTATCGTCGGTGCGGTTTAACAATGGCGGTTCGGGTTCGTTCGTATCGGCGGACGGATTGACTTTCACCAACCACCACGTCGGCGCGGGGTGCGTTCAGCAGCTTTCAAGCGAGGGCCACGACTATATAAAATCGGGCTTCTATGCGAAAACTCAGGCCGAGGAACGCAAGTGCCCCAACCTCGAATTGAATGAACTGGTTGGCATCGAAGACGTCACCGAAAAGGTAAATGCCGGAGTAAAGCCAGAGATGTCGGCGGCTGACGCAGGCCAGGCACAGCGCGCCGCCATGTCACAGATCGAAAAAGATTGTGGAAGCTACACAGGCCTGCGCTGCGACGTAGTTACCTTCTACTCAGGTCAGGTTTATAACCTGTATAAATACAAAAAGTTTACTGACGTGCGCCTGGTGTTTGCGCCTGAATTTGACGCCGCATTCTTTGGCGGCGATCCCGACAACTTTACCTATCCACGGTACGATCTCGACATCACATTCTTTCGCGTATATGAAGACGGGCATCCGGCACACCTCGACAACTATTTGCGCTGGTCGCATAGCGGCGTGAAGGATAGAGATCTAATTTTTGTTTCCGGCCACCCCGGCAACACGAGCCGCCAGCAGACGATGGCCCAAATGGACTTTACGCGTGACGTTGCTTATCCCCTGACGCTGGCATCGCTGAAGCGCCGCATTTCCTTGCTGCAGGACTTCAGCAAGCAATCGGAGGAGAACGCCCGCATCGCCAAGGAAGATATCTTCGGCATGCAAAATGCGCAAAAGGCAATTACCGGTTACAACACAGGATTGCTCGATAAGTCGATCATGGATGCCAAAGCCGCCGATGAGGCCAAACTGCGCGCTTCCTACAAGGCGGATCCGAAAAATGCCGGCGCCCACGATCCGTGGGAAGAGATCGCGCAGGCCATGAACCAGCAGCACGACATGTTTCTTCAACTGACCTATCTGGAACGCCTGCGCGGATTTGCCTCCACGTTGCCGCAGATTGCGCGTGTTTTGGTGCGATCCGCGGAAGAAAAGACGAAGCCGAACGCAGACCGCCTGCGCGAATTTCGCGATTCCGCGCTGCCCTCGCTGGAGCAGCAATTGTTCTCTACCGCACCGGTATACAAAAGTCTGAATACCGTGCTTCTGGCGGATTCTCTGGCTGAGATGCAGGATGCGCTTGGCAAAGACAACCTGGACGTGCAGAGGGTCCTGAATGGCAGAACTCCAGCCGACGCAGCGAAGGAGATCGTTGCAGGCACCAAGTTGGATGACGTTGCCGTACGCAAACAATTATACGAAGGCGGCCAGGCCGCGATCGCAGCCAGCAGCGATCCCTTGATCGTTGCCCTACGGGTGATCGAACCCGACGCTCGCGCGGTGCGCAAGCAATACGACGATAAGGTTGACTCGGTCGTCCGCCGCGAAGGCACATTTATCGCCAAAACCCGCTTCGCACAAAGCGGCTTCAGTCAACCGCCGGATGCGACCTTTACCCTTCGCCTTAGCTATGGCGCGGTGAAGGGCTACAAAGAAAACGGAAAAGATGTCCCCTATTTCACGACTATGGGCGGCGCCTTTGAACATGCGAATGAGCACAACAATCAGCCTCCCTACAACCTTGCACAAAGCTGGATGACCTCGAAGTCCAAACTAGATCTCAAGACTCCCCTGAACTTTGTGTCGACTGCCGATATTATTGGCGGCAACTCCGGATCGCCCACAGTGAACAAGGAGGGCGAAGTTGTAGGCATTATTTTCGATGGCAATATCGAATCGCTTCCGTGGCAGTTCGCCTACAGTGATGTGCAGGGCCGCGCCGTCTCTGTGGATTCACGCGGCATTCAGGAAGCTCTGCGCAAGATCTACGGCGCTTCCGGCCTAGCAGACGAACTGCTGGGAGGCAAAGCAGAAGCCGCAAGCACCGGCAAGTAACCGGGCTATGCGGGCCAAATACTTAGTGCTGTCTTGCTCAAAATCTGTTCCTGCATGGCTTGGCTGAGAGGCAGGGCGCGGAACTCATCAAGATTCTTCTTGATATCAGGGACACCCGGCCCCGGCCAATCAGTGCCAAACAAGGTTTTGTCGGCGATCTCATCGAGACGAGGGAAATACTTCAGCAACGCTTTGGGCGGGATTCCGCTGATGTCGAGATACACGTTCGGGTGACGGCGGATCAGGAAGAATGCTGTCTGCATCCATAGCGGGCGTCCGCCATGCGCGAGCAGTATTTTTAGCTTTGGAAAGTCAACGGCTACATCGTCCACGTACATCGGATCGCCATATTTGTTTCGGGCACCCGGAAATATCGAGGTTCCAGTGTGGAACATCACGGGCACGCCATTGGCCTCGGCGGCGCGGTAGATGATTTCCAGTTCTTTCACCCCATTCAAATAATCGTTCGGAAACAGAAGCTGGTGCGGCGGATGGATCTTGATCATTCGAATCCCGAGCCGCAGAATTTGCTCCATATCGGCCAGAACGTTGGTCGTGTGCCGTGGATGCAGGCTGCCGCAAGAGAGTAATCGTTTCGGATCTTCTTTTACGTAGTCCGCGATAAATTGATTCACTCCGTTGGTGAAGCCGATCACTTCGGGAGCCACGTAATTGATGAGCAGGGCGCGATCGACGCCGCACGTGTCGAGATACTTGAGAAAAGCTTTCGGCGAGCGGCAGAACTCCGCAATCTCGTCAAAGTTCGTCCGCTTCTTTTTCATGAGGTCCAGCGCCTGCGGCTTGAACATCTCCACCGGCTGGATATGAATGTGGCAATCGGTGATCATTGAGTGGCTCAATTGCTCGCCGCCGCCAGCACGGCCCGCTTGGTGAAGACCCGAATCATTTCGCGCCGGTATTCGGGCGTGAGCGCCGACGTCGTTAAAGGCTTGGCAGTTCGCGCCGCGATGTCGCCAGCAGCTTCCGCCAGGGCGTCGTCGATTACCTTTCCAATCAGCATCTCCCCGGCTCGCTGAACCAGGATTGGCGCGGGATTCACCGCCGTCATTGCGATGCGCGCATCCTCCACATGACCATTGGAGCGTTTCATCACGACCGCGACCCCCGCCAGTGGATAATCAATCGATCCGCGAACCCGCAGCTTGCGATAAACGCCGTGATAGTCCGCCGATTCCCTTGGTAGAAAGACCCGCGTGACCAGTTCGGTCGGCAGGAGCGTACGATACTTTTCTCCGTCTCCCGTATAGAACTCTTTCAATGGAATGCGACGCGTGCCATTGGGACCGACGATTTCGATTTGCGCATTCAAGCAGAGCAATGCGGGTGGAGTGTCTGCAGAAAACGCAGCCCAGCACTTCGTCCCGCCGGGAGCGACATGGCAAAGATCACCATCTTTCTTAATACAGTAGCCGCAGCCCTTTCGCCACGTCAGTGACTGGTTGTACCAAAGACAACGGGTATCGAGGCAGATGTTGCCTCCAATCGTTCCCATGTTGCGGAGCACCGGCGAGGCAACCGTCGCCGCCGCCTCGGTGAGAACAGAAAAGTGCCGACGCAAGTAGGACGACTTCTCAATGGCGCTGAGGGTTGTGAGCGCACCAATTTCGACCGCGGAATCGGACTGCGGCTTTATCCCACGAAGTTCAGTGACGCCATGCAGGTCCAAAACATACTCCGGCTCGAACAGCTTCTGCCGCATTGATGGAATCAAGTCCGTACCGCCGGAGAGCACCCGAACATTGCCTTCGTGAGTGGCGAGCGAGTCGATCGCCTCGTTAAGCGCGCGCGGGCGCAGCAACCTGAATTGCGGCAGGCTCAATCGGCACCCGCACTGGATAATGAGTTTTTGCTTCGCGCCGGATCAAGCGCATGCCGCTCTGGTCCTTTGTTCTGGAAGCAGAGTGACCCTCCGTGCTCTCGAAGACGCGCAGGCGCAGTAGGATCAATGCCTCCTGTCATGTTCAGACTCTTGGCATTTCTCTTGGCGCGCAGAGCCGCCAACACACGCTCCGGAGTAAACGGTGACTCGTGCAAGCGCACGCCGACGGCATCGTAGATCGCATTTGCAATCGCCGGAATGGTTGCGGCCAGCGATCCTTCACTGCATTCCTTGGCCCCAAACGGACCTTCAGGATCGATGCTCTCGACGATAATGGGTTCGACTTCAGGGGATTCGACCGACGACGGACTGCGATATTCCAGCATTCCGGCATTCATCAACATGCCGTCTTTCCAAGTCATTTCTTCCGTGAGGGCCTGTCCCATGCCCATCCAAACTGAGCCAACGATCTGACCTTCGACAGCAACCGGATTCAGCGCACGTCCGCAGTCGTGTGCGGCCCAAACTTTGTGTACGGTTACTTCTCCCGTCTCTTCATCCACGCTGATTTCCGCTACCTGTGCGGAGTAGGAATAAGCGGGCGAAGGGCCCACCCCGCCACCTTTGTGCTTGCCGCCGCGCGATTCCTGCGGAGGAGCGTAGGAACCAGTGCCAGTGAGGGCGCCGTGAAAATCAATCGCTGCCACCACAGCTTCTTCGAATGTCATCCATTCTTTCGGACCTTCTTCTTTCCGCTTCTGCTGCAGCGAGCCGCGCAAGATCTGTCCTTCCACGCGCCCGCTGCCAGATGCCCCTCCCTGCGTGACTTCTGCTTCTTCAGATTTGTCGTTCTTCGCCGGGGGAACGACACTTCCCTTCTTAAGAAGCAGGTCATCGCGGAACACGATGTCTTCGGTGGTGCAATTCATTTTCTTCGCCGCCGCAGCGGCGATTCTCTTCTTCGCGTCCTCAGCCGCACGCAACGTGGCGTTACCCGCCATGAAGGTAACGCGACTGGAATATGATCCGATATCAATCGGAGTCAGATCCGTATCAGCGGCAATCACTCTTACTCGTGCCAGTGAACATCCCAGTACTTCGGCCGCGACTTGGGCCGTCATGGTGTCCGAACCCTGGCCGATTTCTGATGCGCCGGTGTAGACGACCACCCCGCCGTCGCGGTCAATCTTAATGTTCACAGTCGAGTGCGGCATGTCGGAGCGGATAATCGAATTCGCCGCCCCGCTCACGTAATGGCTGCATGCGATGCCCAAGCCGCGCCCCCGGGGCAGTTTACCTTTGCGCTGCTTCCACCCAGAACGCTCGACGGTTTTCTCAATACACTCTGGCAGCCCGTAGCTTTGTACGCGCAACCCGTTCACCGTAATGCAAGGAGGCTTGAGCAGATTCCGCTGCCGAATCTCTGCTGGATCCATTCCAATCTTTGCGGCAAGTTCATCCAGTTGTGATTCGAAGGCGAATCGTACATTAACGGTTCCGTGCCCACGCATTGCGCCGCATGCGGGCTTGTTAGTGAGCACGCGATAGCCGTCGTATTGAATATGTGGAATGTCGTAAAGCGCGCCCAGCAGTGCACCGGAATACAGAATCGTAACGACGCCGTACGAGCAATAAGCGCCCCCATCCTGGACCACGCGCGCTTTCACAGCGGTGATGCGGCCGTCGTTCTTTATTCCAGTTTTCAGATCAATAATGGTTCGCGGCCGACCGCGATGCGCCCAGAACACTTCTTCACGCGTATAAGTGATCTTCACTGGTGCTTGCGCCTTGCGTGCCGCAACCGCAGCGATAATTTCGAGCGGAATGACTTCGCTCTTGCCACCGAATCCCCCGCCGACTAATGGCTTGATCACTCGAATCTGCGACATCGGCATTTCCAGCACCAGCGAGAGCTTGTGCTGCAGATAGTACGGGACCTGCGTTGACGACCATACCGTGAGACGACCCATCTTCCCGGTGTGCGGATCGAGTTCGAACGACGCCAGCGTGGAATGCGGCTCCATGGCGGCATGCGTCACTTCATTCGCGATGAAACGCGCCTCGGCCACGTGATCAGCCTCGGCAAAACCCTTATCTGGGTCCCCGAAGGCGTGGTGATAATCCTTTTCTAAATTCCCAGGCTTATTGTCATGGATAAGATGAGACTTCGCCTTCATCGATTCTTCGGGATCGAAGTATGCCGGCAAAACTTCATACTCCACATCAATAAGCTCCAGCGCTTTCTCGGCGATGGACTCGGAAATCGCAACCACGCATGCAACGTTATCTCCGACATAGCGCACTTTATCCAGCGCCAGCGCGTGCTCATCGTGGCCGACAGGAAGAATTCCGTAGGGATTAGGCGCATCTTTACCGACGACCACGGCTACGACGCCATCGAGCACTTCTGCCCGTTTTGTATCGATCGACTTAATCCGCGCATGGGGATACGGTGAATGAAGAATCTTTCCGACGAGCATGCCAGGGACGCGGAGGTCGTCCGTGTATTTGCCGGCGCCGGTTGTCTTCTCCGCCGCGTCAACCATCGCGGTGGGCTTGCCGATGATGGAGAAATCAGTCATTTGCACTCCCAGTCGACCCTCCCGTAGAACTGAGCGCACTATGCTGCTCCGCCGCAATCGCCGATCTGATTGCTTCATACATCTGGCTATATCCGGTGCACCGGCACAGGTTGCTGCTTAACGCCATGCGAACGTCAGCTTCGGATGGATCAGGATTCTCCGCCAGGAGCGACTTCACCGTCATGATGAATCCTGGAGTACAAAAACCGCACTGCGCGCCGCCCCAATCTCCATAGGCTTTCTGAATGGCCGCCAGGCTGCCGTGCTCACTCACGCCTTCGATAGTCGTAATCTCCCGCTCCTGACAACTGGCCGCCAGCAGGGTGCATGACATCATGGCCGCACCATCTACCAGAACAGTGCATGCACCGCAGGACGATTCATCGCAACCACGCTTCGAGCCGGTGAGTTCCAGGTCCCCGCGCAGCACGTCCAGCAACAGGGCGCTTGGCTCGATCGCAAGTTCGTGAATACGGCCGTTGACTTTGAGTTCGATGAGTTCTTTTTTCATTGTTCGGTGATAAGCCTTTAGCTCTTAGCTTGTCCGGCTCGGCAACGGGCTGACGGCTAAGCTGCTTTCAATATAGCGGCACGGTACCATCCACCCGGCGAGACCAGGCATCAATGCCGCCTTGCATGGACTGTACCTTTTCAAAACCCTGTTGCCGCAACCAGGCGGTCACATTCAAGGAGCGCACGCCGTGATGGCAAACCACCACGATGTGATCTTCCGGATCTAATTCCTGATGCACCCGTGACGGCACGTCTCCCATGGGCAGCAGCTTCGCTCCGGCCATACTTGCCGTTTCAAACTCCCACGGCTCGCGGACATCCAGTAGAGTGAACTCTTCCCCTTGATCGAACTTGGTCTTGACTTCCTCGGGCGTGATCTCGTAATCCATGCGCTACTTCCCTGCCCAGTCCGGTCTGCGTTTTTCCATGAAGGCTGAGATTCCTTCTTGCGCGTCCGATGTTTTCATTAACTCTTCCATGTAGATCTTCTCCGCCCGGGCCAGGCCCTTATCGAAGTGCATTGAATCCCACGCGTAGATCGCCTTTTTCGTAACCGCCAACGCCGCAGGACTCAGCCTGACCAGTTCCTGCACAGTCTGGTCAACCACCCCTGCCAACTCTTCAGCGGCAACCGCACGATTGGCCAGCCCCATTTCCGCCGCTTGCGTTCCGCTAATCGTGCGTCCGGTAAGAATTAATTCCGCGGCGCGCTTCTGCCCCACCAGCGCAGCGAGCGCCGTGCACGCCACCGGTGGATAACAACCCAGCTTAATCTCCGGGAATCCCCACTGCGCCGAATCAGTGGTGTAAACCATGTCGCAAACCATCGCGAGTTCCGCGCCTCCACCAAGGCAATGCCCGTGCACAGCCGCGATCGTAACCTTCTTGCTGGCAATCAGCAGCCGGATGACGCCGTGGAACCTGCTCAACATCTCTTCAACTTTGTCAGGAGTATGCGCAGCCACGTCGACACCGACGGAAAACGCTTTGCCCGCTCCACTCAGCAGAACCACGGAAATATCCGGGCGCAATTCCAATTCCGCCAGCGTTTGAGCTAACTCCTCCATCATCGCGATGTCGATGACGTTCAGCGGCGCATGGCGTAAGACGATTCGCGCCACCAGCGAGTCAGTATCAACTGTGAGCCGAGCGAGTTTGGATTCCGCCGCAACCGCCATTGTGACTCCTCACTGCACCAGCTACAGATTAATCGCTGACTTTCGCACTTCGCCAATGCTCGCGAGGGGATCGCGCGCGCCGGTTTTCTCGGCAATCCATTTCTTCTCGGTCTCGATAATCTCCAGCAACAACTTTCTGTCTGCTGGACCGGGCATGTATTCCTTTACATGCTCTTCGTAAGCACGATCATCGAGCAGTTCGCCTGTCTGCGCGTGATACTTCTGATGTGCCCAGCGCCCGATTTCGCGATTGAACTTGATGTTAGGAGCGTACAGCTTCGGTTGGCCCGGCTTTAGAGCGCCGTTGAAACGCTCAATCAGACCCGCAACTTCGTCGCGATACAGATTACGGTTGTAGTCGTTCAAATCGTCGAGGTCGGGAGCGTGCTCGTTCTTTGGTTCATCGTAGCGTCCCTTAACACCCCACACGTAAGCCCAATGTGCCGACGAAGAATGATCAGTTCCGAAGAGATCGTAAGAACTTGAAATCCATTTGTTGAGATATTTTTGAATCAGCCATCCTGGGATGACGCCGGCTTCTACGATGCGCCGCAAGCCGTCATTGCCGGTGCCCATGTGGAAGGCCTCTTCGCGAAGCATGTACGACATCGACCGCCCCAACGGCGCGAATGCGGAGTACTTGAGCATCTGCAACTGGAACTTTCCGTCTCGATCCACGAAGTCGGTGTAGGTGAAGAAATCCATCCAGTTGTCAACGTCGACATTGAATGCGCCCAGTAACCGTTTGTTCTCGAAGGCACGGCGCTCAAGCATTTTCTGCGCTTCGACTTTGCCCGAATAACCGAAGTGATCCACCAGCAAAGCGCACATCTGCCACCCGTGCCGCATTTCCTCAATCATTACGCGCGTAATGGCGCGGCGATCCCAGTCGGTGGGCGCATTTTCCAGAAGATTGCGCTGCTGTTCGACGCTGGCAAATTCGGTATCGCCCTGGTAAACGATCATGTTCATCAGTGCATCGCGCATCTGCTGGGTAGGAATCTGACGCAGATTTTCCCACTTGCGCCGTCCCTTGTACGAACCGAATTCGATCTCCTCCGTATCGATCGCGCCATAGAGCGTGTCGAAGTGAAAAGCTTCAATGTCCTTCGTGTTGACGCCGATATCTTTGCGCCAGTCGTTGAACATACCTTCCCAGTCACTGAAGGTTCCGATTTTTGCGACTTTACCCGGCATCAGTCCGCTCCTACGCCATATTCAGCCAAACTGTTTTCAACTCCGTGTAATGCTCAATCGCGTGCATGCCTAACTCGCGGCCGAAGCCCGAACTCTTGTAACCGCCAAAGGGCAGCGACGCGTCCATCAATCCGTACGTGTTGATCCACACGGTGCCGGCTTTTAGTCGCCGCGAGACGCTATGAGCCTTCTTGACATCGCGAGTCCAAACCGCAGCCGCGAGGCCGTAGGGATTATTATTGGCCTGCTCGACCACCTCATCAATATCGTCAAATGCCAGCACGGAGAGCACGGGACCGAAAATCTCTTCGCGCGCAATCTTCATGTCGTTTTTTACGTCGCCGAAGATTGTAGGTTCGATGAAAAATCCCTTGCCGCCATCCACGTTCACACGATTGCCGCCGGCAACCAACTTGGCACCATCTCTTTTTCCCGCTTCAATGTAGCCCAGCACAGTCTGCATCTGCTCCTGGCTGACAATCGCCCCCAGCCGGGTTTTCGGGTCGAGCGGGTCTGCCGGTCGCATCTTGGCCGCGCGCGCCGCCAATTTCTCGGTGAACTCGTCCTTTACTTTGCTTTCGAGAAACAACCTCGAGCCCGCATTGCAGACCTCGCCCTTGCCATAAAATATTCCGGTGATTGCACCTTTTACCGCGCTGTCGATGTCGGAATCTGCAAAAACAATGTTCGGCGATTTTCCACCGAGTTCGAGAGTAATGCGCTTCACGGTATCAGCCGCGCTGCGCATGATCTCTTGCCCCACCGCTGTTGAACCTGTAAATGCGATCTTGTCGATTCCCGAATGTTGCACCATCGCTTTGCCCACAACTCCCGGGCCGGTAACAATGTTGATTACGCCGGCTGGAACGCCCGCTTCAATCGCCAACTTTCCGAACCGCAATGTCGTCAGTGATGTCTGACTGGCCGGTTTCCACACGATCGCGTTGCCGCAAGCCAGGGCCGGGCCAACCTTCCATGAAGCCAAAAGCAACGGGAAGTTCCACGGAACGATTAAGCCAACCACCCCTACGGGTTCGCGCAAGGTGTAGGTGAACGCAGTTTCTAATGTGTTGACAGTCTCACCGTGGATTTTCGTCGCCAGCCCCGCGTAGTACCGCAGAACGTCGATCACCATCGGCATATCGACGTAGCGCGACTCAAAGATTGGCTTGCCGTTGTCGAGAGTCTCGAGTTCGGCAAATTCGTCAATATTTTTCTCCAGCAGATCCGCAAGCTTCCAGATCAGTCGCCCGCGTTCGCTCGCCGACATTTTCCGCCACGGGCCGTTCCGATCCTCGAGGGCGCGGCGCGCGGCATTGACAGCACGGTCCACATCCGCGCTGCTACCCTCCGCAATTTGCGTCAATACCTCTCCCGTGGCCGGGTTGATGGTGTCAAATTTCTTCGCGCCATCAACCCATTGCCCATCGATCAGCAACTGGCCGGGTTCAACTTTCACCTTGGCTGCAATCATTTATTTTGCCTTGAAAACCGCGGGACGCTTCTCTACATAAGCGGCGAGGCCTTCCTTTGCATCTTCGCTCTGGAAAAGTATCTGCTGGTTCTCGCGTTCGACAGCCAGCGCCGATTCCATAGGAATCTCCCAGCCGGTCTGGACCGCGCGCTTAATCCGTCCAACGGCCTTAGCCGCCTTGTTCGGCGGGCAAAATTGTTTCGCGTATTCCATCATGTTTTCCATGAAACCGTCGCGCTCGTAGATGTCATTGATAATGCCGAGCTCTTGCGCTTCCTCAAAAGAGAACGTGTTGCCCGTGACCATCAATTCGATTGCCTTGCTCTTTCCCACGAGCCGCGAGAGCCGCTGCGTGCCGCCGGTGCCGGGAAGAACGCCGAGATTTACTTCCGGCAGACCGATCTTGCCAGCATCCTTGCGGGCGATGCGGATGTCGGCGGCCATTGCGATTTCCAAGCCGCCGCCCACGCAGTGCCCATTGATCGCCGCAATCACCAGCTTCGGCGTGTGCTCCAGGCGCAGCAGCATCTCGTTCGCGTGCAGGCAAAAATAATACTTGAACGTCGGATCGACGCTCGACAGCATCTTGATGTTGGCGCCCGCAGAGAAAAACTTGTCCCCTGCTCCTGTCAGCAAAATGACGTAGACCTCATTTTCCATGCGCGCGCGCAGGATCGCCTCGTCCAACTGCCGGTTCATTTCGTAGGTATAAGTATTCGCCGGCGGATCGCACATCTCGATGACCGCGACGCCCCCCTCGCTGCGGTAGTTAACAAACTGTTTGGTCGTTTCACCGGTCACTGGCTGCGTCGTCGTCGCCATATCTGTAGCTCCTTATCTCGTTGTAAATATCAATTCTCTTCTCATCACCTTCAAAATGTCATGCCGAGCGAAGCGAGGAACCCTGGTTTCGTCGGGACTAAAATAAATCCGCCTTCAGCGCCCGTCCTTGCGAGCGCGGCTTCCATTCATCACGCCCCGCAGAAAGATCTCACCCATCTCGCGCGCAATCTGCTCCGCATCGGCATCCACTTTCGGGTTGTGCCATGTATAAATCCAATTCATCATGCCGAACAGGCTCAGTACCGCGATGCGAGTGGAAAATTGTAACTCCCGCTCACGCTTTAGCTCGTCCAGCAATCCCACGCAAATGCGGTAGTATTCGCGCTTGATCGCCGCCACTTCGGAAGCGAATCCATTCTTCAACGCCTCCGCTTCGTGGGATAGAACTTTCATGCTCGCCGGATTGGCGAGGAAGTATTCCAGATGGTTAAGGATAAAGATGCGAACCTGCTGCTCGGGATCGCTCACACCCTCCAGCCGCAACTTCAGCCGCTGCACGATAGTGGTGAACGTATGCTTCTGAATCAGAAAGAGCAGCCGCTCTTTGGATTCGAAGTAGTAGTAAAGGCCCGCAAGCGACATTCCGCTGGCGCGGGAAAGGTCGCGCATGGAAGCGCCTTCATAGCCTTTATCGCAGAAGACATCTGTGGCGTGGGTAAGGATCTCGGCAAGGCGCTGATCGAATCGAGTGCCCTTGTTTAGGATACTGCGAGGCCGTCGGGGGGAAGTCCTGGTCTCAATGGAAGGGCTGGCCATTGCTTTTGTAGCCTATAAGTCGAACGTTCGTTCGAATTTAGTATACGAGAAACAAGAGGCGCACCACAAGGCCCAAAAATTAATTAGAGCGCCTTGGATCGCATCTTCTTAGACGATCCAAGGCACTCCGCCTGATTAGTTCCTTACATCCGCGAGAAGTCGCTCTATCTCGCTTTTCACTTCGGCTGTTGCGGGTAGTTGCGGCAGGCGCGCAGGGCCTCCAAAATAGCCGTTGAAATCCATGCCATACTTCACGCCGGGAATTCCAAACTCGCCCACGATTTTCTGCGCCGCTGCGGCAATGCGATCCTGCTTCAATGTCGCCAACGCCGCGTCCCCTTCTTTCCAGGCTGCATAAATCTCGTAGCACGCGGTTGGGGCAACACAAGTGAAAGCAAGAATCGCGCCCGCGGCACCCGCGTCGAGTGACGGATGCAATTTCTGCGCTGCGCCCACCAAAACCTGAAATCCAGTTTCCTTCTGCCGGGTTTTCATTGTGCCCAAGACCGTGACCGCTGCGGAGGACGGCCTTTCGATCGGCGTTCCACCCACTGCCCCGACCTGCACCAGTTCCCCGCCATTTCCATTCGATCCCGAAGTCGCGGCCGCAATCATCCGCGGAGTCACCGCCTCGAACGTCTCAGTGACGGTGGAGGTGTGCCGGACGTGACGCGTTCCTTCGACGATTTTTCGAACTTTCTCAACATCCCCGCTAGATTCCTTAATCCCGATCAGATTTGGATGCTCCGCCAGCTCAATGACCAACTCCGCAGGAATGTCGTAGCCGGTAGCCTGTGGAAAGTTATAGATCATCACCGGCAGCGGCGAGCGGTCAGCTACCGTTCGGTAGAACGCCAGGATATTCGCCGGCTGCATCTGTTTTTTGTAGTAATGCGGCGTACGCACCATCGCCACGTCGTAGCCAATTTCGGCGGCATATTCGGTGAGCCGCAAGGTCTCAATCGCGGATTCGATTCCTGTGCCAGCGATCAGCACTTTGCCCGGCGCTGTTGCTTCGCGGGCGGACTTCAGCACATCGCGACGCTCCTGGTCGGATAGAAAAACAGCTTCCCCGGTCGAGCCCAGCACAACAATTCCCGCGCAAGGTGTGCGCGAATAACGTTCGACGTTACTTTCAAGCTTTTTAAAATAAACGTTTTCGTCAGCATAGAACGGCGTGCTGATCGGAGCGAAGATACCGTGAAGAAGCATGTGTTCCTCCCAAGGATAAACATCAGAATACTACGCGGAATCTCAATTTTGTCTGAAGATTAGACGAAAATGGCGGGACCTTCAGCTAGCGCACTCGAGCCGAGACCCGGTCGGCATGCAACTGCTGCAGCGCCCGGATATTCAGCTCGCCGCGCTGCAGCGCCGCAATCCCTTCCGCAGCTGCCCGCGCCGCTGAAAGCGTGGTGATAGTGGGGATGCGTGCCGTTACCGCAGCCCGCCGGATCGCCTTCTCGTCGAACCACGGCTCAATTCCGGAGGGAGTATTGACGATCAGATGGATGCGCTGGCCCTTGATCAAATCAACAACGTTTGGACGACCCTCTTTCACCTTATAGACGCGCTCCACTTTCATTCCCGCGGATTCAATCACATCACCGGTGCCGGAAGTTGCGACTAATTTGAATCCCATGTGCACAAACTTTCGCGCCAGCTCGGCGACGTAGCGCTTGTCGTGATCGGTAACGCTGATGAACACCGTCCCCTGGGTTGGCAACTTCTGGCCCGCCGCCAATTGCGCCTTGGCAAAAGCTTCGCCGAAACTGTCGCCCACTCCCATGACTTCGCCGGTTGATTTCATCTCCGGGCCCAGCACCGTGTCGACGCCAGGAAACTTATTCCACGGGAACACTGGCGACTTTACGTAGTAACACTTTCCCGTGTCGAGATCAGAGCGGCTGTCAATGTTTTCCGGCAGGAATTCGCGCAGCTTGCGTCCAGTCATCAAGCGCGCCGCAATCTTTGCCAACGGCACGCCCGTGGCCTTGGAGACGTAAGGAACGGTCCGCGAAGCTCGGGGGTTCACTTCCAGTACATAAACTTTTCCGCCTTCCGCGCCATTACCCGACCCGCCGTTACCGCGCGGAATCGCAAACTGAATATTCATCAACCCAATCACCTTCAGCGCCCGCGCCAGTTTGAAGGTGTAATCACGCATGCGCTCCATCAAAGGCTGCGGAATATCCACCGCAGGCAACACACAGGACGAATCGCCGGAGTGAATGCCAGCCTCTTCGATGTGCTGCATGATGCCGCCGATCACCACGTCTTCGCCATCGGAGAGTGCGTCTACGTCAACTTCAATCGCGTCCTCGAGGAAATGATCGATCAGCACCGGACGATCGTGCGAGTATTCGACGGCCTCTTTCATATACCGCACGATGGATTCCTCATCGTAAGCAATCACCATGGCACGTCCGCCGAGTACGTACGAAGGCCGCACCACCACCGGATATTGAACGCGCTTCGCCCCTTCGATGGCCTCATCGAGCGAAGTCGCCATCACACCAGCGGCCTGCGGAATCTCCAACTCTTCCAGCAGTTTGTTGAAATGCTTCCGATCCTCGGCCAGGTCAATCGACTCCGGAGACGTGCCGATGATGTTGACGCCGGCAGCCTTCAGCGGCAATGCCAGATTCAGCGGCGTCTGCCCCCCGAATTGAACGATGACGCCACACGGCGCGCCCTTCGACGTTTCGTGCTGATAAATCGCCCACACATCTTCAAACGTCAGCGGCTCAAAGTACAGCCGGTCGCTGGTGTCGTAGTCGGTCGAGACCGTTTCAGGATTGCAGTTGATCATGATCGTCTCGTAGCCGTCTTCGTGTAGCGCGAAGGAAGCGTGACAGCAGCAGTAATCAAACTCAATTCCCTGCCCGATGCGGTTGGGCCCGCTGCCTAAAATGATGATCTTCTTCTTATCGGTGGGCGCGGCTTCGTCTTCTTCTTCGTAAGTTGAGTAAAGGTACGGGGTGAAGCTTTCGAACTCTGCGGCGCATGTATCGACTCGCTTATAGACGGGCATGACTCCATGCTTTTTGCGCAGATGCCGAACTTTCTCCTGCCCCTCAAGCCGCCAAACCCCAGCCAGTCTTCCGTCGGAGAAGCCCATGCGCTTGGCATCGCGCAACACTTCGGTCGGGATCGATTCCATCGGATGCTTCTCCAACTCGAGTTGCATGTCGTTAATTTCTTTGAGCTGGTAGAGGAACCACGGGTCCATCGAGGTCATCTTCGCAATCTGCTTGACCGTGTGTCCCTGCCGCAAAGCGTATTGCACATAGGACAGCCGCTCCGGATGCGGCGTCACCAGGCGCTGCGTCAGGATCTTCGGCTCGATCTTCGCTCCGCCGACGCGCTTTCCGGTATCGAGCGAGCGAATGCCCTTCATCAGCGCTTCTTTGAAAGTGCGGCCGATGGCCATCACTTCGCCCACCGACTTCATCTGCACGCCGAGATTCTCATCGGCTCCCGGAAACTTTTCAAACTGCCACTTCGGGATTTTTACGACAACGTAGTCGAGCGTGGGTTCGAAACATGCGGGAGTTTTCCGAGTGATGTCGTTGGGAATTTCGTCGAGCGTGTAACCGACGGCGAGCTTGGCTGCAATCTTTGCAATCGGAAAGCCGGTGGCTTTGGATGCAAGCGCAGAAGATCGCGAGACGCGCGGGTTCATCTCGATCACCACCATGCGCCCGGTCTCCGGATTCACGCCGAATTGAATGTTTGATCCGCCAGTATCCACGCCGATTTCGCGGATCACCGCGATCGATGCGTCGCGCATGGCCTGGTACTCGCGGTCAGTCAAAGTTTGCGCCGGCGCCACGGTAATCGAATCGCCGGTGTGTACGCCCATGGGGTCGAAGTTCTCAATCGAGCAGATGATGATGACGTTGTCCTTGGTGTCGCGCATTACTTCGAGCTCGAATTCCTTCCATCCCAGCACCGATTCTTCAATCAGCGCCTCGTGTACGGGTGACAGATCCAAGCCGCGAGTTAGAACCTCGACCAGTTCTTCCCGGTTGTAGGCGATACCGCCGCCGGAACCTCCCAAGGTGAAAGAGGGACGCACGATGACTGGGAAGCCAATTTTGCCGGCGAACTCCAATCCGTCCTTGCTAGTGCTCACCAGCGCGGACTTAGGGACGTCGAGACCGATCCTCTGCATCGCGTCTTTGAAGAAGAGCCGGTCTTCCGCCTTCTTAATCGCCGCGACGTTCGCACCGATCAGATGTACGTCGTATTTTTCCAGAACGCCGCCGTCGGAAAGTTCAATCGCAAGATTCAGGGCAGTCTGCCCACCCACCGTTGGCAGCACAGCGAAACCCGCGCCCGGCGCCATTTCCCGCTCGATGCGGATGATCTCTTCCAGATATTCAAGCGTGAGCGGTTCGATGTAAGTGCGGTCGGCGATCTCCGGATCAGTCATGATGGTCGCCGGATTGGAATTGGCCAGCACCACTTCATAGCCCTCAGACTTGAGCGCCTTGCAGGCCTGCGTGCCGGAGTAATCAAACTCCGCCGACTGCCCAATGACGATGGGCCCGGAGCCGAGAATCAGGATTTTCGAGATGTCAGTGCGTTTGGGCATTTATTGAGTCTTCTTGCAGGCGATGGCCTTGGCGATAAGCGACGAAATAAAGTTCGTGAAATTGAGCTCTGGAACCGGCTCCGAGTATTGTCCCCTGAGACCATCGGCACTATTGGACATCAGAAAGCAAGTCGCGTCGTAAAGCCTTTCGCGGACCAACTTCGTCAGGAGAATTTCGTAGCGCCTCGCGTAGGAAGCTGACTTGAATTCTTCAAACACCCTGAAGTGCGGCTCCTGCGCTTTAACTGGCCGGGTCGAACCGGGAGCGTCCTCCAGCAGCATTAAGTAGCCCAACCAAGGACGAGCAGAGGGCTTAAAAGCCCCTTCCCGGTACGCTGCCCACAAATCCGCCGCGCTGCCTAGCGCTTCTTCAGTTCTGTTATTGAAATTGTTTCCGAAAGAACCGACCTGTGATTTGAATTCAATGGCTGCAATCAAACAGCCCTCGACGACAACAAGCAGATCCCATTTCTTTTCAGGCCGAAACCATCCGGGCAACTCGATGTGCCTTTCGCAGTACACCACTGGCCTGTCCACGCCCGACTCTTCCAATAGGTCCCGAACCAATGCCACAAAACCGTCCATCTGAGTTCCGCCAGTGACTGCGGTCCTCGCGCCGGCGTCGCGAACGCCTGACTTAGCTCCCTGCTTCTGCGCCTGAGTTTCGCGACTCGACCAGAATTGAGCCACCGCGCTCTTGAGCTTGAGATCTATTTCAGAATTCACTTGCTTACTCTTGCTCCATAACTAAAACAGGATTGGCGAACAGTGATGAGAGCTCCCTTTCTAGTCGCTGGGCCGCAAAGCTCAAATAGTCGGCGTCGATTTCGAAATTGACACTATTCCTGCCCCACTTCGAGGCAGCCAGGGCCGTTGTGCCTGTACCCATGAATGGGTCCAGCACCGTATCGCCAACAAAACTGAACATGCGAATGAGACGCTCAGCCAATTCGACTGGGTACGGCGCAGGGTGATCCTTCGTTGACGCACCTGTCACTCCATTCCAGATCTGCTGAAACCATTTCTGATAGTCCTTCGCCGAAATCACGCTCAAAATTCTTGCACCATCTTGGGGAGTTCTGTAGCCGCCTGGCTTTCGCTGCATCAGGATGAACTCGACGTCGTTCTTGATGACTGCATTTGGCTCGTAGGGCTTTCCCAGGAAGCCTCCACCGTTCTCTACTTCGTAAGCCGCATTGGCAATTTTGTGCCAGATGATTGGAGACAAATTATCGAAGCCGATTTTCCGGCAATGCTCTTGAATGGTGGCATGGAGGGGAACCACAGTATGCCGCCCTTCATTTTTGCGGCGCGAGAGGCAGACGTCCCCAACTACGCACACAAGTCTGCCGCCCACAACGAGCGAGTCAAAACATCTCTGCCACACTCGGTCCAACTCCTCGATGAAGTCGTCGTAGTCGACGATGTGACCAAGTTGGCCTGAGCTGTCGCGATACTTTTTTAGGGTCCAATAGGGAGGAGAGGTCAAAACAAGGTGCGCCTTGCCAACCTTTTCCTTCGACATCTTTCTGGCGTCGCCATGAACAAGAACATGCCTTGTCGGAATCTCTTTCACTGCTCGTTCAATAAGGGTTAAGTAGGCTTCATTCTTTGCAACCTCCGGGATTGCGCTTTGGAGATCTCCGAGGCGGCGCAGCTCTTCCGGCACGAACTTTGCCAGATCGAGATGGCTAGGCAAATCTATCTTCGGAATGGCCCGAGCGCTCACCCTTTCCACTCCTCCATCATCTTCACGAAATCCTTGAACAGATAATGCGAGTCGTGCGGCCCCGGCGCCGCTTCCGGGTGATACTGCACGCTGAACAGCGGCAGGTTGCGATGGCGCAGACCTTCTAGTGTCGAGTCGTTTAAATCGATGTGCGTAAACTCCACTTCGCTCTGCGGCAGCGAATCAGGATCGACGGCGAAGTTATGGTTGTGCGCCGTGATCTCGATCTTCCCCGTCTTCAACTGCTTCACGGGATGATTCCCGCCGTGATGTCCAAACTTCAACTTGAAAGTCTTCCCGCCGAGCGCAATCCCAGTTAGCTGATGCCCCAAACAAATTCCAAAAATCGGCTGCCGGCCCATGAGACGTCGAATCGAATCCACGGCGTACGTACACGGCTCCGGATCGCCGGGGCCGTTCGATAGGAATACTCCATCGGGCTTCAAAGCGAGAACATCTTCGGAAGTGGTTTGCGCAGGCACTACGGTTACCCGGCATCCTTCTCCGCGTAACTTACGTAGAATGTTTTGCTTAATCCCGAAGTCATAAGCCACTACATGAAAGCGAGCGGGCTCGTCCTTCACTCCAACCATCGCGACAGGTTCATGCGACCGCTCGCCTACTTCCCACACATAGGGGCCCTTGGTGCTAACCACCTTCGCCAAGTCCGTGCCGTCCATCTTAGGAATCGAGTTCGCCTTAGCCACCAACTTCTCAACATCGTTCTCGATGGTTGAGACCACTCCCCGCATCACGCCGTGGTCGCGCAGATGTCGGACCAGCGCCCGCGTGTCGATATCCGAAAGCACCGGCACCTTGAACTGTTCCAGGTATTCATCCGTCACCTGCTGCGAGCGCCAATTCGAACTCACTTTCGAGAATTCGCGCACGATGAGGCCTTCGATCCACGGACGCGTGGCTTCGTTGTCTTCCTGATTGGTTCCGTAGTTGCCGATCTGAGGATTGGTCAGGACAACGATCTGCCCTGAGTAAGAAGGATCGGTGAAGATTTCCTGGTAGCCAGTAATGGAAGTATTAAAAACGACTTCGCCGTAGCACTCGCCTTTGGCGCCGTAGCCTTTGCCTCGGAAGACTCGCCCGTCTTCCAGCGCAAGGATAGCCTGCATTCTCGCTCCAATGTGTGGATTTGAAGAATTTTATCAGGGATTGGCTCAAGGACCAAGGGCGGAGCTGGTCTTCAGCGAAATTTTATTTCGAAGCAGTCAACTGAGTCAAGGAAGCTCATTGCCACCGCCGAGAAGCGTGGGCCTGAGGAATATATTCGGCGAATGAGCGTCTGCATCTTTCAATTCCACTCTAAGGATATATGAGCTTCGCCTATTTATTTGCAGGTTTGTGCAAGAGAGGCTGTAAAAACCAGCGTAGTCGGCGGAGTAAGTCAGAATCCACGCTCTCGTTGCCGGGGTACCGGATGCCGCACAGAGAACTTTTCCTTGATCGTCGCTTAACAACACATCGAGCTGAGTTGTGAGGCGTTCAAGTATTTGGGCATCCCGGGCGGTCTTTCCGACAACGTCGAATTGCAGCCACATCTCCTCAGACGGAGCGCCCGTGAAAGCAAAGCGATGCTCGCCACCTTCGGAAAACGGGATTTGGTCGAGCTCGACGTGATAGCGTGGATAGCTGAATACGCCGGAGTCCCGAATCGCGCCAGCTCCATGGAATGCTCGCGAATGATAAGACAATAAGTACCAGCAGGCGATCAGCCCAAGAGCAATCGCAACGAATACGAAGCGAAAGGGTGCCCTCTGGTTCTGAGGGTCGCTTTCGCCGCTCACCTTACCCGGCCCAGCTTATCCATCGGCCAGTATCCAAATACGGCCTTGCCATAAATATAACTCTGATTCACTGGTCCGAAGTCGCGGCTGTCGTTCGACATGGAGCGATGGTCTCCAAGAACGAAGTAGCACTCCGGCGGCACTACCATCTCCGGATAAGAACGTGCATCGGCGTACACCGGTGGAACGTAATCCTCCTCGATCGCCTCGCCATTCACATAGACTTGGCCGCTGTCGATACGGATTCGATCCCCGGCCGCGCCGATCACCCGCTTGATGTAACTTTTCGAGGGATCGCGGGGATACCGGAACACCACAATATCCCCACGCGAAATCGGCTCCAGGCGGTAAACGAACTTGTTTACGAAAATTCTTTCCTGGTCTTCAAGCGAGGGCATCATGCTCGTGCCTTCGACCTTAACTGGCTGGTAGATGAATACTATGATGAACGCCGAGATTGCCAGAGAAACGATCAGGTCGCGCAGCCAGACTCCTAACGCCGGACGCAAGCGCACCGCTGCGCTTGAATCAGGAGTTTCGAGTCGCTGCGTCGGCGGGACCTGCCTGTTTCCAGGTTCCTTGCTTGTGATTTCCGGCATTCGATTTCTATTGTATACAGATCGCCTGACCTTGGCTGCGAGTTGTATGCTGCAGCCGTTTAAGACACTCCCTGTTACCCATTCCACCCGAAAGCGGGTTAAAATAATTCTATACCGGAGATATTGATGAGGCCGACTCGCCCGTTGCGAAACAAATTCGCCCACCGCGCTCTGACACTGATTTTTCTTTTCGCGGTGACGCTCACCATGTCGGCCGAATGGACTCCGCAGATGGAGGAAGAAGGCGGTATTCCCGCCTATAACGCCGGTCCGCCGCCAAAAGGCACTAAGCTTCCCGCCACCCTCACCAAGGCCGACCTTTGGGGAGCAGATGCGCAGTATCCCTATCAGACACATGCCTACGATCTGGCGTCGAAGATTCCAGCGGTGCTTCACCAGCAGCCTTGCTATTGCTATTGCGACCGAATGGGTCACAACAGCCTGCATAGCTGCTTTGAAACCTCGCACGGAGCCCGCTGCTCCACCTGCCTGAAAGAGCTGTACTACTCTTATCAGCAGAGCAAGAAGGGCAAGACCGCAGCCCAGATTCGCGCCGGCATCATTAAAGGGGAGTGGAAGCAGATCGATCTGCAATCGGCGGCGACGGTCAACTAGCAGCCGAGTAAGGAGTACCGAGTACCGGAGCGCATTCACAGGGCCCAGTCGCTCCGTTGTTGCTCGGTAGTCCCAACTAGGGACTAGATACTGCCTCTATCGATTGCCCTACACCTACCTTTTGAGTCATACTTGAGCATTCGCTCTTCGAGTTTAAGGAACCAAGGAGTCCCCCATTACGACGAGCACAGGAAAAATTCTTCACATGGCTCAGAAGGTTACCCCCAAGAAAGCTTCCATCCCCGAGGATCCGCGGGTCGCGCAGGCGCTGCAGAATTACGAAACCGGGCTGCGCGCGTTGCAGGAGCATAAGTTCGAAAAGGCGAAGCCACTATTTCAGAAGGTACTCGCCGGTCCGAGTAAAGAGCTCACGGACCGCGCCGCCATTCACCTAAGCATCTGCAACCAGCACCTCGAGCGCTCGACGACCACGCAATTCAAGAGCGTCGAAGAGCACTATGATTACGCCGTCTCGCTGATGAACGTCGGGGATTACGTGACTGCCCGCGAACACATAGAAAAGTTACTGAAGCAGTCCCCGAAAACCGACTTCGTTGTCTATGGCCTAGCCGCGCTCGATTGCTTGACTAGTCACGTCGAAGATTCTCTCAAGCATCTGGAGGAGGCTCTTCAACTGAATCCCAGCCTGCGCTATCAGGCCCGGAACGACTCTGATTTTCATAACCTGGCTGAGGATCCTCGCTTCACCGAACTCTTGTATCCTGATCCGGCCGCCGACCTTTCGGTGCCGCAAGGCTCTTTCCGCGAAGACGAATCGTTTTAATCGGCATACGAGATTCTCGGATGGAAACCAGAATCGCCGATCGGTCGTCCTCGGAGAAGGCCACGCGCGAGCGCGGACTCCGCGTTGTCGCCATCGGTGGGGGCACCGGCCTCTCTACTCTTCTTAAAGGTCTCAAACGTTTCGCCCTCACCCCTGCGGAGATGGCCGCGGCACCTGTTGGGACGCCTGTGATCCGCGACCTGTGCGCCGTGGTGACGGTCAGCGACGATGGCGGTTCCAGCGGTCGCCTGCGCAAAGAACTCAACATGCTTCCGCCTGGGGATATCCGCAACTGTATTGTTGCCCTCAGCGAGGATGAAGCTCTGCTCTCCCAACTTTTCCAACATCGCTTCGCAAAAGGTTCAGGACTTGAAGGCCACAGCTTCGGCAATCTCTTTCTGGCAGCATTAACCGACATCACGCAAGACTTCTCCGAAGCGGTTCGCCTATCTTCGGAGATTCTGGTTACACGCGGCCACATTCATCCCGCCACCACTTCTAATATCGAACTGGAAGCCCTGATGGTAGACGGCACGCGCGTGCGCGGCGAAACCGAGATCACTGCCAGCAAAGTACGAATTCAGGAACTTTTTCTCGTTCCACCGAACGTCGACCCTCTGCCGCAGACGCTCGATGCCATCGCCAGCGCCGATGTCATTAGCATCGGCCCCGGCTCTCTGTTCACCAGCCTTATCCCGAACCTGCTGGTGCATGGCATTTCGGACGCCATCGTCAACTCACCCGCCACCAAGGTTTACATCTGCAATCTGATGACTCAGGCGAACGAAAGTTTGGGGCTTACCGCCGCCGATCACATCCGCGCTTTGAACCGCCATGCCCGACAACAGATCTTTGACTACGCATTGATTAACCGCACTCCGATTTCCAACGAACTCAAGGCCAAGTACGCTCTTGAGGGTGCATGCCAGATCGTTGCTGATCTCGAGGTCATCGCAGCTCTCGGCGTAATCCCGGTTCTGGGAGATTATCTGGAAGAGGCTGGCGTGGCGCGGCACAATAATGCCCGTGTTGCGAGCGATCTGATGCACCTGCGTGCAGCCGCCGGTCCGGAACGCAAGAGCCCGGTCTGAAAGGGTTTAATGCCTGCAGGCATTCACTTCTTTTCTTTCCCACACACCATTTGTAGTCGCTAGAATGTCCTATATGAAAATGGCACGCATAACAACGTGGACGATTGCGGCGTTGCTGTCTACCTTTGCCCTTCTCGGCGAAGCCCGTGCACAGCGGGACAAGAACGAGGAACCGACGGCGGTCCTGAATTTTATCGTCGTGAAGGAGGATAACGGCAAACCAGTCCGCAACGCCGCCGTAATCATGCATCCGGTCACTCACGGCAAGCAAGAGCGGGGAGGACTGGAACTCAAGACTGACGCCGACGGTAAAACCAGTTTTGATGGCATACCTTACGGCAAACTCCGGGTTCAAGTACTTGCGTCGGGATTCCAGACCTTCGGCGAAGACTACGATATCGGTCAGGCAAAGATGGAATTTACTGTCCGATTAAAACGCCCGCAGGGACAGTACTCGATTTATCAGGACCACCCTGAAGAGAAAAAGGAAGAGAAAAAAGACGACAAGTCCCCGCCCGCCGATCCAAACGCAAAACCCCAATAGTCAAAATCCGGAAACCGTAACACACCCGCGCAGGCTACCGATACGCTGCGTGGAGCTCAATGTGCCCCACTCTGCGGATTCGCTGGAGATGGCAAGGGGGCGTCGCCTTTTTGGTCGCGCCAAAGAACCTGGTTCAGACGCGCAGCTCCGGCGGCGTCGGGTCGCGAAAAATCCATCTTCACCGACTCGGCTGCTCCTTGAGCGTCGCGTTTGTTGGTCTCGTAAATCATCCCATTCTTGAGATTGCGATAGTCGGCCTGAAAGGCGGGCTGGTTGCCCGCGCCTGAGAACATAGGTCCCATCGCGGGGGCATAAGTGTCATTCTGATTCATGGCAGGCAGCCCCAGCAGCATTTCCAGCGTGTGAATCATGTTCACCGTGGTATAGAAGCGGTGATTTACATAGGGTTCGGTGACGATACCGGGCGAATATTTGCTGATCACGAAGGCGATGGAGCGGTGGGCGTCGACGTGGTCGGCCCCGTTTTGGGCGTCGTCCTCGAGTACAAAGATCGCAGTGTCATCCCAGTAGAGACTGTGCGACACGGCGTCGACGACGCGTCCAAGAGCAAGATCATTGTCGGCAACTGAGGCTTCCGGCCGCGGACGTTCCGGACGCGTGCCCCCGGTGTGATCGTCAGGCAAGTAGAGCAAGACGAATGCCGGCAGTTGGAACTCGGGACTCTCGTTCGACTCGCGGGCGCGCGCGTAGGCGGCGAATTCGTTCAGAAATTCATCGGCTCGGAGTTGATCGGGATAATCAGTGTTGAAATCGGGATACAACGGATCGAAGTGATCCCGCAGCACGGCCTTTGTCGCCTTCACCTGCTTGAAGAGCGGGACGGCCCAAGGCCAAGGGCTAGGTCCGGCGTGGGGCTCACCGACATTGGGTGCCAAAGCCTCCCCTTTGTGGACTTCGGTTCGCGGGCAAGTGGCTTCCTGCGCGGAAGGGGTTCCCTGCTTAGGTGATGCGGCTTTGCGGCTTTTGTTGCACCATGCGGCGCTCACGAATTCGCCGTAATCGCGATAACTCAAGCCGTGATGAGCGACATTGTCCCAAAGAAAACCCGTGGCAGGATCGTCGATATCGGGCTGGTTGTGATCGAGCGGATATTCATCCGCGACCGTGCCCTGGAAGTCGTAGGTTCGCTCCTTGCCGCGGTAGGCAATCTGCCAGGTTTTTTCGTTGTAGTCGCTGGTGATGGCGGCAGTTGACCAAAGATGGCCATCACCGGAAACTTCTCCGCTGTCGTAAAAATTGTCGAGTATGCCGAACTGCAAAGCAAGCTTGTGTTCGTTGGGAGTGATTTCCGCACCGTAAAGCGTCAACGAGGGATCGCCGTCGCCGCTCTTCAAATCGCCGAGCACCTGGTCATAGGTGCGATTCTCCTTGATGACATAGATCACGTGCTTGACGGGATTTTTGCCGCCGGCGAATTGTATCGTTCCAGGATCGTTGTGCAGCAAATTGTCGTGCTCTACAGTCCGGGTGAATTCATCGAGTTTACCGAGGGTTGATGGGATGTTGAGCCGCGCCACCGAGCCGCGGAGCAGCGTCGGAATGTAGGGATGGCCGTGGTGCTTGAGCTCGTGTAATGTCTTGCCCATGGAGTTGTTCGGCCCTGTGCTCTGGCCTTTGGCGGTGGCGATTAGCAGGTCGTCGCCCTGCACCGCGAGCGCGCTGGGATACCAGTCGGTGGGGATAAAGCCGACCGCCTGTGAAACTATAGGTTCCGACGAATGGTTGGGGTTCAAGTTCGGCGTATCGAATACTGCCACGGCATTGGCGGAGGCGTCGGCGACGAAGATTTTCTTTCCGTCAGCCGATTGAGCCAGCGCGCTGGGGTAGGTTCCTGCGGATTCTTGATTGCGAACGGTTGTGTTCAGGAAAGCGTCGATGCTGCCGCCCTCGGTTGAAACCACCGCAACTGAATCCGCGTTCGACAAAGCTACATAGAGATGTTTTTCATCGGGGCTCAACAGCAACGCAGTCGGATGGGAGCCGGGCGCGACTGGATCGTCCGGTAGTTTTAGCTTGATCCAACGTACAACTCGGCCGTTGGCGAGATCAAGTTCCGCAATCCGGGACGCATTCCATAGGCTGCACCATGCGCGCCGGCTGTCCCGCGTTGCCACCACTGTGTAAGGAAAAGATGAGGGGACCAGATTGTCGGTGCTGAGATCGAAGCGCTGGAGAACTTTACCGTTTGCCACGTCGAGCAGCACTACATTGTCGGAAAGGTTGTTGGCAACGAGCAGGCGGTCGCTGCCTTCAGCAGAGACCAGCGCGAGTCCCGCAGGATACGAAATGGCCGTTCCCGGGGGAGTTTTCTGCAAAGCAATCGCAACTTCTTTTTCCGCCGCGAGAGGTTGCGGGGCGATGGCGATGAATCGTTCGGGCACAACTTTGCCGTCTATGAATGTGTAAACGGCAATGCCGTTGCCGGTGTCTCCCGTTTTCTGGCCGGTGGCATCAGTGATTGAGCCGACCGAGGCGTAAAGGTGCTTGCCGTCCGACCCAAAGACCAAGCCGAGGAAATAACTTTGATGGACATCTTCTCCGAAACGCTTGTCTGGATAATCGAACAGTTGATTGGTCTTGAGATCTAATATCGCAATCGACTGCGTGGCCAAAGTTTCCTGCGTACCGTAGCCGCCGTTCAGGAGCGCGGCGTAGCGGCCATCCGGGCTGATGGCGATGGTGGCGGGGAAACTGTTGGTTCTGGCGATGTGGCCGGGCGCGGGAATTGTTAATGTTTTGCTGGTCGGAAGCGAGATCGAGGAGCTATCGGGATGACGATCCTGGCCTAAGACCACAATCGGAAGCGCCAAGAGTGCGGACACGAAAACAATGCGGAAGAATCGGGTCACGGGACCTCCACGCAAAAGAGTTACAAGTAAAGTAAAGAGAGATGAACGTAATTGAGCCGCCATCCGCGGTCAAACGAAATATATTCCATAGACGCAACCGTCGATAAAAACATCTTCCCGAGCCAATGCCAGAGTAATCGCGCAAGCGATCCTGCACGAACCGCTTGGCTTCGTAGCTTAGCGCGCTTCGAGAAAGATGACAGTTTCGTTTAGGATCCCGAAGCGCTGGTCGGGGCTTGGTGTCCGGGATCGGCATGCTCTTCGGTGATGTTGTGGCGAACGTCTGCGCCCTGCACCCAGAAGATTACGTCCTCGGCAATATTGGTGGCATGGTCTGCGACGCGCTCCAAATTACGCGCTATCAGCAGCGCGTCCAGAGATTGCCGCACAACTTCAGGGTGCTGGTTCATAGTTTTTACTAGTTGGATGAACGCATCATCCTTCATGCGATCGACCACGTTATCCATTTCGAGGACAGCCTGCGCCAACTCTGCTTTGCCTTCGATGAATGCTTCCAATGCGCGGCGCACCATGGCGCTAACGGCGGCGCCCATGCGCGCTATATCGATGGGCAGATCTACCTCTGGAAGATCGACCATGTCCATGACGCGCTCGGCGATGTTGACCGCCTGATCCCCAACGCGTTCCAGATCAGAGTTGATCTTGGTTACAGCGAGGATGAAACGCAGATCAACGGCCATTGGCTGCTGCATAGCCAGAAGATCGAAGGCCGCCTCATCGATTTCGCGTTCCGACTGGTTGATGAGGCTTTCGCCTTCAAGAACCATATGGCAACGGTTGAGATCGCGATCAATATAGGCCTGCCGGGCTCGATCAACCGCCTGCTCCGCCAGTCCTCCCATACGCAGCAATTTCTCGCGCAAATCGTCGAGGCCCTGCTGAAAACGCGTGCGCATTATCCGAACCTTCCTTATCCAAATCTGCCCGTAATATAGTCTTCCGTCTTCTTGTCGGACGGTTTGGTGAAGATTTTTTCCGTCTTGTCGAATTCGATCATCTTGCCCAGCAGAAAGAATCCCGTGAACTCGGCCACCCGCGCCGCTTGCTGCATGTTGTGGGTGACGATCACTATCGTATACCGCTCTTTGAGTTGAAAGATCAATTCTTCGATCTTTCCGGTGGAGATGGGATCGAGAGCGGAACAGGGCTCGTCCATGAGCAACACTTCCGGCTCAACGGCCAGAGCGCGGGCGATGCAGAGGCGCTGCTGCTGCCCACCGGAAAGGCTGGCGCCAGACTTTTTGTGAACGTGATCTTTTACTTCGTCCCACAGAGCTGCGGAATCAAGCGACTGCTTCACAATCTCATCGAGTTTGCGGCGATCGCTGAAACCGTTGAGCTTCAGGCCAGAGGCGACGTTGTCGTAAATCGACATAGTCGGGAATGGGTTCGCTTTTTGAAACACCATTCCAACCCGGCGGCGCAGTTGTGTGGGCGACGTTCCGTTATAGGCATCAATGTCGCCGATGCGAACGCTTCCCGTGACCCGCGCTTCAGGAATGGTTTCATGCATGCGGTTCAGGCAGCGAATGAATGTCGACTTGCCGCAGCCAGAAGGGCCAATCAGCGCCGTGGCGCGGTTCGCTGCCACCGTCAAACGGACATCGAACAGCGCCTGTGTCTTGCCGTACCAGGCATTCAGGTTTTCGACCTTGATTCCTACGCCCATATGCTATGCCGCTCCGAAAGTACCACGGCGAACAGCGAAGCGCACGGCCGCGACCGCGGTGACAATGAGAATGATGAGCACGAGCGCGCCGGCCCATGCCTGGCGATGCCATTCGTCATATGGAGAAATGGCGTAGTTGAAAATCTGCAAGGGCAACGCGGCGGTGGGCTGGTTGGCACGCAGATTCCAGAATTGATTGCCGAACGCAGTGAACAGCAACGGCGCAGTTTCGCCGGCAACTCGCGCAAATGCCAGCATGATTCCGGTAATCACTCCGGACGTTGCGGTGCGCAGGGTGATGGAGATGGTAGTCCGCCAGCGCGGAATACCCAACCCGTACGCCGCCTCGCGTAAAGCCTGCGGAACCAGGAGAAGCATTTCTTCTGTGGTGCGCGTAATCGTGGGAATCATCATGATGGCCAGCGCCACTCCACCAGCCAATGCGGAGAAATGTTTTTGCGATAGAACGACGATGGAGTAAGCCACAATGCCGATGACGATGGAAGGCACTCCATTCAGTACGTCGGCGGTGAAGCGAATGACGTCTCCGAAGCGATTGCGACCGAACTCCGCTAGATAGATGCCTGCGCCCACGCCGAGGGGAACTCCGAGAATACTGGCCAGGGCGAGGATGAATGCCGAACCCACGATCGCGTTTGCCATGCCGCCCCCCGCTTCCCCCACGGGTTTCGGGGTCTGCGTGAGAAAGGCCCAGTTGATGGATCCCACGCCTCGGTAGACGAGATAGGCGAATATCGCAAACAACGGCACCAACACGAGAACAACCGTAAGAATAGCCACGCCCGTCATGACATGGTCGGTAATCCTGCGCCCCAAAGCGATGGGCCGGACCGACTGACCCGCTGCCATGGTCCTTGTTTCAGGCATGTGCCCCCGCAGACTGGCCGCGAGTAACGGTCCAGACTAGCAATCGAGCTAGAGCATTGACCACGATCGTGACCAGAAAAAGAGCCAGGCCAATTTCGATAAGAGCTGACAGGTAGACATCCCCTGTGGCTTCGCTGAACTCGTTGGCGAGCACGCTAGCCATGGTATATCCCGGCGCAAACAGGGACTTCGCAATCTCCGGCCGGTTTCCAATCACCATGGTCACTGCCATGGTTTCCCCCAGAGCGCGGCCCAAGCCGAGAATAATTCCACCCATGATTCCGGCGCGCGCGTTGCGCAGGACCCCGACGCGGATCATTTCCCAACGGGTCGCGCCGAGCGCGAGTACTCCTTCCCGCTGATGTTGAGGCACGACCATCAGAACTTCCCGTGCAATCGACGAAATGATCGGGATGATCATGATCGCCAGAATGATCCCGGCAGCAAGCATGCTGATGCCGTAGGGAGCACCGGTAAAAAATCCGGTCCAGCCCAGTGTACTGGACAAGAAGGGTTCTATGTAGTTGCTCAGAAGCGGCACCAGCACGAAGATCGCCCACAATCCGTAAACCACACTTGGAATTGCCGCAAGCAGTTCCACGAAAAACGATAGCGGGCCGCGTAACTTGACAGGACACATCTCGGTTGTAAATACGGCAACTCCGATGGCTAAAGGCACGGCGATCAGTAAAGCGAGGAATGATGAGACCAGAGTCCCGTAAATAAACGGCATTGCACCGAATCTCTCATTCACCGGATCCCAGTCATGTCCGGCAAAAAACTTAAACCCAAAGGAGTGCCAGGAGAAAGCAGAACGCAAAACTAACTGGTAGACAATCAGAAACAGGATGGCCAGCACGGCCAAACCGCACACTAGCATGAGAAACTTGAAGGCACGATCCCCGACTTCCGCGCTACCACCCTGCTGCAGATACGCGCTATGCTTTGCCGCCGGCGTGGCGTCGTTAACCTTTGTCGATTCAACAGGTTGAGGTCCACGCATGTTAGGCCGCGGCAACGAAGGAATGGCCATGCGAATTCACCGTAGCAGAAAGCTGTTAATAGAGTGTTAAAATGGCAAAGCTTTCAGGATTGCTTTTTCGCCGACAACCCTGTATTTTTCTTCTCCCGATTCGATTCTCTATCATGTCGATTGCACCCCAGCGCAGCCGCGCCGTCTTTAGAAAGCTTGAGCAGGACCTGGTCAAGCTGTCGTCGAAGCCCCGGGCGGAAAATGTTCACCGCCTGCGGACGGGCACGCGCCGCTTGCAGATATTGCTCAGAGATCTTTCTCCGCAACTGAACGGCAGCCAGAAAAAACTTCTAAAGCTTTTGAGTCGGCTCCGCAAGCGCGCGGGCAAGGTGCGCGATCTGGACGTGCAGTTGGCTGCCTTGCGTAGCTTAAAGATTCCGCGAGAGCCACGCCGCAAAACTCAGCTGATAAACGAGTTGATTGAACTCCGCGAAGAGCAAGAAAGAAAGCTGCGTAATACGGCCGATGAGGACACGGTTCGTGAAATTCGCAAGCGCTTGAAGCGGGCCGGCAAGAACTTTGATCCGAAAGCGACCCGGGATCCTTTGGTGGTCGCGAAAGAGATGCTGGAACGAATCAACCGCCAAGGCGCCCCGCTTACCGAAGCATTGCTGCATCAGTACCGCATCGTCACCAAGCGGGCGCGTTATGCGGCAGAGTTTGCCGCCCCGTCCGCTGAAGCCGGGCAGTTTATCGCTACGCTCAAGGGTATTCAGGACGCTTTGGGCGACTGGCACGATTGGCTGACTCTTACGCAGACCGCTAGCAAGCACTTAGGCGAGGTGCGCGATTCATCCCTGGTCGCGGAACTGCACAATGTGACCGGAGCGAAGTTTCGCCGTGCGGTCGCAGTGCTTTTACAATTGCAGCCCAAATCAGCTGCGGGGCCTAAACATCCTACGCAAGCGCCGACTCGGACTGCGGCGAAAGAAACCCCTGCGCTTACCTCAGCAGCATAGAAGTTGGATTTTTCCTGCTTAAACTCCTCTTTTTGATTTCCTAACCCAACCTGTTACCTAGCCACGCCCCCAAAGCAGCGAAGTTTGAAGAAATTAAACTTGAAGACGAGCGCCCTCACTACACTCGCTGGACGGAACTGCCGGAAGATTAACAACGCAAGTTTGGGACACTACCCGACCTCCGAGCACGGGATGACCGGGCGGCGTTTGGCATGTAAACTGTTTGCCTTGCCTCATGCCGACTTTTGCCGCGGTTGATATCGGTTCCAACTCAGTTCGCTTGAAGATCGCACGCCTCACCCGCGGCCACCTTCGTCCCATTCACGAAGACCGTGAAGTGACGCGCCTGGGCGAAGGCGTGTTTCGTTCCGGCTTTCTTACTCCTGAATCGATTGCCGAAACGGTGAAAGTATTGCGCCGTTTTCATCGGGCTACCCAACAGGTGGTCACAGATCCAGTCCGGGTTGTCGCCACCAGCGCGCTGCGAGACGCACGCAATTCCCAAGCGTTTCTGGAGTGGGTACGATCCGCCACTGGTTGGAAAGTAGAAATTATTTCCGGCCTGGAAGAAGCCCGTCTCATTCACCTGGGTCTCATCTCCAACTTGCGAGTCGACAGCGCGCCCACGTTAATGATGGATCTGGGTGGCGGAAGCTGCGAGCTTACGGTTTCCAGCCGAGGGCAAATACGCGATACGGTGAGCTTGCCGTTAGGGGCCGTGCGCCTGACTGACGAATTCTTGCCGCACGATCCGCCGCGCAAGGGCGAACTCAAACGCCTGCAAGGATTCGTCGCCCGCGAGGTAAATCGAATCGCGCCTCGCGTCGTCGCAGCGAAAGTCAAAAATGTAATTGCTACCTCCGGCACGGCGGCGGCGTTGGCAGCGGTGGCCAGCCATCTGCGGAAAGGCGGCACTCGTCAGCGAACCGTGGTCTCCTGTGCAGAGATGAGCCGAATTGCGAAACGGTTGGCGCGCCTGCCAGTGGACGAAAGGCGCAAGATTCAGGGCATCGGCCTGCGCCGGGCGGAAATTATTGTCGCCGGAGCCGTGGTGTACTACGAACTACTCGATCGTTGCAAGCTGAAGGGCTTTCGCTATTCGCCGCTCGGCCTGCGTGACGGCCTGCTGGCGCAAATGGCAGCCGAACACGACCGCAGTACGCGCTCGGGGAAGCAGATTGAATCGGAACGTTGGGAATCGATCACCAGAGCCGTCGCTCACTATCGGGTGGATATGAAGCACGCGCTCGATGTGAGGGAGTCCGCAATGTTTTTGTTCTCGGCACTGCGTTCAGTACACGGCCTGGCGCCGGATTTTCGCGAGTGGCTCTCGGCCGCGGCGATGCTTTACGAAGTTGGAGACTACGTCAATCGAAACGGCCATCATCGCCACACCTATTACATTGTTTCGAACTCGGAAATCCTAGGCTATACGCCGCAGCAGCGCCGCATTATCGCGGCCATTGCGCGTTATCTGGGAAAATCGCGGCCTTCGATTGAAGAAGCTCCGATGAAAGCGATTGACCCAGCGGACCGGGCAGGAGTGCAGAAAGCAATTCTGCTGCTAAGGCTGGCGCGCTCGCTGAATTTGGGACGTAGCCGTGCCGTCGAAAAAGTGCGCGTCAGCCAGAGGCCAGGTAAAGTAAAACTGACCCTGATTCCCCGGCGGCGGATGGGCGTGGACCTTGAACTGTGGGCGATCGAGAAAGACGCCGCTTACTTCCGCGAAGTCTTTGGACGTGAACTCTCTACGGCAGCGGTATAGAGAGTGCGCAGCGCCTTCGGCGTGAGACACCATTGCAGCGTGCCGGAAGTTCGGCGCATATCGACTCGCGCGACGGCTCCCTTTTTCAGTTCTACAGAAGCTTCGCAGCCGGACTCGCTGATTACGGTGCCGAGGAACTGGCTGAGATTGGGATTGTGTCCGACCACCATGATGGATTCCTGACGGGCATATTTTTCAAGGATGCGTCGGAAGTCGGCGAAGCTCGCTTCAGGACGAAGCCCGGTCTCGATTTGCAACTTGCCTTCATAACCCATCTCGTTTCCGACCAGAGACGCAGTCTGAGTCGCGCGTTTCAGCGGACTCGAAATGACAACGTCGACCTGCGCCTCAAGCGAAGCCAGGGCGCGACCTATATAGCCGCACTGTTCGATCCCTTCTTTGTCCAAGGCGCGCTTCTCGTCTTTCTTCGGATTCACCAAGTGTTCGCCGGCACTGGCGTGACGCAGGAAATAAATGATCATTGCGAATTATCGTTCCCTTCCAACCGGAGCTTTGTGTTTTCTTGGCGGAACCGGCGGTAGAGCAAAACCCGCTGCCTGCTTCCCTTCCGTTACGCTTATTAAGTAATCCTGCGCACTGAAGGCGGCTGCCCCCTTCGGCGGTTTGCGATTTCGTTTGCCATGCACCGGCTGCCATGCGCGAATGTAACTGGCATCGCGCAGCAGGATGCGGGCCTTGCGATTATCTGCGAGATAGGCGTCGAGAATTTCGCGGTGTACGCGTTCGCGCAGAAATTCGTCGCGCAAGGGCACCAGGACTTCGACGCGTTCATAAAGATTGCGCGGCATCCAATCGGCACTGCCAATGTAAATCTCATCGTCGCCACCATTCCCGAAGTAATAGATGCGGCTGTGTTCGAGAAAGCGTCCGACAATGCTGCGCACGCGGATGCGATCGCTCAAGCCACGAACGCCGGGACGCAGAGCGCAGATGCCGCGCACAATAAGATCGATCTCCACTCCCGCCTGCGAAGCCCGATACAAGGCTTGCACCACATTCTTGTCGAGCAGGGCGTTCATCTTGGCAATGATGCGTCCGGATCGACCCTGGCGGGCGTGCTCAGCCTCACGATCGATGAGCGCGATCATCTTCTCAGCCAGATCAAGCGGGGCGACCAACAACGGATCGTAACTAGGGTTTTCAGCGTATGCCGTCAAAAAACTGAACACATCATGCACGGCGCGCGTCACTTCGGGATTCGCCGTGAACAGGCTGAGATCGGTATAAAAGCGCGCCGTGGTGGCGTTATAGTTTCCAGTTCCGATGTGAGCGTAACTGCGCACTCCATCAGGGTCGCGGCGTACGAGTAAAGAGAGTTTGCAATGCGTCTTCAGTCCGACCAAGCCGTGAAAGACTTGTACGCCCGCATCTTCGAGGTCGCGGGCCCAGCGGATGTTGGAAGCTTCGTCAAAGCGCGCTTTCAACTCGACCACCGCCGTAACTTCCTTCCGCGAAGCGGCGTCGATCAGGGAAGGAACGATCAGGGAATGCTCGTTGGTGCGGTACAGGGTCTGCTTGATGGATAGAACTTTTTCGTCTTCGGCCGCCGACTCGATAAACGACACGACTGCATCGTAAGAGTCGAATGGATGGTGCAGCAGGATATCGTGCCGCTGCAATTCCTCGAATAGATTTTGCGATTTGGCGGTAAGCCGCAATTCCCGCGGCGCAAAGCTTGGGAACTTCAGCTCCGGGCGCTTGGTCTGCTCATATATGTTGAACAACCGCGAAAGATTGACTGGACCATTCACCGGGAAAACTTGCCACGGATCCAGCTCAAACACCGTGCGCAGACGTTCGATGATCTCAGGATCGGCGTCAGCTTCAATCTCCATGCGGACGGCATCCCCTTTACGCCGGTTATGGAGTTCGGCTCGGACAGATTCGAGAAGATTGCGCGCTTCTTCCTCCTGCAGATAGAGGTTGCTGTTCCGCGTGACTCGGAATGGAGCGGAGGAGACGATGTCGTAGCCGTGATACATGTTCTGGGCATGGTGCGCCACCAGATCCGCCAGAAAGATGAAGTCGGTAGTCTTATCGGACGGCAGATGCACGAGCCGCGGCAGGCCCCGCGGCACGGAAATAACCCCAGTATAGGTGAGCGCGGAGCGCCGCCGCCGCCGCAAAAGCAAGCCGAGACACAGCGCTTTATTGATGACTCGAGGAAACGGGTGTGTGGGATCGACTGTGACCGGCGTCAGCAGAGGATCTAATTCTTTTTCGCAATATTCGTCGACGAAACGGCGGGCTTCCGCGTCCAACTCGTGCAAACCAAGCACGCGGATACCATGCTCCGCCAGTTCCGGGCGCATCGAGTTCCAGCACTCGTATTGGTCATCCACAAAGTTGTGGGTAAGCCGCGCCAGAGTGTCGCGCTTTTCTGACAGCGTCCGGCCGTCCGGCCCCGCTTCGTTGTAACCATCCTCGATCTGCTGCACCATGGCCGCAACGCGGATCTCGAAGAACTCATCGAGGTTGCTGGCAGAGATGGCGAGAAACTTGAGTCGCTCCAGAATCGGATTACCCTGATCCTCGGCTTCCTCAAGCACACGTCCATTAAACGCGAGCCAGGAAGTATCGCGGTCGAGGTAATATTCAGGGTTTTCCAGCGAAACACGAGCCATGCGAGAGTCTTACGCGATCCTTAATACAACTGGTATGGCTGATGGAGGGTCAGCCATACCCAGTATAAGACATTCGCGGAGAAGTCGCAGGATGTTGAAGAGCGAGACGGAAACTCGCTGATTAACCCACGAACCAGCCAAAAAATATTGAGACAGCTACGCCATGGTGAAGTGCCGCTACCGGCAGCGCTCAGTGGACTTGCTTGATGGCCTCTTTTTCCTTCTCGACAACGCCCTCAGGCAACGGGGCATAGCTGAGAGCTGCAGTCATCTTCTGTCCGTCGGTCACCATCCAGTTCAGAAAGTCAGCCAGGATTTTCCCTTTGGCAGGATCTTTCGACTGCTGCGGAATCAGCAGCCATGTGAAACTGGAAATGGGATAAGCGTCCTTGCCGGGTGCGTTCGTAATCGAGACACGAAAGTCCGGCGGCATCTTGGGAGATGAAGCGGCCGCGGCTGTAACGCTTTCGAGTGAAGCTTTCACAAAATTTCCTGCGGCATTCTTCACGGCACCGTAAGGAATGTTGTTCTGCACGGCGTAGATCAGTTCGACGTACCCGATCGAGCCCGGCAACTGCCGAATCATTCCGGCTACGCCTTCATTCCCTTTTCCTCCTAAGCCGATCGGCCACTTCACGGAAGTGCCTTTACCGGCGGTGCTCTGCCAGTCTGAGCTCACCTTCGAGAGATAGTCCGTCCAGATGTAGGTGGTGCCACTACCGTCGGAACGGTGCACGACGATAATGTCCCTGTCTGGAAGACTCACGCCTGGATTGGGACCGGCAATCGCTTTGTCGTTCCACTTGGTAATCTTTCCCAGAAAAATTCCCGCCAAGACGTCGGGAGTGAACTTCAATTCAGTCGTGACTCCCGGGATGTTGTAAGCGGGAACGTCCGCTCCCAGCACGGTGGGAAGGTGAAGAATTTTAATTTTGGCTTCTTTGAGTTGATCGTCAGTCATGGGGCCATCGCTGGCGCCGAAGTCGACTGTGCCGGCAATCACCTGGCGGATTCCGCCCCCGCTGCCAATGGATTGATAATTAATCTGGATGTCAGGATGCAGCTTGTGGTATTCGCTGAACCACTTGGAGTACATAGGGTACGGGAATGTAGCGCCGGCACCGTTCAAGGTGGTCTGCGCCGCCAGTGGTAGAACTGCAAAAGCGCACAATAAAAGCAGGATGAGTCTGCGCATCGCTCGATGTTCTCCTCGGAATAGCTCGGGAATATATATCTTTACTTTTATGGGCGCTATGTTACAGGACAGTTACAGACGAGTGAATTTCTGATTAATGAGCCGAACTTTTGGTTGCTGGCTCCGCTCCGGAAAAATCCAGATTGTACAGACCGAAATATAGGCGGTCCAATGGCGTGCCGGCAGTCGCGTCGAGCGCTATAAGGGATCCGGTCTCGCCGTTCATCCCCTGAACCGACCACAAGGCTGCTACCATACCGAAGAGTAAGAACTTGCGAAATTGGATGGTTCTTAGCATGCCTGCTTCGAGTGATTCTATTATCATTCCGTTTCCGGTACGTGCAATCGCTGTTTTCGCGCCGTGTACTTGGATCCGTTCAATCGCCCAAACGGAAAAGCAATTCGAGGCGAGGTTCCTAGCCTTTTCGGCAACTCCTAGTAAGCCTTCATGAGCGATTCTCCCGTGCGTTTTGCCCCCGGCTGGCCGGGGATTCCACCTCGCTGGACTTCGAGCGCCAAGACTGGTGCGGGCACAGCATTGAACCAGCATAGCAAGGTCTGGTTCACCATCAGTCATGGCATTTTGAATGAAGTCTACTTTCCGCGCGTTGACCAGGCCTGCACTCGCGATCTCGGCTTCATGGTCACCGATGGCCGCTCTTATTTCTCGGAGGAAAAGCGGCATTGCACGTTTGAGAACCGGCCTTTCGAGCCCGGCGTTCCCGCGTTTGAGCTCATCAATACCGAGAACTCGGGCCGCTACCGCATTCACAAGGAAATCTTCACCGATCCTTATCGCAACGTGGTGCTGCAGAAGATTCGCTTCGAACCGCTTCAGGGTCAGCTTTCCGATTATCGCCTTTACGCCCTGCTGTCACCGCACCTGGCCAATTTTGGCAACGCTAACACGGGATGGGTCGGCGATTACAAAGGCCTATCCATGTTTCTCGCCGAGCATGACGGTACAGCGCTGGCACTGGCCTGTTCGGCGCCGTGGAAAAAGATGTCAGTCGGATTCGTCGGCACCTCGGATGGATGGCAGGATCTCTCGGCACATTTTCAGATGGAGTGGGAATACCAGCGAGCGGAAAACGGCAACATCGCTTGCACGGGCGAGATCGATCTGGCGGCCTGCAACGGAGAGTTCGTGCTGGCCTTGGGCTTCGGCTCCATCTGGACGGAGGCTGGCCAGCAAGTGCGCTCTACCTTGTTCGAAGACTATAGCGACCTTCGTAAACATTATGTGATGCATTGGAAAAACTGGCAGGACACCTTGCTCAAGCTGGATGAACCGCGACGCGAAAATGATCTATACCGCGCGTCGATGGGCGTCTTGCGCACGCACGAGTCCAAAGATTTTCTGGGCGGCATTATCGCCAGCCTCTCGATTCCCTGGGGATTCAATAAAGGTGATGAAGATCTCGGCGGCTATCACCTGGTATGGCCGCGCGATTTAGTGGAAACCGCGGGAGCGCTTCTAGCCTCCGGCGCCGCCGCCGACGCTGTGAGAGTCCTTCGCTATCTTGAGGCTACGCAGGAGGCCGCCGGCAACTGGGCGCAGAATTTATGGCTGGACGGCCGTCCTTATTGGAGCGGCATCCAGATGGACGAAACCGCCTTCCCCATCTTGTTGTTGGATCTGTTGCGCCGGGAATCGGCACCAGGCCTGGGCAAACTGGAGCGCTGGTGGCCCATGATTCGTAACGCCGCGAGTTTCATTCTGCGCAACGGTCCGGTCACGCAGCAGGACCGTTGGGAAGAGGATGGAGGATATTCTCCATTTACCTTGGCGGCAGAAATCTCCGCGCTGCTGGCTGCGGCTGACATTGCAGAACTCACCGGACACAGCGATGTCTGCTCCACGCTGCGCGACGCCGCCGATGCCTGGAATGACAATATCGAGCGCTGGGTCTATGCCACCGGCGGCGACCTGGCTCAGCAGATCGGCGTGGAAGGTTACTATGTGCGCATCGCCCCGCCCGACGTCGATGACGCTGCCGCCTCGCCCACGCAGGGATTCGTTCCCATAAAAAATCGTCCGCCCGGGCAAGATCCGCAACGTGCCTTTCAAATTGTGAGTCCGGATTCGCTGGCGCTGGTGCGTTTCGGATTGCGGGCGCCAGATGATCCCCGCATCTTGAACACGATTCGCGTGATCGACGCGCTGCTCCGCGTGCAACTTCCACAGGGGCCCTGCTGGTATCGCTACAACGGCGACGGTTACGGCGAACACAAGGACGGATCGCCTTTTGACGGCACCGGCATCGGGCGTCCGTGGCCGCTGCTCGCGGGCGAGCGCGCCCACTACGAGCTTGCCGCCGGTCGGCCCAAAGAGGCCGAAGCGTTGCTCTCGATGATCGAGAACTCCACCACGGGCCAAAGCCGCTTGCTCCCTGAACAAGTCTGGGATGCGGACGACATCCCATCGCTCGAACTATTTCGCGGCAAGCCCACCGGGTCCGCGTGTCCGCTGGTATGGGCGCATTCCGAGTATGTGAAGCTGCGCCGCTCTTTGCGCGACGGCAAGATTTTTGATCAGCCTCCGCAGACGGTGCAGAGATACCTGGTGGAGAAACCGGCGCGGCAAGTCTTTGGTTGGAGGTTCAACAACAAGGCGCGATCCGTGCCGCGCTACAAGAAACTCCGCATCGTTCTGCTCACTCCCGCGCTGGTTCACTGGAGCATTGACGACTGGAAGAGTTCGCATGATACCAACACGCGCGATACCGGACTGGGCATCTACACGCTCGACTTGCCAACCGCCTCGTTACCCGGCGGCAGCAAAGTGGTTTTCACTTTCTATTGGCCGAATGAGCAGCGCTGGGAGGGCAAGGACTACAATGTGATCGTTGAATAGAGACAGAATTATTGTCGCTCCACCTTGAGCATCAATAGACCTTGCACTTTTCCCCAATCATCTGTCAGCCGGTCGAAAGATACCTCGCGTCGCTGATCGGAAAATCGCGCGTCCCAAAGCAAGAACTTGTGGATCGCATCTATCAGGCCGCCGTCCTCGGTTGCGGTCTGCTCGAATGTGACTCCATAGACAACATACAAGTGAGAATTCCACATCATCAGCGGCGCGTGCTTTTCCGTGAGCGCGGTGAGCAACTGACCAACGTTGACCGAAGCTGGCGCTAAATATTCCGCGGTAACTGTGATCGGACGTCCATCGCTCAATAGATGCCTGCCCTGCAGTTTGCTGGCAACATCCTTCAGCGACTTGGGATCGGCCGCTCGCACGCCATCTTCAAGAGCGGAGTCTTTCGCGCAACAAATCTTTTTGCGGCGGACAATAATCTCGAGCGAAGCTGCCAGAACATCGGAAGCTTCTCTGGATTTTGCCGTGAGTGAAGGCAGATCGGCGACGCGAATTTCTTGCTCAGTGTAATAGGCTTGCGCAGAGCCACAGACCGCCAGGAACGAAGCGAGAACACACTCGGAGAGGACAACAACCGCAACCCTGCAATCATGCGGCTTGATCATTACGCGTTCCCCCATCCATGGCAACCGCTAACGCCGGTTACGACTCGGTGCCAGCGGTCGAGTAAACCAGTTCCACGACCGTGCAGTCGTCGTTCAATGGATTTCCAGCACAAAACTCCGAGACTGCCGAAAAAATTCCTTCCAGCGTGGGAGTCTTAATTGCCGCCGCTTCGAGCCGGGAATCTTCGAAGAAGTCGCCCATGGCATTCTCCGCTTCGGTTACGCCATCCGTCACAAGAATAAAGCGATCACCGGAATGAAGCTGGCAATGGTCGCTCTCAAACGTCGCGTCGGGAAGCAGACCGACCGGCACATTGCCGTGCGACGGACGGATCACTTCTCCTCCGCAAACCAGCAGCGGCTGCACGTGACCACAATTAACATATTCCAGATCGCCGTCACTGCGAAGACGTGCCAGCAACACCGTGGCGTATTTCTCTCCCACTAGCTTTTCGGTAAAAAAACGGTTCACGGCGAACACAACCTCAAGCAACGGCGTGCCCGAAATTAATTGCGAAATAACCATGCCCTGCAAAGTGGAAGCGAGCAACGCCGCTGAAACACCTTTGCCACTTACATCCGCCAGGACCACGGCAAGGCCTTCTTTAGTAATCACGGCATCGAAGAAGTCCCCGCCGATTTCTTTGCAAGACAAATTCTTCCCGCGCAGCGTGGCAAACGGCACTTCTGGAATCTTTACCTGCATCAGCCGCTGCTGAATGCCCGCGGCAATCGTCAGTTCCTGCTGGTAGCGCCGCGATTCTTCTTCAGCCTGGACCAGCCGCGCATTCTCAATCAGCGACCCGGCTTCTGTCGCAATGGCCCGCAGAATATCGTGGCCAACGCCGGAAAACTCTCGCGAGGCAAAGCGCGAATCTACATAAAGGACTCCAGTCACTTCCGAAGATGCGGAGCCTGGGGCCGGAGTCTGCTGGTCGCGCGCAGCCTGCACATGGCGCTTACGAAGAGGGATGCAAATCACCGTACGCAGGTCGTAGGCGACAATGCTTTGCCGCGCTGCCAGGTCCATTGAACTGCCGGTATCGGTAAGCAGGAATTCTGAATTCGAACGCAACGATTCTTCCAGCGCTGAATGCGAAATAGTCTTATCGTCGAGTAAAGGTTCGCCCTTGCTATTGCGTCCCGCGGCCAGTCGAAGCTTGCCCTCGTCATCTTTGAGAAAAACGTAGCCCCTCTCGGCGCGGGTAAGCCGCAACGTCACTTCCAGCATGGTCATCAGAATTTCGTCGAGCACGCCGGCCGTGTTCAACTTACGCGCTGCTTCCAGAAACAAAGTTAATTTCTCGAGATCCGTGGTCCCTTCCTGCGAAATCTGAATCCCGGAAATTTGGCTCAGGAACTCGCGAGCCGTGTTCGAAGTATTACCGTGCGCCGGATTGAAGATGGCATACGTCGAATCGCGCGCCCCAAATTCCAGACGGTCGTTTCGCTCCAGCCTCTGCCGCTGAACGCGCTCCCCGTTGACGAAAGTTCCATGCTTGCTCCCCTGGTCGATCAGAAAAAAACCTTCCGCTTCCAACACAATGAGCGCGTGATCGCGCGAGACGCGGGGATCCGCGATCACCAGGTCCTTATCGACTTTGCGGCCCACACTGAAAGGCGTCCGGTTGAGGACAATGCTTTTCTGTTCGTTGCCCTGCACCAGCACCAGGGCAGGAAAAACCCCGGAACTCGACGACTGCGAAGATATTATGGAATTCAGAACCATGGGAAGTAGTGCGACTTCATGTTAAGCCTGTTCCTGGAGCCGCGCTCATAAGAATAATGACAGGAATCAGGCCCCAGCGGGAAGGGCTTTGTCGAGGCCGCCGCTAGCGATTCCGTGCCACCTTCGATAAACTTCGGCGACGTGCCCCTCCAGGAAACAACTCGCAAGCCGAAAACCACTTATCGCGCCAAGACCTACAGTTTTCTTACTTTTCTGTGCAGCTTGGCCCTGCTCGTTGGCATGCGCCCCCCGGACTCGCTGAAAGGCACGGATTTCCCTGACTTCTATTGCGCCGGGCGCATGCTGGCCGATGGCCATGGACACCAACTCTACGATCCAGAACTCCAGCGCGAATATCAGGCGCGCTACGCCGGAAGAGTGGGCACGCTCTACATCCATCCGCCCTTCGAGGCTGTTCTCTATGCCGGCTTGACCTGGCTTCCCTTGAAACTTGCTTACGTTCTCTGGTGGTTTTTTAACTATGCCGCACTCGCCGTTGCCATGCGCCTTCTAGTTAAGCAAACGCAGTTGACATGGGATTGGCGCGTCTTAGTCGTGGCTTCTCTCACCTTCGTGCCGTGTTTGCTTTGTTTTTTGCAGGGTCAGGATTCGATGCTCCTGCTGTTGCTAGTGGTTCTTGCTTTCACTGCCCTCAGACACGGCCGAGATTTTGCTTGCGGGTGTTGGCTTGGCCTCGGACTGTTCAAATTTGAACTGGTGCTGCCACTGACGCTGGTGCTCGTCTTGACTCAAAGCGGAAGCGCCAGGCGGACAATTGCGAAAGGATTCGGTCTGGTGGCGCTAACCCTCGCCGCAGTCTCGGCAGCGGTTTCTGGGTGGTCGGTCTTCAGCATTTATCCGAGATTTCTGCTGCATCTGCAGGCACAGCTTCTTGCCGGAATTTTCCCGCAAGCGATGGCTAACTTTCGTGGATTAAGCTACCTCTTCTTTCATCGAGATGGCGCGCTATGGGTTGTGCTGACTGTGGCAGTCTGCTCTGCCCTGACACTATTCGGCGCTGTAAAGAACTGGAAGCGCGCGCACCTCGCATCCTGTCAAAACCCTGCAGCCCAGAACCGCGACGAATTTGATCTCGCCTTCGCCGATACCGTGTTGTTTGCTTTGCTGGCAAGTTATCACCTGAATCCACACGACCTCACCCTTCTGTTGCTGCCACTTTTTCTGCTGCTGGGGCAATTTTTTGCGCCGACGCCCCGCCTCCGGAGTACTGAGAGTTGGATGACAGTGACCTTGGTGGCAATTCTATTTCTGCCACCGCTCCATCTGTGGACGCTCAGAGCGGGTGTGTACGCTCTCGTCGGTCTGCCCATGCTTACGTTGTTCCTAACCGTAGCTTCCAGAACTCGACAAATCGAAACCGCTCCGCTCCTTTAGCAACGGTTCCGTTTCTACACATGAATCTGTTCGTTGCTCGCGTCGTACTTCCAAAAAAGATCAACACTGAAGATGAGTACGGGCAAAGCAATGTGAAGAAAAAAGGCCAGAGGCTTGTGGTTCTCTCATCGCAGCGCCGCCGGTCGAGGTTCGATTCTCCCAGGCTGCCAGGACTTTTCCGCCGCGGAGATCGACCAGGCAAGAGCAAGCAGGACGATTGCCACCAAACCGAATCGGTCCACACGCAAAGCCAATAGCCACAAGAACGGTGTAAACAACAGCACGGCTGCCGCTGATAGGAATACACTTCGCGGCAAACCGTGTATTTTTGAACCCTGCAAGAAGGTCTTCCCTAAGAACAATAGCGGTACAAGAAGCAACGTCAAATCGTAGATATTCGCATAGTAGCTGGTTAGCAGCGTTACCACGATCGCGAAAGAGAACGCCATTGCGCTAGAGGACCGATCATTGCCCCGCCAAGGCCTGCTCGCCATGATTGTCCCGAAGACGACGACTCCGGCAAGAAACCGGTGTGCGCCCGCGGGGAGTGGGCCGTTGCCCAGCAAGACAGTCATCAAACCGCGTACATTCGGCATCCTTTGCGGCTTGACCATTCCCAATCCCGGGTTAAGTTCCAACAAATATCTCGGATAGGCCAACAGGCCGGACCAATGCACCATCGCGAGCGAGATTGTGAACAATATCGAAGAGACCGCCACGAAACCCAGAGTGAGTCTGAACTTTTTTCTAACAACAAAAATCGCTACCAAGGGAATCACAAGATGGAATTTGAACATTCCTAATGCCAGCACCGCCCCGCACGCCAAGTCCTCATTTCGCAAGAGGAGCCTCGACGCCAGCACCACAATCAGTAAAAGTAATACAGAGTCTTGTCCCTGGATCAGATCGAAAGCTACAGGGAAAAACGCTAGCCATATTAAGGTCACTACGGCGGGTGTCCGAATCGCACTATCGCCATTGTCGGCGCGCGGAAGAAAAAGGGGAAGCGTAAGCAGGAGAATGAGTTTTAGCGCCATCCAAACGAAACACGCTGTCGGGTAGGTTAGATAAGCGAAGGGAAGAAACAGCAAAGCTTCAAAGGGTGGACGGATGTAAGGCAGAGGGCCGAGCCGGATTTTTACCGTTGAAGCGAACTGCTGCTGTATTTTCCACTGGAGTACTGGATCGTAGAGTCGTGAACTCTGTCCGCTGCGAACGATCCGGGCCGCCGTATAGAACGACGCAAAGTCACCATACCCTTCGAGAATCGAATCGTGCACCCGCCAAATCATTCCGGCGTTTAATGCCGCGAAGCCAGCGAGACAAAGAATCCCCAACTTAAGCACAAAGGTATGGGTCGTACGCGAATTGCCAGGAGCGGCACGGGATGCAATCATTTTCGGCAAGACGAGTCATTTTATAACGCTTGGTTGATGAGGCTTGGTCTCCTACGCTGTGATTCTGAAGTGCATAGGGGTTTTTACGAGGAGTGACCTGCGCTGTGCGATCGTCAACAAAAGATGCGCCTCAAGCATGAGCTAATTTTTAGGGAGCGGCGGCTGGGCAGACTGGCGCGACTCGCTCTGCGCATAAAAGAAAACCAATGCGAACACCCACACCGGCAATGCAAATGTCGCGTAGAACGGCCACTGCCAGCCCTTCAAGGCCAACATGCGAAAACCAATCAGGTAAGCCACCGTCAGGCAAAGGCTCGCGGCCCACTGCCAGCCGACCATGAGGGAACCTAACGCATATGCCAAGCGGCGAACCCGTGACTGCGAGGGCAGTGCCGCTCGCTCACGCACCAGCAGCAGAATTGCGGGAAGTAGGAGAATTTGGTTGTAGGGTGAATACCTAGGCACCACTAGCACAGTCAGTGCGAGCACTAGCGCCGTCCCACTGGCAAATCCTGGAGTGTCAGCCGCCTCCCGTCGCAACCTCCAAAGTACCGCTGTACAGGCGAGCACTGCGGCGGCTGCGAGAACTCGTCCGCCGAGGCGGCCGACGATTCCACCGGCGACCGGCCACAGTTGGTCGAGCATGACTTCGATCACCGATTGGCTCTCCGTATACTGGCTGTATCGCGCAACGGCACCCGCAAACATTCGCCACCAACCTGGAAGAATGGCTTCGGCGCCCGCCAGCAGCGAAGCCATGACCAACGCGAAACTCAACACCAATTTTCGTCGCGCCCGCCAGTCGCTCGCCGCCCACATTAGCAACCAAGCCACGGACGGCCACGCCAATTGCGGTTTGATTGTGGCCAGAGCTAGAAGAGCTCCCCCAGCAAATAGCGAACCGCTCACCGTTGCTGCCAGCGATGCCGCCAGCAACGCCGCTACCAGCAGGCTCAGTTGCTGCAGTTTGATCCCCTGCACCACCGAAAAACTGCCAATCGTGAACAGGATGCAATTGGCGATATCAATCAGCGGCAGCGGCCAGCATAGTGCACGCAGCCAAAACCAAACGCTGGCGGCCGTTAAGACCGCCAGAAACCAATAAAACGTCACCATCAGTAGCGGGAATGGTATAGCAATCAGAGGCGACAACAAAAACACCACATACACTGGATAGGCGAATCCATTCTGATCTCTGGGATCGTTCGGCCGAGTCGGATCGAGTGCGCGTCCGTAATAACCTTTTTGAATTTCTCTGGTAATGTCGTCGCTATAAGGATTACGGTGGTGCAGCAGTAATTCGCGCGCGCCCAACCAGCGCGGATAAAGATCGGAGAGATTGCCGCGCGGCCGCTGGTTCGCCGCTGCGTCGGCGAGTTGGTGAGCCACCAGGATTCGGTCCACGTAGAACCACATGCTGGCCGCAGCAAGCACGGACACAATCAACATTCCAGTTGAGGCACGGTTGCGCAATAGGTTTATCGGATAGATTCTGCCCGAATCAAATCCCGCCCGAGTCGCCATGTTACAACTGATCCGGGAGCGACTGTTGGATAAATGCCAGACTTGCGACAGCGGGCTGCGGCCCGCGACAAGGTTTGATCCGTGAGCTTGTATTCAGGCCAAAGGCTGATCGTACCCTGAACCCTCTATGACAGAGCTGTTCAAAACCAGGAATGTCTTTCTCGCGATCCTCTTCCTTGGCCTGTTTGCCATGGCGGCGCGTAATGTCACCGATCCTGACGTCTGGTGGCACCTCAGGACCGGAGAATATATCGCCGAGCACAAAAACGTTCCCCGCACGGATCCCTTTTCGTACACCCGCGCCGGTCAACCCTGGGTCGCGCATGAGTGGCTGACCGAGGTGTTTCTACATCAGATTTATCGCATCGCAGGATGGGGCGGATTGATCGTGATATTTGCCGCGATTTTGAGCGCAACGTTCTTTTTACTTTACTTGCGCTGCGGCCCTGCTCCCTACGTCGCCGGCCTATCCACGCTCGTCGCAGCTTGGGCTACAGCACCTGTCTGGGGAGTGCGCCCACAGGTGCTCTCATTGCTTTTGACCAGTCTGTGGCTTCTGGTGCTGGAGCGCTCCGAGAGGAATTCAAAACTTCTTTGGTGGACCATCCCTTTGACGCTTCTCTGGGTGAATCTGCACGCCGGCTTCGCTGTCGGACTTGCGCTTTCGGCATTGTTCCTCGCGGGCGAATGGGTGGAACGAGCGTTCCGATCATTTTCGCCGGAGCAAGATCGACACTTCAGAACTTCTGCACTGATCCTGTTACTCGACTTTCTGCTTGTACCGATTAACCCCAACGGACTACGGCTGTTCTCCTACCCAATCGAAACTATCCGTTCTACAACTATGCAGCAGTACATCAAGGAATGGGCTTCGCCAAACTTCCATTTTGCCGAGTATTGGCCCTTCTTATTTCTATTATTGAGCCTGCTCGCGGCCTCTAGTTGGTCTCAGCGCCAGATACGACCGCGAGATCTGCTTCTTCTGCTCGTTAGCTTGTACGCCGGCCTCTGTTCCATCCGCATGATTCCTTTGTTCGTTTTGATCGCTGTGCCGCTTCTCTCGAAGCGGCTCGGGACCTGGCCTAAAAGCACTCCGAATCATGCAGATCAAACTGCGGCTCAAAGTTTCATCCACGGCACCATCATCCTGGCAATGGTAACCTTCGTCGGAGTCCACACCACGCGCGTCCTTCAGCGCCAGTCCCAAGCCGAGGAGGAACACGTTCCTGCCCGTGCAGCGGCTTTTCTTCAGGCACACCCTGCCGCAAGTCCACTTTTTAATTCCTATGACTGGGGCGGTTACTTGATCTGGAAGCTTTATCCCTCCACTCGTGTTTTTATTGATGGGCGGGCCGATCTTTACGACAACCAGCTTCTTGATCAATTCGCAAACACTTATCAGTTCAGAGACGACTGGAGGCGGACCCTGCAGCAGTGGAGCATCGGAACGGTCCTTATCCCTAAGGATTCAGCCCTCGCTACTGGCTTGCGAAGCTACCCTGGCTGGATGGTGTCTTACGAAGATGAGCAGGCAGTGGTACTGACCGAGGCGAACCGGGCTCATCTTGAGTCCGCCCCCGACCTCCCCGCGAGGGCAAGCCCGCGCCAGTAACCAAGGGCTCGATGGTCATTCCCGCGAGTGTGCAAGAAAATACACCTGGACGGCATCTTGCAGGTTATTATGTTTAGGATTAATCTCCCCGCAGCACGTGTGAACACGGGCCGTCAGTCCCCAGAGGCCTAATGGGCCTTGTAGCCTGCTCTGGAGGCTGTTTCGAGAATTTGAATTTGTCTAGGAGGGGCGAGAACCATGGATCATCTCTTTGGATTGTGTCGCGAGAGATTGTGGCGCGAGGAAGGCGGACAGGATATAGCCGAATATGCGGTGATGCTGGCCGTGATCCTCGTAATCGTCGTCGGCACAGTTCGGCTGATCGGCTCTAACGCCAACAACGTTTTCTCCAACGTCGCTAGTTCTATTCAGTAAAGCATCTGCAGGACGCGGCAACAGAGGCAGTTCTCGCTTAATGCGGGCGAGGATAAGAGCCTTTTTTTGCTTGGATGGAATTTTATGAATCGAAGCCGTTTGTTGATGATCGGGGTTGTGGCGTTGGCCTTGGGCGCCTTCGTCAGCGTCCTCGTCTACAAGAATCTGCAAGGGAGAGGGTCCTCGGATAACGAGGCTGGCGCCGACGTAGTGGTGGCTGCTAATGACATTCAGGTAGGAGCAAGAATCGAAGAGCACGACGTGCGCACTGCCAAGTTCCCCTCCTCCGGCATTCCACCCGGAGCTTATGGCAAAAGGTCCCAGGTATTGGGACGTGGCGTAATCATTCCCGTTTCCAAAGGCGAATTTATTCTGCCCAGCAAGCTGGCGCCGGAAAATTCCGGATCCGGTTTGCCCTCTTTGATTCCGCCGGGAATGCGCGCCGTCTCCGTGCGGGTGAATGAAGTGGTTTCCGTCGCTGGTTTTGTCGGCCCCGGAACCCGCGTCGATATACTTCTTACCGGAACGCCCAATGGGAGCTCGGAGAATCAAACCACTACTGTCTTGCAGAATGTGGCAGTGATTGCGTCGGGCCATACTCTCGAGCGTAATGCCTCCGGGGACGCGCAAAATACTCCGGTAATCACGCTTCTTACGTCGCCAGAAGATGCCGAGCGTCTTACCCTGGCCAGCGCCGAGGGGAAGATTCAGCTCTCCCTGCGCAACCCCCTCGACACCCATCAGGATGGCGTGGAAGCAGCAAACGCCAAGGGTCTTTACAAAAGTGGCACGCCGGTTGTAACTCCGCCGCGTGCTCCCGTCCATCCTGTAAAACAGCATAAGGCTGAGCAACCGCCTCCAGCTCCTTCGGTCCTCAGCGTCGAGGTGTACCAGGGCGATAAGAAGCCGGACGTGGTCAAGTGTACTGACGAGGGTTGTCAAGAGTCCAAGTAGCTGAAGAGCACGCCGCTTGCGTTTTCGATCGCAGGCCTCCTCATGTGGAGAGGAATGACACGATGAAGGTTTGCACGACATTTTTGGCGGTGGCGTTGCCGTTTTTGGCGCTGGCGCTGCCAGGGTTCGCTTTAGCCGAGGCCTATGCTCAGGAGGCAGCGCCGCACGAGCCGGCAGCCCCCGCCGCCACCCAGACCACGCTCCCGCCGCCGTCTGCCCAGCCGCAAGGTGCGGCCCCATTGCGCGTGATGGTCGATAAGTCTCTGCTCATCAATACGACAGAGCGGCTGAAACGCATTTCGGTAACCGACCCCACTGTGGCCTATGCAACCGTAATTACGCCCACCCAAATCCTGGTCCACGGGCGATCACCCGGCGAAGTCTCGCTGCTTATTTGGGATGAGCTCGAGCGTTCGCGCAGTTTCGATCTTCGCGTCGATGTCGACGTCAGCGCCGCCGCCGAAGAGGAGCACCGCGTATTCCCGGAGGAACAAATTTCCGTTACGCCGTCGCGTTCCGCCATTGTTCTCTCCGGCCACGTTACTACAGAAGATGTTGCCAAGCGTGCGGGCGAACTTGCCGCCGCTTATTCGAAGAATGTTGTGAACGTGCTCACCTTTGGACCGGTAGGCGCACAGGAAGTGCTGCTGGAAGTCAAATTTGCAGAGGTTGACCGCAGCGCTCTCACCCAACTGGGATCTAACTTCTTTTCTACCGGCGCCGGCAATTTTATTGGAACGACCGGTACCGGCCAGTACGGCGGCGTCGGCCCCCAGCAGATTACACAAGTTCCGGGACAGAGTGGGTCGGGTGCCGCTACCGAAACGATCAACAATGTCTTGAACTTGTTTTTGTTCCGTCCCGACATTCACTTCGGCGCCGTCATCGAGGCGCTCCAGAGTAAGAACCTTCTGCAGATTTTAGCCGAACCCAACCTCATCGCGGTCAACGGGAAGAAGGCAAGCTTCCTGGCGGGCGGACAGTTTCCTTTTCCCATCGTTCAGCCCGGCGCGGGATTTACCGCCGTTACCATTTCATTTAAAGAGTTCGGTGTGAAGCTGGAGTTCACTCCGGTAATTATGCCCAACGGCAATATCCACCTCGTAGTCGCCCCTGAGGTGAGTACGCTGGATTTCGCAAACGCTCTCACGATTTCCGGCTTTACCGTACCCGCCTTGAGTACGCGTAAAGCGGAAACTGAATTCGAATTGCAGGATGGACAAAGCTTCGTAATCGCCGGCTTAATCGACAATCGTGTCACCGATATCTGGAACAAGATTCCTGGGCTTGGCGATATTCCGATTCTGGGTAATTTCTTTAAAAGCAAGAGCGCGCAAAAGAGTAATTCCGAGCTGATGGTGTTGTGCACGGTGCATCGGATCTCTCCCAGTACCGCAGCGCCCCCTGGGCCTAAAAATCCTCAGCCTTTTATCGACAACGGAAAGTTCGACGGAAAAAAACCTTCGGGGAAGTAGTGAAACGACGAAGTAGTGGAACAACAAGGCAACTGAAATTCGAATCAGGGAATTTGAAAACGGTATAGGACATGGCCGAGCTTTCAGTAGTTATTGTGGCCACCGACAATGAACAACGCACCGTACTTCAGGTGTTGGTGGATGGCACCAGCGTAGCCCGCACGGTTCATACGTGCGCTAGTTTTCCGGTCGCCGCCTCAGATCAGATTACGCGTCGCGTGCAAGGAACCAATCCCGACGTGCTCCTCGTCGACATTCCCGGCGACAATCCCGCTGGGGCCATGCGCGCCATCGAACTTTTGCACCAGGAACTGCCCGAAGTTTCGGTGTTCGCCATCGGAAATCTGGACCATCCGCAAATCATCGTGAGCGCTATGCGCGCCGGGGCTCGTGAGTTCATCGAGCGGCCCACCACGACCACCGATCTTCTGGAGGCATTCGTCCGCCTCACTACTGCCCAACGCCGGGTGCAGAGAGAGGGTCCGCGCGGCAAAGTGTTTTCGATAGTCAACGCCAAGGGAGGAAGCGGAGCAACCACGGTGGCAGTCAATCTTGCTCTCGCCCTTCAGTCCGCTCACGGCAACACCGCCCTCGTGGATCTCGCACCGATCGGGCACACATCTCTACATCTGAATCTCAAGCCATTGTTCACCCTGGCCGACGCTACCCGCAACCTTCACCGCATGGACAGTTCCTTGCTCGAAAGTTTCATGACCCGGCACAGCGGCGGATTGCAGTTGCTGGCGGGAACCAACTCCCCTGCCACCATCGAACCATCGACTGCGGAGTTTATCCGCTTGTTCGATATGCTGGCGGCGCACTACCGCTATGTGGTGGTGGACAATTCCTCGCGGCTTGATGCCACAAGCCGTCTGGTCGGAAACTTGTCCGAGTGTGTGCTGCTTGTGGCCTGCACCGATGTTGCTTCTCTCTGGAGCGCGGCTCGCGTGCAACACTATTTAGGAGAGACGGGCAATCGCGAACGCTTGCGGCTGGTCCTAAACCGCTTTCGCAAAGTGCCGGGATTCAGCGAGGCCGAAGCGGAAAATGCCGCAGGAGTAAAATTGCTGTGGCGCGTTCCCAATCAATACTTCGCTATCTCTTCCGCCATTGACCGGGGCGCACCAGTCATGGAACAAAGTCACACCGAAATTGCCCGTTGCTTTTCCGGGCTGGCGAATGAACTGACTCGCAACGACGTCGACGTGAAGCGTGCCGCCTGGTCAATATTCAAGACGGTATAGGATTTTATGGCTAATCTTCAAACCTTCGAGCGCAGTGAGTACCAGCAGGTTAAGGCGGACCTGCACCGCAAGATCCTTGACCGTCTTGACCTCGAGAAACTGGGCCGTAAAACCGGCGACACAGCTCGCGAAGAAGTTCTCATCCTCATCCGCAATTCGGTGAACGCCGAGGTTGTTCCCTTAAGCTTTGCCGAGCGCGAGCGCCTGTCGCGCGAAATCCTTGACGAAATCTTCGGCCTCGGTCCGCTCGAACCTCTGCTTAAGGATCACACCATTTCCGACATCCTGGTGAACCGCTTCGACAAGGTATACATCGAGCGTGCCGGTAAGCTGGAGTTGACGGGCTTGTCCTTCAAGGACAACCAGCACCTCATGCAGATCATCGAGCGAATCGTTTCGCGCGTGGGCCGCCGGGTCGATGAATCTTCTCCCATGGTCGACGCCAGGCTGGCCGATGGTTCGCGCGTAAACGCCATTATTCCCCCGCTCGCACTGGATGGCGCCTGCCTTTCCATCCGGCGTTTCGGGCGTGACCCGGTCACGGCCCGTAACATGATCGAAAACCACACCCTGACCGAAGCCATGCTCGAACTGCTTTCCATCATGGTGAAAGGACGCTTGAATCTGTTGATCTCGGGCGGCACAGGCTCCGGCAAAACCACTTTGCTCAATGTACTTTCCGGATACATTCCTAACGTCGAGCGGATCGTCACCATCGAAGACGCAGCCGAATTGCAGCTGAAGCAAGAGCACGTCGTACGCCTTGAGACTCGCGCCCCTAACATCGAAGGCAAGGGCGCGGTCCGGCAACGGCAGTTGGTCATTAACAGCTTGCGTATGCGGCCCGACCGCATCGTGGTCGGCGAAGTCCGCGGCGAGGAAGCCTTCGATATGTTGCAGGCCATGAATACCGGCCATGAGGGTTCCATGACCACGGTGCACGCTAACTCCGTGCGCGATGCATTAGCCCGCGTGGAGAATATGGTTTCCATGGCGAACCTCAATATCCCCGAGCGCGCCGTGCGTCACCAAATAGCGTCCGCCATTCACGCCGTGGTGCAAGTCGCGCGCTTATCGGACGGAACCCGTAAAGTCATCTCAATTTCGGAAGTCACCGGCCTGGACGGCGAATCCATCGCAATGCAGGATATTTTCGTGTTTGAACGTCGCGCCACTGATGAGAACGGCAAAGTACGCGGGACCTTCCGCGCCACCGGAATCCGTCCTCAATTTGCCGAGCGCCTGGGAACAGGTGGGGCGCGCATACGCCCCGTATTATTTGAATCGAAGACCGAAATTTGAAACCGCTGCCATAGTTCTGGAATCAGCACTTTGTTTTATGTCCTCACTCTTAATTGCGCTGCTCGTGTTTGTGGTGGTTGCTCTCGCAACCTTCGTCGGCGCGTCCCTGGTCGACCAGCGCCGAGCCCAGGCTCGGCTTATCAAAGACCGTCTGGCCACAGTGCAGAAAGCGCCGGAACGCGACCCTAACGAAGAACTTGCCCTGCTGCGCGACGAGCAACTCAGCAAGATCCCCGCTCTCGACACTATTCTTCGGCGATCAGCGCGAGTTTCAGCCATCCAGGACTCGCTCGTGCAGGCCGGACTGAAATTTCGCGCCGGCAACTTTCTTGTGATCTGTCTGGTCTGTGGCGGGCTGGCTGCATTTATCGTTCTACTCTGGACCAGAAATCCCGCCATTGCATGGGTCGCTCTGATCATCGGCGCATTCCTCCCTTACTCTTTTGTCTCGTACCGCCGCCAGAAGCGTTTTGAAAATATCGAAGCGCTTTTCCCCGAGGCCATCGACACTTTAGCCCGTGCGGTCCGTGCCGGGCATGCTTTCACCACCGCCCTGGAAATGATTTCCAATGAAGTTTCCGAGCCGCTGGCTGGTGAATTCCGCCAACTCTATGAGGAGCAGAAGTTCGGCATGCCAGTCCGCGATGCCCTCATGAATCTTACCGAGCGAGTGCCGCTGGTGGATGTAAAGTTCTTCGTCACCGCCGTCATGCTGCAGCGCGAAACCGGGGGCAACCTCGCTGAAATCCTGGACAATCTGTCCTACGTCATTCGCGAGCGTTTCAAAATCCAGCGTCAGGTCCGCGTGCACACCGCTCAAGGCCGTCTTACGATGGCCCTGCTGATGGGCATGCCGCCAACGGTAGTCGCGATTCTTTCGGTATTCAGCCCTGAGTTCGTGCGGCCTCTGTTCTATGATCCCATTGGTCACACCTTGCTAGTGGCCAGCATCGCCTTGCAAACGATTGGATATTTTGTGATCCGGAAGATTATCAAGATCCAGGTATAGCGATCAGGTATAGCAATGCCGTTAATCATTCTCACTATTGTCGTGTTTGTGACCGTCGTGCTGGTGGTATTTGCATTCGGCGCTGCTGCGGCTACTCCTAGTTCCGTACTGGGATCGCGTCTGCGGGCGCTGGGTGGGCAGCACACTCAGGTCCCCGAAAAAACTGCGCTGAAAGTGCGCGAGCGGCTCGAGCAGGCTCTCGACCCCATCAGCAAGGCGATTCCGCTTTCGCCCTCCGATGTTACTCGCACCCGCGCCTGGATGATCCAGGCCGGACTTCGCGAGCCCCGTCACACCACTTATTATTTCGGATCCCGCCTTCTTCTAGCGGGTCTGGGATTCGCCGGAGTAGTTGCTTTTTCCGGCTTCACCAGCTTGTCTTTGCTGATCTGCGTGCCCGCGCTGGGTTTCTTCATTCCTCGTTTTTTTCTGAAGCGAATGATTAAAGATCGCCAGCAGCGCATAACGATCGCGTTGCCCGACGCTCTCGATCTGACTGTGATCTGCGTAGAAGCCGGCCTGGCGCTGGATCAGGCGTTAATGCGCGTAGGCAAAGACCTGCATCATGCGCATCCCGACTTGAGCGACGAATTTCACCTCGTCAACCTCGAAATGCGCGCCGGCAAGCCTCGCGCCGAAGCCCTGCGCAATCTCGTCGACCGCACTGGCGTCGATGACATCAAGTCTCTGGTGGGCACGCTGATCCAGACCGATCGCTTTGGCACCAGTGTGGCGCAAGCTCTGCGCGTTCACTCGGACTCTTTGCGCACCGCTCGCCGCCAGCGTGCCGAAGAGCAGGCCGCTAAGACCACCATCAAGATGGTTCCTCCCCTGGTTTTATTCATTTTGGTGCCGTTCCTGTTCGTCACGATTGGCCCTGCGCTCATTCAGGCTTATCACTCGCTTGTCGGCAAATAAGAATTTGAGGCGGGCCTATAGGAAACGCGGAATGCCAGGACTCACTCCTTACGGTCAAGCTTTCAATCAAACCCGGCAACTCTATCTCTCCACAGAACTTGCGTTGGCGCACACGCACTGGTCCCGGCTGCGTGGTCTCCTCGGAATTTCCGAAGATGACTTCCGTAACGGCTTCGGCCTCTGGATTCGCCCCTGCCGTGGTGTTCACACTCTTGCCATGCGCTTCCCGATTGACGTAGTCTATTTAAACCGCGCGGGGACGGTGGTGCACGTTGAGCACAACCTCCAACCCTGGCGCTTCTCCCCCGTCCGCATGCAGGCAGCCTCAGTTCTGGAGTTACCCAGCCTCACCGTGGCCAGAACCGGGACCGCTGTAGGCGACAGTATTGAAATCAAAATGAAGGAAACTGGCTAGGGACTCGTTTCGATCCAATCCCCTCGCAATCGGAGCAGGGTAATCGCCCTTGATTGAATCTCTCCAAGTCGGAACCATAGCGATCATCGAGATCCATGACGCGCCGAAACTGCTAGTGGAATGGTCTTCGCGATGGGACAACTTCGTCACCTCCATCGGTCCCGCATTTGCCCGTTCCCGTCCGCGACTCGCAGGTGAAGCTCAGACCGGAATTTTTCCGTACCGCGGAATGCTGGCTTCGTTCCTGCTGGAATCTTTCATGCTGTTCGTCGTCATGTTTCTTCCGCGGCAGATTGATCGCCTTCGCCCTTACGCCGCTCCGAAATTAACCCCTGACGAAGTCATTTACTACTCGGCCGACGAATTGCCGCGCACTGAGGATCTGGGCGGCGCTCAGGCGGGTGCGAGTGGCCAGGCCGGCGGCCAGGAAGCCCATCATCGAACCCAGACCATTCGTATTGCTCGAGGCAGTTCGCTCGCAGCACAGGTCGTGGACGCTCCTAATCTCCAGCTTCCCTCTTCCAGTAGCGCAGTCGCTAACCTGCTCGCGTTCAAGTCCGATCCAAGCCAGTCCAACCCAGGACCGCCACCATTGGAAGGGGATCTGCATTCTTCGCTCACAGCGCCCCGTCTCACCGCGAACGTAATTGCTCCTGCGCCGACCGTGATACGCGATCAATCTCGCAACGCGGTCGCTTTCAATTCCATCGTGCCGCCCGCTCCCGCGATCAATTCGTCCACCTCTCGCAGCGCCCCTGCTCTGAATTCAACGGTTGTGCCCCCCGCTCCAAGTGTTCAATCCGAGCACCGGCTCGTCGCGCCATCGTTGAACACTAGCATCATCGCTCCCGCACCCAATCTGTCGCGGGAACGCACTTTGGCCGCGCCATCATTGAATGCGACTATCATCGGTCCCGCTTCTATACAAGTTTCCCGCGATCAGGTGCGCTCAACCCCGGCCCTTCGGACCAGCGTGATTCCGCCCGCATCCGCATCCGTGAGCCGCGAGGTCTCGCCGTCGCGAGTGCAGATGAACAACGTCTCGGTCGTCCCTCCTCCAGTGTCGGCGCCGGAGCGTGCCAGCGCACGCAATTCGAAACTCAGCATGCCCGCACCCTCAGTGGTCGCGCCTCCTCCGTCCGCTGATTCAGCGCGTGATCTGCGCAGACTAGAAAGTGGCAGCATGAGTTCGTCATCGCCAAATGTAGTTCCGCCACCACCCTCGCAAGCCGCAAGCGGATCATTCGTTAGCAGCATCATCGGTAAACTTTTTGGCACACAGGATGTGGTGCCGCCTCCACCCTCCGTCGCTTCGGGAACCCGCAGTGAAGTTCCTGCCGGGCTTGCTGCCAACGTGGTTCCACCTCCTCCATCCGCTTCAGGAGTAGCCGCGAACGCGGCTTCGGGAACTTCGCGTCGCAATTCGCTTGCCTCAAATACAAGCATCGTTCCGCCGCCCCCATCCGCGTCAGACGCAGCCGTCGCGCCAGGCAATGGAACTTCCCGCCGCAATTCGCTGATCGCCAGTGTTGTTCCACCACCACCGTCAGTGGGAGCAGGTTCCGGTACGGATGGAAGTCGCATCCGGAGCAGCACCGGTTTAGGGAGCCCGCTTGCGAGCAATATCGTTCCGCCGCCTCCATCGGTTGGCTCGGAATCCGGTTCGTCGGGCTTTGGAAGGAAAGGCATCGGCCTCGGATCTTCCGGCGATGCTGGCTCAGCCCTCGCTCCTCCCAAAGGCGCAGGAGGGAGTCGCGACACCTCCGGAGTTGTTGTCTCAGCGCAACCGGGATCGAGCGTCGGCGTTCCAGGCAACGGCGTCAAGGGATCGCTGGCGATGTCGCCTTCCGGCAGCGGGGACCCGGGACTCGGTGGTTCTGGAGGAGGCAAAGGTCTGGTCAACGGCGACGGGCCTGGCAGCAGCGTGACGGGAGCAGGCGCAGGCGCGGGCAAACCTGGAACTGGCCACGCTGCCGACCTGAACTCGCGTGGCGGAATTTCTCCCGCTCCTGGCACTGGCGGTGCTGGAGACGCGCCCACAGGCTCCCCGGCGGTGCCCGGAGTGGACGTTCGTGGCGGCAGCACCACTGTCACGCTGCCTAGCTATGGAGCGGAAGGAGGCAGTGCACCAAATCTTCCCGGACGTTCCTCGGTGAAGGCCCAGCAAGGCCCATCCATCACCGTGGTCGCAACCTCGCGATCCGGCGGAGCGTTTGATTTCTACGGAAAGCTTCCCGGCGACAATTACACCGTATACGTGGATACCCCCATCGGCACAGTCGTAATGCAGTTCGCCGAAGCCAATCCGGATACCGCACCCGCGCACGCTGGAGCGCTTACCGGACCGCAGGGCCTTCGCACCAATCTGCCTGCGGATCTTCCCCATGCGCGCATCGTGATCAAATGCAAACTCGATGCGTCCGGTAACCTCAGAGATCTTAAAGTGCTCGAACCCGGCCCGGCCTCCATGACCGCAAAACTTATGGCCGCGCTGCCCAGCTGGAAGTTCCGTCCCGCCATGCGCGGTGAGCAGCCGGTTGAAGTAAACGCCATCCTCGGATTCAACATCGACACCAACGACCGCTACTAAACGACCTCGCTAATGAGTGTCGCGACAATCGGGAATGAATCGGCTTTATTGATCTACAGTCTTAGCCGCGCCAGCAGCGCATACGTTTTGCGAAACCACACCCGTTCCCGCCGGCGCTGGTAGCCCGGCATGGTCCTCCGCTGATCCAGAATTCTCTGTGCCCACTGCCGCGCTTCGTCCACGCGTCCCTGCGCCTGCAAGAAAAGCGCGTAGTTGTAATAAGTCTCCGAGTTCGTGGAAATTTTTGTCGCCTGCTGAAACAGGGCCTCGGCTTTGTCCGCCTGTCCGGTTTGCGAGTAAGCGTGAGCCAGCAATCCTTTCGCGCGGTGAAAGTCGTAGTTAGAGTCGGCATTAACGGCGCGCTCCAGATCGGGCACAGCCGCGGCGAAATCTCCCAACTCTACTTCTGCGATGCCCCTCCGATAGAACGCATCAACCGAATCGGTTCGCGACGCGATCGCCTTGTCATAGCTGGCGCGGGCGCGTCCATAATCGCCGTTGTCAAGATAGAGCAATCCAAGTTCTTCGTAGTTCCCCGCCGAAGGATTGTCGAGGATCGCCCCCTCCAACTCGTGAATTCGCCGTCGCCGCGGAAAGATTTGAAACGATGTTCGCAACAACCCGGCGTCAGGAATCACTTCCGCGACAATATAAATCAACGCCCCCACCCATCCCAGGAACAGGATGATAAACAACCAGTACGTGTCCGGACGCCGGCGGATGAAATGCACAATCGCAATCGCCTGCAGAACGAAGCCCCACCCGCCCAGGAAGAAAAGAAGTGATCCCATCGTCAGGGGAATATAGCACGGGCTTCGGGCTGCGGGCTTCGGGCTCAATTAGAGATTCCGCCTTCCTTTACTCTTGTTGTGACGGATGTCACAGCGGCTTCGCAACAGAAAGCCTAACCTCCAGGGGTAGAGGACCACAAAAATGAGCGGAACTTACAAAGACCTCGAGGCGTGGCAGTACGCGATGACGCTCGTACAGGAAATCTACCGAAGCACCGCAAAGTTTCCCAAAGAGGAAATGTTTGGTCTCACGAGCCAACTCCGAAGAGCCGCTGTATCCGTAGCCAGCAATATCGCAGAGGGCAAGGGCCGTTTTTCTGATCGTGAACTTAGTCAATTTCTGGCTGTGGCTCGCGGTTCGGTCTTCGAGATCGAGACTCAGATCGCAATCGCTGCGGGACTTGGGTTTCTTGCCGAACCTCAAGGTCGGGAACTACTTAAACGGTGCGGCGAGGTTGGCCGGCTCCTGAACGGCCTTATCAGATCGGTGCGAAAACCGGCGGCCTGACTGCACGCTTCGGACTCCGGACTACAGGCTCCGCGCCGGCGACGCGATCCTGTATCCTGAGACCGCAGTTATGTATGTCACAATGAAAGAGTGACAAACGCGAGTGTAAAAGGCGTTAGCCTGCTAAATGAAGCCCGGAAGCCCGAGAGACGAAGCCCGAAGTCTGATTCCATCCGCCTGATTGCCTCCGATATCGACGGCACGCTGCTCAATCCGCAGTTTCAGATTTCATCCGATGATCTCGCCGCCTTGCGCCAGGCCCATGATTCGGGCATTGAAATCGTATTGGTTACTGGACGACGCCATTCCTTCGCACTCCCCATTGCCCAGCAACTAGGCTTTGATTTGTGGCTTATCAGTTCGAACGGAGCGGTAACGCGTTCACTCGCCGGTGAGACTTTCCATCGCGACCTGATGCCGCTCGAAATATGCCGCGAACTGGTCGGCTCGATGCAAGACTTCCGCGGCAACACCGTTCTTACATTCGATAATGAAACTAAAGGCGCAATCGTCCTTGAACATTTGGACGATCTGAACACCAGCATCCGCCGTTGGCTGGAGAAGAATATGGCCTACATCGACTTCGTCGCGCCCATCGAGAATGCTCTCACTAGCGATCCGGTGCAGGCGATGTTCTGCGGATCGACGGCCCGTATGGTCGAGGCTCTGAAGGCGCTTAAAAGCAGCGGGATGGGCAACCGCGTCACCGTGCTCCGCACCGAATATCCTGAGCGCGATCTTTCCATGATCGACGTCTTGAATGCGGGATGCTCCAAGGGTCACGCGTTGGAACGATGGGCCGCGCATCGAGGTTTTCAGCGCGAGGAGGTCATGGCCATCGGTGACAACCACAACGATGTGGAAATGCTTGAGTTCGCCGGCCATCCGGTTATCATGGGGAATGCCTGCGAGGAACTGCGCGCGCGCGGCTGGAGCGTCACACTCGGCAACGATGCGTGCGGTGTGGCAGCAGCAATTGGAGAAGTGGTCAGCCGGTAGAATGACATGAGGAAGTCGCTCCGAACAATTGCGTGGGTAGCAGTCATCGCTCTCGTCGCGATGTCTGCTAATCCCTGCCTGGCGGCCGACTCCGCCGTCCTGCGCAATGGATTCGCCATCCGCCACCAGCGTCGTGAAATCATCGGTACCATCACACGCCTCTACGTCGATGGCGCTTCGAGTTTCGTCGACATTCCCACTATCGAGATCGACCACTTCGAGGCCGTACCTGAAGAAGCCCCTCTCCACCTGACGCCAGAAGCTTCGGACAAACAGGCTATCCATCCGCCAGGTTTGAACAAGGTCGATCTGAACGAACTGGTAAAAACCGCGAGTGGAACCTACCGTCTCGATCCCGATCTGGTGAACAGCGTCATCCGCGCTGAGAGCGGTTTCAACGTGCGCGCGGTTTCGCCCAAGGGGGCGCAAGGCCTGATGCAGTTGATGCCGCAGACATCTTCGCAACTCGGCGTACAAAATGCTTTTGATCCGCAATCGAACGTCGAGGGTGGGACGCGCTATCTTCGCGAACTGCTGGAGCGCTACAACTTCGATCTGATCAAGGCGCTCGCCGCCTATAACGCCGGCCCACAACGAGTCGAGCAATACGGCGGCGTGCCCCCTTATTACGAGACAAAGGCCTACATTGCGCGCATTGTGCGTGACTTCAACAAAAAGAAACTTGCCGCAAATGTCGCCGCCCAGCCGGTGGTTTCAAAGAAGGTTGTCCCAAAGAAGGTTGTTCCAAAGAAAGCAGCGAACGTGCCTAAGACCCCGGAAACGCCGGCGAAAGCTACTCCCGCCCCAACCACAGCATCGAACTAATTTCGATTCTTTAATCAAATTAGAGGATCGATCGCACCACGCCACCATCGGCTCGCAGCGCCGCTCCGTTGATCGCCGACGCCAGCGGACTGGCGAGAAATGCCACGAACGCTCCGATCTCTTTCGGATCGATCAAACGCTTCAACAAGGACGTCGGCCGCATGATCTGAAAGAATTCCTTTTCCACAGAAGCGCGATCCTTTTTCTGCTGCGCCGCCAACTGATCGACAAAGTCGATCACGCCCTCGGACCCCGTCGGCCCTACCAATACGCTGTTGACCGTCACATTTGTGCCCGCAGTTGTCTCCGCCATTCCGCGCGCGACCGCAAGCTGCGCGGTCTTGGTCATCCCGTAGTGAATCATCTCGGCGGGAATCTGCACCGCCGATTCGCTGGAAATAAAGATGATCCTTCCCGAGTTGCGCTGCTTCATGCGGGGAAGGTGATGACGGCTGAGCCGCACGCCGCTCATCACATTAACCTCGAAAAATCGTAGCCAATCCGCGTCCGGGATTTCCTCGAACGCCTTCGGCTCGAAGATACCGAGATTGTTGACGAGCACATCGATGTCTGGAAACTGCTTAACCGCTTGGCGCACTCCATCAGCCGTACCCAGGTCCGCGGCAAGTCCTTTAACGAAGCCGCGCCCTCCCGCCTTGCTCAACTTTACAAGAGCCTGATCCACGCGTTGCTGCGTGCGCCCGTTGATGATGACCGAAGCGCCTTCCAGCGCCAGCCTTTCCGCGATGGCGTATCCGATGCCTGCTGTTGATCCACTGATGAGTGCGCGCTTCCCTGCCAGTTCCAAGTTCATGAAGATTGGATGTGAACGAAAGAAAAGTGATTCAGCGTCGCACTTCGGTTAACTCCGCGGTTGACTATGTTGGTTTGATGTTTGACCCTCCACGTACTCTCATTTACCTTGGGAGTGCCGTTCCCGCTCGTGTCGCAGGGGTTGCGGCGCGAACTCATTCCTTTCATGGATAAAAAGCGCATCATTGCCAGTTCGGTGATTTTCTTAATCCTCGCCCTGTTAGTTTATTTTCAGTTTCGCGAATGGAGAGCTTTCGACTGGAGCAAGTTTGGCAACCTTAGCAGGCAAATCCGATGGATTCATGTGCTCCACGCTGTTGCCTGGATATATTTTGGATATGTGCTGCGAGCCATACGGTGGAAACTTTTCCTGCTTCCAGTTCGTCCAAAAGCCTCGTACACGGGACTAATCGCCCCGACGCTGATCGGGTTCGCAGGCCTGGCATTACTCGGTCGCCCGGGCGAACTCATTCGTCCCTATCTCATCGCGAAGCGCGAGAACCTTCCATTCTCTTCGCAGTTGGGCGTATGGGCAGTGGAGAGAATATTTGATTTCGGAGCCTTCACCGTCCTGATGGTTTTCGCGATCTTCTTTCTTCCCGCCGCGATGCAATCAATCCCCCATCCCGAGTACTACGAGAAGTTTCGTGTCTTGGGATTTGTCATCATGGGCCTCGTGGCCCTGCTTGCGGCCGCTGCCGTGGTAATAAGCCGTAGCGGAGAAGCAATTGCCGCCTGGGTGGAGAAGCGCTTTGCCCATCTGGCCGCCAATCTAGGCCACCGCATCGCGGAGCGGGTTCGCGAGTTCGGCGCCGGCTTACATACCGTACACGGCCCGATCTCTCTGACCCTATCGATCGTTGTTTCAGTGGCCATGTGGTTTGTCATCGCTGTGGCCTATCAGGAGGTAACCCATGCGTACGGCACCGATGCACTGGAGATTACGCGCCCTCAAGTGCTGCTCCTGATGGGAGCCAGCATCTTCGGATCCATGCTCCAACTTCCTGGCATTGGCGGAGGTTCGCAGGTTGCGACCATCAAGGCCCTCACTGCCATCTTCGACGTTCCCCCAGAGATGGCCGCAAGTTGCGGCATTCTGCTCTGGCTAGTGACTTTCGTTGCGGTCGTGCCGCTGGGCTTGGCGTTGGCACACCATGAGAGATTATCTCTGCGCAAGTTGTCCAAGGAAAGCCATCAGGCAGAAGAAGCTGAAATCGTTCGTCCGCCAACTTGAGTGGGCTGTCTATTACGTAGGTACCTGGCCTGCGCAGCACCGCCTCAATCCCCTGTTACAATTTCTTTATTGACTCCCAACATTTGATTTAGCTGTGAAGATTCGCTTCGACCAACATCAGCGCCCATGAAATGTCCTTTTTGCGGATTTGCAAATGATAAGGTAGTTGACTCGCGCGAGAGCAAAGAGGCGGAGTCCATCCGCCGCCGCCGCGAATGTCTTAAATGCGGCAAGCGCTTTACCACCTACGAGCGCATCGACGAAATCCCATACATGGTGGTCAAAAAGGACGGACGCCGCGAAAAATTCGATCGCCAGAAAGTTCTGAACGGTCTGCTGCGTGCCTGTGAAAAGCGTCCGGTACCGATTGGAAAATTGGAACAGATTGTGAACGAAGCGGAATCATTCGTTATCGAGTCACAGGAACGCGAGCGCAAAACCAGCGAACTGGGCGAACTGATCATGAACCGCCTGCGCCGCTACGACAAAGTGGCCTATGTACGCTTCGCTTCGGTGTATCTCGATTTTAAGGATATAAAAGAGTTTATGGATGAGTTGAGAGATTTAGTGAAAGCCAAGGAAGTTGTAGAAATCAAAGCAAAGAAAACTGGCCAGTAACAAGTACTCCGGGCCCAGTCTACGCCAACTTTCAACGAAGGTTTTACCGGCCACTGATCTTAGGAACACTGATCTTAGAAATACTGATCTTAGAAAGCGGCGCATTACAATGAGTCATAAAGTAACCCTAATTCCCGGCGACGGCATCGGTCCCGAAGTCACCAAAGCCACGGTGCGCATTCTCGAGGCGACCGGTGTGAAGTTCGAATGGGAATCGTTCCAGGTGGGCGCCGAGGCCTTCGAAAAATACGGCGAATACATTCCAAAAGAGGCCATTGAATCGATCGAGCGCACTCACGTCGGACTGAAGGGTCCGGTGTCTACGCCCATCGGGGGCGGCTTCTCCAGCATTAACGTTGCGCTTCGCCAGAAATTTGAGCTTTACGCCAACTTCCGTCCTATACGGAACTTGCCGCACATCCCAACGCGCTATCCCGACGTGGATCTCATCATCGTGCGCGAGAACACCGAGAGTTTGTACTCCGGGCTTGAACATGAAGTAGTCCCCGGCGTCGTCGAAAGTTTAAAGATCATCACGGAAAAAGCTTCCACCCGCATCGCGAAATTTGCCTTCGAGTACGCCCGCAAGAACCAACGCAAAAAGATCCATGCCATTCACAAAGCCAACATCATGAAGCTGTCGGACGGCTTATTCCTGCGCTGCTGCCGCACCGTGGCCAAAGGCTTTCCCGAGATCACTTACGGCGAGCACATCGTAGACAACACCTGCATGCAGCTCGTAATGAATCCCTACCAGTACGACATGCTGGTGATGGAAAACTTGTATGGCGATATTATCTCGGATTTGTGCGCCGCCTTCGTCGGCGGCCTGGGATTTGTGCCCAGTGCAAACCTGGGCGATCACTGCGCGATTTTCGAAGCCGTCCACGGCTCAGCCCCAGATATCGCTGGCAAGAATCTGGCGAATCCAACGGCGCTCCTGCGTTCTTCATTACTCATGCTGCGGCACTTAGGCGAGTTCGATGCAGCGACTCAAATTCGCAACGCACTCGAAAAAGTCTATCGCCATCGCGAAAAGCTGACAAAAGATGTTGGCGGCGAGGCGGGAACATCTCAATTCGCAGACGCAGTTATCGAAGAGATGGACAAAGCAAAGATCGCCACTGCCGCGGTCCATTAAATTATTTTCATTTCCCCTGCTTCGACGTCACGCACGGTTACGCAATCTTCTCTGCGGCGTGTGCCATATTTCGGCGCGTCTTAATTCCGCCATTGACTCTCGCCTCGGATGAGAGTAAATTCGCCCGTTCTGGGGAATCTGAAGGGATGGCGAATCCAACGCGCCGTGTTGGGGTAGTTCTGTTTCAGCTGGGCGGGCCTGATACGCTGGCTGCGATAGAGCCTTTCCTTTATAACCTCTTTTGCGATCCCGATATTATTGACTTCCCTTTCGCCCGTCTCGGTCGCAAACCACTTGCTAAATTAATTTCCACCACTCGCGCCCGTAGAGTGCAGCATCATTACGCGACCATTGGTGGAGGGTCGCCCATCCGCCGTTTCACCGAGCGGCAGGCGTGGGCACTGCAGGCGGAACTTGAAAATCAAGGAGTAGATGCGCGCTGCTTTGTAGCGATGCGTTACTGGCATCCGTTTACCAGCGAGGCGATAACTCAATTTGAGGCGGCGCGATGCGACGAGTTGGTGCTGCTCCCCTTGTATCCGCAGTATTCGTCCACCACTGTCGGCAGCAGCCTGAACGAGTGGAATCGTTTGTTTCACGGCAACGTTCCCGTACGCACCGTCGCGCATTTCTACCAACATCCGATGTATTTAGACGCGGTCATCGAAAAAATCGAAGATGCGCTGGCGCGATTTCCGGTGCCCGAACGCGCGGAGATTGTATTCAGCGCGCACAGCGTCCCCCTTTCTGTGATCGCCAAGGGCGATCCTTACCAGCGACAGATTGAAGACACAGTGCGGCTTCTCATGCAACGCGGCGGATGGAAAAACCGTCATCGGCTTTGCTACCAAAGTAAGGTCGGCGCCAGCAAATGGCTGCAGCCTTCGCTGCATCGCGGACTGCACGATCTGGGGGCCGAGAACGTGCGGGAGGTTTGCATCGTCCCTGTTGCTTTTGTCTCCGACCACGTGGAAACGCTCGGTGAAATCGACCATGAAGCGCGCGAGGAAGCGTACCGCTTGGGTATCACACAGTTCGAGATGAGCTCGGGCTTGAACGATTCTCCAAAATTTATTTCGGCACTGGCCCAGTTGGTTCGAGAGGCCCTGGGCGAAGCAGTTCGTTCCTGTATTCCGATTGGTTTGTCTGGGAGGCAAGCGTCGCCAGAAGTTCTGGCGGCTGCGGGAGATTAGGCAAGACTTAATAGCAGGAGGGCACTCATGGCGGTACCGGGCAGCGATCAACCGAAGAACGATCAACCGAACCCGAGTCCGAGTCCAGATGCGACGCAACCCGCGCCGCAGAGCGCGGTAGATGCCACCAAAGTCGATGCCACGAAATATGTAGGCACGCCGGCGGTGGGAACCTCAAAGGCAGCGGCTTCCGCGGGACTTTCTTCCTCCGGCCCTTCCAATACCGACATTGACCGCCGCCGCCGCCGTCTGGTGTGGGTTGGCGTAACGGCTTTTCTTACCGCGTGGTTCCTGGCCTTCTTCCGATTCTTTCTTCCCCGCACTCTTTTCGAACCCAACTCAGTTTTCAAGATTGGATATCCCTCGGAATTTGCGCTTGGTGTCGACACGAAGTTCCAGCAAAAATATCGCATCTGGGTGGATCGCTCGCCTGACCGCGTATTCGTAATCTATGCGCGCTGCACGCATCTCGGTTGCACGCCCGACTGGAAGCCCAGCGAAAACAAATTCAAGTGCCCTTGTCACGGCAGTGGTTATGACAGCGAAGGAATCAACTTCGAAGGCCCAGCCCCTCGCCCAATGGACCGCGCGCACGTCGAGCTGGCACCGGATGGACAGATCATCGTCGACACCTCGCGCCTCTACCAATGGCCGAAGGGTCAGCCCAGCAAATTCAACGATCCCGGAGCATTTCTAACCGGAGTGTAGCGAAACACGTGGACGCGGGCGACTCGCCCGCGTTTAGCAAGAAGCGTAGCGCCGGCGTCCCGCCGGCTTTTTAGAAGTAATTTAGAAGTAATTAAGAGGCACTAATGGCTGACGAAAATAAACCGAACGGCAAGAACGGCAAAGTGGGATTAGTCGACCGCGTCAAAGAAGACATTCAGGCGATGAAGGTCGACATTCCCACTAAGGCGAAAGAACAGATCGAGGGCCTGAAAGATCCCACCAAGACCCAGGTCTACACTTCCATCTTTCGCCACAAGCACGACGACACGCCGCGCAACCGGGCTCTCGGCGTGCTCTCGAACGTCTTTCTGCACTTGCATCCGGCGAAAATCAATCGCGACGCAGTGCGCTACAGCTACACCTGGGGCATGGGCGGAATCACATTTTTTCTGTTCATCATCCTTACCTACACTGGCGTGCTGCTGATGTTCTACTACCACCCCAGCAAAGTTCAGGCATTTCGCGACGTGCTCTATCTCGAACACGACGTGCCTTTCGGAAAGATTCTGCGCAACATGCACCGCTGGGCCGCTCACCTGATGGTGATCGGCGTATGGCTGCATATGTTCCGCGTCTTTCTCACGGGCTCGTACAAAAAGCCGCGCGAATTCAACTGGAATATCGGCGTCCTCCTGCTTGTGTTCACGTTGTTGCTCTCATTCACCGGATATCTGCTTCCCGACGATCAACTCGGTTTCTGGGCCGTAACCGTCGGCACCAACATGGCGCGAGCCACGCCGCTACTCGGACACGAAGGTCCGTTCGGCTCGATGCTCGGCATGACTCCTTACAATGACGTACGCTTCGGTCTGCTCGGCGGTTCGATCGTGGACGCGAACGCGCTGCTGCGTTCCTACATCTGGCACTGCATCGGAATTCCAATCGTCGCTTCGATCCTGATGATCGTGCATTTCTGGCGCGTGCGAAAAGACGGCGGAATCTCGGGGCCAGCCCCGGTAATGCTGGAAGCCGAAGCGGATAAACCGAGAAGAGGACCGAAAGCAGCAGGAGAATAGCTCCGCAAAAAAACAGATTCCTCACCGGGCTTGGCCCGTTTCGGAATGGCAAGAGTCTTGAAGCATTGAATTGACGCGAGAATAATTATGGACTGGCGACAACTTTGGGAAATTTGCTCCGCTCCAGACAACGTTCCAATCGTAGGCCTGATCCCGTTGCTGGGCTTCTACATTTATCTCGCCTGGAAGCAGGCGCACGCCAACGACCTGTTGATCGCGCAACTGGAGGGCGACGCCGCGCTCGCCAAGACCCACCATCGCAAAACCTGGCCCTTTAAACCCGGCTGGCAGAAGGAAGTTCACGTCTGGCCGTTCCTGCTGCGCATTGAATTTCTTGCAGCCATCATCGTCACAATTATTCTGATGGTCTGGTCCATCACGCTGAATGCTCCGCTCGAAGAGCCAGCCAATCCCAACTTGACGATGAATCCGGCGAAGGCCCCGTGGTACTTCCTCGGACTGCAGGAGATGCTCGTCTATTTTGATCCGTGGATCGCCGGCGTTGTGATGCCGACGATGATTATCGTCGGCCTCATGGTCATTCCCTACATCGATACCAACCCCCTGGGCAGCGGATATTACACGTGGAAGCAGCGCAAGTTTTCCATCGGTACGTTTCTATTCGGCTTCATTATTCTCTGGATCGCGATGATCATCATCGGAACTTTTATTCGCGGGCCTGGATGGCAATGGTTTTGGCCGGGGCAAACCTGGGATCACAACCGGCTGATCTACGAAGTGAACCGCGATCTGCCGGATATTTTCGGGATCACATCGAACATAGCGAAGGTTATTTTCGGCGCGATCGTGGTCGGAGGCTACTATCTGCTCGGAGGTTTTCTCGTGTACTCCTTGTTCCGGCGATACATGGGGAAAGATTTCAAGCGGATGAGCCTGCTGCAATTTTCCATTACCCAATTTCTTTTGCTGAGCATGGTGGCATTGCCCCTGAAGATGGGACTACGCCTCCTGTGGCACATCAAGTATGTATGGATTACGCCCTGGTTCAATGTGTGAGAAGCGTCATTGGTCGCTGGTCGTTAGTCGTTGGCCAGCCCACATGACTGCTGATATTCAGAGATGAATCGCGAACGACGAACGACCAACGACTAACGACGGTTTCCCCGGAGGAAGCGGTGCCTGAACCAAACCTCGAGCAAGACCCGATTACGACTAAATCGTACGCCGCGTATTACCTGATCGCGACGGTGATTCTGATGGCGACTTTGTTCTGGGCCTTGTGGGACGAGGCGTGGGGCCAGCGTCCGTGGAAAGCCTTGCAGGAACATTGGAAAGATCGCTACACTGCATTTCTGAATACCTCCCGATCGAAGTCTTCCACGTCGGAAAAGGATGTCGAGCAGAATCCAGACTACGTCGCTCTCAAGCAAGCCTACGAAAAAACTTATCAGGATTCGAAAGCGCAGGCCGATGAATCCCGCAAGAAACTCGACGACGCCAGCGCCCGCCTGCTGGCCGTGCAGAGCATATTCACCGACCGCCGCGCCTATGTGAACGCGCTGACCTACGAGTACGAAACCAGCACCAGTGATTCCGCTAAGGTCAGCAAACGAAAAGAAATTGACAAATACAAGAGCGAGCAGGCCACGGTTGAATTTCCGGATGGCAGCAAACAGAAATACACTTTTCCTCAGCTCGAAGAAAAATACAACGAAATCCGCGACGAACGCACCAAGCTGAGTCTCGAACTCGGCGATGTGTTGAAGCCCGTCACCGCAGCCAGGGCAAAGATGGACGAATACATCTCCGACCACATGGTCGACCTCACGCCTCAGCAAATCGATGGATTGAAACGGCGCGCCACCGAATGGGTTCCGGCGATTGTGCAGATCAACGTGGCCGATGCCAACATCGTTGACCGCTGCGAATCTTGCCACATGAATGCCCGCGAGCCGCTCAAAATTACACCGGCCGCAATGACCGGAAAGAACGAGAAGAAGCCGGACGAGTATGCGGAGGCCCTCGGAAGTCATCCCGAGCCTGAGCTGTTGAGCATTCATGATCCAGAGAAATTCGGCTGCTCACCCTGCCATCAAGGCAACGGCCGCGCGACCACCAGCGTCGAGAAGGCGCACGGAAATTATGAGCACTGGCTGTGGCCGCTGTTTCCCAAGGAGAACGCGCAAGCAGGTTGCCAGAATTGCCACGCCGCCGACATGGTGCTGGCCAGCGGCGATGTGCAGTGGCAGACGATCAACGATGGCAAAGATCTGTTTCGTCAACGCGGCTGCATGGGCTGCCACCGCTATGAGGGCTATGACAAAGAACCCGAAGACCTGAACTCAGTCGGGCAGCAGCTCAAGCAGATCGAGACGCAAAAGAAAGACAACCTAAAACAGACCGCTTATCTGATGAAGCAGGCAGATGCGGCCCAATCCAACGACGAAGCGAATCGCCTGAACGGCCAGGCGGTTGATCTGAGAGTCGCGAACAGCAAGCTGGACGGGCGTTTGCAGCAGCTCGACTTCCAGTCGCACAACCTGATGCAGGACATGAAGAAGGTTGGGCCAAATCTGAAAGACGCGCGTCTCAAGCTGAATAAAAACTGGATTCCGGTTTGGCTGAAGAAGCCTACGGATTTCCGCCCCACTACCAAGATGCCGAATTTCCGCCTGAGCGACCATCAAATTCAGGCAATCTCCGCCTATATCTGGCAGTCGGGATTCACCGATTCGATTCCCAAACACAAGCCCGGCAATGCCGCCCATGGCAAAGAATTATTTGAGACCCGCGGCTGTATGGCCTGCCATTCCATCGGCGAAGGCGATCAGTTGCATGGCGGAACTTTCGCCGCAAATCTGACCCGCGTCGGCGAAAAGGCAAATTACGATTACCTGGTTCGCTGGATTCACAACGCGCGCGAGCGCACGCGTCCTTATTGTCCGTACGAGAAAAAAGATATCGGTCCAGAGGATTACGCGAAGAAGGGCCTGCCGTATAAGTTCGACCTCGACCACAGCCAATGCCCGAACGACGGCCACGAACTGCAAGTCCAGAACATGACGGTGATGCCGAGCCTTCGCCTTGCTCCAGAAGATGCGGAAGACATCGCAACCTATCTGATGGCGCAGAAAAAACAGGACCCGTCGTCGTATGCCGACGCATCATTCATGGACGATCCGAATCTGAAAGCCGAAGGCAAAAAATGGGTGCGTCACTTCGGCTGCTCTGGATGCCATGAAATCGCGGGCTTTGAGGACGAAGGCCGCATCGGTACCGAACTAACGTTCGAAGGCAGCAAGCCCATCGAACGTCTCGACTTCGCGCTATTCACCGAAACTGCCCAACGCGGCGGCAAAGAAGCTGAGCCAATCAAAGACAAAGAAGATCTCGCGCGCCTGCCCGATGGCCCGGCCACCGAGCCATGGTACGACCACAAAGGCTTTTTCGAACACAAGCTTGCCGAGCCGAACATTTATGACCAGGGCAAGGTAAGGGGCGAGACTGAGGCTCTCCGTATGCCGAACGTGCACCTCACCAAGGATCAGGTGCGCGATCTCACAACTTTCCTGATGGGAAGCGAAGAAACTTCCCTGCCCGCGAGTTACCAGTACAAGCCGGGCGACGCCCGCCACGACATTCAAGAAGGCTGGTGGATCGTCAAGAAATATAACTGCATGGGCTGCCACCAGTTCATCCCCGGCCAACAAACAATATTGATGGGATTGCCGCAGTATCAGGACAATCAGGAGCACTTGCCTCCGAAACTCTTAACCGAAGGAGCGCGCGTCGATCCTGAGTGGCTGCGTAAGTTTTTGTCGAATCCCGCCCTGAGCACCACCGACACGAACCGCAACGGCGTGCGGCCCTACTTAAAAGTCCGCATGCCCACGTTCTCGTTCTCGGACAACGAACTCCGCAAGCTGGTACGTTTCTTCCAGGCCCTGTCGCAGCAGCCTCTGCCCTATATTCCTGAGCAGGTGCCGGTGCTTACGACCAAAGAAAATGACATGGCCCGCAGCCTGTTCTCAAGCACGGCAGCGCCGTGTTTAAAGTGTCACGCCACCGGCGATCCCGCGCACGACAAAATCGCCACTGCGCCGAACTTCTTGCTCGCGAAAGAGCGCTTGAAACCGGATTGGGTCGAGCGTTGGATTACGGATCCTCAGGCGGTCAGCCCGGGAACGTCAATGCCGTCGGGATTATTCAAGCAGCAGAACAATCAGTGGGTATTCGCCGGGCCGACGCCGCCCTCATTCCAGGGCTATGCGGGCGATCATCGCAAGCTGCTCACCGATTACATCTTCCAGTTGACGCCCGAGGAACAACGGAAAGTAGCATCGTCCATGCCGCGAGCAAAGACGGCCAGCATCCGGGAACCTGGCAACCGCAACAAAGCTGCGGCGGAGTCTCATGAAGCCGCGGCCGGCGGGGGTTCGCGGTAGAATGTCCGGTTTGGTGGAAATCCGCACGAAGATACAAACAGTTTCTCAACTACTTTCACAGAGAGGGCGACATTATGAATACGAAAATCAGTTCGAGGATTTTGGTTGGCACCCTGGCCTTATCGAGTCTGCTGCTGACCACGGCTTGCAACAAGAACACGGAGCAATCGACTAACAAAATGGCTGACAAGGAAGCTGCTCCTGCTCCGGCGGCGACGCCCATTGATCCCGCCACGGTCGCAACCGTGAACGGCTCCGTTAAGTTTGATGGCACCGCTCCCAAGCCTTCGAAGATCGATATGAGCCAGGACCCAGCCTGCAAGGGCTCAAACGAAGCCGAGAATATCGTAGTCAGCGGCGGCGATCTGGCCAACGTTTTCGTGTACGTAAAAGACGGACTGGGAAACCGCACCTTTGACGTTCCGAAAGACCCTGTCGTTCTCGACCAGAGCGGCTGCAAATATCATCCGCACGTGTTGGGAGTAATGGCTGGCCAAACCGTTCAGATTAAGAATGACGATCAGACCACGCACAACATCCATCCCACGCCGAAAGACAACCGCGAGTGGAATGAATCCCAACCTCCATCGTCGCCAGCCATCGAAAAGAATTTCGCCCGCGAAGAAATCATGCTTCCGGTAAAGTGCAATCAACACCCATGGATGAAGATGTACGTCAGCGTGGTTAAGAACCCGTTCTACGCGGTCACCGACAAATCCGGAAAATACGAAATCAAGGGACTTCCTCCGGGCGATTACACCATCGCGTTCGTGCACGAAAAACTTGGCGAACAGGACCAGAAGGTAACGGTTGCCGCGAAAGAAACAAAAACCGTGGATCAGAACTTCAAAGCCGGAGGCGAGTAACCCGGCCGGATCGGTTACAGCGCTGTGCGACGGTGTGCCGGCATAACGTCGTCTGGTAAAATGAAGTGTTTGCAGTGCGGGCTGGGCCAGTCGGCGCAGCCCGCAGCGCTCGAAAGCGGGAGGAGCATCCCGCCGATCCAGGGAGAAACTTCTGAAAGCCATTCCGGCAAAGTACAACCACGCACATCACACATTTGCCGTGTTCGTGGCATGTGCGACCTTCGTCGTCATCACCGCTGGAGCGTTGGTTACCAGCAATGACGCAGGCCTGTCCGTTCCTGACTGGCCCACGTCATTCGGCTACCTGGTAAAGGTGCCGCACTTCGTGGGCGGCGTGCGCTACGAATGGAGCCATCGCATGGTTGCCGGCACGCTGGTTTCTTTAACCCTGGCAATCGCAATTTGGACTCTGTTAGTAGAAAAACGCCGCTGGCTGCGCTGGCTGGCCGTAGGGGCATTCTGCACGGTCATTGCCCAGGCCATTCTGGGCGGACTCACCGTGCTATTTTTCCAGCCGCCGGCAGTGTCCACCGCGCACGCTACCGTGGCCCAAACATTTTTCTGCATCGCAGTCGCCATCGCTCTTTTCACTGGACGCAAGTGGGTCGAGGAACAGCCGCGCATCGAGTTCGACCAGCGCCGCCCCAGCTTGACCACTCTTACTTGGCTCGCCATCTTCGTTCTCTACGTTCAACTTATTCTTGGCGGTATGTTCCGTCATCACGGGATGAGTTGGTGGCCACACGTGGTGCACGCAGTCATTGTGTCATTGGTTCTGTCCTGGACTGCTGTGCGTGCCATCTCGGTATATTCGAATATTGAAACCGTGCGCCGTCCCGCAATCGTCATGCTCGCGCTTCTGATCACGCAACTCTGTCTCGGCTTTACGGCATTTTTAACTCGCGTTGCCTGGGGCCGAAGCGCGGTACAACCAGAACTGCCGATGGTGGTAGCGACCGTGGCACACGTTGCAGTTGGAGCTTTGCTGCTCGCTACTACGGTAGTCCTGGCGATTCAGGTTTGGCGCCACGTCCCGGCCGCATTTGAAGAACGCGTTCCCCAATCGCAGCAGGATGTCTCGGCCGCATGATCCTTGTCCGAGAATGCCGGAGCCGGAAACAACGTACACTGTTATTGGATTGATCTCAGAAAATCGACTTCAGGAATTGATTTAGGAAACCCTTGGCCTCGAAAGCTTCTGCATTCGTCGACGCATCTCCGGAAGCAAATACTCCTTCCTTCGATTCCGTCATTTCAGTTGAGAACCTCGTGCATCGCTATGAAAACCGCACAGCCCTGAACCGAGTTTCCTTCCAGGTCCGCCCCGCGGAACTGTTTGGTCTGCTGGGCCCGAATGGCAGCGGCAAGACGACGCTCTTCCGGATTCTTTCTACCTTGATGATTCCGACCGCTGGCAGCGCCACTATAATGGGCTGCGACGTCGTACGGGAACCGGCACGCTTGCGCCGGCAAATCGGCGTGGTCTTCCAGGCTCAGAGCGTCGATCTAAAGCTCACCGCCTATGAGAATCTGTGGCATCAAGGACATCTTTATGGTCTTCGTGGCGCTGCCCTGAAGAAACGGATTCAGGAGATTCTTTCGCGAGTCGGTCTCGCGGATCGCGCTAAAGAGCTGGTAGAAACTTTTTCCGGCGGAATGCAGCGGCGAATCGAGCTGGGAAAAGGATTACTGCATCATCCCGCCGTGCTCTTGCTGGATGAACCCACAACCGGCCTCGACCCCGGAGCGCGCCGCGATCTCTGGCAATACTTGCAGATGCTGCGCGACGAAGAGCGCGTTTCCGTGCTGGTTACCACTCATCTCATGGAAGAGGCTGAGCGCTGCGACCGGCTTGCCATCATGAACGAAGGCAACCTGGTAGCCCTCGGCACGCCTGCCGAGTTGAAGGCCGAAATCGGCGGCGACGTTGTGTTGCTCGATGCCGCGCGCGACGCCGGATTGCTCGCCGAGCGCATCCGCGCACGTTTTCATGTTGAAACTACGGTTCTTCAAAATCAGGTCCGCATGGAGCGTGAGGGCGCCCACCGATTTGTGACCGAAATCGTCGAAGCCTTTCCCGGAGAGATCACAGCGCTCTCGGTAAGCAAGCCCTCATTGGAAGATGTTTTCATTCGCCGCACCGGACATAAATTCTGGAGCGAAGGTAGTGGCGAAGACAACAATAACAATAACGAAGAGAACGCGCAGTCCAGTTCCGAAAATCACAGGAGGTAATGTGCTTTCCATGATGCTCGCTCTTTCTCTCGTGCTCGGAATCCTCCCCTTGCTGGGAGTTGTGTGGACCTTAACCAACGGCATGATCACTACTGTCGACGGCCTCTTCATGAGCCTCATCCTGCTTACGCTTTCGGGAGTCTTTATGCTGAACGCGTACTGGGAGATGCGCGATTCGGGCATGCTCGGCAAGAAGAAAGCGGTTGCTCCGGCCGCCAAACCTCCCGCGGTGAAAGCGACTTAATATTTATGGCTACTCAAACGGCGGCATTATCTCGCCCCTTGGCCCCATCCTCCACAGGAATTCTGCTGCCCGCATTCACGCTCTGGTGGCGCGAGATCGTGCGCTTCTATCGCCAGAAGACGCGCGTAGTCGGCGTGCTGGCTTCGCCGCTTTTATTCTGGGTGGTGATCGGCTCCGGATTCGGCACCTCGTTTCGTTCCGGCGGAGCCCAGGGCCAGCAGCACTACATGGATTATTTCTACCCCGGCGCTCTCATCATGATCGTGCTCTTCACCTCCATCTTCGCCATGATGTCGCTGATTGAGGACCGCAAAGAAGGATTTCTGCTCTCAGTCATGGTCGCGCCGGTGCCGCGCTCCGCGATCGTTCTCGGCAAGGTCATCGGCGGCACGACGCTTTCCGCGGTGCAGGGAATGATCTTTCTGGTCTTCGCGCCGTTCGCCGGCGTGCACCTTAATCCCCTGCAAGTTTTGCTGGTGGGCGTTGTCGTGTTTTTGGTTTCGTTCGCGCTCACCGCACTCGGCTTCGCCATCGCATGGCCCATGGATTCCACGCAAGCCTTCCACGGCATCATCAATTTATTTCTGATTCCTTTGTGGCTCCTGTCGGGAGCGTTGTTTCCCATGACTGGCGCCTCCGGCTGGATTCGTGTCCTTATGTATCTGAACCCGCTGACCTACGGCGTCGAAGCTCTACGGGCTCTGCTTTATCCTGGGATGACTGCAACCTTCCCACTGCCCTCGGCGATCGCGACGTTGCTTTTATTTTCGCTGGTAATGTTCGGCCTCGCGTTCCTGATGGCCAATCGCCGCAGCACGAAACCGGCCGCGTAAGCCGAGCGCCCATGCTACACATTACACAATTAACAGAAGAACAACATTTGCCCCGTGTTCCCCGCGTCCTCTCTGTTAGAACGGTTTTGTATTAAAACAACTTTGCTATGCCTCTGGTTCGCCTAAAAATCGACGTTGCCGGCACCATCGGAGACGAAGCCTGGCGCGAGATCAAACAATTCGATCAGATTCAAAGCGCTGATTTTGGCCCCCAATTCGGTAGCGGCGGCCGCTGCAACCATGCGCCCAACGCCCCGCACGCCAAGGGTGAATGGATCGGAGCCGAAATCCGCGTTCTCACGCCGCTTCTCGCCCAGTACGCCGTTTCGCACTATCTGGAACAAGAGCGCGTCCTCGACGCCGATGTCGTAGAGTGATCTCGTGGAGCAATGACTAGCTTGTCTGCTAATCCCATCCCGGCGCCGCTGACGGACGTTCAAACGCGAAAGCCCGGCATGTCCCGTGCCCAGAAACTTCTCTTCTTCCTCACCGCGTGGTTGATCTGCCTCATGCCTTTCCTGTTCTGGTGGAACACCTGGTTTGGACGAAAACTTTCAGATCAGCAATTAACCGAATATCTGCACGACACGAAGAAGCCCCGCCACATTCAGCAGGCGCTGGTGCAAGTTGGCGAGCGAATTACGCGGCAGGATGCGACCGCCAAACAATGGTATCCGCAACTCGTGCAACTGGCGGCCGATCCCGTCGAAGAAGTGCGTAACACCGATGCCTGGGTCATGGGGCAAGACTCGTCCAGCACAGGATTCCACGAGACCTTGCTGAAGATGCTTACCGACACCTCGCAAATGGTTCGAGGCAATGCCGCGTTGTCGCTGGTTCGTTTCGGAGATGCGTCGGGACGTCCGCAGATTCTCGCATTGCTGCAGCCCGCGCAAATTGCCTCTCCGGAATCCGTGCGCGTTCTCGACTCAGACCGTCCCGGCACCGCCATCCACCAGGGCGGCCTGATCGCCAAGGTCACGCCGCTCGTACCTCCAAGCTCTGCGCAACACTCAACGATCGAGATCCGTTCCCCAATTCCCGGACGAATTCGTTCCGTGGCCGGCACCGGAGCGAACCTCGCCACAGGCGCTGAAATCGCGGTGATTGATCCCGCCAACGAGCAAGTCTGGGAAGCCCTGCGCGCGCTTTATCTGATCGGCCAGCCCGATGACCTCCCAGCAATCCGTCCCTACGAGCGCGACCTGCCGGATATTTCTAACAACGTGCGCCAGCAAGCCCTGGAGACAGAGCAGGCGATAAGAAACAGGGAAAACCGTTAGCTCGCGCCGTGGACTTAGTTAACCAGGACTGACCATGATGCAGACAATTGCTTCAGTCACCCTTGTCGTCCGGGACTACGACGAAGCGTTAGGATTCTTCACCGGCTCGCTCGGCTTCAAAGTGATTGCGGACACGCCCCTTGCAGAAGGCAAGCGATGGATACTTGTAGCCCCGCCAAACTCCCACGGCACCAGCCTGCTTCTTGCCCAGGCATCGACGGAGGAACAGGCCAGCAGAATTGGTAACCAAACCGGAGGACGAGTCTTTCTCTTCCTGCACACTGACGACTTTTGGCGAGACTACCGTCAGATGAAGGCGCGAGGAATAAAATTCAGAGAGACGCCGCGCGACGAGCCGTATGGAATAATCGCAGTCTTCGAAGACCTGTATGGCAATCAGTGGGACCTGGTGGAAGCGAAATAAAGCCCAAGCCCCATCGAGAGCTGAGTCGGCCGCAAATGTGAGTGGCGAATTCCCTCTTTACCCCAGCGCCTCCATCACCACCTTCTCCACTTCTTTCCATGCACTCGATCGCGGATCGACCACGTCAAAATGCCCCGCCCCCGCAACCTCCACCAGCCGCACATCTTCTTTAGCTTTCATCTTCACCCTGACATAATCTCGGCTGAATGCCGGCGGCACCACATCATCCGCACCGCCGTGCACCACCCACTGCCGCGCCGCAATCGCCATATTCATAGGATCCGCTTCCCGATAGTGATCCCCCACCTCCGCCGGAGTTCCGCCGAGAAACTCTACTACCGCATCGTTGCTCAAATGCAACCCGTACGCCCGCTGCATATCCGCCACGCCCCCCAGCGACACGACCGACCTTACCCCGCTCTCATGCGCCGCCAAACCTAGCCCCAACTGCCCTCCGGCCGAATGTCCAATCACAAGCACTCGACCCGCATCGAACTCGTGCTGCCGCGCACTCCGCAACAAAAACTGATACGCACTCCGGACATCGACAAATGTGCCTGGCCATCCCCCGCCCGCATTCCCTACCCGCCGGTACTCAACGTTCGCGGTCGCGATTCCCTTCGTCGTCAAAGCTGCGCACAGATGCCCGGCGTAACCCAGATCGTACTTCGCCCGCCAGAATCCCCCATGAATGCTGATCGCCAGCGCGTAAGGTCCCCTCCCTTTCGGAAGCCGCAAATCAACAAACTGATTCTGATCGCCGCCATACCCTACCCGCACATCCGCTTTCGGCGGAGGAAGATTTAAAATGTCATCCCCTGTTGTCATAATCCCCCACCACGCTGCGCTCTGGTTTCCGCCGTATTATACGGTCCGCAATTCGAGGCCATTTTCGACGATCTGCGTCTTTCAGCCCGCCACGCCCAGTTCCAATGGATCCGTATTTCCGGCCTCTGTGAAGATTTTTTCTTCCACTCCGCACAATTCATTTCTCTCTCCCGCAAATCTCCGCTATTCTCTACGCGGGATGACCACGCTGCCTCTTTCCGAACTTCTGGGCGCCACCGTCTATGGCCCGTCGGGCGCGGCCACGGGAAGAGTGCGCGAAGTCACCCTCGCCCCTCAGGAAGACCGAAATCGGATTGCCTCATTCATCGTTAAGACGAAAACCGGCAACCGCGTCCTTCCCTTCGCCTCCGTCTCCACCATCGACGGCAACGTTCACGCCTCCACCGACCCCTCGGAGTGGCCCGCCGCCAATGGCGCTGAAGGTTTGTTCCTGCTCGAACGCGACCTTCTCGATCAGCAGGTGATCGACGTCCACGGCCGCAAAGTGGTTCGAGTCAACGATGTCGACCTGCAAGTCGATGCTCCAACTCAAGGCGGAGATACCCACGCCACCCTCCGCATCCAGTCCGTCGACATCGGCGTTCGCGGCGCCATCCGCCGCCTGCTTCGCGGCCTCGCGCCCCGCGCCACTCTTCATATCCTGCTGGACAAGATTCCTCCGCGCACCATTCCGTGGAGTTTCGTCGACCTCATCGAAACCAATGCCGCGCGCCGCATCAAACTCAAGATTTCTCATGAGGGCCTGGCCACCCTTCACCCCGCCGACATTGCCGATATCATCGAAGACCTCGCCCCCAATGAGCGCGAAGCCGTCTTCCGCACCCTTGACGAAGACGTCGCCGCCGAGACTCTGGAAGAGGTCGATCCCCGCGTCCAGAAATCGATTGTCGAATCTCTCGACTCCGAACGCGCCGCCGACATTGTCGAGGAAATGGATCCCGACGCTGCCGCCGACCTTCTCGCCGATCTCTCGCAGGACCATACCGAACAGATTCTCGTCGAGATGACTCCCGAGGCCAGCCAGGAAGTCGTCGAACTTCTTGAACACCGCGAAGAGACCGCTGCCGGCCGCATGACCACGGAGTTCCTCGCGGTTCCGATTTCCGCCACCGTAGAGAATGCCATTAGTGTCATGCGCGAGTTCGAAGGTGGAGTGGAATCGGTCAGCACTATCTACCTCGTCGATTCCTATGGCCGACTCGTCGGCGCCGTTCCTCTCGCCAAGCTCATCCTCGCCGATTCGACTACGCTCCTGATGTCGCTCGCGCGGGAACCCCTGATCTTCACTCACACTGCAACCAATGAGAATCAGGTCGCTGAACTTTTTGACAAATACAACCTCATCACTCTTCCTGTAGTCGACAAGGACAACAAACTCGTCGGCGTCATCACCTCCGATGACGTGATCACCATGCTCCGCGGCAAACTGTAAGGATTGTTCATTCCAATTCACTTGCCATCCCGAGCGCAGCGAGGGATCTTGGTTTTGCCAGTCCCACTACACTCGCGACCGTTCACTGAGAACTCGCTATAATCATTCGTTCCAGGAGACTCCCTTTGCCCTTCGACGACCTCCGCCAGTGGATCGCCGCTCTCGACCGCGCCGGCGAACTCAAGCGCATCCAAACCGAAGTCGATCCGATTCTAGAGATTGCCGAGATAACCGATCGCGTCAGCAAAGGCACGACTCACGTAGCGACAGCCGCCTCGGCTGTCCCGCCAAGCGGAGCGAGGCGGAACCCTGCAAAACCCGGTGGCCCTGCCCTTCTCTTCCAAAACATCAAAGGCCATCCCGGCGCTCAAGTCCTGATCAACCAGTTCGGCTCCGAAGCCCGCATGAAACTCGCTCTCGGCGTTAACTCCTTCGACGAATTCGCCGACCGCATCAAAATGTTTCTCGAAGTAAAATCCCCGCAAGGCTTCCTCGACAAACTAAAAATGCTTCCACTCCTCACCGAAGCCGGAAAGTTTTTCCCAAAAACAGTTCCCACCGGCCCCTGCAAAGAAGTCATCAAACGCGACAACTTTTCGCTGCTCGACTTCCCCATCCTGCAGTGCTGGCCGCAAGACGCCGGACGCTTCATCACGCTCCCTTGCGTCACCACGCGGGACCCAAAGACGGGAAAACGAAACCTGGGCATGTACCGCCTCCAGGTCTACGATGGCCAAACCACTGGCGCGCATTGGCAGCGACAGAAGGTTGCGGCGGAGCACTATCGTCAAGCCATGCGCAATCCGGCTTCCAGGCAAGAGGGGGCACCACCTTCCACATCTTTTGCGAAAGACGGAAACTTCGCAGCTGTAGATTTAATGGCCCGCACCTCCGGTGGGCAAGTCTTGGCTAAAACAGATCACCCGTCCGGCAAAATGGAAGTCGCCGTCGCCATCGGCACCGATCCCGCTGTAACTTTCTCCGCCATCGTCCCCGCGCCACCTGACGTCGAAGAATATCTCATCGCTGGATTTCTTCGCGCTGCCCCGGTCGAACTGGTGAAATGCGAAACCGTCAACCTCGAAGTTCCAGCGAGCAGCGAAATCGTTCTCGAAGGCTACGTCAATCTCGACGAACTCCGCACCGAGGGCCCTTTCGGCGATCACACTGGCTTCTACTCTCTTGAGGATCTTTATCCGGTGTTTCACGTCACCTGCATCACGCATAGAAAAGATCCTATCTACGCCACCACAATCGTCGGCAAGCCGCCCATGGAAGACGCCTACATGGGCAAAGCCGTCGAGCGCGTTTTTCTTCCGCTGATGCGCCTCACCATTCCTGAATTGATCGACATCAATCTTCCCATCGAAGGCGTCTTTCACAACCTGATGATTGTGTCGATCCGCAAATCCTATCCCGGCCAGGCCCGCAAAGTAATGAATGCCATCTGGTCGCTCGGCCAAGCCATGTTCACCAAGTGCATCATCGTCGTCGATGAAGACGTAGACGTGCAGAACATTCCCGACGTGACCCTCAAAGTGCTCAACCATATCGACCCCGAGCGCGACATCCAATTCACACTCGGCCCCGTCGACTCGCTCGACCACGCCAGTCGCCTCGCCAACTACGGCTCCAAGATGGGCATCGACGCCACCCGCAAGTGGCCCACCGAAGGCTTCACCCGCCCCTGGCCCGATGAAATTGTCATGGACGCGAAGACGAAAGCGTTAGTGGATAGCAAGTGGAAAGCGCTGGCGAAGGAGTTAGGAATTGAATGAGACCGTGTGGGACGGACATTCTTGTCCGTCGCTTTTGATTTTGAAGACCTCGGCTCGGATCATCCTGTGTTTGACCGTAAACACGAACGGCGCAAACCCCGAAGGGGCTGCGCCGCTGTTTTCACTTTATATATCTATTATAGCACAATGAATAGCGCAACTGTGACATGTTAGCTATATTTATTTACTCAGTAGACTCAACAACTTAATCGAATCGTGGGGGCTGCAGGGTCTTGACAAGATTTTCCACAGGCTCATGACGCCTCATTAAATGACGTAATCATCAGCCTCGTCCCTCGAATGTGAGCACTATGACACATTATTCCTCTAGCCGTCGGCGCACACTTGTCTCTGCCGCCTTCCCAACGCGGACACTTGGACTTTGGAGATCACATGCATCGTTCCCATCATTACCTTGCGTCACTCTTTCTCACCGCCGCTCTCGCTGCGCCCATCTCAATCATGGCCGCGCCCGTGCCACAAGAGGCCAGTGTTCAGATCCGCGTCTACGATAAAAATCACCGCGATTATCACAACTGGGACGACCACGAGAATCATGCCTGGAACCAATACCTCACCGAAAACCATCGCGAGTCTCACGAATATTCCAAGTCGAATAAGAGAGAGCAGTCGCAATACTGGAATTGGCGCCATGCTCATCCCGACGACGATCGCGAACATCACGACAACGACAGGCACTAGGAATCACTGTTCCCGTCGCGTCCTGTAGTCTCGCCCGGCGGGACTCTGCAGGTCGATCACGATTCCCCCGTCATTTCTCACCGGGTTAAAAGCCCGGTGGGGAATCCGCGGCCCCGTCCCCGACTCCCGTCAACTCGAGGCTGACCCTTCGCCTCAAATATCAACGTCAACGGCTACTGACATGCTCGCCCTGAGCAACGTCGAAGTGTATGTCCATTCCGCACAAGCGACTTCGTGACGTCTGCGACGACGACGGGACGCTGACGCCATCGCCCATTCGTTAAGTTCCCTCCCCTTTGGTGATAATCTGGTTCTTCCCGGTGACTGCTGTTCCTGCGTTTCGGGCTGTCGCTAAAGTCCGCGTGCGGGAGTTAGTCCAAGGTTTGATTCGTCCGAACTCATAGCTGTAGAAAAACGATATTGCAGCAGACATATTGGAGCGAAAATGAAGATTGCTATGTTGACCGGTGGAGGGGATTGTCCTGGCCTGAATGCGGTGATTCGCGCGGTGGTGCGCAAAGGCATCTTCACCTACGAAGACGAATTCATCGGGTTCATGGAAGGCTGGCGAGGCGTGGTTGAAGACAAGAGTATGCCGCTCGATCTCGATGCAGTAGGCGGCATTCTGCCCCGGGGTGGCACAATTCTGCGCACCTCGCGAACCAATCCCTCGAAGCGCTCCGACGGCATCGACCGCTGCATGGCTACGCTCGAGAAAAACCAGATCGACGCTTTGATCGCAATCGGCGGCGACGACACGCTTTCGGTCGCGCAAAAACTTCACGAACGTGGCGCCAAAGTGATCGGTGTTCCCAAAACGATCGACAACGATCTGGGCGGCACCGATTACACTTTTGGATTTGATACCGCCTGCAACATCGTCTGCGAAGCGCTGGATCGCGTCCATACCACCGCCGAGGCTCACAACCGCGTGATGGTCGTGGAAGTGATGGGGCGCGACGCAGGCTGGATCGCGCTTTACAGCGGCATTGCCGGCGGCGCCGACGTAATTCTCATTCCCGAGCGCCCGTTTGATGTCGACAAAGTTGCGGACTCGATCCGCCAGCGGCACGAGCGCGGCCGTTACTTTTCCATCGTGGTCGTGGCCGAGGGCGCGAAATTTTCGTCCGAACCAGGCCAGGGATCTCCCGTGCTGCAAGATATGGGCAAAGACGAATTCGGCCATGTGAAACTCGGCGGCATTGCCAACATCCTGGCCCGTGAAATCGAAAAACGCACCGGCTTCGAAACCCGCGCCGTGGTTCTGGGACACATTCAGCGCGGCGGCTCGCCCAGCGCCTTCGACCGCGTGCTGGCCACGCGCTACGGCCTGGGAGCGATCGACATGGTGCACCGCGGCGAATTCGGATGCATGGCCGCCCTCCGCTCTAACAAAATCGTTTCGATCCCCTTGCTTGAAGCGATCTCGCGCAACCGCACGGTAGACAGCGAAATGATCCAGATCGTCGATGGCCTGTTCCAGAAGGCAGACGAGCGGGAACCGGCGGAAAAATAGCTGTGCGAGTTAACGGGCGCAAGTTGCCGACCGCTATGCGCGGAGCGGCGACTTACAAAACCAACGACCAGTTAAGAAACGCCCACATCCACGATAAGTTTAAGACTTCCAAGGCAACGAGGTAGAAGATGAACGGTTGCGATTTCTGCCGACGGGCATAGCCGCCCAGCACCATGAATGCGGGATAAACGAGCAGCAAGTATCGCATGGCCCCCAAAAGCGGTCGCCCCGTGTACATCAGCATCTGCAGGATAACGGCCAGTCCGAACAGCTTGTCTTCGAGGCAAGTGTCGCGGCGCAGAATGAGCACCGCGAACAAGATCAGAGCTGCCACCTTCATCGCAAGCAGCATATCTCCCTGAGTCACCATCAGCCGCAAGGCTTCCCAAAAGCCCGTCCAGGGTGGGACCAAAGCCATTCCCTGGTGCAGTCGGTAAGCATCGACCACGGAACTGTGTCCCGCCCATCGCAGCCAAACCCAATAAGTGAGGGTACCTAAAGGAGTGAGAACCACCGGCAGTGACGCAGCGCGCCGACTGCGCAGTGCCATAACAAATAGCGGAATCGACACCAGCACCCCCGAGGGCCGGCTCAATCCCGCCATCAATCCGCAAATTGTGGCTGCTCCCCATCGTCCCTGTCGAGCAAAGATGACTGCCCAGACGATCAGAGCAAGAGTCAACGATTCCGCGTAGCCGGCGAAGAGAATAAAGCTGGTCGGCCAGACCAAGATTAATAACAGCACGTAGAGTTTTCCCCTGTCCGGCAATTCGGATCCCGCCAGTCTCAGAAGTCCCCAGAAGAAAAAGAATGTCGCACTCGTAGAGACTAGTAGCGCAGCCAGGATCGGCGGCAATATCCAACTCGTGGCTCTGATAGCCAACGGGTACAAAGGATAAAAAATCACTGCCATGGGCAAGTCGTAACCGTGTTCCGCGATATGTAAAAACCACAGGGTATCGAAGCGCTCCCAAATCCCAAGCAACGCATAATACATACCGTGCGGAGCAGGCAGGTTCTCCGTGAGCGAATTGCTTCGAATCAAACGCGCGCTCGGATGGAGGAACGGCAAGAACACCGCTGCCGTGGCTGAATAAAATACGCGCAACACCGCAGTTACTGCTAAGGCTATCTGCCAGTCTGGCCGAGATGCGAATTTCCGCAACATCGTTAGATTGTAGTGCTCAGGCCTCCGCCTTTATTCCCCTGTTGCCCGCGTTAGTAGCGACATTTTATCGGAGTGTGCGCTACTATCGGAAAGCCGAACCGATCTTTCTTGACTGCCGCTCGGCGTCATCTTCCGATGCTCAACCTTTACGCTCGGTGGCTACTTTGTTTCTGACCATTATCGAATTTTTCTTTGTGGCCGCCGCCGGGGTGCTGATTCTTTACTCGTCGCGCCACAGTTCCGGTCGCGGCCGGCTCCCCGCCTTTTCCAAAATTGAGAGGGCATTCGCCCGTCTGGCACGCCGCCGGCGACTCGCCGTTCTCCTGGTGGGTCTGAGCGTCATTGTAATCAGGGGCGCGCTAATTCCAATTCTCGGCATTCCCCAACCCAAAAGCCATGATGAGTTCAGCTACCTGCTCGCCGCCGACACTTTCTCACACGGCAGACTTACAAACTCTACTCATCCCATGTGGATGCATTTCGAGAGTTTCCACATCATCCAAAAGCCCACCTACATGTCGATTTATCCCCCGGCGGAAGGAATGGTTCTTGCCGGCGGGCAACTCCTGGGCCATTCCTGGATTGGTCAACTCCTTGTCACCGCTCTCATGTGTTCGGCTCTCTGCTGGATGCTGCAAGGCTGGCTGCCGCCGACATGGGCGTTGCTTGGAGCCGCCCTCGCCGTGCTTCGGTTAGGCCTGCTGAGCTATTGGATGAACGGTTACTGGTCGACGTCGATTGTGGCACTCGGCGGCGCGCTGGTTCTCGGAGCCTGGCCGCGGCTCCACAAACACTTTCGTACGCGCGACGCATTGATCATGAGTTTGGGGCTTGTGATACTGGCCAGCAGCCGCCCCTATGAAGGATTAATCTTTGCTATCACTGTCGCCAGCGCCATGCTGCCGTGGCTAATGGGAAGAAATCGCCCTCCTCTTAAACGCGCGCTATCGCGCGTGATTTTGCCGATTGTCCTTGTACTGCTCGCCGCATCCGCAGCCACCAGCTACTACTATTACCGCGTAACCGGCAACCCGTTTCGGATGACCTATCAGGTAGACGCCGAGACGTACGCCGCCGCACCGTTTTTCCTTTGGCAAACGCCCCCCTCCGAGAACGTACATAACGACAAAGTCATACGTGATTTTTACGATTGGGAACTGGCAGTGTTCAAGACGAGTCATACTTTCAATGGCTATCTGCGCCAGTATTCGCAGAAATTATTTTCCTGGTGGCAGTTCTATCTGGATCCGCTTCTTACCGTGCCGCTATTGGCGTTGCCGTGGGTTATTCGTCAGCGAAAAATGCGATTGCCCGTTCTTACATGCGCCGCTATGATCGCGGCATTGTCGGTCGAAACCTGGAGCAGTCCCCACTATCTCGCTCCCGCAACCTGTACGCTCTACCTGGTACTGATACAGTGCATGCGTCACCTCTGGCAATGGTTGCCGTCTCGCCGTCCGTTGGGGACAGCGCTGGTTCGCGCGATTCCCGTACTGGCCTGCGCTATGATCCTTCTGCGCCTCACCGCCGTCATCGCTCACGTTCCCATTGAACCCGCATGGCCTAGGGGCAATTTGGAGAGGGCGGCGATTATGCGTCAGCTCCAACAAATGCCCCGCCCGCAGCTTGTCATCGTAAGCTACGATGCCGAGCACGACATCAACAGCGAGTGGGTTTACAACGATGCAGATATTGACCAGTCTAAGGTTGTCTGGGCACGAGACATGGGCAGAGACGGGAACCGAGAACTGCTCCAGTATTTTTCTAATCGGCAAAGTTGGCTGCTCGACGTGGATAATCACACGCCGCAGCCGGTGCCGTATCCTCGGTGAGGGACCCATTTTGAAACATACTTCTGCGCCCACTGCGTTTTGCGATTGCGGCAAGTAACTCACAAACTAGGTAGCTAGCCAGGGCATACATCAGCGGCTCAATCGGGTGGCGATAACGAGCGAATGTATTGGTGACGTAATAGACCAGAGGATATAGCACCAGCACCGATGCAAATGCGACCCAGCGCTTTTTTTTAGTCCAAGCTTGGAAAATTCCTGCAATAGCCATCAGAAATAACGCAGGCGGATATGAATGCTGCTGCGACGGCTGCCTCCAGAACGCGACCACTCGTTCCCCGGCAAGTCGCGCAAACGCACCTGGATTTGAACGCACAAACTGAATCGTGCGTATCCTCAAATCGTCTTCGAACGAAATCTCTCCTTCCCGCTGGTAGAGCATGGTACCGCCGGTCGGATGTAAAGAAAAATCGATGTTTCCGAAATAGGCCTCTGGCCAAAAATTACTGCGGATCGGCACAATTCGTCCAAAGGCCCGGTAGTTCCGTGCCGTCCATGGCGATATACCCAGGAGACATACGAAGATCATCAAAGCTGGGCCCTTCCATCGCCTGCTATGTGCGGCCGCGTCGATCGTCAGCGCCGCGAGTGGGGCGAGAAGCGCGGGATTTAGCCATGCGGCGAAGCTCCAAATCGCGCCACACCATGCCCATTCTCGCGGTTTGGAAGAACTACTGAGTCGCAAAGTAGCCATAAATCCGAACGTCATAACCAATCCAGAAAAGCATGTCTCCCAGAGCAGCCACGGCATAAATAGCAACGGAGGCATGACGGCCCACGCCCACCCCGCAACGATGCCTGCGGTTTCACCAAACTGTTCCTTTCCCAACTGAACCAACACTGCCGCCGTCACGGACGAGAAAACCACATTGAGTAGAATGGCCACAACCGCGGAAGCTGCGGTTTTAACTCCGAAGAAACGAAAGATACAGGCTAGCAATACTGGATATGCAGGAGCCAGCCATGCCGTCGGTCCCTTCGCATCGTGAAATGCGGACGAAAATCCACGTCCATGAACAATCGACTCTGCGATTCCCGCCGGCTCATTCACCCCCCATGACAATTGGTTATGCGCGACAAGTACTCCCGCTACCGCGATGCGCAACACGACGGCAATCAGCACGATCCACGCCGGCCGCCGCATCCACTGCCAAGACCTCGCTCCCTGGCTGAGTGTATCGGACTGTCTTTGGCTCATAGCTGACTACCAGAAACCTTGGCCCTTAGCTGTCGATTCCAAAACGCCATTATTATAGGCTGACCTTATGTTGGCATCTGCTATCTCCCGGCTCACCGCGCGGCGCCTGCGCGCCCACGGCTCCATCCTGGCGCTCTGCCTTTGGTCCGTCTACCTCTGGAATATGACCACGCCCGGCCTGCTCGACCGCGCCGGCAACCTCAAAGGGACTGACTTTCTTCATTTCTATACTCTGGGCTCACTCGCCCTTGCTCATCGCGGAGCCGATCTCTACAGCATGCGAGTGCAAGCCGCACTCGCGGCCCAGCGCGTGCCCGCGGCGGCGGGCATTGTTTACCTCCCGCTATATCCACCGCAGGTTTCACTTTTCTTCGCGCCCTTTGCGCGAATGTCTTACCCATCCGCGCTGGCGCTCTGGCTCTCCCTCAGTTCGCTAACTTACTTGCTGTGCTGCTACGCCATTTTTCGTGCGTGTCCAAGTCTTCAAAGCCATAAACTCACCACAGCGATTCTCGCCCTGGCCTTTCCCGCATTCTGGCACCTCGTTGCCTGGGGACAAACATCCGCACTGGCTCTCGCATGTTTCACCGCTGCTTACTTCGCTTTGCGCGCGCAACATGAATTCCTTGCCGGCCTGGCACTCGGATGCCTCATCTTCAAACCTCAACTAGCTATCGCCGCCACAATCGTCTTCGTAATTACATTTCGTTGGCGGATTATCCTCGGCGCGATCCTCTCGGCCCTGGCACAGTTAACCGCAGCCTGGCTTTACTATGGTGTGGGCGCGGTACGCGACTGGATCCGTATCCTGCGAAACGTCCCCCATCTGCTACCGCTGCTGGAGCCTCGCCTCTACCAAACCCACTGTCTGCGCACATTCTGGAGCATGCTCATCCCCTGGCCTTTGATCTCGCTCGTGCTGTATGTCATCACCGCATTTCTAATATCCGTCTTGACTGTCACTTGCTGGCGGAGCCGCAGCCCTCTACCGTTGCGCTACTCAGCGCTGCTGCTCGCAACCATTCTGCTCGCGCCACATCTCACCGTTTATGATCTCGTGATCCTCGCTCCTGCCTTCTTGTTGATCTCCAACTGGATCGTCTCTGAGTCCAGAGACCCCGCTGGAACCGGCTTCAAGCTTCTCCTCTGCCTTGCCTTCGTGCTCCCTCTCGTCGGCCCGCTCGCGCGCTGGACGCACCTCCAGCTTTCCGTTCCAGTGATGGCCGCTCTTTTGTATGAGCTATGGAACCTGGATAGAAGATCTAACTTGGTTCCAAATACTGAATAATTCAACTCAAGACCCGAACAAAAATCGCAGTGCCTCAGGAAATCGCTCCGCCCACGCCGATTCGCTGTGTCCCGCTCCGTCCTGAATTACCAACCGCAACCTGTTCTCACTCAATACAGCACGCCGCAAAATGGCCGCCAGTTCTCGCACGTCGTCCACCACTGTCCGGTCACGTTCCGGGCTTCCTGCCTCGGCGGTGCCGACACCGAGATAAATCCTTTCCGGCCAAATTCTTATCGTGCGACTATCCTTGATCGCCTGCCGGTTCGACGCCCACAGCGACGGACTTTCCAGCAACAACCGCCCAAACACTCCCGGCTGCGCCATCACGGTGTACAGCGCAATCAGCGCTCCCAGCGACGATCCGCCCAATCCAGTATTCTCCGGACTGGTAGCGACACGGTATGTCTGCTCAATAAACGGCATCACTTCCTTCATCAGAAAATCCGGATAACGCCGCCCTTGCGCACGCAGGATCACCGGATTCATTGACCGGTGCGGCATATACTCTCGCAGCCGGTCCTTGCCCGCGTTGTCCAGCCCAACCACAATCATCGGCGGCACCGCGCTTTCGCGGATCAGCCGCTCCGCCGTTTCATCCACCTGCCACTCGACTCCGCCAAAAGATACCGCCGCTTCAAACAGATTCTGGCCGTCATTCAAATACAACACCGGATAATATCGCTGTGAATTCTCCGCGTCTTCATAACCCGGCGGCAGCCAAACTCGTAAGAAACGTGTGTTGCGAAAAACGCGGCTGTGAAATTCGTGCAGACGCAGATCGCCTACCGCCCCGCCCGCGCGGATCACATTGGACGAGCCCACGACATTATTTTGTAATTTGTGGATTTTCCCCATCCAAAGATTCAGCGCCGGCAGAGTTCGCGGCAGTTTTGAAAGGGCACGGCTTCACCGCGCCGACAATTTCTTCTATGTTCGGGCTTTAGCTCCTGAGGCTCACCGCTTTTAACTTTACAACTCCTGCTAACACTGTAATCCCTGCAATCATCCCCAGCGAACTCAAACACAGAATGCACCAGGTTCTCAACACATATCCTTCGACATACGTCAGATAAAGGGCGAAACTCAATCCCGCGATAGCCGCCGCCACTAGCCACGTTGGAGTCTCCGGCTGCGTTCGGTAAAGCGTAGCCAGTATCAGCAGCACCCCGTATCCGGCGACCCCAATCCCCGCCACCGGAATTCCCATCACACTGGAATACTCACTGCGATTCACGATATCGCAATTAAACTTCTCCCCTATATCGCAGAAGGCCGAGGCCGACTTCGCGTAGTGCCGTTGCAGCGAAACCGCCGACACGACGATGCCAGCCACTGCCAGAACCGCAATCGCCAGAAACAGCCCACGATTGGTTTTTGCCAAATGTGCGCCCGCGTCCGCCGGATGACTCTCGCTTATACTCACGGCAAACTGCACCCAGTCTTATCGCTCAACTCCTGGAATTGAAAGACACCTTCAATCGGCTTGTTGGTCCCAAACTGCCAGCTCGGAAATAACTTCACTCCGGCCGCCGAGCATGCCGGCGCGAGTTCATGCGAGTCCTTGATCGCGCACTCCACGTATGGAACGTACTGAAAAGCTTTCCCAAACATTGCCTTCTGGTCGGCACAATGCGGACACCAATACAGGCCATACATCTTCGCTTGCTTGGATGCGAGGCACTTGGCAAATCCATCATAGCGGTGATTGCTGTAGTACCAGAACCCGACGTAGGCGAGGAGAACAGTCGCAAGAATTCCGGCCCAGATCAGGCGTTTCCGCGATGGCGATTTCGCCTCCGGCTCTCCCTCGCGCTCTAGTTGCCGCTTTCGACGCGCTTCAGACATGATTCCCTTTCCCGCATGATCAATTCTTATATCACGCGATCAAGCCACTACGTTCAGCGCCCCGGGCAGCACATCGAGTTCTTCGCAATGCAGGGTCAACACTTCGCCATCTACCATCACATCCACGGGCGCGTCCAAATCGAATTCCACCCGCTTCACCGCTTTTCGTTCAGCCAGCGGATGCTCAACGTGCGAGCCATCGTAAAGCTTTGGCAAGTTTCGGATCAGCCCCAACCGGCCGATGGCGCCCCAGCGAACATATTCAACCAACCCGCTATTAATTTCAGCCTGCGGAGCGATCATCATCGTTCCGCCGGTAAACTTGCTGTTGTTGAACGTGAGAAATAAACAGCGTCGGTGATCGAATTCTGTCTCCTGATCCACGCGCACCGGAAACGCCCTCCTCCGCAGCCGCGCCAGTCCCAGAAAAATCGAAATAATGTATCCCAGCTCTCCGTGGCCGCTGAATCGCCGCGCCCGTGTGGTGGCTACGTCCGCTGGAAAACCTACGCTCAACAGATTGATATAGTGGATCGCACCGCCGCGGTGCCGCAACCGGAGCACATCGCAAGAACGCGTCCGCCCTGCGATCAGCGATTCAATGGCATGCTCAATTCCGCGGTCGCTGAAATCGCGTAGAAAAGAATTCCCTGTGCCCAGCGGCAAAAATCCCAACGTCGGCCGCTCACCTGCACTCGCCTCCGGAAACAACCCATTCACAACCTCATAGGAGGTTCCGTCTCCGCCCACCGCAATAAATTTTGTTTGGCCGTGCGCATACGCCTCGCGCGCAATCCGCGTAGCGTCTCCAGCCTGTTTCGTCTCGGCCACGTCCACCGGAACCCCGGCCGCTCGCAGGCGTTCTAATGCCGAAGTCAGCATTTTGCGCCCGCGCCCGCCGCCGGCCGCAGGATTCACGATGGCTAAATAAGATTGGCTCACGCGCTCCCAGCGAACTGCAACTTAGATCGCAACTCTTTCTCCGCATTCTGCGCGGTAATTTCCCGCGAGCTCCGCGACAGCTCTTTCTTTCCGCCGTCAGCCAATCTCACAACTTCACCACCCCAGTCCGCTCCACCGTCTTTCGAATTTCCTCCGCCAGCGCCTGCCGCTTGATCTTCATCGACGCCGTCCGCGGAAAATCCTTTTCCCAAATTACATATCCGCCCACCCGTTTAAAATCCGCCAAACGCCGGTTGCGCGCTCCCATCTCTTCCAGCAGCTTACTGTCGAAGCGCTGACTCTGTTCCAACCGCAGCGCCATCACCAGCATCTCCCGCCCGAGTTCTTTTTGCGGCCACACATAATTCGCTGCAAACACGCAAAACTCTTTCACTGGCAGCCCGTCAAACACCGCTTCAATATCCTCGGGATAAATATTCTTCCCGCCCTCGGTGACGATCATGTTCTTCTTCCGACCGAAAAGCTGGAGATGGCCACTGCTGTCAAACCGGCCCAGATCGCCCGTCAATAGCCAGCCGTCGACAATTGTTTCCAGAGTCAATTCAGGATCATCAAGATAATGCGACATCACAGTCTTGCTCCGCGCCGCAATCTCTCCAATTCCTTCCTCGTTCGGGCTCAACACTCGCAACTCCACACCCGGGAGCGGCTTGCCCACTGTGTCGGCGCGAAACGGTTTCAGATCGTTCAGAGTCAGCGCCGTGCCCGCCTCGGTCAATCCGTAACCGTTCACCACTGGGACGCCGAGATCGTAGAAGAACTGCATCGTCGCCGGTTCCATAAAAGCCCCACCGGTGATAAGCGCAAGCAACTCCCCGCCGAACCCGCGATGCACCTGGGGCAGCAGCATGCGGCTCAGCTTCGGCCGCGCCTTGTTGCGCGTCAGAATTTTGTTGAGCCCGATCATGCGATTCAGAATCGCCCGCTTCCACGACGGCAGTTCGTCGAACTTCGCCCGCACCCCGCGTTCCAGATTCTTCACGATCATCGGTACCAGCGCCACATAAGTGATCCGGTAGCGAACAAACGCATCCCGTACGAATTCCGGGCGCAAAGTCCGTAAATGTACCACGCACGCTCCGCATACAAACGGACCGATGAAGCCCACCATGAAATCAATCGCATGATTGGTCGGCAGAATACTTAAATACCGCACCCCGGGCCAGAATGGATACCACGCCGTCAACGCCCGGCACTGTTCCAGATAATTTTCATGCGTCAAAACGCAGCCCTTGGGACGCCCGCCCGTGCCCGACGAATACACGATGCAAGCCACATCGTCGCGCTGCCGCATCATAAAATCCGGAGTGCCTTTGCGTTTGAAATCTTCCCAACGGAATCCTCCGGCCAACTCCGCCCCTAGCGGAGCCTCCGTAACCAGCACCAGCTTCGCTTTTATATTTTGAAACTCCGGCGATTGTGTGATCGCCCGCCAAAGGTAATACTCCACCACCAACACCTTGGCCTTGGAATGTTCGAGAAGTTGCAACTGCTCGTCCGCGGTCAGCTTGTAATCCAGAGGGACCAGCACCCCGCCGCTGTAAAAAACGGCGTAAGCAGAAGGCAGCCACTTCGACTGATTCGTCATCAGAATAGCGGCGCGATCTCCGGCATCGAACTCCGCATCCTCCAGCGCGCGCGCCAGTGGCATACTGATTTCTTTGAAATCGGAATACGTGAGCCGAGTCTTTTCCCGGTCGCGGTCCGCTTCAATGAGGCAGGTTTCGCTGCCGAAACGCTCCAGAGCGTCGCGCAATGCCGCGCCGAGGCAGCTATATTTTTGGAGATCGAGCATTAAAGGATGATTTCGATTCTAAAGCCGCGCCTGAATCTTCCCCGCCAGCGTTCGAAAGTCTGACACTCCCTGCAGTTCGTAATCCGGAAGCTCCACATGAAAATGATTTTCCAATTTCGTCAGCAGATCGAGAGTCTGCAAGCTGTCAATCCCCAGCGTCTTGAAGAAGTCGTCATCCGGACGCAACTTCTCCCGCGGCACCTTGAAGTGCGCCGCTGCGAGAGTCAATATTTCGTCAAGAGTCTGTTCTGCAGTCGGCATTATCCCCACCAAAGTTCTTGTCATTCCGAACCGGGCGAAAGCCCGGTGAGGAACCTGCTTTTGTTTCGAGGTACTGGGTACTCGGTACTATCAACCTACGGCAAGTAAGGCTGCGCATCCGTACTCTCCACAAACTTCCGCAACCCCGCTTCCACAGCCGGACGCGCAAACAGCTCGCAAAACATATCGATTTCCTGTCGTAACTCCTCATGCGGAATCGGCTTGATAAACTTTTTCGCCGCCGCGGCCGTCGCGCGATCAAACTTCCGAAGCTGCGCCGCCGTTCCCCGCGCAGCCCGCAGCGCCTCGCCTTCACCCACCACCTGGCTTACCAATCCGATCTGTTGCGCCTTCGTCGCATTGATGCTGCGCCCCGTCAGCAATAAATCCCGAACTATTGCATTCCCCAAATCGCGTTTCAGCCGCGGAATTCCGCCGAAGCCGGGAATCAATCCCAGCCTGAGCTCCGGAAAACAAAACCTCGCCATCTTGTCGGCGATGATCAAATCGCAAGCCAGGGCCAGCTCGAATCCTCCACCAAACGTCACTCCGTGCACCGCCGCAATCGTTGTCAGAGGAGCCGCGTCAATCAGATTCAAAACGCGATGGATCCGCTCCAGAAAATCCCGCACGCCCTTCGCCGCCGCAAGCTTTTCCATCGCTTGCGACCGCTGATATAGTTCCCGCAAATCCGCTCCCGCGCAAAATCCCGTCTTCAGGTCACTATAAATAATCAGCGCATGCGCGTCGCTCTGCATCAACTGCAAAGCCGTCGCGAATTTCTCCAATTCCTCAAGCGATACCGATCCCAATTCGTTGCACGGCGCGCGATGCAAAGCCAGCTCGATTACGCCATCAGTGAGCGTCCATGACAAAGCGCTCTCGCTCACCGCGCACGGCTTCTTCGACTCGGCCATCCCTTCTTGCACTTTAGTATCCTTCGTAGCTTCGCGCATTTCACTCGAACTAAACTGCCTGCCTCACCCCATACATCTCTTCAATCTCATCTTTCATCCGAGTCGCAATCACGTCGCGCTTCAGCTTTCCGTTCACCGTCAACATTCCGCTTTCAATCGAGAACGCTTCCTCGCGCAGCACGAACCCCCGCACTTGCTTATAATGCGGGAACTCAGGATTCACGATATCCAGCGCCGCCTGCACTTTTTCAGCCGACACGCTTCCCGTCACGATGACCGTCAAGTATCCTCGGCCGTTCCCCACCACCACGATCTGCTGCGCCTCCGGCAAACTCTTCGCAATCGCACTCTCGATCGGCTCCGGAGAAATCTTGTGCCCCGAACCCAGAATAATCAGATCCTTGATTCGCCCCGCAATCCGCCAGTTGCCCGCCGCGTTCACTTCGCCCTGATCGCCCGTGTGAAACCATCCCTCGCGCAACGCGTCGGCACTTTGCTCTGGACGTTTCCAGTAGCCGGAAAACACATTCGGCCCTCGCACCACGATCTCATCGTTCTCCCCAAGCTTCATCTCCATACCCGCGATCGCCGGCCCCACGCGCCCTACGTCGACGCCGTTCGGATCATCCATCGTACAGATCGCAGTGGTCTCCGTCAGCCCATAAACCTGCAGCACTCGAATTCCGAGCATCATGAAATAAAGCTGCGTCTCTTTACTCAGCGGCGCCGACCCGCAAATCAGCGCCTTCAGATTTCTTCCAATCATTTTCTTGCGGATCGCCGGAAAAATCAGCCGGTTTGCCAGGCCTAGCCACATCGCATCTCCGGCCTTCACCTGTTTCTCCTGTCGCCGCGCCCACGCGCCCTTCGCTCGCGAATAAATCGCCTGCGCCACGCCGCCGGTCTGCCAAAGTTGTTCATCCACCGCCCGCCGCATGCGCTCCAGCAATTGCGGCACATTGAGAAAATAATCCGGAGCCACCGCCCTCATATCACTCGCAATCTTCGCCAGATCCATGTTGATCGTGACCAGGCTCCGCCGCTTAAGAAATGTCAGCAACGCAATCCAGGACGCCGCAAACGTAAACGGCAAGTAATGAAAGATGCGGTCCGGTCCCGCCGCGCCGGAAGAAGATTCTGCCATCAACTGGCTCAGTCGCTCCGCCGTCCGGTCGAGCATGAAGCCCACATTCGCAGAACTAAGGACAACCCCCTTCGCTTCGCCCGATGTGCCGGACGTATAAATGATCGTCACCGGACTTTCGTTTCCAACCTCCACCCGCCGCAACTGCACTCCGTCCACGCCCGCAAAAACGTCATCAAACAAAACCTGTGGCGGAGCTTCCGTCCACGCTTGCGCAATTCCGTCCCGCAAGGCCGCATCGCCGCAGCATATCAGCGACGGCGTGCAATCCTTCATCATCGCGACCAGTTCCGCCGGAGCCTGACGTGAATACAGCGGCACCACGATCAGCCCTTCGGCCATCAGCGCCAGATCCATCGCCACCCAGCGAATGCTGTTCGCGGCCAGCAACCCGCACCGGTCGCCCTTCTGCAGCCCGCGCGAAGCGATAAATGTCCGCGCCTTGCGGACCAATTCAAGCAACTCGCTCCCGGTGACGCCCGTGATTTGCCCGTCGCGAATCTCGGCGAGAATCCGCGTGTTCGCAGCCTGCTGCAGTTGCGAAAATATATCTTCGATAAATGGAATGGCTGTGCTCAAAGTTCGGATTGCAATACCGCGCTCAGAATCGTCGTCGCAACCGTCACGCGCTCTTTGGTTAAACGCCTAGTTATAAGTCTCCACCAACTGGTGCAGCCCGCTGCTCATGGGCGGCAGGTAATCTTCCCAACTCCACTCGCCCCGCCGGGTTTCAAACTCCGGATATCTTCTCTGCACTTCCTCTTCGAAGTACACACCCATGCGCGCCATCACTTTCAAATTCCTGACCACCGTTTTCGCAATCCCCCCGGCAATAGCCTCGCCCTCGCAACTCAGCTTCTCTAAAGCCGCCAGCAACTTCCCTTCAAGCTCGGGATCGTCCACCGTCATCAGCAGATCCTGATGTCCGCGCTCCCGCATTAAATTCCGGATGCGTTCATCCATCGTGATCCCCACCGATGGAACCAGCCCCGGCATCGACGTCACAATGCCGTGATATCGCGACGACGCCATCAGATGGCAAGCCCGCAACACGCTGACCAATTCGTAAATGTTGTACTCGTCCGACGTAAGCACCGGCACGCCGCCCAACTTCTCCGAAATCCGGTTCGCCGGACGCGCATCCAAACGTTCCGTTGCCGCCAAAATCACAAACACATTTTTCTTCTTGCGGAATGCATCCACCGCATTCGCAATCGCATTCCAGTATTTCTGATAAGCCTGTTCCGCCGCCGGCCCCGAATTATGAAAATACACCGTCCGATAATGGCTATCCTTATACGCACCCGTCAGGCTGCGCACCGCATACTTCACCACCGACGCCTTCACCGGCCATTCAAACGGGTTGATCGGACATACCACCAGCACCGGGGTCTTTCCGTCCCAGCCAACTTTCCGCAACACACTCTGCCCGTATTCTGGCGGACGCGGTTCAAACGTCCACGCCGTATCGGTACCCAACTCCGTCGGCACCCCCAACTCGCGCAACACCGTCCGCGATTCTTCATTCCGCGTAATCACAAAAGAGTTTCGGCAATATCGCCCGCACATCTTCGCCACCAGCGGATCCATATGCCCCGCTTCCGCGCCGTATCCCACCGATAATTTGTTTTGCGCCGCCGCGATTCCCAGCGATCCAATCATCATCGTGGTCAGCGCGTTGGCGAACTTGCTCTTGAACATCGAACCTTCGCACGCCACCACTCCATCGTGCTGGGGAACCTCCTTCGCCAGGAACGGAGGAAAGATATCCGGCAAACGCACCTGTCTCGTGCCCTCAAAATATTCCCGCGAGAAGTCGAAGTTCTGGCTCATTACGCTGAGGTCCACGCGCTCGGCTCCCAGAATATGCCGTATCTGCCGCAGCATCTCTTCCACGCGCACATCCGAGCCCATGTTCCGCGTGCCGTTGTAGCCGGCAAATAATAGCTTCAATTTCTCGCCCGGCTTCCAGCGCTTCCCGGCGCCCAGCATCCATCCCGCTTTTGCGCGCTCGATCGAAGTGCTAACCCACGCTTCCAGAATGAAGTCCATCATGCGGCGGTTCCTCCCGCCGCAGCCGGCCAGGGCCGGTAGCGGTAAGCAAAATCATTCTCGCTGCTGAATTTCAGAAGTGGATAGGAATATTCGGAGAACGGCACCGGCTTCTTGCCTAACTCCCGCGTCACGCGACGGTTATCGAACACCGTGTTCCATACCAGATATGGCATGAATACCTTCATCAGGGACGCGCCTTTTCCAACCGCTCCCTTGCGCTTCGCCAAAAAATTGACCGATCCCGCAAACGGACGCTCCGCCACCGGTACAAACACGGGCGCACGTTTATTTTGTGCCGCCGCCAAGGCTCGAGTGATCTCCCGAAAAGTCTGCGAGCCGATCCCGGACGAAAGATGATATGTGTCGTGCTCTGGACGCTCCTTCTGATGCAGCGTCGCAATGGCGTCGGCGACAAAGTCGACATTCACAATGTCGATCTTGTCCGTCGGGCGAAACGGCAGCACCGGCAGCCCGGCCAGAAATACAAAGGCCTTCACCATATCGAACTGCGTCGTCTCCGCATACCGGCTATCGCCCAGAACAATGCTGGGACGGAAAATCGTCTTCGGCGTTTCCGGTAGCAGCACCCGCATCATGTGCTCGCAGAATTTTTTCGTGCGCGCGTAGGGATCGTAATCCGAGCGCTCCCAATCAATCGATCGATCCTCGCTCACCACTTCATTCTGCCGCTTTCCCGCCACCGCCACGGTGCTCACCTGGCTGAATCGCCTCAGCCCGTGATAATGCTCCGCGTGCCGCGCCAATGTCAGCACCTCGAGAGTGCCCCGCAAATTCACATTCAGGCAACTCTTCTCTGACTTCCGGTTCAACGAAGCGGCGCAATGAATCACCGAATCTGACGTATGAACCAGCCGGTCGTATTCGTCGCGGTTCAATCCAAACCCGGGCTCGGTCAAGTCTCCGCGAAATACCCGCACCCGGGTTTGCAAGTATTCGTAAAACTGAGGAAAGTCCAGATGCAACTGCAGCGCCTGCCACAGCCGTCCTTGCGCTTCGTTCACATCCCGCGCCCGCACCAGTACATTCAATGCCGCGCCATGATCCCGCAGCAGATTCGCCGCCACATGCGCCCCAATGTATCCCGTCGACCCTGTCAGAAATATCGCCATTCACCAATTCCCATTCGTGCCAGTCTTCACCGTCTCACCATTCATCAAACTCCGCGCCGGACGCGCCTCTAGCGGCCTGCCCTCGATCAACGGATAGGTCCATCGCCGCAGCGCCGGAATATGCACGTTGATCCAATAATCCCACCAATCCAACAGCCGCGCCTTGTATCCAAACTCCTCGCGCTCGTCAGCCGCCAGCGCGTGCGACAGCTTCTCAATGTTGTCCGCCGCAAAGTCGTGCTCGTTAAAAAGAATGAACGGCTCAAACAACTCGATCAGCTTTTCCAGCCGCTCCAGATTTCTCTCCGTCTTGACCAGCGGCGTCTTCTTCAAAGGAAGCGGCGACATCACCCGCTGTATGGATTTCACAATCGCCTTCTGCGCCGGCGCCGACATGCGCTGGTAGCGCGTCTTCGAGACCGGGATCGCATCAAACCGCAGCCGCAGCCAGGATTCCAACCCTTCCTGCGCCCGGTAATGTTTGCGGTGCCCCAGCGACGTCAACTCAATCGATCGTCCCATATCGCACGGATTCGTCACCGACGTTGCCAACTGATACAACTGGTCGTGCCGCCGCTCCACAATTGCTGCGCCAATCAGGGTCATCCCTGCGCAAACTTCATCCACCGGAATAATATCCAGCCGTTTCCTCTCGTTCGACGGCAATTGCCGAAAATATGTCCCTAACAAATAAGACAGCGACGCCGACGTATTGATCCCTTCATTCCATCCCAGAAACGGTTTCTTCACCGACGTTTCCACAATCGCCGGACGCACCACCGCAATCGGGAGCCCAGCGCCGTACTTCACAATGAGCGACTCCGCTAGGCTCTTGGTGAGTGTGTAAGTGTTGGGCCAGCCCAACTCCTTCGCGCGCCGCGTCCCCTCATCGGTCAAATAGGTTTTCAACCAGCGTATGCGGTTCTTGCGAATCTGGTTTTCCAGCGCCGCGCCCTGCAACCCTTTCGCCGCATGTTCCTTCGAGAGTGACTGCGACCGTAGATCGGCTGTCACCTCCGCGCCCTCAGCCTGCGACTCAGCCTTCGCAATCAACTCGTGCAGCGACCTCAGTTCTTGCTCCGCATCAAAGTCAGGGACGCGGTGCGGCGTATAGTTCGGGATCAGCTTCTCCGTAACCCGGCCGTCGCGTTCACCCGCCACATAACACGTCGAAAGGTGCAGCAGCCCCGCGTGATCCGTGCCGCGCACAAACTCCAGGATGTTCATCGCTGCATCGGTATTGGTCAGCAGCGCATCCCGCAAATCCGGATTGAAGTCAGTCAATCCTGAACTGTTCACAATCAGATCGAGATTTCCCTTGAGCCGCCGCGCGACCTCCGGATCCAGCCCCAACTCCGCCAGTGTGACATCGCCTTCCACCACCTCAACCTTGTCCCGCAGGTAAGCTCCAAGCTCCAATCCATATTTCTCGAACAGCGGATCGAACACCGGCGATTCTTCCACGATCTTCTCGAACCTGCGCTGCGCCGGATTCGACTTCTGCCGCCGGATCAGCAGATAGATGCGGCCGATCTTCGGCAAATCGATCAGCGTATTCGCCAGCCACACCTTGCCGATAAATCCCGTGACGCCGATCAGCATCACATGCTTGCCCGCGAGCGCCCGCCGCACCGAAAATTCTGCCGCCTGTTTTCGCCCCTCGAACTGCACGATCGGCCGCTCGAGCGCCGGCAGTTCCCGTCCAGAGTCAATCACCGCTGCTTTTAATTCCTCCAGAGAAAGATCCAGTTGTCGCGCCAGCGTTTTTGGGGCTCGTCGTCCATCCGGGCTTTCCTCGCGGATTCGTGCCAACGCCCCGCGCGGCCTGATCACCGGCTCCAGCAACCTGCCCGTCGCCACCCCGCTGCGAAACTCCAGCCGGTTCGCTACCAGCCGCTTCACTCCAAGATGCAGCGCGAGCGGCTTCATCACGTGCTCCAGCCCCTGGCTTACCAGCACCACGTCCGCGCCAGCCCGCACCAGTTCCTGCACCCGCTCCACTCCGTGCGCCTTCAGCCGCGGCTTCAGTTTGTATTGGAAGTATTCTTCGCCAAGCAAATCGAGCCGGTCTCGTGTCACGCCGCGCAGCGCCGTATGCACCACACGGGTCGCAAACTTTCGATTCGTCGAGTAAAGAAACGGACGCAGCGCCGCCATCAAGAAAATCAGCCCCCGCCGCCGGAACCGCTCGGTAAAGGTCTGCGCATTCCACGTAAAGAACGCCACCGGTTGCACCACGGTCAGGTCGAGCAGGCTGCCCTCCACCCGCCAATAAACCGTGGGAGACACTGCCGCCGGCACGCTCGCGGACCCGCTAGGTTTGTGATTTGACGATTCCAAGTGGCTTCGCTGTTCCTGGTGTTGCCGTTCCTAACTATCCCCGGTCAGTATTCCTCGTCCAGAGTACAGGGATTCCCTAATCGCGGTGGACGAATCTTCCATTGTAAACAATCCACTCAAGTTTTAAGGTGGGGCCCCCCCGCAAGCTTCGGTTCGCCCACCACCAGCGCCATCCCTGCACACACCGCCAGCACAACCCCCACCGCCAGCAACCCACCCCGGAAGCTGCCCCCATCAGAGCGCGCCCATCCAATAATGTAAGGCCCGAAATACCCGCCAAGATTTCCCAAAGAGTTGATCACCGCGATACTCGCCGCTGCCGCCGGGCCGCTCAATCGCGATGTTGCCAGCGCCCAGAACGGTCCCGACATCGACTGCGCGCCCAGCATTCCCAAACTCATTCCCGCGATCACCAGCACCGGCATCCCGCTGTAAGCCGCTACGACCAGCGCCGCTGCCCCCGCCAGCCCCGGCAACGCCGTGTGCCACCGCCGCTCCCCCGATATATCGGAGTGCCTGCCGACCAGCACCATCGCCACGGCGGTCAACAGATAAGGCATCGCCGCTACCAGCCCGGTCGAGAAGTAGCCTAGCCCGGACAAGCTGCGGATCGCGCTCGGCAGCCACAGCGTCACGCCATACACGGAAGCCGGCACGCCAAAATAAACCAGAGCCAGCAGCCATATTCTGCCGCTCGTCAGCGCCTGCCAGGTACCCCCGGCGGCCCCGCCGGAATTCGCTTCTCGCTCACCCTCCAACTCCGCCAGCAGCCAACCGCGCTGATCATCGGACAACCAGGTCGCCTTCGCCGGACCATCTGTCAGCACCCAGTACACGGCCGTTCCCAGCACGATCGCGGGCAGGCCCTCCATCAGGAACAGCCACTGCCATCCCGCCAGCCCGCCTCCATGCATCCCCAGCAACGCTCCCGAGATCGGACTCCCCACCACGCCAGCCAAGGGATTCGCCGTCATGAACCACGCCACCGCCCGCGCTCTGGCACTCGCCGGGAACCAATGTTTCATGTAAAGAATCATGCCCGGGAAAAATCCCGCTTCCGCCGCTCCCAGCAGGAACCGCAGCACATAAAAGCTGACCGGTCCGCGGATGAAAATCATGGAGCACGACACCAGGCCCCAGACCACCATCAGCCCGGTAATCCAGCGCCGCACGCCCACTTTCTCCAGCACCATGTTGCTCGGCACTTGAAAGAAAAAATATCCCGCGAAAAACATTCCCGCCGCGCGCCCGTAAACCCGGTCGGTCAAATGCAGCGGGGCCCGCATCTGCAGGATGGCAAAGCTCACGTTAATACGGTCGAGATAGGCAACGATGTATAGAAGAAAAAGAAAAGGCATCAGCCGCCACATCAACCGGGAAACTACCGCGGACTCTAAATTCCGATCAAACGCCCGATTCAAGAACTCTCCCTGGTCCGCGCGGTCGTCATCAAGCCCGCAGCCATTACCATTCTGCATTCGTCAGACAAAGAAAACCAGACAAAGAAAAGAAGAGAATACGCAAAAGAGGCCGCTCCAAACTTCGGTCTGCCCGTAGCAGGCGTCGAAAAAGGTGTTAGAAACACAGGCGCACCCAAGACTAAAGCCCTTGCTCAACCCTTCGCAGTCAGCTACCTTTTCCCTGATTCTGTCATCTCAAAGGTCAAAGATACAGATTAGAGAGACTGAGGTGGTTCTCATGAATTTCCTTTCTAAAACATGCTCTTTTTTTTGCCTTCTGGCTTTCTTGAGCACCACCATATTTACTCCAGCGGCGCATGCCGAAAACAATCAGGTTCTCGGTGAGATCGAGCTCGTCGGCGCCTCGAAGGTCGAAAAGACGTCGGGGGTCTGGCTCGACGGTCAATACGTCGGATACCTGAAGGAACTGAAGGGGTCGAAGAAACTTCTGCTCCTCCCTGGCGAGCACGAGATTATCGTGCGCCAGGGCGGATACCTTGATTTCGTTCAGAAACTTTCCGTCCGCGGGGGAACCAAGCAGACCATCGCTGTAAAGATGGAAAAGGATACGCGGGTGGTATTCCCGCGCGTAACCGCCGAGATCAAATTGGATGTAAAACCGAATCGCGCGGCAGTTTTCGTGGACGGTGTCTTCGTGGGCCATGTCGCCGAATTCACCGGCATAGGCAAAGCCTTGCTCGTCACTCCGGGAAAACGAAAAATCAAAATCACTCTGCCCGGTTACCAGACCTTTGAAACCGACATCGATCTCATGGCCAATCAGAAATCTACGATCAAAACTGATATGGTGCCGGGAGGCCCTCCGGAAGGAACTCCACTTCCGCAGTGAGAGTTCGGCGAGTTCAGTTGCTCGGGAAAAAGTTAGAATTCCAAGGGTGAGCCATCAGGCGGAAGCGCCTGCAGTGGCGGCCATCCCTCGTTGCTTGCGCAACTCCGCCGTGAACGAGTCCGGGGAGAGCGCAAACTGGTTCCGAAAAAGCCCGACCAGCGGGTCTTCTGCTTCACTGGATACCGATGGAATTCCCGTATTTTGCGCGGATTCAGTTTCCAGCCCTTCCGCCTCCACCAATAATTCCGGCTGCAAGTCGCGGTTCGCGCTTAGCAATTCCAGAAATTTCTCCAACTTCGCGCGATGTTCCGCTGTCGTCTGCGTGAATTCCACGCCCATTCCCTGGTCCGCGTGCATCACACGAACTACACCCTCGGTCTTGAGTTCGAGCCCGCCCGCCCGCATCGACAAGGTAACCCGCGTAGACATCGGAAAAGGCGAAGAGATCTCGAGATAGCAGCCGCCGAGGCTCAAATCAGTAAGCTGGCAGTGCGCCGGAGGATCGTCCTTTTCTATCTCCGGTGAGTTGCGGCTCACCCATTCCCGCAGCTCATGAACAAATGACGGAGACTGGTCCTGAAAACGCAACCCGACCTGCGTCCCGCTTCCTTCCCAGGCAAACTCCGCTGCCACATCCAGGGCAGTTGCCGACCCCGGCAGGGTAAACTTCAGTTGCCATCGGCCGTTGGGCTTGCTGCGCCGCGGCAGGCTCAGAGCCAGCCCGCCTTCCCCCAAATCTGTGGTGTTCACTTTAAACCGCAGGCCCGATTCCAGACTCGACATCTCGACTGGAACTTGTAGCGGAATCCGCGAATTGCGCCGCCGCTCTTTCTTCATCAGAGCTCTGGCTGCACGAAAGCTCGACTTCGCCCGCTCCACCGAAATCGGCTTATACAAAATGAAGTGCGCTCCCAGTTCAAATGCCGAGCGCAGCCCAACTCCGAAGTCAAGGATCGCCACTGCCACCGCGCGCTTGTTGCACGGAGCCATGCGCGCGCTGCGCAACACAGCGGCCGCTCCCGGTCCAGCGCAATCGACTATGATGGCCTCAAATCGCTCCCGCGTCAGATGCCGCAGTGCCACCTCCGAACTGGTACAGTGCTCGACGCTGATCTCCAAGTCGCCCAGAGTCCGTCGCAGGACGCGCACGATCTTGTCATCCGAACACAGTAGTAAACACTTCAAATCCACGGTACCGTCCTAAATCTTTCCCGCCGTCGAAAGTCCGCGTGAACCAATGGAGAGCGCGTCTCACAACCTCCACGGACAAATCGAGACATCGCTCCCATAACTCTAAGCCCCGTCTATCGCTTGATCAATGCGCCCTTTGCGGCAGCAGATTACGAGAGTAATGCATCGTACAGTCGTCTGGAAACCGGTTCTGGCTCCGGCTTAAGGCGTCGCTCCTACGTTGTCCTGCTCTTATCTGAGACATTAAGTCCGAGGCATTGAGTCTGACGCGTTATGATCGACGCGTTAAGATCGACGCGTTAAGGCTGATTTCCAAGCGCTACTAATACCTGCGGCCATGTTCAGGAAAGCTCGACTAACCACAATCAATCCAAGTGGTTAGAACTGTTTAACTCAAGCGATCAGCGCAGATTTTGATTGACTTTCAGCGGAAAGTGCCCTAACCTACTGAGTCTCCAATCAAGTTTTGGGATTCAGGGTACCGTGGTCAAATCCTGGTCATCCGGTGCCGCCTGCTTTTTTCAATGCATCCCCTGACAGCCCGGAGAATCAAATAGTTAGAGCGATTATTGAGTTCAGTCCCCCTTTGTACGAAAGGCAAGTTTTCATGGCAAAGCGACGCGGAAATCCGAACTGGGGCAAACCCGAGCCCATCGGTCCAATTGTCCCCACCATCACCGAGTTTGAGCAGGTCGTGCGCGAATACAAGCTCACTCCGGACCAATATCTACGTTCCACCCGTCTGCGCGAATGGGCCCGCCGCAACAAGAACTCCAAGTACATTCCTGAGCCTCTCCTCGAAGCCTGGGGCTTTGAAATCGAATCCACCCTGTAAATCGCGCAGTCTAACGTTTCCGAGGGCCGCTAAGCGGCCCTTTTTCCTTTTGCTTTATTTCCGCATAAAACCTGTCATCCGAAAAACTTCGCTCGGTCGCACAGCATTTCGTGCTGACTGCGATGCACTTCCGGCCGCTCGATTTTCGTTGACTCCATCCTGCGCCAAGATCATACTATTCTTTAAAGCACAGCTCATTGACAATCTAATATCACCAGGCTAATTAAGTCCTTAAGGTTCAAGATTTTGCCCGTAAGCCTTGTGTTATCAATATTTTATGAGTCCTCCCGAAGCGGTTGTGCTGATTCTAAAGGACTTACTGAATGGACACCGCAGCAAGTCTTTTGTTTCCAATATTTTACAAGCAAGTCTTTTATATTCAATATTTTACCTGGGTTCAAGGCAGATGGCTAATATATACTTGACGCACATTGCATTAGCCTGCATACTCGGAATTGCCGTGACAGGGTGGTTAGTCCGCAAACTGGCTAGCTTTAATGAGCACCATGTTTTTGTTGGGTATAGTTTTGCCGA
>Ga0185299_10000167_pt1 | contig 204686 bp, 184 predicted proteins | sample PaiPotPPA55metaG_FD_128002 | JGI IMG/M metagenome (GOLD analysis project Ga0185299, IMG submission 128002) | Iron sulfur acid spring bacterial and archeal communities from Banff, Canada, to study Microbial Dark Matter (Phase II) - Paint Pots PPA... ...
GCACTTTCAAACATGCAAATCATGGCCCGGTATCAGCAAGGGTCCGGCGCGAACGGGAGTCACGCGGCGTTGCGACGCTCGGCAGCACGCTCACAGCCAATTTGCGGCTGATCGCGAATTGTAAGGCGTGCGGGCATATGGCCGAGCCCGACGTTGCCGAACAGGTCGCCCGTTACGGTGCTGACCTCCCGCTCCTCGATTGGGCGAAGCGGCTGCGCTGCTCGGAATGCGGCTGGCGCGAGGTGGATTTCGTGGTCAGCGGGCCGAGGCGGTAAGCGCTACGTGGCGGTCAGATTCCGCCCTTTAGTTTGACATACATGCTCAAAACTTTACGCGCTAATTCCGTTCCTTCATGATCAGATAGTCGCCTCCCATTCTTTGTTAGCGTGTGTTTTACAAAAGCAAAATCATCAACTATTTCCTCGGGGATTTGGTGTTCTACTATAGAGATCATTTCCAGCATTACGTCATGCAGCCTCGCCTGAATAGTGCCGCTGCCAACCAGATGATAAACAGATTCCCATAGTTTCTCTTTGACCCGATCTATATCTCGATCTCGATGATCTTCCATTTTGATCCCTTGCTTCCGGCGGCCACGATCACGCGCCGGCGGCCTGATTATCCTCCGGCCCTCGCCCGCTGCCGGCGCCGTTTGGCCGCCAGCTTGGCCTTGCGCCGCGCAGACCGGGCAGCGGTTCGCGGATGTCTAACCTGTGCTCGTTTCATGTCGCTCTGAACCCTGTAAGTGTCCAACCGCGTATAATATTGGCCATTTGTTGGACACGATCACCGCAGGTGTCGCCTAACTATTTGATTTTCTTGGCGTCCCCTACCGGATTCGAACCGGTGTTGCCGCCGTGAGAGGGCGGTGTCCTGGGCCTCTAGACGAAGGGGACCGCTGGGCTACTGACCGCTGGCCTGTTGCTGCGCCGCCTAGATACAGGCTGCCGCCGCGGCATTCAAGGGGCCGGCGGCGCGCCTGATGCGCGAGTCATTCGCGGAAATTCACATATTGCAGCGGCTGCTCGATTTTGAGGCCGCGAAGCAACGCGATGGCGCTCTGCAAATCGTCGCGCTTCTTGCCGGTGACGCGCAATTCGCCGCCCTGCACGGCCGCCTGCACCTTCATCTTGCTGTCCTTGATCTCGCGGACGAGGCGCCGGGCGAGTTCGGCGTCGATGCCCTGCTTGAGCGCGATCGTCTGCCGCACCGTGTTGCCGGCCGCCTTTTCCGGCGGCTTATAATCCAGCGCTCCGGCTTCGACCTTGCGCCGCGTCAGATGCACCTTCAGGAGGTCGTGCATCTGCCTCAGCTTCAGATCGTCATCGGCGACCAGCCGCAGCTCGCCTTCGTTGCGCTCGAGCGTGCATTTGCTGCCCTTGAAGTCGAATCGGGTAGCGATTTCGCGGTTGATGCCGGCGATCGCGTTATCGACCTCGGCGAGATCGATGCGGAAGACAATGTCAAAGCTCGGCACGATGAGGCGTCCCCGGGGCAAACGGTTCTTGGAGGTGGGATATAGCGTGGCCCAAAGCTGGTTTACAGAGGGTCGGGAGCGTGCGGTCAGCGCCACTCCGGCCGGTTCGGGATGAAGATCGGCGGCCCCATGATTTCCGTCATAAAACCGCCGACGCGGTCATAGAGACGGTCACGCGGCAGGTGGCGCGGGGGTGCAGTGGTCGCCTCGTGGATGTTCTCGGTTGCGGCCCAATCGGCGACGGCACGGCGCAGCTCCGGGTCGGCCAGGATGAAATCGACCGCCTGGTTCTGGGTGCCGAGCGTGGGCGCGCCATTTTCCGCGGTAAGCTCGTCGTAGAGCCGGATCACATAGACGAGCGCGGCTGCCCGCAATTGCGTGTCTTCGACCGGTAGAGCCATTGCCGCCTCGCGGTTATACGGAAGAAAACGCCGTGGTGCGGGGCGGGTTCGTTTTCAGCCCGCCGCGAAGGCGCGGGCGCTGTCGATCAGACCGGCTTCCGCCGCGGCCGGCGGGGTCCAGCTCAGCAAGGCGCGCGTCGCGCTGTCGTCGACCTGCAACGACAGGATCAGCGGCGCCAGTCTCGCGCCGATTTCAGGGAGCCGGCGGAACAGGCCGAGCGCCGCCCCCGGCATGGGGAAAAGCCGGGCCCGCCGCCCGAGCCCTTTGGCGAGCAGCCGGATCAGGGCCGGCGTGGACAGATCGAGGCCGTCGCTTGCAAGCAGCACCTGCCCGGGCGCGGCCGGATGCAGCGCGGCGACTGCAATCAGGTCGGTCAGATTATCGGCATGGAGAAAGCTGCGGCGGTTGTCGATCCGGGCAAATGGGAGGGGAACGCCGCTCGCGACGAGCCGAATGAGGGCCTGGAAATTGGCCCGCACCCCGGGGCCGTAGACGAGCGGCGGGCGGATCATCGCGAGCTCGATCCCAGTGTCGCGCGCCGCCTCGGCCAACGCCTGTTCGGTCGCGAGCTTGCTGCGGCCGTAGGGGCTTTCGGGGCGGGGCTCGTCGCCGGCCCGGAACGGCCGGCCCGGCGCCGTCGCCGTGCCCATCGCGGTAATCGAGCTGACATAGATGAAGCGACGCGCGCCGGCCTGCGCCGCGGCGCGGGCGAGGGCGGCGGCCGCCGCCGGTTCGGGCGCCAGCGCCGCCGGGTCGGCGGTGCTGTGGGCGCGCTGCGCCAGATGGACGACCATGTCGATGCGAACCCCGCGCAAGGCCCGGCTCCAATCGCGGCCGGGGGTGATGTCGCCGAGCAGCACCCCCTCGGCGGTGCTGGGCGGAGGCTCGGGGCGGCGCAAGCCAGCAACGGGCTGGTGGCCGCGCTCGGCCAAGCCGCGGCACAGGGCACGTCCGATAAACCCTGCCGCACCGGTTACCAAGATCCGCGCCACACTTCCCTCTGTCGTTTCTGCGAGCGATTGCGCCGCCAATGGATTAAACAGGGGCTGGAAGCGGGGCAACCCGCCCGATGCCGCCGGGGGGCCATTTTGTTCGAGATTGTCCGTTCCGAACCGATCGTGCCACGGTCGGCTGCAGCCATTTCGGGCTGACCACCGATGTGCGGCATCGCCGGTGCGCTGTTGCCGAACGCGGCGTTGCCGCGCGCCGAGATCGAGGCGCGGCTGTGGCAGATGATCGGCACGATCCGGCATCGCGGACCCGACGACGAAGGGGTGTGGACCGACGGACTGTGCGGGCTCGCGCATGCGCGGCTGTCGATCATCGACCTCTCGCCGGCGGGGCATCAGCCGATCTCATCATCGGACGGTGAGGTGTGGCTGACGTATAATGGCGAGATCTACAATTTCGCCGAGATCCGAACCGAGCTTGCGGCGCTCGGCTATATCTTCCGCAGCCGCACCGACAGCGAGGTCATCGCCAATGGCTGGCATGCCTGGGGTCCGACCCTGTTCCCGCGGCTGCGCGGCATGTTCGCGCTGGGTTTGTGGGACCGCCGTTCGCGCCAACTGATCCTCGCCCGCGACCGGCTCGGCAAGAAGCCGCTCTATTACGCGCCCACCGGCGGGGGTTTTCTGTTCGGCTCCGAGATCAAGGCCGTGCTCGCCTGGCCGGGATTGGCGCGCACCCCGAATTTCACCGCGCTCGATGACTACCTCAGCCTGCAATACGTGCCGGCGCCGGAGACCGCCTTTGCCGGCATCCTCAAGCTCCCAGCGGCGCATTACCTGATCGTCGAGGCAGACCCGGCGGGCGGCTGGCATATGGGCGAGCCGGTGCGCTACTGGGAACTACCATCCCCGCAACCGGCGCGGACGCTGCCAAACCCCGCGGCATTGCGAGCCGAACTCGTCGCGCATCTCGAAGAAGCGGTGCGGCTCCGCCTGATGGCCGATGTGCCGCTCGGCGCGTTTTTGTCGGGCGGCGTCGATTCCAGCAGCATCGTCGCTATGATGGCGCGGGCCGGCGCCGCCCGGGTCAAGACCTTTTCGATTGGCTTCAACGACAAGAATTACGACGAGCGCCGCTACGCCCGCATGATCGCCGAGCGCTACGGCACCGAGCACGAGGAGTTCGTGGTCGAGCCCGACGCCGTCGCGGTGTTGCCGAAGCTCGTGTGGCATTACGGCGAGCCGTTCGCCGACCCCTCGGCGGTGCCGACCTATTACGTCTCCGAGATGGCGCGGCGGCGGGTCACCGTCGCGCTCAACGGCGATGGCGGCGACGAGGCCTTTCTCGGCTATGCTCGCTACCGCGCGATGCGTCGCCTCGGACAGCTCGATCGCTTGCCGCGCGCGGCACGGCTCGGGCTGGCGCGGCTGCTCGGGGTCGCGCCGGAGGGATTGCAGCGTAAGCTGCGCCTGGCGCAGATCCGCGACATATTGCAGGCCAATCCCGAGGCACCGGCGCATCGCTATGCCGGTACGATGGTGTTCTTTGGCGATCGCGACAAGGCCGAGGGCTACGGCGAGGCGATGAGCGGCCGGTTCGCGCATTCGACGCTCGACCGCCTGGCGCCGTATTTCGCCGCGCGCGAGGACCTCGTTTCCGGGGCCAACTGGGCCGACATCCACACCTATCTGCCGGACGATCTGATGGTAAAGGTCGATGTCGCCAGCATGGCGCACGGGCTCGAAACCCGCTCGCCGCTGCTCGACCATGTGCTGCTGGAGTGGGCGGCGCGCATCCCGGCCAAGGTCAAGATGGCGGGCGGCACCACAAAGGCGCTCTTTAAGGCGGCGATGGCGCCCTACCTGCCGCGCGAGATCCTGAACCGCAAGAAGATGGGGTTTGGCGTCCCGCTCGAACGCTGGTTCCGTCACGAATTGCGCGAACTCGCGAACGACACGCTGCTTAGCCAACGGGCGCGCGAGCGCGGCGTCATGCGGCCGGACTATGTGCGCCGCCTGCTCGAGCAGCACAGCGCCGGCGAGCGCAACCATCACACGCGGCTGTGGGCCCTATTGATGCTCGAATTGTGGTTTCGCACCTGGATCGACGGCGCCGCCGAAACCGCCATGCCGGTCAGGCCGGCGGCCTGACGGTCCCGCGCGAGGTGGCGTGAACGACTCGGCTGTGACGATTGCCAAGAAGCCAGCTGTCGATGCCGCGGTACGGCCCAAGCTGCTCTTTCTGGTTACCGAGGATTGGTATTTCTGGTCGCATCGCCTGCCGGTCGCGCGGGCGGCGCGCGATGCCGGGTTCGAGGTCGTCGTGGCGACGCGCGTTCGGGCGCATGGCGAGCGCATTGGCGCGGAAGGGTTCGCGCTGCGCCCGCTCGCCTGGCGGCGCCGCGGTGACGGGCTGATCCGCGCCATTCGAACGATTGCGGCGATCGCCCGCCTCTACCGCACCGAACGGCCGGATATCGTGCACCACGTCGCATTGAAGCCGGTGTTGTTTGGCGGGCTGGCGGCGCGGCTCGCCTTCCCGCGCGGTCCAAGAGCGCCTGCGCGCCTGTCGGCCGTGATGGGTCTCGGCGGCGGACTGGGATCGCGCGGAGTGCTCGCGCCTATCAGCCGACAGCTGCTCGGCTGGGCCTTGCGGCTGGTTTCGGCGGGCGGCCGGGTCATCGTGCAGAACCGGGAGGACGGCGCGGCACTCACCGGCTTTGGCATCGATCCGATGCGGATTGCGCTGATCCGCGGCTCGGGGGTCGATACCGCGCATTTCCAGCCGCTGCCTGACCCTGGCACCCCTGCCGCAACGGTCGCATTCGTCGGGCGCATGCTGCGCAGCAAGGGGGTGCTCGATGCGGTTGCGGCGGTGCGCCGGCTGCGCGAGCTCGGCATTACGGTCGAGATGCTGCTCGCCGGCTCGCCCGATCCCGACAACCGCGATTCGATGAGCGAAGCCGAACTGATCGCGCTCAATCGGGAACCGGGTATCGAATGGCTGGGTCAGGTCGAGGATGTGCGCACGGTATGGCAACGCGCAGCGGTCGCGGTGCTGCCGACAAGCTACGGCGAAGGCTTGCCTTTGGCGTTGCTCGAAGCGGCGGCGTGCGGACGGCCGATCATCGCGACCGACACGGCGGGCTGCCGCGAAGCCGTGCGGCACGGCGAGACCGGGCTGCTGGTGCCGCCGCATGATGTCGCCGCACTCGCCGAGGCGATTGCCGCGCTTGCCGGCGATCCGGCCCGCCGGCAAGCGATGGGCACAGCCGCCCGGGCCCTTGTCGAGCGCGAATTCGCCGCGCCGATCATCGCGGCGCAAACCCTGGCGCTCTACCGCGACGTGCTGCGCGAAAGAGTGGCCGCTCAATGATCCGGCTGTGGCTTGCCATCGCCGGACTCGGTGGGCTCGCCTCGGTTGCTGCGGGCGCCCTTGCCGCCCATCTTGCCGCCGAGCCGCGTGCCGCCGAGCTGCTGCGCACCGGCGCGCTCTACGGCTTGGTGCATTCGACCGCGCTGATCGCGGTCATCGCGCTGGCGCAGGGCCGCGAACCGCGGCGTGGCGCCGCGGCCGTCGCGGGATGGAGCTTTGCTGCCGGAATCGTGTTGTTCAGCGGCAGCCTGTTCGCTCTGTCCGGCAGCGAGGCGCGCTGGCTCGGTTGGGTGACAGCGGTCGGAGGCGTCGCTCTGCTGCTCGGCTGGGCGGCGCTCGCGAGCCTCGCCCTGCGCCGGCGCTGAGCGACCCCGCATTCGCGGAAGCAGGCAGAATATGCGACATTGGCGGCTTACGCCCTGACGAGCGCGGATAATGACGACGCTGCTTTACACGCACCCGGCCTGTCTTGAGCACGATCCCGGGCCCTATCACCCGGAATCGCCGGCTCGACTGGAGGCCGTGCTGGAGGCGCTCGAAACCCCGGAATTCGCCCGGCTGGGGCGGCGCGAGGCGCCGGAAGCGGCAATCGAGGATCTCGTCCGCGTGCACCCGCGAGCCTTTGTCGAGCGGCTGCTCGCTGCCGTGCCGGAGAGCGGGCACCGCGGCATCGACGCCGATACGATCCTGTCGCCGGCTTCGGGCCGAGCCGCGCTGCGGGCGGCCGGCGCCGTTGTCGCCGCGGTTGACGCCGTCGTCACCGGCGAGGCCGACAATGCCTTCTGCGCCGTGCGCCCGCCAGGCCACCATGCCGAGCCGGGGCGAGCGATGGGCTTTTGCCTGTTCAACAACATCGCCATCGGGGCATTGAGAGCGCGCGAGATGCATGGGCTGGCGCGCGTCGCGGTCATCGATTTCGACGTGCATCACGGCAATGGCACGCAGGCGAGATTCGCCGATGACCCCTCCCTGCTCTATGCCTCCACACACCAGTTTCCGCTCTATCCGGGCACCGGTGCGGCGAGCGAAACCGGAGTCGGCAATATCGTCAACGTGCCGCTGCGGCCGATGTCGGGCTCGCAGGAATTTCGCCTCGCAATGACCCGGACGATCCTGCCGGCATTGGATGCGTTCCGTCCCGAGATGGTGTTCATCTCGGCCGGATTCGACGCACACCGCAACGATCCGCTGGCGCAATTGCTGCTGGAAGACGCCGATTACACCTGGGCGACGGAACGGCTGTTGGAGGTCGCCCGCCAGCATGCCGGCGGGCGGGTCGTTGCGGCACTCGAGGGCGGCTACAACCTGGCGGCGCTCGCCGCGAGCGCCGCGGCACACCTGCGGGTGCTGATGTCGGTGTGAGACCGCTGTTGTAAATTCGCAACAAGACGCGCTATTCGAGCAAGATGCCGCGAAAGCCTCGTCACATCCGCCTATCCTTTTTGTTGAGATGAGCGCAGATGAACGATCCGATTAGTACCAGTGACATCGCCGCGATGAGTTTCGAGGACGCCCTCGCCGAGCTCGAACAGATCGTGCGCCGCCTTGAAGCTGGGCAGGTCAAGCTCGACGAAGCCATCCAGTGCTACGAGCGCGGCGCGCAGCTCAAGCAGCATTGCGAGCAGAAGCTGAATGAGGCCCAGCAGCGGGTCGACCGCATCGTTATCGGCCCGGATGGCACGGTCGGGGCCGAGCCCATGAAGCTGAGCCAGTGAGAGCACCGGCAAGGGCGCGCCCGTGAGCGACACGCTGTGGGCGAATTCGGCCTCGGTGGACGACGCCGCGGCGATCACGGCGCGGCTGACCGATGCCGTGCTCGACCGGATGCTCACAGTGCCGCCGGGTCTGGAGGCACGGGTCTACGAAGCGATGCGGTATTCGGTGCTGTCGCCCGGCAAGCGGCTGCGGCCGCTCCTGGTGCTTGCCGGAGCTCAGCTATTCGGGGTGGCGCAGCGCAGCGCCCTACAGGTGGCGGCGGCGGTCGAAATGGTGCACGCCTATTCGCTAATCCACGACGATCTGCCGGCGATGGACGACAGCGATCTGCGGCGCGGCCGGCCGACAAACCACCGGCAGTTCGACGAGGCGACGGCCGTGCTGGCCGGCGACGGGCTGTTAACCATGGCTTTCCAGGTTTTGGCCGATCCTGACACGCATGGCGATCCAGCGGTCCGCGCCGAGCTGGTCAGTTCCCTCGCGGACGCCGCGGGCGCGGCCGGCATGGTAGGCGGCCAGATGATCGACCTTATGGCCGAAAAACAGCGGCTCGATATCGGCGCGATCACCCGGCTGCAGCGCATGAAAACCGGTGCGCTGATCGCGTTTTCCTGCGAGGCCGGCGCGATCCTCGCCAAGGTCGCGCCCGAATTGCGCCTTGCGCTCCGCGGCTATGCCCATGATCTCGGACTCGCCTTTCAGATCGCCGACGATCTTCTCGATGTCGAGGGCTCGGCGGCGGAAATCGGCAAGCCGGTCGGGGCCGACGCCGCCGCCGGCAAGGCGACATTCGTCTCAATTCTCGGCATTGAGCGGGCGCGCGCCCAGGCCGAGTTGTTAATAAACCAAGCGGTTGCCCATCTTGATTTGTTCAAGGAAAGGGCGGAACTTTTGCGACAGGTCGCGCGATTCGTCGTAAACCGCAGATCGTGATCAGGAGACCAAATCTTGGATCAAAAACCGGGCCTCCAAATTTCCAATCGGACGCCGCTGCTCGACCGGATCACCGTGCCGGCCGATCTGCGGCGCGTGCCCGAATCCGATCTGCGCCAGGTCGCCGACGAATTGCGCGCCGAGTTGATCGACGCGGTGTCCATCACCGGCGGGCATTTCGGGGCCGGGCTCGGCGTCGTCGAGCTGACGGTTGCGATCCACTATGTCTTCGACACGCCGCATGACCGGCTGATCTGGGACGTCGGCCACCAAGCCTACCCACACAAGATCCTGACCGGGCGCCGCGACCGCATCCGCACGATCCGCCAGGGCGGCGGGTTGTCGGGCTTCACGAAGCGTTCGGAGAGCGAATACGATCCGTTCGGCGCGGCGCACAGCTCGACCTCGATCTCGGCCGGGCTCGGCATGGCGGTGGCGCGCGATTTCAAGGGCGAAAAGCGCAACGTCATTGCGGTGATCGGTGACGGTGCGATGAGCGCCGGCATGGCTTACGAGGCGATGAACAATGCCGGCTCGATGGATTCGCGTCTCATTGTGATCCTCAACGACAACGACATGTCGATCGCGCCGCCGGTCGGCGCGATGAGCGCCTATCTCTCGCGCGTGCTCTCGTCCAAATCCTTCATGTCGTTGCGCCATCTTGCCGGCGAGGCGGCGCGCCATCTGCCGAAGCGGCTCGAACACGCCGCTCGCAGGGCAGAGGAACTGGCCCGCAGCTTCGTGACCGGCGGCACGCTGTTCGAGGAGCTCGGGTTCTATTACGTGGGCCCGATCGACGGCCATAACATCGACCACCTGCTGCCGGTGTTGAAAAACGTTCGCGACAGCAAGGAGAGCGGGCCGATCCTGATCCATGCCGTGACCGAAAAGGGACACGGCTATCTGTCGGCCGAGCAGGCCGAGGACAAATGGCACAGCGTCGCCAAGTTCGACGTCGTGACCGGCGCGCAGGCGAAATCGACCCCGAAGGCGCCGCAATACACAACCGTGTTTGCCAAATCGCTGATCAAGGAAGCCGAGAAGGACGAGCGCATCGTCGCGATCACCGCGGCGATGCCGTCGGGCACCGGACTCAATCTGTTCGGTGATAAATTCCCGAAGCGCACCTTCGATGTCGGCATTGCCGAGCAGCACGCGGTGACCTTTGCCGCCGGGCTGGCGTCCGAAGGGATGAAGCCGTTCGCCGCGATCTATTCGACCTTCCTGCAGCGTGGTTACGATCAGGTCGTGCACGACGTCGCGATCCAGAAATTGCCGGTGCGCTTCGCGATCGACCGCGCCGGGCTCGTCGGCCAGGACGGGCAGACCCATGCCGGCTCGTTCGACGTAACCTATCTCGGCTGCCTGCCCGGTTTCGTCATCATGGCGGCGGGCGACGAGGCCGACCTGGTGCACATGGTGGCGACCTGCGTCGCGATCGACGACGCGCCCTCGGCGTTGCGCTTCCCGCGCGGCGAAGGCGTCGGCATGCCGCTTCCCGAAGAGGGCGTACCGCTCGAAATCGGGCGCGGCCGCATCCTGCGCGAGGGCACGACGATCGCGATCCTGAACTTTGGCGGGCGCCTCGCTGAATGCCTGAAGGCGGCGCAGGAACTGGGTGCTTATGGCCTCTCGACAACGGTCGCCGATGCGCGGTTCGCCAAGCCGCTCGATACCGATCTGATCAACCGGCTGGTGCGCGAGCACGAGGTCGTCATCACGATCGAGGAGGGCGCGATCGGCGGGTTCGGCAGCCATGTGCTGCAACATCTCGCAACAACCGGGCAGCTCGATCACGGGCTCAAGATCCGGCCGATGATCCTGCCCGATGTGTTCCTCGAGCATGATTCCCCCAATGCGCAATACGAGACGGCCGGGCTCAACGCCCGCCATATCGTCGCGACGGCACTCGCCGCGCTCGGCCGCGAGATCGCCGAGCTGCCTGTCCGCGCTTAGCCGATCGCCGAGGCCTTGCGCTGGAAATAACATCGTCGTCCCGGCGCAGGGCGGGACCCTCCCTCCCTTCAGCCGTCTCGGACGCGCACAAGTGGATCCCGGCCTTCGCCGGGATGACGATTTCTCGTTAGAATCGGTGGATGCCAACAAAGCGCCGGGCCGATCAGCTCCTGGTCGAGCAGGGCATGGCCGAAAGCCGCGCCAAGGCGCAGGCGCTGATCCTCGCGGGCCTTGTTTCGGCAGCCGGGAAACGCATCGACAAGCCCGGCACGGCCCTCCGCGAAGACACCGAATTGACGCTCGCCGGGCGCGACCACCCCTGGGTGTCGCGCGGCGGCGTCAAGCTGGCTTTTGCACTCGACCGTTTCGGCATCGACCCCGCCGGAATCATCGCGCTCGATATCGGCGCCTCGACCGGCGGCTTCACCGACGTGCTGCTGACGAAGGGCGCGGCACGGGTGTACGCCGTCGATGTGGGTCGCGGCCAGCTCGCCTGGAAATTGCGCCAGGACCCGCGGGTCGTCGTCCACGAGGGCCACAACGCGCGTTATCTCACGCGCGAGGACATCCCCGAACCGATCGATTTCGTCAGCTGCGATGCGAGCTTCATCGGGCTCGCAACGGTGCTGCCGGCCGCGTTGAATTTGACGGCCGAGCACGCGCAACTCGTCGCGCTGATCAAGCCGCAATTCGAGGCCGGGCCGGGCGAGGTTGGCAAGGGCGGGGTGGTGCGCGAACCCGAGATCCACCGCGCGGTTTGCGAGCGCATCACCGCGTGGGTCGGCGCGCAACCGGCATGGCAGGTCGTCGGCATTGCAGAGAGCCCGATCACCGGGCCTGCCGGCAATCGCGAATTCCTGATATACGCGCGCAAATGACCACAGCGGTACATGGATTTACCGGCTTTCGCCCGGCGGCGTTCAACTTCTTCCGCGGGTTGCGCGACAACAACGACCCGGCCTGGTTCAAGCCGCGCAAAGCGGTATACGAGACCGAGGTGCTGGCGCCGTTCCGCGCGCTCGTCGCGGCGGTCGGCCAGGCGCTTGCCGAGGCCGGGATACCGCTCTCCGGCGACCCGGTGCGCAGCATCTTCCGCATCTATCGCGATGTGCGCTTCTCGCCGGACAAGCGTCTCTACAAGACGCATGCCGGGGCGGTGCTGACCCGCTCCGGCGGCAAGCGCGACCCCGGCCTCCTTTATCTGCACCTCGAACCGGGAGCGTCGATGGTCGCGGCCGGCTTTTGGCATCCGGAGCCGCCGCTGCTGACCCGGCTGCGGTGGACCATGCTTGCCGATCCCGATGGTTTTGCAGCGATCGCCGATGGGCTTGCTGAGGCCGGCTCTCCGATCTCCAGCGACGACGCGCTGACCCGGTTGCCGCGCGGCTTCGAGGCGGCCAAGGGCACGCCGGTCGAGGATTATGTCTGCTGGAAATCCTTGACCGCGCACGCCCCACTCAGGAACAAGGACATGCAATCGCCGGCGGTCGTCGACCGCATCGTCGAGTTCGCCCGCGCGGCGCTGCCGTTGCTCGAATGGGGCTGGGCGGCGGCCGAGGACGACATGCCGCCGCTGGTCATTCCGATGCCGGCGCGCCCCTTGCCGTCCCCCGATTTCTAGGGCCGCATTGCCCGATCGCGCTCAGGAGAGTAGAGAAACGCCGCAAACCAGGGAGGACCGTTGATGGCAGACCGCAATTCCGGTGCAACGGCGGCGCCGCAAGCCGTAGCGCCGCGCCGCATCAACCATATCGTGCTGAATGTGCGCGACATCGAGGAATCGCACCGTTTCTGGACCGAGATCGTCGGGCTGAAGCAGGTCGCGACATTGCGGCCGCGGCCGGGCGCCACGCCGCCGAAGATGCGCTTCTACAGCGCCGACCATGACGGGAAACTGACGCATCACGACATCGCGCTGGTCGAGAGCTCGAACGTGCCGGCGCCAGAGGATTGGAAGCTCGCCGGCGGCAGCGTTGCCGTCAATCACATCGCAATGCAATTACCCGACCGGGAATCATGGCTGAAGCAGCTCGAATTCCTGCAGAGCCGCGGCGTCAAGTTCAACTGGCGGGTCAACCACGGCGTGACGCACAGCGTCTATGTCAACGACCCGAACGGCTACGGGGTCGAGTTCTTGTACGAATTGCCGCGCGAGATGTGGGAAAACGACATCCAGGGCGCGATCGACTATCTCGAAAACCTGCCCACGGATGGGCCGGGAGCGCTCGCCGACCGCACCGACTCGCCAAGCTTCGGGACAAAGCAACCGGCCACGGTTCCGGCCGAGTAGCTCGATCCGGGAGAACGCGGCGGCTCAGCCGCCGCGCCTCACCTCGTATTATGCCGCCGCGTAGCCCTTCGGCGCCGCCTCGTCCTTGTCGAAGTCGAACTCGACCTTGCCGCCGTGCGGATCGTCGAAGAACAGCTGCCAGAGGCCGCCGCGCACGCCCTCGGCCGGCAGGCGCCGCAGCTCGTACTTGATCTTGGCGTTTTCCAGCTTGGCGACCGTGCCCGGCAGGTCGGTCGCGGTGAACGCCATATGATCGATGACCCCGGCGCGCACCTCGTTGAGCTGCTTTCTATGGATCACATGGAGGATCGGCTGGTCGCCGACCCAGAGCCAATAGCCGGGGAACTGGAAATTCGGCCGTGGCCCGACCTCGAAGCCCAGCAGATCGCAGTAGAAGTTTTTGGTCGCTTCGAGGTCGTCGCTCAATACCGTGAAGTGGTTCATGCCCTGAACGCTCATGCCGCACTCTCCCTTTTAAGAGCAGCCAAATGAGGCGAGGCCGGGTGCGCGGCAACCCGCGCAGGGCCTGATCTCCCACAGATAGAAATGGCGGACGGGCGGCCTTGCGTCAATCGCAGGGCACCCCTCGAGGCGGCAATGCTATGAGATGAGCCGGTAAATAAGATGGCCGCGAGGGGGAAGATGAGACAAGGGCGTCGGATTTTATTGGCTGCAGGCGGGCTGCTGCTGGCGATCAGCGTGTGCGGTGCGGCCGCGGCGCAGAAGCCGGGCGGCACCTTGCGGATCTATCACCGCGACAGCCCGGCCTCGATGTCGATCCACGAGGAAGGCACGGTCGGGGTCATGCTGCCGATGATGCCGGTCTTCAACAATTTGATGCTGTTCGATCAGCATGTGCCGCAAAACAGCATACAGTCGATCGTGCCCGAGCTGGCCACCAGCTGGGCATGGAGCGAGGACGGCACCGAGCTGACGCTCAAACTGCGCGACGGCGTCAAATGGCATGACGGGAAGCCGTTCACATCAGCGGACGTCAAATGCACGTTCGATCTGCTGACCAATCAGGGAAAGGAAAAGCTGCGCCTGAACTTCCGCCAGACCTGGTGGGTCAACGTCGCCAGCACGAGCACCAATGGCGAGCGCGAGGCGGTTCTGCATCTGAAGCGCCCGCAGCCGGGCCTGTTGGCGTTGCTCGCTTCGGGCGACACGCCGATCTACCCGTGCCATGTCTCACCCGCCCAGATGCGGCAGCATCCGATCGGCACCGGTCCGTTCAAATTCGTCGAGTACAAGCCCAACCAGGACATCAAGCTCGCGCGCAACCCGGATTACTGGAAACCGGGGCTGCCTTACCTCGACGGCATCGAGTTCACGATCATTTCGAACCGCTCGACCGCGATCCTCGCCTTCATCGCCGGCAAGTTCGATATGACGTTTCCGTATGAGGTGACGCTGCCGCTGTTGAAGGACATCAAGACGCAATCGCCGCAGACGATGTGCCAGGTCGGTCCCGCCACCGAATCGATCGGAGTCTTGATTAATCGGACGGTGCCGCCCTTCGACAATGCCGAATTGCGCCGCGCGATCGGGCTGACCTTGGACCGCAAATCCTTCATCGACATTCTCGGGCAAGGCGAAGGCGATCTCGGCGGCGCGCTGTTGCCGCCGCCCGAAGGCGTGTGGGGCATGCCGGAAGACATGTTGAAACGATTGCCCGGGTACGCCGACGACGTGCAGAAGAACCGCGAGCAGGCGCGCGCGATCATGCAGAAGCAGGGTTACGGGCCGGACAAGAGGCTGCCGGTCACCCTCTCGACCCGCAACCTCGCGGTCTATCGTGATCCTGCGGCGATCCTGATCGACCAGCTGAAGGAGATCTACATCGACGGCGAACTCGAAAACATCGAAACCGCCAATTGGGTGCCGAAATTGATCCGCAAGGATTTCAAGCTCGGCCTCAACGTGCTCGGCACCGCGGTCGACGATCCCGACGTGGTGTTCTACCAAAACTATGTGTGCAGCTCGGCGCGCAACTATCCCGGCTATTGCAATCCGGAGATCGACAAGAAGGTCGACCAGCAATCGATGGAGAGCGATCCGGCGAAGCGCAGGCAACTCGCTCAGGAAATCGACTACCAGCTGCAGCAGGAATTGGCGCGGCCGATCATCTACCACCTGCGAGCCGCGACTTGCTGGCAGCCCGAGCTCAAGAACCTGACGCTGATGGTCAACAGCCAGTACAACGGCTGGCGGTTCGAGGATATCTGGCTCGACAGATAGGCGCCGCAGTCAGAAGAGCGCGGCAGGAAGGGAGACAGTAATGCCTCGGAATTGGCGCGCCACGCTCGTGCTGGCGGCGGTTATCGGATTTGCTGCCGCGCCGGCAATGGCGCAGAAGCCGGGCGGCACCTTGCGGATCTATCACCGCGACAGCCCGGCCTCGATGTCGATCCACGAGGAGGCGACCTGGTCGACGATCATGCCGATGATGGGCGTGTTCAATAACCTCGTGCTCTATGACCAGCACATCAAGCAGAACAGCCTCGCGACGATCCGGCCCGAGCTCGCGACGAGCTGGACCTGGAGCGAGGACGGCACCGAACTGACGTTCAAATTGCGGCACGGTGTCAAATGGCACGACGGCAAACCTTTCACCGCCGCCGACGTCAAATGCACCTGGGACCTGCTGCTCGGCCGCGGCAAGGAGAAGTTGCGCCTTAACCCGCGCGAAACCTGGTACCTCAATCTCGCGGATGTCACGACGAATGACGAGGACGAGGCGACCTTTCACATGAAGCGGCCGCAGCCCGCGTTTCTGGCGCTGCTCGCGTCGGGGGATTCGCCGGTCTATCCCTGCCATGTCTCGGCGCGCGACATGCGCAGCCATCCGATCGGCACTGGGCCGTTCAAGTTCGTCGAGTACAAGCAGAATCAATCGCTCAAAGTGGAGCGCAACCCGGATTACTGGAAGCCGGGGCTGCCGTATCTCGACGCGATCGAATACACGATCGTGCCGAACCGCTCGACCGCCGTGCTCGGCTTCATCGCCGGCAAATTCGACATGACCTTCCCGCACGAGGTCACGGTGCCGTTGCTGAAGGACATCCACAGCCAGGCACCGCAGGCGATCTGCGAGACAGTGCCGCTCAACGTCGGCGTCACGGTCGCGGTCAACCGGAAGCCGCCGTTCGACAATATCGAGGCGCGCCGGGCCGTCGCGATGGCTCTCGACCGGCAGGCCTTTATCGACATTCTCGGCGAGGGCCAGGGCGACGTCAGCGCGGTCATGCTGCCGCCGCCCGAAGGGATCTGGGGCATCCCGCTCGACATGCTGCGGCCGCTGCCGGGCTATGGGCTCGACATCGAGAAGAGCCGGGAAGAAGCTCGCGTGATCATGCGGCGGCTCGGCTACGGGCCGGAGAAGCCGTTGAAGATAACGGTCTCGGCGCGCAACATTGCAGCGTACCGCGACCCGGCGGCGATCCTGATCGACCAGCTCAAATCGATCGGCATCGAGGGCGAATTGGAGACCGTCGAGACAGCGAACTGGATCCCGAAGCTGATGCGCAAGGATTTCACACTGGCGGTCAGCCTGTCCGGCAGCGCGGTCGACGATCCCGACCAGATCTTTTACGAGAGCTATGTCTGCAAATCGCCGCGCAACTACACCGGCTATTGCAACCCCGAGGTCGAGGCGCTGATCGACAAGCAATCGACCGAGACCAACCCGGAAAAGCGCAAGCAGATCGTCTGGGACATCGAACGCCGCATGATCGAGGACGGCGTGCGGCCGGTGATCTATCACGCGCGCCAAGCGACCTGCTGGCAGCCTCAGGTCAAGAACATCACGCTGATGATCAATAGCGCCTATAACGGCTGGCGCATGGAAGACGTCTGGCTCGACCGGTAGATCTTAGGGGCACCAAGTGCCCGGGCTTGTCCCGGGCATCCACGTCTTCAAGCTATCCGACCGCAAAAGACGTGGGTGGCCGGACAAATCCGGCCGCGGGGGGATTGGCCGTGTGTTACGCCGCGGCGGCGAGCGAGATGCCGAGCGCTTCGAGGTCGGGCGCGATGCGCTGCGACAACACCCCGACCTTGCTCAGATTGCGCACCAGCCCCTGGTGCAGGTCGCGGCGGAAGAATTTGCGGAAGGCGGTTTCCTCGCCGCCGGCGGCACGGTCGCGCCGGTACTGGCGGATCGTTTCTATGTCGGCCTTGCTGAACCCCATGTCCTCATAGGCGCCGAGCGGGAAGATGCCGCGCAGCGTGCGGTTCAGCGCCCACACCGCGAAATCTTCCATCTCGCGCCGCTCCGCCGCGCTCGCCTCGGCGACGACTGCCGGCAGCGACAGCATGCCGAAGCCCATATGGCGCGCCTCGTCCTGCAGGATGCGGCGGCAGACCTGGCACAGGACCGCATCCTTCGAGGAATCGGCGAGCATGCGGAACAGCGAGACGGCGAAGGTCTCGGCCACCAGCTGCAGCCCGATCGTCTTCAGGTACCAGGCATTAGTACCGAGCAGCGTGTCGAAGATCTCCTGCACGTTGCCGGCGAGCGGGTAGGTCTCGCCACCGAGCCGCAGCGTAATATAGCGGTGAAGAACCTCGTTGTGCCGCGCCTCGTCGACGACTTGGCTCGCCTGAAACAGCTTGGCGTCCTGCCCGACGACATTCTCGACGAGCTGACTGCACACCAGCATCGCGCCGTGCTCGCCGTGCATCAGCGTCGAGATACGCCACTGCGCCACCAGCCGGTTGATCTCGACCCGCTGAGCCGGCGACAGCCGGTTCCAGAACGGGCTTCCATGAATGTCCACGAGGTCATCGGCGATCAGGCCGCCATCGCTGTCGAGCGGCTTTTCCCAATCGATGTCGGTCGCGGCGTTCCACTGGTCGAGCTTGGCCTGCTCGTAAAGCCGCCGCATATCGGCGTGCTCGCCATCGTAATCGTGGCGGAAATACGCGATGTTGCTGGTCTCTAGGTAATGACCGCGTTCCATACAATGGCCTCCGACCCGATATGCGGGTGCTTAGGCGCAGTCTACGCCAATCCGGTGTAGAGCGCTTTCTCGAATTTATCAAACAACGCGAGAGCCTTGGGATCGCAAAACGGCCGGTATTGTCTGCCGGGGCAGCGCCGGCCGCAAGCGCCGCCGGCGGGAGCAAATGCCACGAAAAAGCAAGGCGTTAGGGGATCTATCAGAAAACCTTAACCGGGTCGCGGATACAATGATGCCGGCGCGGCGTGCGGCTGTGCTGCGTTGCGTCCCGGGAGAATTTCGCGCGATCATGATGACCTTTGTCATCCTGGCGCTTGCCCTCGCCTTGCCGGTGCTGGGCGTGGCGCATGTTGCGGAGCAGCGCCGCCGCGCGCAGGTTCAGCGCATGATGATGGAAAGCGAACGGCGCTTCCGGCAGCTGGCCGAGAGCTCGTTCGACATGATCGTTCGCTTCAATGCCCGCACCCAGCAGCGGACTTACGTCTCGCCGGCCTGCCACCGCCTTTATGGCTATGAGCCGGAGGAGGCGCTGGCGATGTCGGCGGAGGAAATCATCCACCCGGAGGATCTTGCGAAAGTCCGCGAAGCGCTACGCCGGCTGGAATACGCCGATCAGGCGCCGATCACCTATCGCGGGAAGCGCAAGGACGGCGCCTATATCTGGGTCGAGGCGAGCCTGACGCGGTCGCGAGACCCGGAGACCGGCGCCTCCGAGGTGGTCAGCGTCGTGCGCGACATCAGCGAGCGGGTGCGCTACGCGGCGGCCTTGCAAGAGGCCAAGGAGCAGGCCGACGCCGCGAGCCGCGCCAAATCGGAATTTCTCGGCACGATGAGCCATGAGCTGCGCACGCCGTTGAACGCAATCATCGGCTTTACCGAGATCATGAATGAAGGCCTCATGGGCCCGATCGAGAACCCGAACTACCGATCGTACATCGCGGACATTCACTTCAGCAGCACCCATCTGTTGAACCTGATCAACGAGATCCTCGACCTCACCAAGGCCGAGGCGGGCAAGCTCGAAGTCCAGGAAGATGTGTTCGATCTGCGCGACGTCATCGAGGCGGTTGCGCGGATCAGCGGCCCGCCGATCGACAAGGCAGGGGTCAGCGTCGAAATCGATCTTCCTGACGACCTGCCCTTGCTGCGAGCTGACCAAGGCAAGGCACGGCAGGTGTTTTTCAACCTGATCAGCAACGCGGTGAAGTTCACCCCTAGGGGCGGGCGGATCGATATCTCCGGCCGGTTCGACCCGCACCGCGGCCTATCGATCACCGTCGCGGATACCGGGATCGGCATCGCGCCGGAAAATCTGAGCCGGGTGTTGGAGCCGTTCGTTCAGGTCGACAGCTCATTGAGCCGGCGTCATCAGGGCACCGGCCTCGGTCTTCCGGCCGTCAAAGGGATCATGGAGCTGCACGGCGGCTCGATCGAATTGCAGAGCACGGTCGACAGCGGCACCGCCGCGACGATCACCTTCCCGCCCGAACGGGCGCTTGTCGAGGCCGCGCTGAAGCGATCGCTGCCCGTTTCCTGATGGCACCTATTGGCGGTGGTATTTGACGACGCGCCTGACGCGTCCCCACTCGCCCGGCTGCACGACATAGAGGTCGCGCCGCGAGTCGCACCAAATGCCGTGGCATGAGCGATTGAGCGGGCCGTCTCCCCAGCGCGCCAGCCGCTCGCCGTCAAGGTTCAGGATGCTGATGAAGCCGCCATTGTGCTCGGGGATGTAGACGGTGTCCTCGTCATCGACGTAGAAGAACGCCGGGCCGATCAGCTCGGTGGGCCACACTTCGAGCAATTTGCCGTTCTGGTCGAACACTTGCACCCGGTCGTTTTCGCGGTCCGCGACCAGCAGGCGGCCGCGCCGGTCGACCCAGATGCCGTGCGGCAGGTTGAACTGGCCGGGCGCAGTTCCCGGCTCCCCCCACGAGAGCAGGTGTTTGGCGTCGGCGGAGAATTTGTGGATTCGGGCGTTGCCGTATCCGTCGGTCATGAACATCTCGCCCGTCGGCGCGAAGGCGATGTCGGTCGGCAGGTTGAACGGACCGCCGCCATGCGTGACCTTCTTCCACGCGGATGAGGCAAAATCATCGGGCGGCACGCCGGTGTCGGAACGATGCCCCCTCTCGCCGATCGTCTGCAGCAGCTTTCCCTCCGGTGTGAATTTGTAGAATTGCTGGAGATGCTCGTCGCAGACCCAGACGACATCGTGCCCGTTCTCCGGAACGATGCGGATCGCATGCGGGAAGCGGAACAGCCCCTCACCCCAGCTGCCGACGAAATCGCCGTCCCGGTCGAAAATCACGACGGGGCGCGCGTCGTTCCGATTGAAGCAATAGACCCGATCCTGCGAGTCGACCGATACGGCAGCCGGCTTCAGCTCCAGCCATTCCGGAACCCGCGCCCATTCCTCGTCCACCTTGTAGGTGTATGCGCCGCGGCCAACGATCGGGTCCATTCGCTTTCCCTCTCCGGTTATGGCTTCTCACTCGCCCGCCGCGGCGGCGCAATCGCATTCGACGTGGAAGATCCGCGCTGCCGTCTCGCCGAGGATCGCGCTGCGCTCGGCCGAGGTCAGCTGCGTCGCCTCGACGACCGCGCAAGGATCGAGGTCGCCGATGCCGAAGGGATAATCCGAGCCGAGCATGACGCGGTCGGCGCCGACGACATCGCACAAGAAGCGCAAGGCGCGCGGCTCGAACAGCACGGTGTCGAAATAGAGCCGGCGGAAGCCGTCGAGCGGGTCGGCGTAGTCGGCATGGATCGCGTGATTGCGCTTCAGCCGACCCAGCGCATAGGGCAGCGCGCCCCCGGCATGCGACAGCAACAGGCTGACGCCCGGAAAACGGGTCAGATGACCGGAGAACAACAGCCGCGCCGCCGCGATCGTCGTGTCGGCGAGGCGGCCGACAGCGTTTACCAGATCGTAATCGGCGAGACGCTCGTCACCGCAGATGTAATGCGGATGCAGAAAGATCGCCGCCTCCCGCGCCGATGCCACCTCCCAGAACGGATCGAGCGACGGGTCATCGAGATTGCCGCCGACGCCCTTCGGCTGGGTGGCGATCATCGCGCCGTGAAACCCGGCATCGAGCGCCTCTTCCAATACCCGCGCCGCGAGCCTGCCGTCCTGCAACGGCACCGTGGCAAGCGGGAAGACCGACTTCAGCGCCGACGCATCCTTCCGCATGTGCTCGTTGTAGAAGCGCGCCCAATCGGCACCCTCGTCACCTGGCAAATCATAACCGTAAACATCGGTCCAGCCGCCGACGAGCTGGCCATCGACCCGCGCTTTTTTGAGCCAATCGCGGCGCTGCGCCAGATCCCACAAGCGCGGCTGGATCGGCCGGCCGGCGCCGCCGTCCGCGAATTCCAGGCGCGGCATCGGCCCCTCGGTATGCAGGCGGACCGAGGGGAAGAGGCGCTTCTCGCTCCTCAGCGCTTCAAGCATCGTGCCCGGCACCGTGTGAGCGTGGGTGTCGATGATCATGCGCCTCTTCCTCGTTCTTTGGCCGCGGCGCCGAGATCAGCCGCCAGGCTTCCGGTAATTGATGTTCGCCGCGAGCGCCTTATCGGTCTCCTCGATCGTCAGCAAAGCGGTCGTGCGGGTGCGCACAAAACCCGTAGCCGACACTGACAGCGACACGGCGCTGACCGCGACATTGTCAGGCAGGTCGGCGATGATCACGACATCGTCCTCGCCGAGCGCGTAATACATGCTTTCGAGCCGGCCGCCGGCGCCTTCCAGCACCTGGCGCACCGCTTGCTGGCGGCCAGACGCCTTGTCTTTCTGCAGACCTTTGAGCCCGTCGGCCGTATAGGACGCATGGATCAGGTATTTGGGCATGACGCGTTCCTCCCGATTTTTTGGCCGCCTCGCCGGGCGGAGCCGACACTATAGCAGCCTAGCCAATCAAGAGGCACGGCGCCGCGACCTGCCCCTCTCGCTTCGGGTATCAGCTGCGCGCCGGCTGCATCCCTGCCGTTAGGCTCCACGTTATCGACCATCTCGCCGCGCGTCAGCGTCGCGGGTAAAGTGGGCCGCCGTCCGGGAAATGCGGAGCGGCCTGAGAAAGAGGTTTAGGGATGGCCGAGGCGAAACAGGGCAGGACCGGTGGGCCGCCGGATTGCGCGGAGCTGTTGCAGCGCGCCGAGGCGCTGGTCCCGGTGCTGCGGGAGCGCGCCACCAAGGCCGAGGAATTGCGCCGCCTGCCGGATGAGACGATCGAGGATTTGCACCGTACCGGCTTGTTCCGCATCCTGCAGCCGAAGCGGGTCGGCGGCAGCGAGTTGCCGTTTCGCTCGATCGTCGAGCTGGTCTCGGTCATCAGCCGGGGTGATGGCTCGACCGGCTGGGTCTTGGCCAATCTGGCGGCGCATCACTGGCTGCTCGGCATGTGGCCGAAACGGGCGCAGGACGAGATCTGGGGCGAGTCGCCGGACAATCTGATCGGCTCGGCCTTGATTTTCCCGCGCGGCCGCGCCAAACCGGTGCCGGGCGGCTATAGGCTGTCTGGGCGCTGGCCGTTTTCGAGCGGGGTCGACGCCGCGACCTGGAGCCTGATCGGGGCGATCGTGCATGACCCGGAGGCGGGTACCGGCGAGCCGCGCATATTTGTGTTGCCGGCGAGCGATTTCACGATCATCGATACTTGGCATGTCATCGGCCTTGCCGGCACCGGCAGCAAGGATGTCGCGGTCGAGGATGTGTTCGTGCCGGAATACCGCACAGTCGCCGTCAAGGAGATCACCGGCGGCCCCAATCCGGGCAGCGCGGTCAATCCCTCGGTGCTGTATCAACTGCCAGCGATCAGCCTGTTCGCGTTTTGCATCGCCGGCGTCTCGCTCGGCATCGCCCAGGGAGCGATCGAGTATTTCGTCGAGACGATGCGCACCCGCACCAGCTATTACACCGGCCGCAACCTCGCCGATTTCGTGACCGTCCAGGTGCATCTCGCCGAGGCCGCAGCGATCGCCGATGCGGCGCGCGCGGTCCTGCTCGGCGATTGCGACGAGGCGACCCGCCTCGTCGGCGAGGGCGAGGTGCCGACCCTCGACCAGCGGGCCCGCTACCGCCGCGACGGCGCCTATGCCGCAACATTGTGCACCAAGGCGGTCGATGTCTTGTTCCAGGCGACCGGCGGCGGCGCGATTTATGCACGCAACCCGCTGCAGCGCGCGTTCCGCGACGTGCATGCCGCGAATGCCCATTACGTGCTGAACTGGGACATCAACGGCACGATGTACGGCCGCGTGGCGCTCGGTTTGTCGCCCGACGCGACGCTCTAGACGCAGATGGGTCAAACAAGGGCTCGAGGAACAGCAGTGTCGAAGGATTTTCCGAGCAGCCACGAGGCGGTCGTGCACAGCACCTCGGCCGAGGGCTTCAACACCCGCGAGCTGCGCAACGCGCTCGGCGCCTTTGCGACCGGCGTCACGATCATCACGACGCGCGACGGCGACGGCAAGCTGCATGGGATGACCGCCAACTCGTTCACCTCGGTATCGCTGAGCCCCCCCTTGGTGTTGTGGAGCAGCTCGCTTTACGCGCAAAGCCTGCCGGCCTTCCAGGGAGGCTCGTATTTCGTCGTCAACATCCTCGCCTTCGACCAGATCGAGCTGTCGAACAAATTTGCCAAGCAGAGCGACGACAAATTCATCAACGTCGACCACATCATCCCGGAGAGCGGCGCCCCGGTCATTGTTGGCTCGGCGGCGCATTTCGAGTGCCGCCACGAATTCCGCCACTACGGCGGCGACCACATCATCTTCATCGGCCATGTCGAGCGCTTCGCCTACACCGACAAGCCGACGCTCTTGTTCTGCCGCGGCAAATACATGCGCGGCGAGCCGATCCTGCAGGGTTGAGTAGCGTATGCCCGATCCGATCAAGACCGTCGCAGTTATCGGGCTCGGCATCATGGGCGGGGCGATCGCGCGCAACCTCGTGCGGGCGGGCTTCTCGGTCGGCGGTTTCGATATCGATCCCGAGCGGAGGACCGCACTGGCCTCGGACGGAATCACGGCTCGGAGTTCGGCGGCCGAGGCGGTGCGCGGCGCCGATCTCCTACTGACCAGCCTGCCAAGCGTCGCCGCGATGGACGAGACCGTCGAGAGCATCGCGGAAAATCCCCAGCCGGGGCAGATCCTCGCCGAGCTATCGACCTTGCCGATCGAGGCGAAGGAGACAGCGCGCGACCGGCTCGCCGCCGCCCGTATCGTCATGCTTGACTGTCCGCTGTCCGGCACCGGCGCGCAGGCCGTCACGCGCGATCTGGCGCTCTACGGCAGCGGCGACGAGGCGGCGTTCGGGCGCGCTCGGCCGGTGTTCGACGGTTTTGCGCGGGTGAGCCATTACCTTGGCGCGTTCGGCAACGGCAGCCGGATGAAATTTGTCGCCAATTTGCTCGTCGCCGTGCACAACGCCGCCGCAGCCGAGGCGATCGTGCTCGGCACGAAAGCGGGACTCGACCCGGAGCGCATCCTCGAAGTCATCGGCAGCGGCGCCGGCACCTCGCGCATCTTCGAACTGCGCGGCCCGATGATGGCGAAGGGCGTCTACACGCCGCCGACCGCGACGATGCACGTCTTGCAGAAGGACAGCGCGATCATCGGCGAATTCGCCCGCGCGCTCGGCGTCGCGACGCCGATGCTCGACGCCGCGGCGCCGCTCTATGACGACGCCGAGGCGCAGGGCTATGCCGAAGAAGATGTCGGCGCGGTGCACGCGGTCCTCGCCCGCCGCGCCGGGTTGCCGACAAGCAAATGAGGAGAACCGCCGCATGCTGACCGAAGCGCAGCGCGCCGCCTATGACCACGACGGGTTCATCGTCGTGCCGGATGTCTTTTCGGCGGCCGAGATCGCGGAGTTGCGGCGGGTCACCGACGAATTCGTGCGCAACGCCGCCGCGGTCAGTACTAATGATGAGATTTACGACCTCGAAGATTCGCATTCGCGCGAGGAGCCGCGGGTGCGCCGGCTGAAGGCGCCGCATCTGATCCATCCCACGTATTTTCGCGCCAGCCGTAACCCAAACGTCGTCGCGATCCTGAAGGATTTGTGGGGCAGCGTGCGGTTCGACACCGGCAAGCTCAACATGAAATCGGCTGGCTACGGCGCGCCGGTCGAATGGCACCAGGATTGGGCCTTCTACCCGCACACCAACGACGATCTCGCGGCGGTCGGCATCATGCTCGACGATGTGGACATGGAGAACGGGCCGATGCTCGTCGTGCCGGGCAGCCATAAGGGGCCGGTCTGGAACCATCATGGGCCGAATGGGCGGTTCTGCGGCGCGATGGATCCGGCGCGTTGCGATATCGATCTCTCGCGGGCGCTGCCGTGCCTCGGCAAGGTTGGTTCGGTGACGGTGCATCACGTGCGCGCGGTGCACGGCTCGGCGGCCAATTTCTCGGGCCGCGAGCGGCGCTTCCTGTTGTTCCAGTACCGCGCCGCCGATACGTGGCCGCTGCTCGGCTTCAAGGACGGCATCGAGAAATTCGACGAGCTATTGCTGGCCGGCGAACCGACCCTGGAGCCGCGCCTTGCGCCGGTGCCGGTGCGGCTGCCCTTGCCGCCGGCCGATCACCAGGGCTCGATCTACGAGAACCAGCGCGCCAGCGGCCGCCGCTATTTCGAACCCGTCACCGGCTCCATCGCCGCGGAATAAGCAGTCAGGGAGCGCTGACCTGCCGCACTTCGCCCGGCTGTGCGTCGCGGATTGCTTCCAGCAATGATGGAACAAGCGGAAGAAGGTCTTCGATTTTGATGCTACGGGCGATCAGCACGATCGCGCCCAGGGGTAATCCCGTAAGGTTTTGCTGGAATTGAAAGTTTCGATCTCCAGTCAGGAAAATTTCGAAGCCCCTCGCGCCAGCACGGCGCAGCAGCTCGCCGTTGCGCAACCCCGCCCAGCCCTCCTGCTGTACCGTACGGACCTCGTGATGCGTGAGCTGGCGCGCCAGTCGCCGAGGCAGCTGTTCATCCAGCAGAATACGCCCCGTCGGCCAGTGCCTGATGGGCAGCTTCCAATGCCGTTATGGCCTGCTCACGCGTGACTGTCGGGAAATCGTCAAGAAATTCATCGAGACTATAGCCCCCTTCGAAATAGTCGATCAGGTTCCTCAGCGGCACCCGCGTCCCGACAAATACGGGCGTTCCCCCGAGAATTTCCGGATCGCTGTGAATAACCGGCGCAGGCTTCATGCCGAGCCTCCTCGACGCCTGTATATGGGAGCCGGGCTTGAGTAACAAGCTCACGCGGCGTCGTGGAAGATAATGCCGAGCGTCAAGCGGTGGCCGGAACGCAGCCGGCTGACGCCATGCCGCATCGTGACCCGGTAGTCGCCGCGCGCGCCGGCGACCGGGCGAGAGTTGACCGCGAACAGCACCGCATCGCCCTGGTCGAGCGGCACGACCTCGCCCTTTGACTGCATGCGCGGCCGCTGCTCGACCAGCAGGAACTCGCCGCCGATGAAATCCTCGCCCGGCTTGCTCAGCAGCACCGTCGCCTGGATCGGGAACACCAGCTCGCCGTAGAGATCCTGGTGCAGGCAATTGTAGTCGCCGGCTTCGTATTTGAGGATCAGCGGCGTCGGACGCTCTTGCCCCGCGGCATGGCAGCGCTTGAGGTAGGCGTCGAGCGTTCCGGGAAAGCGCGGGTCAAACCCGAGCCGCTCATGCCAACGATTGGCGAAGAGCGCAAGCTGCGGATACAGAGCCTGGCGCAGTTCGGCGACGAGCGGCGGCAGCGGATAACGCAGATACTTGTATTCGCCGCGGCCGAAATTGTGCCTCGCCATGACCACCCGCGAGCGGAATGCCGCCTCGTCAGCGTAGAGCGCCGCTACATCGCTGCAATTGCGCTCATTGATAAGGCCCGGGATGACCGCGTAGCCGCGTTCGTCGAGCCCCGCCAGCAGCTCGGACCAGACGCGCTCACTCGGCAGCTGCATCCGCCGTCACTGCGTCGCGCTCTTTGGCGAGCAACGCGCGCTTGCGTTCGACGCCCCAGCGGTAGCCGGCGAGATCGCCGTCGCGCCGCACCACGCGATGACACGGCACCACCACCGCCAGCTTGTTGCTGGCGCAGGCCTGCGCGACCGCCCGTACCGCCCGCGGTTGGCCAAGCGCGGCGGCGATTTCGGTATAGGTCGCGGTGCGCCCCGGCGGGATCTTCTGCAGCGCGCGCCAGACGCGCGCCTGGAAGGCCGTGCCGCGGATGTCGAGCGGCAGGTCGAGCGTGTCGGCCGGCCGGGTGATATAACGCACGACTCGCTCGGCCCAGCCCGACAGCGCAGCATCGGCCGGCAGCAATTCCGCTGCGGGAAAGCGCCGCCGCAACTCGGCTTCGAGCCCGGCGCGATTGTCGCCGAGCGCCGTCATGCAGATGCCGCGCTCAGTCGCTGCGACGATCGCCCAGCCGAGCCAGGTCGAGACGATCGTGTAGCGGATCTGCTCGCCCTTGCCGCCGCGCCGGCGCGCCGCCGGCGTCATGCCCAGCCCGTTCGGCGCGGCCTCATAGGCCCGCGAGCTGGCGCCGAAACCGGCGCCATAGGCCGCCTCGGCAATCCCTTCCCCGGCATCGAGGCGGTCGGCGAAGCGGCCGAGCCGGTGCGCCTTGCCCCACTCGCGCGGGGTCGCGCCGGTGATCTGCTTGAAGACACGGTGGAAATGGAAGCGGCTGATCCCGGCGGCATCGGCCAATTCGGCGAGGCTTGGGATCTCGTCGCGGGCGCGGATCAGGGCGCAGGCGCGGCCGATCGCGGCGACATGCCGGTCGGCCGATGAGCCTTCATTAGGCCGGCAGCGCTTGCACGGCCGGAAGCCGGCGGCCTCTGCTGCGGCAGGCGTCTGGTAAAACGCCACGTTCTCACGGCGCGGCTGGCGCGAACCGCAGCCCGGCCGGCAATAAACCCCGGTCGTCTTGACCGAATAGAAGAACCGGCCGTCTTGCGCCGCGTCATGCGCGATCACGGCCGCCCAGCATTGGTCTTCGTTAAGCATCGCCTTTACTCCGTCTCCAGACATGGTGACAGAATGGCGATCCGGGGAGGAGCGCTCTACCCGAGGATTGCTTTTATATTCGGAGCGTCCTTCGGAGCGCTCCCCGTCTCAATTAGGGCAGTAGCGCTTGGGCAGCATCGCGTGGATGCCCTTGTTGCCGTCGACGAGCTGCGTCACCCGCATATCTACCGCGAGGCTCGAAAACATATAGGCGTCGTCGGCCGGCAGCCGCATGCGCTCGCCGATCAGCTTGATCATCTCGCGCAGCGCGTCCTTGGCAGCGTCGTCGAGGTCCTCGTTGAACGCCATCGTCACGTGGTGCGTCGGCGTCTCGGCGCGCGGCAATTTGAAATGCAGGTCCTTGCGCAAGGTCAGGCGGAAGGTGCCGCTGAGCGCGGTTTCGAGCGCCGTCACACAAACCTCGCCGTCGCCCTGTACGCCGTGCCCATCGCCGCAGGAGAACAGCGCGCCCGGCGCCCAGACCGGCAGAAACAGCGTCGTGCCGGCGGTCAGCTCCTTCAGATCCATGTTGCCGCCGAACTCGCGCGGCTGGATCGAGCTGCAGGCGCCGTAGACCGGCGGCGGCGCGACCCCCATGACGCCGAAGAACGGCGCCAAGTCGATCTCAAGCCCCCATGGCGTCGTCATGACGCCGCGCTGGCGATCGATCATGCTGTGCCAGGTTTTGCGGAACGGGAAATCCTCCGGGAGCGTGCCCGAGAGCGGCCGGATGCGGGTGTAGCCCCAATTCTGCCGCGGCTCGATCGACAGGATCTCGATTTCGAGGACGTCGCCGGGCTCGGCATCCTCGACCGCGACCGGCCCGGTCAGAATGTGGGCGCCGAGCTTCGGGGTCAGCGCGTCAAGAATGGCGCGGTGATCGGCGAGGATCTCGAAACCGGCGCCGGCGGGCAGCACCTCGGGCCCGCCGGAGACGCAATCGATGCTCACCGTATCCCCGGACGCGACAGTCGCGACCGGCTTCAGCGCGGCGTCGAAAAAACCCCAATGGCAATGCTCGGGCCGGCACGACACGGTGTGATGCTGCGACATTGCTCCCCTCCTGAAGCCACAACCCTCTTCCGGCCATTATGCAAGCTGAAGGCCGCCGGTCACAGCGCCGCGTTCAGGGCACGAGAACGGCGGCGCCTTGGAGGGCGCCGTGGCGCAGATCGGCGAGGGCTCGGTTTGCCTCAGCGAGCGAATAAGTCACAGTCGCGGTGCTGATCCCGGCTTTCGGCGCCAATGCCAGGAACTCCTGGGCGTCGCGTCGGGTGAGGTTGGCGACCGAGCGCACGACCCGCTCCTCCCACAACAGGTGATACGGGAAGGACGGGATGTCGCTCATATGGATGCCGCCGCACACGACCGTGCCGCCCTTCTTCGTCGCGGCGAGCGCAGCCGGGACAAGCGCCCCGACCGGCGCGAAAATCAGCGCCGCGTCGAGCGGCTCCGGCGGCATTTCGTCGGAGCCGCCGGCCCACACGGCGCCGAGCGAGCGCGCGAAATCCTGCGCCGCGATATCGGCCGGCCGGGTGAAAGCAAAAACCTGTCGGCCCTCGTGGCGCGCGACCTGGGCGATGATGTGCGCCGCCGCCCCGAAACCGTAGATGCCGATGCGCTCGCCATCTCCGGCCAGTCGCAACGTGCGATAACCGATCAGCCCGGCGCACAGCAGCGGCGCCGCATCGACATCCCCGAAATTCTCCGGGATTGCGAAGCAATAGCGCTGATCGGCGACGGTCAGCTCGGCATACCCGCCATCGATCTGGTAGCCCGTGAAACGCGCGCGGTCGCACAGATTCTCGCGGCCGCCGCGGCAGTATTCGCAGACGCCGCAGGTCCAGCCGAGCCACGGCACGCCCACCCGGTCGCCGATCGCGAAGCGGTCGGCATCGGCGCCTTTCTCGACAACCGTCCCGACGATCTCGTGGCCGGGCACGAGCGGCAGTTTCGGGTGCGCGAGCTCGCCGTCGAGAATGTGCAGATCGGTACGGCAGACGGCGCAGGCCTTGACCGCGATGAGCACTTGACCCTGCCCGGGCCGCGGCTCCGGCAGATCCGCGGGAACGAGCGGCCGTTTCGCCTCCGTCAAAATCTGTGCCCGCATTGATCGCCTCCTCCGGCGAATCAAGTCCGGTAAGCAGTCACGGCAGTCGGCCGCTCTTCTCGCAGATAGGTCGCGCAGACTCAGCGGCGCGCAAGGGGCTTGGCAGAACCGGCAAAATTCCGCTTCCTGTCGGCATGAGGACAACAGCGAAACGACCGTGCGAAAGAGTGCGCTAGGCAAAGCCGCGCCGCCTGGCGAAGCGGCGCTCTATGGACCGGTCAAACGCTTCTTCGAGAGAAGCGGCTTCGAGGTCAAGGGCGAGGTCAATGGCTGCGATCTGGTCGCGCGGCGCGGCGACGAGCCGCCGATCATCGTCGAGCTGAAGCTGCGCTTTTCCCTCACGCTGGTGCTGCAGGGCATCGACCGGCTGGCGATCAGCGAGCGTGTCTATCTCGCGGTGCCACGCCCGCCGCGCACCGCGCGCGGCCTGTCGCCGGAAGCGCCGGGGGTGCGGCGGCTGTGCCGCCGGATCGGGCTCGGCCTCCTGCTGGTCGGGCGGCGCAGCGGCACGATCACGGTACTCGAGGAGCCGGTGCCGTACCGGCCGCGCCGGGCCGCGGCCCGCACGGCGCGCCTCCTCGACGAATTCACGCGGCGCACCGGCGACGGCAATATCGGCGGGCGCAACCGTACGCCGATCGTCACCGCCTATCGCGAGGACGCGCTGCGCTGCGCCCGCTTGCTCGCCGAAGGGCCGATGCCGGTGAAGGCGCTGCGCGCCGCGACCGGCGTCGCCGATGCCGCGGTCATCCTGCAGCGCGATGTCTATGGCTGGTTCCGGCGGCTCGGCCGCGGCACCTATGCGCTGACCGAGCGCGGCCAGGCGGCGCTGCTGCAATTCGCCGATACGGTCGCGGTGCTCGCGATGAGCGACGCGGAGCCGAAAGCCGCGTAATGGCGCGCGCCGGCGACGCCCATCTGCGCGAGCTGATCGCCGATTATTTCGGCAGCTCGTCGCGGCTGCGCATCCTGCGACATACGGAGAAGTTCGGCGCGGCGGTGTTCGTCGTCGATTTCGACCGCGGCCCGCGCCATTACCGCACGCTGGGCTCGTTCGGCCCGAATTTCGGCGGCGCCGCACCCGGCGAGCCGCAGGTCACCGAGCAGTCGAGCATGGATTTGCTCTACCCGGCGCATCTCGTATTCCACTACGAGCGGCTAATGTCGCTGGCGTTTGCGCTGTGCGAGCAGCCGGTCAGCGCGCTTTTGCTCGGGGTTGGCGGGGCTGCGATGTGGCGCTTCCTGCGCGCCTATCTGCCGGAATGCGCACCGACCCTCGTCGACAGCGACGAGGGAGTCGCCGCGATCGCCAAGCGCTGGTTCTATCTGAGCCAGCCCGTCATCATCGACACCGCCGAGCGTTTCCTCGCCGGGACGACGGAGCGCTTCGACGTGATCCTCGTCGATCTTTACAACGCGAACGGTCCGGCCATCTTCGACGAGAGGTTCTGGGCGCGCTGCATGGACGCGCTCGCGCCGGGCGGCTGCATGGCGACAAACTGGGCCGATTTCGCCGTGAACGCCAATGTCAGGCCGATGGCGGACAGCCAGCAGAAATTGGCGCAGAGCCGCGGTCTCGATACTTATTTCGTGACCCGCCGCGGGTTCCGCGACAACCTCGTGCAATACCTGCCGACGGGCCCCGAGCGCGGTTCAGAAGCCCTCACCGGCGCGCTCGAACGCTTCGCCCAGGCGCGGCATCTCCCCGACCGCGGCCGCGGCATCCTCGAACACTGCGTCATCGCGCCGCGCTTCCCGATCGGCGGCTGATCGGGAAGGCGTATAGCGGAGCTCAGGCGTGCTGGGCGCGGTAGTAGGTGTTGCGCAGCACGCGGCCGGGCAGGTTGCCGGTGTGCTTGCCGTCTTCAAGCAAGACCTGGCCGTTGACGATCGTCATATGAATACCCTGCGCCGGCTCCTTGATGCGCTTGGCGCCGCTCGGGAAATCGTGCAGCACTTCGAGCGGCAGGGGCTTCACCGTGTCGGGATCGAAAATGACGATATCGGCGACCATGCCGGGGCGCAACAGACCGCGGTCGTGCAGGCCGAAGATCGACGCCGACTCGAAGGTCAGCCGCCGCACCGCCTGTTCGAGAGTCATGATTCCCTTCTCGCGCACCCATTCCGAGAGGAGCCGCGTCGAGAAGCCGTAGCCGCTCTGGAACTGGACATGCGCGCCGCCATCCGACAGGCCGATAACCGCGTTCGGATAGGTCAGGATCTGCGCCACCGCATCGTCGTCGACATTGTTTTCGCCGTGCAGCAGCTCGGTGTCGAGGTTTTCCTCGATCGCCAGATCTAGGAATGCGTCGATGATGCCTTTGTCCTGCGCCTTGGCAATCTCGCCAACGGTCTTGCCCTCCATCCACTTGTTCTTCGGCAAGACCGCGGTCTGCACGACCATGTAATCCCACCACGTGCTGCAGATGCCGATCGCTGGGCCGTTTTTGAACTCGACGGCCTCCTCGTGGAGCTTGCGCCGCACTTCCGGATCGGCATAGGCCTTCAGCTGCTCCTCGGGAGAGGACAGGCAGATCGGGTGCCATACCGACAGCCCTCGGAAGGTCTGGGTGTTGCGCATCTGGAAATAGTCGGTGATGCGGTTCGGCGTGCACATCGGGAAGGCGCGGATGCCCTTGGCGGTCGTGGCATCGACCTGCGCCATGTGCTTCTGCCACTGGTCGGGGCGGCGCATCGTCTGGCCGAGATTGTTGTAAACGACGGTGCGGCCGGTCGCCTCGGAGAGGCGGCTCATCAGCCCGTCCTTCATCTCGGCGGCATTGCCGCCGCCGGATTGAATGAGGCCGGTGCCGAGGTCGCGCAATACATCGCCGAGCGCGAAGATTTCCTTCTCGTCGGCCCAGATAGCCGGGATATGGACGCCCTGCGGATCGAAATGCCCCTGGTTGCGCGACACCGACAGGCCGAGCGCGCCGGCCGTCATGCCGTCCCGCACGAGATCCTGCATTTCGCGGATCTCGTCATCGGTCGCGGTGCGCTTCTGGCAGTCGTCACCCATGACGTAATAGCGCACCGCCGTGTGGCCGATCAGATTGCCGATATTGACGCCGAGATGGTGATCCATCTGCTCGAGATATTCGGGGAAACTCTCCCAGGTGAATTCGAGCGTGTTCAACACCTCCATCGGGATCGCTTCGACATAGGAGAGGAATTCGCAGAGCCGCTCCTCCTTGCCCTTCCGGACCGGGGCCAGGGACAGCGAGCAATTGCCGAATACGACCGAGGTCGCGCCGTGGTCGCAGGAAAACGTGCAGAGCGGGTCCCAGGTGACCTGCGCGTCGTAATGGCAATGATTGTCGATAAAGCCCGGCGCGACGACACGGCCGGCTGCATCGATGGTGCGCGCCGCGGGTCCCGACAATTTGCCCATCTCGATGATCTTGCCGTCCTTGACCGCGACGTCGCCGCGGTAGGATGGCCCGCCCGAGCCATCGACGATGCGGCCGTTCTTGATCAGCAAATCATAAGGCATCCGGGTCTCCGTCATTGCCCCTCTCCCGCATTGCGGGAGAGGGAGGGACCCATCGCGCAGCGATGGGAGGGTGAGGGTTTCGCGAGCGGCAACGACCCTCACCCGGCTCGCTGCGCTCGCCACCCTCTCCCGCATTGCGGGAGAGGGGCTTATCGCGTCAGTTCACTAGGCCGTAGAACTTGGCGGCGTTCTCGCAGGTGATCTTGTGCACGACATCGGCCGGCAGATCGGCGAACTGCTCGGCGATGTATTTTGCGGATTCCGGCCAGACGCCGTCGGGATGCGGGTAGTCCGAGCCCCACATCAAGGTCTCGACCCCCATATCCTCGACCAGCTTGGCGCCGATCCGGTCGAACTGGAAGGTCGCGCGGCACTGGCGGCGCCAGTATTCGCTCGGCTTCAGTTTCATGAGGTCGCGGAAGCGGTCCTCGAACTCGAAATCCATGCGGTCGAGCGCATAGGGCAGCCAGCCGATGCCGCTTTCGCCAAAGCCGACCCGCATGTTCGGGTAGCGCTCCAACACACCGGCGCCGATGATCGCGGCGATGATGTTGATCAAATTCATCTGAAACCCGGCAACGCTGGTGAACTGCGCCATGCGGCGAACCTGGCCCTGCTGCTGCATGCGCACCCTCTGCGGCACCGCCGGGAAGGTGTGGAAATGCAGCGGCAACTGCACGTCATTGACCGCCTTCCACAGGGGCTCCCAGCACGGGTGCCACATCGGCTCCATGTCCCAGGAACAGGACAGTTCGAGGCCTTTGAGGCCGAGCTTGGCGACGCGGTAGACCTCCTTCACGGCGGCGTCGATGTCGCCGTAGGGCAGGCAGGCGAGACCGATCTGGCGGTCCGGATAGTGGCTGCAGAACTCCTTCAGGAAATCGTTGTAGATGCGCAGGCATTCGCCGGCCGCTTCGTGGTCCTCAAGGCGCGAGACGACGCCGAGAATGCCGAAGATGATCTCGGCGTCGACGCCGTCCTTCTCCATCTCCTTGATGCGCAGATGCGGGTCGCCGGGGCGGCGCTCGCCGCGCTTGCCGGCTTCGTAAAGGCCGGTCTCGGCCATCTTGTCGACCCGGTAGTTCTGGCCGGGCACGAAGGGCGCGCCGACCGAGCCGACCGCGCCGGGGATGCCCATATTGACGCCGGCCTTGGTGACCCATTTCGGCCCGTCCGGCCCGTCCTCGACATAGGGCATGCGGTCCTTGAATTCGCGTGAGGCTTGCGAGACGAACAACTCGGGCGGTAGCCACGGCAGGTCGAGGTGGCAATCGGCCGAAATCCGACGGTATTGCATGGCGTGCCCTCCGCTGCGGCGATTTGACCGCAGTGTAAAGCGAAATCCGTCCGTCCGCCTCGCTATTTTGTCATTGCCGCCCCCGCGCAAAGGGCGGATCTGGCTAGGCTGCCCTTCGCCCCGGCGCTTCGACGCGGGCGTCTTCGAGGATCATCGCGGCACATTTCTCGCCGATCATGATCGAGGGCGCGTTGGTGTTGCCACCGGGCACTTGCGGCATGATCGAGGCGTCCGCGACGCGCAGCCCTTCGATGCCATGGACCCTCAGGCGCGGATCGACGACCGCGTCGGTCTCGCGTCCCATCCGGCAGGTGCCGACCGGGTGCAGGTTGGAGACGCCGCGCACCCGGATCTCCTCGATGATGTCGTCGTCGGTCTGGACGGCCGGCCCCGGGAGCACTTCCTCGACGACATAGGGCTTCAATGCCGGCTGCGCCGCGATCTTGCGGCTCAATCGGGTGCCGTAGATCAGCGCCTGAAAATCATAGTCGCTGGCGAGGAAATTGAACTGGATAGCCGGCGGGGCGAGCGGGTCGGGGCTCTTGATCCGCACCGTGCCGCGCCCCTCCGGGCGCAAATGCACCGGGCTCAGCGTAAAGGCCGAGAACGGGTGCGGCTTGATGCCCGTGCGCAACCGTTCGAGGGCGCTCCAGCCGAACATGTTGATCTGCAGGTCCGGCTGCTCCAGGCGCGGGTCGCTGCGCACAAAGGCGCCGGCATAGATACCGGCGTTCGACAGATGGCCGGAACGGGTCAGCGCATATTGTATGCCGGCCTGCAACTTGCGCATGCCGCTCATCGCCAGATCGTTGATCGTGATCGGCTGCGAGCAGCGGTACACGAGGTAGGTATTGAAATGGTCGTGCAGGTGGCTGCCGACCCCGGGCATGTCGCGCACCACCTGAATGCCGTGTTGCCGCAGCAGATCGGCGGGCCCGAACCCTGACAATTGCAGCAGCTGCGGCGAGCCGTAGACGCCGCCCGACACGACGATCTCGCCGCGGCAGCGCGCCGTGAACAGACCCTGCGGCGTGCGGTATTCAACCCCGACCGCACGGCCGTTCTCGATCAGCACGCGCGTCGCATGCGCCTTCGTAACGATCTTCAGATTGGGGCGGCGCTTGGCGTCGCGAAGATAGGCGCGCGCCGCACTCCAGCGCCGGCGGCTGCTCGTCGTCGTCTGGTAATACCCGGCACCCTCCTGGCGCGGCCCGTTGAAATCCTCGTTCGCCGGAATGCCGGCCTGGATCGCGGCCTGCACCATCGCGTCGCCCAAGAGGCAGCGCACCGGGTTAGACACGTTCAGCGGCCCGCCCGTACCGTGATGCTCGTCGGCGCCTCGCTCCTGGTTCTCGGCCTTTTTGAAGAACGGCAGCACGCTCTCCCAGTCCCAGCCTTCGCAGCCGCGCTGCCGCCAATTGTCGTAATCGGACGGCGTGCCGCGCATGTAGACCATGCCGTTGATCGAGCTGGTGCCGCCCAGCACCTTGCCGCGCGGCTGATACAGCGTGCGGCCGTTAAGCTGCGCCTCGGGTTCGCTCTCGAACATCCAATTGACCCGCGGATCGGTGTAGGTCTTCGTGTAGCCGAGCGGCACATGGATCCAGGGATTGCGGTCGGGTATGCCCGCTTCGAGCAAGAGCACGCGGTATTTGCCGTTTTCGCTGAGCCGCCCGGCGACAGCGCAGCCGGCCGAACCGGCACCCGTTACGATGAAATCGAAAGTTTCTGTTGTCCCGGTCACAATGTTCCCCCGACTTTGCCTCTTCCGCTCCGCGCGACCTTAGCGAAGCAAAGGCGGGTCGGGAAGGGTGGCGGCCGGCGATTACTCGGCTTTCTCGATTGTCGCGATCGCCTTAATTTGCCGGCGGGACGGCGATAATGGCGCTGGGATAGAACCGCATCCGCCGATGCTCGCGCATCGGTTATGCTCGCCGGATGATCCTCTGCCGCATCCTCGGTTGGCTACTGCTCGCCGCAGGGCTCAGCGTGCTGCTTCGCGACGCGTTGGTCTGGTACGACGCTGGGCGATGGGTGCCGCTCGCGATTGGCGACCTGCGCGGCTGGAGCGAGGGCATGCCCGAGCTCGTGCTGTTCTTCTGGGTCGCGCCGCCGCTGATCGTGCTCGGGATACTGTTGCTGGTGTTATGCCGGCGACGCCCGGAGCGCCGCCGCCGCTTCAGGCGTCGCCCATTCGGAGCGCCGCGATAAAGGCCGATTGCGGGATCTCGACCTTGCCGAACTGGCGCATCCGCTTTTTGCCTTCTTTCTGCTTGTCGAGCAGCTTGCGCTTGCGCGTCACATCGCCGCCATAGCATTTCGCGAGCACATCCTTGCGCAATGCCTTGACCGTCTCGCGGGCGATGACCCGGCCGCCGATCGCCGCCTGGATCGCGATCTGAAAGAGCTGGCGCGGGATCAGGTCTTTGAGCCGCTCGCACAGGGCGCGGCCGCGCCGCTCGGCCTGGCTGCGATGCACGATCAGGGACAAGGCGTCGACCGGCTCGCCGTTGATCAGGATGTTCATCAGCACGAGGTCCCCGGTGTCGTAGCCCTCGATCTGATAATCGAAGCTGGCGTAGCCGCGGCTGACCGATTTGAGCCGGTCGTAGAAATCGAACACGACCTCGTTGAGCGGCAGCCGGTAGACGACCATCGCGCGGTTGCCGGCATAGGTCAGGTCCTGTTGCGCGCCGCGCCGCTCTTCGCACAGCGCCAGCACCGGCCCGAGATAGGCGTCCGGTACCAAGACGGTCGCCTTGATCCACGGCTCTTCGATATGGTCGATCCTGACGGGATCGGGCATGTCGGCCGGGTTGTGCAGATCGAGCATGCGGCCGTTCGTCAGATGCACGCGGTAGACGACCGACGGTGCAGTCGTGATCAGATCAAGGTCGAATTCGCGCTCGAGCCGCTCCTGGATGATTTCGAGGTGCAGGAGGCCCAGAAAGCCGCAGCGAAAGCCGAAGCCGAGCGCCGCCGAGGTCTCCGGCTCGTAGATGAAGCTTGCATCGTTGAGGCGGAGTTTGGCGAGACTCTCGCGCAGTTTTTCGTATTCGGCCGAGTCGGTCGGGAACAAACCGCAGAACACGACCGGCTGTACCGGCTTAAACCCGGGCAGCGGCTCCGGCGCGGGGCGGCGGTCTTCGGTGATCGTGTCGCCGACCCGGCAATCGGCGACGGTCTTGATGCCGGCGGTGATGAAGCCGATCTCGCCGGGGCCGAGCTCAGGCGCCGCAACGCCCTTCGGGGTGAAGACGCCGACCCGCTCCACCTGATGCGACGCGCCGGTCGCCATCAACCGGATCTTCTGGCCGGCGGCGAGCCTGCCGTCCTTGACCCGCACGAGGATGACAACGCCGAGATAGGAATCGTACCAGCTGTCGACCAGCAGGGCCTTCAGCGGCGCTGCGGCGTCTCCGGTCGGCGGCGGCAGGCGCTTGACCAGGGCCTCCAGCACATCCTCGATGCCGAGCCCGGTCTTGGCCGAGATCAGCAGCGCGTCGGCGGCATCGAGCCCGATCACATCTTCGATCTGCTCCTTGACCCGGTCGGGTTCGGCGGCCGGCAGGTCGATCTTGTTCAGGACCGGCACGATCTCATGGCCGGCAGCGACCGCCTGATAGACATTGGCGAGGGTCTGGGCCTCGACCCCCTGGCTGGCGTCGACGACCAGCAGCGATCCCTCGCAGGCGGCCAGGGAGCGGCTCACCTCATAGGCGAAATCGACATGGCCCGGCGTGTCCATCAGATTGAGGACATAGCTCTCGCCGTCGCGCGCCCGGTAGTCGAGCCGCACGGTCTGCGCCTTGATCGTGATGCCGCGCTCGCGCTCGATCTCCATCGTATCGAGCACCTGCTCTCGCATCTCGCGCGCTTCGAGCCCGCCGCAGGCCTGGATCAGCCGGTCGGCCAGTGTCGACTTGCCGTGGTCGATATGGGCGATGATCGCGAAGTTGCGGATATGGCTGAGCGGCGTGGTCATGATGTTCCCGAGGGGCGCCGCCGGAACATAAGGTCGCCGCCGCCCGGGATCAACGAACCCGCGCACGAGCCGGCGGAGGCGGCCCTAGTACCAAGGCGTCAGGTCACATCGACCATGACGATCTCGGAATCGTCGAGCGCGGTGACGGTGACGACGCGTTCGTCCTCGATCGCCGCGCCGTCGCGCTCCTCGAGAAAGACGCCGTTCACTTCGACAGCGCCCTTCGCCGGCACGAGATAAGCGCGCCGGCCGGGGGCGAGACGGTATTCGGCGCTCTCGCCGCTCTTCAACGCCGCGCCAAGCACCCGCGCATCGGCGCGGATCGGCAGCGCGTCGCCATCGCCATCGGAACCGCTCGCGAGCGTCACAAACCGGCCGGAGCGGTCGCCCTTCGGGAAGGGCCGCGTGTCCCAACGCGGCTCATCACCGCGGCGGGTCGGCACGATCCAGAGCTGGAAGATCGTCGTCGGCTCGCTTTCGAGATTGTATTCGGAATGGCGGATGCCGGTGCCGGCGCTCATGACTTGCACGTCGCCGGCCTTGGTGCGGCCTTTGTTGCCGAGGCTGTCCTGATGCGTGATCGCGCCCTGCCGCACATAGGTGATGATTTCCATGTCGTTATGCGGGTGCGGCGGAAAGCCGGTTTGCGGCGCGATCTCGTCGTCGTTCCAGACGCGCAGCGCGCCCCATCCCATGCGGCGCGGATCGCGGTAATCGGAAAAGGAAAAATGGTGGCGGGTGTTGAGCCAGCCATGGTCGCCGCCGCCGAGGCGGTCGAAAGACCTGCGTTCGATCATGATATCGTCTCCGGAGGGAGGAGCGCCTCGCTCCTGCATGCCGCTTTAGATGGGGTCTAGCTGCGGCGGGAAAATGGAGATTTTCGGAGCCCAGGCTTGCGCACCGCGCGATGCCCGCGAACCCTCGTTATCTCTGGCCTCTGCAAAGTTTTTTGAATTCGTCGTATTGTTCCGCCGAAAAGATGCCGACATTCAGCGCCTCTAAGAGCCGAAGGGTGGGTCGGCTCGCGTCAAGATCTTTGATCTTTTGAAGATCAACCATCCCCTCGGAGTGTATGCCTGGCTCTCGGACAAACTGCTTGGCGCTGGAGTCAACTATGTAATTCTTGCCGTCGTGAGTGACTAAGACCATACAATGTTCGCCGCTCACGTCGCTTGGCAACGGTAAGGGTTTCAGATCTTCCGGTAGATTTGTCATGTTATGGTCTTGATGACCGTCGCAATTGACCCGCTCTCCGTACTTGAGCCGGGCCCCCCGTATGCTCTCAGCACATTTCAGTTTGAGGCCTTCTGGAGCTGGACCCACGGATCTCATTGAACCTGGGCGGCCGGGAATGTCTCTCTTTAGCTTGTCCAATGTTAGATTGCCGAGTTTGGGTACGCCTGCCGCCGGCGGCTCGACGGGCTCGACGCTCTCGACACGAAGTTGGACGCCCTTCGGGGTGCGATCCACGACTTTGGCGCGGACGCGCACGTAACCGTTACCCCTGGCGCCTCTCACCTGAACAATGAAAAAGACGATGTTGCCGATCGTCTGAAACGCACCCTCCGGGGTTTTCAATTGTTCTGCGAAACCTTCTATGCCCCCGGCATCGGCGATGTTGACGATTGTCCCGACCGCGAAATAGGCCACCACCTCGGACACCGCCCAGTTCTCGACGATGAATGCGAGAGCCGTCGACCCGTAAGGGATCGCGAAGGTCGCGCTCAATGATGCTGTCCCCAAGGCCGCGATGACCTCGGGAAGAGTCACTACCGCCGCGCCGATGATCGGAATCGCAAGCGCGCCAAGGACGACAATGCCACCTATCTTATCGGCGGTCGTCGGCTGCGCGTCTGCCTCTCCCAGCAATGATTTGATGTACCGGTCGTCCTGCTCGATCTGTTTTATCTGATCGTCCCAGACACGATCCGCTATGTCCCTGGCATTCCGCTTGAGTGTTCCTGCCGCATCCAAGATACGAAGCGCAGCAAATTGCGCGCTCGAATAGCTCATCCCGCCGTGGTTAAAGCGGAAATGCCGCTCGAGCTTCGAGTCGTCGAGCGTCGTCCTTAGCCACTCATAAATCCCGTCGAGCGCCTTTTGAACGACCGCTCTCTCGGTCGGACCCGGGCCGCTGAAATCTGAGCCTTCGCGGTCCTTGTATGTTCTATTTACCCGATGCACGAGATTGAGCATTGCGTAGAGATCGGCCACATCCTTTGGCGAGTTCTTCGCTTGCAGCGCCTGCATCGCTTCCTGGCGGTCATCTCGTATGTAGGTCCGCGGCCTGTTGCCGGGAGGAAGCGGCGTGGCAGCGATCTTCAGTCCCTTTCGGTGGGCAAATTCGATGCTCAAGCCGGTTGCGGTATTTTCGGCGTCGAATTTTCCGGTTCTGCCGCCGAGGAGATATTCGGCGGCGAACTTATCCGGCGCGGTCACGGTCAGCTTGGAAAGAGTGCCGTCGGTGAGCCGCCCATTGCTGGATCCGCTCAGTTGATACACGGCTCCGCTCTTGGCGATGAAGTCGACTGTAAGAATTTCGAATGGCCGGGCCGAGTCGTTATGGGCCAGCTGCCATTGACCCCTCTCGGGCAAATTGGGCATCGCATCCCCCGGATTTTACTTAATTGGGCCGAGCATAACGCCATGCTGGGCGCCCGGGAACTTTAAATCTCAACCCTAAGAGGAACGGAGAACACTCGCCAGATCCACCTCGGTCTTGGTGACGACGTGCTCGCTCCGATTTACCAAGAGAAGCGCCCGGAAGCGCGGCCGACGATTACCCCCGGCCGGGCTCTACCTGCGGCATAAAATAACAGGGGTGGCTCGCAACCGCGATTCGCCTTCCCCAATTTAGTCATGCATACTGTCTCTAATGGCGTATCGCGGCCGCGGTCTGGCCCCCCTGGTATCCAAACCAGACCAGACGGCCGAAAAGCTGGATCAAAAAGCGAGCGAGGATGGCGGCAGAACGGGCCCAGAGGGGACTCTACGATCCGCGCAACGAGCACGATGCGTGCGGCGTCGGCTTTGTCGTCAATATCAAGGGCCGAAAATCGCACGACATCATCCGGCGCGGCTTGCAGATCCTCGTCAACCTCGACCATCGCGGCGCGGTCGGCGCCGACCCGCTGATGGGCGACGGCGCCGGCTGCCTCATTCAGATGCCGGACGAATTGCTGCGCCATTGGGCGGGAGAGCGCGGCATCGAATTGCCCCCGCCCGGCCGTTACGCCGTCGCGATGTGCTTTCTGCCGGTGGAAGGAAAAGCGCGCGCCGTCGCGATTCAGCATTTTGAGCATTATGTCCATGCCGAAGGCCAGACGCTCGTCGCATGGCGCGATGTCGGCATCGACACGGCCGGGCTCGGTACCAGGGTCATCGACACGATGCCGTTCATCGCCCAGGCGATCGTCGGGGCCAGCTCCGACATTCCCGACCAGGACGCCTTCGAGCGCAAGATCCTGACGATCCGCAAGCAGGTGCTGAACAGCATCGCCAAGCTCGCCGATCATCTGCAGATGCCGGATCTGCGCGAGTTGTACGTACCGTCCTTCTCGACGCGGACGGTCGTCTACAAAGGCCTGCTGCTCGCACCGCAGGTCGAGAGCTTCTACGACGATTTGCGCAACCCGCTGACCGTCTCGGCACTAACGCTGGTTCACCAGCGCTTCTCGACCAACACCTTCCCGTCTTGGCGTCTAGCGCACCCGTACCGGTTCATCTGCCACAATGGCGAGATCAACACGGTTCGCGGCAACACCAATTGGATGGCGGCCCGCCGCCAGGCGATGTCGTCGAACCTGCTCGGCGCCGATCTCGCCAAAATGGTGCCGCTGATCGGCCCAGGGCAATCCGACACCGCCTGCATCGACAACGCGCTCGAACTGCTCGTTATCGGCGGTGGCTACTCCTTGGCGCACGCGATGATGATGTTGATCCCCGAGGCGTGGGCCGATCCGCTGATGGATCCCGAACGCCGCGCCTTCTACGAATACCACGCGGCATTGATGGAGCCGTGGGATGGGCCGGCGGCAATCGCCTTCACCGACGGCCGTCAGATCGGCGCGACCTTGGACCGTAATGGTCTTCGCCCGGCGCGCTACATCGTCACCGATGACGATCATGTGATCCTCGCCTCCGAATGCGGCGTGCTGCCGGTGCCGGAAGAGAAGATCGTCCGCAAATGGCGGTTGCAGCCCGGCAAGATGCTGCTGATCGACCTCGAGGAAGGCCGCATCATTGATGATGAGGAGCTCAAGAAGAAACTCGCCGCCGAGCACCCCTACGAAGCGTGGCTGAAAGAGACCCAGTGGAAGCTCGGCGAGTTGCCTGATGCACCCGAGACCGCGGTGCCGGCGATCCCGAACGATCCCACGTCGCGGCTCGATCAGCAGCAGGCTTTCGGCTACACGCAGGAGGACATCCAGTTCTTCCTGGAGCCGATGGCGCGCGACGCCGAGGATCCGGTCGGCTCGATGGGCACCGACACGCCGATCGCCGCCTTCTCGGACAAGCCGAAGCTGCTTTACAACTATTTCAAGCAGAATTTCGCGCAGGTCACCAACCCGCCGATCGACCCGATCCGCGAGGAATTGGTGATGTCGCTCGTCTCGATGATCGGGCCGCGCCCGAACCTCTTGGGCCACGAGGTCGGCACGCATCACCGGCTCGAAGTGGCGCGGCCGATCCTGACCGACCGCGACCTCGCGAAGATCCGCAACATCGAACACCTCGTCGACCACTTCAAGACCGACACGCTCGACATTACCTGGCCGGCCGCCGAAGGCGCCGCCGGCATCGCGCCGGCGCTCGACCGGCTGTGCCGCGAAGCCACTGCCGCGGTCGAGGCCGGCCACAACATCCTGATCCTGTCCGACCGCGCCGTATCGCCCGAGCGCGCACCGATCCCGGCATTGCTCGCGACCTCCGCGGTGCATCATCACCTGATCCGGCAAGGACTGCGCACCAAGACCGGCATCGTCGTCGAAACCGGCGAGGCGCGCGAGGTGCACCATTTCTGCGTGCTGGCCGGCTACGGCGCGGAGGCGATCAATCCCTATCTCGCCTTCGCCACTCTCGAACAGATGCGCACCGAGAACGAGTTGCCGCTCTCGGCCGAGGAGGTGCAGCAAAACTATCTGAAGGCGCTCGACAAGGGCATCCTGAAGGTCATCTCCAAGATGGGGATCTCGACGTACCAATCCTATTGCGGGGCGCAGATCTTCGACGCCGTCGGCTTGCAGAGCGACTTCGTCGAGCAATACTTCACCGGCACGGCGACGACGATCGAGGGCGCCGACCTGAACGCGATTGCCGAGGAAGCTTTGGTGCGGCACGCGCGCGCCTTCGGCGACGACCCGCTCTATCGCGAGATGCTCGATCTCGGCGGCGATTACGCCTTCCGGCTGCGCGGCGAGGCGCATGCCTGGACGCCGCAATCGGTCGCCAAACTCCAGCATGCGGTGCGCGGCAACTCGCTCACCGACTACAAGGCTTTCGCGCAAACGATCAACGATCAGAGTGAGCGGTTGCTGACGATCCGCGGCCTGATGCGCTTCAAGCCTGCCGACCAGCCGGTCCCGCTCGACGAAGTCGAACCGGCCGGCAACATCGTGCGCCGCTTTGCGACCGGCGCGATGAGCTTCGGCTCGATCAGCCGCGAGGCGCACACGACCTTGGCGATCGCGATGAACCGCATCGGCGGCAAGTCGAACACCGGCGAAGGCGGCGAGGAAGCTTCGCGCTTCAAGCCGCTGCCGAACGGCGATTCGATGCGCTCGGCGATCAAGCAGGTGGCGTCGGGCCGGTTCGGCGTGACGACCGAATATCTCGTCAACGCCGACGTCTTGCAGATCAAGATGGCGCAGGGCGCCAAGCCCGGCGAAGGCGGCCAGCTCCCCGGCCGCAAGGTCGACAAGACGATCGCGCAGGTGCGCTACTCGACCCCCGGGGTCGGGCTCATTTCACCGCCGCCGCATCACGACATCTATTCGATCGAGGATCTGGCGCAGCTGATCCACGACCTGAAGAACGCCAACCCGAACGCGGCGATTTCAGTGAAGTTGGTGTCGGAAGTCGGCGTCGGTACCGTCGCGGCCGGCGTCTCCAAGGCGCGCGCCGATCATGTGACGATCGCTGGCTTCGAGGGCGGTACCGGCGCCAGCCCGCTCACGTCACTAACGCATGCCGGCTCGCCGTGGGAGATCGGCCTTGCCGAGACGCAACAGACATTGGTGCGCAACGGATTGCGGGGCCGCATCGCGGTGCAGGTCGATGGCGGGTTGCGCACCGGCCGCGATGTCGTGGTCGGAGCGATGCTCGGCGCCGATGAGTTCGGCTTCGCGACCGCGCCGCTGATCGCCGCCGGCTGCATCATGATGCGCAAGTGTCACCTGAACACCTGCCCGGTCGGCATCGCGACGCAGGACCCGGTATTGCGCAAGCGTTTCACCGGTCAGCCCGAGCACGTCATCAACTTCTTTTTCTTCGTCGCCGAGGAAGTGCGCGAATTGATGGCGCAGCTTGGCTTCCGCACCTTCGACGAGATGATCGGCCGGGTCGACCGGATCGACATGGCGCCGGCGATCAATCACTGGAAGGCAAAGGGCGTCGACCTTTCGCGCCTGCTCTATCAGGAACCAGCGAAGCCAGGGGTCGCGATTTATCATTGCGAGCGGCAGAATCATCACCTCGACAAGGCGCTCGACAACGAGCTGATCGCAGCGGCCATGCCGGCGCTGGAAGACCGCGAGCCCGTGCGCCTCGAAAAGCCGATCCGCAACGTCAACCGCACGGTCGGCGCGATGCTGTCGGGCGAGATCGCCAAGCGCTACGGCCATACCGGCCTGCCGGAAGACACGATCTGGGCGCGGTTCGACGGCACCGCCGGCGGCAGCTTCGGCGCGTTCCTGGCGCATGGCGTGACGCTCGAACTCCACGGCGACGCCAACGACTATGTCGGGAAGGGCCTGTCGGGCGGCCGGCTGATCGTGCGCCAACCGAAAGAGGCGACGCGCGAGCCGACCGAGAACATCATCATCGGCAACACCGTGCTCTATGGTGCAATCGCGGGGGAAGCCTATTTCGCGGGGGTCGCAGGCGAGCGCTTCGCGGTCAGGAATTCCGGCGCGGTCGCGGTCGTCGAAGGCACTGGCGATCATGGCTGCGAATACATGACCGGCGGGGTTGTCGTCGTGCTCGGCGACACCGGGCGCAATTTCGCCGCCGGCATGTCGGGCGGTATCGCCTATGTGTGGGACCCGAAGGGCCAATTCGACAAGCTCTGCAACAAGAAAGAGGTCGCGCTCGAACCGGTGCTGCCGGACGAAAGCAGGACCGACGGCGAAGCCGGGTTTGACGACGATCGCCCGCGCCAGCGTGCACCGAGCGTCGTTGACAACGGCATGGGCGATCCGCTGCGTTTCGATGCGCAGCGCCTGCGCATTCTGATCGAGCGGCACTACTTGTTCACCGGCAGCGCCCGTGCCCGCGCGCTGCTCGAAGACTGGGAGAACATGCTTCGAGCGTTCGTCAAGATCGTGCCGCAGGATTATCGGCGCGCCCTCCTTGAGCTGAAAACCGAGCGGGAAACCGCGCAGATGGCCGCCGCCGAGTAACGCCTTTTCGGTGAGGCGTAGAGCGGATATCCCCGACAAACGCCCCGACGTAACCCGCCGAGCGGGGCTCAGATGAGGCGCCGCTGTTTACCTTAATGCGGTTGATGCTAGCCTCCGTTTGAGGCAAGATCGATATAAGTCAGCATTGTTGACCGGCTTCGGCCGGGCGGTACGCTAAGGAACCGATGGGCAAGCCGACCGGGTTTCTCGAGGTCGAGCGCGCCGATCGCGGCTACGAGAAGCCGGCGGCGCGCAAGAAAAGCTGGAAGGAGTTCGTCAAACCCCTTCCGGAGCCGGTATTGCGCGCCCAGGCCTCGCGCTGCATGGATTGCGGCATCCCGTTCTGTCACGAGGGCTGCCCGGTCAACAACCTGATCCCGGACTGGAACAACCTGGTCTACCGCGACCAGTGGCGCCAAGCGCTTGTCGCGTTGCACTCGACCAACAATTTCCCGGAATTCACCGGCCGCATCTGTCCCGCGCCATGCGAGGCCTCGTGCACGCTGAACATCGATGACAATCCGGTGACAATCAAGACGATCGAATGCGCCATCGTCGACCGCGGCTGGCAGGAAGGCTGGATCGCGCCGCTCGTGCCGCCGCGCCGCACCGGCAAGCGCGTCGCGGTGGTCGGCTCGGGGCCGGCCGGCATGGCCTGCGCGCAGCAATTGGCACGCGCGGGCCACGCAGTGACATTGTTCGAGAAGGCCGACCGCATCGGCGGACTGCTGCGTTACGGCATCCCCGATTTCAAGATGGAGAAAGGGCTGATCGACCGCCGCGTCGAACAGATGGCCGCGGAAGGGGTCGAGTTTCGCACCTCCACCGAGATCGGCGCCGATGTCGCGGTGGCTGATCTGATGTCCGAATACGACGCGCTGGCGCTGACCGGCGGCGCGGAATTGCCGCGCGACCTGGAAATGCCCGGGCGCGAGCTCGCCGGTATCCATTTCGCGATGGACTTCCTGCCGCAGCAGAACAAGCGCGTCGCCGGCGATCCTGAAGCCGTCGCCGCGCCGCAGGGCACGATCACCGCCAAAGGCAAACATGTCGTCGTGATCGGCGGCGGCGACACCGGCTCGGACTGCATCGGCACCTCGACCCGGCAGGGCGCGCGCTCGATCACGCAGCTCGAAATTCTGCCAAAACCGCCAGACCACGAAAACAAGGCGCTGACCTGGCCGGATTGGCCCTTGAAACTGCGCACCTCTTCGTCGCAAGAAGAGGGGTGCGAGCGCGATTGGGCCGTCTTGACCAAGCGGGCGCGCGGCAAGAACGGCCATATCGAGAAATTGGAATGCGTCCGCGTCGAATGGATGCAGGGACCGGACGGCCGCTGGGCGATGCAGGAGATGCCAGACAGCACCTTTGAGTTGAAGGCCGATCTGGTCTTATTGGCGATGGGGTTCCTGGGGCCGCGCAAGGCCGGGATGGTCGAGCAGGCCCGGGTCAAGCTCGATCCGCGCGGCAACATCGCCGCCAACACGCTCGATTACCAAACCTCGGTGCCGAAGATCTTCGCCGCCGGCGACATGCGCCGTGGTCAGTCGCTCGTCGTCTGGGCCATCCGCGAGGGCCGGCAATGCGCGCGTGCGATCGACGAGTTCCTGATGGGCTCCAGCACCTTGCCGCGCTAGCCGCATCCTTTGCGGCGCGGTGATCGAGAGCGCACTTGGCACCATTTTCTGATACGGTAGTCGCAAAGGCGGCGATCGGCGCCGCATGCCAAGGAGTGGCACGATGGGCGATATTCTCGGTATCGGCGTCACGCATTATCCCGGTCTCATTCCGCCCGACGCGCAGATGGCTGGGCTCCTCGACCGCACGCTGAAAAGCGAGCAGGTCCCCGAAGAGCTGAAAGACCCGGCCCGCTGGCCCGCGCCGATGCGCCAGGAATGGGCCGACCCGGTCGCCGCGGCGAAGGAGCACCGGAAACGGCTGGTCAATGGCTTCCGCAAATGCCGCGAGGCGCTGGACGCGTTCGACCCCGATTTCGTGGTGATCTGGGGCGACGACCAGTACGAGAATTTCCGCGAGGACGGGGTGCCGTCCTTCTGTGTCTTCGCGGTCGATGGCATCGACTCCAAGCCCTATGCGCGGCCCGGGCGGTCGCACGAGAATGTCTGGGGCGAAGGGCCGGACACCGTCATCCACACAAAGGGCCATTACACGGCGGCCTCGACCCTGGCGGCCAGCCTGATCAAGGCCGATTACGACGTCAGCTACGCCTATCGGATGCGCTACGAGAACGGGCTGCCGCACGCGTTCATCAACACGATCCTCTATCTCGACTATGACCGGAAAGGGTTTCCGTACCCGGTCGTGCCGTTCCACGTGAATTGCTACGGCTCCTCGGTCATCGCCAAGCGCGGCTCGACGGCGCATCTGACCGGCGACGTCGATCCGAACCTAGTCGATCCGCCGGGGCCGAACCCAAGCCGCTGTTTCGACGTCGGCGGCGCGGTGGCGCGGGCCCTCGCGGACAGCCCGTGGCGCGTCGCGCTCATTGCGTCATCGAGCTGGTCGCATGCCTTCCTGACGCCGAAGAACCATTATCTCTATCCCGACAATGCGAGCGATCGGGCGCGTTTCGACGAGCTCGCCTCCGGCAAGCTCTCGCGCTGGCGCGAGCTGACGACCGAGGAGATCGAGGATGCCGGGCAGCAGGAATTCCTGAACTGGGTCTGCCTTGGCGGCGCGATGCACGCGCTCGGCCGCGAGCCCGAGATCGTCGATTACGTCGAGAGCTGGATCTTCAACTCCGACAAGTGCTTTGCCCTGTTCCGTCCGTAATGGTATCGGCTGAGTGAGCGAGGCAAGCATCGACCGCGCGGCCCGGGACCAACCCGGGCCGCAGCCGTCTCAAAATGAACCACGGGTCTTTCTGAACTACACGCAGACGGAACTCGACGCCGCCTATAATCAGGCCGCCTATCAGGCGAACATCCAGCAATTGCGTGACCGCTGGATCAGCAACAGCGAGCGGACGCGCCGGCGCATCGGCCCACCGTTGCGCCGGGCCTATGGTCCTACGGAGATCGAACAGCTCGACATTTTCCGGACCGACCGCGCCGCTCCCGCGCCAATGTTCGTCTTCATCCATGGCGGCGCGTGGCGGGCGGGGTTCGCGAAAAATTACGCGGCGCCGGCGGAGATGTTCATTCGCGCCGGGGCGCATTACATCGCGCCCGATTTCGTCTGCGTGCAAAATGCCGGCGGCAGCCTGTTCCCGATGACCGATCAGGTGTGCCGCGCCATTGCCTGGGTGTACGAAAACGCTTCGAGCTTTGGCGGCGACCGCGACCGCCTTTATATCGGCGGGCATTCCTCCGGCGCGCATCTCGCCGCCGTCGCGTTGACGATGGCAAGGCCGGTTCGGACTGCCCGGCGGGATCATCAAGGGCGGCATGTGTTCGAGCGGCATGTACGATCTCGCGCCGGTGCGCCTGTCGCATCGCAATTCCTATGTGCGCTTTACCGACGAGATGGTCGAGGCGTTGAGCCCGCAGCGCCAAATCGGCCGGCTGCGCGCGCCGCTGATCGTCGCTTACGGAACGTACGAGACGCCCGAATTCCAGCGCCAGGCCCGCGATTTCGCTGCCACGGTAAAGGCCGCCGGGAAACCAGTCGATCTGCTGGTCGGCGAGCATTACAGCCATCTCGAACTGCCCGAGACGCTGTGCAGCCCTTACGGCCTCCTCGGGACAGCGATGCTTGAGCAGATGGGCCTCGCCTGCCCCGAATAACTCTCCGGAACCGCGACAGCGCCGCGAACGATTGCCGCCCTTGCGCGTTCGTTCTGCGACATTGGAGTGCCTGGGGAGAGTTCGATGGATCAGCAAGCTGCCGAACTGCCGCCGACCTCGACAGCGGCGACCGGCGAAACCGAGCCCGAAGTTGTGGCGGGGATCGCCTCGGCCGAGGGCAACCCGAACCAGCCCTTATCGTTCCGCGCGGGCGGCAACATCCCCTATGGCCGCATGGCCCTGCTGTTGGCCGGCGGGCTCGCGGTCGGCTGGGGCATCAGCCGCTGGCTGATCCGTAGCGGCCGCTGACCCCCTGGATGCACCCCGGAAGAAACCGCTGACCGGCTAGGCTTTCGCCGGCCAGCGGGGAGGCCCGTTCAGCGGGTGCGGTAATTCGTGTTGTAGCGCTGATCCTGCTGCGCCTGTTCGTTGGCGCGCTTGTTGGCGTTATGCCGGCCGATCAGGCAGCCGGCGCCGGCCCCCAGCAATCCGTGGTGACCGATGAAATGGCCGGCGGCGCCGCCCACCACGGCGCCCTTCAGGCAACCGGCCGCGTCCGCTGGGGTCGCCGAGAGCCCCGCCACACCCACCAGCAAGCCAGCCGCGAGGACAATCGATTTCATGGATCTTCTCCGATTTGATGACTCCACGTTCAACGACTGGGTACCGATGCGCGATCCCGTTCTCTCGCTCTGCTCACTATCGCGGCCCAGCGATAACCACAAAGTCGAACCCCTCCGGAGCCCCCCTTGGCGTGTGCGCCCGGTTCCGGGTAGTGTCCAGGCCGATCCGCCGGGTAACGGAACATGCTGATCCCAGTGCGAAAATCTGGCGCCGCCTTGGGCGCGGAGATCGTGTTCGACCTGTCGCAGCCGATCGACGATCAGGCGTTCGGCGAAATCGAGCGGCTGTTTCACGACAACATCGTCGTGTTCTTTCGCGATCAGCGCCTCTCCGAAGAGCAGCACATCGCGTTCAGCCGCCGCTTCGGCGAGCTCGAGGTCCACATCGTCAAAAAGTACCTGTTGCCCGGCTATCCCGAGATCCTGCTGATCTCGAATGTCAAGAATGCAGCGGGCGAGCATATCGGGCTCGCCGATGCCGGTTTCACCTGGCACACCGACACCTCGTACCGGAAGCGCCCGAGCCGCAGCTCGCTCCTCTACGCGAAGGAGGTGCCGCACCGCGATGGCAAACCGCTCGGCGATACCATATTCTCGAACTGCGTCGCCGCCTACGAAGCCTTGCCGGAGACGATGAAGCGGCGCCTCGCCGGATCGAAGGCGGTGCACCGCTATTCGATGCGGCGTCGTGTCGATGATAGCCCGCGCCCGAAACTGACCGCGGCGCAGCTCGCGGAGACGCCGGATATCGCGCATCCGATCGTGCGCACCCACCCCTACACCAGGCGGAAGGCGCTCTACATCACAGCCGGGGAATGCATCGGCATTGAACTGGCGAATGGCGAGCATATGCCGGAAGACGAGGCGCTCGGCCTGATCGCCGAGCTCGACGCGCATTGCGTCCGGCCCGAATTTTGCTACCGGCACAGCTGGCGGGTCGGCGATCTCGTGATGTGGGACAACGCCAGCGCAATGCACCTCGCGATTTGCGATTACGCTTTGCCGGAACGGCGGCTGATGCACCGCACGACCGTGATTGGCTCGGAACCGTTCTGATGACTGCTCCGACCGGGGAGCCGGCGAGCGGCGCCCGCACGGCATTGAAACGCAGCGAACGCACCACCGCGCCCACCACGCTCCGCCGGGGTGATGCGGCTCCTGCGCGGACAAGGCGCGGACAAGCCGTGGGGCGTGCCAAGCGGCTGGCGCTCGATCCGGCGCTCACCGGCGAGGCCGCATTGCAGCGCATCGGTCTGATCTCTCTCGGCAACATCGCGCGCAACGAGACGGCTGTGCTTGCCGGCACGGAAGACGGCGTTCACCAGATGCGTGTTGCGGTGCGCCGGCTCCGCGCCACGCTTTCGGCGTTTGGCAAGCTGCTGCCGCGACATCAGCGGCACTGGGTTTCCGAGGAATTGCGCTGGCTCGCCGACGCTTTGGGTCCGGCACGCAATCTCGATGTGTTCGAATCGGCACTGCTTAAACCGCTTCGGCAGGATTCTGATAATCCCGCCGCGCTTAAAAAGCTTACGCTCAAAAAGCTCCAGCAAGCCGCCCTGCGGCGGCGCCGCGCGGCTTACCGGGATGCGGTGGCGGCGGTCCGCTCGACACGCTTCGCCGCGCTGCTGTCGAACCTGGCGCATTGGTTTCAGACGTGTGGGTGGCACGATGGCGAGGACGCCGCGGGTCTGCAACAGCCGATCGCCGCGCTTGCCGGCCGCGCGCTGCAGCGTCGCTGGCGAGTGGCTAGGAAGCGCAGCAAAGGCTTCGGCGAGCAATCGGCGCAGCAGCGGCATCGGCTGCGTATCGCGCTGAAGAAGCTGCGTTATGCCGCGGAGTCGCTCGCTCCGCTTTATCCTAGCGAAGATCCTGCGCCTTTCCTCCGGCGGGTCAAACGCCTGCAGGACGATCTCGGCCATGCCAACGATGTGCGCGTCGGGCACGAGATCGTCTCGGCGCTCGCAGCGACCGCCGGAACGGATAACGGCCTCGCCGAAGCCGGAGAACGCGTGCTCGGCTGGCACGAGCAGCGGCTCGCGAAAAACGAGCCGCGATTGCGCAAGCATCTGCACGAGCTGTTCGAGGCCGAACCGTTCTGGCACCGCTGCTGATCGCGGCGGCTGCGCAAAAAATCGGCGGCTGCGAAACGCCGGCCGCGCTGCCGGCGTTTCTCCCGATGCTGGCCTGCTTCGCGGGCGGATCTGAGGAAGACAATCTATGCTGAAGGAAATGTTGGGTATGGCGGAAGGAATTCTGCAGGATCTGTATGAAGATCACCGTGAAGTCGCTGGGATGATCGATACGCTGCTGAAGACCACGGATGGCAGCGAGCGCAACCGGCTGTTTAAGGAGATGATGACCAAGCTCGTCGCCCATTTGGAAGCAGAGCAGCGGGTGCTGTACAAGAAGATGGAAAAATCGGAGGACGAAAAGACCCGCAAATTCGCCTTTGAGGGGACCAACGAACACCAGATCGCCGAACAACAGCTGCAGCAGATGGCCAAGGCGCGCAACAAGGCGGGCGAGCAATGGACCGCCCAACTCACCGTCCTACGCGAACTGGTAAATCACCACGTCGAGGAAGAAGAAAGCACCGGCTGGTCATGCGCCCGCAAGGAGTTCGACCGCGAGGAGCTCGACAAGATGCGCGATCAGTTCCGCCGGCTGAAAGAGAAACTGATGGCGGAGGCGTAAGCCCGATCAACGCCCGATCAACGCGCTGCCGCAAAGCGCGGCATGACCTCGGCTGCGAAGAGGCGCATCGAGGCGAGCGCCTCGTCATAAGGCATCGTGTTGAAATTGACCTGTAGCGAGGCCTGCTCGAAGCCGCCGAATTCGCTCCTTAAGCGTTCGATAGTTGCGGCGATTTCGTCAGGCGCGCCGACCCAGGCGCCGCCGGAGGCGATCTGCTCGGCCGCGTTCGAGGCGCGCAAAGCCGCGATGACCTTGTCATAACCGGGGTAATCCTTCGAGGCTTCGCCATCGAGCCAGTCCGAGGCGGCGTTGACGAGCGACTTGAGGTAAGCATCGATAAGCGGCGAGGCGAAGGCGCGGGCCCGTTCACCGTCGCGGTCGCAGAACATGTGGAAGGCGATCATAACCTCGCCTTCACCGGGATGCTCCGCCGCTTTCCACGCTTCGCGATAGGCGGCGAGCAGCGGCCGCATCTTCTCGGCGACGAGCGCAATCGCCATGACCGAATGGCCCATGCGTCCGGCGAATTCGAAGGATTCAGGCGTGTTCAGCGCCGCCACATAGAATTTTGGGCGAGGCCGCTGGGTCGGGCGCGGCAACGAGGTCGTGTTCTCGATCGTGTGAAAGCGGCCCCGATGCGTCACGTCCTCCTGCCGCAGCAATAGATCGACCTGATCGATCCCCTCACGAAACCGCGCCACGGATTCATCGGGCGAGCGGTCAAAGCGGCGGAATTCATGCGGCAAGAAGGCGCGTGCGAAACCGACATCGAGCCGGCCGCGCGACAGCGCGTCGAGCATCGCGATCTCGCCCGCCAGCTTCAGCGGATGGTTGAAGGCCGGCAGCACAGCGCCTGTGACGAGCCGCGCGCGTCGCGTCCGCTGCGCAGCCGCGGCGAGAAACACGATCGGGTTCGGGCTGTACCCGCCGTAATGGTGGAAATAGTGCTCGACAATGCGGATATGGCTGAAACCGAGCCGGTCGGCCTCCTCGGCGAGATCGAGAGCTTCCTGGAAATAGGCCTCGCCCGACTTCTCCTCGGGCCGCACATCGGGAAAAAACTGCACGCCGAACTGCATCGCGCCGCCTCCGCCGGCCCGTCGCACCCGGGATCAAGGTAGCACTTCGGGCTCCTCGGAGGAGCCCGTCACTCAGAGGGAACCAAGGGGCAGGTTGTAGCGTCAGGTTGAGACGATATCCCGGCGCCCGGACCGCCTGATTGATGAACCTCTTGGATCTTCTGATCGGCCGCAAGCTCGCGAACCGCGAGCACGACAGCACGAAAATCACGACAATCGAGGGCGTGCCGGCGATGGGGCTCGACGGCCTCGGTTCCGCCGCTTACGGACCCGAGGCGGCGCTCAGCGTCCTGATACCGGCGGGCATCGTCGGACTGGCAGCGGTCGGACCGATCACGATTGCAATCCTGGTCGTGCTCGCGATCCTTTATGTCTCCTATTGGCAAACGATCGAAGCTTACCCAACAAACGGCGGCTCCTATACGGTCGCCCGCGAGAACCTTGGCGCCAATGCCGGCCTTCTGGCCGCGACCGCGCTGATGATCGATTACGTGCTCAACGTCGCGGTCGGCATCTCGGCCGGCGTCGGGGCGTTGACCTCGGCCGTGCCGGAGCTACACCCTTACATGCTCTGGCTTTGCCTCGGCATTCTCGTGCTGGTGACGCTCGTCAACCTGCGCGGCACGCTGGAGGCGGGGCTGCTGTTGGCGGCTCCGACCTATCTCTTCGTTGCGAGCCTTGGCGGCGTCATCCTCTACGGCACCTGGCTCGCGCTGACCTCCACAGGAAGCCCAGCGCCGGTCTTGCCCCCGCCGCCCGTGCCGCCGGCAACGGAGGCCCTGACGCTCTGGCTGCTGTTGCGCGCCTTCGCCAGCGGCTGCACGGCGATGACCGGCGTCGAGGCCGTCAGTAACGGCGTCAATGCGTTCCGAGCGCCGAGCGTTACCTACGCGCATCGCACGCTGACGGCGATCGTCCTGATCCTCGCGATGTTACTCGCCGGCATCGCCTATCTGGCCAACGCCTATCACATCGCGGCAATGGACCAAACGCAGGATGGGTATCAGAGCATCCTGTCGCAGTTGACCGGTGCGGTGGTCGGGCGCGGCTCCCTCTATTTCGTCACGATCGGCAGCGTATTGGCGGTGCTGTGCCTGTCGGCGAACACGAGCTTTGTCGATTTTCCCCGGGTCTGCCGGCTGGTCGCACGCGACGGATATCTGCCACGGGCCTTTGCGATCCCAGGACGGCGGCTGGTCAATTCGGTCGGCATCGTCTGGCTCGCGGTGACGGCCGGCGCGCTGTTGACCGTCTTTGGCGGCATCACCGACCGGCTGATCCCGCTCTTCGCGGTTGGCGCGTTTCTGTCGTTCACGCTGTCGCAGGCCGGAATGGCGGTGCATTGGGCGCGGCAGCCGGCCGGCCACGGCAGCGGGCTGCTCGGCCACCGTGTGCGACTGGGGATCAATGCCACCGGAGCAGTGGCGACCGGCATCAGCCTGGCCGTGATCCTGATCGCGAAATTCGTCGATGGCGCTTGGATCACGGTGCTGACGATCCCCTGCGTGCTGGCGCTCCTCAAGTTGACCAAGCGCTATTACGCGCAGATCGACCGACAGTTGCGCGAATCCGGACCGATGGCGCTCGACGACCTGACTCCGCCCATCGTCGTCGTGCCAATCCGTGACTGGGACCGGCTCGCGGAACGAGCGGTGCGCTGGGGATTGCGCCTGTCATCCGAGGTCATCGCCGTGCACCTGACCCGCCTCGAAGGCCCCGACGCCGATGAGCACGCCGAACACCTGAGACGGCGTTGGCGTGCCGATGTCGAGCGGCCGGCCCGCCAGGCGGGGCTAGACCCGCCGCGACTGGTGCAGATCCCGTCGCCCTACCGCAGCATCGTCGCGCCGCTGCTCAAATTTGTCCTGCAGCTCCGCGGACGCAATCCCGGCCGTGCCCTGACGGTCGTGATCCCCGCCTTGGTAGAGGCGCATTGGTGGGATCATCTGATGCATACGCGCCGGGTGCATCGCCTGCGCGAGACATTGCTGAGACATGGCGGGCCGGAGCTGGCGGTCATGCTCGTGCCTTGGACGCTCGAGGAGCCGAAACCGGAAGCAGTCATCGCGGCCGAGGAACCGTCCCGCGATGCCGCGCGGCATCGCGAGCGACAGCCCGTCAAATAAATCGGCCCGATAAGCGACGTCAGCCGCGGGTCCAAGCTGAGAGCGCGGCGGCGATTTGCACGACGACGCTCCCCCAATCTCCGCGTGCGGTCTGCCGGAACAGGCGCATCGTCGGGTACCACGGGCTGTCCTCGCGATCGAGCAGCCAGCGCCAATCCGCCGCCGCATGCAACATGACCCAGACCGGCACGCCGAGCGCGCCGGCGAGATGCGCCACCATCGTGTCGACCGTGATGACGAGATCGAGGTCGGCGATCGCCGCGGCGGTCTCGTCGATTGAGTCCGAGGTCAATGCCGCGGCGATCGGCGGCCCTTCCGGCACTGCCCGCCAGCTCTCGCAGGCAGGGCCGCGCTGCAAAGAGACAAACGCCACGCCCGGCACCACGGCCAGCGGCGCCAGCATGCCGGGCGCCAGCGATCGCTCCGGCTTCCACCCGCCCGCCGCCCAGCACAACCCGATCTTGCGGCGGCCCGCCAATGGCGCGAGCCGTCGCCGTGCTGGCGCGATTTCCGCCGGCTTCGGACGCAGATACGGAACGTCGGCGGGGATCGTACCGATCATCGTGCGAAAAGCATGGGGCAGCTCGGTCACATCGATTTCCCTGTCGCAACCAAATTCCCGGCAATCGGTGTCGCGGCTTTCCGGCAGCGGATACAGGCGATCGATGCCGCGCATTTGCGAGAGCAGGCCCAAGAGCTGCGGTTGTGCCTCGACCGTAACAGATGCGGCACGAGATGCCAGAAGCGACGCGTAGCGGATGAAATGGATCGTATCCCCGAGCCCGTGATAACAGCGCACCAGGACACGCCGCCCGTCGAGCGGGCAGCCGTCCCACACCGCCCGCATGTGTCGCGGCAATGACCACGTCGCACCGGTCCGGCCGTACAGCACACGGTCTTGGTCGGCGAGCCGCCAAGCGCTCTCGAAATCGCCGCGCAGCATGTGGCACATCCAGCCGAAATCACCGGGAATCATGCCGCTCATCGCCTGCCCGCGATCAGCAATGTCGCGGTCCATTCCGTGGCGCCGCGCGGCCTCGTGACAGCTCAGCGCCTCATCCACCCGTCGCTGCAAAAAAAGGGCCTCGCCGCACAGGTAGTGCGCCGCCGCGCGCTCTGGATACTTTCGCAAGGCGGCCGCGAAACAGGCATGCGCCTCGTCGAGTCGCCAACTCCCGAGCTTGGTGCGCCCGGCGGCGATTAGTTCGTTGTAGTCGGTCACCCCTCGCGGAACAGCTTGCGCGTCAACGCGTTCCGCGCCGAGCGCGCGCGAAGCGAAGGCGGAACGCTGTTACAGAGCATCGTGTTGCTCGGGTATCCCTCAACCGAGTGCTGGCGATCGCCTCCGCTGTCGCTTCGCTGAAAGGAGGAAGGATGAAGATAGCCGAGTTGATGACACCCGATGTCGAAGTGATCAGGCCAAATGATACGCTTCGCACCGCCGCCAAGATGATGGCGGATCTCGATGCCGGCATCTTGCCGGTCGGCGAGAATGACCGGCTCGTCGGCATGATCACTGATCGCGACATCACCGTGCGCGCGGTCGCAGAAGGGCGCGACCCCGACAAGACGACGGTACGCGATACGATGACAGACGAGGTGCGCTATTGCTTTGCCGACGAGAGCCCCGAAGAGGTCGCGCGCAAGATGAGCGCGTGGCAGGTGCGTCGGCTACCGGTGCTCAGCCGGGACAAGCGGCTCGTCGGAATCGTCGCGCTCGGCGATCTGGTGATCGGCGCCGAGGACCCCGCGAAGGAAGCGCTGAGGGAAATCTCAAACGGCTAAACTTCCTCATTGCCATTGCGAGGAGCGCGGCAACCAAGCAATACCCATCAGATCGCGCGTAATTCCGTGGAAGATTGCTTCGCTTCGCTCCGCTCGGGATGACACCAAATCTGCCGCAGCGCGGCGCGCGCGGCCTAAAGGTACAGATCGTTTTGCGCCAAATAGCCGGTGACGAAGTCGTGTACCGCGGTCTTTAGCGGCGTGAACGGCGCGTTGTAGCCGGCCTGTCTGAGCCGGCTCATCTTCGCCTCTGTGAAATATTGGTAGTTCGGCCGGATCTCCGGCGGGATGTCGATGAACTCGATCTTCGGCGCGACGCCGCACGCCGCCCCGACGGCGTTGATCAAATCGAGAAAGCTGCGCGCCTCGCCGGTACCGAGATTATAGATGCCGCTGCGCTCGGCGCCGCCCCCTTGCCGCCACAGCCACAGCATCGCCGCGGTGCAATCCTTGACGTAGACAAAATCGCGGCGCTGCTCACCGTCGCGAAAATCGGCGCGGTGCGATTTGAACAGCCGCACGGTCTCACCCGCCGCCACACTGTGGTAGTTCTTGGCGACGAGGCTCATCATGTCGCCCTTGTGGTACTCGTTGGGTCCGAACACGTTGAAGAATTTGAGTCCGGCCCAGAACGGCGGCATCGAACCGGCCGCGGCTTGGCGCAAGGCCCATAAATCGAAGGCGTGCTTCGACCAGCCGTACAAATTCATCGGCCGCAGCCGCTTGAACTCTTCGAGGCCGCCGGCATCGTCGAATCCGGCCGCGCCGTCGCCGTAGGTGGCCGCCGAGGAGGCATAGATCAGCGGCTTTTTCGCCGTCGCGCACCAGCGCCACAGCGCGATCGAGTAATTCAGGTTATTGGCGATGATCTCGTCGGCGTCGCTGAAGGTCGTCGCCGAGATCGCGCCGAGGTGAAAGATCGCCTCGACGTCGTCGCCGAACCGTTCGAGCCACGGGAGCAGTCCCGCAATCGGCAGGATCTCGAGGAAATCGCGCTTAGAGATATTGCGCCATTTCTCGTCATGACCGAAGCGGTCGACAATGACGAGATCGCTATGGCCGGCATCGTTCAGAGCGGCCGCGAGCACCGAGCCGATAAAACCGGCGCCACCAGTGACGACTAACATTCGACAACCAGCATCAGGCCGCGTCTTCTTTCGAGCGAAGCGGCGTCTCGCGCGAGCCGCTCTCCGCAGGCCTGCTGCGGATCGCCTCGATCAGTCGAGTCGTCGAGCGCCCTTCGACCAGATCGACGAGCACGATCCGGCCGCCCGCCGCCTCTACGTCCTCGTGCCCCACGACGCCTTCGATTGTGTAATCGCCGCCCTTGACTAGCACATCGGGCTTCAGCCGGCGAATGAGCTCGATCGGCGTCTCCTCATCAAAGCTGATGACGGCATCGACCGACTCGACCGCGGCGATGACCGCCGAGCGGTCGCCGAGCCCATTGACCGGCCGCTCCGGCCCCTTCAGTCGGCGCACGCCGCGGTCGGTGTTGAGCGCGACGACGAGCCGGTCGCATTGTGCTCGCGCCGCCGCCAAGAGCGCGACATGGCCGGCATGCAATACATCGAAGCAGCCGTTCGTGAAGCCGACGCTGAGGCCGCGGCTTTTCCAGCGCCGCACCAGCGTGTCGGCCTCGTCGATGCTGTAGTACTTGGCCCGATGCCAATCCTTGTCGCGCACATCGCGCGACAATTCGAGCATCAATTCATCGAGCTCGACCGTGGCAGTGCCGAGCTTGCTGACCGCGATGCCGGCGGCGGTATTGGCGAGGTGCATCGCTTGCGGCAGCGAATGGCCGCTGGCGCAGGCAAGCGCGAGGACCGCCATCACGGTGTCGCCGGCGCCCGACACGTCGAACACTTCGCGCGCCCGCGCCGGCTCGATATGCACCGCGCCGGAGGCCTCGACGAGCGCCATGCCCTTTTCCGACCGGGTCACGAGAATGGCCGCGGCCGCTGCGGTCTGCATGACCTTGGTCGCCGCCGCGATGATTTCAGCGTCGGTCGTCACCGGCATGTGCGCCGCCGCGGCAAGCTCCTTCAGATTGGGCGCGATGCACGCGGCGCCTCGGTAGCGTGCGAAATCGGTGCTCTTCGGATCGACATAAACCGGGATGCCGAGCGCGCGGGCGCGCGCGACCACAGTCTCGATGAGGGTCGCGCCGAGCGTACCCTTGGCGTAATCCGACAGGATGACCGCATCGCAACCGGGAAGGTGATGCTCCAGCGCAGCGATCAGCGCCGCTTCCTCATCGGCCTCGAGATCGTGCGGGCTTTCCTCGTCCACGCGGACGAGTTGCTGATGGCCGGCGATGTAGCGGGTCTTGCAAATGGTCGGCCGGCTAGCGCTCGCCACATGCGCATCGACGAGCCTGCCTGTCTCACCGATCAATGCCCGGACTTCGTCCCCGGCTTGATCCGGTCCGAGCAGACCCATCAGCGCCGCCTTGCCGCCGAGCGCCGCGATGTTGCGCGCGACATTGCCGACCCCGCCCAGCATGCTCTGCGTGCGCTTCAGCAGCAGCACCGGAACCGGCGCCTCGGGCGAGATCCGCTCGGTCTCGCAATAGGCAAACCGGTCGAGCATGATGTCGCCAAGACACAAAATCCTGACGTGAGAGAAATCGATCGACGACATCACAAAAGTTCCGGTCGCGGCGGACGGGCTTTTATCATGGAGATGGTTAACAGCCAAGAAATACGCGGATTTTGTGAAAAGTTGAGCGGCGCGCCTTCGATCACCGGTCGAGGCGGTACTTGTTGACCTGTTCCCAATCGAGTTCGAGGCCGAAACCGGGTCCCTGCGGTACCTCGATGACGCCATCGCGGATCGGTGCCCGGTTCTTGATGAAGCCGGCCCACAGCGGGTCGCGCTCGGGATCGGGAAAGCATTCGACATAGGTGCCGTTCGGCACCGCCGCCAGCATGTGCACCGCGATCTGCGGCTCCTCGTGGTGTCCCAACTCGATGCCGTGCACCTGGCACATCCCGGCGGCGCGCCGCCATTCGGTGATGCCGCCGGCCTCCGACGCATCGAAATTGACGATGTCGACCGCCTCCGCCGCGATCAGCCGGCGCACGCCGTGGCTGGAGATCTCGCTCTGCCCGGCGTTGATCGGAATCGTCGTGCGCCGCCTGACCTCGGCCATGCCGGCCGCGTCGTCGTACCAATGGCACGGCTCCTCGAACCAGCGGATGTCGTGTTTCTCGATGAGCCGGGCGAATTTGACCGCCTCGGCGACCGGCCAGCCGCGATTGGCGTCGACCGCGATGATGAAATCGGGGCCGCCGCCGTCGCGCGCCGCCGCGACCCGCTCGGCATCGGCCTCGGCCGAGAGGCCGCCGACCTTGACCTTGCAGCCGGCCATGCCGACGCTTTTCAGCCACGCCATCTCGCGGCTAAGGTCGGCGAGCGTCTTGCCGTCCTCGTAATAACCGGCGATCGCGATGATCGGCAGCCGGTCGCGGAAGCCGCCGAGCAACGTCGCGACCGTGGCGCCGAGCGATTTCCCGAGCAGGTCCCACAGCGCGGTGTCGATACAGGCGATCGCCTCCATGACCTGCTTGCGGTCGCGGTTTGGGATCGTGACCGGAAACATCTTCGCCCACAGCCGCTCGACGCGGCTTGCATCCTCGCCGATCAGCAGCGGCGCCAGCTCGTTCTGGATGATCGCGACGATGTCGCGGCCGTGCGCCCGGTTGTCGCCGTTATAGACTTCGCTGACGAGCCCGCCTGCGGTGTGGATGCGGGTGATGATCGTGTTGCGGCTGGCGACCCGGTAGCCGCTGCCGCTGAATACCTTCTTCAGCGGGATTTCAACCGGGATCGCCTCGATTCTCTCGATTTTCACGCGCGCTGCTCCAAGCCTGCTTGCCGGCGCATCGTGATTATCCCCCGGAGCAACGACGTGGCATAACCTTTTCGCGACCGTCTGGCCGTCCCATGCGGTGCTGGTTTGCCGCTACGATCGCGCTGGTTATAGTTCGGGGTACCAAACTCCCCGCCGGATTGAGGGATCGATGCCGCCTCGCTCGCCCACCGAGACTTGCCGCCGAAAGCGCCGGCTTGCGGCACTGATTCCGCTGCTGCTCGCCTTTCTGCTCGCCGGGGCCGAGCCGGCCGGCGCGGCCGATTTCGTCGATTCTGCCGGACGGCGGGTCCTGTTACCCGAACTGGTCGAGCGGGTCATGCCGGCGAGCCCGACCGCCGAGGTGCTGGTCTATGTGCTGGCGCCGCACAAGCTTGCCGGGGCGAGCCGCGAGGCGCGGCGCGGGGTTGCCGCGGGCCGTCGCGTCCCGGTGCTCGGCTGGCGTCCCGGGATGGGACCGGCGAGCATGGCGGCGACCGCGCGGCGGCTGCGCGCCGATCTGATCATCGATGCCGGGCTCGTCACCCCTGAGCGTGCCACCTTCGCCGATCAGGTCCAGCAGCTGAGCGGGGTTCCCTATATCCTCGTCGAGGACAGCTTTGCCCGCATGCCGTCAATGTTGCGCGGCATCGGTGCGGTGCTCGGTGTCGCCGAGCGGGCACGGCACCTCGGGCGCTACGCCGAAGACACGATCAACGTGATGCGCGGGCGGTTGCTGATCCAGGGGCCGGCGACGCGGCCGCACGTCTATTACGGACGCCGCTCCGACGGGCTCGAAACGGCGCTGCCCGGTTCCGCCGAGGGCGAGACGATCGATCAGGCGGGCGCGATCAATGTCGCTGGCGCGCTCGGCCGCGGACATCTGGCCGCGATTGCGCCGGCGCAGCTCTACGACTGGGACCCCGAGGTCATCATTGCAGAACGGCGCAGCTTTTATGACGCGCTGCGGCGCGGCCGGACGTGGCGAGGCCTCGCGGCGGTACGCCAGAAACGGGTGTATCTCGCGCCGGCCTATCCGTTCGGCTGGATCGACGACCCGCCCGGGGTCAACCGCCTGATCGGGCTACACTGGCTGTCAGCTCTGTTCTATCCCGATGAGAACCAGGAAGATTTGCGGGCCGCCACCTGCGAGTTCTATGACCTGTTTTACGGCATCAAGCTGACGAATGCGCAGATCGAAGCGATGGTGCGCGCCGCCGGAGTGCCACCGCCTGAAACGGCGCGGGGCGGCACGGAACCGATTATCGGACCGGGCTCCATGCCGTTATCTCCGCTGCCGCCGTTACCGTCCACGACACCGCCGTCCTCCTCGACGCCGGCGACGCCTCCACTACCCGCGACGCCGACAACGCCCGCGGCGCCAGGCACCGACACGACACCGCCGGCGACATCATCGACCGCTCCGCTGTCCCCGGTGACGCCAAGCGCACCGGTGCCCCCGGTCCCGCCGACTCCCTCGGCCGCTGCCAGCACCTGCACACTGCCGGGAGCCAACTCGCCGCTGAACGTTCCGTCGCCGACGTCGCCGCTGACGGAAACGCCCGGCCGGCCGCAGGGCCGGCGCGGGCCAACGCCGGCGCCGGGGAACCCCGGCGGCCTGTCGCAATAGCAGCCTGTCGTAATAGACAGCCGTCGCGTTGACCGCGGTCAGCGCGGCTGCGGCACGTAACGCAGATAGGGCCGGGGCGCGCGCCAACCCTGCGGATAGCGTTTCTTGGCTTCCTCGTCCGACACCGACCCGGCGATAATGACGTCCTCGCCCGGCTTCCAATTGACCGGCGTCGCGACCTGGTGCTGCGCGGTCAATTGCACCGAATCGAGAATCCGCAGGACCTCGTCGAAATTGCGCCCGGTCGTCATGGGATAAGTCAGCATCGCCTTGATCTTCTTGTCGGGGCCGACGAGGAAAACGGAGCGGACGGTGGCGTTGTTGGCGGCGGTCCGGCCGGCTGACGTGTCGCCGGCTTCCGCCGGCAGCATGTCGTAGAGCTTCGCGACCTTCAGCTCCGGGTCGCCGATCAGCGGATAGGTGACGCGATGCCCCTGTGTCTCCTCGATGTCCTTCGACCAGCGGGTGTGGTCGCCCACGGGATCGACGCTCAAGCCGATGATCTTCGTGTTGCGCTTTTGGAATTCGGGCATCAGCCCGGCCATATAGCCGAGCTCGGTCGTGCAGACCGGCGTGAAATCCTTGGGATGCGAGAACAGCACCGCCCACCCGTTGCCGATCCAGTCATGGAAATTGATTGTCCCTTGGGTCGTCTCGGTCGTGAAATTGGGCGCTTCGTCGTTGATGCGCAGCGACATGGTGGCCTCCATTTGCCTGGTTCGTTCCGGCAACGGATCGGCGCGGCAGTCGCAGAGATCCGCCGCCTCGCCCGCTCCTTTGTTACGCATGCCGGTACAGAGCCAAAACATGGCGCAGCCCTCGCGCCGGCGCAAGCCGAAGAACGGCTACTCCGCGGCTTGCTGCTGAACCGGCGCGGGGCGCCAGCGCAGGATCGGTTTGCGCGCCGCTGTGGTCTCGTCGAGCCGTCGGCGCGGCGTCAACTTCGGCGCAGCGCGAAAGGCGGACGCGTCGCCCGCTTTCGCCCGCGCCGCAAGCCCGTTCAGCACCGTGGCGAACTGATCGAGCGAAGCTTTGCTCTCGGTTTCGGTGGGCTCGATCAGCAGCGCGCCGTGCACGACCAGCGGAAAATACATCGTCATCGGGTGGAAGCCCTCGTCGATCAGCGCCTTGGCGAAATCGAGGGTGGTGACCCCGGTGTCCTTCAGGAACGCGTCGTCGAACAGGACCTCATGCATGCAGGTGCCGGGAAATGCCAGGCTCAGCGCACCGGCCAATTTGACCCGGAGGTAATTGGCGTTGAGGACGGCGTCTTCGGCGACTTGGCGAAGCCCGTCGGCCCCGTGGCTCATCATGTAGGCGAGCGCCCGCACGAACATGCCCATCTGGCCATGAAAGCCCTTCAAACGGCCGATCGAGCGCGCTGCGTCGCCACTTGCACATTCAACCAGATTGAGCCCGTTCGCACCGTGCACGATCCACGGTACCGGCGCATGCGGCGCCAGCTCGGCTCCCAGCGCCACCGGACCGCTGCCCGGACCGCCGCCGCCATGCGGCGTCGAAAATGTCTTGTGCAGGTTGATGTGCAGCGCGTCGATGCCGAGCTCCGCCGGCCGTACCCGACCGACTATCGCGTTGAAATTGGCGCCGTCGCAGTAGAAGAACGCGCCGGCCTCATGCACCGCCGCGGCGATGTCGAGGATCTCGTCCTCGAACAGGCCGCAGGTGTTCGGGTTGGTCAGCATCAACGCCGCGACATCGGGCCCGAGCTTTGTTTTGAGCGCCGCGAGATCGACCCTGCCCTGGTTCTTAGTCCCTTTGGGATTGGCTGGGATCGCCTCGACGCTGTAGCCGCAGGCCGCGGCCGTCGCTGGGTTCGTGCCATGCGCCGATTCCGGCACCAGAATGCGGCTGCGCTTGTCGCCGCGCGCTTCGAGCGCGGCGCGGATCGTCATGATCCCGCAGAGTTCGCCATGCGCGCCGGCGGCCGGTGACAGCGCCACGGCGGGCATGCCGGTCAACGTCTTCAGCCAATACGCCAGCGTGTCGATCAATTCGAGCGTGCCCTGCACCGTTGATACCGGCTGCAAGGGATGAACATCAGCGAAGCCCGGCAGCCGAGCCATCTTCTCGTTGAGCCGTGGGTTGTGCTTCATCGTGCACGAGCCGAGCGGATAGAGCCCGGTGTCGATCGCGTAATTCTTCTGCGACAGCCGGGTGAAATGACGCACGACCTGCGGTTCGCTGAGCCCCGGCAACCCGATCGGTCCCTTGCGGTCGAGCCCGCCGAGCCGCGACCGCACCGCCGGCGCTTCCGGCAGATCGACGCCGCAATGGCCCGGCGAATCCTGCTCGAAGATCAGTGGTTCTTCGATCTGCAAGCCGCGATTGCCGCTGATCGTCGGCGTGCTGGCGGTGTGACCGGCTATCGGATGGCCGCTCACCGCCTTGCTCCATTCGTTCATCGCAGCACCTCCGCGAGCCCCGTCGCGAGTCGTTCGATATCATCAGCGGTGACCGTTTCGGTCGCGGCGACCAGCAGCAGATCGGCGAGATCGGCGCGGTCCGGATAGAAGCGGCTGACCGGCACGCCCGCAAGAATGCCGCGCGTCGCGAGCGCATCGACGACGGGCGCGGCCGCTCTCGGCAGGTGCAACGCAAACTCGTTGAAGAAGCGGCGGTTGACCAATTTGACGCCCGGGATCGCGGCGAGCCGTTCAGCGGTGCTGACCGCTGTTGCGTGGTTCAGCCGCGCGAGGCGCGTCAGCCCGGCTTCGCCAAGCAGGGAGAGATGGATTGTGAAGGCAAGCGCGCACAGCCCGGCATTGGTGCAGATGTTGCTCGTCGCCTTCTCGCGGCGGATATGTTGCTCGCGCGTCGAGAGGGTCAGCGCCCAGCCGCGCCGGCCTTCGGCATCGACTGTCTCGCCGACCAGACGTCCGGGCATTTGCCGCACGAATTTCTCGCGGCTGGCGAACAGCCCGACGTAGGGGCCGCCGAAATTGAGCGCGTTGCCGAACGATTGCCCTTCCGCGGCGACGATGTCGGCACCCATCTCGCCCGGCGGCGTGACCGCACCCAATGACAGGATTTCGGTGACGACCACGACGAGCAGCGCGCCCTTCTGATGGCAGAGTTGCGCCAGTGCGGAGTAGTCGCGGATCTCGCCATAGAAATCCGGGTTCTGCACGACAACGCAGCTGGTATCGGCATCGATCAGCTTGGCGAGATCCTCGCCGCCAGCCGGCGCCGGATCCTGCACGAGCAACTCTTCGCCCGAGAAGCGCGCGTATGTCTCGCACACCGCGCGGTAATGCGGATGCAGCCCGCCCGACAGCACCGCCTTATTGCGCCGCGTCACCCGCCCGGCCATCGCTACCGCCTCGGCACAGGCCGTCGCGCCGTCATAGAGCGAGGCGTTGGCGACCTCCATGCCGGTCAACAGCGCCACCTGCGTCTGGAACTCGAACAAATACTGCAATGTCCCCTGCGACACCTCGGGCTGATATGGCGTGTAGGAGGTCAGGAACTCGCCGCGCTGGATCAGGTGATCGACCGAGGCCGGCACATGGTGACGATACGCGCCAGCGCCGAGAAAGAACGGCACCGCGCCGGCAACCGTGTTCTTGGAGGCCATTGCAGCGAGGCGCCGCTCAACTTCGAGCTCGCCCATCGCGCGCGGCAGATCCAGCAAGCCCTCGTGCTGCGCCGCGGGCGGCACCTCGGCGAACAGCGCGTCGATCGAGTCGACGCCGACCGCGGCCAACATGTCGCGCCGATCGGCATCGGTCAGCGGCAGGTAACGCATCAGGGCTGCTCCCCGACAAAGGCCTGGTAGGCGGCTTCGTCCATCAGCCCATCGAGCTGCTTCGGATCGGCGAGCCGGATCTTGATGAACCAGCCCGCGCCCATCGCATCGGCATTCACCTTGGCGGGATCGGAGACGATCTCGTCATTGACCGCGACGACCTCGCCGGTCACCGGCGCATAGACCTCGCTCGCCGCCTTTGCCGATTCGACGACCGCCGCCTCCTTGCCCTGCTCGATCTGCCGGCCGTGCTCGGGCAGCTCGACATAGACGACGTCGCCCAGTTGCGACTGCGCGTAATCGGTGATGCCGATCACGGCGAGGTCGCCTTCCTGTCGCACCCATTCGTGATCCTTGGTGAAGCGAACGGCGCTCATGCTGAAGCTCCTATGAACCGCGGTAATAATGTGTCCGGACGAACGGTAGCGGCGCGACATGCGCCAGCCGTGCGACATCGCGCACGACGACCGCAAGCGTGGCGCCCTCCCTGCCGTGAGGGGCATCGACATAACCCATCGCGACCGGCGCATTGATCGACGGACCGAAGCCGCCGCTCGTCACCTTCCCGATGGCATTGTTGGCGGGATCGACGATGATCGTGCCCTCGCGCGCCGGCGCGCGGCCATCGGGGCGGATGCCGACCCGCTTGCGCGCCGGCCCCTCGGCGACTTGGCGCAGGATGATCGAAGCGCCGGGGAAGCCGCCCTCGGTGCGTCGTCTTTTGCCGACCGTCCAGGCGAGTCCGGCTTCGACCGGGGTCGTGGTCTCGTCGATGTCATGGCCATATAGACAGAGGCCCGCTTCGAGGCGCAGCGTATCGCGGGCGCCGAGCCCGATGGGCGCGACCCCAGGCTCGGCCAGCAATTTTTCGGCGACCGTTACCGCATGTTCGGCCGCGAGCGCGATCTCGAACCCGTCCTCGCCGGTGTAGCCCGAACGGGTCACGGTGCAGGGCGCGCCGGCGATCGACAGCTCGGCGGAGCTCAAAAACGGCATGCGCGCGACCCCGGGGGCGAAGCGCGCCAGAACGGCTGCCGCGGCAGGCCCTTGCAGGGCCAGCAGCGCACGGTCGAAGCGCGGCTCGACGGCGATTTCCCGATCGAGATGCGCCTGGAGATACGCGAGGTCGCTCTCCTTGCACGCCGCATTGACTACGAGCATCAGCCCGTCCTCCAGCCGCGTCACCATCAGATCGTCGAGGATGCCGCCCTTGTCGTTCAGCAGCAGCGTGTAGCGCATGCGCTGCGGTGCGAGCGCCTGTAGATCGCCGGGGACGAGCGCCTCAAGAGCACTCGCTGCCGCGGCACCGCGGAGCCGGATCTGCCCCATATGCGACACATCGAACAAGCCGGCCTGGGCGCGTGTCTGGAGGTGCTCGGAGATGATGCCGGTCGGGTACTGCACCGGCATCTCATAGCCGGCAAACGGCACCATTTTGGCGCCGCGCGCGCGGTGCAGCTCGTAGAGCGGCGTGCGGCGCAATGGCGCGGCAGCGGGGGATCCGGGGTCGGCTTGGCTCAACGGGCGCACCTCCGGCGAATCGGACGCCATCAGCGTCCGGGAGATGCCCCCTCTGTCCTGTACCCTGAGAGATTCACCGCGCCGCCCCCCTAGGACGGGAGCGCCCGCGGCTTACTCCTTCGGTGTGCGGCCCAGTTTGGTATCTGGCCCGCCGCTTTCCAGAGCGCCCTTCCGCCCGCAGTCCTTTTGCCTGAGAGTTTCCGGGGCGGTTGCTCCTTCGGCGCCGCGCTTCGGGATCAATCCCGGGCGCGGCCTCTCCTGCGGGCGTGCATACGGCGCGGCTCTTTTACCACCCGCCCCTGCACGAAGCCAGCCAATAGGGATCTGTTAACGCCGGGGGTAATGCCGGTAATACTCGACCGCCTCGGGGCTTTGCTGGAACCCGAGCACGACATTGAGATCCCCGGGCAGGCGACCGCCGAGCGGGATCGCCTGCTCGATATGGTCGCTAATCGCCGCGCGCTTGGCGGTCGCGGGCAGCTCGATATGGACCGGGAACAGCCGCTTGCCGAGGATCGCCTGATCAGGCCCGGTCACCGCGACAAAATACCAGAGATCGACAGAGCCGGCCGGGCCCGCCGCCGGACCGCGCTCACCGACGACGACGGTATCGAGCTTGAGCCGCACCGCATCGCCGGCCCGATCGCAGCTGGATGCGACCTCGCTCAACAAGCCGTTGAAGGCGACCGCCGCCGGCTGCGGCGGCTGGCCAGGGGCGAATACGGCCGTCTGCGCGAGCGGCCGCAGGATCGCCGCGGTTGGACAGGCCGCCGGCTCCACGATCGGCCTTGCCTCGGGTTCGGAGGAGCCGAGCCAGCCTGAGACCGCGCTGCAGCCGGACAGCACTATCAGGCCGGACAGCACGACCCAGCGCCCGCGGTTCGGCCATGCCGATTCGCGCTCCGTCGCGGGCGGCCCGGCACGGGCCCCCGACCTTGAACCGGGCATGGGGCCGCCGATCAGAGAGTGTTGTGAGTTCCGTCGCAGAATGGTTTGCCGCCAGTCGCCTTGCAGCCGCAGAACCACAGCTCCTCGGTCTTCTCGGCGGTGTACAGCGTCGGGGTGATGCCGGTGTCCTTGTGCGAGCCATCGCAGAAAGGCTGGCTCGCGCTGCGGCCGCAGGCGCACCAGAAGTAGCGCTTACCTTCTTCGACAGTGACGTTATAGGGCGCCTTCTGCGCCGGGATCGGTTCGGCCATCTTTCTTCCCTGCCATCGCCCTTGCTAGTGTGCCGATCCGAAATTCGCCTGATCTGGGGTAACGCGCCGAGCGAATTTCCGATTCGGGAGCACGCTAGCAACTGTTGAATATAGTGTGCTCATGGATTTGTAGTTCCCAATAGCGCCCGACACCCGGATCATGGGAACTTCAAATCCGCCACACTAGTGTCCCCGCGCCGGCTGGCGGCGGAGCGCGCGAGTCTAGGCGAGGCCCGCACCCCGCACAAGCCGGGTCGCGATATATGTGAAAGGGCATCGCAGGCGGATGGCGGTCTACACGGAAGTCGGTGATGACGAGCTGCGCGCCTTTGTGGCCCTGTACGATCTCGGCGAGGTGCTGGCGTGCAAGGGCATCGCCGAAGGCGTAGAGAACTCAAACTACCTGCTCACCACGGAACGCGGCAATTTCATCCTGACCCTCTACGAGAAGCGCGTTGCACCCGAGGATTTGCCCTTCTTCATCGCGTTGATGGACCACCTCGCGCATCAGGGTGTTCCGTCCCCCACCCCGGTGCGGGCCTGCGATGGTGAAGCGCTCCGTCAGCTCTGCGGCCGGCCGGCGGCGATTGTCACTTTTCTCACCGGCATGTGGCCGCGCCGCATCGAGCCGTTTCACTGTGCCGGGCTCGGCGACGCGCTCGCCGGGCTGCATCGCGCCGGCGCGGCATTTGCGATGCGCCGACCAAACGATCTCGGCGTTGCCGGCTGGCGCCGGCTTTATGAAGCGTGCGCCGCCCGCGCCGGCGAGTTGCAGCCTGGGCTCGCCGACGAGATCAGCGCCGAGCTCGCGTTCCTCGAATCGGCATGGCCGCAAGAACTGCCCAGCGGCGTCATCCACGCCGATCTGTTCCCGGACAACGTGTTCTTCCGTGACCGCGACGTATCCGGCTTGATCGACTTCTACTTCGCCTGCACCGATTTCCTCGCGTACGATTTGGCGATCTGCCTCAACGCCTGGTGCTTCGAGCCGGATGGCAGTTTCAATGTCACGAAGGCGCGCTCGCTCGTCAGGCACTATCACGCGGCGCGGCCGCTCGATGGCGCCGAGCTCGCGGCGTTGCCGTTGCTGGCGCGCGGCAGTGCGCTGCGCTTCCTGTTGACCCGGCTTTACGATTGGCTCAACCGGCCTTCCGGCGCGCTGGTGCGGCCGAAGGATCCGCTCGAATATCTGAAAAAACTGCGCTTTCACCGCGGCATCGCCGGACCGGCAGCGTATGGCATCGATGCCTGAGAGCCCGACCCGGCCGAGACCCGAGGTCGAAATCTTCACCGACGGGGCATGCAGCGGCAATCCCGGTCCCGGCGGGTGGGGCGTCATCCTGCGCTCGCGCGGTGTCGAAAAAGAGCTTAGCGGCAGCGAGCCGTTGACCACCAACAACCGCATGGAGCTGATGGCTGCGATCGCCGGGCTGGAAGCCCTGAAGCGGCCGTGCCGGGTGCGGCTCTACACCGATAGCCAATACCTGCGCGACGGCATCACCAAATGGCTCTCCGCCTGGAAGGCGCGCGGCTGGCGCACCGCCGGCAAGACGCCGGTCAAGAACGTCGATTTATGGCAGCGCCTGGAACAGGCCGCCGCGCCTCACGATATCGAGTGGCACTGGGTGCGCGGGCACACTGGCCATCCGGAAAATGAGCGCGCCGACGCGCTGGCGCGCGGTGCGATCGTCGCACAGCAGCGCGTTCAGGAAGCGCCGCCACGGTGACGCCAGGTCTTGCTGTCGCCGATCTGTTCGGCAGCGTTGCGCTGTTCCAATTGTCCGAGCGCGTGGCGGATCGAGGTGAACGCCATCGCGACGCCCTTGGCCTGTAGGGCTTTGCGGATCTCCGCGGGCCGGACAGCGCGTGGCGCCGCCGCCTCCAGGATCTCCCCAATCATGCGCGCATTAGTGCCGCGCTGCGGCCGCCGGCCTGCCGCCCGGCGCGTCCCTGCCGCGCGCCGCGTTCTGGCCGCACCCGCGGCGCGGCCGGTCGTACGGGCAGTCGTGCGCGCGTTCTTACGGGCTGTCGTGCGGCCGGTCGTTGCGCGCGGACGGGTGCGGGTGGTACGGCGGCGACGCGTCGGCCTTGCTGCAGCCGCGGCGGCCTGTCGCGTGCCAGTCCGGCCCCGCCCTGGGCGGCGCCCACGACGAGTCGGCGCGGCGACAGCGCTGGCCGCGCCGGATGCCGCGCGGGACGCGAGTTCGCGAACCTCCTGCATCGCCGTCGCATAACCCGCGGCGAAGGCCTCGCGGCGCACCGCTTCAACCTGTTGCTGCAAATCCGTCATCGCCGTTCTGGCCATTGCCTCGTATCCTCCCTCGTACAGCAACAGAACGGTAACACGTTTTCACCTGATGAAACAGCACAACCTCTCGAATCCGAAGTGACAGTGCGCGCTACCCTACTTCAATCGCTCGCGCGGCGGCCGCGTTTCAGTGACGAGGTCGCGCAGCACCGTTTTGCCGGGCAGCGGGTCGAGTGTCATTGGCGCGTCGCTGCGCAGGCGTGTGGTGCAGGCGTATCCGACCACCCCATCAATCGCGATCAAGCATTCCTTGCAGACATTGGCATTGATGCAGCTGTAGCGGATCGCCAATGATGGATCCTGCTGCGCGCGGATCCGGATCAGCGCATCGAGTACCGTTGCGCCGGGCTCGAACGGCAACGCGAATTCCTGATAGCGGGGACTCGGTGCGTCAGCGCTGCCGCGGTATACGCACAGCCTCGCGATCGGTTTGCTTGCGATCTGCTTGCTCGGGGCGTGTTTGGTCATGGCCGTGCCTCAAGGGCGAGCGCGCCATCAGCGGTCATTGAGACCCGCTGTGAGCGCGCCCAGTCGGAATCGGTGTTGGGAAAATCCTCGCGCTGATGTGAGCCTCGGCTCTCGCGGCGTGCCGTTGCCGCGTGTGCCACCGTAGCCGCGGCGACGATGCTGCCGCGCAGTTCGAACCAATCGGCCAGCCCTGAATTGAACTGACGTCCGGCAGGTACTGCCACCTGCGGCAATGCGTCTCGCATCTCCTCGATCATGGCGATGGCGCGGGCAAGACCGTCCGCCGTCCGGAGCGGACCGACATCGCGCCACATGACCTCGCGCAACCTATCGAGCAACTCGCCGGCGGCGACGTCGCCATGGCGGCCCGCTGCCAGCGAGTGGATCTGCTCGACGGCGACAGCGGCCATTCGGCCGGGCCAATCCGGTGTCAACCGCCTCGCTGCATGGCGGGCGGCGGCGCGCCCCGCCTGCTCGCCAAACACCAGCGCCTCGGGAATTGCGTTTCCGGAGAGTCGGTTGGCGCCGTTGGCGCCGCCCGCCGCCTCTCCCGCCGCAAAGAGACCCGGCACCGACGTCGCCATATGCGTGTCAACCGCGATCCCGCCCATGTGGTAATGCGCGATCGGCGCGACCTCGACCGCTGCGGTGCCGAGATCGATGCCGTTTTTCGCCAGCCGCTCTATGACCGGACCGAATGCGGCTTCGAGTGCATGCCGCGGCACATGAGTGAAGGACAGATAGACGCCGCCGTGCGGCGAGCCGCGCCCTGCTGCTACCTCTTTCTGGATCGCATACGTCGCGACGTCGCGCGGCGTCGTGTAGCCCGTGCTCTCGTCGCTGCCGTAATCGGCGAGGAATTCGCGGCCAGCGCCGTCGAACAGGCGGCCGCCGAGCTTGTAGCGAAAGGGGTCCCACATGATCGGGTCCATTCCGACGAGACGCGGCGCCAGATGGCCGATCGGAAAGAACTGCACGAACTCCATATCGACAAGCGCGGCGCCGGCGGCAAGCGCAAGCGCGTAACCGTCGCCGCCCATATTGGCCGACGCGCTGTTGCGTCGATAGATGCGCGACAGCCCGCCGGTCGCGATGACGATCGCCTTGGCGAAAATTGTCACCGGCTCCCCAGCGGCGATGTCGAGCGCGACCACGCCAACCGCCTCGCCGCCCTGGACGATGAGATCGGTGACGGCAAGATTGCTCACGCGGCGGATCGCGCCGATATGTCCGATCTGACGGCGCAAGGTCGCGGCGACCGCGGGGCCGGTGTTCAGAAAATCGACATAGCAGCAGCGCGGCCGCGAATGGCCCGGCGCGGCGACCTGCGCAATGCGGCCATCCGCGCGCCGAGCCCAACCGACGCGCCATTCCTCCATCTCCCGGATCCGCGCGGGCGCGTCGCGGCACAGCAGCGCGGCGAGGTCCTCGTCGCATAGACCGCGCCCCGCGGCGAGCGTGTCCTCGAGATGCGCTAGCCAGTCATCGGGGCATTCTTCACCGAGCGCCGCCGCCACCGTCATCTGCGCCATGATCGTCGCGCCGCCGCGGCCGACGAGGCTCTTGTCGGCCAGCAGCACGCGCTCGGCGCCGGCGCGGGCCGCCGCGATCGCGGCATACATTCCGGAGCCGCCGGCCCCGACGATCAGAACGTCGGTCGCGAGATCGGTCATGCCGGTGATTTAGTACCGCTGGCCAGGATCGCTACGATAGGCACGGCGTAGCCCGCACCGCGGCGATATTGCGCTGCCGCGCGAACCACAGCCGCCTCGATCGCCGGCAATGCCGCGGCGGGCTGAGTGGCGAGCGGCGCGGCAGTCCGCACTGTGCCGCACGCCAGCGCCGTGACGATCTCGCGGGGATCGGTGACCCGCCATTCGCGGCATACCGGCGTGGCGCGGATTTCGGCGAACCCAGCAGCGCGCAACAGGCTCCGGGTTGCTTCGACGGAGCCCAGATTGCCGCCGGAGGGTGGCGTCTTCGCCGCATTGGGATGGCCGTGCTCGCAAATCGCGTCGAACAGCAGCCGCCAAGCGATGTTCTCGGTCGGCGCCGCCCAGGTCGTGAGAGCAATCCGCCCGCCCGGACGGAGCACACGAAACGCCTCGGCGAGCGCTTTCTCCGGACGCGGCACGTGATGCACCCCGAAATTCGACACCACAGCGTCGAAGCTTTTTTCGGCATAGGGCAGCGCCTCGGCGTCCCCCTCCTCGAATGGCTGCTGAGGATATTGGTGCCGCGCCTGGCTCAGCATTGCCGGCGAGAAATCGAACCCGATCGGCTGGGCGGCTCGTGCCGCCGCCGCTGCGGTCCCGATCCCGGTGCCGCAGCAGACGTCCAGCACCTTTGCCCCGGCCGCGACGACCGACGCATCGAGCAGCCCCTCAATAAACGGCGCGGTCGCATGCGCGAAGGTCGCATCGTACGCCGCGGCCGCCCGTTGCCAGCCGGCATGTTCAAAGGCGCGAACGCTTTCAGGATCGAACAGCATTGCATTCCACAGCGCGCGTTGATCGCGGTGAACAGCAGAATGCCATGCTGGAGGCCGCGGCGGGAGGCCGCGCGTTCAGTGCGCCACTCGCGATGTTGGTCGCTATCCCTGGCGCCGGCGGCTCAAGATTGGGGATTTGAGGTCAAATCGTCGGCCTCGGAATCGAGCTGCCGCGCCATCGAATGGAGCTCGTCGGCGATCTCGGGAACCCGTTCGGCGAGGCGACGCAGCTCGCTTGCCGCCATCCGCAAAAATACCACCGTATTGTCAAGCCGTTCCATGCCTCGCCCAACCAACCCAGTTCAACGTCATAAGGGGTGGCATGCTACGCGAGGCGGTCAGGCAACCACGGCATCCGTAGCTGAGGAACCCAGGAGCGAGCCTGCGAATTCGGAGGCGAAAACCGCGGCTTCGCTTTCGGTTCTGAAAAGAACGCGGACGGTTCGGCCGGTCTCGGTGCGCCGCAGCTTGAAGCTGACCGGCTCGAGCCGACAATGGTCGAGCCAAGCCCGCATTCGGTTCATTTGTCCATTCAGATCATCTTCGATGACCGCGACTTCGACGACGCACCGCATTCACCTATCCTCTCTAGCCGGACACGACCGTAACGCCGCCCAATGTTCCTTGCGGCAACATAGGTTGTCGGGCGAGATGAATTCCTGGTCGGGCCCGTGCGTCTGCCGGAGAAGTGCCGAACAGCCGCCGCTGCTATTTTCAACCGGTATGATTTCAGGTTGAAGGCTTCAGCGGCGTTCGGCCGTTGCATTTTTCTTCGTTTGGATCGGGCGGCTTCGCGCCGCCGCGATGCTGGCGCTGATCGTCGCGAGCCGTGTTACGGCAGCGCGAATGCTCTCGGGATCCTCGGCAGCTTTGGTCTGCTTGGCAGCGATCACGATATCGATCGCCTCCAGGATCGTATCGGCATCCAGAAGATTGGCTTCGAGAAGTGCCAGTATAAGGCTCTCGTTCAGCCAGAGCGCTGCCTGTACCTCGCCAAGAAGAGCTTTTGTTCCTTGGTTCTTCTCATTTCTTCGATCCGGCATCCATCGCCTCACTCCCCCACCAGATCTTGCATTGGCCGAGCTATCTCTTCTAACAACCGGACGTTATCGAGAAACACCACTTCATTACTGCGGATATCAACCATTTCCAGCTCGCGAAACCTCCGGAGTATGCGCCCGACATGCACGGTGGTCAGCCCGACATGATCGGCGATCTGCTGCTGCGTCAGCGGCAAGGCGTAGCGGTTCTTGGCGCTGATCACGCCCAATGCCGACAGGCGGTTGCGCAATTCCAGGAGGAGCGCCGCGAGCCTTTCTTCGCCGTTCGCGCGGCCGAGGCGAACATTCCAGTTGTGAAGATGGCGCTCGTCCTGCGCAAGCTGCCAGGCCAGATGCATCGCGACAGCAAAATCCTTGGCGGCGAGAGCGCATGCTTCCTTGTAGTGAATTCGCCGCGCCGATGCCGGAGTCAGCGCCTCGATCGCATCCGGCTGGTGCGTCATGAAGATCGTCTTGATGCCGCAAAATTCGGTGGGCAGGAACAGCACGATAACCTGGCGCCGTCCGTCGGGAAGCGTGCGGCTGCGCGCCAGCCAGCCGCTTTCGATCGCGTAGACGAATTCGTGCGGTTCCTCCATCTGCACCAGGATGTCGCCGCGCTGGAGGACCTGCGGCATCGGTGACATGGCGGCTAAGAGCTCGGCTTTGCCGCGCTGCAGCAAAGCCTCGATCTCCGGCCGTCTGAGCGATGCTTCGGAGCGGTTGTTCGGCAAGCGACAGGGACCTTAATCGCGGGATGTGCTGATTTTAATGGAACAGTACCGCATCGGGATAGTTCGCGGCCGCCCCTGCCACGCATGGCACGATGCCTGCCCGGCGCGCACGCCGCCTCGCGGAAATGAGCAGGTCCGTAGTGCGCCTTCCGGAGCAAGAGGTTGTCGCTGCGCGGGCATTGGAGTCATGCTGTGGGAACTGAACTAGGTAGAGGCGGCCGACAGGATACCCCGCAAAACGGACTGCGAAGGCCAGCGAGGAAAAACCTAGCCCTGAAGATTGGCGGCAGGTCGAACATGCACTCGGCTCAGCTTTTTGACGCGCCTCACCGCAAGGATTTGCGGCGAGACTTGCGCCGGTTGTTCTGGAGCTGCCGCCCGCCGCACGCGCAGATGCCCAATGTCCGGCATGCGCTCCATGCTCACCGCGTGCGCGGCATTGTTTTGGCTCTCGCGCTGGTGTTGTTGTGGCCACCACCTAGCTTGACTGCGCCCACCGCGCCGCTGGCGAGCTTCCCAACCGAAAAAGAAGCGCAGGAGCATTGCCAAGGCGGCCTGGTTGTTTGGCTCGATGTGCCGAGTAAGGTTTACTACTACCGAGGCCAGCAGCGGTACGGAGCTACGGCGGGCGGGGCTTACGTATGTCGCGACGAGGCAAAGAGCGCGGGGATGCAAGCCACCCGAAGCCCGCAATGAGCGAGAGCTGAGGCCAGAGCCGCCTGAAAACGAAGAGTTATCCGGCTTGGACAGGCACTCGTTCCGCCTCGAAGGGAACGACGTCCGCGCTGCCGGTGAGCTTGAATTTCTGCGTGAAGGCGGCGATTGCCCGCTCAATGTCGTCGATGCCGGTCTGCTCTGTTTCGAGCGCTTTCAACTCTTCTGCGTGCCGGTTCAGCATCTCGGAACGGCGGGTGGCAAGTCCCCGCTTTACGCGCTCCAGATCGGCTGGCGTCAGCTTATCCCACATGCTGGTATCTCCGTTTGTCGTACCTGTAATCGGACCCGGCTTTGGTGACGTAAGATTGCTTGGTGCGACTGCCACAACCTTTGCAGATTGTGGTGCTTTTGCCTCGGCGCGTTGCCGCTGAACTTGCCCCACCGGGATGGGGGCGGGGTGCCGTTCACCAGAAGGGGGCACGTCGATCCCCTTCGTCAGGTCGGCTAGTACCCGAGCCCGCCGTTCTTCGGTTTCAGCAATCTCCCGCTCAAGCAGTTGCACAAGACCGAAGTTCTGAGTGGCGCGCGCGGCCTCGAGGCGCTTTTGAGAATGAGCAATCTGCCCGCCAAGCGTTTCCAGTTCCATCCACTCGAATTTGCTCACCGCGAAGCCCCTTTCAGTGAGGATGAGAGCGGCTCAACTTTGCAATAGTGCAGCAATAATTTACGATGAAATCTCAGGTTATCATCCGCTACGCTTGCGCAGCAATATAGATAACATCGTATTTTTGAGAATGGTCACAAGTATTCTGGTTATTTACCCGGATTCGAACTCACGACCTCTGCCTTCGAAGGCGAATTTGGGGTAGCCCGATACGTTTCAGCGCGTTTCGAATACCCATTTATTCTCAATAGTTTGGTTAAAACTATGGCCGCTTTGCGTTTCGCTATGTTTTCGTATGTGAACGACCCTAAAACGACCCTAGGCTGGAACATGGCGCATTCGGTACGCGATCCGCGGCTTCAAACCCGCGCCGCCCGGCTCAGGCTTCCAAGCACCGTCCGGCGCAAGAACGGCACCATTGGTCAAGCCGACCCGGTTTACGTCCGAGTCGGGCAAGGCGCCTCGCTCGGCTATCGCCGGAACAAAACCGGTGGCGCGTGGGTAATGCGCGCCTTCAATGGCAAGGGCGGCCGGATCACGCGCAACGCTGAATCGACCGAAGGACCGCGCCTTTCGCTTCCCGTATCGCGCAAGGGCCGTGGAACGAAGCCGGTCACGCATCGGCCAGTGCCGATCAGCGCCGGGCTTGCGGTCCGGCTGAAAGTAGCCGTAGCCGAGCGCGCCCGAACCGCGCCATTGCTTACGCGGCCGAGCGGCGAGCCGTGGGCGCATTCCGATCAAAAGAAACCATTTCGCCGGATCGCCGAAGCAATCGGCCAGGATGCCGGCAAGGTCACGTTTTACGCCTTGCGTCATTCGTCGATCGTGCGGCAATTGCTCGCCGGTACGCCGGTACGCATCGTTGCGACCGCGCATGATACCAGCGTCGCCATGATCGAACGAACCTACAGCCGATTCATCGCCGATCACGCTGACGCGCTGTTGCGCGCGGGGATGTTCGATACTGAAGGCGGCAAGGCTGAAGGCAAAGTCGTCCCGCTTCTTCGGTCGTAAGACACCCATTATATATATAGGGGCAGCTCTACCAGCATAAGCAACACCGCGGCGTCGTACTCGCGCCGCACCCGCAGCCCGAGCCGCGGCGCGCTGCCCCGGAAAGCTGCGCTTGATCTGCTGATTGCCGAGCCGCGGTATAATGCGCGCGTCACGCTCGATTTAGTGAACGACGAGCCAACCGTTTTCGAGATGGCAACGAAGCCCTATCCGCTGTTGGTTCGGCTGACGCGACTCCAGCGATTGGAGGAATAAGGCCGCCATCGCACACAAGCCACTCCCCGGCGCGCCGCCATGCCCATGATCCATTACGGGCCTTGGCATGACGAGCCATAGCGCCGCCCGGCGCCCGCGCAGGGCCGATACCGCTGATTCGCGTGCCTGGCCCTCACTACCGTTCTCTTATGCTCACCAGCGGCGACGGGGTCGCCGAACATGGTGTTCAGCAATTACATCGCTCCCAGGCGGCCGGGCATCGCAGGCGTTGGCGCGGGGCAACCTGTCCGTTGTCGATGTGGAGAGCGCGAAACGGTACGTCCAACGCGTCGCCGCGCCGAGCCTTGCTGGCAAGCCTGATCTAGAAGTCATCCTTCAGGATTTCGCGGGTGCGGAAATCTGGCGTGGTGCATTGATGCTGCACGCCCGGCGCGGGCGGCCAGGGCATCGCGTCGGAAATGGCGGCTACTCGTCTACCCGCTTTCGACGGACTCGCGCCACGGGGCGCCGGTCCGCGGCATCGATATGTTCCAGCGCAGCCGCTTCGTGCTCAAGGCTCTCGGCGTGTGTGTGAGGAGCGCTCGATCGGCGTTTCCAACCACACGGGCGCGAGCAGCCCACTTCACTTTGCGCCGGCGAGCGTTCTTTCACTGAACTCCGGGCGGCAAGAGGTACAGCGTCATCGCAAAAATCAGATACACCATGAGGACAAGGGTTCCTACAAACCAAGCCGAGCGCCCGCTGTTTGCCAACAGGAACGCTGTTAGCGTCGAAATGAGCACCATGACCACCGTCCCCGGCCCGAACTGCAGGTTCATCGGCGCGGGGGCGATGACATAACTGAGAAGCACCAGAACGGGGGCGACGAAGAGCGCAATTTGCGACGCGCTCCCCAACGCAATGCTCACGCTGAGATCGAGCCGATTTTGCCTCGCCGCGGAAAACGCCGAAGCCATCTCCGCCGCGCCGCCCACAAGTGCTACGATAATGAAACCCACAAACGCCGGGGTCATACCGAACACCACCGCCGCCTGCTGGACCGATTCGACGAAGATCTCGCTTGCGAGACCGACCAGCACGGTGACGCCGGTCAGCGTTGCCAATGCCAAATTCAGCGGCCAGGTCGACTCGTTGACATCAGCGTGCTCTGCGCCGCCAAACACCTCGCGGTGCGTCTTGAGCGAGAATACCAGACCTAGTCCATAGGCGAGGATCAAGAGCAGCGACAGACTCACACTCAGGTTCTGTGTGAACGCTGTTGCTGCCGTCAAATCTGCCAACGCCGACGGTATCAGCATCGCAATCGTCGCCAGAAACAGCAGGTTTGTCTGGAAGCGGGCGTTCAGCGGATTGTATTCCTGCACATGGTGCTTGAGGCCGCCGAGTAGAAACGAAGCGCCCAGCATGAACAGCGTGTTGGTGACGATTGCCCCCGCAATGGAGGCCTTCACCAGTGTGTATTGGCCAGCGCGCAAGGCGGTCAGCGCGATCACCAACTCGGTCAGGTTTCCCAGCGTCGCGTTAAGGAGACCGCCGATCGAGTCGCCGGTTTTGGCCGCCACGGCCTCTGTAGCGCGGCTAAGCAGTGCGGCTAGCGGAACGATCGCTAGGACAGAAAGCACGAACAGTATCGTGTGTGCTTCGGGCTCGAATTGCTGTGCCACGAAGACAATCGGCACAAACGCCAGTAGCCAGAGTACGGGATTGCTGCGGATCTCCTGAAGCAGGGCGCTCATGGCGTCGGCTTTCTAAGAGCCGCGCTCTGAGTTGTGAGGTAAAGGAAACCGCACCGACTCAACGGCGCCGGTCAGCGATTTCAAGCGCGACCAGGCGTGCGACCGTAATGGCAAGGTAGAATTGACCGATGACAGCCTCCAGGTTTGCCATCCCGCGAGCAAATGGATCGACCGGCGCAATGTCGCCGTAACCGGTCGTCGTCAGCGTAACCAAGCTGAAATATAACATCGCGCCGAGTTCGCCAGAGTTGCCCGGCCCGACCCCGTTGGTGAACGCTTTGGGGTTTAGTTCCCCAATCACTCGATAGATCGAGGCAAAGATCATTGCTAGGTTCAGGTACACGACAACGGTGCCTTGCAAGCGTTGCGCAGTGATGCGGCCAGGAGCGAAGACCGTTTGCGCGACAACCCAAGTCAGCGCGGAAAACCCCAGGATGCTCCCGATCCGGCTTAGCGTCATGGGGCTGATCGGCAGCAAATCCGTGCGCAACCAAAAATTCGCTGATATCAGGCTGAGCGCCAACACTATTGAGACAATCGCGCCCCACCGTTCCGACAACAGGACGATGATCACCACCATTGCCCAGGTCAAAATGTTGACCACGGTCTCCGCTATCGGCACCCCCTTTGCGGCCAGGGGTGCCGTGAAAAAAATGATCGAGAATTCGAGGATCAGAAGGACGCTCAAGCTCGGATCCCTGATCGGATCCAGCACGGAACGCCAGCCAACCGAAACCGCCTGCAGCTGCTGCCAATGTCCGAACATTCCTCGCGATCCTTTGCCGAGGGGGGCGGCGCCATCCTTCATTGGCGGGGGAGCGAGCAAAGGCACTCACCTTCGGCAATAGTCATTACTGTCGTTATGTGCGCGGTGCGGAGACCTATCGTGGCGCGACTGCCAGACTACACAGCGGAGCCAATTCTAGGCGGCTCGGCTTTCTTCCACGACAACGGTCTGGATCAGCGCCTCGCGCTCATAGATCCAGCGCGCCAGCAGCCCGGCAATGACCGCGCCGACAATCGGCGCCACCCAGAACAGCCACAGTTCCGCGACGTGTGCCCCACCGGCAAACAGAGCCGGTCCGGTGCTGCGCGCAGGGTTGACCGAGGTGTTTGTGACAGGGATCGACACGAGATGAATCAGTGTCAGCCCGAGCCCGATCGGGATGCCGGCGAAACCGCTGGCCGCGCCTTTTGACGTGGTCCCGATGATGATGAACAGAAAAAAGAAGGTCATCACAACCTCGGTCAGGAAGCAGCCGCCAAGGCCGTATTTGCCAGGGCTGAGATCGCCATAACCGTTGGCGGCGAAACCGCCCGCAACCCAGCCGGGCTGGCTGGAAGCGATCACCCATAACACCGCCGCGGCGACGATCGCGCCGACCACTTGAGCGACAATGTAAGGACCGACGTCGGCGGTCGGGCAGCGGCCGGCGCTCCACAAGCCGATCGTCACCGCCGGGTTGAAATGCCCGCCGGAAATGTGGCCGACGGCATAAGCCATCGTTAGGACCGTCAGACCGAACGCAAGAGCAACCCCGACAAAGCCGATCCCCATCTGCGGAAACCCGGCGGCCAGCACGGCAGCGCCGCAGCCCCCCAGCACCAGCCAGAAGGTCCCAAAGAACTCGGCGGCAACCCGCCGCGTCATATCCCCAGCCATCGGATGCCTCCCTTAAAGCCTTGATCCACGCGCGTGTCCCTCACGCCCCCGTCGCAGCGATGACATTCAGCGACTCGCATCCTCACAGGCCAGCCCGCGATACAGGCACGACCCACCGCCTTCAGCCAGCGATTATCGGGCCGGGGCGGTTGTCGCCGGGTTGGTCGTGAGCGCCGGACCGGCGTTGGACCCGCTGACACCAGGCACCCCAGGCGTCGTCACTGAAACTCCGGGGACTCCCGGAATGGCCACGCTTGTGCCCGTTGGTTTGGCAGAGCCCGGCACGTTAGCCGCGGTGCTCGCTGCGGCTGCGGCCGGTCCCGGCGCGGTCGTCGCGGTGCCGGCTATCGCTGACGACGTTGTCGGAGTCCCAGGGATCTTCGACGTGACGTCCTTCGCACCAGGGATCAAGGTCGTGGCACCCTGTGCCCCCGGAACCGAAGCGGCTGCTCCGGCAGCTCCGGGGACCGCGCTGGCAGCGCCGCCCGGGGCCGCGGGGCTTATCGAGGACTTCGCGCCCTCAAGCAGAATCTTCTCGCCCTCCTTCGCCACACCCTGCGCGAGAGCCATGGGGGAAGTCATTGCCAAGGCAAGCAGTGAAATCGCGCACGCGATCGTTGGTCGCATCGGGGGCTCCCATCTCAACTCAGAACAGGAGATTTCCCTTTGCCTGAAGCGACATTGATGTGAATCAATCACATCATGCTTCTACTGTTTACCCTCGCGAGCGGGATTCGGCCTTTGTCGCCGGATCAACTACGAGCGGTAGTCGCGTTCCACTGGCGCAATTCGACGAACCAAAAGACACACGAACCCATGCTACGCACTTGGATAATTGGCAGCGCTTTGGGTCTGGCGCTCGCCACGCCGGCCGTAGCCCAACAGCGGCATCTACCGGACGTGCTAGCGCGCTTACACACCCTTTGCGATCAGGACTACAAGCCTGCGTGCATTAAACTTGGATTCGTCATGGCCAGGCTGCCGGCGCTTGCTGCTCGCAAATTGCGTCGCGATCACCCGGAATGGTGGTGGTGGGAACGCTGGTAGCGCGGCTGAGCGTTCCGGCGTTTGACCGCTCCCCCCAACTCACTCCAGACGCGGCTCCGCGCGCTCCGCCAAACTGTTCGATCGATTGTGTAGAGTAGAGGTAGGCAGGCTGTCACGCGGTCATCCCAAGATCGTCCGCCTTTCAGCCCAGGTCAGCCATTTCTCGACCCCATCGAATGACCGGTTATGAGCCGTGAGCGGCCGTCCAGCTCGCCTTGACTTCGGCAATGTCGCTTCGATCGATGAAAGAACTCATGTCGTGCCGACATTGACGCGATCGGATCGCATGATCGAGAGCGGCGGGTTTCTCGTCATCATCGGCTCCGTTTCCGGAAGGACGCCAAAGCGCTCGGCATAGTGTATGAAGCGCTTCCGTATCGCGCCAGGATCGATCGCATAGTCCTCGAGACGGTACCGGCTGGCGCGATATCCTCCGCCGGGGTTTGCCGCGATCGTACTGCTTATCCGGGTTGCGAGCTCCGGTACGGGTGCCAGGCCGAAATGGTCGTACAGTCTCTCTATAGCTCCGACCGGGTCACGAACCAGATCGCGATAACAGATATGGTAAATCGGTTCGGCGAACGGCTCCTGATCGGCGGTATGAAGCATCAGATCTGCTGCACGGGACCAGCGCGCGCATTCCTGCGGACCAAGTTTGGCTCGATCGAGGTGCCTTGTGAACGGCCGGCGCAGAATCTCGGTCAATCGGGTAACGGAGGCAAGGACCCGGAGAGGATCGCGATGAACAAAGACGAACCGGGCATCCGGATAAACCGCACGGATTTCCGCTAACGCGAACACGTGATCCGGACACTTCAAAACCCAGCGACCGGTACTTCCGGTCTGATGCTGCAGATGCTGCAAGAACCGCTTGTGAAAGCGAAATGCGTTCAGGTGTCCGGTACCGTCCAGCCAGCGCCGGTAGCTGGGTATGCAGTAGGTCGTGTCAAAACGCAGGCTCGCGAAAATGTGAGCGCTGATTTCCGAGCACTCTTGCGGCGAATCGGCATCGATCGGATGCACGCGGCGAAATTCAGGTGCCAATATCCTGAAAAAGCGAAGGTGACGGTCTACCCTCCGCTTCCGGTTATCTTTCTGCGCAAGCCGCCCTAGAACTCGATAAGGGTGGATCAGCTGCCAAACTCGCGGCACCTGGTTGGACTCATCCATCGTCAGCAATTGGTGGAGGAATGTCGTGCCGGACCGGGGCAAGCCGGTGATGAAAATCGGACGCGCGATGCGCTCTTCGAGAATCTCCGGGGCCCGTTGCTCCTCATAGTGCATCCGCAACAGGTTCGAGAGCAGGCGACGGATGTCCCAGCGTGTCGCGAACTTTCCGAAGAGGCTCAAATCTGCTTCCTCGGTACAGGCGCGTAGAAAAACGCGCAAGCCGGCTTCGAAAGGGACGTCACCGAATTCAATAAGACCGGCATGCTGCTGCGCCCGTTCGATCATATGTTGCAAACGAGACGGCAAAGATGAGAACGATTGATACATGTCAGTTCGCGTCAGTTGCACGAAGGGCCCCCACAAGATGGAGGGATGAGCTCGGCCTGATCTGCGTGAGGTGACGGTAATGCGCGGCGCAAGCTCGGACTGTCGCCGAGCCCGCTATTGTTGCGACGCACGCAATCAGCCGCATCAGCGACACTACGCTCGTCGTCGAATCGGTTATCCGCGAAGGAGATGATCCGTTTTGCTGTGCGGCTCAGAGCCCGCAATTCGGGTAATTCGGGTACGGGCAGTATGGAGCCGCCGGCGCTGGATAGTAGGCTGGGTACGCCGTACTGGCAGCAGCCGCACCGACCACGGCGCCTGCCGCGACGCCAGCCGCGACCCCGCCCCAGCCATAGCCGCCACCGTAGCCGCCGTAATTGCCGCTGACGTTGACATTGCGGTTAAAGTTGGCTTGGTTGAAGTTGCGATTGCCGCCGCTGATGTTGGCGCGGTTGCCTCCGGCGAAATTGGCACGGTTGCCCCCCGAGAAATTCCCTCGACCGGCGCCCGCCCAGTTGCCGCCTCCGCCGCCGCGAGCGCCGGAAAATCCGCCGCCGCCGCGACCGCCGCCGTGACCGCCGGAAAATCCGCCGCCGCCGCGACCCCCACCGCCGCCGCCGCCGCGACCCCCACCGCCGCCGCCGCCGCGACCCCCGCGCACCAGCACGATCGGCGCGTCGGTCTGTTCTGCCGTCGTGGTGGCGATATTTGGGGCCAGGCTCCCGCTCCAGACCGCCGCGTACGCGGGCGTATCGGCCGCCAGCCATCCGACCAAAGCAATCGGCGCTATATAAAGCAGACACTTAGTCATTGCTGCGGCCTCACTTTTTGTGTTCGCTCGGCGTGCGTTCCGGGGCGGGGGCTTAGAGGGCCAGCGTACAATTTTGGCCGTTGTCGCGGACCGCTCTTTGTGCACCTCAGCCCGGGCAAAGTTTTAGGATGAACCACGTTGTGCCCATTGATTTAAGTCAATTAGAACCGCCGAAATTATCGTATTCGTATGTCGACACTCTCATTAGACGGCTCGCACCTGCGAGCTGCGATCAGGCTACGCAGATATAAATCTTCTTACGCCGGGAGCAACGTGATGAAGGGGACAATCGCCGTTGTATTGTTATCGGGTTCGCTGTTGGCCTGCGTGCAAGCGCAACCGCCGGCCGCGACCGCCGCCGCGCCGCCGCCGGCCCCTGCCCCGATGCAGGTCGCCGCCGCGGCTGTTCCAGCGCCTGCTCCGGCCGGCGATCGCTACGTCACGATCCGCAGCGCGCGATGCGAGACATTGCTGGGTCTGCCGGAGGACGACCGTGCCGCGGCATCGATGTTCTATATCGGTTATCAGGCATCGCGGCTCGGGGTCAGAGCGATCAACGTGAATGCGATCCCTGACGCGGAGAGCGAGGCGCTCAATTACTGCCGGACCTTTCCCAACCGAACCGTCGCCGAGGCATTTGCAAAGGCCTTCTTGCGCGTCCTGAAATGACGCGGCGATAACACCGCGACACCTCCTCAAGGCTTGATTGGCCGCGCCTGAACGATGGCCAAATCATTCGCGGTGCACGCGCTGCCGCTAGTAAGCGGCGCTCATGAGGACACCGGGGTGGCTCACGGGAGGCTGCGTCCCTAGGGGATTTACCTGATGCATACGCGCGGTCATCGGGTTTATGCTCTATTGGAAGTAACGCGGGGGGCCGCTGTAACTAAGCGCGAGCGCGCGTTAGTCGCCGGCACCTGCGTGTAACAGGCCGTTCTCGGATCTGTATGATTCGTCGGAAGGGCTGGAGCTGCGTTATGCCCGCCGACTGCGCAAGCAGCATTGCCGAGCGCGTTGCCCCGTGGGCGGCCTCCCGGTCCTCGCGTGTGAGGGTGCTCGCCAACACGCGACACGATCTCTACGTCAAATGGCTCTGCATCGCGCCTCGGGGTCCGCACGACGCTTGGGCACGACCTCCGCGGCCGCTTCAGCGTCCAGCTCGGCTGCTTTCCCTGTTTACCCGTCGCATCCGGGGCGGGCCGCGATGACCTTCAGCGCGATCTGGGAACCGATGATTGCGGTGCGGTCTCGCTCGCTATGGCTGAGGGCCGGGCCGTTTCTCGCCGCGGTGCTCTATTACCTCGGGGCCGAGGCCGCTTTTGCGATTGGCACGCTGACCCAGCAATTTGCGCCCTTCTGGCCGCCAAACGTCGTTCTCCTCTGTGCCTTGCTGGTAGCGCCGAGACGGCACTGGGCGCTTTACGTTGCTGCTGCCTTCCCTGCGCATGTGCTGGCGGAACGGGGTGTTGCGATGCCATTGCCGCAGCTGCTCGCGGCCTTTGGCTGTAATGTCTCGGTTGCGCTGTTGAACGCGGTGACCATCGGCCGATTGTTGCGCGATCCTGCCGGCCTTCGCAGCCTGCGAACTGCGGCTCTCTATATATCCTTGGCGGTCATCGCGAACCCCGCGATTGTCGCGTTTGCCGCCGGGTTCGAACCCACGCTCGGCGACGGCGACCCCCAACGGTACTGGCAATTCTGGTGGCGCTGGTATGTCAGCAACGCGCTCGGGAATCTGACGCTAACGCCGATTTTTCTGACCTGGTTCTGGAACGGGTCGCCGCTGCCGTGGCGGATGCCGAGCCGCGCTCGATCGGTTGAGGCGTTCTTACTAACCTTGGGTCTCGTCATCAGTTGCAGCCTCGCGTTCGATATTCCGCTGACCACGGCGAACGCTGATCTGTTTCCGGCCCTGTTGTACCTTCCCGTTCCGCTGCTTCTCGCGGCGACCGTTCGATTTGGCAGCAGAGGAGCGAGCGGCGCCATCCTGATCATCACCGTCATGGTGCTGTTCCGCGTGATGCATGGCGGGGAACCGTTCGTCGGAGGCCCGCCCGATCATAGCGCCCTGCCGGTGCAGCTTTTTCTTGCTGTATGTGCCGTGCCCGCGATCTTGTTGGCGGCGCTGGTTGAGGAATTACAGCGTACGAACGATCGCTTGAGCACGGTCCTCGATGGAATCAGTGACGGCTACTGCACAATCGACAGCGACGGCCAAATCATGGCGGTCAATGCGAAGGGCGCGGCGTGGTGCGGCCATACCGAACCGGGGGAGCTGATCAGGCGAAACTATTGGCAAGTCGCTGCCGAGCACGTGCCCGATCCCTCCTGGGTTCAACGCGCACTACAGACCAGAGTCGCTGCCCGCGGCGAGGTCGCCTCGCCGGAGGGTCGGTCGGGCGAGCTTTATGCTTATCCGTCGCCGGGCGGCTTGAGCATTTTTTATCATGACGTTACCGAGCGGCGAGCGGAGGAGCTTGCTCACCAGAGGACAAGAGAGCTGCTTCAATCGTCGCTCAACGCATTGACGGCGCAGGTCGCCATTCTCGACGGCACCGGCAAAATAATCGCCGCCAATGTCGGCTGGGAAAAAGCCGCAGAACTGCTGGCCCCGACCGGCGAGCAATATTTCATCGGAGACAATTACGTAGAGGAATGCGAACGCGCGCGTCCTCATCAGCGCATCGTCGCAGCCGGGCTTCGCCGGTTGATTAAAGGCGAGATCAGTGAGTTTCGCGGCGAATACGCGAGTGATATCGCCGAGGGTACTTGGATTCAGCTGCGCGGCACGCGGTTCGGCACCGGCGACCAGCTGCGGCTCGTGGTCGCCTGCGAAGACATCACTGAAGTGAAGACGGCCGAAGCCAGTTTGCGCGGCCTGACCGGGAAGCTGCTCCGGCTTCAGGATGAAGAGCGCCGCCGCATCTCGCGCGAACTGCACGATGCCACGGCCCAGAATCTGCTCGGCGCGGCGCTCGGCATCGGTCAGGCGCTGCGGCTGGCTTCGCAGTTGAAGCGTACGGCCAGGGCGGCGCTGGAAGAGAGCCGATCCTTGATCGAACAAAGCCAGCGCGAAATCCGCACTGTCTCCTATCTGCTGCATCCGCCGATGATGGACGCAGCGGGTCTGCCGGCGGCCTTGCGCTGGCTCTGCGACGGCTTCTCGAAGCGGACCGATATCAGCGTCGACCTTCAGATCTCGTCCGAAGTCCGGCGCTTCCCTGAAGAGATCGAGGTCGCGCTATTCCGTATCGCGCAGGAGGGGTTGACGAACGTGCACCGTCACTCGGGAAGCGACGAGGCGCGGATCGTGTTGGGCCTGGAGCCCTCTTCTAAGCCGAGCTCGATGGTTCTGCTAAGCATCGAAGATAATGGCCGAGGCATGCCGCCTAGCGTTGTCGAGGCTCTCGGGTCCGGCAAGCGTTCGCACAATGTTCAGAGCCTCGGGATTGGGCTCGCCGGAATGCGGGAACGATTGCGCCAGCTGGGCGGAGAACTGGAGATCCATTCGAGCGCACAAGGCACCACGGTTCGTGCCGCGGTGCCGTTGCCAGCCGCTTCTTACACCGGGTCCGATACGATCTTCAACACCCCCGATTAGGTTTGTCCGTCATTGCCCTAGGACTGCTTGTTTGCCGGCAAGCTGCGCGGTCCCTGAGCTGCGCACGATGCCATTCCTTGTTGATCTTCAACGGCGAACGCAATGGTGCTGGTCGGACGCTGACTTAAGCCTCGGTCAGGTTATTGCGTATCGCGTACCGCACGAGCTCGACGATCGACTTTACACCGATCTTGCGCATCAGGGCGGTGCGATGGGTTTCGACTGTCTTGGTACTGATCCCGAGTATCTGCGCGATCTTCTTGTTGCGATGGCCTTCTGCCAATAGCTGAATGACTTCACGCTCGCGCGGGGTCAGCCGGGGCATCCTTGCGCGATCGGACTCGGCTCGCCTTCCGGAGCGCAGGTATCCCTCCAATACTGTTTCCGAGATCTGAGCGCTGAAATATGGTTGCCCCCGCAGCAAGGTCTCGATCGCCGTGATGATGTGCTGTTCTGCGTCGGTCTTCAGCAGATAGCCGCGCGCGCCAGCCTCCAGAACCTCGTGAATCAGCATTTCGTTGTGGTGCATCGTGAAGATCAGCACCTGAGTCCGCTCCGACGTCTTGCGGATCTCGCGCGTTACCTCAAGCCCGTTCAAATCGGGCATCATCATATCGATGATCGCGATGTCGGGCTGCATCGCTCGTGCAAGTTCAACGGCTTCCCGCCCGCTCATCGCCTCACCACAGATTTCCCAGCCGGCATGCTCCTGCAGCAGCGCCTTCAGGCCGCGCCGGACGACATCATGGTCATCGGCCAGCAGGATACGCATTTTGAAAGGCCCTCGCGGCGGGAGGCGGGCATAATCGACCGTGTTTTACACGTGTTCTACCCCTCGCGACATACAGTGCATCCCGTAGTCCAGAACAGCGGCCTAATATAGTTGCAGGACTGTTCGGATGCCAAAAGTAATGCCGGCTCTCAGTTTATCCATCTGTACGAACACTGCTACAAAATTCTCGATAAGTAAGTTCACGTAGATTAATTTCGGTACGGAGCAATCCTGATTCCCGGCGGCCGCTTGCGAGCGCTATTGTGTTAGTCGTCCGAAGCTGAGGAGTGGTGCATGTACAAGCAATTTCGCTCCGGCGGCCTCAACAACAGCTTCGAGCACCCCGGCGCCGCAAGCCCATCCCTGATTGGTGCGGGCGGCCTCGACGCGCTGCTGGCCTTGGAGCAGATCGGGACGCGCCGCGGCTTCGCTCGCGACGAGGCGATCTACGCCGAGAGTGACCTCTCCGATTGCTGGTATCGGATGGTTTGCGGCACAGTCCGGATCTGTAAATTGCTGGCCGATGGCCGCCGCCATATCGCCGGGTTCTGCTTTGCCGGCGATTGTTTCGGATTGCCGGCATCCGGCACCCGGATTGCTTCGGCCGAAGCGGTCGGAGACGTCGTTGTGGCGCGTTACCCGCAGCGCGCCGCCGATCGTCTGATCGACGAGAATCCTCTGCTAGTCCGCCGGCTGTATGACCGGACGCTTCGCGAGCTGACGCACGCACAGACTCACATGCTCCTGCTCGGACGGATGACCGCTTCCGAGCGGGTCGCAAGCTTCCTTCTGGAGATCTCGGAGCGGCAGGATGCGCCGCGCGTGCTCGATCTGCCGATGTCGCGCAACGACATCGCCGATTATCTCGGGCTGACGATCGAGACAGTGTGCCGCGTATTGTCCGGGTTCCGGCGCAACGGGGTCATCGCCATTCCAACGTCGCATCGGATTGAGCTCTGCGACCGGCAGGTCCTCGAGACGCTCTGCGAGACTTAGAGGGAAGAGAGCTCCCTTCATCGGCTGCTCCGGCTTCAACCTGAACCAACGTATTTAAAGAGTGCGCCTGATTATCTAAAAGAGTGGATACCCGAAACGGGATTGCGATGTAGTATCGGGCCAGAGTACAGCGGCTCCGACCAAAACGGCGCCGGTGTTACCTGTCGTATCCGACGAGATCGCAGCGATGCCTTGCCACCACGTCTACATCGTCGATGATGACAGGGCTATCTGCGCTTCGCTGCTCGCGCTGTTCGAGGCCGAGGGCTACGTCAGCCGCAGCTTCTCTTCTGCACAGGAGTTCCTCGCGACGGCGGCGACGCTCGATCCAGGCAGCTTGATTGCCGATATTCGCATGCCCGGAATGGACGGGCTCGAGATGCAGCAGCGGCTGGCCGAGCGCAGGCTTCCCTTTCCGTTCATCGTCATTACAGGGCATGGCGATGTGCCGCTTGCGGTGCGGGCAATGAAGACGGGCGCGCTCGATTTCCTCGAAAAGCCGTTTACCCCTGAAACTATCCTGGACCGAGTTAGAACCGCGCTCGACAGCCTCGACGCCCCCCAGCCGCCGGACACACTGTCGGCCGCGGCGGCATCTCGCTTCAAAGCGCTGTCGCCGCGCGAGCGAGAGGTGCTGGAGGGTCTGTTCACCGGGCTGTCCAACAAAGCGATCGGTCTTCGGCTAGGCATCAGCCCGCGGACCGTCGAAATTCACCGAGCCCGAGTCATGGAGAAAATGAGCGCGCGCAGCCTGTCGGAACTGGTGCGGATGGGGTTTGCCGCCGGGCTGCAGCCGAGCTTCGAGCCAGTGCCTCGCCCGAGGGATTTGCGCTAGGGCGGTCCCGTCGAACACAAGCGGCTCCCAACTCCTTAACTCGGCTTGAACAGAGGGATGCTGGCCGCCACACTCAGCATCCCTCCGCGTTGCGCCAGCGCCAGGGCGAGGATCAGCACCCGCGCTGGCGCGGCATCTCTCTTGCGCCGAAGCGAGGGGCGCGTTGATCCAGGTCAACGACCTTTGAGGAAAAAGCGCATATTGGGTCTCGCTCCGAGCGACGGCCTGCGAAGCCGCCTGTAATTTCGACGTCCGGCGTGCTTCGGCCCCGATCGTACGCGCAAACCGGACGATCGACAGGAACGCTTTAACAGCATCGCAGTCGCGCAAGCTTGATCCGGGTATCGCTCGGGAGCCCGGGTGTGCCGGCAATGCAATCTCGGATGTTGAGCTTTAGGATCGTCATAACTGGAGCCGTGATGGCGTTCGTCGCGGTGCTGGCCGGCTGTCTCATTGTGATTCAGATCGCGACTTTCGAGGCTTCGGCGAAAGCGACAGCTTCGGCGGCGATGGATGCCGCCAGTGCAAATACGCTCAGCCGCCTGGACGCGGATGTCGCCGCGCTGAGCTCCCTCGTTCGCATCCTGGCAATCAATCCCTCCCTGACGGAAGTAGGCGATCGCGGCCAGCTCGACGGCGCGGTTGGGCTATTTAAGGCTGCGTTGCGCGAGCTACCACAGACCGACAGCATCCATGTCGGGTTTGAGGACGGCAGCTGGTTGCAGGTCCGACGCCTCACGGTCCTGGACCAAGCCGAACGCCGCCGGCTTGAGGCTCCCGATGCGGCGACATACAATATCAATCTCGCCCGTTCGGGCGTCGATAGCGCGCTGCCGATGCGCCGGATATTCCAGGACGATCGCGGTAACACGCTCGCGCAGCTTGACCTTCCGGATTACGGCTTCGACGTGCGCAATCGTGAGTGGTACCGGAACACGCTGCGCGCGGACCAGCCCACGATTTCTCCACCGTATCTGTCTTTCAGCATCGGCACCCCGATGATCAGTGTCAGCGCGCCTCTTGGGGGGCGTTTGCAGGGTGTCATCGCGGCTGACCTGAAGCTGGACACGTTCAGCGACCTGGTTAACGCGCAACGGCCCGGGGAGCACGGCACGGCGATCGTCTTCGACTCGTTCGGCACGCTGATCGCGCATCCTGATTTCGTGCGGCTCGTAGAGCGCGCAAGCACGAATCCCTCGCACGTGCAACTTCCCGAGGTGACCGAGATCCGGACCGGCTTGACCGGCACCGTCATGCGCAAATGGGATGGGAGCGACCGCTTCGAAGGAGTCATCCAGGGCGAAGATGGGGAAGACTACCTTTTTCGAATCCGCAAATTCTCGCAGCGCGATGGATATAGCGGCTATTCGCTTCTGATCGCCGCTGAGGCTGACTTTGCGTCTGAAGTTCGCAAACTTCAGATCAGAGGGATACTCATCGCGCTATTCGCTGGTGCCTGTTTCATACCGCTGGCTTGGCTATTCGGTGGCCGAATGGCGGTCTCGCTTAAGCTCCTCACCCGTCAGACAGCCCGGCTTCAGCTATTGGCCGCACCCGAGGATGCACCGGTTACATCGCGTATCGCAGAAATACACGAACTCGGACGGACCTTAGCAATCGCCCAGCGCACGATTTGGTCCTTCGCCCATTTTGTCGCCGCCGATGTTGTCAAGGGAATCATCGATGGCTCGATCTCCACCGAGCTAGGCGGCGTCAGGCAGGAAGTCACGATCGTGTTCACTGACGTCAGCAATTTCACCGGGATCGCCGAGGTGGCGGACCCGAACCTGCTGATGCGCCAGACATCGCGCCATTTAAGCGCGTTGACCGAAGCCTTTCTCGCTGAGGGCGGTACCGTGGACAAGTTCATCGGAGATTCGGTGATGGTGTTCTGGAACGCCCCCCGTCGGCAACTCGATCATGTCGAACGCGCCTGCCGTGCGGCGCTATCGGCCAAAGCAGCAAGCGATGCGCTGAATCGCGAATTCGAATCTGAGGGCTGGCCGCCCTTCGCCGTTCGCCTTGGCGTTCACGTCGGTGACGCCGTCGTCGGGAACGTCGGTTCAGTCGAACGGATGGAGTACACGGTGCTCGGCAACAGCGTGAATTTGGCGGCGCGACTCGAAGGGCTCAACAAGGAATACGGCACCGCGATACTTGTCAGCGAGGCGGTCCGTGACCGCATCGCGGACCGGTTCTGCTTCAACAGCCTCGGCTCGACGATGGCCAAGGGCATGACCGTCGAGACCCGCGTGTACGAGCTGGTCGGAACGATCGAGGCAGACGGCCTGAGTCACGGCACCTGACAGGTGCCGGCGCTCGGTGGGTCAGGCGGCCAGCATGGCGCGCCCGCCTCGGTTAACAGACGCCGTAGTATTTCCGCTTGGCGGTCGAGTATGGCGCGCGGGTTCTGGCCGCGGAGAACGATAAGCTGAAAGGTATCGGTGAAGACCTTGTCGAATTCGCCACTGTGTCGGCCGAGATCTACGGGCGGCAGCACCGGTAATGCAGTCGCCGAACTTTCCGTCTTAGCGAGCGCGGCGGCGCCTATCCGCAACCCCGGTTCGAGATCCGCCTCAAATTCGACGTCTATGACCGGGAGGAATCCGACGCCTTTGGCGGCGGCAATTTGCGTCGCGGGTCGAATGAGATAATCGATCAACGCCGTCGCGCCATCGGTATCGCGGGTGGTCTTTAATACGGCAAGACCGGCCAGGACCGGCATATAGCCGCGCCCTCGTGGTCCCGACGGCACTGGAAACGCCACGAATTCGCCCGGCTCTTGTCGTAGCGCGTCGAGCACGCGGGCGATGTGATCGAAGCCGATCCAGACCTCACCAGAGAGGAGGGGCTGCGCCATGAAATTATAGCTTGTCGAGTTGGGGTTGACGCTCTTCCACAAAGCCGAGAGCTGCGCCCACATCGCCTCAGCTTCCGCCGAGCGGAAGGAGCGCACGACCCCGCTCGTGAACGACGGATAGAGAAAGCCCTCCAAAAAGCGATGCATCAGTCCTTGCGGGCCGGCGGGAAAGCCGAGGAGGCGCTTCCCAGTTTTTTCTCGCAGGTCGTCGGCCCAGGCGGCCAGCTGGTCGTAGCTGAGGGCATTGATATCGGCGCCGCTCGGCAAATAGGTGAGCGCCTGTTTATTGGCGACGAGGATGTATCCCGCCTTCATCCACGGAATATAGCGCTGCTGTGCCGAACCGAATTTGCCGAACGCCAATAAGGAACCGGTCATGCCCCGACGGGCGACCTTCTCTGCGAGAGCGTCGAGCGGCATCAATGCCCCGATCTCTGCAAGCGGCTGCAGCTCACTATGCAAGGCTCCAATAACATCGGGCGCGACGCCGCCGCCCTGGACCTCCCTCTCCAAGCGCTCGAGAAACGGCTGCGGCGGACTGGTGATGAATTCGACCTCTCCCGTAAAGTCTTTCAGGATCACGTTGCGCATTTTCTGCGCTTCGGCGATGGGGCGGAATTGCGTTGACAGGAACAACAGGCGTTCGGATTGCCCCGCCTTTGCGATTGCTGTCGCTAGCGCCGCGGCGCCTAGCACAAGGACCAGCCAGCCCCAAAGCCCCAGCCGACTCCTTACGATTTGCGCTGCCGAATAAGGCCGACCCCCCTGCGAGCCTCGGACCACGGACGCCTCGCTGCGGTTCCGTGCAGCGCGCCGGGAATCGCGCTAATTCCCCATGGCTTTGGCTACGGCGCCGCCGAGCCCGAGGCCGGAGGAGCCGGGGACGACGCCCCCCTTCAGGTTTCTTGTCGTCGTCGCGGGGGAGCCTGTCATGCCGAGCACCGTTGCCGATGAGCCCGGAACGATCTGCTTCTCAAGAGTCCCAGCCTGACCCTGCGCATAATTCGCACCAATCCCGGCGGCGGGCGAGGTGACAGACGCTCCCGGAATGATTTGCTTTTCGAAACTTCTAACGGCGTCTGACGCCGCCTGGCCCAACGCAGCGAAGAAATAAGCGGCGATGCCAAACGCCACTGCGAGGCAGCCCAGTGATGTCTTCATCGCGTCCCTCTATTTCAACGCCGGGCTCCGAAGCGTCACGACAGCTTCGGCGATTTTGGTCAAGCGCCAGGCAACAACCTTGACCTGAATCAAGCCCATGTCCTCGCCGTCGCTTTCGAATTCCGCTGGTACGCGTTACGGTCGCATCGTGCTCCACAATGACCGGCAGAACGAGGGTGCCCCACTGGAGCCTTCGCCGAGCTTGAGATCGCATGCGCTTGGCCTTGCCCTGACCGTCTCAGGTGAAACCCCGATGGCGCGCCCCGCGTAAATATTCGAGAATTCAAGCCTGTCTTGAGGCGGGGACGATCCGAGTTAGGTGTCTGACACTCTGAACGAGCGGCCTGTCCTGCTGTCCTTGTTGGCTGCCACGCGGGGACAGCGCCGGGCGGCTATGGCCGTTTCATCTCTACTGATGGCAGTGTTCCTGGCAACTCTTCCGTTTGCCAGGATCGAATGGCTGAATCTCTCCGGCTTCGTGTTAGTCCAAAAAAGCCTGATGCTGGTCAGTGATTTGATCACGGCGGCGCTGCTTTTTGGACAGTACGCGATCAGCCGCTCGCAATCGCTCAACATCCTTGCCGGAGGCTATCTGTTCACCGCGCTGATTGTGGTTCCTCACGCGCTGACCTTCCCCGGGGCACTCTCGGCGACCGGTTTGCTCGGGGCGAGTCCGCAAAGTGCCGCGTATTTGTATATAGCTGCGCATACGGCGCTCCCGCTAACGATTATCGCGTTTGCGCTGCACCGGCCGCATGCCTTAACTACAGGCACACTCACTGACCAAGGCGTCGGATTGATCATTGTCACGATAGTGACGGTCATTGCGGCCGTGATCGCGACCACGCTTCTCGTCACGCGCGGCGATCAATGGCTGCCGCCGCTTATGGACGGCCGCTACTATACGATACAGGCGCGCGTTGCGGTCGGGACCTTGCTCGCTTTGCCCCTCACTGCGCTCCTCTTGATTGCCTGGACGACTCGTCCCCCGTCGATGCTGGCCCTCTGGCTGATGGTAACGATGTTCGCTTGGCTGTGCACGATCACCCTCGGCGCCTTTGTGAGCAGAGGCCGTTACGATGTCGGCTGGTATGTGGGCACCGTATTTGATTGGCTGACGTCAATCTTCGTCTTGCTGATCCTGATCTCCGAGATAATTGTGCTGTACGAACGCGAAGCCCAAGCTGCCGAGGTCGAGCGGCGGCAGCGAGAGCGCCGGATCAGCGAGATGGAGGCGGTGCTGATCCATTTGTCGCGGGTCAGTGAGCTGGGTCAGAATGTTTCCTGGCTTGTTCATGAGGTGAGCCAGCCGTTGACAGCGATTTCCAACTATCTGGCTGCCGGTCTTCGGTTTCTTCAGACGGCGAATACCGAGCGGCTGAACGGCATCCTTCAGGAATCGGCCGCGCAGGCGGTGCGAGCGACTGAAGTCGTTCGGAATTTGCGCGACTTCATCGCAGGACACGATTCCGAAAAGCGGGGCGGCAGCATTCCGAAGGTGCTTGGGCATGCTGTGAACCTGGCTTTGGTCGGGCTCGATTCGCCGGCTCCTGCGATCGAGATGCGCCTTAGCTCCGTAGCGTCAACCGCCTTCTTCGATCGTGTGCAGATCGAGCAGGTCGTGTTCAACCTGGTGCGCAATGCGATTGAGGCGATGGAGGATTGCGAGCCCCGCGTGCTCACAATCGCAACTAGACTGACCGCGGACAACATGGTCGAGGTCAGCGTTGCCGATACTGGGCCTGGGTTAACGCCGACAATCCGGGCGCGACTGTTTGAGCCGTTTATCACGACGAAGGTCCGTGGCCTCGGCATCGGCCTCTCGATCTGCCGGGTAATCGTCGAAGCGCATTTCGGGCGGCTTCGCGCCGAAGACAATCCGGGTGGTGGCACGATCTTTCGCTTTACGCTGCCGCAATCGGCGACCCGAGAGTTGGTCCGCAACCGCTCTTACGGCTGATTTGACTGTTCCGAATGCGCCGGCAAGGCTGGCCGCGGAGCAGGTGATCCGCTGTGGCGCCCAGCGCGGATCGGCGCTGAATAAACGATGGCCGCTCTTACCAGAATGAACAGCAGCGCGGCGTTCAGAAGATGCCACAGGAAATGCGTACCGACCGGGAACACCGGGCAGACTGTGATATCGAGAGTACGCGCGGCGAACGATATAATGAATACCGCCGTCCCAATGAGGAACGCGCCCGCCGCCGGCATTTGCCGCAGGTACAGCGACGTCCCGATGACGAGCATCAGCAGAACGGTCGGCACGTAAAGCGCGCCGCCCCATAGCACGCCGGCCGGAACGGACGCCTCGGCATAAAAGGTCGCAGCGAAATATGCCGCCAGTGCCAGGGACTTGGCCCAACGCGGCCAGCCGAAAAATGTCGTCAGCACCAGCCACAAATACAGCAGCATAAACAGCATGATCGGCAGCACGTCGGCCCACTCTGCCCAGCGGGTTGCGACGGTATGGAACAGAAAGCTGCCTAGGCCGACGAGGCCCATCGTCAAGATCAGGGCGACGACCAGTCCGTTCTCATCGCACTGGGAGTGACTGGAGCGGATTCTCCACGCGATGCATGCACCGATCAGGAACGCTGCGTTCGTTAGGGCATTGACCGGCTCGGCATTGAGCGCCGAACTGGTCCGCTCACAGTAGTGATCGACCGCGGCGCACAGCTCCGGATAGGAACCGCCGATCAGCGACGGACAGGCGATCGGCATCAAGCGCAGTTCCCCGAAAGCTCCGACAAACGGCGCTCATACCGACGCTCGAGGCGGCACGACCGTCTCGTCACCGGCAATTATCGCAAGTCTTGGCGGAACCGCCCGCCGCTTGACGGATAGCCTCGCTTCGCCGAGAAAGTGCCTCAGCCTCAGCGGCACGCCCCTCTGCGCGATAGAGTTCCGCGAGGTTCGACAAACTTTCTGCCACCGCCGGATGCTCGGGGCCGAGCGTCTTTTCCAGGATTGCGAGGCTGCGGCGATACAGCGGTTCTGCCTCAGTGTAGTGCTCCTGCCTGTAGTATAGCCGAGCCAAATTGTTGAGGATGCTGGCAGCGCCGAAGTTCTGCGATGGTAGCCGCTGTTCGAGAATGCTGAGGGCGCGCTGGTACACCCGCGCCGCCTCGGCATCGCGATGCTCGCGCTCGTAGACCAATGCTAGGTTATGCAGGCCGACCGCAACCGCTAGGTGGTTTGCCCCCAGCGCACGTTCGAGGATCTCCACGCTGCGCTGGGACAGGCGCTCAGCTTCAGCGTATCGGCCCTCTTCCTGATACAGTGCTGCGAGGTTGCCAAGGCTTGCTGCAACAACCAAGTGGTTCGGCCCGAACGCCTTTTGAAGCACCACAAGACTGCGCTGATAGAGCAGCTCGGCATCGTCATATCGGCCCTGGGTCTGGTATAGCAGCGCTAAATCATTGAGCTGGCGCGCCTGCATGACACTGTCCGACCCGCGCTCACTATTGAGAGTTGCATCCTCAAGCGCCAGAGGTGCGTTATCAATGACGGTGCGCATTTCGCTATGGACCAGCCTCGCGCATGGCATGGAAGCAAGCGCCAAGGTCTCATTGAACGTCATCAATGCAACGGCGCTCACCAGGAGCACGGCAACGAGTCGCGTCGAGCAGAACTGCTCTATGAGCCAGGCGCCATTGCCGGTCATCGATAGGATCGGCCGGTCAGCTCTTGGCCCAGACATTGGGCCGCTGAGTTAAGCATCACCAGGCCACTGTGACGCCTACGTCGCCAGGGACGCCGCCCGGATAATTGAGGATCTCCGCGCGTAGCCTATAGCCCTGCGGCTGAAGCTCGGTCCTGTAAAATTCGTACGCACGCTTGGCGTAGCCAACCAGCGTCTCGGGCCAGTTCGGGTCGCCGTTGTTAATCGCGCGGCCCCCATCGATGCACAATTCGCTCGGGAAGGTGAAGACCTGAAGATGCGTCTCGCCTCGCTCTGCCGCTACCAGCAACGCCTTTTGCAGTCGCTCCTTCGCGTCAGCTTGGATCTGGCGATTCATGAACGCTTCTTGCAGCTGCCGGCGTTCGTCGGCGCGACGTTGGTCCGCCTCCATAATCTGCCGCGCCCGCTCCATTTCTTTTGCCTGCGCGGCTTTTCGCAGCTCATCGGGCCGGATTACCTCAACCATCTTTGTCCTCCCAAATTGCTTAATAGAAAAGCATGCACATGCCGCGTCTAAGATTTGGCCGCCGTGACATAGATCAATTCGTCCGTGAGCTCGTCTGCGCGCACGCTGAATGCGATCAATACACCTCGGGCACGAACTTACGACCCGCGAGTCCCGCTTCGGAGTCGTATTTGTCTTTGGCAGGCCGTTTTGGGAGCTTCACCTTCTCGTGTGGCACATCTTCGGTCGGAATGAGGCTCAGCAGATGCGAGATGCAGTTGAGCCGTGCCTTCTTTTTGTCGTCCGAGCGGACGATGTGCCATGGCGCATGCGGCGTGTCGGTCGCCAGCAGCATCGCGTCGCGGGCGTGTGTGTAATCGTCCCAACGCTGCCATGCCTCGACGTCCATCGGACTGAGTTTCCACTGCCGCAGGGGGTCATCGACCCGGGCCGCGAAGCGGCGCGTCTGCTCCTCCTTACCGACCTCGAGCCAATACTTGATCAGGATCAGGCCGCCCTCAACCACGACGCGCTCGACAAACGGCACGAGGGCCAGAAATCCGCGATGCTGCTCCGCCGTGCAGAACCCCATAACGTGCTCGACGCCGGCGCGGTTGTAGTAGCTGCGATCGAAAATGACGATTTCGCCGGCGGCCGGGAAATGCGGCATGTACCGCTGAAAGTACATTTGTGATTTTTCGCGCTCGGACGGCGCCGGCAGGGCGACGACGCGAAACACGCGCGGACTGACACGCTCGGTCATGGCCTTGATGGTGCCGCCCTTACCGGCGGCGTCTCGCCCTTCGAATATCACGACAATCCGTAAACCTTTGAATTTGACCCACTCCTGCAGTTTGCAGAGCCCGGTTTGCAGGCGCCTCAGCTCTTCGGAGTACTTGTTGCTCTTCATGAATATCTGCAAGCTGGACGAGGAATTCGGCGAGAGGCGGATCGGCGCGTTGTGCCGTGATTTCGTGTTGTTCACTGCCTCGTTCACAGGCCGAGGCGCATTGATCTGCATCAACAGCTGCTCGCGCCGGCTGCTCTGACACGTCCAATCTGCCACAAACGTTCGGCGGGAACCCATTGAGCTAGATCAATGTCGCGCGATCAGACAGATCTGATCCTGATCAAGATTTTCGCAGGCTGGTACGAGGAAGAGAGGTCTTTCACAGGCCCAGCTCGGGCGAATTTCGGCCCCCGAAGCAGAGGAGATCTAAATCATGCGCTTGATGCTATTCTCGTCAGCCGCCTTGGCCGTCGGACTCGCCAGCGGCGGTCCCGCGATCGCTCAAACGGCGCAGGCCGAAAGTACGCCATGGGTCGAAATGGAGTCGACATCGGTGAGCCTCGGGCTCGGCGGCTCATCAGGCGACGGCGTGTTGAAGCTGCCTAACTTGGGGACAAATTGCACCTACGCTTTCAAAGTCGATGGCTTCGGTGGAGGTATCAAAGTGGGGATCTCCAGGGTACGCGCCACCGGCCCGGTCGTCGGCATGACCAGGATTGCCGATCTGAATGGCGAGTACGGCGCCACCGAAGGCAATGTGACGCTGATTGCAGGTGCGGGCGGCATCTCGATGAAGAACCGGAAAAACAATGTCCTCATGAACCTGAACTCCGAAACCACCGGTCTAGACGTGGGCTTCGGCGCACAGGGCATGACGATCAAGATGCCGGATCAGGTTGTCAACGCACCGCGGGCCTATGTCCTCGAATTCGGCTTCAACAAAACCTGGGTTAATCAGGACAGCCGTACCGTCCTCGACCAGGTCGTCCGGGCCTGGAAGTGCCGCTACGCGAATATCTGGCTGTTCGGCCATACTGACAGCGTGGGCAAGGAGGACGCGAACGTCGAGCTTGCAGCCAAGCGCTCGGCAGCGGTGCGCGATTACCTCGTGGGCGCCGGTGTTGTCCCGGCACGAGTCTTCACTCAGGCGAAGGGCGAGGACCCGCAGATCACGCGCACAGCCGACCATGTGCGACTTCGCACGAACCGTGCAGTAGTCCTGGTCGTCCAGGAGTAGCGCTCACCGATATGTGGCAACGGGGCAGAGGTCTCACCCACCTTTTGGTGTAAGGCCTCTGCCGGCAGCCGATCGCATCCCGTACTCGAGCTTCGCATCGGGACTTCGGATATGAATTTCGAAGCGTTCGTATCGCTCGCCGCTGAGGATCGCGAGAGCGTCCGGCTCGACCGCAGAGGACTTATCGGGCTGGCACTCTCAATGCCGGGGTTATCATTGGCAGCCGGGTGTTCCACGCTCGAGCGGGGCGCGCCGATGCCGCCAGCCGTGGCAAATCAGGTTACTGTCCTCGGCCTCCAGAACGCACGCTTCTGGCCTGATACGCAAGGCGAGGCGCTGGTTCGGGAAGGGGTCCAGGCTTTGGAGCGAGAGCGCGCGGCAGCTCGCGTGACCGGCAGTTCGAACGGCGGTTCGAGCGGTAAACTTCCTCCGGCAAACTTCCTGGCGATCTCTGGCGGCGGTGACGACGGCGCGTTTGGCGCCGGCCTGCTTTGCGGTTGGTCGGACAGTGGGGAGATGCCGACCTTCAAACTGGTGACAGGCGTCAGCACCGGCTCAATGATCGCACCGCTCGCGTTCCTCGGAAACTCCTACATCGACCGTCTGCGCACGATGTATACGACAATCGAGCCGGATGATATTTCGGAGGATAGAGGTCTCTTCGGTGCGCTATTCGGTGAGGCACTCGCAGACACGAAGCCGCTATCCCGGCTGATTTCGCGCTATGTCGACGAACAGACGCTAGCTGATATCGCGCGCGAATACGGCAGAGGTCGCTTGCTTCTGATCGGCACAACGAGCCTCGATGAACAGCGGCCGGTCATCTGGAATCTAGGCGCAATAGCAGCTTCGGGTCGCGAGGGAGCGCTTGAGCTCACCCGCAAGGTGCTGCTTGCGTCGGCCTCCGTACCCGGCGCCTTTCCGCCCGTCATGATCGAGGTCGAGGCGGCCGGGCGTGGCTACCAGGAAATGAATGTTGATGGCGGCGCCGTGGTTCAGACGTTCCTCTATCCTCCCGACATTGGGCTGAGAGTAGACTTGCGATCGGCCGAGCACGCGCGCCAGCGCCATGCCTATATCATCCGCAACGGGCGTCTCGACCCGGATTGGGCCTCGGTCGACCGCCGCTTTCTGAATATCGTCGGCCGCGCCATTTCGACGATGATTTACTACAGCGGTTACAACGACGTCTTGCGCATCTATGCGACCACGAAGCGCGACGCGGTCGATTACAACCTCGCCTATATCGAGGCCGATTTTCCGGAAACCAAGCACGAACAGTTTGATACCGCCTATTTGCGTGCGCTGTTCGCATATGGCTACAACAAGGGAAAGCAAGGTCACGTTTGGCACAAAGCGCCGCCGCTTCTGCAAACATAGTTTTGCATTGTGGACGAGACGGTGACCGCACCGCGGCGAGCGGTCTCGAGGGTCGGAATCGTCGCGCCGCCGCTACCGTCTGTTGATTTGAATCAAAGCAGGCAGCGACAGAAGTCCGAAAGAATTCGATTTGTTTCGGAGGATGATCCGCTGCCCAACCCACTGTTCGCGCATGTCTAGCCAATTGGTCCGGGGCGTTGTGCTCATGACGGCGATCGCCCTGGCCTTGCCGCCTGTGGCATTCGCCCAGCCGAAGCCGATACCGGTTGCGCAGGCGGAGGGGATGGAGTTCACGGCCGCGCAACTCGATGCGTTGCTCGCACCGATCGCGCTCTATCCCGACGAGTTGCTGACGCAGACATTGATGGCGTCGACCTTTCCGCTGCAGGTCGTCGCTGCCTCTCGCTGGCTTCAGAAGGAGGAGAACAAAAGCTTGAAAGGCGATGGGCTGGTCAAGGCGATCGAGAAGGAAAACTGGGATCCGAGCGTCAAGTCGCTGATCCCGTTTGTGCAGGTGCTCGTGACGATGAACGAGCACCTCGAATGGACCCAGCAGCTCGGCTACGCGGTCGCCAATCAACAAGCGGCGGTACTGGATTCAATTCAGCGTCTCCGCCGTCAGGCGCAGAAAGCCGGTAGTCTGAAGACGACCGAACAGCAGCGGGTCATCGAGAAAGAGGAAACCGTCATCATAGAACCCGCAAGCGGGGACACGGTGTATGTGCCGGTCTACCAGCCAGCCAATGTTTACGGCGAGTGGCCCTACGCCGATACGCCGCCGATTTATCTTCCACCACCGGCCGACTATTACCCCGCCGCTTACGCGCCGGGTTATGTCTGGGGGACGGGGCTCGCCTTCGCGGCGGGCGCGGCCGTAACGGCTGGACTTTGGGGGTGGGCTCGGGCGAATTGGGGCCACGGCAACGTGTCCGTCAACCCGCTGCGCTATAACAACATCAACGTGAACCGCGCGCAAATCTCGTCAGCCACCTGGCGTGCGGGCAACGCGGCCGCAGCGGGGAGGGCGGTTCGCGCGCCCGGTGGTCCGGTCGGCGTTCCTGGCCGCGGCGGCGGATTGCCAACCAATGCGATCGGCAGAGGCAATGTTCAGGTCCCGGGAAGCACGGTAAACCGTCCTCGTATTCCAGCGAGCGGCGGCGGGCTTGGCCAGAACCGTACGGGTGGCGGACTGACGAGGTCGCCGCAAGTGGCCCGGCCGGGCGGCGGGCAGCGGCCCGGTGGAGGACAAGGGGTTGGTGCGGGGCGGCCAAGCCAGCTCCCGGCGGGAGGCGCGGGCCAGAATGTCATGCGCGGCAGCTCACCGCGCGCGGCGCAGCGGCCGGCTGCATTCAGCGGCATGCGCGACGGGGCTCGCGCCGGCGATTTCGGCGCTCGCGGCGCGCAAAGCAGAGCGTCCCACCAGAATGCGATGGCGCGCGGCGGCGGTTTCGGCGGCGGTTCTCAGGCGCGCGGCGCTAGTCTCGGTGGCGGCGGTGGCGGCGGATTTCGCGGTGGCGGTGGCGGTGGCGGTGGCTCCCGCGGCGGTAGACGGTGACCCATACGATGAAGCTGCGCGCCATCCTGTTGTCCTTCGCGATGCTGTCGCTCGTCGTGACTGCGAGCAACGCTCCGACGCTGGCAGCACAGACCGTTCTCGCGGCAACGCCCGCTCAGAGTTATGCCACGCCCGAGGAGGCGCTTTCGGCGCTGGTCGGCGCCCTCCGAGCCGACAAGCTCGACGAGCTGCAGGCGGTGCTTGGGACCACCAGCATCAAACTGATCAGCTCCGGGGATCGCTCTTCGGATGCTGCCGAGCGTCGCAAGTTCCTCGACGCGTATGACGAGCAGCACGAGTTCGCGACGGCCGCGCCGGACCACAAGGTCCTGCAAGTTGGGAAAGACAGGTGGCCGCTGCCGATACCGCTGTCGCTGGCAAATGGACGCTGGCATTTTGATTCACAGGTGGGTGCCCAAGAGCTGGTGGATCGGCGCATCGGTCGGAACGAGATCGCGGCGATCCGCACTGCGCTGGTCTATGTCGACGCGCAGAAGGCGTTTTTCGCATTCACCGGCGAGCGCGGTGAGGCGGAATACGCCCAGCATTTCCTGAGCTCCCCCGGCAAATACGACGGCTTGTACTGGATACCCGGTGAAGGTGAGCCGGACAGCCCCTTGGAGCCGCTGATCGCTCAGGCGCGTGAGGAAGGCTATCCGATCGATCACGGCGCTGCCGGCCCGCGCCCTTATCACGGATATCTCTTCGGCATCCTGACGGCCCAGGGACCGGACAACCCCGACGGCGCGCGCTCGTACATGAAAAACGGCCGTATGACGGAGGGCTTTGCCCTGATCGCTTGGCCGGTCTCCTATGGCGCTTCGGGGATCATGTCCTTCATCGTCAACCACGACGGCATCGTCTTCCAAAGGGACCTGGGTCCTCAGACCGGGGCGATCGCATCGAGAGCAACTGCATTCGATCCGGACATCGGTTGGGCGAAGGTCGAGGTTGTGGACTAAACCGGTTCGCATTGGCGCGCGCAAAGTGGCACCGCAACGAGCAACTGCGTAAACGGGCTTCCAGCCCCCTCTGATCGAAACCGGATGACAGAAGAGAGGAACCGCGATGCGTGTTTCGATCGGCGTTGTACTTCTGATTTGCGCGCTCGCCGCTCCGAGCTTTGCGCAACAGCCCGCGCCTGCCGCGGTACCGGTCGGGACGGTCGCTGCGGGGCGCAAGCCGATCGCAAAGGTGGTTGACTTCGTCGGTCGCATCCAGGCGATCGAGCGGGTCGAGGTGCAAGCTCGAATCACCGGGTATCTGGAAAACGTGCAGTTTAAGGAGGGCGACACCGTCAAAGAAGGTCAGCCTCTTTACCAGATCGAGAAAGATTTGTTTCAGGCCGCGGTCGATCAGGCGCAAGGTGCTCTGGCGGCGAGCCAAGCAAAAAAACTGCTGACGGCAGTTCAATTCGAACGCGCCGACCAGCTGATGAAAACCAGCGCCGGCACCGTCACGGCGCGGGATCAGGCGTTGACAGCCGATCGCGCCGCCGATGCCCAGATCCTGATCGACCAGGCAAACCTGGACACAGCAAAAACCAATTTGAGCTACACCCAAATTACCTCGCCCATTTCCGGAAAGATTGGGCGCACTGCGATCACCAAGGGAAATGTCGTCAGCCCTCAGAGCGGCACGCTGACGACTATCGTCAGCCAGGATCCGATGTACGTGCTGTTTCCAGTGAGCGAGCGTCAGCTCATGCAGGCGCGGCGGGCGGGTCATGCGGACGACATCAGCGGCATAAAGGTGACGGTGCGCTTCCCTGATGGTTCGATTTATGATCACGTGGGGCAGATCGACTTTGTCGACGTGACCGTGGATCGCGCCACCGATACCGTACAGGTGCGCGCGGTTTTCCCAAACCCGTCGAGTACTCTGATCGACGGGCAATTGCTGGTGGTTAATCTGGAGACCGGCCAGCCCGAAGAGCAGGTCGTGGTTCCACAAGCAGCGCTCATTACCGACCAGCAAGGTGTGTACGTCTTCATTGTCGAGAACGGCAAGGTCGCGATCCGACGCGTCAAGACGGGCGGTCCTACCGGGGAAGATATCGTCGTGACCGAAGGCCTGTCTGGCGGCGAGCAGGTCATCGTCGAAGGCTTGCAAACGGTTCGGGCGGGAATTCCCGTGCAGGCGAACCCGATGTCCTCAAGTCTGAAACAGGGCTGAAGAGATGCTGTCCGCGATTTTTGTCGATAGGCCGCGGCTCGCGATCGTCATCGCCCTGGTGACGACGATTGCCGGCCTGCTGTCGCTGTTCGTGATTCCGCTCGCGCAGTATCCCGACATCGTTCCGCCGCAGGTCCAGGTCACGACGATGTATCCGGGCGCGAATGGCGCGGTTGTGGATGCCACAGTTGCCCAGGCTATCGAAGCCCAGGTGGTCGGCGTCGACAAGATGATCTACATGAAGAGTGTCAGCGGTGACGATGGCAGCTATACGCTGATCTGCTCCTTCGAGCTCGGCACCGACCCCGATATCAATGCCGTCAACGTCAACAACCGCGTACAAATCGCGCTGCCCAGCCTGCCCGACGAGGTACAGCGTCAGGGCGTCACCGTTAAGAAGAAATCGTCCGCGTTGCTCGGCGTCGTTGCGGTATATTCGCCCAACGGCACCTATGACCCGTTGTTTCTGTCCAATTACGTCACGATCAATCTTCTCGATCAGGTCAAGAGCACCCCGGGGGTTGGAGATGCAGTATTATGGGGTGCGCAGGATTACGCGATGCGCGCCTGGGTCCAGACGGACCGACTGACGGGTCTCAACCTGACGACGGGCGACGTCATCAAGGCGATCCAGTCGCAAAACGTGCAGGCGGCCGTCGGCCGGATCGGCGCGAGGCCGATTTCTGACGATCAGCAGCTGCAGCTCAATATCCAAACCAAGGGTCGGCTCACCTCGGTCGAAGAGTTTTCCAAGATCGTTATTCGAACCAACCCAGATGGGTCCATACTACGGCTCGGAGATGTCGCTCGGCTGGAGCTGGGCGCGGCGAACCTCGACCGCGAAACGCGGTTCAACGCCAAGCCGGCGAGCGCAATCGCGATCTACCAGACCCCGGGCGCCAACGCGATCGCAACGTTGAAAGCCGTGAAGGGTCGGCTCACCGAATTGCAGAAGCGCTTTCCTGACGATCTGACCTGGAAAGTGACTTACGACCCCACATTGTTCGTCACCGATACGATCCACGAGGTGCAAAAAACGCTAATCGAGGCCTTTGTCCTGGTGGTTCTGGTCGTCTATTTGTTCCTCGGCAGCCTGCGTGCCACGCTGATCCCGACCCTGGCGGTTCCGGTTAGCCTCATCGGCACCTTTATCGTTCTCGTGGCGATCGGGTACTCGGGGAATACCGTTTCACTCCTGGCAATCGTTCTCGCGATCGGCATCGTCGTCGATGACGCGATCGTCGTCGTCGAGAATGTCGAACACATCATGGAGAGGCACCCCGAGCTGTCGCCGGCCGATGCGGTCAAGCGCGCGATGGCCGAGATCACCGCGCCGATCATCGCGATTACCCTCGTGCTCCTGTCGGTGTTCGTGCCGGTGGCGTTTATTCCCGGCATCTCGGGCGAATTGTTTCGTCAATTCGCGATTACTGTCGCGGTTTCGATGTTCCTATCGGCGATCAACGCGTTGACTCTGTCGCCGGCGCTGTGCGGCGTCTTCCTGCGGCCTCGCCACGGACCCCGGCGAGGCCCGATTGGCGTGGTGATGCGTTCGATTGACCGGGTACGGGATGCCTATGGTGCGGCCGTAGCGCGGATCGTGCGTTTGTCGGTCATCGGTATTGTCATGGTTGCCGTGGCGGGGTTCGGCACCGTTAGCCTGCTGAAGGTTACGCCGACCGGGTTCCTGCCCGAAGACGACCAAGGGGCGTTCTTCGTTGTCGTGCAATTGCCCGGGGGTGCCTCGGTTGGACGCACCCTCGAGGTCGTTCGCAAAACCGAGGATATTTTGAAGCACGAAGAAGGGGTGGCTGATTACACTTCAGTTATCGGATTGAATTTCATTGACAATTACTCCCAGTCGAATTCCGCCTTTATCGTTGTCACCCTAAAGCCATTCGAGGAGCGCAAAGCGGCCGAGCTAAGCGCAAGCGCGATGATCACCCGGCTTGGTACGGAGTTCCGGCAAAAGGTAGGGGGCGGCTTGGTGCTGCCGCTCGCGCCGCCGCCGATCATCGGCCTCGGGACGGGCGGTGGCTTCACCTATGTGTTGGAGGATTTGCGCGGCGGCGATCCGAAAGCGCTGGCGCAGGTCGTGCGCGGGTTAACGGTCGCGGCCAACCAAGACCCGCTACTGTCCCGTGTTTTCAGTACCTATTCCGCGACCAATCCATCAATCTATCTTGATATCGATCGCGACAAAGCGCAGGTGCTCGGCGTACCGCTCAACAGCGTGTTCCAGGCGCTGCAGACCTCGCTTGGCGGCTACTTCGTCAATAACGTCAACTTATTCGGGCGGACCTGGCAGGTTCAGGTCCAGGCGGAAGCGCAAGATCGTTCCGGGATCGACGACATCTACCGCATCAACGTCCGCAGCGATGATGGCAAGATGATTCCATTGCGCAGTCTAGTGGAAACGCGGGTCGTCGTCGGTTCTCCCGCACAGATCCGCTACAACAACCTGAAGGCGGTGACGATTCAGGGCGGACCGGCGTCGGGGGTCTCAACCGGCCAGGCGCTGCAGGCGATGGATGCGGTTGCTACGCGGACGCTGCCGCAAGGCTACGCCGGCGAATGGACCGACACCGCATTCCAGGAGAAGCGGGCGGAGGGGAAGACCGCCATCATTCTCGGCTTCGCGGTCCTGTTCGCATATCTCTTCCTGGTGGCGCTGTACGAGAGTTGGACGATCCCGGTGCCGGTTCTTTTGTCGGTGATGATCGGCATCCTGGGTTCTGTCGGGTTTATCGTGCTCGCCGGGTTAACGCTCGACCTTTATGCGCAGATCGGCATGGTGGTGCTCATCGGCTTGGCGGCAAAGAACGGCATCTTGATTGTCGAATTCGCGAAGGAACGGCGCGAACACGGTATTCCTTTGCTTCAGGCGGCAATCGAGGGAGCCCGCGACCGGTTTCGCCCCGTCATGATGACCTCATTTGCGTTTATTCTCGGCCTTTATCCGCTCGTTGTCGCAACCGGTGCGGCGCAATTGGCGCGGCGCAATGTCGGAACGCCGGTGTTTGGCGGCATGATTCTCGCGTCTTTCATCGGCATTTTCGCGATCCCGCCGCTTTATGTCGCTTTCCAGGCCATGCGGGAGCGGTTGCGTCCCGGCGCCCGCCCAAAGCCGCAAGACAGCGGCCAGGTTCTGGCCGACAAGGCGCAGCACGCCGCCGAATGACGCTCCTGGGGGCCATCGCCCCTGCAAGGGAGCGAGAGCGTTTTGCAATGGTTCGCTCGGGATGCGCATCAGCCGCGTAAATGGCTCGTGGAGATCAAGAATTAGGAAGAGTGCGGCGGATGCCGCAGCCGCTCCGCTGAGGATCACCCCGAAGGCTACGAACGAGGTGCCGAGGGCATCCACGATTTTGTCTCGCCGGTAGAACCTCTAACACATGCCCTCGGGCCGGGTGCGGCGCCGTGGCGCCACCACTCGTGATTTTTTGAAAACGGATAATTCCCGATTGATTTGCGTCAATGCTCGCGGGCCGCCGTCTCCTGATCTTTTGCCTTCGACGAAATCAGCAGCAAAGCTATGAATGCGGGGCGGGTATGGATTTTCTGCAAGCGTTTCCCGTCGCGATCATCGACGAAGATTATGACGGTCAGCGCGCCGCCGGGCGCGGCATGCGGCAGCTCGCCGCCGCCATAGAGAAGGAAGGGTTTCGGGTCGTCGCGGGCCTCAGCTACGACGACGCAAGTCGTCTCGTGAATGTCACCAATACGGAAGCGTGCTGGTTGGTCTCCGTCGATGGAGTCGAGGCCGCGGAAACGCGCTGGCAAATCCTCGAGCAGGTGCTCGCCGCAAAGCGGCGGCGCAATGACCGGCTGCCGATTTTTCTCTTCGGCGACCAGTTGACCGCGGAGATGGTGCCCTCAGCCGTCCTGAAGCACGCTAATGCCTTTATGCGGCTGTTCGAGGATTCCTTTGAGTTCATGGGCCGCGCAATCGCGCGTTCGGCACAACTGTATCTCGACCGTCTACCACCGCCGATGTTCAAGGCCCTGATGGATTATACGCTGCACGCCAGCTATTCCTGGCACACCCCGGGTCATGGCGGTGGCACTGCATTCCGAAAGAGCCCCGTCGGTCAGCTCTTCTATCAGTTCTTCGGCGAGAACACGCTGCGCTCCGATATTTCCGTGTCGGTCGGGCAACTCGGGTCGCTCCTCGATCACACCGGGCCGATTGCCGCCGGTGAACGCAACGCCGCACGGATCTTCGGCGCAGACGAGACGCTGTTTGTCGTGGGCGGCACTTCGACCGCCAACAAGATCGTATGGCACGCGATGGTGAGTCGCGGCGACCTCGTGCTTTGTGACCGAAATTGCCACAAATCGATCCTGCATTCGCTCATAATGACTGGCGCGACGCCGATCTATCTCGTTCCGTCCCGCAATGGGCTGGGGATCATCGGCCCGATATCACGCGAGCAATTCACCACCGAGTCGATTCGCGAGAAGATCGCCGCAAACCCGCTGGCAGCGCAGACGAACGGCAAGGTTCGTCTGATGGTGATGACCAACTCCACCTATGACGGTCTTTGCTACAACGTGGCCGCCATCAGGCAGGCGCTTGGCGACGCCGCGGAGGTGCTGCATTTCGACGAAGCCTGGTACGCCTACGCCAATTTCCACGAATTCTACGACGGCTATCACGCGATCTCATCATCGGCGACAGCGCCGCCGCACTCCATCACCTTTGCGACGCAATCCACACACAAGCTTCTGGCTGCGTTCTCGCAGGCTTCGATGATCCATCTGCAGCACGGTAGCGCGAGCCGGGTCGACATGCCTCGCTTCAACGACGCGTTCATGATGCACACTTCGACCTCGCCGCAATACGGGATCATTGCATCTTGCGATGTCGCGGCGGCCATGATGGAGCAGCCTGCCGGTAGAGCTCTGGTGCAGGAGATGATCGAGGAAGCGCTCGGCTTCCGCCGCGCGATGGCCGCGGTACGGCAGCAGTTGCAGGACTCGTGGTGGTTCGACGTCTGGCAGCCGGACGAGATCGCCGATCACCTTGCCCAGGAAACTTCGAGCTGGGTCCTCAAGCCGGGCGACCGCTGGCACGGCTTTGAAGGCCTTGCCGAGAACCACGTCCTCGTCGACCCGATCAAGGTCACAATCCTGATGCCAGGTCTCTCGGCGGCCGGCGACATGCATGACCACGGCATTCCGGCCGCAGTGGTGACGAAATTCCTGTCGTCTCGCCGCATCGAGATCGAAAAGACCGGCCTCTATTCCTTCCTGGTGCTGTTCTCGATGGGCATCACCCGCGGCAAATGGAGCACACTCGTCACCGAGCTGCTCAATTTCAAGGAGCTCTACGACAACAACGCGCCGCTTGTTCGCGTGCTGCCTTCATTGGCCGAAGCGCATCCCGAAGCTTACGGGACGATGGGCCTCAAAGAGCTCTGTGATCGGATGCACCGGACTTATCGGGACGACAATCTGCCGCGAGCGCAGCGCGACATGTACACGACTCTACCCGAGATGACCTTGCGACCGGCTGATGCCTATGGATGCCTCGTGCGCGGCGAGGTGGAGAGTGTCGAGATCGACGAACTCATGGGGCGAACGTTGGCCGTGATGCTGGTCCCGTACCCGCCCGGGATCCCGTTGATCATGCCCGGCGAGCGCATCACGACGCCCACGAAATCGATCCGGGATTACCTCCTCTACGCGCGTGACTTTGACAGACGTTTCCCTGGCTTCGAAACCGATATTCACGGGTTGCGGTTCGAGGCAACGAACGCGGATCGACGCTATCTCGTCGATTGCGTCAAGCAGGGAGTTGCCCAATGATCCCGTGCGATGTCAGAGCTCCAACGATCCCACTCCAGTTTCAAAAGCTCTTGAAGATCGTCGCGATCGTCGATGAGACGAATCCACAGACGAGGCAGCTTCTTGACCATATCGCTGCGCAAGATTTCGAAGTCGAGATCTGCCAAAGCTTCGACCGCGACGTTTCGGAAGATGCAGCGGTCGGGGCCTATATTGGGCTGGTCGACGGCGACCGACTCGAAAAGGCGCGGAACTTGGTGCGCGCGGTTCGCGCCAACGGTTTCCATATCCCGCTCTGGGCGATCGCGGATTCGCACCGCATCGCCGACCTCGCGGTCTTGAACCTCACGGGCGAGGTCGACGGCTACATCTATCTCGGCCAGCAGACGCCAGCGTTCTACGCCAAGCAGGTCGTCGCGAGCGTCGTGAAATACGGGCTCTCACTACTGCCCCCATTCTTTGGCGGGTTGATGGCCTATGACGGCGAGGCCAATATAGCCTTCGACTGCCCAGGTCATCAGGGCGGCCAATTTTACCGCAAGTCCCCCGCAGGTCAGCTCTTCTTCAAGTATTTCGGCGAAACCATATTCCGTAATGACCTCTGCAACGCCGATGTCGATCTTGGGGACCTGCTGATCCACGAGGGAGCGGCTGCCGAGTCGCAGAAGTATGCGGCACGGGTTTTCGGCGCCGATAAAACGTATTTTGTGCTGAACGGCACGAGCACGTCGAACAAGGTCGTCGCGAACGCCGTGCTGCGGCGCGGCGATTTGGTTCTCTTCGACCGCAACAATCATAAATCGCTGCATCAGGGTGCGCTCGTTCAGGCCGGCGCTATCCCAATCTTCTTGCCGACGGCGCGCAACCCCTTTGGGATGATTGGCGCAGTCGACTGGGATGCATGGGACGAGGCCTATCTGCGCGAGCAGATCCGCAGGAACCCGCTCGTGACGGACCCGGAGCGGTTTACCGCCGAACGCCCGTTCCGGCTCGCCTGCATTCAGCTCGCGACCTATGACGGCACGGTCTACAACGTCCGCAGGGTGCTCGAAAAGATCGGTCACCTCTGCGATTATGTCCTCTGGGACGAGGCGTGGATCGGTTACAACGCATTCCATCCGGTGTTCGAAGGGCACAGCCCGATGCGCCTCGAACACCTAAATCCGGACATGCCCGGCCTGTTCTCGACCCAATCGGTCCACAAGCAGGGCGCCGGCTTCTCGCAAGCCTCGCAAATCCACAAACGCGACGAGCACATCAAGGGCCAGAAGCGCTTCATAGAGCACAAGCGCTTCAACGAATCCTTCCTGATGAATGCGTCCACTTCGCCGTTTTACCCGCTCTTCGCCTCGCTCGATGTCAACGCCAAAGTGCATGAGGGCAAGGCCGGCGAGATGCTGTGGGACCGCTGCATCGAGTTGGGGATCGAAGCGCGCAAGAAATTCCGGGAGTTCTGTCGCTATTACGATCGTACCGGACGTTCCGACGACGAAAAATGGTTCTTCGACCCGTTTGTGCCGGATGTCGTGACGATCGAGGGGTCGAAGTTCACCCAAGACGTGATCGAGACAGCCTGGGAAGAAATCCCGACCGAGGTCATCAAGCGTGAGCAGCAATGCTGGAACTTCCATCCGCGCAGGGCTTGGCATGGCTACTCCGGCTATGCCGAAGGCTATGCGATGGCCGATCCCAACAAGCTCGTCTTGCTGACGCCGGGAATCGATCGCAAGACGCGCGAGTACCTCGACTTCGGCGTGCCGGCGACCGTCGTCACCAATTACCTGCGCGAGCAGCAAATCGTCCCCGAGAAGTGCGATCTCAACAGCGTGCTATTTCTGATGACACCCGCTGAGGACGAGAGCAAACTTAACACGCTGCTCGCGAAGTTGGTGAATTTCAAGAACCTGTGGGACCGCGATGCGCCGCTCCTAGAGGTCCTGCCGAGCATCTGCGCCGCGCATCGCGAACGGTATGACGGCTACACGCTGCGTCAGATCTGCAACGAGATGCATCGCTTCTATCGGGAAGCGAACATTAAGGAGCTGCAGCGACTCTGTTTCCGGGCATCGAGCTTCCCCGAGCTCGCGATATCGCCAGAGGATGCTTACGCGGCGCTCGTCGGCAACAACGTCGATTATGTGCCGCTCGAAAACATTAAGGACCGGATTTCGGCAACACTCGCGCTGATCTATCCGCCCGGTATCGGCGTCATCGTCCCCGGCGAGCGGTGGGATCAGAGGGCGCAGCCGATGCTCGATTACTTTCTCGCCTTTCAAGAATCCTTCAACCGCTTCCCTGGTTTCAACTACGAGGTTCAGGGCGTGTACCAGGAACGGGTCGACGGCCGCATCAAATTCTACACCTATGTGGTCCGCGAATGAGCGTCGCAAGCCAACAGCAAGGGGAACGCCCGATGCAGGCGCAGTCAGAAGCCAAGCGGATGAACCTGATGCAGCTGACTTTCATCGTCGCTGTGAACATGATGGGGTCCGGCATTATCATGTTGCCGACCAACATGGCTCAGGTTGGTGCGATCTCGCTGCTGTCCTGGATCGTGACGGCATTGGGCTCGATGGCGATAGCCTATGGCTTTGCACAGGCCGGCCTGTTCAATCAGCGGCCCGGCGGCATGTCGGCTTACGCCGAGGACGCGTATGGGAAGTCGGGCTACTTTCTCGTGTTCTTTCTTTATTTCCTCTCGCTGGCGATCGGCAACGTTGCCATCGGAATCTCCGCGGTCGGTTACCTCGCGTCGTTTATTCCGTGGCTCTCATCAGGCCCGATCGCGACCTGCATCGGAGTGATTGGCTTGCTGTGGCTCACAACGGTGGCAAATTTTGGTGGTCCAAGCGTCACCGGCCGCATCGGATCGGTGACGGTATGGGGTGTCATCATCCCGGTGGGCATCTTGTCGTTGATCGGCTGGTTCTGGTTCAAGCCGGATGTTTTTGCGGCGGCGTGGAACCCAAAGGGGCTGAGCCTGCTCGAGGGCATGGGCTCCAGCATCTCCCTAACGCTGTGGGCCTTCCTCGGCATGGAATCGGCGGCGCAGAATTCGGCCGCCGTCGAGAACCCGAAACGCGATGTTCCGCTGGCCTGCATGTTCGGCACGCTTGGCGCCGCCGTTATCTACATCCTGTCCACGACGGTCATCCAAGGGATTGTTCCCAATCCGGAGTTGGCGAAATCGACGGGCCCATTCGGCACCGCATACGCCCACATGTTCAATCCAACGGTCGGCTCTATCATCATGGGGTTTGCCGTCGTGGCCTGCTTGGGCTCATTGCTCGGATGGCAGTTCACGATTGCCACGACCGGGAAGGCGGCCGCGGATGAACGCATGTTTCCGGCCTTCTTCTCGAAAGTGAACCGGCTGGGCGCGCCGATCACCGGGATGATAGTGTTGGGAATCGTCCAGTCTGCGATGGCGCTGTCGACGATCTCGCCGAGCCTCAGCGAGCAGTTCTCCGCGCTCGTGAGCCTAGCCGTGGTTACAAATGTGATTCCGTACATCATCGCGCTCTCGGCGCTCATCGTCATGATGCAGACGGCAGAAATCACCCCGTTCCAATACCGACGCAACGTCGCGGTGGCATTGGTCGCGATGCTCTACAGCACCTATGCGATCTATGCCTCCGGCAAGGATGCGGTGCTTGGCGGGATGCTGGTGACCGCGGTTGCTTTCATCATCTGGGGCTTCATAGCGCCCCGTTTTACCTCCGCGCAGCTCGCAGTTGCGTCCCGCGCCGAAGCGGCTTGACGCGATGCACGATCGCCGGAAGAGGAGGCCCAAGATGCGAGGCGCGTTCTCGGAGGCCAGGCATCCCCGCCGAACGCGGACCCTTGGCATCGCAGTCACATTTCTCGCTCTGACCTCATTGGCAGCACAAGCAGCCGCGGCAGGCAGCACTCTCGACCGGATCAAGGAAGACGGGACGATCACGATTGGCTATCGGACGGACGCGCAGCCGTTTTCTTATCGCGATCGGTCAGACAAGCCGGCCGGCTATTCGATTTCGCTCTGCCAGCAAATTGTCGATCAGGTGAAAGCCGAGTTCGGATTGTCTTCATTGAAGGTTCAATGGGTCCCGGTCACGCTCGCCGATCGCTTCAATGACCTGAAGCAGGGCAAGGTCGCTCTGCTTTGCGGGGCGGATTCGGCCACCTTGGCGCGACGAAAGGACGTCGACTTCTCGATCCCGATCTTCCCCGGCGGCATTGGAGCGATGCTGCGCGCCGATGCTGCCCCCGCGCTGCGCGACATTCTCTCCGAAGCTCCGCCGCCATCCCATCCGATTTGGCGCGGCTCTCCGGCGCGCGCGTTCCTTGAAGAGAAGACGTTCTCGGTGGTCAGAGGGACGACAAGCGAGAGCTGGCTGGCGGGACGCCTCAAGGAATTCGAGATCGCCGCTAATGTGGTGCCCGTAGACAACTACGAAACAGGTATCCAACGGGTGCTCAGCGGCAGCTCCGATGTCCTTTTCGCGGACCGCGCGATCCTGCTGCAGGCCGCGCGCCGCAGCAGCTCGGAAGCGGTGCTTGATCGGTTGTTTACTTACGAGCCATTTGCGCTCGCGCTCAGGCGCGACGATGACGATTTCCGTCTCGTTGTTGATCGGACGCTGAGCCGGCTTTACCGGTCCAACGAATTTCCGGGCCTATACGTGACCTGGTTCGGCAAGCCCGACGAGAGAGCGGTGACCTTCTTCCGTATAACCGCGCTCCCAGATTGAGAGCTTCGAGCAAACCAATATGTCACTGATACCGCCGCCGGGCATAAGCCTTCTTGATATCTGGCTGTTCAATCTGGTTTGCAGCTATCCACACTGCGGTCATCGCTTTAGGGAGCCGCTCCGCCGGGTCAAGGCGCACGACGCGATTCCCTGTCCGCATTGTAGCCGGGCGATCGATCTGGCGCCGTACAAACGAGAAATCGAAGACGCCCTGCGGATGGCAGCCGCGGATGATTTGGCGGCACTCAGGCAACACTGAATCGCTCGAGCCGCTCGCTCGCCGCACCCGTGCTTCTGTTGAAGACGAAAGATCCTGGTCGTGGCGCAGTGAAATGATCAACGTTCGAGCCGTCCTTCGACGTTGATCCAAATCAAGGCTCGCTGATTGATCTCGCAGATTATCGCACGAACTGCTCGACCGCTTCGCGGCGGAGTGGGCTTGTCACAGATCAGGGCCAGCGGGGCCAGGTGGGAGCAGTATGGAACGGGCATTTGGTGTCCATTCGGAGGTCGGAAAGCTCCGGACGGTTATGGTCTGCCGTCCCGGTCTCGCTCATCAAAGGCTGACGCCCGGCAATTGCCATGACCTGCTCTTTGACGACGTCATGTGGGTGCAGGAGGCACAAAAGGACCACTACGATTTCGTACTCAAAATGCAGCAGCGCGGGGTCGAGGTCCTTGACCTGCACGAGCTGCTCACCGAAACCTTGATCGACGCTGAGGCGCGCTCCTGGATCCTCGATCGGCGCATCACTGCCAACAGTGTCGGCTTGGTCGTGTCGCGTGCGGTGCGTCCGTGGCTCGACGAAATGCCGGCAAAGCGATTGGCCGAGCACCTGATCGGCGGGATCGCCATCGAAGACCTGCCGAAAAGCGAAAGCTCGGCCTTGCTGCTTGAGGCGCTGGGCGGCACATCGTTTTTGATACCGCCAATCCCAAACACGCTGTTTCAGCGCGATCCGTCGTGTTGGATCTATGGTGGTGTCAGCTGTAACCAGATGTTCTGGCCGGCGCGCAAGCCAGAGACCTTGCTGCAACGCGCTGTCTACAAATTCCATCCGGCCTTCAAAGGCGGTGACTTCAAGATCTGGTTCGGCGATTCCGACGAGGAGTTTACCGGCGCCAGCATCGAAGGCGGCGATGTCATGCCGATCGGCAAGGGTATCGTGCTGATCGGAATGGGTGAGCGGACCACGCATCAAGCTGTGGGCCAGGTCGTACACGCGCTCTTCAAGGCAGAAGCCGCGATACGAGTTATCGCCTGCGTCATGCCCAAAAGTCGCGCGGCGATGCATCTGGACACCGTGTTCAGCTTTTGCGATCGCGATAAATGCACGGTGTTTCGCGAGGTCGTCGACCAAATCGCCTGTTACAGCGTCTATCCGACGGGAGCGAGCAGCCCGTTCGAGGTGCGGCCCGACAATGCGCCTTTGCTCGAGACCGTCACGAGCGCCCTCGGCCTCGACGCGCTGCATGTCATCGAAACCGGCGGCAATGCGTGGCAGGCCGAGCGCGAACAGTGGGACGACGGCAACAACGTTGTCGCTCTCGAGCCCGGGGTCGTCGTGGCGTACGACCGCAACACGTACACAAACACGCTGCTGCGCAAGGCCGGCATCGAGGTGATCACAGTTCGCGGGGCCGAGCTCGGGCGCGGCCGCGGCGGCGGCCATTGCATGACCTGTCCCGTGTCGCGTGACCCCGCGTATTGATCGAACCCCTGTGTCACCAGGAGATATCGGATGAGCCTTAACCTGCGCAATCGTTCCCTCCTGACTGTACAAGATTTCACGCAGCGGGAATTTTTTTACCTGCTCGACTTGGCGCGCGATCTGAAGCGGGCGAAGTATGCCCGCACCGAGCAGGAGCATCTCAAGGGCAAGGAAATCGTCCTTATCTTCGAGAAGACATCGACGCGTACCCGCTGTGCCTTCGAAGTCGCGTGTTTTGATCAAGGGGCGCATGTTACCTATCTCGATCCGGCGGGTTCCCAGATCGGCCACAAGGAGTCGGTCAAAGATACGGCGCGCGTTCTGGGGCGCATGTACGACGCGATCGAGTTCCGCGGCTATTCGCAGGATGCGGTCGAGGATCTCGCGAAATACGCCGGCGTGCCCGTCTTCAATGGGCTCACCGACGAATACCACCCGACGCAAATGCTCGCCGATGTCCTGACGATGCGCGAGTACAGCGAGAAACCGCTGCATGAGATCAAATACACCTATGTGGGCGACACGCGCTCGAACATGGGGCATTCGCTGATGATCGTCGGCTGTCTCGTCGGAATGGATGTCCGGATTTGCGGACCCAAGTCACTATGGCCGGCGGATAGCTATCTCAAGATTGCGCGCGACCTCGAAGCCAAGTATGGCGGCCGGCTGACAATCACGGATGATCCGCAAGAAGCCGTCTCGGGCGTGGACTTCATCCACACCGATGTCTGGGTGTCGATGGGCGAGCCAAAGGAGGTCTGGGCCGAGCGAATCGGGCTGTTGAAACCCTATCAGGTTGACATGAAGCTGATGAGAGCCACTCACAATCCGCGTGTGAAATTCATGCATTGCCTGCCGGCGTTCCACGATTTGGAGACCAAGGTCGGGCGCGATATCCACGAACAGTTCGGCCTGACCTCGATGGAGGTCACCGAGGAGGTGTTCGAGTCCGAAATGAATATCGCGTTCGAACAGGCCGAAAACCGGATGCACACGATCAAGGCAATCCTCGTCGCAACTCTCGGGGATTAATGCGATGCGGATCGTGGTGGCACTCGGCGGCAACGCGTTGTTGAAGCGCGGCGAGCCGATGACGGCCGAGGCTCAGCGCAACAATGTACAGATCGCCGCTGCGGCACTCGCCGAAATTTATCCAGGCAACGAATTGGTTATTACGCACGGCAACGGGCCGCAGGTCGGGTTGCTGGCGTTGCAGGGCGCCGCTTATAATCCCGAGGAAATCTACCCGCTCGATGTGCTCGGCGCGCAGACAGAGGGAATGATCGGCTACATGATCGAGCAGGAACTCGGCAACCTGCTGCCGTTCGAGGTGCCGTTCGCGACAATCCTGACGATGGTCGAGGTCGATCCCGCCGATCCCGGCTTCGCCTTTCCAACCAAGTTCATCGGCCCAGTGTATTCCGCCAGCGATGCCGAACGGCTCAAGGCCGAAAAAGGCTGGGCCATGAAGCCGGACGGCGACCAGTGGCGAAAGGTTGTCCCCTCACCGCAACCCAAGCAGATCTTCGAGGTGCGGCCGATCCGCTGGCTCCTGGAAAAGGGGACGATCGTCATCGCGGCGGGCGGCGGCGGCATTCCGACCGTCTATGAACCCGGTCGAAAACTGCGCGGCATCGAAGCGGTCATCGACAAGGATCTCTGCTCGGAGCTGCTCGCGCGGCAGCTCGAGGCCGATTTCTTCCTGATGGCGACCGATGCCGATGCCGTCTTCCTCGATTGGGGAAAACCGACTGCGAAGGCGTTCCGCCGGGCCAACCCGGCGGCGATGCGCGATTACGAGTTCCCCGCCGGCTCGATGGGCCCGAAAGTCGCGGCCGCCTGCCATTTCACCGAGACGACTGGCAAAGACGCAGCGATCGGTGCGCTCAAAGATCTCGCGGCAATCCTGCGCGGCGAGGCTGGCACCACGATCACGAGCTCCGCGCGGGCAATCGAATGGGCTGCCGCTTGACACAACAACCGGACTGTTGAAGGGCGGTCTGGTGCTTCTCTCTCGAGATAGCAATTTTGGGAAACTTCATCATGCGGCAGTGGTTTTTTCGACCTCAGGCAATGACGGCAGCAATACTAAGCCTGGGACTGGCGTTGGGTGTTCCGGTGACCTCGGCGCGCGCGCAACTGGATTCCAATCCAGGGAGCGCCGTCATTCCGCAACCGACCGGCCCCCAAGCTACACCCGTACCGACCCTGCCGGGGTCGAATGTTGTTGATGTCAGTGAGGAAGCTGGCTCGACGAAAACACGGCCTGCTTTTCGGCTGTTGCCTCAGTTTGTACCTGGGTCCGAGGATTGGTCGCGGCCCTATGCCGACATTCTCGACGCCCAGTATAACCAGTGGCTGGCATTCAAGAAGGGCATCAGCGAACAATACAATCTCGATTTCGGGATCGATTACTCCTTTTACCCGCAATGGGGCACCAAGGGCACGCCGGTTTACGCCAACGTGTATTATCCCTTCGCCAGTTGGAAGCCGTTCAAGGACACGCAATTTGGTTCCGGCGAGATCAATGTCGTCACTTCTCACCAAGCGTATTTCAGTACCCAAAATACGAGCAGCCAAGCGGCTCGCCTGGGGCTTATCACCTTCCCGAACGATTGGACGCGCGATAATTTCGCGTGGTCAACGCTCGCTTATACACATACCTTTCCTGGCATCGTCAGCTGGCTGTCTCTGACAATCGGCCAGTACAACCTGTTCTCATTCGATCCGAACGAATACGCTGCCAACGCACAAACCAGCTTCATCAGCTATTCGTTTGCGCAGACCGCTACCCAGACTTTCCCGAATGCGGGGCTCGGCGCCTATGCGCGGGTCAAAGATCCGAACGGTCAGTTCAATTTCGCCGTCGGTGGCCAGGGCGGGACGGATCTCAACGGCGGCACGCTGACGAGCGTCGGCATTGAGCAAGGCCGGATGGTAAAGTGGGGTAACGCGCAATGGACGCCCAAATTCCCCAGCCTCGGCGACGGCATTTACAGCCTGCTGATCTACGAGCAGCCGTTTGTGCCCAATATCTCGAGCCGCTCGACCGGCGTCTCACTAAGCATCTCCCAGGACCTCACCGAGCGATACGGCGCCTTCCTGCGCATCAATAACGCGACCGGTCCGGACATACCGATTCGGACTTCTTACGCAGCCGGCGCGATCTGGAACAACCCGATCGGCCGCAACCGTTCCGACCAGGTCGGATTGGCTGTCGGCTGGAACAAGACAAATCACGAATCCGTCGGAACGGTTGGGGTGCGCGACGGCGAGTGGGTCAGCGAGATCTTTTACAAGGCGACTATCTTCAAGGGGATGCACATTACGCCGGATATTCAGGTGTTCTGGGACCCAGCGCTTGCGCCGCACGCGGGCCCGGAAGCCGTGTTCACTGTACGCACGACCGTCACCTTCTAAAACCCAGCTCGCGGATCGAGCGGGTCTGTGTCCAGGACGGCTTCAAGGAAGCCATCACGCGAGCCCGAAACCCGGCTGGACTAGGCGAGAGGTGTCATCGATGACGGATGTTCCGCAATCATCAACACACGATCGCACTCGTGTTCCATCGCTCATCGATGCGTGCATTCCGGTGATCGCGCTGATCATGCTTTTGGCAACGTCGTACCTGTTTTATGGCGACAAGGCGGCGCAAGGACCGAACCAGATTGCGCTGCTCTTCTGCGGCCTGATAGCAAGTGGCATTGCCGTAAAGAATGGCGTGCCCTGGTCGGGGTTGCGGCAATCTGTCGTCGACGGTGTCGCTTCGGCGCTGACGGCCGTCTTCATTCTGCTCGCGGTCGGCGCGCTGATCGGCACTTGGGCATTGAGCGGCACAATCGCGACAATGGTGTACTACGGGCTGCAGGTTTTAAGCCCCCAATATTTTTATGCATCTGCCGCTTTAATCTGCGCTGTCGTCGCGACAGGGATCGGCAGCTCGTGGACCGTTGCCGGCACGATCGGCATTGGGCTTATCGGCATCGCCGGCGATATGGGATTGTCGCCCGAGATCACGGCCGGCGCGGTTATCTCGGGCGCCTATTTCGGCGACAAGGCATCCCCTCTCTCAGATACCGTGAATTTGGCGGCGGCGGCGGCCGGCTCCGATCTGTTCCAGCATATCCGGGAATCGCTGTTGACCTCCGTGCCGGCGCTGTTGCTCGCGCTGATCGGGTTTGCCCTGCTCGGTCGGGCCGGCAATTTCGATTCGGTGGGAACGCTGTCCGGTCTCAACCAGCATTTCGCCATTACACCTTGGGTACTGTTGCCGCTGGTTCTCGTTTTTGGTCTGGCGATCCTGCGCTTCCCGCCCTTCGTGACGATTTTCGCAGGGGCTTTGGTCGGTGGCGTTTTCGCCGTGATTTTCAACGCCCCCCAGGTGATCGCCTTCGCGAAGGACGCGTCGCTCCCGGCACCGCTGGCGATGGTAAAGGGGATCTGGTCCGCGCTGGCCAACGGCTATGTTTCGAGCACGGGTCAGGTGGAGATCGATCGCCTGCTGTCGCGCGGCGGGATGGAATCGATGCTGAATACGGTCTGGCTGATTCTCACGGCGCTCGCGTTCGGCGCCGTGCTCGAGCACGCGGGGCTTCTGAAGCGGCTGACCGAGGCGGCGATAAGCGGGGTGCGCTCCGCTGGGAGTCTCGTCGTCGCAGTGGTCGGCACCTGTATCGGTTTGAATGTGATCGCATCCGATCAGTACATCGCAATCGTGCTGCCGGCGAGGATGTTCCGCGTCGAGTTTGAGCGCCGCGGTCTCCTCCCGGTCGCTTTGTCGCGTGCGGTCGGCGATTCGGCAACCGTAACGTCGGCTCTAATACCGTGGAACAGCTGCGGCGCCTATATGGCGGCCACTCTTGGGGTATCGACGCTGGGCTATGTGGGATTCGCGTTTTTCAATTTCCTCAATCCGCTCGCGACGGTCGCGATCGCGCTCCTCGGGTTCCGAATGCGCAGGCCCGAACCGGTCGCGGCCGCCGTCGAGCCCGACCGAGCCGCCTAGCGGAAGCCGATGAGGCAGTCCCTCTCCACCTTCCTGCGAGGGCGATTGAGTTCGCGCAGACGTCGTGTCGCTTCGACCGCGCGCTCATGCTGGCCTAGACCTTTCTCAAGAGACTCGCCGAGGAGAGACGGCCCTAGCAGCGCGCTATCATATATCGTCTTCGCCGATGCGAGATAATTGCCGATCGCCGTGAGAGCTTCTGCCAGCTCATGTAAGAATGCATCCGATGGAACGGCTGGGCCCTTGGATGGTCCGCCATCTCCGTCGATGTCCGCATCTGCCGGCATGACATAGTCTCCCTGTGCTGCGCTGCGCTCCCCTTTTGCGTGAGCACTTTCCCGTCGGTAACGCTCAGTTAATGTAGCTTAACGCTATTTGATCCAGATTAACAGTGCCTCTAGGCGAACTGCCAGTCGGGGTTCCTGCGAAAAGTTGATCACAATCAAAAAAACTTCAAAAAATTGAGCAGCGTCATCGCCGAACCCGAGTAGCCGCCGCGAAAAGCCGGACCAGGATCCGAATTCTGTGTGTTTGAGACAATTTGATGCTTCCTGAGAGGCACAAGTAATCTTAAGAGTTGCAATCGCGTACGGCATCAAGTCTCGCATCTAGTGACAGAAGAGCCGCGCTCCCCACAGGCAATCAAGGGTCAGGATCTCAGAAGATGAATGCGGAGCAACCTGATATCCTCTTTGCTGAGGTTCTGATTTGCGCGGTTACAAGCGTTTTCGGCTGGCGATTGCGGTAGATCAATGGTGCCACCGTCGATATTCCGCGATAAAAACCGTATGAGAAAAAATGTCGGGACCAAGAGCCGGTGCCAAGGCAACCCGTCGTACACTTACGCCCATGAACATTCGATCAGGTATCCCACATCACGCGCTTGAGCGCCGTAGTTTGGCGCAAGAGTGCTCCTTGTAGGGCGCGCTGGCGATGCCGGACAGTAACGGTTCCAGAAACGACCGGCTTCGCACGGACCGCATATCATGATCACGGCCGATGCGGCGACCGGCGACAACCGTCGTCTTTCGACCCCTCGGGAGCTTACCGAATTCGCGTTGCCCTCATCTTTTGTGCGCCTTCGCAAAGGCGAAAAGTTGTATGCAGAAGGAGAGCGGCCCGAGGCCCTGTTTAGTATCGTTACCGGCGTTGTTAAGTCATATATGGCTCTGCAGGACAGAACTCAGTATATCGTCGCGTTCTTTTTCCCCGACGACCTTGTTGGACTGGTTCAGAACGGTACCCATCGATATTCGGCGGAGGCGCTTACCGCGGTAACCGCCTACCGGATGCCAGTAGGTGCGATAAACGCCCGGCTCCGAAGCGATCCGGACCTCGAATTTCAGCTGATTTGTCAGCTCTCGCACGAGTTGCGCGCGGCCGAAGCGCACGCATTTCTCCTGAGCAGGCAACGCGCGATCACCAGGATCAGTCTGTTTCTTCGAATGCTCGAGGCCCACCAGTACACGGCGCGAGGATCCTCGCAGGAAATATATGTGCCGATGAAACGCTCCGAAATTGCCGCTTATGCCGGCATCTCGCTGGAGGCCGTAGGCCGATCCTTTCGCACTCTCATAGACCGCGGCGCGATCGCCATGAGGAACCGCCGACATGTCCAGATCATCAGCCGCGCTGCATTCGAGGCTGCCATTTTCGATAGGGAAAGAACCAAGCGCAACGCCGGCAAACTCTGACCGGGCGAGCCTTGTCCAGCTCACTGGCTGAGGACTCCAGCAGCTGCAAGGGACGGTTAGAGCGCTGTCCCACAAAAGGACACTTGGTGATACTGAAGTGGTCCCGGCTACACTGAGAAGGTCGCGGTCTGGCGCTCGGTTCTGAGCGCGGAAACGCGATCGAACCGGGCGTAAATGAAAGGGAACTGGAGTGTGACGAAACCAGTCGTATATGTCGTCGACGACGATGCTGCGGTCAGGGATTCCTTCCACATCCTGCTCGAATCCAACGGCTTCGATGTCCGGACCTACATGTCGACTGCGATGTTCCTGGCTGAGATGCCGCCACTTGAAAGCAGCTGCCTGATCCTCGACGTGAATATGCCTGAACTCGATGGAATTGAACTGCTTGGCCAGTTGCGGCGAAACGGCGTCATGGTGCCTGCGATCCTCGTGACGGGCGGCGGGATCACGAGCTGCCTGGTTTCGAAGGCGGGTCGCAGCGGAGTGGCGTTATTGGAAAAGCCTGTCATCGCGCAGGAACTCGTGTCCGAGGTCTACAGATCGCTCGGTCTCTCGCGCGGGTAACGGCAGGCGGATCATGCCCGTGGACGCCGCCGGCACGGAGTGCGGCCGCTGATTTAGCTCAATGCCTTTGGCTCGATTGCGAGATCAGATAGCCCGCGCGCTCCCGATACCCGCAGCTGTGTCGAAGGTCATGTCGACTGGACAGGCACAATCAAAGGTGAAAGCCGGACTCAAGCTGCCGCTGGGAGGTGAAGCCCTTTCCGTCGAGCGCTTGCTCGGCCTCGCGCTATTGTCACTGCTCGCGATCGCCGCTTTCATCATCCTGCGGCCGTTTATTTCGGCACTGCTTTGGGCCGTCATCATCACCTACTCGACGTCGGGACTGTATTGCCGGTTTCAACATTGGCTGAATGGCCGCCGATCATTGGCAGCGATCCTGTCCACCCTGTTCGTCGGGGCAGTCATTGTGCTCCCGCTCGTCATCGTCAGTACCACGCTAACCGAGAACGTTACGGCTCTGGCTGCTAATGCTCGGGAGGCCTTAGACCGCGGGCTTGGCCCGCCTCCCGCTTGGGTTCGCGAACTGCCGCTCGTCGGCCCACCGCTCCAGGATCACTGGAAAACGATCGCGGACGGCGAGGCCAACTTCGCCGTGACCCTCCATCCTTATCTATCGGTCGCAGGAAGTTGGCTCTTGTCGGCTCTCGCCAGTATCGGCGGCGGTATTCTCGAGCTGCTGTTGAGCCTAGTGATCGCCTTCTTTCTGTACCGCGATGGCGGCATCGCGGCCTCGCGCCTCTACGCGCTGTTGTCGCGGATCGGCAGCGAGCGTGCCACGCGCGCGCTCGCTGTCGCGGGCGGCACCATCAGGAGCGTCGTCTATGGAATCGTCGGCACCAATTTGATCCAGGGCGTCCTGTCGGGTCTGGGCTTCTGGGTTTTTGGTATCCCTGGCGCCTTTCTTTTAGGGTTTCTCTGTTTTTTCCTGACCATGATCCCCCTTGCACCGACCCTTATCTGGCTGCCGTCAAGCTTATGGCTGTTCTATAGAGGGTCGACCGGCACGGCGATCGCGCTTGCTATCTGGTGTTTCCTGATCTTCAACCCGCTCGAAAACGTGCTACGGCCATATCTGATCAGCCGCGGCAGCAATTTGCCGATCCTGTTGATCCTCTTTGGCATGCTCGGCGGGTTGGCCGCTTTCGGCCTTCTCGGCATCTTTGTCGGGCCTACCATATTGGCCGTTGCCTATGTGCTCGTCACCGATTGGATAGAGCCGTCTCCGGAATCGCCTGTTAGCCAGCCCCCAATCTAATCGGCGGTGCTGATCAACGATTTCGGGGGTTACAAGAACGCGACCCTGACCGCGAGATAGAACTGGCCGACCGGCGCATCCAGATTTGTCAGGTTGCGGACAGAACGGATCTATCGGGGTGTTGTCATCTTAGATGCCGCGCCGCACGAGGACGTGCCCGGTTGAGGCAGAAGTATGGCGTCAGCGTGCGTAGAGACCATGCCCCGAGCGCGGTCCCGTTGGCTGCTTGGGGGAACCATTGGGGGACGTGGTCCGGGGGAAAGGCGGACCATTATCCTCGAACGCGCGCTCGGAGCTTAAAGCAGCATACAAGGTGTTCGGCTCGACAATATTGAGCTGGATCAACTACTCCCAACTAATCGCTCGTCCTACACAGTACTTGATCCGGGTCAAATAGTTCACCGTAAGGGGGTAAAAATCACCCCCGCGATGTCAGATATCCGTAGCAATAGTTGATTACGATCGGTTAACATATCGCCCCATCGAGGAGGCGCCCCCCCATGCGTTCCCCCGAACATCTACGAGCCGAAGTTTGTCAGCTGCTCGAAGGCGTCAGTAGAAGTCGAGACGCGACCGTCAAGCAGACCCTTGTTGCACGAGCGTTGGAGCTTGCACAGGAGGCTGAGGCTATCGCTAGCCTCCCGAACGATCTCGAAGGGCTCCGCGTCAAAATTGCCCAGTACAAGTACATGCTTGGTAGTAGCGACATCAAACCCGCACAGCGCGTTGTAGCTCGACTGCTGCGAGACGCCGAGGACAAACTTGAGCAGATCAGCGGTCCGACGAGGCTACGAAGCCAGCATCGGGCGGCGTGAGAAGCTGACTTTACAAGCGCGACTGCTATATCTGCCCTGCCGGAAAGGCACTCAGGCAGCGGCAAAAGATCTATCGGATACCGCGGCCCCTCGTCGATCGAAACGGCATGATGCGCTATCGCGCGAGCAAGTTGGATTGCCGGGGCTGTTCACTGGAGTCGCGGCGATAACCGGCCATTCGCCTACCGCCAGGCCTGACTCCCAACTGACCTTCGGAAGAGCACGGCGGAGGACGGGCTGCTTGGCTGCGATCGGCCGAGCCCGGAGCCCGGCCTCCTCGCGATGTCGGCCGGCGAGGGCGGTTGAATATTCAAGGTCGGGCAGAGCAGCGCCGTCTCGCGCTTCAGCCCAATGACGAGCCCCGCCATCGCGGCTATACGGGGGCCGCCGCTCGCCAGCATCATCAACTGGAAGAGGCTGGGCCGCATCCGGCTCCAGGGCATCGCGATATCGACGGGGATCGGCAAGCATTCCGATGTTAGGATAAAGATCGTCAGCGGCCGGTGCGAAATGCGGTTGAGCGGCCGGGCGCGGTATACGGCTTGGATCAACTCGGCCTCGCAAGCGAGCCATCGGAACGTCTCGACACCTTCGTCCGGATGCGCGTAATTTTTCACCGCTACCGTCTTGCCGTTGCGCAGTCCGATGTAGCGGGTTACTTCGCCGTAATACCGTTGCTTACGATCTTCAGGAACGGTCAGCACTTTGCACCCGTAATGCAGCCGGCCCAGCACTTCAAGTTCGTTGGGCGGCGGTTCGGTGCGCCCGATCAGGATCAGCGCCGCCGCGTTTACAAGATCGTTGCGGCCGCGTAGAGCGTTGTAATGCGTGAAGGTGACGTTGGCTGGCGCATCCTTGACGAGCGCCTTTCTAATTTCAGCCTGGCAGATAACGGCGACTTTGTGTCCGCGGTACCAAACGGCGGTTATATCGATGAATTTACGAAGATCGCCGAGCCGCGTCTCGCGATAATCCTTCACGCCTTCTTTGGGAGTCGTCGACGACGATCCCATCAACCGATCCGACACCTGCTGCACGAATACCGTTTCGATCGTCGGAAACGGCACCGCAATCGAATGGATTGCCGCGTTAGGTAGATCGCGGCGCGTCATCGTCTCGTGCATCGTGGCGTCGAGGTGCAAGATATCGCAGCGCGCCACCCATTCGTGTAGCTCATGCCGCGTCTTGATGCGAATGCCAGGCCGGACTTCCTTGTCAATTTCGAGGTGCGGCTCGAAATACATATCGAGCGACAATTCGGTGTCACCGGAAAGCAAATTGCGCAGCCGTTCCCAAAAAGTCGCTAGCGCCTTTACGGCGCGGTTGTGTTCAAACCGAGTGTTAGCGGCGATGAAGGCCTCTCGCTCGGCATCCCCGGATGCACGATCGGCATTCCGGGATATTCGCGGTCAGTTTCGCGCTTTCGACGCCATTCAAGTTTTGCGGCTTCGTCGGCTTCAGCAGCACTTAATGAAACGAATAGGTCGCGACTGATACGGCTGCGCGAACCGCGAGTCGCCAACCCTTCTAAGCTTCGATGCGCCCGCCTGGAAATATCGATCAGTAGCTCGTTATCGCCGTTGATCGAGTCAATGTACGGAAGCGGGAACGCGATCTTGTCGACGCGATCATTGATAAGCCAGTCAAGGTGAAATTTAATATCCCGCTTGGGCGCGTCGATTGCCGCCTTGTGGAACGCTTCGTCGATAATCAGGGTATCCGGCGCGGGAATGAAATCCGGCAACGGATGAAACAGCAGTTGGTGAGCGCCGAGCCAAGCATCGGGCGGATTTTGCTTCTGTCGTTGATACCCGCATGACTCGTAAAACTCGCACTTTCCTCTACTGCTGTTGCAGGCGCTTTTATCGATATGCCGAGCGCGCCCTGAATGGCAATGATACGATCGTCTTCGACGCACATATTTACACCGAGCGGCGACGCCGGGTCGCTGGCATCGCGGCTGCGGTACACGCGAGCCGATCCTTTCGACTCCATATCGCGGACGATTTGCTCGCCCAGCGCGTGCGTCGGCACCGCGATGAACACCCGCTTACCGGCAGCTTGCAGTACGGGATACGATCGACGATCTTCGTTGTCTTGCCGACGCCGGCCGGCGCATCGATGCAGGTCCGGAGCGGTCCGTTCAAGTCGTAAACAGTTTTAGGCGCGATTACCCTGTCGATGAATCGATCAAGGATCAGGTCCAGTTTTTCGCGCGCCTGCGCAATTCCGATAACGTAGGCGACGCGGCATAGGTTGGCTCGGCGTCAAGTTCCGGCGCATCCCGGCGGAGAGGCCATTTCGCCGCCGCATCGCGCTCGGCTTGCTGTCCGGCTTCACGCGCCGCCGCTTTCGTTTCGGCTTCGGCCGCTTCCTTGGCGAGGCGCGCGTCTAATTCTTCGACCGGAATGTTGCGGACATGCGCTTCCCATGCGCGCTCGCGCGCGATGCGCTCGGCGCGTTCGCCTTCAATTTCCGCGGCCGATCGCGGCCGCCACGAAGATTGGTGTCGTTTGGCATTACCAATTCCGGTAGTCACCGGCCCCAGCCAGTGACGGGCATTTTTTAAGCGCTCTTCTTCGGGCGGCCGGGACCGGGCGGCATCGTGCCCGGCTGGTAGGCCGGAAGGCTGGCGAGGTACTCGGCGGGCGATTGCCGGATAAGCGCGTTTCGGCCGCTTTTTACGCCATCGAGAACGCGGGCGTTCAACAGCCGGTAGACTTTTCCTTTATCCGCGCCGATCGCCACGCCGAAGGCCGCGATCTTTTGGTAGGGCCGGTGAAGATCAACAATGGGGATGTCGGGCATCAGGACGGACTCCGGGACTGAGGTGGCGTCCCGCGGGTCCAAACCCGCACCCGTGCGTGCTTACGTTTACGTTTCTCGCCGGAGCCGCCTTGCCCCAAGCCCCAAGGTTTGGGTGGGCACTGGTTCCCCGGATTCATCTACGCTTCGCATCGCCGCTGAGGACTGCACGGCGACCGCACCGCCAATGCGTAGCGCTCCGAAACGTCCTACAACTTAAATACTACCACGTTGACTACATTTAGTAGCCGCCGGGACGCGCCGGAGCTAAATCGGCTAGCGCCAGCGACCCTAAAACGACCCTAAGCCGTTTCAGGCAATCGGCTAAGTGCTTGAAAATCTTGGCGGACCCGGCGAGATTCGAACTCACGACCTCTGCCTTCGGAGGGCAGCGCTCTATCCAGCTGAGCTACGGGTCCTCGCGCGTTGCGGTGATTAGCCCCTCGCGCCGCCTGGCGCAAGGAACTTGGCTTCACCCGCCGCCTGCGCCGGGCGGCCAGGGCCGAGCGGTCTCGCGCCGGTCGGCTTGCGACGGCAGCGGCGCCCGGCGATCGAACACCCAATTGGCGACATCGCCGGCCACTGTCGGCCCTTCGAGATCGCGCAGCAACAGGTGATAGCCGCTGGGGTAATAGGCAAGGCGGCGGCGGTGCCCAGCGGCGTTCCCCTGATCGAGCCGCAGGCTAGTGACGAACTCGGCCAAAGCCTCGCGCGGCACGATCTCGTCATGCGCGCCGTAGAGCAGCAGAAACGGCGTATCGAGCCGCGGCGCCGCCGCGAGCGCCAAATCCATCAGATCGACGAGCCCGTAGATCGTCGAGACCCGTGCGCCCTTGATGACCATCGGATCCTTCATCAGCGCCCTTAGCATCGGCAGGTTATCGGACGGCTTGATGCCGAGACCCTGCCCGGTCAGGGTCATGTCCGGGAAAAAACGCACCGCGGCGAATAAGGCCAGCTTCGGCCAGACCTCCATCGCGGCGCGGCCCCACACCGCCGGCGCGCTAAGGATCAGCCCGTCGGCTCCGGCCGGCGGGACGCCGTCAATCCCGGTCGCCGCCAGGATCGCGACCGCGCCACCCATGCTCTCGCCGAGCAGATAGACCGGTCGGCCGGGATACATCGCGCGCAACACGCGGATCGCGGTCACCGCGTCGTTGGCGAGTTGCGCGCTGCCGGCCCAGCCCAAGCGCAAAGGCGCGCCACCAAAGCCGCGCTGGTCGTACGCATAGGTGGCGATGCCGCGCTCGGCCCAGAGCGGCGCCGGTATCGCGAAGGCGTTGCTGTAATCGTTGAAGCCGTGCAGCGCGAGAATGACCGCCCTGACCTCGCCCTTCGGCAGCCAGTGGCGCAGCGGCAGGCGGCTGCCGTCGGTGGCGATAAACGCGCTCTGGGTGAAATATGGTTGCGCAAATGGCGCCGGCGGCGCGACCAACCGCGTTACTGCGGCGAAGGACGGGCCTGGCTCCTCGGCTGCCATTGGCGCCGCAGCCAATCCCAGCAGCAGAACTGCGGCCACGGCAAAGCGAAAGCCCCGTCGCGCTTGAGCCGCTACACCGCCGAGAGCAAAACGATTACGCATCATTGGATTGTCCCGCCGCAACGGCTATCATCGCGCCAGCGGCGCGGTCAATCCGCGCCGACGTTCCCCGGGCGCAAAAAGAATGCCTTTCGAGATCATCGAGATCGATGAGATGGTGGCGGCCTGCAACGGCGGTGGCGGCCCGATGGGCCATCCGCGCGTCTATCTGAATCTAACCCCGAACGGGCGAGTGGAATGCCCGTACTGCTCGCGCCTCTTCCTCAATCCTAAGATGGCGGGCCGGGTGCCGCCCGAAATCGGCGTCGTAATGCCCTCGGCGCATGAGGCCGGCGAGGAGCGGCCGGAAGAAGGCCCGGCGCCGCGCCAGCCCGGCGCGCCCTGAGCCGACCAATATATCTGAGCGAACCTATATATTACTGAAACGCGCGCAAAGGGTACGCAACGGAGCCGCGCATGAATGATATCGCTACTGCTGTCGCCGCGGAGCCCAGACCGGCAGCTCCGTCCTTGGTGCCGCATCACGTCTTTCTGATCGATGGCTCGGGCTTCATCTTCCGCGCCTATTTCGCGCGCGCGAAATATCCCAAGGCCGAGCGGTTCCGGACCACACGCGGCGTTCCGACCGAAGTCGTCATGATCTTCAGCAACATGCTCGACAAGTATTTGCGGGAGACCGACGCCGACCACATCGCCGTGATCTTCGATGCGTCCGGCCGCAGCTTCCGCAACGAGATCTACGGCGAGTACAAGGCGAACCGCCGCGAGATGCCGGACGACCTCGCACCGCAACTGGAGCACGTGCGTCGCGCCGCCGACGCGTTCGGGGTATGCCAGATCGAGATGGAAAATTTCGAGGCCGATGATCTGATCGCCACCTATGCGCGCCATGCCGCCGAGACCGGCGCGAAGGTGACCATACTGTCGTCCGACAAGGACATGATGCAGCTCGTCGCGGACGGGCGCGTCATGATGCGCGACCCGATGACGGACCGGCCGATCGGCGAGGCCGAGGTCCGCGAGAAATTCGGCGTCGGGCCGAACAAGGTCATTGAAGTCCAGGCATTGTGCGGCGACAGCACAGACAATGTGCCGGGGGTGCCGGGGATCGGGGTCAAGACCGCCGCCGAGCTTATCAACAGCTACGGCGATCTCGAAACGCTCCTCGCCCATGCGCACGAGATCAAGCAGCCGAAGCGGCGCGAGGCCCTGGTCGAGAACGACGCGAAGGCAAGGCTGTCGAAGACGCTGGTCAAGCTCGATGACGATGTCCCGCTGCCGTGCCCGTTATCGGCCCTCCGAGTGAAAGCATACGACCCGGAGAAGCTGTTTCCGTTTCTCGACGAGATGGAGCTGCGGGCACTGAAGTCGCGCATCGAGAAGCGCCTGGCGATCACGCCGGCGGCGGCTCCGGTCGGACCGACCGAGCCGGTCATTCCGGAAATCCCGCCCTTCTCGGCCGAGCGCACCTATGTCGTGGTCGATACGCTGGAGGGGCTCGATCATTGGATCGAGGCTGCCGAGCAGGCCGGCCAAGTCGCGCTGTGGCCGGCGCCGAGCAACATCGCCGGAAGCCGCCCTGAATTCTGCGGCCTGGCGCTCGCCGTGTCGCCTGGACTGGCCGCCTATGTGCCGCTCGGGCATCGTTCGACCGAGCTGTTCGACGGCGCGAGCGGGCTGTCGCGCGAGGACGGGATCGCGCGGCTGAAACCTTTGCTCGAAAACCCCGGCGTGCTGAAGATCATGCACGACGCGAAGGGCGCGGCGCATCTGGTGCTCCGCTATGGCATCGCGCTCCGTCCCTTCGACTGCACGATGCTGATGTCGTACGTGCTCGACGGCGGCCAGTTCGAGCATACGATCGAGGAGGTGACGCGGCGCGCCTTCGAGCACGAGCTGGTGCCGCAGAAGGAAGTTCTCGGCACCGGCAAGAGCCTCATCTGCTTCGCCGAATTGACCAGCGCCGCAGCGCGCGATTTCGCCGCCGAGCGAGCCGACGCCGCCCTGCGCCTGCACATGCTGCTGAAGGCGCGGCTCGTGCGCGAGCACATGACGGCATTTTACGAGACGATCGAACGTCCGCTGGTATCGGCTGTCGCGGCGATGGAGGACGCCGGCATCAAGGTCGACCGCGCCGCGCTCGCCGAATTGTCGCAGGATTTCACCCGCCGCATCGCCGAGCTCGAAGCTTCGATCTGGCGCGATGTCGGCCACGCCTTCAACATCGGCTCGCCCAAGCAGCTCGGCGATGTCCTGTTCGAGAAACTGCAGCTCCCCGGCGGCAAGAAGGGCAAGACCGGCGCCTACGGCACCGATGCGTCGATCCTCGAGCAATTGTCGCCCTTGCACCCGGTGCCCGCGCAGGTGCTGGAATGGCGGCAGCTCACAAAACTCAAATCGACCTATGCCGATGCGCTCGGCGACGTTATCGACAGCCATACCGGGCGGGTGCACACCTCGTTCGCGCTCGCGGCGACCGCGACCGGCCGGCTCTCCTCCTCCGAGCCCAACATCCAGAACATCCCGATCCGCACCGAGGAGGGCCGCAAGATCCGCCACGCGTTTGTCGCCGAACCCGGCCATCTGCTGCTGTCGGCCGATTACAGCCAGATCGAGCTGCGCCTCGCCGCGGATGTCGCCGATATCCCCGAGCTGAAGGCCGCCTTCCAGCAGGGGCAGGACATTCACGCGCTGACCGCGAGCGAAGTCTTCGGCGTGCCGCTCGACCGGATGGACCCGCAGACCCGCCGTCGCGCCAAGGCGATCAATTTCGGCATCATCTACGGCATCAGCGCCTTTGGGCTCGGCAACCAGATCGGCGTGCCGCAACAGGAGGCGGCGGAATACATCCGTGCCTATTTCGAGCGCTTCCCGGCGATCCGCGCCTATATGGAGCGGATCAAGACCGACGCCCGCCGCACCGGCTATGTCGAGACGATCTTCGGCCGCAAATGCTTTATCCCCGGCATTCGCGACCCCAACCCGGCGCGCCGCGGCGGCGCCGAGCGGCAGGCGATCAATGCACCCTTGCAGGGCTCGGCCGCCGACATCATCAAACGAGCAATGGGCCGGCTGCCTTCAGCCCTGAAGCGCGCCGGGCTCAACGCGCGCATGCTGCTGCAGGTGCATGACGAATTGTTGTTCGAGGCGCCGGAAGCGGAAATCGAAGCCACCGCCCGCCTCGTCAAGGAAGTCATGGAATGCGCCTGCGCGCCGCGCTGCGAATTGTCGGTGCCGCTCGTTGTCGAAACCGGTTGGGCCACAACTTGGGACCGGGCCCATTGAGAGCGTGAGCAGTCTCGTTCGTTTAGCCTCGGCTTGATGCGGCGGCAAATCCCGCCGCCAGCCGCGTCAATGATGCCTAAGCACTGAAACCACCTATCTTTAGCCTAGCGTCCGCGATCAGCGAAACGCAGGGATCACCTTCGAGGCGAACAACTCGAGGTGCTTCTGTGCCCAGCGTGGCGGCAGCCCAGGTGGCAGCGTCCAGGAGTAGAAATGGGTGATCGGCACGGTGTCCGCCAGGTTGCGGATCGTGCCTATCGCAGTATCAGGATCGACCACCTGCAGCAGTCCGCTTTGCTTCAGCGCTTCCCGATCATTCAGGTGTGGGGCGAGGCGCTGCAGACCGCCAGCCTCAAGCCATACCGAGTAATTGTTGACCTGATAGATGACGTGATCGGCAGCCTCGGCAAACGTCTTCTCGGGGTCGTCGGACACGATGAGAAACCAGAAGCCGCTGGCGAAACGAAGATTATCTGTCGGCCGGTTGTCCTTCTTCAGCTCGGCGACGTAGCGGTCATACACATCCCGGTTTGCCCCGGGCACGGTGAAACCATCGCCGAAGCGGGCGGCGCGACGCAGCGCCGCCGGCGTAAAGCCGCCGAGCCAGATCGGCGGATGCGGTTTTTGGATCGGCTCGGGCGTCACCCGGACGTTCTGAAAATCGAAAAAATCGCTCTTGAAGGTGACGGTTTCGCCCGCAAGAGCGCGGCGAATGATCTCGAGCGATTGGTCGGTGCGCGCGCCGCGCTCCTTGGAGGACACGCCGAAGCCCGTGAACTCTTCGCGTTTGAAACCGATCCCGACACCAAGTTCGAACCGGCCGCCGGAGATGACATCGACCGTCGCGATATCCTCTGCGAGGCGGATCGGATTGTGGAACGGCATCAGCAGCACGCCGGATGCGATGCGGATCCGGTTGGTGCGGGCGGCAATCGCCGCGGCGGCGGGCAGGATCGAGGGGAGATAGCCGTCCTCGATGAAATGGTGCTCAGACAGCCAGACGTCATCGAACCCGTTGTTCTCGCCCCAGGCGATTTGATCGAGGATCTCGCGGTAGAGGCGGTCGGCGGGCTGGCGCCACTGTGCGGGGTTGCGGAAATCATACCAAAGACCAAAGCGTATCTTTCGAGCCTCTTGGGTCATCATGGCCTCCTCGATGAACTGGGGATGCCCCAATGCGCTTGATCAAATTTGCGCCACCCCCTCGTCGACAAAGCTCGATACCGGTGACGTATCCCCGGTTCTCCTTGCGCCGCCATGCTATTGCGGGCCAGCGCAGATCGGAACACGGGCTTTTTTTTGCTGCTGCTATTTTGCAGCCCTGGATCCAGGTTGCGGCGTCGTGAAGCTCACGGCCTCCTGACTGGGCGCGACGATCTCGACCCGCTCGTTGCGGCCGGTCCATTCGCCGCCGTTCTGATCTCGCCAGGTGAAATCGATCGTGGTGCCGGCCGGCAGCCCGGCCGTGTCGAGCGTGGCGGCATATAAGCCGAGCCGGGTATCGGTGGGCGCCGTATCCGTCACCGAATTCCAGCCGTTGATGCCCCAATGCACGGTGCACGGTTCGGTCAGCGCAATGACGAGCCGCGACCCCGCCGGCATCGAGCCGATCGCCGCCTGCGGCCGCCAGAACGCGTATTCTGCCGCCGCCCGCTGTCCGCGATAGCGTTGCCAGGTCGCGCGCGGCCGGCCGAACGGATGGCCGATCTGGCGGGACACCAGGAGCTTCACGAATTCAGCATGGGCCCAGGCGAGCGGCATCGCCGAACCGGTCGCCTGGCCGGGGAACAGAAAGCGGGCCGGGATCGGATCGGTATCCCACACCTGCTCCGGGATCATGCCGCCGGGGCTCGCCATCGCGGCCATCGCTTCGAGATAGGGCAGCGGGTCACGGCCGGCGCTGAGCTCGTAGTGGCCGCGCTCGCCGGTCAATAACGGCCAGCCACGCCCGACCCCGGTGCCGTCATAGGCCGAGCCGTCCTCCTGCTCGCCATAGCCGTCACCGCGGTAGCGGTGCCACACCGGCCCGTTCGGCGTATCGGTCTTGAGCAGCGCGTCGGCGAGTTTCAGCGAACCGAGGATGAACGGATCGTCCGCGCGGCGCAGCCCGGTCCGCACCAATTGCAGGAACTCGGTGCCGATCTGCTCGTCGCCCGGCAGCCCCCCGTCGTCGCGTCGGTTGCGGATCGGCACGATCGCGTGACTCGCCGAAGCGTCTGCGAGGACGGAGATCGGCGCGACCCGGACATAATAACCGGGCACATCGTATTCGCGCGCGAGATCGGTATCGCTGACCGTCAGCCATGCCTCGATGTTGGCGTTCAGGAAATCGGCGAGCGCCAGCGCCCAGTCGGCCTCCGGCGGCGGCAGCAGCGCCGCGCCCGCGACCAATGCGGCGATCGTCGTCGCAATCGTGTAGGCGTTGATGCCCTCGCTCTCTTCCCAACGGTCTTGCGAGGTCGACGGCCCGGTGCGGGCGATGTAGCCGAGCGCGCGCCGCACCATGTCCTCGACGACGATGCCGCCGAGCGCGTCGCGCTCCTCGAGTTCCTGCGCGAGCAGCACCGGCATCGCCGTCTCGTCGAGCTGGACGCCGGTCCAATAGGGCGTCCCGCCGAGCCACTGGTTCTGGTTCCAGTGGCCGTCTTCGTGTTGCGTCGCCATCAAATAGCGCAGCGTGTCGCGCGCCTCTTGCTCGGCGCCGACCGCCAACAGCGCGCCGGCGCATTGCACGAGGTCGCGCGGCCAGACGAGATGGTAGCCGCCGAGCTGATTGCTGGCGTAACCCCAGGGCACGCTGAGGCTCGCGACCATCGCACCGGGATAGGTCTTGTCGAGATGGGCGCGCAGCACGATAGACGAGACGACCGCCTGCTCGCGAACCGCATCGGGCAGGTCGAGCATCGTCGGGCTGCGCTCGGCGCAGCGCGCCTGCCACGCCTCCCAGTCGGCAATCTGCTGCTGCAGGACATTGCCGAACGGCTGAATGAGGCTCGATATCGCCAATGTCGCGGCCGCCTCGGCGCTGCTGCCGAAACCGAGCGCCAGCACACAGCGCCGCGGTAATTCGCCCGTCAGCGCGACATTGCCCGGCCCGGCGGTGCGGTATTGCCAGGTCATTGCGCCGTTTTGGGCAAAGTCCTGCCAGCCGTCGCTGCTGCCGACATAACCGGCGCTAGCCCGGCCGAATGCGTCGGCCTGGTGCTCGTCGGCGGCGGCCAAGGCCGTGCCGAACGGCCCCTGCTCGGCCCACAGCACGCGCCGGCCGCCGTACCGGTCGATGGTGGCGATGTTGTCGTAGCCGGTGGCGCCGAGATGCGGTGCCAGCAGGACGTAGAGCCTAAGCTCGGGATCGCCCTCGAGCCGGCACTCGATAGCGAGAACGTCGCGCCGTGGATCGGGGGTGATGCGGAGCCGAAGCGTGTACCGCTCGTTCTTGTGCACGATTTCGACGACCGGCGCGCCGGGCGCCAGGTGGCGGAGCGTGTAATTCTGGTTGCGCTTGACCTCGGACCAGAAGCCGCCCGGCCCGGCGACGATGAAACCGAGATCGCGGATCTGCGGGATGTCGACGCGCGGGTAGTAGACCTCGTTGACGATGCCGAAACCGAGCGTGAACCACAGCCGCGCCGGCCCCAGCGAGGTGCCGACCATGTCTTTGGCGCTGCTGGTCCAGCTGGGTGAGATCCCCGGCGCGCCGGGCGCATGGTCGAGCTGGATATCGGGCGGGGCAAGGGGCATGGCGCCCAGATCGTAGCGCGATTTCCCTATTTCATGCAGACAGCTTGCCGCAGCCCGTGGCCGCGTCGCCGCCGGAAACCTATTTCGCAAACGCCGAGGCCCTGCCGGCTCAAGGACTTACGAGGATGCCGGAGGGAATCCGGCTCGAATTTTCCTCGAGGAAATTTTGCGCCTTTGCGCCGGCATCACCCCACCTGCCGGCTGCATCGTCAGCCGGCAGCGTGAGGCGCCAAACAGAAGTTAGTACCGAATGTGCAGGGCCACCGGTTTGTCGCCGTTGCCGACCGTGAAGGCGGCCTGCTGGAAGGTCGGCTTCGACATCACGGCCCGGACGCCGTTCGAGAGCGCATAACCCTCGATCGGCAAACCGAGAAAGTTCGTGTCGAGATGGTCGTTGCCGTTCTCGTCGTGGAAAGCGCCGACCGCATAGGTGCCGGGCGGCAGATTGTCAAAGGCGACAGTAATCGGCCCGGTGCGCGCTCTCACCCTTTTTTGCGCGTCGGACTGATTGCCTTGGAGGAACTTGGCCGGGCTGGCATACAGCCCGACAAAGACATTGCCCTGGGCGCTATGAAGGCCGTCGATCGTTACGATGATGCGAGCGGCCGAGGCCGGTCCGGCGATAAAGACCAGAGCAGCAGCCAGGGCAAAGAACATGACGCGAAAACTCATGCCGGGATTTTCTCCTGTAACGTAGGGTCTTTAAACAGAAGGTGCTGCGGCGGCATTTGAGAAGCGACCCGTCGCGCTCACCGCCAAACGATTGCGAGCAAGACCGCGTGGCTTATGCTTGGCCGCGTTCCGCAAAATGCATCCGTCTGGTGGCCACTCTTTGTTCGAGAAGGGGCGAAATTTTGAAACAGCGGTGAAAGTGCAACCTGATTTCTCCGTTAAGGTTGACGAAGTGGACCCGCCCATAGGCCCCCCGGCCGGGAAAAGCCGATTAACTTTGCCGCCTGCAAGCCTTAGCATCACTGCTCCGCCCCGAGGGAGGAAGTCATGCCGGCGCGCACGGGACAGCAATATATCGACGGGCTTCGAGCCCAGGAGCGCGAGGTCTGGCTCGGCGGCGAGCGGGTGCGCGACGTCACGAAGCACAAGGGCCTTGCCGGTGGGGTGCGCGCGATCGCGCAGCTCTACGACATGCAGCACGACCCCGAGTTGCGCGAGGTCATGACCTTTCCGTCGCCCTCGACCGGTGAGCCGGTCGGCCGCTCCTTCGACATGCCGAGGACCAAAGACGCGCTCGAAACCCGCAGCAGGATGATGCTGAACTGGGCGCGCGCCACCTGCGGCATGATGGGCCGTTCGCCCGATTTCATGAACGTGACCTTCGCCGCCTGGGGCGCTGCGGCCGATTTCTTCGGCGAGAAGCGCCCGGAATTCGCCGACAACATGCGGCGCTATGTCGACTACATCCGCGAGCACGACGTCACGCTGACGCATGCGCTGATCAACCTGCAGCGCAGCCGCAACGTCTCCGGCATGTTCAACCTCGAGGAGGGCACCGCGCTCGAAGTCAAGCGCGAGACCGATGCTGGGATCGTCGTGCGCGGCGCCCGCATCCTGGCGACCCTGGGACCCCTGTCGGACGAGATCGCGGTCTACTCGCCGCGGCTCGCCCGCCACAGCGAGGAGCACAGCCCCTTCGCGGTCAATTTCTCGATCCCGTGCGGCACGCCGGGGCTGAAATTTCTGTGCCGCGACAGCTTCGATCTCGGCCGCTCGCATTTCGACCATCCCCTGGGCTCCCGCTTCGAGGAGATGGATTGCATCGTTTTCTTCGACGACGTGCTCGTGCCGTGGGAGCGCGTCTTTCTGCTCTACGATGTCGAGCGCCTCAACGCGACGCCGCACGTCACCCATTCGACCGCGCATTCGGCGCATCAGGGCGCCGCCAAGAACCTTGCGAAGTGCGAATTCGTGCTCGGCCTCGCGCTATTGATGACGCAGACCCTCGGCAATTCGCATCTGCCGCACACCGAGGCATATATCGGCGAGCTGATGCTGACGACCGAGCTGATGCGCTCCTGCATGCGCGCCGCGGAGGCCGATGCCGCGACCGACCGCTGGGGCGTCATGTGCCCGGCGATCCTGCCGGTCGAAAGCACCCGCAATCTGATGATGACCGCCTATCCGCGGATGATCGAGATCCTGCAGCTCCTCGGGTCGTCGAGCTTCCTGCTGACCCCGAGCGAAAAGGATTTCGCGGGACCGCTGAAGAGCGACATCGAGCAGTACCTCACGACCGACAACACTGCGGCGCGCGACCGGGTCAAACTGTTCCGTCTGGCCTGGGACGTCGCCGGCAACGCATTCGGCAGCCGCCAGGTGCTTTACGAACGGTTCTTCGCCAGCGATCCCTTGACCCGCGCCCGCGCGATGGCCGCGATCTACCCGAAGGGCGAGGTCATGGACCGGGTCCGGGAGTTTTTGGGCCGCGACGGCGAGCCGTGATAGAATAGGCCCAGGGCCAGTTCGCCGAATGACCGGATAGACAGCGAGGACAGCATGGCCAAGCGACCGATGTATCTCCAGCACGTCAACATCTACGTGCGCAACGCCGAGCGCTCGAAGCAGTGGTACGAGGATCTGCTCGGTCTCCACACCTACGAGTACCGGCCGGGCTGGGCCGCCTTTATGTCGGCCGATGAGGAGCAGTCGCACGAGGTCGCGCTGATGCAGGTCGGCGACGACGCGCCGCTGCAGCAGAAGGGCCAGGTCGGGCTCAACCACATGGCCTGGCGGTTCGAGAGCCTCGACGATCTGAAGGATCTCTATCGCCGCATCAAGGCGAAGGGGATCAAGATCGACCACATCGCCGATCACGGCATCTCGCTCGGCATCTATCTGCGCGATCCCGACGGCAACGGCGTCGAGGTGTTCTACGAATTGCCGCGCGCCGAATGGCCGGTCGATTATCACATCTTCACGCGCGACAAGGTTGGCCGCGGCCGCTTCCCCGGCCCGTGGGATGAGGAAGAGGTGCGGCCCCTGCCGGTCTCGGCGCCGCAGCCCGTCGCCGCGGAGTAAAAGGACCACCGCAGCCCCGGCGAAAGCCGGGGCCCACGGTTCAGCTACTCGAAACTCGGAAGAGTGGGTCCCGGCTTTCGCCGCGACTGCGGTTTTAGCGAGGAAGCTTCCCATGCCATCCGATCCCGCGACCGCCCCGACCCCGCATCTGCCGGTTCGCCCGGAATGGTTGGCCGCGCGACGGGAAGAAATCCTCGAGCCGGATCTGCCGATCGTCGACCCGCATCATCACCTGGTCGACCGCGCCAATACCGGCCGCTACCTCCTGCCGGAATTGCTCGCCGATACCGGCAGCGGCCACAACATCACCGCGACGGTCTACCTCGAATGGCTGTCGATGTATCGCGCCGACGGACCCGTTCTCTTGCGTCCGGTCGGCGAGGTCGAGTTCGCTAACGGGGTCGGCGCCATCTCGGCCAGCGAGACCTACGGCAAGACCAAAGTGTGCGCCGGCATCGTCGCCTATGCCGATTTGATGCTCGGCGCGCCGGTCGAAGAGGTGCTGGAGGCGATGATCCTCGCGGGCGGCGGCCGTTTCCGCGGCATCCGCTACATCACCGCGTCACATCCCGACGAGGCGGCGCGAGGCTCCTCAGTCAACCGCCCCTCCGGCCTCCTGATGAACGGCAAGGTGCGCGAGGGCTTCGCCAAGCTGCACCCGCTCGGCCTCAGTTTCGATGCCTGGATGTATTTCACCCAGCTCGGCGAGCTCGTCGACCTTGCGCGCGCCTTTCCCGAGACGCCGATCGTGCTCGACCATGTCGGCGGGCCGATCGGCATCGGGCCTTATGCCGGCAAGCGCGACGAGGTCTTCGCCGAATGGAAGAAGAGCGTCGCCGAACTCGCGCGCTGCCCCAATGTGCATGTCAAGCTCGGCGGGCTCGGCATGCGCCTCTTCGGCTTCGATGTGCAAGCCGGCGAACTGCCGCCAAGCTCGGAGCAGCTCGCGGCATTGTGGCGGCCCTATATCGAAACCTGCATCGAGGCGTTCGACCCCGAGCGCGCGATGTTCGAAAGCAACTTCCCGGTCGATAAGGGCAGCGGCAGCTATCACGTGTTCTGGAACGCGTTCAAACGCATCGCCGCGGGCTGTTCCGCCGCGGAAAAGGCAGAGCTGTTTTCCGGTGCCGCCAGCAGGTTCTACCGGCTCGGCTAAGCCGTCTCCGGGGGAAACCGCGACAGGGGATCCGATGCAAGGGGGGCGGGGCTTCGTTGCGGTTGCCGTTGCGCTGGCCGTGGCCAGCGCCGGGCTTGGGTTCCGCGGTGCCATGGCTGCCGAAAGCGCGGCAGACGGGGCGGGTTTGCGCGAGACGATTTGCCGGATGGTGGATGCCGCGGCCGAGGGCAACCGGTTGCCCGCCGCGTTCCTGACCCGAATCCTGTGGCAGGAGAGCGGGTTCCGCACCGATGTGACCAGCCCGGCCGGGGCCGAGGGCGTGGCGCAATTCATGCCCGACACCGCGGCCGAGCGCGGCCTCGCCGACCCCTACGAGCCCGGACCGGCGATCGCGCAGGCGGCGCGGCTGCTCGCCGAACTTGCGCGGCGGTTCGGCAATCTCGGGCTGGCGGCCGCCGCCTACAACGCCGGCCCGGCGCGAGTCGCCAAATGGCTGCGCGCCGAAACGACGCTGCCGACCGAGACCGAGTTGTATGTTCTCGCCGTCACCGGGCATCGTGCCGCGGAATGGGCCGCTATTCACGGCGGCGTCCCGGCCGTCGGGGAGCCCCAGCCGTGCCTCGCCGTGACCGCCGATCTCGCCCACCCGACCGCGATGCAGCTGGCCGGGGCGCCGACCGTGCCGGCTCGCCGGATGGCGGCGTGGCAGGCCCACCTCGACATGTTCCTCGCCCGTGCTGTCCGGCTGCGGCAACAGCCGCCGGGGACGGTGCCGGTCTCCAACTCGAACCGCGCAGCCGCTGGGCTGTGCGACCGGATCCGCGCGATGGGCATGCCCTGCACGGTGTTTGAGCGATAGCAAGCTATTTCCTATTTCGCCCCGGACGCAGCGGCGGCCTCTGCGAGCCCCTGCTCCAGCGAGGCGTCGCCGGGCTTGAGCTGCAGCGCGCGGGCGTAGGCCTCGCGAGCTTTGGCTGGCTCTTTCAGCACCATGTAGGAGCGGCCGAGCCGGGCCCAGCCCTCGACATCGTCCGGCTGCTGTTCGAGGCGCGCGGCGAGTTTCCCGACCATGCCCTCGATCATTGCGCGGCGGTCCTCGGGCGAGGCATTGCCGGTCGCTTGCGCCGTGGCGGCGACCGCCGCCTGCGACGGCATGCCTGACGACGTCTTGAGCGTCGACGGATCGACGCCGAGCTTGGCCGCCGCTTCGATGATGCGCTGACGCACGAGCGGCAGCCATTCGGCATCGGCCGGCGCGTCCGCAGCCAGATCGACCCAGGCCTGCAGCGCGCTTTTAGGGTCGCCCTGCTGCATTTTCGCCAAGGCCAGGTAATAGTGCGAGCGCGGCGCGCTCTCCTTGTCGGCCAGCGCCGCCTCGAACACCTCGCGCGCCGCCGGCGTGACGGTGCCGTTCGCGGCAAGCACCTGTGCTTCGCCCCAATCGCCCATGATGTCGGCGCGGTGACCGGACAAATCGGCGGCATGCCGGTAAGCGTCGACCGCCTCGGCATTCCGCCCGAGACTGATTTCGGTACGCGCCAGCAGCAACCACCCGGTCAGATCCTCGGGATGGTCCTTCAGATGCGCGCCGATCTTTGCAATCGCTTCACCCAGATCGAGATGCTGGGCGCCCGCGGTTGCCTTCGCGCCCGCCGCGGCGCGCTCGGCGAAGGGCTGGTCGGGCAATGCCGGCGCGCCGAGCCGGGCATAGAGCAGCCAGGCGGCGAACGGCAGCAGCACCACCGCGATGGCAGCCACGGCGAACGAGGCTTGCGGCGGAGACGCCGAGGCAACCGATGCCGGCGCGAGCGCCAGGATGCGGCGGCCGATTTCGGCGCGCGCCGCCTCCGCCTGCTCGGGGCTGAGCAGGCTGCGCGCGCAATCGCGGTCGATTTCGGCGAGCTGGTCGCGATAGACCGCCAGATTGTAGCTCTCGCGCGACGCATCGTCGCGGCGGCGCCACAGCAGCGGCACCAGCAAGACCGCCAATGCCAGCGACGTCAGACCGACCAGCGCGACCGCGAGCCCAAGACTCATCGCGAGCCCTCTTCCTCAGCGAGCAGCGCCGACAGGCGCTGCTGCTCCGCGGCGCTGAGCGGCGGGATGGGTTCTTCACGCCGGCGGTAAAACCGCGCGGCCGCGATGCCGCCGAACAGCAGCACCAACAGCGGCCCGCCCCACAGCAGCGCGGTGCCGATTTCGAGGGGCGGCCGCAATAGCACGAAATCGCCATAGCGGGCGCGGATGAACGCAACTGCCTGATCGTTGCTGTCGCCCGCGGTGATGCGCTCGCGCACGAGCACGCGCAGATCATGCGCGAGATCGGCGTCGGAATCGTCGATCGATTGGTTGCGGCATACCAGACAGCGCAAGTCGCGGCTGACCTCGCGCGCCCTCGCCTCCAACGCCGGATCGGCCAGCATCTCATCGGGTCGCACCGCCTGCGCCGGTGATACCGTGCCGATCAGCACCAGCAAGAAGACAACGCGAAGGAGAATGTTCGCGGCGCGCCAGCGTTCCCACTTCGTCATCCCGGCGATGTTATTGCGACTGGTGACGCAGATCATTTTTCCAGCTTTGCGACGAGCGGCAGGATCGTGCGGTCGAGATCCGCCTGCGTCAGCGGCCCGACATGCTTGTAGCGGATGCGGCCCGCGCCATCGACGACGAAGGTCTCGGGCACGCCATAGACGCCCCAATCGATGCCGACCCGCCCGTCATCGGCGCCGATCCTGGTGTAGGGGTTGCCGAGTGCCGCGATCCACGCGACAGCCGCCTCTTCCTTGTCCTTGTAATCGATGCCGTAGATCGGCACCCGCCTCTCGGCGGCAAGCGCGTTCAGCACCGGATGCTCGGCCCGGCACGGCGTGCACCACGAGGCGAAGGTGTTGACGAGGCTGACATGGCCCGTCAGATCAGCCGAGGAGAAGCCGGGCTCGTGGCCCGGCAAGGGCGGCAGCTCGAAATTGGGCGCCGGCTTGTCGATCAGGGCCGAAGGCAGCACGTCACTGTTGATCTGCAAGCCATAGTAGAATCCGCCCGCGAGCAGCACGAAGATCACGACCGGCAGCAGATAGACCCAGCGCCGTCTCATTCGGCGGCCTGAACCGTGACGGCAGCCGCCTCGCGCGCCCGCCGCGCCGGCGCGCCGACCCGGTGCCGCCGGTCGGTCAGCGACACGATGCCGCCCAACGCCATCGCCGCCGCGCCGAGCCAGATCCACGGCACGAGCGGGTTCCAGTAGAGGCGCAGCGTGTAGCCGCCCTTGCCGTCGGGATCGCCGATGACGGCGTAGACGTCGGCAAGAAAATTCGTGCGGATCGCGATCCCGGTTTGGGTGCCGTTCTCGACCGGATAGAAGCGCTTCTCCGGATGCAATTGCGCGATCTCGCGCCCGTCGCGCAACAGGCGCATGTCGGCGCGGGTCGCGGTGTAATCCGGGCCGCTGACCTCATTCACTCCATCAAGCGCGATCGTGTATCCGGCCAACTCGATCTGGTCGCCCGGACGCGCATCGACGATGCGTTCCGCGGTCCAGGCGTTGGAGCCGGTGATGCCGGCGATGACGACAGCCATGCCGCCATGCGCCAGGGTCATGCCCCAGGCGGCGCGCGGCAAATGCAGCGCCCGCCGCAACGCGCCGCGCGGATCGGCGACAAGCCGCGTCCGCTCGGCTAATTCGGTCAAAGTCGCGGCGAACAGCCATGCCGCAAGGGCCAGCCCGCAGGCGGCGCCGATCGAGTGCGCGCCCGTCGCGGCCAAGGTCACCAATGCTGCTGCCGCGGTGACAATGAACGCGACCTTCAATCGCGACAACGCCGCCATCAGGTCGCCGCGCTTCCACGGCAGCAGCGGCCCGACCGCCATCGCGATCAGCAGCGGCACCATGATCGGCACAAAGGTCATGTCGTAGAAGGGCGGCCCGACCGACACTTTCTGATGCGCGACGACATCGAGAAACAACGGGTAAAGCGTGCCGAGCAGCACGGTTGCGGCGGCCGTCGTCAGCAACAGATTGTTCAGCAGCAGTCCGCCCTCGCGCGAGATCGGCGCGAAGAGGCCACCGCCCTGCAATTGCGGCGCCCGCCACGCGAACAACAACAGCGCGCCGCCGGTGTAAACGCCCAGCAACAGCAAGATGAACACGCCGCGCATCGGATCGGAGGCGAAGGCGTGCACCGAGGTCAGCACGCCCGAGCGCACGAGGAAGGTGCCGATCAGGCTCAGCGAGAACGCAATGATCGCCAAGAGGATCGTCCAGGTCTTCAGCGCTTCCCGCTTCTCGACGACGACGGCCGAATGCAGCAGCGCGGTGCCGACCAGCCACGGCATAAAGGACGCGTTCTCGACCGGGTCCCAGAACCACCAGCCGCCCCAGCCCAGCGTGTAATAGGCCCACCAGCTGCCCATCGCGATGCCGGTCGTCAGCGCGCACCACGCCGCCAAGGTCCAGGGCCGCACCCAGCGCGCCCAGGCCGGATCGACCTTTCCCTCGATCAGCGCCGCGATCGCGAAGCAGAACGAGATCGAGAACCCGACATAGCCGAGATAGAGGCAGGGCGGGTGAAAGGCGAGGCCGCGGTCCTGCAGGATCGGGTTGAGGCCCATGCCGTCGGCCGGCGCCGGCCACAGCCGTAGAAACGGGTTCGAGGTGAACAGGATGAACAAGAGAAACCCTACCCCGATCATCGCCTGGACGGCCAGCACGCGCGCCCGCAAGGCCGGCGGCAGATTCTGCCCGAACAGCGCCACCGCGGCCCCGAACAGCGCCAGGATGAACACCCAGAGGAGCATCGAGCCTTCGTGGTTGCTCCACACCCCGGTCAGCTTGTAGAGCAGCGGCTTTGTGCTGTTCGAATTGGCCGCGACATTGGCGAGCGAGAAATCGCTGACCGCATAGGCGTGCATCAGCGCGAAGAACGCGATCGCCACAAACAGGAACTGCGCCAACGCGGCCGGTCGTGCCCAGGCGATCAGCGCGCTATCGCCGCGCGCCGCCCCATAAAGCGGCAGACTCGCCTGCAACGCGGCGACGCACATCGCCAATACCAGCGCAAAATGCCCGATCTCGCTTATCATGAAGATCGCAAATCCATTACCGCAGGGACCGTTCCGCGATCCTGTACGCCAACAACTTTATAACAGTTAAGCCGTCACGACGGCCGGCCCGTGCTCGAAACTGCGGCATATTGTGGCGGAAGCCATCTAAGGACCGGCGTCCCGTGGCCTTAGCCCACGGACTTGATCCGTAGGGAAAGCCGGGAGCCACCCATCCGTTATTCAGGCCCTGAAAGGCGGATCCCGGCTTTCGCCGGGATGACGACTTTGTTGATGACTCGCTTACGCCTCCAGCAGGATCTGGGTCAATTCGGCCGGCATGCTCAGCATCGGGTAATGGCCGGTGTCGAGCTCATGCCACTTGGCGCCGAGCCTGTCGGCGGTGCGGCGCTGATGCGCCTCGCCCGGGTTCTGGGCGCGGCGGCACCAGATCACATCCGCCTGCCACTTCTGCGACCAGAACGAATCGAGCTTGACCCCCTCGGTGTAGATACCAGCGGGGTGCTGGGTGTAGCGGTCGAGCGCCCAGGCACGGGTCTCCGGTTCGAGATCGGCGAACAGCCGGTTGGCGGCGTCTTCCCGGGTCGGGCCGCGGGTCAGCCCGCCGCTGTTCGGCGCGGCGGTCGAGCGGGTCACGATATCGCCGATCTTCTCGCCGGGGAGCAAGGCCAGCGCATCGACAAAGACGAGCCGGCCGATGCGGTCGCGCATCAGCTCGGCGACCCGGCACGCGACCATGCCGCCCGAGCTCGTTCCGGCCAGCACGACCTCCTTCAAATCCTCGTAGAACAGGAGCTGCGCGATCTCATCGGCCTGGGTCTCGGTCGTGATGCCCGGCCGCACCGCGCCCTTGCGCTCGGCGCAGCCGTCGAGGCTCGGCGCGTAGACGCGGTGTCCCGTGCCGCGCAGCCGGTCCGCCACCCTCTGCCAGATCCAGCCGCCCTGATACGAGCCGTGCACCAATACGTAAGTCGCCATTCTCTTCCCCTGTCGTTTGGACCGCCGGCCTCTGGCCGGCATGCCGGCGGGACGCCGGCGCTCCGGTCAATTTCCGCCGGTCACGTCGATCGTCACGCCAGTCACGAAATCGGCGTCACCGGACGCCAGAAAGCAGATGACCTTCGCCTGATCGGGCGCTTCCGCAACACGCCGCAGCGGCGTGCGCTCGATCTCGGCCTGCTGGTCTTCCGGGCTCTGCTGGTTCCAGCGCGGCCGGATGCGCTCGGTCAGGGTACGACTCGGCGCGATCGCGTTGATGTTGATGTTGTAGGGTCCGAGCTCGAAGGCGAGCTTGCGGGTGAAGGCGATGATGCCGCCCTTTGCCGCCGCATAGGCACTGCTCGATGAGGCGCTGAGCCCGCGCCCGGCGATCGAGGCGAGATTGACGATCTTGCCGCGCCGCTGCCTTTTCATGACCGGCACCACCGCGTGCGTGAACAGAAACGTGCCGTTCAGATTGAAATCGATGAGCTTGCGCCAATCGTCGAAGCTCAGCTCGTCGACATCGGCGCCGGGCTTCGAGATGATCGTGCTGCCGCCGACCGCGTTGACCAGGATGTCGATCGCGCCGAATTCCTGCACGACCGCCGCGACGGTGCGATCGACCTGCGCCCGGTCGAGCGCGTCGCATAATTTCGCATGCGCCCGCCCGCCGGCCTCGCGCAATTCGGCGACCGTGCGGTCGAGCCGCTCCTCGTTGTTGTCGACCGCGACGACGATCCCGCCTTCGCGCGCGATGATGTCGGCGGTGGCGCGGCCGATGCCGCTCGCCGCCGCGGTGATCAGCGCCACCTTGTCCTGAAAGCGCATCCTTCCCCCTTCCGACTGCGGCTGCACCCGTGCATTCTGCCGCCACACCAGCACGGGAGGGGCGCTGCATGCAACTCGGGATTCATCTGCCGCAGGCCGGCAGCAAGGCGACGCCGGATTTGATCCGCCGGCATGCGCGCCGCGCCGAGGATCTCGGCCTCACCGACGTCTGGGTCAGCGAGCACATCATCGTGCCGAGGAAGCAGTTCCCCCGCTCGCCGCTGTTCTACGACCCGATCCTGACCCTGACCTGGGTCGCGGCCGTCACCGAGCGGGTGCGGCTCGGCACCAGCGTCATCGTGCTCCCGATGCGTCATCCGCTGCCGCTCGCGAAAGAACTCTCGACCTTGCAGAATTTGTCGGGCGGCCGGCTGATCCTCGGCGTCGGGGTCGGTTGGCTCGAACCGGAATTCGCCGCGCTCGGCGTGCCGTTCCACGAGCGCGGCCGGCGCATGGACGAGGGGATCGCGATGATGCGCGCGGTGTGGTCGCAGGATCCGGTGACGTTCGAGGCTCGCTACATCCCGGCCGAGATCCGCGACATGACGATGTTGCCGCAGCCGGTCGCGCCGATCCCGATGTGGCACGGCAGCCGTTCCGAGGCGGCGCACCGCCGCACCGTCAAGATCGGCGACGGCTGGCACGGCAGCCAAGTCACCCCGGAAGAGGCGAAGCCGGTCATCGCGCGCTTGCGCCGCGACCGCCCCGAGCCGGAGTTCACGATCTCGGTCCGCTCGCATTGGGACGGCCGCGACATCGGCATGATGAAGGAGCGCGTTGCGGCCTATGCCGAAGCCGGCGTGCAGCACATCATGGTGCATCCGCAGGACCGCGAGGTCGATGATTGGGACACCGTCCTCGAAGCCGTCGGCAAAACTCGCGGCCAGGTAGCGTAATTTCGCCTGGGCAATCGCGTCGTGTCGTTACCAGCGCAAGAGCTATTCGCATACGGTGACAAACCGAAGGCGATGGCTCATCGTATTTTCTTAAGCGACCACTGGAACACACCAGGCCTAGGTCAATTCGATGTCGCCCGCGGCCTCGCCGAAATCATCGAGAGCGCCTCGGCCGGCGCCGCCTGAGCCTCCTGCCCGGGCCAGCCGCCACTACTCGGCGGCGGCGCTCTCCCCTTCCTCGCATAGGACGAGGTTGGCCTTCATGTGATCCAGCGCGCGCAGCACTGCTTCGCGCGCCGACGGACTCAAGCCGGCGCAGGCTTCGTCGCGGATCTGCGCGTTGATCGCCAAGATGCGGTCCACGACCGTCCAGCCGAGCGGCGTCAGCCACAAGGTGCGGACACGCCGGTCGGTCGGGTGCAGCCGGCGCTCGACCAGCCCCTCTTCGTGCAGCCGGTCCAGCAGGCGCACCAGCGCGATCGGCTCAATGTCGAGCATCGTCGCGATCGCCGCCTGGCTCAGCCCCTCGTTGCGGGCGATCGATAACAGCGCCCGCGCCTGTTGACGGGTGATCGCCAGACCGGTCTGCCGGGCGCGCCGCTCGAAGCGGCGCCGCATCAGCCGGGCGACATCGTGCATCATCGCTCCGACATTGGGCTGCAAGGCTGCGGGATCCGGTCGCCCCGCCGTGCGCGGCTCGGCCTCGCCGATCGCCCGTCCCACTCGCAGCAGATCACTCGGCGACATGGGGATCCTCCACCAGAGCCGGGCTCGGTCTGGAATGCGGGCGGTCGGTCAGTGCTTCGGCCAGGCGCGACGGTTGCCGGCGCCTGCCGCCCAACCAATGACTGAGGCGGTCGAGATACAGATAAATGACGGGTGTCGTGTAGAGCGTCAGCCACTGCGACACGAGCAGGCCACCGACGATCGCAATGCCGAGCGGGCGGCGCAACTCCGAACCTGCGCCGCCGCCGAGCGCAATCGGCAAGCCGCCAAACAATGCCGCGAAGGTCGTCATCATGATCGGGCGGAAACGCAGCAGACAGGCTTCGTGAATGGCTTCCTGCGGGCTCTTGCCCTCATAGCGCTCGGCGGTCAGCGCGAAGTCGATCATCATGATCGCGTTCTTCTTGACGATGCCGATCAACAGGATGACGCCGACGATCGCGATGACGGTCAGCTCGTAATTGGCCGGGACCTTGGCTGACGGATCGAACAGCTCGCCGAGGCTGAAACCGCCCGGCGGCGAGTAGCCCTGCCGCGGCCACAAGATCAGCGCCAACAGCGCGCCGACGCCGGCTGACGGCAAGGCAGAAAGGATCGTGATCGGGTGGATGTAGCTCTCGTAGAGCACGCCCAGCACGATGTAGACGACGAGGATCGCGGCGGCGACAAGGAGCGGCGTCGAAGACAGCGAGGCCTGAAACGCCTGCGCCGTGCCGGTGAAGGAGCCGCTGACGGTGGGCGGCAAGTGCAGCTCGCGCTCCAGCGCCTGGATCCGGTCGACCGCCTCGCCGAGCGCAACACCGGGGGACAGGTTGAACGAAATCGTCACGGCCGGGAATTGCCCCTGATGGCTCAGCATCAGCGGCTCGATCTTCGAAGTGAAATGCGCAAAGCTGCTGAGCGGGATCTGCACCCCGTTCGGGCCCGGAACATACATTTTCGATAAAGCGGCCGGATCGTCTTGGAATTGCGGCTGAACCTCCAGCACCACCTTGTACTGGTTGGTCGAGGTGTACATTGTCGCGATCTGGCGCTGACCGAATGCGTCGTACAGCGTCTCGTCGATGGCCGAAGCGGAAAGGCCGAGCCGTGACGCGGCGTCGCGGTCGATTTCGATCGCCACATGCGGCGCGGCGATCTGCTGGTCCGAGGCGACATCCTGCAATTGGGGCAATTTTTGCATCGCCGCCTCGACGATCGGCGCCCAATGGTTCAGCTCGCCGCTGTCGGTGTCGGTCAACGTGTACTGGTATTGCGTGCGGCTGAGCCGCCCGCCGACACTGATGTCCTGGCCCGATTGCATGAAGAATTTGGCGCCCTCCACCGCCGCCACTTTCGGACGGAGGCGCTGGATGACCTGGTCGGAAGTCAAATCGCGCTGGTCGTGCGGTTTCAGCTGGATGAAGACGCGAGCGGTATTCTCGGTCGGGTTGTAGGCGGACGCACCGGCGAAATAGAGGACGCCGGCAACCGCCGGATCCTTCCCGACGATTTCGGCGATCCGGTGCGAAATTCCCGCCATCTTGACGAACGAGGTGTCCTGCCGCGCCTCGGCCTGGCCGAAAATGAAGCCGGTGTCCTGCTGCGGGAAGAACCCCTTCGGGATCTTCATATAGAGGAGGCCTGTCGTCGCCATCAGCAGCAAGGTACATGTCAGCGTGGCGAACTGATGCCGGAAGACGAATTTGAGACCCCGGTCGTAGCCCCTGAGGATCGCCTGAAACCCGCGTTCCGCGAGCTGGCTCAACCGGCCGGGCGGATGCTCGCTATGGCCTTTCAGGAACAGCGAGCACATAACCGGCGTCAGGGTCAGCGAGATGACGGCCGAGGCCACGACCGCGACCGACACCGTCACCGCGAACTCGCGGAACAGACGGCCGATGATGCCGCTCATGAACAGGAGCGGAATGAACACGGCGATCAGCGAAAAGGTGATCGAAATGATCGTGAAGCCGATCTGGCCGGCGCCTTTGAGCGCCGCCTCGAACGGGCGGTCGCCCTGTTCGAGGTAGCGCACGATGTTCTCGATCATGACGATCGCGTCATCGACCACGAAGCCGACCGAGATCGTCAACGCCATCAGCGAGATGTTGTCGAGGCTGTAGCCGATCCCGTACATGACCGCAAAAGTCGCGAGCAGCGACAGCGGCACCGCGATGCTCGGGATGACCGTCGCCCACAGCGTCCGCAGGAAAATGAAGATGACGAGGATCACCAGGCCGATCGTCAGCAGCATCGTGAACTGGACGTCGTGCACGGCGGCGCGGATCACCAGCGAGCGATCCGAGATCAGGTCGACATGCAGGCTCGGCGGGATCGATTGCTGCAGTTTCGGCAGCAGGTTCTTGACCGTGTCGACGACCTGAATCGTATTGGCGCCCGCCTCGCGCTGGATCGCCAAACCTTCCGCCTGCTTGCCCTCGAACCAGGCGTCGGAGCGCAGGTTCTGCACCGAATCCATGACATCGGCAATGTCGCCGAGCCGCACCGGCGCGCCGTTGCGCCATGCGACAATGACCTTGCGGAAGTCCTCGGCGTTGAAGAGCTGGTCGTTGGTGTCCAGCGTGACTGCCCGGTGAGCACCTTCGAGCACGCCTTTCGGCCGGTTGACGGTCGCGAGTGTCAGCGCATTGCGGACGTCTTCGAGGCCGATGCCGCGCGCCGCCAAAGCGCCAGGATTGACCTGGACATGTATCGCGTACTGCTTTTGCCCGAAGATGCGCGACTCGGAGACACCCGTCACCGTCGCGAGCTTCTGGGCCAGGATCGTGTAGGCGTAGTCGTCAATCCGGTAGATCGGGAGCGCGTCGGAATGGATCGCGTAGATCAACACCGGCCGATCGGCCGGGTTGGTCTTGCGATAGGTCGGCGGGTTCGGCAGGTCCTTCGGCAGCAGGCCGGTCGCGGCATTGATCGCCTGCGACACATCCTGCGCGGCGCCGTCGATATTTCGTTCGAGATCGAATTGCAGAGTGATCAGCGTCGCGCCGACGCCGCTCATCGAGGTCATCTCGGCGAGCCCGGGAAGTGCGGCAAACTGCTGTTCGAGCGGCGTTGCGACGGCCGAGGCAATTGTATCAGGGCTGGCGCCGGGATAGCTCACCTGCACCGCGATTGTCGGAAAATCGACCTTCGGCAGCGCCGCGACCGGCAAAAGATTATAGGCGCCGATGCCGAACACCAGGACGCCGAGCATCAACAGCGAGGTGCCGATCGGGCGGCGGATAAAAGGTTCGGAGATGCTCATCGGCGGTTCCCTCGCGAGCTCCTCAGCCCCGGCCCCGGCGTGACGCCTTCGATCGGGTTCATCCCGCGGCTCCGGGCGCGGTGGTCTCGATTTTGACCCGCGCGCCGTTGGTCAGCCGGTATTGGCCGTCGACGACGACCTTCTCGCCGGGGGACAGACCCTTCGCGATGACCGCGAGCCCGTCCTGCACGGCGGCGACCTCGACCGGACGCCGCTCCACCGTGTTGTCCTCCTTGATGACATAGGCGTAGGAGCCGGTCGGACCGTCCTGCACGGTCTGCGCCGGCACGGTCGGCGCGTCTTTGCGCACCGACAGAACCAGCCGCACATTGACGAACTCGCCGGGCCACAGCCGCTCATCGGCATTGGCGAAGGTCGCCTTGAGCCGGATCGTGCCGGTCGGCTGGTCGATCGCATTGTCGATGACCGACAGCTTGCCTTGGGCGAGTTCCGTCTTGTTGTCGCTGCCATAGGCCACCACGCTCAGATCGCTCGCCACCTGCTTCTCATGGATCTTGTGCAGGTTTTCCTGCGGCACCGTGAAGCTGACAAAGATCGGCTTCAGTTGCGAGATCGTGACGAGACCAGTCGCGTCGGTCGCCCGCACCATGTTGCCGATATCGACCAAGCGCAGACCGAGCCGGCCGTCGATGGGTGCGCGGATGTCGGCATAGCCGAGGTTGAGCCGCGCCGCCTCGATCGCCGCCTTATCGCTGTCAACGAGCGCCTGGTCCGCCGCGACGGTGGCTTTATCATTGTCGTACTGCTGCTGCGAGACCGCGAGGTTCGACTTCAAGAGAGCGGAATCACGAGCCAGATTTCTTTGAGCGTTGGCGAGATTGGCCGAGTCCTTTTCCTGATTGGCAAGCGCTTGATCGAGCGCCGCCTGGAACGGCCGGGGATCGATCTGGATCAGTGGGTCGCCGGCCTTGACCTCTTGGCCCTCGGCAAAGGCGACCTTTACGATCTGGCCGTCCACCCGGCTTTTGATCGTGACCATGTTGTAGGCCTGGACCGTGCCGATGGCGTTCAGGAAAACCGGTACGTTGGCGGTCGCGACAGTGCCTGCGGTTACCGGAACCCCGGGTCCCGAGGGCGGCGGCGCCTGAGCGTCGGCAGCCGGAACGAGCGTGCCGACGACACGTGGGATCGTGGCCGCCGCGGCGGCGAGGGCGATCGTCAGGGCAATCGCGGCTCTTTGCATGGGGGGATCTCTCGAAACCGCAGACCTATACGGTACGTCTATTATAGACAAGCGCTACATTCAACATCCCCTCAGGGGTAGCCAGCAGCGGAAAGTTGGCCGTTGCCGGGGAATGCTTCCGGGGAATGCCGCCCGGGACACTGCCGGGGATGCTGCCGCGGCGATCGGTGCAATACCTGCGCCAAGGCGCCGGCCCGATGGACGAAGGTAATCGCCATTTCCTCCGGCGCGGTTCCACGGCATCATCGCCCGAGCGCGGCGCCGACGGACCGGGCTCCGCATTTCCATGGGAGGAACCCGACGATGGCTGCCCACGACGCCCTGCGCACGATCCTGCCGGTCGCCGGACTAGCCGAGGATCGCGCCCGTGCGGTTGAAATCACTGGCGGCAGCGACCCGGTGTTGCCGACTCCCTTCCGCATCGGCGAGACCGCCGCAGCGGCGCTCGCGGCGACCGGGCTCGCGGCATCCGATCTGTGGGAATTGCGCACGGGCCGGCGGCAGGAAGTCGCGGTGGATCTGCGCCACGCGACCGCTTCGTTGCGCAGCGGCAATTATCTGCAGGTGAACGGCGTCAAGGTGCGCGGCGACCGCAACGAGGTGATGGGCATGTACCCGGCCAAGAACGGTCGGTGGAGCTATGTCCATGCCAATTTCCCGAACCATCGCGCCGCGGCGCTCCGCGTGCTGGGCTGCGAGGAGAGCAAGGCGGCGGTGCGCAAGGCGGTCGCGGGCTGGGATGCGCTCGAACTCGAGGAGGCGATCATCGCCGCGGGCGGCGCCGGCGGCATGGTGCGCAGCATGGCCGAATGGGCGCAGCACCCCCAGGCCGCGGCAATCGCCGCGCTGCCGCTCCTGGAGATCGTCAAGATCGGCGATGCGCCGCCCGAGAAGCTGCCCGAGGGCGATCGCCCGCTGTCGGGCATCCGAGTCCTCGACCTGACGCGTGTGCTGGCCGGCCCGACCTGCGCCCGCACCTTGGCCGAGCACGGCGCCGACGTGCTGAAGATCACCGCGCCGCACATCGCCGCGCGCGACGATCAGGAATACGACACCGGCCACGGCAAATTGTCGGCGCGTCTCGATCTGCGCCAGCCGAAGGACGTCGACACGCTGAAGGGCCTGGTGCGCGAGGGCGACGTGTTCAGCCAGGGTTACCGGCCCGGAACGCTCGGCAATCGCGGGCTCTCGCCTGAGCAGCTCGCGGCATTGCGCCCCGGCATCGTGTACGTCTCGCTCTGCGCGTTCAGTCATGTCGGGCCATGGGCGTCGCGCCGCGGCTTCGACACGGTCGTGCAGAATGTCAGCGGGATCACGACGCGCCAGGGCCAGGTCTTCCCGGGTGCCGAGGCCGGCGCGCCGCAATTCTATCCGGTGTCGGCGATCGACTATCTGACCGGCTATCTGATGGCGTTCGGGGCAATGGTCGCCCTGGCGCGCCGTGCCCGCGATGGCGGTAGCTGGCTAGTGCGCATCTCCCTGGCCCAGACCGGGCGGTGGCTCGTCGGCCGCGGCGAGGTCCCGGAAACCGAGCTGAAGGAAGTGCCGGCCGAGTTCACGGCCGAGGAGCTGGCCCGCTGGTCGATCGAAAGCCAGGCCCCGGCCGGCACGCTGCGCCACCTGAAGCCGACCGTGCAATTGTCGGAGACGGCGCCCTATTGGGCGCGACCCTCGGTGCCGCTCGGCCATAACGAGCCGGCCTGGCCGGCGCGCTGATCTGCTGGTCATTCGCAAGATGCGGCAGCGACAAAGCAACCGTCGCGGCGTTTAACGCGTAGCGAGATTGCGTCGCGTCGCTCGCGGTGGAGATTCCGATCGCGCGCAGCAAACCCAAGCGGCCGCTGGCGCTCACGCCAGACGAGCTGATCAAGACAGGCAAGGATGGCCGCATCCGGCTGCTCGAAAAGCGCAAGCCGCGCCGGTCGAGCGCAAAGCGGAAGAGCCGGTGACGACGCAAGCCGGCCGCAGCGAACTCGCCGGCTATGTCACCGACGTGCCGTATGTCTATGGCTTCAAGCCGATGCTGGCGCCGGCCTGGCTCGATCTCGTCGCGATCATTGGCGGCGTCGCGCCGCCGGCGCGCGAGCGTGGCTTTGCGTGGTGCGATCTCGGCTGCGGCCAAGGAGTGACGGCGGCGATCCTCGCCGCGACACACCCGACGGGATCGTTCTACGGCGTCGATGCGATGCCGGCGCATATCGACCACGCGACACGGCTCGCCGCCGAGGCCGATGCGTCGAACGCGCAGTTCCACGTTGCCGAGTTCGGCGTGCGCTCTCTGCCGATGCCGCGCTTCGACTACATCGTCGCGCATGGCGTCTACAGCTGGGTCGACCGGCCGGTGCGCGCGCAGCTGCGCCGTCTGATCGACGGCCACCTGAAATCGGGCGGGCTCGTCTATGTCAGCTACAACGCGCTGCCCGGCTGGACCGGCGACCTGCCGTTTCAGCATCTGGCGCGCGAATTGGCGGCAGATCTGCCCGGCGACAGCGCGAAGCGGTTCGCCGGTGCGGCCACACTGCTCGGAAAGCTCGCGGACGCCGGCGCGCCGAGCCTGGCTTCGAGCTACGTCGCCGGCGAATTGCGGACGCGGCCGGCGGATTACCGGCCGGGCTATCTCGTGCATGAATTCATGCATGCCGGCTGGCAGCCGCTCTACGTCACCGAGGTGCGCCGCGACTTGAAGGAGATCGGACTCGTGCCGGTCGGCTCGGCGCTCCTGATGGAGAATTTTGACGGCTGGGTGCTCGGCCGCCAGGCGCGAGCCTTGGTCGCGGGCATTACCGATCCGGATCGGCGCGAGTTGGTGCGCGATTTCTGCATGCACCAGCGCTTTCGCTGCGACGTCTTCGCTCGCGATGCCGCGCCGCTCGCCCCGGCGGAACAGCGCGATCGGTTGCTGACGGCTGGCCTCGCCTTGGCACGTCCGCCGGCGGCGATCACCTACGAGGTGCCGACACCGGCCGGCCGCGTGCGTTACGACAATGCGGCGTCGCGGGCGATCATCGCATCACTGATGTCAGGCATCGGCCGATTGGCCGACATCCCGAGCGGCTTTGCCCCTGAGCGCGACCTGATCGCCAACATGCTGGCCTTGTGCTCCGCCGGTGACGTCCGCCCGGCCGAGAAGACCCGCACGCCGGTCGGCCCGCTCAACCGTGCGCTGCAGCGCCGGATGGGCAAAGCGGAGGAAATACCAGTCGTCGCATTGCCGTGCGGCACCGCGCTCGACATCGATCACGATTTGCTAGGGCTCTTGCGCGGGGACGCAGGCGACAGAGCCAGCGCAGACTGGCGTGAGTTCCTGGCGATGCACGGCGTGTGAGCCATGGCTATGCGGTGCTGGCGATGCGCCGCCGCTCCTGTTTTGCCATCAGCCAGCCTGCCAACGCGACCATGACGAACACGACCGCGAGGAACACCGTCGCGAGCGCGTTGACCTCGGGCGTGACGCCGATCCGCACGCTTGAATAGACCGCCATCGGCAAGGTCGTCGCCGAAGGACCGGAGACGAAGCTCGCGACGACGAGATCATCCAGCGACAGGGTGAAGGCGAGAAGCCAGCCCGAGATCAAGGCCGGGCTAATCCCGGGCAGCGTGATGCGCCACAGCACCGCGAGCGGCCGCGCGCCGAGATCGAGCGCGGCTTCTTCGAGGGTGCGGTCGAACAGGGCCAGCTGCGCGCGAACGAGCACCGCGACAAAGCACGAAGTGAAAGTCGCATGCGCGATCGTCACCGTCACGATGCCGCGGCTCGCCGGCCAGCCGATCCAGCTTTGTGCCGCGACGAACAGCAGCAGCAAGGACAGGCCGAGGATCACTTCCGGCACAACGAGCGGCGCCATCAGCATAAAGCCGAACACGACCCGTCCGCGAAACCGGCCAAAGCGGTTCATCGCAAAACCGGCGCAGGTGCCGAGAATCAGCGCGATCGTCGCCGCCATGATCGCGATCTCGAGACTGGTGAGCGCGGCGTCGCGGTATTTCGCGTCTTCGAGCAAGGCGCCGTACCAGCGGGTCGAAAATCCGGCCCACACCGTCACGAGACGCGAGCCGTTGAACGAGTACACGACCAGCAGCACGATCGGCAGATACAGAAACGCAAAGCCGAACAGCAGCGCGACGATGCGAAGGATGGAGCCGCGCCCCCTGGTCATGGCGTGTCCTCGCGTTCCAGGAAGCGCTGCGCGATCAGGAGCGGCAGAGTCAACAGCACAACGAGCGCGATTGCAATCGCCGCCGCGGCCGGCCAATCGACATTGTCGAAAAATTCCTGCCACAGCATCTTGCCGACCATCAGCGTGCCGGGGCCGCCCAGCAGATCCGGAATGACGAACTCGCCGACCGCCGGGATGAAGACGAGCAGGCAGCCCGCCGAGACGCCCGGCAATGACAACGGCAGGATCACTTCGAGAAAGACGCGGCGCGGCCGGGCGCCGAGATCGGCGGCGGCCTCGACGAGGCTTTCGTCGAGCCGCGACAGGCTGCCGTAGAGCGGCAGGATCATGAACGGCAGGTAGGAGTAAACGAGCCCGAGCGTCACCGAGAAGCCGTTGTAGAGGAGCGGCAGCGGCGTCTCGATCAACCCGAGCCCGAGCAGCAACCGGTTGATCAGGCCGCTCGGCTGCAGGATCGCGATCCAGGCATAGACGCGGATCAGAAAACTCGTCCAGAACGGCAGCATGACGAGAAACAGTAGCAACTGCCGCCACACACCCGGCGCGCGCGCGATCGCGAACGCAACGGGATAGCCGGTCACGAGGCACAGCATCGTCGCGAGCGCCGCAAGGCCGAGCGAATTTGCATAGACACGCACGCAGCCCGAGCACAGCGCCTCGTAATTCGCCGGTGTCCAAACCAACTGGAACGGCGGGATTGCGTCGGCGCTCTCGGCGAAGCTGATCGCCGCTACGATCGCGAGCGGCAGCAGAAAAAACACCGCGAGCCACAAGAACGGCAGCCCGATCAGTACCCGCCGCAGCCCAGCGCCGATCCCAGTCACGGAACGGCGAACGGCCCCTCTCCCGCACTGCGGGAGAGGGTGGCTGAGGGCGAAGCCCGAAGACGGGTGAGGGTGTCGATGGGCGGGAAGACCCTCACCCGGCCGCCGCTGACGCGACGGCCACCCTCTCCCGCGGTGCGGGAGAGGGGCTGAACCCCGTCATGCACCTGAATTTTCATTCGGTGAGCACCACCGCATCTTCGGGTGACCAGCTCGCCCAAACCGCGGTGCCGCGGGTGAAGTTCAGCGCTGCCGCGCTCGCCAGATGCACGCGCAGGGAGCGGCCCGATGGGGTGACGAGGTGCACGGTCGATTGGCCGCCCTGATAGCCGACCGAGGCAACCGTCGCGGCGAGCGCAAAGCTCTCGGGCTGCGCGAGCGACAGGCGCAGTCTTTCGGGCCGCACCGCCAACGCCGCTGCCGCGCCCTCCGGCAACTGCACCGGTGCGGGCAATGGCACCGGCTGATCGACGCCGGGCACGCTCAGTGCAACGGCGTCAAAACCGGCAATCAGCGTGCCGTCAAACAAATTCACCGCGCCGACAAAATCGGCGACGAAGCGCGAGCGCGGTCGCTCATAGATCTCGGTCGGCGCGCCGATCTGCACGAGATGCCCCCGGTTCATCACCGCGATGCGAGACGCGAGGCCGAGCGCTTCCTCCTGATCGTGCGTGACAACGAGAAAACTCGTGCCGACGCGCTCCTGGATGCCGGTCAACTCAAGCCTTGTCTCCTCGCGCAATTTGCGGTCGAGCGCCGCCAAGGGTTCGTCGAGCAGCAGAAGTTTCGGCATCTTGGCCAGCGCCCGCGCCAACGCGACGCGCTGCTTCTGTCCGCCCGACAATTCGTGCGGCCGGCGCTTGGCAAATCCGGACATCTGGACGAGCGCCAGCATCTCCTCGACCCGCGCGGTGCGGCGGCGGCGCGGCATCCCCTCCTGCTTCAGCCCGAAGGCGATGTTGCCCGCGACGTCGAGATGCGGGAACAGCGCATAGGACTGGAACATCATGTTGACGGGGCGCGCGTAGGGCGGTACCGCGGTCACGTCGGCGCCGTCGATGACGATGCGGCCCTCATCCGGTGTCTCGAACCCGGCGATCAGCCGCAACAGTGTGGTCTTGCCGCAGCCCGACGGGCCGAGCAGCGCGAAGAACTCGCCGCGCTCGATCGACAGCGATACGCGATCCACCGCTGTCACCGCGCCGAACCGCTTGCTCGCCTGGTTGATTTCGAGCAGCGCCATTGCTCTCTAGCCTTGGATCAGCAGCCTGACTTCATGCGCGTCCAGGCGCGCGTCCGGGCGCGCTCATAGACGCGCGGCGCCGGCAGGTCGACGTAGAGGAGCCGCTTCACATCGTCCGGCGGGTAGATGCCGGGATCGTCGCGGATCTCGGACGCAACGAGCAGCGTCGCCGCGAGGTTCGGGTTGGGATACGACACAGCGTTCGTGATTGCGGCGATGATTTCGGGCCGCAGAATGTAATTGATGAACGCGTGCGCGTTGTCGGGATGCGGCGCATCGGCCGGGACGCCGAGCATGTCGATCGACATCTGCGCCCCCTCGCGCGGCACCCGAAACGCAATGTCGACGCCACTCTCGGCCTCGCGCGCCCGGTTGCGCGCCTGGATCACATCGCCCGAATAGCCGAGCGCGATGCAGATGTCGCCGGTCGCCAGATCGTTGATGTATTGCGAGGAGTGGAATTTGCGCACATGGGGCCGGATCTGGTCGATCAGCGCGATCGCGCGAGCGAGATCGGCGCCATCATGGCTCTTTGGATCGCGCCCGAGATAGGCGAGCGCCGCCGGCACGACCTCCTGCGGTGCGTCGAGCAGCGCGATGCCGCAGGCCGCGAGCTTCTGCGCATTCCCCGGATCGAACAGCAGCGCGAGGCTGTCGCGCGGCGCCGCCTCGCCGAGCGCGCGAGCGAGCAGCACGGTGTTAAAGCCCATGCCGCTCACGCTCCACAGATACGGCACGCCATGCGCATTGCCGGGATCGGCGGTCGCGGCCAACGCCATGATTTGCTGATCCAGATTTTTGAGGTTCGGCAGCTTCGCCTTGTCGAGCGGGCGGTAGGCGCCGGCCGCGATCTGACGCGCCATATAGGGGCTCGCCGACGGCACGACGACATCGTAGCCAGAATGGCCGGCGAGCAATTTGGCTTCGAGCACCTCGTTGCCGTCGTAAACGTCGTAGGTGACCTCGATGCCCGTCTCCTTCGTGAAATTAACAAGCGTGTCCGGCGCGATGTAATCCGACCAGTTGTAGATATGCAGCCGCGGCTCTTCGGCCGCCGCGACCAATGGCAGAGCGGCGAGGAGGAGAGCACACCCGATTCGGCGCAGGACGGATAGCGGCGGCATCATCGCCGCGCATACAGCAGCGCCCCCCGCGATTGTCAACGCCGCGGTAGTCCGCCCCCCTCCGGCGTGCAGGTTTCGGCGATCGCCGGTTTCCGGGTATTTTGCGGCGGATAGACATCGCAGCTCGTGGGGGGAACGCGATGCGACTGCTGTTCAAGACCGGACTTGCCCTGTTGCTCTGCCTCGCCGCCACGGCCTGCGCCGGCGAGCAAGAGGCGGCGCTGGTGCGCCCCAACGCGATCATTGTGCGCGAATTCTCGCTGGCCCAGGCCGCGATCACACTAGACCCGAGCTTCGGCTTTTCGCTTTACCGCGGCGCGCCCGGCGTGCCGCCCCGGCAGCGGGCCGCTTCGGTGGGACGGGCCGTGGAGTTCACGCTGAGCGATGCGATCGTCGAGCAGTTGCGGCAGGCCGGCTACGACGCGATCCGTTCGGACGGCACCGCCGCCGAGCCGGGCGACCGCGCGCTGATCGTGACGGGCCGGATCCGCCATATCAACGAAGGCCAGCGGCGCCGCGTCGGTTCGGAGAGCCCAAGCGTCGCGGCGGATGGCGAAATCGACTATCGCACGGGCCCCGGCACGGCGGTGCAACGATTGACGAATTTCTCGCTCGATTCGCGGCAAGTGCCGCGTGAGCGGGTCATGAGCGCCCCGGCGGGCCGCAACGAGATCAATGCGGCGGCGGCCCGGCTCGGCCACGCGATCGCGCAATCGGTCCTCGACGTCGCGCACCGTAACAACTGGCCCGGGGCGTCGCACTGAGCGCGACCGATCGCCGCCAGTTTCGGCGGCTGATGGCATTTTTTGCGCTCGTCTATGTTGTCGAAGGGCTGGGGCAGACCGGCGGGCTCGTCGCCCAGCCGCTCAATTATTTCCTAAAGGAGCAATACGGCTGGACGCCGGTCCAGGTCACCGCCTACCTAACCGTGCTCAATTTCCCGTGGATCATCAAGCCGGTCTACGGGATCGTGTCCGATTTCATCCCGCTGTTCGGCTATCGTCGCAAGGCCTATCTCGTAATCGCGAACGCTGCGGCCGCGGCCGCGTATTTCTGGGTCGCCTCGGTCGTCGAGCCCGGCGAGATCCTGCTCGGCTTGCTGCTGACATCCTACGCGATGGCCGCGTCGAGCACCCTATCGGGCGCAGTATTGGTCGAGAACGGCCAGCGGCTCGGCGCGAGCGACACGTTCGTCAATCAGGAGTGGCTGTGGTTCAACGTGGCCGCCGTCGCGAGCGCGCTGCTTGGCGGCATTTTGGTCGAGCATTTGTCTCCCACCGGCGCCTTGCATGCGGCGGCGCTGATCGTCGGCGTCGCGCCGTTTCTCGCGATCTTCGGCTCGCTGTTCCTGATCACCGAAGAGCGCAGCCGCGCCGACCTGGCGCAATTGAAAGCAACTTTCCGGGGATTGTTGACAAGCCTGCGCCGGCGCGAGCTGTGGCTGATCGGCGGTTTCCTGTTTCTCTATTATTTCAACCCCGGCTTCGGCACCCCGCTCTATTACTACATGACCGACGAGCTGAAGTTCTCGCAGCAATTCATCGGCCTGCTCGGTGCGGTGTCGTCGGCCGGATGGGTCGCCGGCGCGCTGATCTATCGCTGGGCGCTGCGCGGCATCAGCTCGCGGACGCTGCTCTATCTCAGCATTCTGTACGGCACGGTTGCGACGTTGCTCTTTCTGCTGTTGGCCGATCCGATCGCCGCGGTCATCGTGAATTTTGCGGCCGGGATCGCCGGCATGATCAGCATGGTCGCGACATTGACCCTGGCCGCCGATTTCGCCCCGCATCGCGCCGAGGGTTTCACTTACGCGGCCCTGCTCTCCTTGACGAACCTGGCGATGTCGCTCGGCGACAATGTCGGCTCGCTGCTGTTCGAGCATGTTTTCGGCAATCGCCTCGCGCCGCTGATCCTGGTATCCGCCGCGGCGACCGCGATCATCGCGGTTTTCGTCCCGCTGCTGCGGCTCGGGGGCAAGCGCCACGGCGAAGCCGCCACCCCAGCCTAATTCTCAGAACCCGGCAGCGTGCCCGTCGGCAGGGTCTCGCAATAGCGGGCGATCTCGCCCGGGGTCGTGATCCACAGCGCGTCGCGGTGCGTCATGATGTGCCGCACCGCGTCGCGGAACGCGCGCAGCCGATGCGGCTGGCCGATCACGAACGGGTGCAGCGCGACCGAAAACACCAGCGGGTATTTGCGCGATTGCGCGAGCATCTCGTCGAACTGGTCGACGATCATCTCGGCGAATTGCCGGCCAGTGTGGCGGCGGTGGACCATCGCCGGAAGATCGTTGATCTCGACCGGGTAGGGAACCGACAGGAGCGGCCCGGCGCGGGTGCGCAGCCACACCGGCTGATCGTCCATGCCCCAATCCATCACATAGCGGTAACCGGCTTCCTTCAACAGATCCGGGGTCGCGCGGCTCTCGGCGAGCCCGGGGCCGAGCCAGCCCTCCGGCTTCTTGCCGCTGAGGCGGGTCACCACCTCGGTCGCCTCGGCGATCAGCCGCGCCTCATCCTCTTCCCAGAGCGCGTCCTGGCGCTCGGAATTCGTGCGGCCGTGCCCGACGAACTCATCGCCGCGGCCGCGCAGCCGCTCGACGATATCGGGACAGTATTCGAGCACCGCCGAATTGACGTTGTGCGCGCCGGGCAGGCCGAACTCGTCGAGGAGGTCGAGGTAATACCAGAGGCCGACCCGGTTGCCGTAATCGCGCCAGGCGTAATTGCTCTGGTTTGGCGGGCCGCCCACGCCGCTCGGGTCGGCGCCCAGCCCGGTGCCGAACGCGAAATGTTCGATGTTGTTGCAGAAGAAGACGGCGAGCCGCTTTCCCTCCGGCCAGTCATAGACCGGCCGCCGCGTGATCGGCACGTAATCGTAGCGGCCGTGCCCTGGGAGTTTCATCGGGGGAGCTTCATGGCCGCGAAGGATCAGCGGCCCTTGAACACCGGACGGCGCTTTTCCATAAACGCGGTGCGGCCCTCGGTGTAGTCCTCGCTCGCGAAGCATTCGGCGACGAGCCGCTTGCACAGATCGAGATCGCGCTGGCTCTCGGGCTTCAAGGCCTCGCGCACGCTGACCTTGGCCGAGCGGATCGTCAGTGGCGCGTTCGCCGCGATCATGTCGCAGTAGCTTTGGACGGTGCTTTCGAGCTCGCCGTCCGGCACGAGCCGGTTGATAAGGCCCATGCCGAGCGCCTCCTCGGCGCTGAACTGGCGCGCCGTGTAGAAAATCTCGCGGGCATAGGCCGGACCGACCAGATCGATTAGCTTCTTGATCCCATCATAGGCGTAACCGAGGCCGAGCTTCGCGGCCGGGACCCCGAAGCGCGATCCCTCCGCGGCGATGCGGAGGTCGCAGGCGATCGCCGTCGCGAGCCCACCGCCGATGCAATAACCGCGGATCATCGCGATCGTCGGCTTCAGCGTGTCCTGCAATTTGAGCCGCGCGGTTTCGGAGATCTTGGCGTATTCGGCGGCAGCTTCCTCGCTGGCGCGCTTTTCCTTGAATTCGGAGATGTCGGCGCCCGACACGAAGGCCTTGCCGCCCGCCCCGGTCAGCACGATGACGCGGACCCGCTCGTCGGCGTTGAAATCGTCCATGATCTGCGCCACCGCCTGCCACATCTCGAGCGAGACGGCGTTATGGCGCGCCGGGTTGTTGAAGATGATGCGGCCGATCGCGCCGTCCTTCTCGGCGATCATCTTCGAGGTCATGGGCTGGTCGAGCATGGTTCTGTCGCGCTCCTTCAGGGTTGGCGCAGTGTGGCAGATCGCCGGCCAGGGCGCATCAATCGGCGTGAGCTCTTGCCTGGGGGCCTTGGGAGGCGATACAACCTTTAATTGCACATCACCTGATATATCAGGCCGGATTCAGGTGGATTTAGGGACGTCCGCTCCTATTCCCGCAGGTCCTCGAAGAATTCCTTGACCCGGGCGAAGAAGCCTTCGCTCTCCGGGTTGGTCTTGCGGTTCTCGCCGGCCTTCTCGAACTCGCGCAGCAATTCCTGCTGGCGCTTGTTCAGATTGACCGGCGTCTCGACGATCGCATGGATGTACATGTCGCCCCGCACATTGGAGCGCAGCACGGTCATGCCTTTGCCCCGAAGGCGGAACTGGTGGCCGGATTGAGTGCCGGGCGGCACCGTGACGCGGGTACGGCTGCCCTCGACAGTCGGCACCTCGATCGTGCCGCCGAGCGCCGCGGTCGTGAACGGGATCGGCACGCGGCAGAAGATGTGGGCGCCGTCGCGCTGGAAGATCGGGTGCGGCGGGATGGTGGCGAAGATGTAGAGATCGCCAGGGGCGGCGCCGCGCGGTCCGGCTTCGCCTTCGCCGGCGAGGCGGATGCGCGTGCCGTCCTCGACCCCCGGCGGGATGTTGACCGACAAGGTCTTCTCGCGCCGCACCCGTCCTTGCCCGCCACAGGATTTGCACGGCTTGTCGATCGTCTGGCCGGACCCCTGACACGTTGGACAGGTCTTCTCGATCGTGAAAAAGCCCTGCTGCGCGCGAACGCGGCCGTGGCCCTGGCAAGTGCGGCACGTGGACGGACGCGTGCCGGCCTCGGCTCCGCTTCCCTTGCAGCTGTCGCAATGGACGAACGTTGCGACTCGGATTGTCGTCTGCTTGCCGCGGAACGCTTCCTCGAGCGAAACTTCGAGGTTGTAGCGCAGGTCGCTACCGCGCGCCGGCCCGGCCTGCGTGCGGCGGCCGCCCATCGCCCCGAACATCTCCTCGAAGATGTCGGCGAACCCGCCGGAGAAGCCGCCGCCAAAGCCGAAATCCCCGGGGCCGCGGCTGCCGTTTTCGAACGCGGCGTGGCCAAAACGGTCATAGGCCGCACGCTTCTGATCGTCCTTCAGGACGTCATAGGCTTCGTTGATGTCCTTGAATTTCTGCTCGGCGGTTTTGTGGCCGGAATTGCGATCGGGGTGATACTGCATCGCGAGCTTGCGGTAAGCCCGCTTCAACTCATCGGCATCGGCCGATTTCGAGACACCGAGGATCGCGTAAAAGTCCTGCTTCGCCATTGTTCGACAGACGCCCGGCCCAAGGTCAGATAAGGGATCCCCCGAGCCTTAACAAGCTCGGGGGATCATTAGCCATCAGATCGGCAGCTCAGGCGGAGCCGCGCTTCTTCTGATCGTCGACTTCCTCGAAATCGGCGTCAACGACCTTGTCGCCACCCGGTCGCCCACCCGGCCCACCGGCGCCCGGGCCGCCATGCGCCCCTGGACCGCCTTGAGGACCGCCGGGTCCGGATTCGCCGCCAGCGCTCTGCTGCGCCTTGTACATCGTCTCGCCGAGCTTCATCGCGACCTGGGCCAGAGCCTCGGTCTTCGATTTGATCTGCTCCACGTCATCGCCACCGAGCACATCTTTCAAGGCCTGGATCGCGCTCTCCGCCGGTTGGCGCTCGCCCGCTCCGACCTTGTCGCCAGCTTCCTGCAGCGTGCGCTCGGTGGTGTGGATCAGCGCGTCGGCCTGGTTCTTCGCCTCGACCAGCTCGCGCCGCTTCTTGTCTTCGGCGGCGTGCGCCTCGGCGTCCTTGACCATCTTGTCGATGTCGGCTTCCGACAGGCCGCCCGATGCCTGGATGCGGATCTGCTGCTCCTTGCCGGTCGCCTTATCCTTGGCCGAGACATTGACGATGCCATTGGCGTCGATGTCGAAGGTGACTTCGATCTGCGGCATGCCGCGCGGCGCCGGCGGGATGCCGACCAGGTCGAACTGGCCGAGCAGCTTGTTGTCGGCGGCCATCTCGCGCTCACCTTGGAAGACGCGGATCGTGACCGCGGTCTGGTTGTCCTCGGCGGTCGAGAAGGTCTGGCTCTTCTTCGTCGGGATCGTCGTGTTGCGGTCGATGAGGCGCGTGAAAACGCCGCCCAAGGTCTCGATGCCGAGCGACAGCGGCGTCACGTCGAGCAGCAGGACGTCCTTGACCTCGCCCTTCAACACGCCGGCCTGGATCGCCGCGCCGATCGCCACCACCTCGTCCGGGTTGACGCCGCGATGCGGCTCGCGGCCGAAGAACTGCTTTACGGTCTCGATGACCTTCGGCATGCGGGTCATGCCGCCGACCAGGATCACCTCATCGATTTCCGATGCCTTGACGCCGGCGTCCTTTAACGCGCTGCGGCACGGCTCGACCGTCTTCTGGATCAGATCGTCGACCAGCTGCTCGAGCTTCGAGCGGGAGAGCTTGATGTTGAGGTGCTTCGGCCCGTGCTGGTCGGCGGTGATGAACGGCAGGTTGACGTCGGTCTGCACCGAGGAAGACAGCTCGATCTTGGCCTTTTCCGCCGCCTCTTTCAGGCGCTGCAGGGCGAGTTTGTCGCTGCGCAGATCAATGCCCTGCTCTTTTTTGAACTCGTCGGCCAGATAGTCGATGATCTTCTTGTCGAAATCCTCACCGCCGAGAAACGTGTCGCCGTTAGTCGATTTGACCTCGAACACGCCGTCGCCGATTTCCAGGACCGAAATATCGAAGGTGCCGCCGCCAAGGTCGTAGACCGCGATCGTACCGGTGCCCTTCTTCTCCATGCCGTAAGCGAGCGCGGCGGCGGTCGGCTCGTTGATGATGCGCAGCACTTCGAGCCCGGCGATGCGGCCGGCATCCTTGGTCGCCTGCCGCTGGCTATCGTTGAAATAGGCAGGGACGGTGATGACGGCCTGCGTGACCGGCTCGCCGAGATAGGCCTCGGCGGTTTCCTTCATCTTCTGCAGGATGAAGGCGCTGATCTGCGACGGCGCATATTTCTTGCCGCGGCTCTCGACCCACGCGTCGCCATTGTCGCCGGGGATGATCTTGTAGGGGACGAGATCCATGTCCCGCTTGACCATCGGGTCGTCAAACCGGCGGCCGATCAGCCGCTTGATCGCGAAGAATGTGTTTTCGGGGTTGGTGACTGCCTGGCGTTTCGCGGCCTGGCCGACCAGGCGTTCGCCGGATTCGGTAAACGCGACCATCGAGGGCGTCGTGCGCGCGCCTTCGGTGTTTTCGATCACCTTGGCGGCCGAACCCTCCATCACGGCGACGCATGAATTCGTCGTGCCGAGATCGATACCAATGACTTTGCTCATGGACACCTCTTGTCAAAAGCAGGACCGAACGGCCCGGAAGGCACCGTTTGATCCCCCGGGAAGTGCAAGCCAGCCCTGGTTTGGCTGGCCGGCTATACATAGTTATGTGGGCCCTCCATGTGAACCCATGAGCACCGATGGGTTTCACGCCTTCGGGATTTTCGCGTGATCGTCTCGGCCAGCTATCGGACTGATATTCCGGCATTCTACGCGGAGTGGTTCATGCGCCGGCTGCGCGCCGGCTATTGCCGTGTCGCCAACCCGTATGGCGGCCGCGCCTACGAGGTCCGGCTGAGCCCGGAGGCGGTGGACGGCTTCGTGTTCTGGACCCGCAACATGCGGCCGCTCCTGCCATATCTCGATGAGGTGCGCCGGGTCGCGCCGTTCGTCGTGCAATTCACGGCGACCGGTTATCCGCGCGCGCTGGAAAGCTCGGTGATCCCGGTGGCGGAGGGGGTGGCCCAATTGCGCGAGCTGCGCCGCCGGTTCGGCCCCCGCGCCGCGGTGTGGCGCTACGACCCGATCGTGTTCGCCGCCGGGGTGGATGCCACGGCCCATGAGGTGGGGTTTGCCGCGCTGGCGCAGGCGCTGGCCGGATCGGTGGACGAGGTCGTGCTATCGGTCATGACCCCTTACAAGAAGACCCGCCGCAACCTCGACCGCGCTGGCCGCCGGCACGGCTTTGACTGGCGCACCCCGCCGCCCGAGGAAATGCAGGCATTGCTCGCGCGGCTTGCGGGGATCGCCGCGGATTACCGCATGGCGCCGACCCTATGCAGCCAGCCCGAATTGCTGGCTCCAGGGCTCGAGGAGGCGCGCTGCGTCGATGCCGAGCGGCTATCGGATGTCGCCGGGCGGCCGATCGCCGCTCGCGAGAACGGCAACCGGCCGGGCTGCCGCTGCGCGCTATCGCGCGACATCGGCGCCTACGACACCTGCCCGCATGGCTGCGTCTATTGCTACGCGGTCGCCGATCGTGACCGCGCCGTCGCCAATTTCCGCGCCCACGATCCCGACGCGGAGTGCCTCGCGCCGGCTCAGGCCGTAGCTGCTGCCGCTGCTATCGACGCCGCGAGCCGCTCGTAGAGTGCGAAGTACCGCTCGACCATCCGATCGAGCGAGAAGCGCTCGCGGGCGGCGGCGCGACATGCCTCGGGATCGAGTTGCTCGGCGGCGGCGATCGCCTCGGCCATTTCCCGAGCATCGCTAACCAGAAACCCGGTCACCCCCGGCTCGACGATCTCCGCGAGGGCGCCCGCCGGAAACGCCACGACCGGCGTGCCGCAGGCGAGCGCCTCCATCGCAACAAGGGAGCCGGTTTCCGCGACCAGGCTCGGCACCAGCAGGCAGCGCGCGGCGGTCAGCAGGCGCCGCTTGCGGGTAAAGCCGACCGGTCCGAGAAAGCGCACTCGCGCGCTGAGCCTGGGACGGATCTGCTCGTCGAAATAGCGCTGGTGATAGGGATACGGGAACACCCGTCCGGCGATCAGCAGCGGCGCGCCCGCCATTTCGGCCGCATCGAGCGCGAGGTGGAAGCCCTTTTCCGGACAGATCCGGCCCAACGCGAGCGCAAAATTGCGCTTGGCATGCCGCGCTTGCAATCGCTCGATCGGCACCCCGCCCGTGATCGGCGGCAGCATCGTCGGGAGCCTCGGAAATGTGCGCTGCTGCGTCTCCGACACGCAATTGAACCAAGTGCGCGGCCGCGCGGGCAATATCGCGCCGGGCGGGTAGAACTCCGCCGGCAGATGCAATGTGACCAATGTCGGGGTACCGGGTCCCGGCAAATGCTCGGCGAAGTCAAGCCCGTGCATATGGATGACATCGACCGGCCAGCGCGTCAGTGCCTCCGCAATCGCTCGGCGTTGCCGCCGCTGCATGAATTGACGCGTGGCGTCTGTGATCGGGACCGGCAACGGCCCGGTCGCAACGAGCGTTCCCGCAACCTGCGATCCCGCTGGCGCGACGACGATCGAACGATGGCCTGCGGCAACGAGCGCGTGGTCCAGCGCCGACAAGACCTGTTCGGCGCCGCCCGTGACATCCGGGCCGACCGGCGCCAGCGAATAGCCGATGTTGAGCACCGTCAGCGGCATTGCACTCAATCCAGGCCGAGTTCGGTCAGCGCCTCGGCGGCCGCCCGCCGCCAATCGGCGCCCGTGATCCCCCAGCCGAGGGTCTCGTAATGCAGCTCGCCCGAATGCGGCGGCGCGCGGAAGTCGTAATCCGGCGAGATGCGGAGCCGCTCGACGGTGGCGTCGAGCTGCCTCAGCAGCCAGCGCTGCGTCGTGAAGCAGTCGATCATCCGCTGCTTCCGCCGAAGCTCTTCCTCCTTCAATTCAACGGTCACACAACGGATCTCGCGTCCCGGCGAAAGCCGGGACCCACTTGTCAGCGTCTCGACAGGCGGATCGGTGGGTCCCGGCTTTCGCCGGGAAGCGGTAGGAAGGAACTCACCGGACACAATGTGACCATCGCGCCGATGATAAAGCGCCATCTCGATAATCTCTGGTGGCGGGGCCATCAGATAGCAAGCGGCATGCACCGCGAAGGCGGCGGAATCGTGATCCGGGTGACCGCCTTCATAAGCGTGCGTGATAACCGCTTGCGGCCTTTCGCGTTCGAAAAGATCGCGCAGACGGTGCGTCAGATCGGCAAGGTGACGCATCGCTTCCTGATCGACGATGCCGAGGCACAATGTGCGCAGCCGCTCGGCCCCGCCGGCGATCAGCCCGGCAGCCAATTCGGCGCGGCGTGCGGCGGCGTAATCCCGCAGCGAGGCGAAACCGTAGGCCGCGGCATCGCGACCGTCGCGCGGCGCGCCGTCCGTCACATGCAGGAGCAGCGCGTCTTCGAGCCGGCACAGCTGAGCGCCGAGGCCGATCGTCTCGTCGTCGGGATGCGCCGCGACGATGACGACCCGCTCGGCAACGGGTTGCCGCGCCGCGAGCTTTGCAATAATGCGCTCGCCGGCGCTCATCCCCCCACGGCAATGCCGAGTTGCGCCGGGCTCGGGGAGAAGCCGGCGCCGGCCCGCCAATAGCGGCGCAGCATGCGCGCGCAGAATTCGGCGAATTCGTCATCGACGAGAGGCGGGCTCGTGTGATGCGGCGCAAGGCCGCGATGCTCCGGAGTGAAGCAAAACGTCACCGTCACCTCGAAGGGTTCAAGCGCGCTCATCATCCGATCGAACCATTTGTCGGCGTCGGGCCGGAAGCTGTCGGCCCAGGACAGGCCGGTGCGCAATTGCGTGACACCGAGCCGTTTCAGCCAGATCACCGCGTTGTCGAGCCGATGGTCCTCGAAGTGAAACCACTGGCAAATTCCGAGCGCGGGCGCGTAATCGGCGAAATGGCGCGCCGCCCGCTTCGGCGTGCCGTCTTCCTTCACCAGCCCCATGTAGAAATGCCGGTAATAGGACGAGCCCTCCGCCTCCCTGTGGCGGGTCGTCGCCGGCCAGGCTTGCGGCAGGTCGAACAGGCTGTACCAGTGGATCCGAGGGGCGCGGCCGATCAGCAATTCGGCGGTGCGGCGCAGGCCGAATTCCTGCACTTCCTCGGCGCCGAAGCTCGACGCGCCAACTTCGGAGACCCAGACCGGCAGATCGGTCACCGCGGCGATCTCGTCGAGTTTTTGCGGCCATGCGTCGAGCGGCCACAAATTCCAGTCGAGCGGAAACCCGTGCACCGCGACAGCATCGAGCTGCGCCAGCAACCCCTGCCCGATCATGTTGGCGACGAAGTTCGGGTCGATCGGCGAGATGCCGCCGAGCACGCGGGTGAGGCCCGGCGCCTCGGAAGCGATCGCCTCGCCGGCAATGCGGCCCATCCGCGCAAAACGCGACCAGTCCGGGTCGAGCTCCGGGTCCCAATGCGATTTGTTGTTGGGCTCGTTCCAGATCATGGCGGCTTCGATCATGCCGCAACCTCCCCAAGCGGCTTGATGCTGCGTGCCGGCGACCGCGCTGGATAGACCGCGCCATACGCGCTCGGCAGCGGTCCCGGCCGGCAGACATAGACTTCCTCCTCCGGATTGCCCGCGATGACAAATCCGGCGCTGCGCAGCATCGCCTTCATGCAGGCGCGGTTCGGCACCCACCAATTCGTGTCGTCGCCGGAATAGCGCTGCTCGACGAACGACAGACGCGGATAGCTCGGCTGCTCGAAGATTGCGGTTTCGCTGAACGGATAATCCTCCGCGAGCGGTTCTTCACCGGCGTCGCCGCGCTGCATCGACTGGCAGACGAACACATCGCCGACGACATGCTCGCGAATGAGATCCAGAGCCAGCAGCGGGTGTCGCAGATGGTACAGCACGCCGAGAAACAACACGAGATCGAAGCGCTCGCCGAGCGCGCCGACATCGTAGACGGAGAGCTGCACGAATTCGATATCGAGCCCAGTGATTTCTGCCGCGAAGCGCGCTTGCTTCAGATAACCCTCGTCGTAGTCGACGCCGAGCACGCGGGCCGCGCCGCGCCGTTTCATCTCCAGCGAGTAGAAACCGCCATTGCAGCCGATATCGAGCACGGACTTGCCCGACAGATCGGCCGGGACCGCATCGGCAAAACGGCGCCACTTCACCGCCGGATAATCGCCGAGGAAGTGCTCGGGCGCGGTCTTCACGCCGTTCAAGTCGAGGTTGTGGAACCACGGGCCGAGCGCCGCCACCCGATCGCGGATCTCGTCGACGGAGAGATCTGGCATCAGCGACGCCTCGCGGCAATTTGGCGGGGAGCGACCGGAAACGGCGCGATGCGGTTCGCGCTCATCGCCGGTGCAACTTCGGCCAGCAGGCGCATCGCCTCGCGATAGCCGCCGAGCGTGCCGACGTCGACATAGTCCGTGCCGGCCGGCACCGCGACGGCCTCGCCGCCGGCTCTGAGATAGGCATTAACCAGCGTGCCGATATATTCGTCGCGCTCGCGCCGCCGCCGCCACAGGCGATAGAGGTCGTGCAATACGGCGCCCGGCATGCTGAAGGCGCCCCAGACCCAGTTCGACTCGGCGCCCTGGCGCTTCACCTGGATCTCGCGCACGCGGCCGCCGCCATCGGTCACGACGGCGTCGAACAATTCCGGGCGCGCGACGGGGAATGTCAGAAAGGCGAGCCTGTCGTGCGGGAGGCGCGAAAACGCGTCTCCCGGGAGCCAGATCGTGTCGGGCAGGCCGACCAGCACCGGTTCATCGGGAGCGACGAACGGCACGGCGCGAAAGATGGCGTCGCACAACCCCTTCGCCTCGGGCTGCACCGCATAGACGATCGCGGCCCTGCCTGTCTCCTTACTGCCAATCTCGCCGCCGTAATATTGCAGGATGTCGAATTTCCAGCGGGAAATCACAAAACAGATCTTGTCGGCGCCGCCCTGCAGCATACGCTCGATCAGATATTCGCTGACCGCGCGCGGCCGTTCCGTACCGTCGTCCTGGCGGCTGCCGACCGGCAGCAATTCCTTCGAAAAGGCGAGCGGCTGAATCCGTGTGCCATTGCCGGCGGCTGGAATGATGCCCCACATGGCTCAAGCCTCCATCGGCGCGGCGGATTGCCGGCTCGGGGCAATGCCAGCCAGGTCCGATAACAGAGCGACCAGTTCATCGGCGCGATGATGGGCGGTGTGATCGGCGAGTGTGCGCGTCCGGGCCGCCTCGCCGATCCGCTCGATCTCGGCGTCGCTCATATCGAGCACCGCCAGAACATCCTCGGTCGTGCGCACGATCAGGATCTCGCGATCCGGCACAAAGAACGCGTCGAGCCCGTCCCACCAGTCGCTGACGATCGGCGCGGCGCAGGCTGCCGCCTCGAACAAGCGCCCGGACGGGCACCAGCCGCTCGCGGCCATGGCGCGCCGCGTCACGTTTAGGGTGGCGCGGGCCGCCGCATAAAACCGGCGATGATCCTCCTGCGCGACATGCCGCCAGAAGAAGATGTTGTCGGTCCAGGCGAAATCCGGCGGGTATTGCGCGCCGCCAATCACAAAGCGCAATTCCGCCCGCCGCCGCGCCGGTTCGAGAAACAGCGCATCGACCTGGTCCTGCCGGTCGGCGGCATAGGTCGCGAGATAAGACAGCGCGGCGCGCGCCTCGCTCGGCGGCGGCGCAGGCTGGTAGCGCTCGGGATCGACGCTGCCGTAAAGCGGCGCCACCCGCCTGGCGCCGAGCCGTTGCGAAAGCGCCGTCAGCGCCTCGCCTCCAGTATAGCTCAACACGAGATCGAAGGGCGCGAGACCGCGCGGCCCGATCGCTTCGACCGGCTCGCCCTCGTCGAGCCGCGCCAAGGTGACCGGCGTGTCGAGATCATAGAACACATGCAGCCCCGGTGCTTCGAGCACCAGTTCGGTTGCTTCGATCCCGTCAGGGCAATAGGACGTCACCATCGCGGCGTCGGCATCGGCCAGCTCCTGCCGTGCCGCCGATCGAATATCGTGCCACGCGCCATACAGCACGAGCCGGCCGCCCTCGATTTCCTTGAGGTCGCGGTTGTGCGCATACCAGGGCACGTCGCGTTCGAAAAACACGACGAAATGGCCATCGCTCGCCAGCGCGCGGATCAATGCCCTCCACAGCACGGCGTGACCATTGCCCCAGGAGGAGCTGACCGAAAGACCGAAAACCACGAGCTTCATCGCGGGCGCGACACCTCCAACCGCGGCGGCGCATCGGCTGCTTCGTCGCTGGAAAACGCAACGATTGCCGGAGAGTTGCACGCTTGTCCCTGCGCCGCCGGTTTGCGCGTGCGCGGTGGCATCAGCGCCTCCTCGACATAGCTTTCGAGGAGCGCCGCGCGATGCGCCGCAGTGTGCGATGCGAGAACGCGCCGGCGGGCATCGAGCGCGATTTGCTGCCGCTCGGTTTCACTCATCTGGCGAAGAAACCGCAGCACGTCCGCGCTGTTGTGCGCGACAAGAATTTCTCGGCCCGGCGCAAAGATCGTCGCGAGCCCCGGCCAGTCGTCGCTGATGATCGGAACGCCGCACGCCGCCGCCTCGAACAGCCGCACGCTTGGAGAATAACCCCAGCGCACCATGTCGGCGCGCGTGACGTTCAGCGTGAAGCGCTGCCGGCCATAGAACCAGGCATGCCGGTCGGGTCCGACATGATCGATGCGTTCGACATTCGCCGGCCATTCGAGATCGGCCGGATAGAGCGGGCCCGCGACCGCGAAACGCTGCTCCGGCACACGCCGCGCCGGTTGGCACAACAATTTGTCGAGCACCGGCTGGCGGTCGGCGCTGTAGGTGCCGAGATAACCCAATGGCCAGTGCGCCGCTGCATCCTCCACCGGCCGGTGGTGGTCAGGATCGACAGCGCAGTAAAGCGCTCGGGCCGCCTTCGCGCCGTAACGGCGCTCGATCATCCGCAGCACCGGCCCGCCGGTGAAGGAGAGGTAGAGATCAAAGCCCGGGATGAGCCGAGGTTCCAAATACTCGCAACGTCCATCCGCGAGCGCCGCCAATGTCACCGGCGTGTCGATGTCGTAGAATGCCGTGACGCCGCGGGCGACCTCCTGGACCAGCTGCGCGACCGCGATGCCGTCGGGCACATAGGAGCCTAGGACAACGAGATCGGCTTCGGCCAGTTCGCCGCGCCAGCGGCGGCGCAGCTCCGCCACATCTTTGTACAACCGCACGCTACCGAACGGCGGCTGCCGGAGGTCGCGGTGCTCGCGGTACCACGGCTTGTCGCATTCGAGAAACAACACCTCGTGGCCGCGCCGGCACAGCGCGCGCATCAGGCTGCGGTAGGTTGTGGCGTGGCCGTTGCCCCAGGAGGAGGTAATCGACAGCCCGAGGATGACGATGCGCAGCGCGCGCGGCGCGGCCGGCAGGACCGTCGCGCTCACGGCAGCCTCCCGGCGAGCACATCTTCGACCAGCTTTACGCGGTCCGGGTAGGTGTGCTCGGCGAGCGCGCGGCGGCGCGCCGCGTCGCCGATCCGCCGCGCCTCGGTCGGGGTCAGACGCGCGAGGTGTTCGGCAACTGCAGGGCCATTCTCGGCCACCAGGATCTCGCGGCCCGGCTCGAAAAAGATATCGATGCCCTGCCACGCGTCCGTGATCAGGCAGGCGCCGGCACCGGCCGCCTCGAAGACGCGGGTCGCCGGGCTGTAGCCGTTCGACGCCATGCTGTCGCGGCTGACGTTCAGCACCGCGAGACACGACGCGTTGAAGGCGTTGTGGTCGGCGGTGTAGAGATGCCCCAGATAGCCGACATTGCCGGGCATAGGTTTGTCGGTCCAGCCGGCGCCGGCGAGCACAAAGCGGCGGTCGTGCAGTTCGGCCGCGACCGACAGGAAAAATTCCTCGATGCGCCGCTCGCGGTCGGGAAGCCGGTTGGCCACGAGGCCGAGATCGCAGGCAAAACGCGGGTCGGGCGAGGCCGGGTGATGGGTCGCCGGATCGAGCCCGTTGTAGATCGGCACGCAAACCCGCGCACCAAACCCTTCATACGCCGCGACGACCGGCGGGCCGCCGCCATAGGTGAACACGATGTCGTATTGCGGGATCAGCGGGTGAAATGGATCGCCCGCGTCGCCCGCGATGCGGTCGAGCGTCGCCGGCGCGTCGACATCCCAGAAAGCCGCGAGTGCGCCGCCGCGCCGCAATGCGGGGATGCGTTCTTCCAGCAGCCGGTCGAACACGCCGACGCCGCTCGCCTTGACCAGCAGATCCGCATCGCGCGCTTGTTCGAGCGCCGGTTCGACACCGTCCTCCGTCGCCGGATAAATGACGATGCGCGCCCAATCTGGATCCGGAATGTCGCGATGTTTCTGCCGATCGAAGGCATCGGGTTCGTAAAACGTGATGCGGTGACCATTGGCGGCGAGCGCCTGCAATACGCCGCGGTAATAGGTGGCGGCGCCGTTCCAATACGCCGAGACGAGGCTCGACCCGAAGAAGGCGATGTCGAGGCTCATTGCGCGGCCGCCATCGCCCCCACCCTATCCTCCCCCGCGAGCGCGGGAGGATTAACGAGGGGGCGGCCGAGCCGGAGACAGAACGAAAGCAGCTCATCGACCCGATGCGCGCAGCTGTGGCGCGCCATGACGGTCGCGCGCCCCTGTTCGGCGATCGCGGCGGCGAAATCAGGGTCGGCGCGCAACGCCGCGAGGTGACGGCGCATCGCCTCCCCGTCGCGTGCGACGAGATAGTCCTCACCCGGCGCGAAGAGCCCGTCCCGGTCCTGCCATGGCGCCGACACCAGCGGGATGCCGCAGGCTAGCGCCTCGAACATTCGGATCGTCGGAATGCCCGGGAGCGTCTCGGCATAGGGCCTGCGTGGGATGTGCACGGTCATATGCGCTGCCGCAAACGCCTTCGGTACGCGGAAATTGGGGAGATAGCCGGCGAAGTCGATGCCGGCGTCGGCGAGCGCGGCTCGCCCCTCCGCGGGATACCGCACGCCATACACCCGCGCCGCGAGCGCCATCGCTTTGACCGGCTCGATCAGGAATTCGCCGAGTTCGGCGGTGCGCTCCTCATCGCCCCAATTGCCGACCCACACGAGATCGCGCTGGCGCGCGATCTCCGGATACGGGCGGAACACATTCAAATCGGCCGCCTCGTGCCAGGTGAAGACCTCGCGTCCCCAACCGTGCCGGCGGTACGCGTCGCGCAGCACATCACCAAACGCGAGCACGCCGTCGAAGCCGTCGAGATCGAGGGCGGCGATCGCCTCGGGATCCGTCACCACGCGGTGGTGCGTGTCATGAAACAGCAGCAGATAGCGGCCGCCGCCGCGGCGGTGCGCCGCGATGCGCGCGACCAGTGCCGGCTCGTTCCATTCATGCACGAGCACGACATCGGCGCCGTCCAGGGCGTGATCGATGTCGAATCGTGCCGGGTCGTAGATCGTCACCGGCAGATCGGGATAAGCCTCGCGCCACGCGTCGAGCGCCGCTTCGCCCTGCTCGGCAGCGAGATTGCGCGCGCTCCAACTATTGGAGGGCTCGAAGCCCATCACGTCAATGCCGCGCCGCTGGCATTCGCTCAATATGCCGCGCAGGAAATGCGCGTTGCCGTGGTTCCAGTCGGAGCGCAGCGAGTGGCAGAACAGCACGAGCTTGGTCATCACGCGACCTCGCGCTGCACGCTGCCGGCGGTCATCTCGCGATAGAGCGCCGCATACCGCTCGGCCATCCGTTCTCGCGAAAAGCCGCGCGCCCGCTGTTGTGCGGCGAATGCCCAGAGCGCCCGGTCGCCTTCATCGTCGATCAGGTGGCGCAACGCGCTGCGCCAGCCCGCGCGGTCATCTGGGGCGACAAAGACCGCGGCGCCTTCCCAATTCCCGCGCAAGGACGGAATATCGCCGAGCACCAGCGCGCAGCCGCTGGCGGCGGCTTCGAGGATGCCGAGGCCGAACGGCTCGTAGCGTGCCGGCGCCGCGAATATCGCGGCGCGGCCGAGGCGGACCGCCAGTTCGGCCGGGGTCAGCGTGCCGAGCAAGCGAGCCGCCGCACATTCCGCGGCGCCGCCCTCCGGGTTGGTCGCGGGACCGGCGATCTCGACCGGCCAGGGGAGCGCCGCCGCCACGTCGTCGAGCAGTGCGAGGTTCTTCGCCGCATCCCACAACCGGCCCGCCGCCATAACGACCGGCCGTTTCGCGGCCGGCCCATACGCGGCCAAATCGATGCCGTTCGAGATGACCAGCGCATCGTCGCGGCATATGCCGCAATGCGCCCTGAGATCATCGAGCACGGCGCGGCTCGGCGCGACGATCCGGTCGGCCGCGGCGAGCCCGGCGGCCACCTCGCGACGGTAATCGTCCCACTCCGGCGGCGCAGGCTCGCGATGCACCGCCTGCCACCACGACAGCACATCGGAATGCGCGACGATCAGGATCGGGCGTTGGATCGCGATCTGCGCCTGCGCGTAGCCGTTGACGTGAACGAGATCGGTGTCATAGCGGCGCGCAAGCGCGGACAGCCAAGCGCGGCTCGCAGCAATGTCGGCAGCCGCGTCCGTCATCCATTCGAGCCGGTAGGGCGCTTCCTCGAGCGCGACATTGCCGAGGCGCGCGGCTGCCGCGCGCTGGGCGGCGCTCGGCGGCGGTCCGATCACGGCGAGCACGAAACGGAATTGCGCCAGCGAGGCGCACAAGCTCAGCGCATAATTCCACACCCCGCCAACGGCGTCGGCGGTCATCAGCACCGTCATTCCCGGGGCGTTGCGGCTCTGCATCATCCTGCCGCGAGTTCCAGCTCCCGGAGGCGGCGCGGCTGCGCCTCCTGGATATCGCTGAATGTCGCGTGGCGATCGAGGTAATAGTCGAGGGCGCGCTCCCAAGCGTCATCGTCCGGGAGGCCCCACATGCGGCGGTATTCGGGCGAACCCGGATAGGGAAACAATGGCACCGGCTCGTTAGCCCACACGCCATGCCGCTGCAATTCCTCGCGCCAGCGCGCGACCGTCGCGGGATCGTCGCCCTCGGTCATGATCAGATTGGCCTGCACGAACGGCACCGTGCGCTTGGCGTGGATCAGCCGGTCGCGCAATTCCTCGGTCGAGAGTTTACAGTCCTTGTCGAGCCAGTCGCGCCCCGCCGGGGTCAGACTTTCGACGCCGGCCTCGATCGACACGCAGCCGGCTCTCCCGAGCAAATCAAGCATGTCCGGCCGCCACAAATCGACGCGCGTCTGAATGCCGAACTCAATCGGCCGCGCAACCAAGGCTTCGAGCAGTTCGCGCCACGTCAGAAAGATCTCGTCGATGAAATAGACGTAGGTCGCGCCGGCCGCGATCAGCCCGTCGAGCTCGTCGAGAATCGTTGCGAGCGGCCGGCGACGATAGCGGTCGCGGAAATTGTCCTTGGCGCAGAAGGTGCAGTGATAAGGGCAGCCGCGCGACACCTCCATCTCAGCGCCAGGACCGTGTGCCGCGCCGTCGAAGCGGTGGTGATGATGCGAATGCCGCTGCACGACCCGGCGCGGCCAGCGCAAGGCCGGCAGGCGGTTCATGTCGGCGGCTTGCGGCCCGCCCTGCACGACGACCTCGTCACCCTCACGCCGCGCCAGACCGCCGATCTCATTCCAGCGCTCGCGTGGCGTCTGCGCCAGTTTTACGAGCACTTCCTCGCACTCGCCCTGAACGGCGGCATCGACGCCGAGCTTCTTCACCGCGATGCCCGGCGTCGAGGAGGCATGTGGCCCGACCGCAATCGTCACCGCGTCGATTCCGTCGAGCGCCGCCAGCGTCTGCTGCGGCACCCGCAGCTCGGGCGGGGCGCAGCGCCAGAACAGATAGCTCGGCGCCGTCGTTACGACGATCATGTCGGGCGCAAAATTCATGACCCGCAACGACAGCGCCGAATGGTCGATGCCCTCGGCCTGCGCATCGAAGATAACCGCGTCATGACCCGCGGCGTTCAGCAACGCGCGCGCATAGCCGTATTCGAGCGGCAAATGCGGTTCGCGGCAGCCGAAATAGATGCTGCCGTCAAACGACCAGGGTGGATTGACGAGCGCAACCTTCATCGATCGATCTTCACCGTGTGGCGACCCGCATCGGCGGCCCCTCGTCGCGGCTCGCCATCAGCCAGCCGTGCAACCGCCTGACGCCCTCCGCCACGCCGACTCGCGGCGACCAGCCGGTCAGCCGATGGAATTTGCGGATGTCGCTGACATACCAGCGCTGATCGCCGACCCGCCAATCGCCGAAATCGAGCGCCGGACGGCGGCCATTCAAGGCCGCGATGCGGTCAATCAATTCCATGAGGCTCAGCGTATTTTCCGGCCCGCCGCCGATGTTGAAGGCCTGGCCCGCGATCTCGGGCAAGCGCTGCTCGACCATCAGGAATGCATCGACGAGGTCCTCGACAAACAGCGCGTCGCGCACCTGCTTGCCGTCGCCGTAAATCGTGATCGGCTGGCCGTCGCCGGCGCGGATCATGAAATGGGCGAGCCAGCCCTGGTCCTCGGTGCCGTGCTGATGCGGCCCGTAGATGCAGCTCATGCGGAACACGGCAGTCGCGAGCCCGTAGCTGCGGGCGTAATCGAGGACGTACTGGTCGGCGGTGCCTTTCGAGCAGCCGTAGGGGCTGTGAAATTGCAAGGGACGCGTCTCGGCGATGCCGCCGCGCGCCAGCTCGCTCGCGGGCCGATAGCGGCGCTCCGTCTCGCTCAGCTTGATGTCGTCGATGGCGCCGTACACCTTGTTTGTCGAGGTGAAGACGAGGCGCGTTTCGCCACCCCGCTCGCGCAGCGCTTCGAGCAGATCGAGCGTGCCGCGCGCGTTGACCGCGAAATCCTCTTCCGGATTTTCGAGGCTGGTCGTCACCGCGACCTGCGCTGCCAGGTGAAACACGGTACCGACATCGGTAAGCGCAGCGCGCAGCCGCGCGCCGTCGCGCAGATCGGCGATCTCGACCTGCAGCCGGGTGCGGTGTTGCGCCAGCAGCCAGCGCAAATTCGCCTGCGATCCCGGCCGTGCGAGGCTGTCCAAGATCCGCACGCGGCGGCCGCGGCGCAGCAGCCGGTCGGCGAGATTGGTGCCGATGAAACCGGCGCCGCCGGTGATCAGCACCGGTTTTCTCGCGGCGCGTCCGCCGGGCTCACCAGCAGCCAATCTCATAACGTCAGGCCTCGCGACGCCAAGGCGGCCCGTGCCTCGCCGACGCGATCGACCGCGACCCGCCCGTCAAGCCAGCGCACGAGCTTCTGCAGCCCGGCGGCCAAGGTCGTGCGCGGCCGATAGCCGAGCACGGCGCGCGCCTTGCGGATATCGGGAAAGCAGTGGCGCACATCGCCGACCCGGCATTCGCCGGTGATCTCCGGCTCAATCGGCACACCAAGCGTCTCGGCGAGGAGACGCGCCGCCTCTTTCACGGTCACCGGCGCGCCGCTGCCGATGTTGAGCGCGCGTCCGACCGCGGCATCGCTGAGCAGCGCCAGGCGGCATGCCTCGGCGACATCATCGACATAGACGAAGTCTCGGCGCTGTTCGCCATCCTCGAAAATCAGTGGTGGACGGTCGTTGAGCAGCCGCGACGCGAAGATCGCCAGGACGCCGCTATAGGGGTTCGACAGCGCCTGGTGCGGCCCGTACACATTGAAGAAACGCAACGCGACGGTCGGAATGTCGTAGGCGCCGCCGACCATCAGGCAAAGGCGCTCCTGGTCGTATTTCGACAGCGCGTAGACGGAACTCGTCGACGGCGCCTTGGTTTCTGGGGTCGGCACCGCTTCGAGCCTGCGCCCGGCCTCGTCGACCGGGTCCCACGTCCCGCGCTTCAGCTGACGCGCATTGCGCTCGGCGTTATCGACGAGGCGGCCGTCCGTCGCACGGTACATCCCCTCGCCGTAAATGCTCATGCTGGACGCAACGACGAGTCGCTCGAAGGGCCGCTTCTTGGCGCGCTCGATCATCGCTTCGAGCAATATCGCGGTGCCGCGTCCGTTGACGTCGGTGTAGTCGGCCATCTCATACATGCTCTGACCGACCCCGACGCGGGCCGCGAGATGCAGCACGAAATCGACGTCCTTCAGGGCGCGGCGCACCGCTTTCGGTGAGCGGATGTCGCCGACGACCAGTTCGGCGCGGCGGTCGAGATAGCTTGGCGGGCGGCGCTCGCTGCCGTGAATCTGCGCGTCGAGATTGTCGAGCGCCTTCACCCGATAATTGTGCTGAAGCAGCAGAGCGGTGCAGTGCGACGCGATAAACCCGGCACCGCCAGTGATCAGAATCGTCTTGTTCATTCGTCCCGGCGATTGCTTTCAGTCGCGGGGCAAACGAACTTGTCTTTCAAAAGGTTCAAACGTTTTAGCTGAAAATCACCGCCCCTCTACTCGCGCGGTCAGAGGAACCCCTTGGAATATCTTATTACGGCAAGTATTAGTTAGCCTAGGTTTAGCCTAGGTTTAGCCTATGTTAAGAAATAGGCGAGGCGCACCTGTCTCGGGTCGCCTCGCGTGCCCGCGACGCGCGGAGTTACCAGTACGGCCTCGCCCGATAATAATCGTGCAGCTGGCGCTCCCAATCGCGCTCAACATTTCCGGTTTGGTAGAAGCCGGCTTCGCTGACCGGCGCGCCGCGCAGCTGCTCATCCGTCAGATTGAGCTCGTAAGCGTCGAGGTCTTCGTTGTAACACAAGATGCTCCACGGCAAGGCGCGGTATTCCTCGCCAATCCCGAGGAAACCGCCGAACGTCATCACGGCATACGCGACCCTGCCGCTGCGCTTGTCGATCATGATGCGCTCGATCGTGCCGAGTCGATCGCCGTTGCTGCGCCGCACCGGCGTGCCTTCGACCTTGTCGCTGGAGATCAGGCGCGCGGTTTCGCGCACCATCGCGTCGGGTCCAACAGTCGCCATTGCAACCTCCTTGCGCTGACTGACCACTGGAATAAACCGACGAATAGCGTTCCCGGTTCCTATATTCTTTATCCGGCCAGAACGGAAGAAACACCTATTTGGATAATAAACTTCGGTGACACTATTTACCGTTTGCTTGTGAATTTGGCACAGAGGCAAACCTTAGTTTTCATACTGCATTGCTTTTGTCTTTGGCAGCGTCGGGCAGGCGACAAGGACTAGACGCCATTATACCAGGATCAGATCGGAACGAGCGGCTCGTGCGGCCCCTCGGGCAATTCGACGCGGATCGGATCGCCGCCTTTAACCTCCCCGCCCGACAGGACGATCCCCATGACCCCGGCCTTGCGTTTCAGATTGCCCGCGACATCGCGCGCCAAGGTCGCGGCCATCAGCCCGGGCTGGAATTTATTGATTTGGCGGCACGGGTTGCGCAGCCCGGTGACCTCGATGACCGCGGCGTCGCCGAGATGGAGCCGCGCGCCCTTCGGCAGATTGAGCAGGTCGACGCCCTTGGTGGTGACGTTCTCGCCCATCTGGCCTGCCGCCACGGTGAAGCCGGCCTCGCGCAGTTCGTCGAACAGTTCCTCGTGGATCAAATGGATCTGCCGCAGGTTCGGGGCATTGCCGAATTTTAAGATGCGCGACAGGTGTTTGACGGTCGCGCCGGCATGCGCGTCGCCCTCGACCCCGTGCCCGGCCAATAAGGTGATCCGCTCCTCGTTTGGTTTGCTGAACGTATGCTTGGCGCTGCGGCTGACCGCCTTCACAACCCCTGACATGCGACGACACCCCGGCCCCAAAATGCCACTGCGGCTGCGTGAGCGGTGGTGCCCCGAGTCGGATTTGAACCAACGGCCTACCGCTTACGAAGCGGTTGCTCTACCGCTGAGCTATCGGGGCATGCCGCCTTCGGCCCGCGCCGCTTACTTAGCCGATTGTCATCGCCCCGCCAAGGCGCTCCGCTCCTTGGCGCCGAGCCGATCCGTGCCGGACGCCTCCGGCCCGGGCAGCATCAGCGGCCCAGCCGAGACATCCGACAAGGCGGCCATGTCGGCCGATTGGCGATCAGGCACCCGCCAGGCAAGGGTGTCGAACGCCCCGCATCGGCTGCACACCGGATGCCATGCGGCGCTCGGCGCGTCGCAGCGAGCACAGACGTAACAGGGATCGGGCGGAGCATTGGCGGCGCGTTCGAGCCAATTGCGTGCCGCCTTGGGGTCGCCGGGCTCGCTATCATCAAGGCGCGCCATCATCAGACACAGGCGCCGCGACGGACCGGGCGGCGGCGCGGCAGCGGCTGCCAGTCCGAGATGGCGCCGCGCCTCGCCCCACAGCCGCGCGTTCAGCGCCGCCTCGGCGATCGCGAGATGGCTCTCCAGCGCATCCGGATTTTGCGCGGCGAGGCGCTGCAAAGCCGCCGCCTGCCCGAGCGGCTGTTCGGCTGGGTCGGCATCGAGGTGGATTCGGGCGAGATCGGGATGCGGCGCGGTGCGCCAGGCGCGCTCGATGGCGCGGCGCGCCGCCCGGTGTCGCTTTAGCGCGAGCAATAGGCGCGCGTGGTGCACCGCAGCTTCCGCGAGGTCGGGAATCAGCGCCTGCGCCCGCGCCGCCAAGGCGGCGGCGAGTCGCAGATCGCCGCCGCGCTCGGCCTCCCGGCTCAGCTCGTAAAGCACGACGCCGCGGGCATGGCGCGTCCGCTCCGGCGTCAACGCGCGGCGCCGCGCCGCATCAGCGAGCGTTGTCTGCGCCGCCGGCCAATCCGCGGCGCGCGCCTGCAAGGTCAGCGCGGTCTCGGCAAGCCACGACGAAGCCGGATGCAACTGCCGGCCACGCTCGGCAAAGCGGCGCGCAACCGTGTCGTCGCCCGCCTTCAGCGCCTCGCCGAGCAGGCCGCGCAATCCGAGCAGCTCGGTCTCGGGGCGATCGAGCAGCCTGGCGAAGGAGTGTCGCGCCCCATCGGGGTCGCCCTGCTGCTGCGCCGCCTGGGCGGCGAGCAGCAGCGGCACCGGCGCCCCATTCAGCAACACCGTCGCGCGCGTCGCCTCACGCTGTGCCGCCGCGGCATCGCCCGCCGCTAGCGCGACGAGCCCCCGGGTCATCGCCTCCTCGCCCGCCCTATGGCGGCGCGCCTCGCGCCGGCGCCGCCAACGGTGCGGCGAACGCCATGCGGCGCCAATTAAAGCGGCCAGGCCCCACAGCAGGACCACAGCCGCGGCGAAGATCGCCACCAACACGGCGGCCGAGGTATCGATCTGCCAGCCCTGCCAAACGATCTCGACGTGCCCGGGATGGCCGGCGAGAAATCCCACGACCGCGACGATCGCCGCGATCAGCACGAGGGCGAGAAAGCCGCGCATCACCGTGGCGAACCGAGGCGGGCGACCAGCAAGCTTTCGACCTGATGCAACGCCTTGTCTACCGCGAGCCGCTGGCGCGCCATCTGCACCCATGGCCGCGCCGCGTCGGCCGCCGGGCCAGTGAGCGGTTCCAGCGCCGCCACCGCGCCAGCCAGATCGCCGGCCGCGAGAGAGCGCTCGGCCGCGCTGACGGCGGCCTCGGGCGCGCTTTGCCCGGCGCCGTCGACGCGGCGGATCGTCACGAGCCCGCGCAATTGCGCCCAGGCGCGAGCGCCCCAATTGCCGCTGGCCGGCGCCGTCTCGGCGATGGCGATCGTGCCGGCGAGCCCGCGCAACCGATCGATCAGCACGGCGCGGCTTGCGACGCCGTTCTTGGCCGGTTCGGCAAGCGGCGCCACGGCCGCCGCGATCTCGGGCCGCGACTTGGCGAGCGCCGCAAGCGCGTCGTACTCGGCGACGAACGGGCGCGCCGTATCGAGCGCCTCACGGACCGGCAGCACCGCGAGCAGCAGGGCGGTATCTGTCGAGTCATTCGCGGTCTGCGACTGCTCGCTCTTTTCGAGCACCGCCACACGCATCTTCAGATCTGCGTCGGCGGTGGTGAGCGCCTGCAGCTGTTGCCGGATGTCCCCGAGATCGGGCGGCGCCGGCGCCGGCCTGTTTTCCTGCGCGGCGACGCGGCGATCGAGCTGCTGCACTGTCGCGGCGGCGTCCGCGACCGTCTTCTGCAGCGCGGTAACGGCTTGCATCGTCTTCTGCTGATCCTCGCGCGACGCCGCTTCGAGCCGCGCCAGACGCTCCGCAAGCACCGGTTCAGGCGATTTCGGCACCGCGCCTCCGGCGAGGAGCGGAATCACCGAGGGCGCCCAGAACGGTCCGGTGATGACGAGCAGCCCGAACACGATCAGCGCCGTCGCGACGCCGATTGCCGCCGCGCCCCAGCGGTCGGACAGGATCGGCGCCGGCCGCGGCGCCTGCGGCGGATCGGCCAGCGTCGGTTCGGTGGGCGACGGTTCCGCAGCGGGATCGCTCATCGCGCCCGCTCTTTCGCCAGCAGTTGGTCGAGGACCGCCAACAATCCGTTCTGATCGGGTTTTTCGGCAACGAGCCGCCGCCTAAAGACAAGCGCGCCGAGAGAGTGGTCCGCCGCTGCACTGATCGAGACGGCTGTGACGCCGAGCAACGCCTCGCTCACCGCCAATCGGACAAAGACCGCAGCCGTGCGCGGCGAGAAGAACAACGCGAGGTCAACCAAGCCGCCGCGCAACGCCGCGACGGTCGAGGCGCTGAGCCCCGCGACAGGGCGCGCCTCGTACAGCACAGTGCGTTCGACCGCGAAGCCGGCATCGCGCAATGCGCCGGCGAGGTCGCCGGCGACATCGCTGCCGGCGACATGCAGCAATCGCCCGCCGTCCGGCCGCAACCGCTCGCGTACCATCCGCGCGAGATCGTCGACACTGCCGCCGGCACTCTCGACATGCGCAAACCCCGCCTCGCGTGCCCGCGCGGCGGTCGCCTCGCCGACCGCGAACAAGGCGATGCCGCGCTCGCGGCTAAGCCGCGCCAAGGCCCGGACGCCGTTGGCGCTGGTGCACAGCACCGCCTGCGCCCCGGCAAGATCGGGCGGCGGCGCATCGCGGTAATAAATATCGAGCAGCGGCTCGATGAGCGCCTCGATGCCGCGCCGGTCGAGCGCCTCGGCGAGCGCAGCGGCTTCGGCGCGCGGCCGGGTCACCAGCGCGCGCCGGCCATGCCGTGAGGGCATCCTGCTCATGGGCCTTCATGGCGCAAGCGTCGGCCGGTGACAAGGCGCGGCCATGGCGACCCACCCCGAAATGCTCCATAATCTCGGCAGAGGAATGTCCGTCATTCCGGTGCCCGAGCACTGCGAGGGAGCCCGGAATCCATGAACACGGGCCTTTTGGAAAATGGATTCCGGGCTCGCCGCCGGGCAGCGCCCCGGAATGACGAAGGGTTCGAGGAGGATCGCCATGGCATTGACGCAGGAACTCGGCCGGTTTGTCGCGAATCTGTCGTTCGAGAAATTGCCGCCGGAAGCGGTCGAGATCGCCCGCACCGGCTTTATCGATACAATCGCGACGATGATCGCCGGCGCCCACGACGACGCGCCGCAACTATTGCGCAAAGGGCTCGATCCCGCGCCCGGCGCGGCAAGCCTCTACTTCTCCGGCGAGACCGCCACAGCGCCCGAGGCCGCTTGGATCAACGGCGCCGCCGGCCACGCGCTCGATTACGACGACGTCGGGTGCCGCGGCCATATCTCGACGGTGCTGGTGCCGGCCATCATCGCGGAGGCCGAGACCTTGGGGCTGGGCGGGCGCGAGATGTTCGTCGCCTATGTCGCCGGCTACGAGACCTGGGCCGAGCTGTCGCGCCGCGACCCCGGCCATCACCACCGCAAGGGGTGGCACCCGACCGGCATTTTCGGCGCGATCGGCGCCGGCGCGGCGTGCGCCAATCTGCGCCGCCTCGCGCCGGAGCGCGCCACGATGGCGATTGCGCTGTCGGCGTCGCAGGCCGGCGGCATCATGGCCAATTTCGGCACGATGACGAAGCCGTTCCATGCCGGACGCGCGGCGCATGCCGGGCTCGTCTCGGCGCGGTTGGCCGAACTCGGCTTCACCGCGGCGGCCGATGCGCTGGAGCATCCGCAGGGGTTTCTGTCTGCGGTGTCGCCCGACGGCAAGGCCGACCGGGAGGGACCCTGCCCGGCATTCGGCCAGGAGTGGCACATTCTGAAGCAGGGCCTCAGCATCAAGAAATACCCGGCCTGCTACTGCACGCACCGGGCGCTCGACGCGATGCTCGATCTGTTGGCGCAGCGGCCCCTGAAAGCTGCCGACATCGCGCGGATCACGGTCTCGATCAGCGACACGCATGCGCTGATCCTGCGCAACTACCAGCCGCAGACCGGGCTCGAAGCCAAGTTCAGCATGCAATTCGCGATGGCGGCGGCAGTCATTTCGCGTCGCGCCAGCCTCGGCGAATACACCGACGCCTTCGTGCTCCGGCCGGAGGTGCAGGAGTTGATGCGCCGGGTTCAGATCACCATCAACCAGAATTACGACCCGGTGCAGGTCGGCGCGTCGGTTTACGACCAGGTGACGATCGAGCTGACCAACGGCGACACGATCGAGAGCGAGAAGGTTCGACGCGCTCGCGGCCATGCCGAAGTTCCGCTTGCCGAGGCGGAGCTGTTCGACAAGTTCCGCACCTGCCTCGATGCCGGCCATGCGAGGGTCTCGCCGGAAGCGTTGTTCGGCCGGCTCAAGCATCTCGAGGCGATCTCGGCGCGCGAGCTGACCGCAGTATAGACAGCCGGTGCGGCACGCGGCCCTAGCACTTTTGCTGCTCGGCTCTGTCCTGCGCAACCCGACACCGGCGCTGGCGCAGGACGCAGATCAGCGCGCAACCGTGCTGCATCTCAGCCAGACGGCCGAACGCACCGTGACCCGCGATCTGCTGCGCGCCGAGCTCCGGGTCGAGGAGACCGGTGCCGACCCTCACAGCGTGCAAACCGCGATCAACCGGCGCATGACCGCCGCGCTCGACCGCGCAAAGCAAGCGCAGGGGACAAAACAAGCCGAGGGCGTTCGCGTCGAAACCGGCTCATATCGGGTCGGGGAGGAACGGCCGCCGAATGCCCCGGCGCGCTGGCGCGGCAGTCAACCCATCGTTCTGAAGGGGAAGGACTCGGATGCGATCCTCAAGCTTGCCGGCGCGCTGCAGTCGGATGGCCTCATTATGTCCTCGCTCGGCTATGACGTATCACCGGAAACGCTACACAGTGCGCAGGACGACCTGACCGCCGAGGCGCTCGCCGCCCTCGATCATCGCGCCGCCTCGATCGCCGGGTCGATGCATCTCGGCGTGTTGCGCTATCGCGATCTGCACGTCGGCAATGCCGAGACCGAGAGCCGCCCGATACCGCGCTTTGCGGCGATGGCAGCGGCAGCGCCGGCGCCGGTCGCGGAGCCCGGCGAGGCTATGATCCACGTGACGGTCGAAGCCGAAGTGCTGCTCGGCGCGTCGCGCCCGTGATGGAAGTTCTGCGGTGAAGCTCCCCGATCCGCCCCTCCTCGTCATTTCCGACCGCAGCCAGGCGGGGCGGCCGCTGCGGGAGATTGCTGAAGCCGCATTCAAAGCCGGCTGCCGCTGGTTCAGCCTGCGTGAGAAGGATCTGCCGGCAGAAGAGCGCCGCGCGCTGCTCGCCGAGCTGGTTGCGCTGGGGCGGCAATACGGCGCCGTTGTCATGGCGCATGACGATATCGATGCCGTCGCGGCGGCTGGCGCCGCCGGGGTGCATCTGCCGGGCGGCAGCGATCCGGCGACGGCGCGGCGGCACCTGCCGCGGGGCCTCATCGGCGTCTCGACACACACGGCAGCCGCCGCCGCCGCCCAGCTTCGCGCCCGCGCGGATTACGTGACGCTGAGCCCGATTTTCCTGACTGACAGCAAGCCCGGTTATGGCCCGGCGCTCGGTCTCGACGCGCTCGCCGCCGCCGCATCAAATGCGCTGGGCCCGATCGTCGCGCTCGGCGGCATCGGTCCAGACAACGCCGCGCAATGCCTCGGGGCCGGGGCGCGCGGCATCGCGGTCATGGGCGAGATCATGCGCGCCGCCGACCCCGAAGCCACGGTCCGCCGCCTGTTGGCGGCGATAGCTCCGAGATAGTCGGGAAAGTACCCAGCCTCCTCCATTGTCATCCAGGGCGCAGGCCGGGAGCCACTCTTCAAGCATCTCAGGCGCCGATGAGTGGATCCCGGCGCAGGCCGGGATGACGAGTACAGAGGGCGGCCGCTAAGGTGTATCAATCGGCCGATGAAACGGCGGGCGGGGGTAGACAATATGGAAGCGGATTACGTTGTCGTGGGGGCCGGCTCGGCCGGCTGCGTCGTGGCTGCGCGGCTCAGCGAGGACGGTTCTCGCGTCGTGCTGCTCGAAGCCGGGCCGCCCGACCGCGACATCTGGATCCACGTCCCGGCCGGCGTGCTGCGCGTTCTCAACAACACGAAGATCAACTGGAATTTCCTCAGCGAGGGCGAGCCCGGCACCAATGGCCGTCAGCTGCAATGGCCGCGCGGCAAGACGTTGGGCGGCACCAGCTCGATCAACGGCATGCTGTATGTCCGCGGCAATCCGGCCGATTACGACAATTGGGCGCAGATGGGTTGCCGCGGCTGGAGCTATGACGAGGTGCTGCCGTTCTTTCGGAAATCCGAGACCTATCGCGGCGACGGCGACCCGGAATACCGCAGCCAGGGCGGTCCGCTGATCGTCGAGGATTACCGCACGATCCTGCCCCTGACCCATCGCTTTGTTGAGGCGGCGCGGCAGGCCGGATACGCCTTTACCCCCGACTATAACGGCAAGCAGCAGGAAGGCGTCGCGTATTCGCAGATGACCCGCCGCGGCAAATGGCGCGGCTCGACCGCACAGACCTTTCTGCGCGAGGCGCGCGGCCGCAGCAATCTCAGAGTCGAGACCGATGCGATCGCCACCCGCCTGTTGTTCGAGGGGCGCCGCTGCGTCGGCGTCGCGTTCCGCCAGAACGGCGTCGATCGCGAGGTGCGCGCCGCGCGAGAGGTGATCCTGTCCGGCGGCGCCGTCAATTCGCCGCATCTGTTGCAGATTTCCGGCATCGGCCCGGCCGAGCATCTGAAGTCGATCGGCGTCGAAATCGTGCACGACCTGCCCGGGGTCGGCGCGAACCTCAATGATCATTACGTCGTGCGCGTGTCGCACCGGGTGCGCGACGCGGTGACGATCAACCAGCTGGCGCGCGGCGCGCGGCTGATGCGCGAGGCCGTGAAGTTCGCCACGGCCGGCAACGGCGCGCTGACCTTCGGCGTCACCTCCGCAATGGTGTTCTGCCGCAGCCGCGAGGGGCTATCGAGCCCCGACCTGCAGCTGCTGTTCACCCCGGCGAGCTACGCTCAGGGCGTCTTTCGTCAATTGGAGCGCGAGCCCGGCATGACCGTCGCGGTTTGTCCGGTGCGTCCGGAAAGCCGCGGCACGATCATGGCGCAATCGGCCGACCCGCTGCAGTACCCGGCGATCCGTCCGAACTATTTGTCGGCGCCGAGCGATCTGCGTGTGCTGATCTCCGGCATTCATCAGACGCGCAAGATCTTCGCCCAGCCGGCGATCGCGGCGCACACCGTCGCGGAGACGGTGCCGGGATCGGACATCGTCAGCGACGAGCAATTTGCCGAGTTCGCGCGCAAGGCCGGCACCAATGTCTTCCACCCGGTCGGCACCTGCAAGATGGGGACCGACCCGATGGCGGTCGTCGATCCGCGCCTGCGTGTCATCGGCATTACTGGTTTGCGCGTCATCGACGCCTCGATCATGCCGGCGGTGACGACCGGCAACACCAACGCGCCGACGATCATGATCGGCGAGAAGGGCGCGCAGATGATCAAGGAAGACGCGCGAGCCGAGCCCGCAACCGCCGCCGCGGCGTGAAATGGCAGCCGGGCGGTCACCGCAATGAACCGGTTGTTTGGCTTCCCTCTTGCCGCGCTCGCCGCCGGGTTGATCGGCGCGCGGCTAGCATCCGCACAGAGGGCCGAAGATTGCGGCAACCAGCCGGGCACGAGCACGACGCGCGACATCGACCAGTGCTACCACCGGGTCTATCAGCAGGCCGACGCGGAGCTGAATACGGTTTACCGCCAACTGACCGGTAAGCTCTCGGACCCGAGCGAGCGCCAGCTGTTGCAAGAGGCCGAGCCGGCCTGGATTCAGTATCGCGACAAACAGTGCGCCTTCGAGACCGCGGGCACGCGGCACGGCACAATTCACCCGATCGAGGTTTCGGTCTGTTTGACCGAAAAAACACGCGCACATATTGAAGAATTACAACGCCAATTGAATTGTCCCGACGGCGATCCGACCTGCGTGCACCGATGACGAGAGGGGCGGCGATGAGCATCGAATATCGGGCGGCGGTGCTGCATGCCGCGCGAACGCCGCTCACCGTCGAAACCGTTGTCGCCGATGGGCTCAAGCGGAATGACGTGCTGGTGCGGATCAAGGCGGCCGGCCTGTGCCATACCGATCTCGAAGTCATCACCGGCTCCTTGCGCTACCGATGCCGATCGTGCTCGGGCATGAGGCGGCCGGGATCGTCGAGGAAATCGGCCCTGACGCCCGCGGCGTTTCGATCGGCGATCATGTCGTGCTGTCGTGGAACCCGCATTGCGGCCATTGCTTCTATTGCGATCGCGACCTGCCGATCCTGTGCGAGACCTATCTCGCGCATGGACCAAAGGCGGTCGGTTTCGACGGCGAGAGCCGCGCCCGTCTCGCCGATGGGCGCGAACTCAGACAGCTCATGTTCATCGGCGGCTTTGGCGAATACGCCATCGTCGCCGATCACCAGGCAGTTCCGGTGCCGAAGGAATTGCCGTTCGACCGTGCCTGCCTGATCGGCTGCGGCGTCATGACCGGGGTCGGGGCGGCGCTGAACATCGCGCGTATCGCCTATGGCGACACGGTCATGGTGATCGGCTGCGGCGCGGTCGGGTTGTCGGCGGTGCAGGGCGCGCGGCTGGCTGGCGCCAGCGAGATCATCGCGGTCGATCTCGACGACAACAAGCTGGCGCTCGCCGAGAAGATCGGCGCGACGCTGCGGGTCGACGCCGGCAAAGAGGACGCCGTCGCGATCGCCAAAGCGAAAACCAATGGGCGCGGCGCCGATGTCGTGCTCGAAGCCGCCGGCAGCCTCACCGGATTCCGCATCGCTGTCGAGGCGGTGCGGCCGGGCGGCGAGGTCGTCTGGCTCGGCAAGACCGATGTCGAGCACGAGGTCGCGTTCCGCTGGGGCAGCCTGATGGCCGAAAAACGCATCCGCCGCTCGAGCTACGGCGGTGCGCGTCCGGCGCGCGATTTTCCGATGCTGGCGCGCGCCTATCTCGACGGGCGGCTTTATCTCGACGAATTGATCACGCGCCACATCGCGCTTACGGAGATCAATGACGGCTTCGCCGCGCTCAAATCCGGCGAGGCGATCCGCTCCGTCGTCATGTTCTGACGGCCCTTGAAACCAAGAATTGTAGCTACAATATAGCTCTAAAGAATCCCATGCGCTTTGAATGGGACGAGCGGAAGCGGCAGGCCAACGTCGAAAAGCACGGCTTCGATTTCATCTGGGCAAGACAGCTGTTCGATGGCAGATGGCGTTTCGATTTCCAGTCGGCGCGCGGTAGTGAGCATCGGGTTCTGAGCATCGGTGAGATCGACGGAGTCTTGATTGCGGCGGTGTGGACGCTGCGCGAGGAAGATACGGTGCGAATTATTTCGGTGCGGAGAGCGCGTCATGAAGAAGAAAGGCAATATCGTCAGCTACAGCGATGACGAACTCGCCGCAATGCAAGCGCGTGGCGAGGACAAGACGAATTGGAACGCCGTCAAGGCTAAGAGCGAACCGCAGCTCGCGGCCGATATGGCGAGCGACCCCGATTGGCAAGGCATCCCCGGCGATTGGGTAAGCCGCGCGCATGCCGCGACGGGATTGATGATACGGCCGAAGGAAAACAAGCATCAGGTGACGATGCGCTTCGATGCCGACGTGCTGGAATTCTTCAGGCGCAGCGGCCGGGGCTGGCAGGGGCGCATGAACGCGGTGCTGCGCAGCTTCATCGACCAGCAACGGCATCGCCGGTAGCAACTGTCAGGCTTGCGCTCTGGCGCCCGCGGGGGCACCGTTGCGGCGGCAGCTTGCAGGAGGGCCGGATGAAAGAGGGCTATCGCTTCGTCGATTGCGACATGCACATCATGGAACCGCCGGACCTGTTCGAGAAATATCTCGACCCCGAGTTCAAGCCCCGCGTCACCTCGTCCCTGCGGCGCATGGAGGGCGGCGCCACCGGCATGCGCGGTCGCCCGACCTGGTATTTCGACGGCCAGCCCCTCAGCAATGACGGCATCGTCTCGCAATACAACCGCATCCGCGGCCCGCTGGTCGGCGCCCGCGGCAACAAGAACGTCATGTTCGCGGTCGAGCGCGGCTACGATTCCGAGGCGCAGGTCATGGGCATGGCGATGGAAGGCATCGACATCGCTGTGCTGTTCCCGACGATCGGCTTGTCGTTCATGGCGCGCGACAATATGGACCCGCGATTCTCGGCCGCGATCTGCCGCGCCTATAACGACTGGCTGCACGATTTCGTGCAGTACAGCCCCGACCAGCTGAAGATGGCGGCGATGCTGCCGGTGCACGATGTCAACCTCGCCTGCGCCGAGCTCTACCGCTGCGTCAAGGAATACGGCGCGGTCGGCGCGTTTGTGCGGCCCAATTACGTCAACGGCCGCTACTGGCATTCGAATTACTGGGACCCGCTGTACAGCCTGCTGCAGGAGCTGAATGTGCCGCTGTGCTTCCACGAGGGCACCGGCTCCTACTATTCGACGATCGAGCCCCGCTTTGGCGAGAACCGCTTTATGCGCCATGTCGCGAGCCACTCGACCGAGATGCAATTGGCGCTGATCGCGCTGCTGCTCGGCGGCATCCTCGAATTCTATCCGAAGCTCAAGGTCGCGTTCCTCGAAGCGCAAAGTTGGTGGGTGCCGGGTCTCTTGGGCCGCATCGAATGGGATCTGCGACAGCACCACCAGGCCGACGCTCCGTATCTGAAACTGACGCCGAACGAATACTGGCAGCGCAACTGCTTCTCGGCGATCGAGAGCGGCGAGCGCGAGGTCGGCTCGGTGGTCGAATTGCTAGGCGGCGCCGACAACATCTGCGTGTCGAGCGACTTCCCGCATTTCGATTCGAGTTTTCCGGAGGTGTCGAGCCGCGTGCTGAACAATTCCAGCATCGACCGCGACACCGCCGGCAAGATCCTGTCGGGCGGCGCGCGCCTCTACGGCTTCACCGACCACGATTTCGACAAGGCGACCGCCGCCGCCCGCCGCCACGGCAATCTGACGGCCGCCGGCACCGCGGACTGACCTTAAAAAGATACTTCACCACGAAGGGCACGAAGGCATCACGAAGGGTACGAAGGCATCCTCAGCGGCTGAACTACCTTCGTGTCCTTTGCACATCCATTGTGTACTTTGTGGTGAATGTTTCGTTTCTTATCGGAAGTCTTCTGCTTTGAGATCGATCGGCTGGCCGTGCGGGGTGCGGTGCGCGGCGTGGTCCCAGGCGTCGCGATAGCGCGCGAGGCTCGCCGGATCGGCAGCGCCCTTCTCGCTGACGAGCCGTTCGAGCGCATTGAGCCAATGCCGGTAATAGGTGTCGCCGCGGTCGGGGTCGCCGCCTTGTTGCGCGCGCTTGATCTCCTCGGAGAGCGTCGCCGCCCATTCCGGCCAGGTGAACAAGCCGCGGCGGTACAGCGCCAATGTCATCGCAAACGCCTGCGCCTCCCACGGCTCGTGAAACACCGGACCGCCCTCGTCGCGCGGCAGGCCGGGTACCGCCGCGGTCAGTTCATCGAATGCCCGGCCGTGATCGCTCACACGGGCTCCAGATAGGGTTCGAACGCCTCGATCGACACGGTGATCGAAGGATCCGCCTCCTCGCCCCACAATTCGCGCCCCGAAAACACGACGGTGTAGAGCCACTCGGCATGGTGGTGATCGCCGAGCGCGGCCGTGTCGGGATACACATGACAGCCGCGCACCGCCTCGACTCTGCCGAGCTTGTCGCGGGCATAGCGCGGCAGCCGCGTGTGCGTTGCTGGGTTGATGTTGCGCGTGCGCACCGTGTCGCCTGCCTTGAACTTGGCAGGCGCCGCGGCGGGCCGCTCGTAATTCGGCCATCGCCAATTGTTTGCGTCGTCGCGGGTCAGTTTGCGGTTCAGCCCGCGCCCGGGGCGCAGTGACCGGCCGGCGGCGATCTCGTCCTCCCCGGCCAGGGCATGCGCAACGAGGCGGCGCTCCAGCCCGAGAAACCACCGCCGGTAGTAGGAGGATCCGAGGTAAACGGCGGGGGGCAGGTTTTCGAGCGAGGCGCGCCCGCCGTCGATCGTCCAGAGGCCCGTGGCGCCCATCGCGCGCTGCATCGCGAGGACACGCTTCTCCCAATCGGCGTGGAACACCGGCTCGTTCGGCTCGGGCTCGACCGGCCCAAAGCCGTGCATCCCGCCCATATCGTGGACCGAGTTGGTCATCGCGCAGCCTCGCCCTTCGTCTCGTCCAGCAATTTCGGCAGGCCGGTGCCGACCATGCAATCGCGCGTGACCAGTGCAGCCAGTTGTTCCTCGTCCCAGCCTTCGGTGCCGGCGGGTCGCATCGGCAGCACCAGAAAACGCGTCTCGGCCGTCGAGTCCCAGATGCGGATATCGGCTTCGGGCGGCAGCGTCACGCCGAAATCGGCGAGGACGCCTTTCGGATCGATGACCGTGCGCGAGCGGTAGGCGAACGATTTGTACCAGACCGGCGGGAGCCCCAGCACCGACCACGGGTAACAGGAGCACAGCGTGCAGACGACGAGGTTGTGCACCTCGGGCGTGTTCTCGACCGCGATCAGATGCGCGGCGACCGGATCAAATCCGGCCATCGCGTTGACCGCCTCGCTCGCATCTTCGAGCAGCCGGCGCTTGAACTCAGGATCAGCCCAGGCGCGCGCGACGATGCGGGCACCGATATGAGGCCCGATGCGTGTTTCGACATTCTCGACGATTTGGTCGAGGGCGGCAGGATCGATATAGCCCTTCTCGGTCAGTATCGTTTCGAGCGCGCGCACTCTGAGCTGCATCTCCGACAATTCGGAGCCGTGGTCGTGATCGTGGGGGTGATGGTCGTCGGCCATGGCAACGCCCTCGCTAGTTTGGCGCCAGAATAAACCAAAACCGTCGTCCCGGCGACGGCCGGGACCCACGCCGGCAAACGCACGAGCGACTGACGGGCGGATCCCGGCCTTCGCCGGGATGACGAATTGAGGAGGCCTCCCAACAGAATCGCCCCGCGCACCGTGCCCAACCGAAACCCTCTTATGCGTTGGGCTCGTTTGACCGGAACGCCGGCCGCGGGTCACTATGCCGCCCCAGGCGGATGCCGCCGCGATTGCCGGGAGCCCTTCATGACGATCACCAAATTCGACAGCCTGTTCGCCGGCCATGTGGATATGGACAATGTCGGCTATGGCGGAATCCCGGTGAACGATCGCCGCCTCCCCGACGAGCACCTGACGACGGTCTTCGACAAGGCCGAGGCGATGGCCAAGCTCATGGACCGGACGGGCTACAACACGTTCTGGATGGCAGAGCACCATTTCCAGCGCGAAGGCATGGAGTGCATCCCTAACGTGCTGATGGCGGCATTGCACCTCGCGCATGTCACGAAGAACATCAATCTCGGCTGCGGCTTCAACATCACGCCGATGTGGCACCCGCTGCGCCTCGCTGAGGATTACGCGACGGCCGACATCCTGACCAAGGGCCGGGTCATCTTCGGGGTCGGGCGCGGCTACCACACCCGCGAGGTCGAGACCTTCGGCGCGCCGCTCCTGGATCAGGCGGCCAATCGCGAGCTGTTCGAGGAGCAGGTCGACATCATCTTCAAGGCGTTCAACGAGGAGAGTTTCGCGCATAAGGGCAAGCACTACACCTTGCCACCGGAGGTGCCCTATCGCGGCTATCAGCTGAAGGAGCTGACCTTGGTGCCGCGGCCGCTGCGGTTGCCGGTCGAGTGCTGGCAGCCGATCCAGGGCGGCAGCGAGCGGGCGCTCGACTTCATGGCGAAGCACGGCATCCAGGGCCTCGTCGGCGGCGGTTCGGCCGAAGGCGGCGCGATGCACAGCGTCGTCCTCAAATGGCAGGAGGCGCACAAAAAGCTCGGCATCGATCTCGAACTCGGCGAGCGCATGTGCTTCGGCTTCCATTTCTACATCGCAGACAGCCGCGAAGAGGGCATCCGCGAAGCCGGCAAATACTACGAAGAGAACATGAAGATGTTCGGCGAACTGCGGCTGGTGCGGGCGCTGAGCGACGAGCAGATCGAGATCATGCGCGACCCGAAGCGGGCGCCGGCCGCGAAGCTGCCGCGTATCGAGGACGCGATCAACGCCGGCGGCGTCTTGTGCGGCTCGCCCGAGCAGATTATCGAGCATCTGAAGGCGATCGAGAAGCGCTACCCCGGGCTCGACCGCGTGTCGGTGAGCCTCTCGGTCGGCGTGCCGAAATCGGCCTGCCTCGAGCAGTTGGAGCGCTTCGCGACCGAGATCATGCCCGCCTTCCAGGGCGCCAAGGTGCGTGAGCCGGCGCTGGCCTGAGACCGCCGTTACACCCGCTCCGAAACGCCTCGTAAGTCAGCCTGCGAGGCCCATCACAAAGGCCAGAGCGGTATTCAGCCGAGCGATGTCCTCGCTTGTCAGACGGCCGATGTATTGGCCGACGCGCGCGCGGCGCACCGTCACCGGCTTATCCGCCATGACTTGCGATGGGACGCGTAGGCCGTTCTCGGCGCTCGGTTCGATCGTGATGCGGAAATCGGCTGCATCGGTCGGACGCGAGGTCATCTGGCATACGATTATCGAGGGATGACCCTCGGGGAACGCATCGGTCTGGACGATCACGGCTGGCCGAGGCTTGCCGTAATCGCCTGTGACAGCGACCGCGACGACGTCACCCCTGTGCATCGTTATCGAATTCGGAGACGGCCTCGATCCACCTCAGCGCTTCTTCCTCGTCTTCTCGATCCAGGCGTGCGACTTGTTCGGCAATTCGCCGGCGAACGGCCGCCGATCGGGCATCGGGCACAATGAGGCGCAGTTCGCGCAGGCCTCGGGTCCTGCGCCGCTGTCGCATCGCTCTCATCCTTTCCGCCGGTCCTGCCATGCGCGCCTCCTTCAGCGTCGACATTGTAACGCGTTACACCGGCAAACACCACCGCGTATGACCCTGCTCTCGTCCTCCGCGATGCTGGCGCCGTTCCGGGTGCGCAGCTTTCGCTTCCAGTGGCCGGCCGATCTGCTGACCTCCTGGGGCATCGAGATGGAGAACCTCGTCCTCGGCTGGTACATCCTGGTCGAGACCGGTTCGGTACTGGCGCTGACCCTTTTCTGGGCGTTGCAGTATCTCGGCACGTTGCTGGCGCCGTTGTTCGGCATGGCGGGCGACCGGATC